>Ga0302349_1000077_pt1 | contig 194454 bp, 179 predicted proteins | sample PhyAR1_FD_202176 | JGI IMG/M metagenome (GOLD analysis project Ga0302349, IMG submission 202176) | Leaf surface microbial communities from alfalfa plants in UC Gill Tract Community Farm, Albany, California, United States - DLSL A.R1... | ecosystem: Host-associated > Plants > Phyllosphere >... | reverse complement strand
TGCCCGCGTAAACTTTCAGTTTACGGAACATTGCACGACCCAACGGACCCTTTGGCAGCATGCCTTTAACCGCGATTTCAATCACGCGCTCAGGACGGCGGGCAATCATCTCTTCAAAGGTCGCTTGCTTGATACCACCGATGTGGCCGGTGTGGTGGTAATACACCTTGTCTGTACGCTTGTTGCCGGTTACAGCAACTTTTTCTGCGTTCAGAACGATGATGTAGTCACCGGTATCAACGTGCGGGGTGTATTCCGCTTTATGCTTGCCGCGCAGACGACGAGCCAGTTCAGTAGCGAGACGGCCTAAAGTTTTACCGTCTGCATCAACAACATACCAGTCACGTTTTACGGTTTCTGGTTTAGCTGTAAAAGTTTTCATTAGAAAGCTTACCCAATAATTTAGTTACACGTAGGTGTTCACCCAACGCTCGAAAACAGTTGAGGCTCACACGACCATACAAGTCCAGCAAACCTACCCCTTCGAATAGCCATTGCCGGCACTATACAAAGTTTTGGGAAAAAAACTTTGTTGTAACGTGGGGTCGCAAGATTATAGAGAAGTCACTCACAAAGGTCGACCTGTTTTTACCGGGAAAACGGATTTAGCGCTGGGGACCGATTTGGCGACGATAATCGGGGATGAAACTGGGCCTGAAAGCCAGGCCCGAACGCCGTTTACGGCAGATGTGGCAGCTTCAGATACTCCTCGCTCTGCATCTCCTGCAGGCGGGACAGGCAACGCTGAAACTCGAACTTCAGCTGTTCGCCCTGGTAGATCTCGAACATCGAGGCTTCGGCGGCGATCACTAGTTTGACGTGGCGCTCATAGAATTCATCCACCAGCGCCAGAAAGCGGCGGGCGGTGTTTTCCTTCAGCGGCCCCATAATGCGCACATTATACAGCATTACGCTGTGATAGAGGCGTGAAAGCGCGATGTAATCCAGTTGACTACGCGGCTCTTCACACAGGGTATGAAAATCGATCGCCAATACCCCCTCCACCGCGCGCAAGGTAGGCATTGGCCGGTGATTGATTTGCAGCACCGGAGCCTCTTCCCCGGCGTGGCCCGCCAGCTTGAGGAAGATGTGGTCCATCGTGTCCTGCGTTTGCTGATTGAGAGGGGTCAGATACAGATGGGCCTGCGTCAGGGTACGTAACCGGTAATCGATGCCCGCATCCACGTTCATCACGTCGCAATACTCGTTGATCAAATCGATCGCCGGTAGGAAGCGTGCGCGTTGCAGCCCGTTACGATACAGGTTGTCCGGAATAATGTTAGAGGTAGCCACCAGAGTAATACCGCGAGCGAACAGCGCCTGCAACAACGTTGCCAGCAGCATGGCGTCGGTAATGTCGGAGACAAAGAACTCGTCAAAACACAGCACGTCCGTTTGCGCCTTGAAGCCGTCCGCGACGATCTCCAGCGGGTTTTCCTGCCCTTGCAGCTCCGTCAGCTCTTCGTGCACCCGCAGCATAAAGCGGTGAAAGTGCAGCCGCAGTTTGCGATCGCCGGGCAGACTGTGGAAAAACAGGTCCATCAGCCAGGTTTTACCCCGGCCAACGCCGCCCCACATATACAGCCCCTGTACCGGCCGCTGCGCGGTGGTTTCCTCACTCTTACCTAACCAACGGCTAAGCAGGTTACGGCGCTTGCCAGCATTAGCGGCGGCAGGAGCCGGGAGCTGCTGCAACGCCTGATAGATCTGATCCAACTGCGTAACGGCCTGGCGCTGAACCGCATCGGCCTGATATTCCCCCGCATCCAGCGCCTGCTGGTAGCGTGATAACGGTGACTGTGCCTGCATGTATTCGCAATCCCTAACAACGCTGAGAATTTATTTATCCAATTTTCGCGGCGGATGGCAACCGCTTCGCACCCTGATCGCCACATTTATCGGCGTTGTGCCCCAAGAAAACCCCTGCAAACTGCAGGTATTGGCTTATCAGGATTCCACTCGGACAAGGTTAACGGTTATAGTGGATATTATTAAGTGAAAAATCCCTGCGGAACAACGAAGTCAAAATAGGAGTCATCATGACCTGGGAGTATGCGCTGATTGGTTTGGTGGTCGGTATCGTGATCGGTGCGGTAGCGATGCGTTTTGGTAACAGTAAATTACGTCAGCAGCAGGTGCTGCAAAACGAACTGGATAAAAGCAAAACCGAGCTTGAAGAGTACCGTCAGGAGTTGGTTGGCCATTTTGCCCGCAGTGCCGAACTGTTGGATAACATGGCGCGCGACTATCGCCAGCTGTATCAACATATGGCGAAAAGCTCCAATAACCTGCTGCCGGATCTGCCGATGCAGGACAACCCGTTCCGCTACCGTCTGTCCGAATCGGAAGCGGATAACGATCAGGCTCCGGTGGAGATGCCTCGTGACTACTCCGAAGGGGCATCTGGCCTGCTGCGCGGCGCACCACGCAGCAATTAATTCCCCGTTATACTGACCCGTGGGGAAAACCCACGGGTTGTTCACTTTGTTCGTCCCTAATTCCCCGCCCTGACTATGCTTACTCTTGACGATTAAGTGAACTTTTCGCGTAAATTCATTGTCCTAGACTTCACAAATGGTATTGCTATGGCAGTATCGTAAAAAATTTCACCGGCAGATTTTGAGAGAGCTATAACCAATGAAGAAAAGATCTTTAATTCTTAGTGCATTAGCAATGAGCATTAGCCTGGCATTTGCCTCCCTCCCGGCAGCCAACGCAGCCATGCCTGCCGCCGTTGCTGGTGAGTCGCTGCCAAGCCTGGCGCCGATGCTGGAAAAAGTGCTGCCCGCCGTCGTTAGCGTGCGTGTAGAAGGCACTCAGGTACAACGCCAGCCACAGCTGCCAGAGCAGTTTAAGTTCTTCTTTGGCCCGAACATGCCGACACCGAAGGAAAGCACTCGCCCGTTTGAGGGGCTGGGTTCCGGTGTGATTATCGACGCGGCGAAGGGTTACATCCTCACCAACAATCACGTCATCAACAACGCCGACAAGATCAGCGTACAGCTCAATGATGGCCGCGAATATGACGCCAAGCTGATTGGCCGCGACGAACAGTCTGACATTGCCCTGCTGCAGGTCAGCGATGTCAAAAACCTGACGGCGGTAAAAATCGCCGACTCCGACAAACTGCGTGTTGGTGACTTCGCCGTAGCCGTCGGTAACCCGTTCGGCCTTGGTCAGACGGCAACCTCCGGCATCATCTCCGCACTGGGCCGAAGCGGCCTGAGCCTGGAAGGGCTGGAAAACTTCATCCAGACCGATGCCTCCATCAACCGTGGCAACTCCGGCGGCGCGCTGGTGAACCTGAACGGTGAGCTGATCGGTATCAACACCGCAATCCTGGCTCCGGGTGGCGGCAACATCGGTATCGGCTTCGCCATTCCAAGTAACATGGCACAGAACCTGAGCAAGCAGCTGATTGAGTTTGGCGAAGTGAAGCGCGGCCTGCTGGGCATTAAAGGCAGTGAAATGACCGCCGATATGGCGAAAGCATTCAATACGGATGCCCAACGCGGAGCCTTTATCAGTGAAGTAATGCCAAAATCCGCCGCAGCCAAAGCCGGGATCAAAGCCGGCGACATTTTGGTCTCCCTGGATGGCAAGCCTATCAGCAGCTTTGCCGAGCTGCGTGCCAAAGTGGGCACCACCGCACCGGGCACTACCGTTAAAATAGGCCTGCTGCGTGAAGGCAAACCCATGGAGGTTGCCGTCACCCTGGATAACAGCGAAAGCGTATCAACCAATGCCGAAACGCTGTCGCCTGCGCTGCAAGGTGCCTCCCTCACCAACGGTGCGCTGCCAAATGGTGATAAAGGCGTGAAGATCGACAAGGTGGATAAAGGCACTCCGGCGGCGCAGTTTGGCCTGCAGAAAGGAGATGTGATCATCGGCGTCAACCGTCAGCGCGTTGAAAACATCAACGCACTGCGTAAACTGCTTGAGGCTAAACCGGCGGTGATGGCGTTGAACATCGTACGTGGCGACGAAAACATTTATCTGTTGCTGCGTTAATTTGTTGCGAAACCGGGCGCGCCAGCATACTGCGCCCGGTTAACTCGTGCTATCCTCCGTTCATCTTCCCCAACACTAACTAAAACTCTATGTTTGCTAAGCTCTTGCGTTCTATTGTTATTGGTTTGGTCGTTGCCGGTATACTGCTGGCCGCCCTGCCCGTATTGCGTTCCGCCAATAACATATTCGCCAGCAAATCTGAGAATACCAGCGATCAAACGCCGGCCAGCTATAACACCGGCGTACGCCGGGCTGCCCCTGCCGTCGTCAACATCTACAACCGCAACATCAGCGGCGCGACCAACGTGCTCTCTTTGGGTTCCGGTGTGATCATGAACGATCGCGGCTACATCATTACCAACCGCCACGTGATCAAAGACGCACAGCAGATCACCGCCGTATTGCAAGATGGCCGCCGTTATGAGGCGTTATTGGTCGGCTCCGATAGCCTGACCGACCTGGCCGTGCTGAAAATCGATCCGGGCAACTTGCCAGTGATCCCAATCAATACCGCACGCCCCGCTCGCATCGGTGATGTGGCGCTGGCGATCGGTAACCCGTACAACCTTGGGCAAACCGTTACCCAAGGTATTATCAGCGCCACCGGGCGCATCAGCCTGAGCACCACCGGGCGGCAAACCTTCCTGCAAACCGATGCTTCAATCAACCGGGGTAACTCCGGCGGTGCGCTGGTTAACTCCCTGGGTGAGCTGATGGGCATCAACACGCTGACCTACGACAAGATCACCGATGGCGAAACTCCAGAGGGACTAGGCTTTGCCATCCCGGTAGAGCTGGCAACCAAGATCATGGATAAGCTGATCCGTGATGGCCGGGTGATCCGCGGCTACTTTGGTATTCAGGGCAAAGAGATTATCCCGGTGCGCACCTCGGCGACCGGCATCGATCGCCTGCAGGGGATCATCGTGACCGAAATTACCCCTAACGGCCCGGCCGCCAATGCGGGGTTCCGTATTAATGACATCATCATTAACGTCGATAACAAACCGGCGGTGTCGGTATTGGAGACGATGGATCAGGTGGCGGAGATCCGCCCTGGGACGGAGATCCCGGTGGTGGTGTTGCGCGATGGGCAACGCATTACGCTGCATATGGCGGTGGGGGAATTCCCAGAGGATAATAATTAGTCAGCAAAAAGCCCGGCGAGCCGGGCTTTATTCGCACAAACAGGCTAAAATTCTCGATTACTCGCCTTTCACACGTTCGATATTGGCACCCAGCGCACGCAGTTTGTCTTCAATGCGCTCGTAGCCCCGGTCGATGTGATAAATACGATCCACCACCGTTACACCTTCAGCAATACAACCCGCCAATACCAGACTAGCAGAGGCACGTAGATCGGTCGCCATCACCTGTGCACCAGAAAGCTGCTCTACGCCGTGGCAAATCACGGTGTTGCTCTCGATTTCCGCGTGTGCACCCATACGGATCAGCTCAGGCACGTGCATAAAGCGGTTTTCGAAGATCGTCTCGGTGATCACGCCGGTCCCTTCCGCTACCAGATTCAACAGGCTGAACTGCGCCTGCATATCGGTTGGGAAACCAGGGTGTGGAGCCGTACGCAGGGTTACCGCTTTCGGGCGTTTGCCATGCATGTCCAGGCTGATCCAGTCTTCACCGACTTCGATATCGGCCCCTGCTTCACGCAGTTTGGCCAACACCGCATCCAGCGTATCTGGACGGGTATTACGGCACAGCACCTTGCCACCGGAAACGGCAGCGGCAACCAGGAAGGTACCGGTTTCGATACGGTCTGGCAGCACACGGTAAACCCCGCCACCCAGGCGCTCAACGCCTTCGATGGTGATCCTGTCCGTGCCCGCGCCGCTGATTTTGGCACCCAGCGTGTTGAGGAAGTTGGCGGTATCAACGATTTCCGGCTCACGTGCCGCGTTCTCGATGATGGTGGTACCGGTCGCCAGGGTTGCAGCACTCATGATGGTGACGGTCGCGCCTACGCTGACCTTATCCATCACGATATGTGCGCCCTTCAGGCGTCCTTCCACAGAGGCCTTGACGTAGCCCTCTTCCAGTTTGATTTCCGCACCCAGCTGCTCCAGGCCGGTAATGTGCAGGTCAACCGGACGTGCGCCAATGGCACAACCACCTGGCAGTGAGACCTGGCCGCGGCCAAAGCGCGCTACCAGTGGCCCCAATGCCCAAATGGAGGCACGCATGGTTTTCACCAGATCGTAGGGAGCACAAAACTCGTTCACGCCGCTGGCATCAACATAGACCGAGCCATTACGCTCGATCTTGGTACCCAACTGGCTGAGCAGTTTGATGGTGGTGTCAATGTCCTTCAGCTTCGGGACGTTTTGCAGTTCGACAGGCTCTTCCGCCAGCAAGGCGGCAAACAGGATCGGCAGGGCGGCGTTTTTCGCCCCGGAAATGGTCACTTCACCGCTAAGACGGGTCCGGCCATGCACACGAAATTTATCCATTTAACTACTCTCTGTTATCTGTTCTGAGCTGCCTGCCCGCCGGGCAAACAGCCTTAAAATCCGTTGAGTTTGCGATCCCGCTGCCACTCTTCTGGGGTATATGCCTTGATCGACAAAGCATGAATGCGGTTGTCCGCGATGTATTCCATCAGCGGCGCATAGACGGCTTGCTGTTTCTTGACGCGGCTCATGGTGGCGAACAGTTCACCCACGGCGATCACCTGAAAATGGCTGCCATCGCCGGTCACATGCGCTTCTTCCAGTGCCAACGCCTTCATCAGCACGTCTTTAATTTCGCTATTTTCCATAGTATCCAATTCTGCATCGAAGGATCATAGTCACCCGGGGCGACTTCTTGGCGTCTATCTTAGTGGAATCCGCCGCTTTCTTAAACCAAAGAAAAAGCCCCTGAGCAACAGGGGCCTTTAACTGATTTTTCCCGGTCGAACAGCCATAAATGTGGCTAACTAGCGGTTTCGACAGGCATTATTGCTGACAAATTGTAGAGCGTGATCAGCGTTTGCAGCCGATCGGTGATGCCGGAAATTTTTATCTCGATTCCCTGCTGGCTCCGTTGCTCACGTAAATGCAGCAGCAGGGCCAGACCGGAAGAGTCCACGCGCTGCAGTTGAGCCACATCAATCACGGTTTTATCTGCCAACAGCGTCTCACGTTGCTGCCACAGCGGCAATAACGTCTCACGATCCAGCTCGCCGCTCAGCACCAGCGTTTGCTGTTGTGATACCCAGCTCAGCGCTGCGGCCATCAGTTTTTCTGATCCAGGGTGATCGGCTGTTTGGCGGCCGCTTGCAGCTGCTGGGTCAAACCGTCAACGCCTTTGAGGCGCAGAGTCGATGCCCACTCATTCTGCTTGGTGGTGATCATGCTGACGCCTTCGGCGATCATGTCATAAGCCTGCCAGTTGCCAGTTTTGCTGTTCTTACGCCATTGGAAATCCAGACGCACCGGTGGGCGGCCACCTTTATCGATGATGGTTACGCGGATCGCGATGATATCGGCATTGCCTAGCGGCTGTTCAGGTTCGATCTGATAGGTCTGGCCCTGGTACATGGCTAACGCCTGACCATACGCCTGCTCCAGATAAGCCTGGAAGGCGGCGAAGTAAGCTTCACGCTGGGCTGGCGTGGCGTCTTTGTAGTAACGGCCCAGCACCAACGCACCGGCATATTTCACCTGCACGAACGGCATCAGCTCTTCATGCACGATGGTGCGTAGGTAGTTGGGATCCTGCTTGATCTTTGGCTGCTCGCTTTTCAGGCGGGTGAAGGTTTTCTGCGCAGCGTCTTGCATCAGGCTGTATGGGTTAGTCTGATCGACCGCATTAGCTAGCGGTGCAACCACCAGCAGGGCAACCATTAAAAAACGTTTAAACATGCAGGTTTCCTCGATTAGTGAGTTGTAGCGGAATGCGCAGCGGCATCCGGTGCCGGAGCTGCAGCGGTGCCATCCGGTGAATTCGGGCTATCCTGACCACCGCTCTTGTAGAGGAACTGGCCGATCAAGTCTTCCAGCACCATGGCTGATTTGGTGTCCTGAATGGTCCCACCATCCTTAAGGATAGTCGTGCCCATCTCGGGATCTTCAAAACCGACGTTCAACGCCAGATACTGTTCACCCAGCAGGCCGGAGGTGCGGATCGCCAGCGAGCTGGTGTCCGGGATCTGGTTGTATTGTTGCTGGATATCCAGCGCCACGCGTGGTGTGTAGGTCTTCGGGTCGAGCGAGATAGCCGCAACCCGGCCAATCATCACCCCACCAATCTTCACTGGTGAACGCGCTTTCAAACCACCGATATTATCGAAGGTGGCGTAGATACGGTAAGTCGGTTCATTACCGATCGATTTAATATTGGCCACCTGGAGGCAGAGGAAGATGATGGCGCACAGCGCAATCAGCATAAACGCCCCAACCCAGATTTCACTCTTCTTCGTTTGCATCAAATCAATTCCCAAACATCAGTGCAGTCAGCACGAAATCCAATCCCAACACCGCCAGTGACGAATGTACCACGGTCCTTGTCGTTGCCTGACTAATCCCTTCAGAGGTCGGTACGGCATCGTAACCATTGAAGATCGCAATCCAGCTAACGGTAATGGCAAACACCACGCTCTTGATCAGGCAGTTAAGTAAATCCTGACGCCATTCAACGGCCCCTTGCATCGCCGACCAGAAGAAACCGCTGTCGATCCCTTTCCAGTCCACGCCAACAATCGCACCGCCCCAGATACCGATGGCCACGAAAATAATCGTCAGCAGCGGCATGCTGATAAGACCGGCCCAGAAACGTGGAGCTACGATACGCCGCAGCGGATCGATCGCCATCATTTCCAGGCTGGAAATCTGCTCGGTGGCCTTCATCAGACCGATTTCGGCCGTCAGAGCCGAACCGGCGCGGCCAGCGAACAGCAGAGCGGTCACTACCGGCCCCAGCTCACGCAGCAATGATAACGCCACCATCATGCCCAGGCTCGCCTCGGCACTGTAGGTGGTGAGGACGATATAACCTTGCAGCCCCAACACCATGCCGATAAACAAGCCGGAAACCATGATGATCAGCAGCGACTGCACGCCCACGCTGTGTAGCTGTTTGAGCAGCAGCGGCCATTGTTTACGCGGCTCCGGGCGCCCGATCAGCGCGTGGAACAGCATCAGCCCGGCGCGTCCAAAGGCTGCGCTGGTGTTGATGGCACGGCGTCCTAACGACGCTAACGCCTTTAAAAACATGAGGTTATTTACTCCCTTCCCCTAAAAGCTCTGTCTGATAATCACCGGCCGGGTAACGGAATGGTACCGGCCCATCGGCAATACCATCCAGAAACTGACGCACTCGTGCATCAGGATTGTTCTGTAATTGCGCTGCCGAGCCTTCGGCAATCACATGGTGATCCGCCACAATATAGGCGTAATCCGCGATACTCAAGACTTCTGGCACATCATGGGATACCACGATGCAGGTGATCCCGAGCGCGTTATTCAGCTCATCGATCAGCTTGACCAGCACGCCCATGGTGATCGGATCCTGGCCAACGAAGGGTTCGTCGAACATGATCAATGTCGGATCCAACGCGATAGCACGCGCCAAGGCAGCTCGCCGCGCCATACCGCCAGAAAGTTCGTTCGGCATCAGATCTGCCGCGCCACGTAGCCCTACGGCTTCCAGCTTCATCAGCACCGTGCTGCGCAGGATCGGCTCCGGCAGGCGGCTGTGCTCACGCAGCGGGTAAGCTACGTTCTCAAATACCGTCAGATCGGTAAACAGCGCTCCCGACTGAAACAGCATGCTCATCTTCTTGCGTGACTCATACAACTGATGGCGCGACAGCGCCGGGATGTTGTCCCCATCAAACCAGATCTCGCCGCTGTCCGGGGTCAACTGGCCACCAATCAGGCGTAGCAGCGTGGTTTTACCAATGCCGGACGGCCCCATGATGGCCGTCACTTTGCCACGGGGAACCGTCAGGTTGATGTCTTCGAATATCAGCCGATCGCCGCGAGAGAAGCTCATGCCGCGCACTTCGACCAGATTATCTGCCTTCTGGTGCATGTTTATTGATCCTGTACAGGCTATTTTTTTGCCAAATCATCCGTGATGGTAAAGCAATAGGGGCGATACGTCCCATTTTTACCGAAGCTTACTGCCAATTCGCTACCAATGATGCCATAGGTTTTACTTTTAGGCTCCAGACGGTCAAAATTAGGAAATAACGCAAAAAAATAAAGTCTGACTGATGACAAACTGAGAATGTTTCTGGGGGTGCAGCATGCGGCGCCCCTACAAAGCCAGTTCATCAGGATGAGTCGCAGTCTTATGGTTCGATCTTTAACCGGGAAAATTCGTTGTTGTGTGCAACGTAAGCAAGCTGGCCGATGATAGCCTTTAACCAACGAACCGGGATAATACCCCAATATAGGACCCTGAATGTTTCTCGCGATAGTGCTGTTGATCGTTGGTTTATTTTTACTGGTGTATGGGGCGGATAGATTAGTTTATGGTGCGGCGGTGATTAGCCGTTCGCTGGGGGTTCCCCCGTTGATTATCGGCATGACGATAGTCGGTATAGGCACTTCGTTGCCAGAATTGATCGTGTCGGTCACCGCCGCCCTCAATGGGCAGACCAACCTGGCGGTGGGTAACGTGATTGGCTCCAACATCACCAATATTTTACTGATCCTGGGGGTGGCGGCCCTGATCCATCCGCTGTCGGTTCGCTCCGAAGTGTTACGGCGTGAACTGCCGCTGATGCTGGGGGTTATCCTGCTGTGCGGCTACGTGCTGATGGATAACACCCTGAGCCGGTTCGATGGCGTGCTGCTGCTGTTAGCCGCCACCGGTTTTATTCTGCTGATGCTGAAAATCGCCAGGCTGGCGCAACGTGAAGGCAACGATAGCCTGACGGTGGAACAACTCGCCGAACTGCCGCAGGACAGCAGCAACACGGTAGCCATTCTCTGGCTAGTGCTGGCCTTCATTATTCTGCCGCTGTCATCAAGGATGATTATCGATAACGCTTCAGTGATTGCCCACTACTTTGGCCTGAGTGAACTGGTGGTTGGTCTGACGATTATCGCCATCGGCACCAGCCTGCCCGAATTGGCCACCTCGATCGCCGGAGCACTAAAAGGCGAAGATGATATGGCGGTAGGGAATATCATCGGCTCGACGATTTTTAACACGGTGATCGTACTGGGCGTCCCTGCCCTGCTATCACCGGGCAGTATCGATCCCGCCGCCTTCCAGCGCGATTACTGGGTCATGCTGGCGGCCGGTATCCTGCTTGCCGCGCTGTGTATTGGCCGCAAACATCGTATCGGTCATCTGGCGGGAGCTCTGTTATTATGTGGCTTTATTGCGTATCTTGCAGTGCTGTTCTTTAACCCTTTCAGTACGTTCGGCTAACCGTTGAGAATGAGTATGTCATCTATCCAGTTGCAACCGGGCTTTGACTTTCAGCAGGCCGGCAAAGAAGTGCTTCAGATTGAGCGTGATGGCCTGGCCCAGCTCGATCAGTACATCAATGCAGATTTTACCCGGGCATGTGAAGCGATCGCCGGATGCTGCGGTAAAGTCGTGGTCATGGGCATGGGTAAATCCGGCCATATCGGCTGCAAAATTGCCGCCACGCTGGCCAGTACCGGAACCCCGGCGTTCTTCGTGCACCCGGCGGAGGCCAGCCACGGCGATCTAGGCATGGTATCGGCGCAGGACATCGTGCTGGCGATCTCCAACTCCGGTGAGTCGAACGAAATTCTGGCGCTGATCCCGGTGTTGAAACGCCAGCAGATCCCACTGATTTGCATGACCAACAACCCGGAAAGCTCGATGGGCAAGGCGGCAGATGTGCATCTGTGCATCAAGGTACCGCAGGAGGCTTGCCCGCTGGGTCTGGCTCCTACCACCAGCACCACCGCCACCTTGGTCATGGGCGATGCGTTAGCCGTAGCGCTGCTGAAGGCCCGTGGCTTTACCCCGGAAGATTTCGCCCTGTCTCACCCTGGTGGAGCATTGGGCCGCCGCCTGCTGCTGCGCGTTAGTGATATCATGCACAGCGGCGATGAAATTCCGCACGTCAGCCCCGAAGCCTCTCTGCGCGACGCGCTACTGGAGATCACCCGTAAAAACCTGGGCATGACGGTGATCTGCGACGATCTGATGAAAATCGCCGGTATTTTTACCGACGGTGACTTACGCCGGGTGTTCGATATGGGCATCGATCTGAATAATGCCAACATCACCGACGTCATGACGCTGGGCGGTATCCGGGTGCGCCCGAACCTGCTGGCGGTCGATGCGCTCAATCTGATGCAGCAACGCCATATCACCGCCGTGCTGGTTGCCGATGGCGACCAATTGCTGGGTGTGGTACATATGCATGACATGCTGCGCGCTGGCGTCGTTTAATGAAAGGAACCCACTGCATGAGTCTGGTTGAAACCTGTTACGGGCCGGTAGCTGAAGAAGTCATGGCCCGCGCCGGGAAAATCCGCCTGTTGATTTGTGATGTCGACGGCGTGCTGTCAGACGGCCTGATCTACATGGGTAATAACGGTGAAGAGCTGAAAGCCTTCAACGTCCGTGACGGCTATGGCATCCGCTGCCTGAAAACCTCGGGTATCGAGGTGGCCATCATCACCGGGCGTTCGGCCAAACTGCTGGAAGACCGGGCAAAAACGTTGGATATCACCCATCTGTATCAAGGGCAGTCCGATAAGCTTTTGGCCTTCCGTGAACTGTTGGATAAACTGTCCCTGATGCCAGATGAAATCGCCTACATCGGCGACGATCTGATCGACTGGCCGGTCATGGCCGAAGTCGGTCTGGCCGTCGCGGTGGCCGATGCGCATCCATTATTGTTACCTAGTGCCCATTATGTCACCCGTATCAACGGTGGCCGTGGTGCGGTGCGCGAGCTGTGCGACCTGATCCTACTGGCGCAAAACAAGCTGGAGGACGCCAAAGGGCTGTCAATATGAGTAAAACCAAACTTTGGATCACCATCTTGCTGACCGTGATCGTGCTGGCGCTGATTGGCTGGAACATGGCCGATTTCAGCGATGACGGCAGCTCGGTACCGGTCAACAACCAAGACCCGACCTATCAGAGCCAGCATACCGTGACCGTGGTGTACAATCCGGCCGGGCAGCTAAGCTACAAGCTGGTGGCAGAAGAGGTTAAATATTACACCGCCGATGAGTTAAGCTGGTTCACCCAGCCGGTGATGACGCTGTTTGATGAGCATGCCGTGGCCACCTGGTCAATACGCGCCGATCGCGCCAAGCTGACCAAAAACCGCATGCTGTATCTGTACGGCCACGTAGAGGTGAACAGTTTGACAACCACCTCACAGCTGGAAAAAATTAAAACCGATAATGCCCAGATTAATCTGGTCACCCAGGATGTTTCTTCCGATGATGAAGTGACCCTGTTCGGCACAAATTTCACCTCTAACGGCATGAAAATGCGTGGCAATCTGCGGAACAAAACCGCTGAGCTGATTGATAAGGTCAAGACCAACTATGAAATTCAGAACCAAAAGCCAACTCCGTAATCTGTTGATCGTCAGCCTCGTTTTGACCGCCAGCTCCCCCGCATTGGCGTTGAAATCCGACTCTGACCAACCGGTAAGTATCGACTCGCTGAAACAGTCGTTGGATATGCAGAGCAACGTCAGCACCTTTACCGACAACGTGGTGATCAAGCAGGGCACCATCGAGATCAAGGCCGACAAGGTCGTGGTCACACGCCCGGGTGGCGATCAGAACAAAACCTATATTGAAGCGTTCGGCAATCCGGTAACCTTCTACCAGATGCAGGACAACGGCAAGCCGGTGAAAGGCCATGCGCAGAAAGTTCGTTACGACGTCGCGACGCAGCTGATCACCCTTACCGGCAACGCCTACCTGGAACAGCTCGATAGCAACGTGAAGGGCGACCGTATTACCTATCTGGTGCCACAGCAGCAGATGCAGGCGTTCAGCGATAAAGGCAAACGCGTGACCACGGTTCTGGTGCCATCACAGTTGCAAGACAAAAACGGTCAAAAGAAGAGTAACTAATTACTTATGGCAACACTCATCGCAGAAAACCTGGCGAAAGCCTACAAAGGCCGCAAAGTCGTTGAAGACGTGAGCCTGAAAGTGAAATCTGGCGAGATCGTCGGCCTACTGGGGCCAAACGGTGCCGGTAAGACCACCACTTTCTACATGGTGGTTGGCATCGTTCAGCGCGACGCCGGGCGCATCGTGATCGATGACGAAGACATCAGCATCCTGCCGCTGCACGCCCGCGCACGCCGCGGTATCGGCTACCTGCCGCAGGAAGCGTCGATTTTCCGCCGCCTGAGTGTTTACGACAACCTGATGGCGGTGCTGGAGATCCGTAACGATCTCACCAGTGAGCAGCGCAACGATCGGGCCATCGAGCTGCTGGAAGAGTTTCATATCTCCCACCTGCGGGACAACCTGGGCCAATCGCTTTCCGGTGGTGAACGCCGCCGCGTGGAGATTGCCCGTGCGTTGGCCGCCAATCCGAAATTTATCCTGCTGGATGAGCCTTTCGCCGGGGTCGACCCGATTTCCGTTATCGATATCAAGAAAATTATCGAGCACCTGCGTGACAGCGGCCTTGGCGTGCTGATCACCGATCATAACGTGCGCGAGACGCTGGACGTGTGCGAACGTGCCTATATCGTCAGCCAGGGCAAGCTGATTGCCCACGGCACGCCGGACGCCATCCTGGCCGATGAGCAGGTGAAACGCGTTTATCTGGGCGAAGAGTTCCGCCTGTAGGTTCCAGCGGCAGGCCAACAGGCCGCCGTTAACGGAAGTAGCAGAAGATTATGAAGCAAGGTTTGCAACTCAGGCTCAGCCAGCAACTGGCCATGACCCCCCAACTTCAGCAGGCGATCCGCCTGTTGCAGCTGTCCACGCTTGAGCTCCAGCAGGAGATCCAACTGGCACTAGAGAGCAACCCGCTGCTTGAACAGACCGAAGACCAGCACGAAGAGATCGACTCCAAAGAAAGCGTCGAAACCGAAGGGCTAGACACCCGCGAAGCGCTGGAACAGAAGGACATGCCCGAAGAGCTGCCTCTGGATGCTACCTGGGATGAGATCTATACCGCGGGTACCCCTTCCGGCACCGGTACCGACTATGGCGATGACGAACTGCCGGTCTACCAGGGCGAAACCACGCAAACGCTGCAGGACTACCTGATGTGGCAAGTGGATCTGACGCCGTTCTCTGACACCGATGCCGCCATCGCCACCTCGATCGTCGACGCCGTCGATGACACCGGCTATCTCACCGTACCGCTGGAAGACATTCTGGAGAGTATGGGTGACGATAATGTAACGATGGACGAGGTCGAAGCGGTATTGAAGCGCGTACAGCGTTTTGATCCGGTCGGCGTCGCGGCGCGCGATCTGCGTGATTGCCTGTTGATCCAGCTTTCCCAGTACGCCAAAGACACGCCCTATCTGGCGGAAGCCCGCCTGATCGTCAGCGAGCATCTGGATTTGCTGGCCAACCACGACTTTCGCAGCCTGATGCGAACAACTCGCTTAAAAGAAGATACACTGAAAGAAGCGATGGTGTTGATCCACTCGCTCGATCCGCGCCCTGGGCAGTCGATCAATACCGGTGAATCCGAGTATGTGATCCCGGACGTGCTGGTGCGCAAGGTGCAGGATAAGTGGGTGGTAGAGCTTAATGCAGACAGCATCCCACGGCTGAAAATCAATCAGCAATATGCGGCACTGGGCAACACGGTGCGCAACGATGCCGACGGCCAGTATATCCGCAGCAATTTGCAGGAAGCGAAGTGGCTGATCAAAAGCCTGGAAAGCCGGAACGACACGCTGCTCAAGGTGACCCGCTGTATTGTCGAACAGCAGGAGGCGTTCTTTGAACAGGGTGCAGAATTTATGAAGCCCATGGTGCTGGCGGATATCGCCCAGGCCGTGGAAATGCATGAATCGACAATCTCACGCGTGACGACGCAGAAGTTCCTGCACAGCCCGCGTGGTATTTTCGAATTGAAGTATTTCTTCTCCAGCCATGTGAATACCGACAGCGGTGGCGAAGCCTCCTCTACGGCGATCCGGGCGTTAGTGAAGAAATTGATCGCGGCGGAAAACCCTGCCAAACCGCTTAGCGACAGCAAGCTGACCACGATGCTTTCCGATCAGGGGATCATGGTGGCGCGGCGCACCGTTGCCAAGTACCGAGAGTCTTTGTCCATCCCGCCGTCCAACCAGCGTAAACAGTTGGTTTGACCTCTATAGAGAAGGAAGACATTATGCAGCTCAACATTACCGGACACCACGTCGAAATCACCGAACCAATGCGTGAGTTCGTCAACACCAAGTTTGCCAAACTCGAGCAGTATTTTGACCGCATTAACCAGGTATATGTCGTACTCAGTGTGGAAAAAGTGCAGCAGATTGCGGAAGCAACGGTGCATGTGAATGGGGGCGAGTTGCACGCCACCTCGGAAAAAGAAGATATGTATGCCGCAATTGACTGTCTGATCGACAAACTGGCGCGTCAATTGAACAAACATAAAGACAAACTAAAGCAACACTGACATTCTGGGCCGTTATGCGATGCGTAATGGCCCGCATCGTAGTCGCATTGGCTACACGGCAACCCTCGGCGCAGCACCTGTATGGGTATGCGCCGATAAGCCATCAGGGTTAAACAGGCGAAAAACCGTTTCATGAAGGTTATCAGCGCAAGCCTACTTTCCAATGGTAAAGCAGGCTTGCAATAAAGCGACAGGACGCGGTTTTAAGTGAAGATGAGATGAACAACGAAATAATGCAATTAAGCTCGGTGTTAAACATCGAGTGCACCAGAAGCTCGGTACACTGCACCAGCAAGAAACGGGCTTTGGAAATTATCAGCGAGCTGGCGGCCAAGCAGCTTAACCTACCTTCGCAGGTGGTGTTTGACGCAGTACTCACCCGGGAACGTATGGGCAGTACCGGTATCGGCAACGGTATCGCGATCCCACACGGCAAACTGGAAGAGGACACTTTGCGGGCCGTTGGCGTGTTTATCCGCCTTGAGCAACCTATCGCCTTTGATGCCATTGATAATCAACCGGTCGATCTGCTGTTCGCCTTGCTGGTACCGGCCGATCAATGTAAAACTCACTTGCATACGCTGTCGCTGGTTGCCAAACGGCTGGCCGACAAAACCGTGTGCCGCCGCCTGCGCGCAGCGCTGAGCGACGAAGAGCTGTATCAGATCATCACCGAGTAACCAGCGGCTGGCGTGACTTTCCGCCATGAAAACGCTACTGTTTTACTTACGATATATCCGGGCCGTGGCCCGGATAATAGATCCTAACGGTGGCGATGAGCGCCATTGAGATGCCAGGGGAGTTACCACATGGTGCTGATGATTGTCAGCGGCCGTTCCGGTTCGGGTAAATCCGTCGCCTTGCGGGCGTTGGAAGACATGGGTTTTTACTGCGTTGATAACCTGCCCGTGGTGTTGTTGCCACAGCTGGCCCAGACGCTGGCCGAACGTAATAGCTCCGCTGCGGTAAGCATCGACGTCCGTAACATGCCGGAATCGCCGGAAGTGTTTGAATATGCAATGACCCAGCTGCCGGAGAGCTTCACGCCGCAGCTGCTGTTCCTTGATGCCGATCGCAACACCCTGATCCGCCGCTACAGCGACACCCGTCGCCTGCATCCTCTCTCTGCCAAGAACCTGTCGCTGGAAAGCGCGATCGATGAAGAAAGCGATCTGCTTGAGCCACTACGTTCCCGTGCCGATCTGATTATCGATACCTCGGAAATGTCGGTGCACGAGTTGGCGGAAATGCTGCGTACCCGTCTGTTGGGCAAACGCGAACGCGAGCTGACGATGGTGTTCGAATCCTTCGGCTTCAAGCACGGCATTCCTATCGATGCCGATTACGTGTTCGACGTCCGTTTCCTGCCCAACCCGCACTGGGACCCTAAACTGCGCCCGATGACTGGCCTGGATAAGCCCGTGGCCTCGTTCCTCGATCGCCACACCGAAGTGCACAACTTCATCTACCAGACCCGTAGCTATCTGGAACAGTGGCTGCCGATGCTGGAGACCAACAACCGCAGCTATCTGACCGTCGCTATTGGCTGTACCGGCGGTAAGCACCGTTCGGTGTACGTGGCTGAACAGTTGGCGGATTATTTCCGTTCACGCGGCAAAAATGTGCAATCACGTCACCGCACACTGGAAAAGCGTAAACAACAATGACGGTCAAGCAGACGGTTGAGATCAAGAACAAGCTGGGCATGCACGCCCGGCCGGCAATGAAGCTGTTTGAGCTGGTGCAGAGTTTTGACGCCGAAGTGCTGCTGCGTAATGACAGCGGCACCGAAGCGGAAGCCAGCAGCGTGATTGCGCTGCTGATGCTGGATTCCGCCCAGGGCCGCCAGATCGAAATTGAAGCTACCGGTCCGGAGGAAGTACAGGCACTGGCAGCGGTGATTGAGCTGTTTGAATCAGGCTTCGACGAAGACTAATCACCGTATACCCGTCGCCTTTCAAGCTGTAGCGTTGTTACCTGCACTCACTTACCCCAGTCACTTACAATAGTAAGCTCCTGGGATAAGTGAGCTTGGCGCCTAGCTACAACTTGAAATTCATAGGGTATAGGCGGTGATTAATTAATATCGAACCATCACCGATTTCAACTCGGTATAATGCTCGATAAACGCGCTGCCGAACTCTCTACCCATCCCCGACGATTTGACCCCACCGAACGGCAACGCCGGATCGAGGAAGGTGTGCATGTTGATCCACAAGGTACCTACTTCAATCCGCGGGATCATGCGCATCGCCTTGCTGAGATCGTTAGTCCACAGGCTAGCGGCCAGGCCATAAGGCGAATCGTTGATCATGGCGATCATCTGCTCTTCATCCTCATAGGCCAGGAAAGTGCCTACCGGGCCAAAGGTCTCCTCACGCATTAACGCATCATGCGGCCCGTTAGCGCGGATCGCCGTCGGCGCAACAAAGAAGCCAGGACCTGCCAACGCCTGACCGCCGCAGACGATGTGGCTGCCATCAGCCCGTGCCTTGTCAAACAGCGCCAGTACCTTGCGGTAATGTGCCTCGTTGGCCAGCGGCCCCACTTCCGTGCTCTCATCCAGCGGTGAGCCCACCTTCATGGCTGCCAAGCGCTGCGTCAGCTTTGCCAATACCTCGTCGATATGGCTGGCAGGCAGGTAGAAACGCTCTGCTGCGGCACAGATCTGGCCCTGATTCAGGTAGCCCGCCTCGATAATCCCGTCGACCATCTTGTCGACCGAGACGTCCGCCAGAAACGCGGCGGCATTCTTACCCCCCAGTTCCAGCGTGGTACGCACAATCCCTTGTTCCATCGCCGCTTTCCCCACCGCGATCCCGGTAGGCACCGAGCCGGTGAAGGTCACTTTGGCGCAACGCGGATGGGCGATAAGCATAGGGCCAAGACGTGCGCCTGAACCATTGATCACGTTGAGGGCACCTGCCGGGATGCCCGCTTCCGTTGCCAGCTCGGCCACCCGCAGCATGGTTAGCGGCGTGTATTCACTTGGCTTGAGCACCACCGTACAGCCGCAAGTGAGCGCCGCAGCCAGCTTCCAGATGGCGATCATGATCGAGAAGTTCCACGGAATGATGCCGACCACGACACCCAACGGCTCGCGCCGGGTAAATGCGCTGTATTGCTCGCCCTGGAAGGAAGGCAACGAAACGTTCAGCGTTTCCCCGCTGATTTTGCTCGACCAACCGGCAAAGTAGCGCAGGAACTGCGAGGCCATATCGATTTCCAGCCCGCGAGACAGCTGAATGGTTTTGCCGGAACACAGGCTTTCCAGCTGCGCCAGTTCCTCACGATGGGTTTGCAACAGATCGGCCAGGCGCGTCAGGCAGTTACCACGCTCCAATGGCGAAACCTGTGCCCAACTACCGTGGAAAGCGTCAAAGGCCGCCTGCATTGCCGCATCGACTTCAGCCTGGCCGCCTTCATTCACCTGCGCGATAGCCAGCCCGGTTGCCGGGTTAACCACCGCAAACCGTTCTACTCCTGCCCCGGCTACGGGTTGCCCATGAATGTAATGGCCCTGCTGGCGGTCCAGAAAGGCCGTAACCTGTGGCAACAGTGTAATATCCGTCATCGCATCGCCCTCCTTGCGGGTTAGCCTTCGACAATCGCCAGATAGTGCTTCACAAAACGATCCGAGGTGATTTCCCAGCGCACCGGGGTGCCCTTCTCAACAAACCAGGAATCCCCGGCCTGATACTTTACCGACTCGCCGGTGTTCTCATTGGTCAGCGTTGCCGTGCCTTCCCACACCGTGGCATGTTCCGCAAACGGGTATTCCATCACGAAGGTGCCACGGGTGCAGCTGAAGACACCGCAGTTCAGGTTGTCCGTTGGCGCGCCAAAAATCATCGCCACGCCGACGTTGGGTTCACCGGCGACCACCGTGGCCCCCAGGTTGCTGACGCTGCCAATCTGTTGCAGTTCTGGTAGCGCTTGCTTAAGCAGTAATGGTTTCATGGTTTTTCCTTATAGATTAGTGGTAAGAATTACCCCTCACCCTAACCCTCTCCCACAGGGAGAGGGGACCGATCGAGTGTGCTTGAAATTGTAGTGACTCACCTTGAATGAGAGGTGAACGAGGTACCCAAATGGCACATCACCTCGAAAATAACAGCCTTGTTACGGATTAACTCCTACACCTGATAACGACTCCGGACAGCTCCCTCTCCCCATTGGAGAGGGTTGGGGTGAGGGGACCGATCGAGTTTGTTGATATTTCAGCGTAATACCCTGCCTTTCCTGTTAATCCCTACTTTCCGAAGCTGTACGAGCCAACCACGCGCTCCGTTCAGCTCCCTCTCCCTGTGGGAGAGGGCTGGGGTGAGGGGCACAGACTAACGACGCCCCTTCCAGTAGCCGGAAGTCTGGTGCCAAACCTTGCCCGCGGTGGTCATCACACGGCGCAGCTTGTCTTTGCCAAAAATATCCACGTGCGGGATCGAGCTCATCAGGTCATAACGATCGGATCCCTCACTCATTCCTTCCGCCAACACCTTGCAAACGATATGGCTCGGCGTCACCCCAAAGCCGGAATAGCCCTGCACGTAAAACACGTTATCGTGCTGCGGCAGAGTGCCAATCTGCGGGAACAGGTTGGCGCTGCAACACAGCGGCCCGCCCCAGGCCAGGTCGATCTTCACGTCCTTCAGATACGGGAACACTTTCAGCATCAGATTGCGGTTCCAGGCCTTCAGGTCTGAAGGGATATATTCGACCAGCCGGGTGGCGCTACCGAACAACAGGCGGTTCTCGTTGGTGACGCGGTAATAGTCGATCACCGGCCGGATATCGCTGTAAGCCCCACGGATCGGGCTGATCTGGCGGATCAGCTCGTCAGACAGCGGTTCTGTCGCCAACTGGAAGGCGTAGGTATTGATGGTCTTTTTGTAGATAAAGGGATCCATGCCGTTGAGGAAGCCGTTGCATGCCCACAGCATCTTGTTGGCGCGTACCGATCCCATGGCGGTGCGTACGGTAATACGCGGGCCATATTCCACATTCAGCACGTTGCTGTTTTCGAAGATTTTCACCCCGTAACCACTCAGCGCCTGCGCCTCCCCCAACAGCAGGTTGAGCGAATGAACATGGCCACCTCCCATGTGTTTCAACGCACAGGTATAAGCATCAGACCCCACCACCTGTTTCACTTCGGAGCCGGTATAGAGCTCGATCTCTTCATCCGGTGAGACCGCTTTGAATTCTTTCAGCCAGGAACGCAGGGTCTTTTCCTGCCTGGCGTTGCTGCCGAGGTAGCCATAGCCAAAGCAGAAATCGGCGTCGATGGCGTACTTTTTAATCCGCTCGCGGATAATCCCGGCACCAAGATTGCTGATCTTGAAGATGGTTTCTAACCCTGCCGGGCCAACGTGGCGTTTGATCTTCTCCAGATCGTGGCCGATCCCGGCCATCACCTGGCCACCGTTGCGGCCCGTCCCGCCGTAGCCCAGATGGCGGCCCTCCAGAATAGCGATATTGGTGATGCCTTTTTCCGCCAGTTCCAGCGCCGTATTAATGCCGGAGAAGCCACCGCCGATGATCACCACGTCAACATCCAGATCCTCTTCCAGCGTGGGGAAGCGCAGATCGTATTTCTTGGTCGCCGCGTAGTAGGTTAACGATTCGATTTGATTATTCATTGCTGCACTCCCTTTACCCATTGCCTTAGCCTGGATTATCAGCAGAGCGTGGGTGGGCGGCTATGTCCCTTTAGGGATATTCGCAACACTTTTTTAACATTATGCCGTACGGCGCAGGGGGGTACTCAAGAACAGGCTGAACAACTCGGCCTGAGAACCAATATTCAGCTTGCCGTAAATATTCTTGCGATGATTTTTTACCGTGCCCAGGCTGATAAACAGCCGTTCGGCGATCTGCTGCGATCCGTTGCCGCTCAGGATCAGATCGACGATCTCACGTTCACGTGGGCTTAACGCATAGCGCGCCTGGGCTGCGCTATCTAACAGCGGGGCGGACGGAGTGGGCACATTAGCCGCGACCACCACTTCCCCATGCAGCCGCGCCACGCTTTTTACCAGCGTCAACGCGCCACGCAGGTCAGCCAGTTGGGGATAACGCACGCCGACCGTTTGCCGGGCCGAGCCGAAAAATATGCCTAGTCCGCGTTCCGGCGTCAGTTGCAGCAACACGCCAGCCTCGTCGTGCCAGCCGGTTTTACGGTAAAAGTTACGGTAGTAATCCGTCTGGTAAAAACCACAGGGAGCCAGTTGCCGCAGCGTAAACACATCGCCATGGCCGCCGCCGTTCAGCGCCTGGTAAAAAGGATCTTCAAGGTAAGCACCCTGCTGGTAAATCTGGTTTACCGCATCGCTGTTTTCTTTCTCGGTTTTCATCAGGCAGCGCGGTGCCTGACCATATTCGAAGGCATAGACGATGGCATTATCAAAGGCGAAGAAGCCCTCCAGGTAGCCCAGCAGGCTGGCATAGAATTGGCGGGTCGCTACTGCGTCGATCACCGCCGATAATCTTTCGACCTGAATATTCATTTCGCCCCCGCAATCATTAATAAATTAACAATCAATCTTTCCCAACGTATCAGCGACCGATATTGGGCCAACAGGCTATAAAAAGCATTCAATTGGCCAGAATGCAAGGGTGTTACTGTTTACATGTTAATCAAATCACAAGTTGGACCCTTGCAACGATTAACCACACAATACGAGTTGGTTAATATCTTAACAATTTCGAGTTAAGCGACGGAAAAGCGTTGGTTCGCCCAGCCAGGCTGAATTATGCTGTGGTTTCGATGCCCAAATGCGCCAAGGAGAGAGCATGACCACTAGTCTGATGATCGCCAACCGGCAGGCCTGGTTTGGCAAGGGCAGCATCCAGCAACTGATCCCACTGCTCCAGGCCGAGTCGCAAACCACGCTGCTGTTCACCTGCCGATCGTTCCTTAACGGTCCCCTCTATGCTGAACTGGCCCCGGCGCTGACGCCGTTGCTGGTGGGCAGAGAAATTGTCGCCCATGAGGCCTCCCCGCAAGAAATCGACCAATGGGTGGCACGCTGGCGAGGCCAGGTGCAAAGAGTGGTCGCCATCGGCGGAGGTAGCGTGCTGGATGCCGCCAAGGCGTTCGCTGCCCTGATCGAACACCCACTGCCCACCCTGCGTTATATGGAAAAAGTGGGTGACAGCAAAATCAGTGGCGCAACGCTGCCGTTGATCGCCATCCCCACCACCGCAGGCACCGGCAGCGAGGTAACCCAAAACGCAGTGATCACCGATACTCAGGTCACCAAGGTGAAAGCCTCATTGCGGCATAACAACTTTGTGCCGCAGGTGGCGATCCTCGATCCTGACCTGCTGAAAGGAGCGCCAGACTATGTACTGGCCTATTGCGCTATCGATGCCTTCACCCATCTGTTTGAAGCCTACCTTTCCAAGACCGCCAGCAGCCTGTCGCGCGAGATGTCGTTGAGCGGTATCCATCACTTCCTCAGCGCCTGGCCGGTGCTGAAACAGAGCGATGAGGCCCGCGAAGCGATTATGCAGGCTTCCTATCTGGGTGGCCTGACGTTGAGTATGGCGGGCTTAGGTGTGATCCACGGCATCGCGGGCGAGGTTGGCGCATTGCGTGATTACCACCACGGCCAGATCTGCGGCCGCCTGCTGTTGCCGTTCCTTGAATTGCTGGGGAAAAGCGAGCAGCCGCAACAACGAGCATTAATGACCGAACTGGCCCTGCGGCTATTCCCTGAAGAGCAGGACAGCCCGGCGCGCTTTTTGATCGACTTTATCACCCGCCACGCCATCGCCCCGTTCTGGCAGGACGAGCTATCCCTTAGCAAGGCGGAACTGGCCATCGTACTGGAGAAGTCCAACAGCAAGAATTCCTGGCTCAGCTACACTACCGAGCAGCGGAGGTTAATGATCGATGGGGCGTTCTTGATTGAAACGCAATGATGCGCTAAACGGGCGCAGCATGCAGCGCCCCTACGGTTGAACATGTGAGACTTCAACCACTTCGGCTGTATTACCACTTTGTCATCATTTTGAATATAATCAGAATTGACGGATCGCAGGAGCACAACAATGAGTTTGGTTGACTGGATTTTGGGCGGCATCGCCCTAGGGCTGATCGTCGGCGCGCTGATGAAGATATTCGGCAAGAAGAAAAACGATTAATGCGGCGTTCCCCCTCTGCATTCAGAGGGGGAAGCCGTTAAATGCGGCTCAGGCAGTCCAACGCTACCGCCTTGAAACTGTCAAAATTGTCACTGCCCAGCAGGCGGGTCATCGAACGTTCGCGCACAAAGGTGACGAACAGATCGTAGATCGCCATCGCTTCCTCGTAATCGCTTTTGCTGATCGCCAGCAAGAAAATGACGTGTGCCACCTCGCCTTCTCCCCATGGAATACCTTGTGGCGCCAGTAGCGTGACCACCACGGTCTTTTTCGCCAACAGCCCCAGAGAGTGCGGCAGAGCAATCCCCTCCCCCAGCAGGGTAGATACGATGGCCTCCCGCTCAACGACCGAAGGGTAAAAATCACTGCCCACATAGCCTTCCTGCTCCAACTGAGCGCAAACTTTGCTAAACAGCTGCTCCTGCGTTAGCGGCTCGTTGACGATCATAAAGTGGCTGGCATCAAAGAATTTTTCCAACATGTACGGCTTGGTGCGATCGACCAGCACCAGCTTGCCCAACTGCTCTAGCTGATACTCCGTTGGGAACGGCGACATCACCACGACCGGCTTGTTCTTCTCGCTGATGCGCGCATTGGAAATGATAAAATCTTCGTCGATACTGGCGAGAATTTCGTAATCACGCAGCGAAACGATGCGCGTCACCACCAGTTGCGGATACTTGCGCGCAATCTGCGCCTGGATCATCCGCACCGTGGAGTTACCGGTATCGCACACCAGCATCACCTGCGGATGACGCTCATAGCCAATGTTGTAGTGCCGCTCCAGGCCGACGCCAATATGCAGCACCAGGTAGCCGATTTCGTTCTCGCTCAGGGTATAAGGCGTGTGTTTGCCCCAGCTCGAAACCGCCGCCAGCGTCACATCATAGGCCATCGGATAATGCTGCTTGATGTTGGCCAACAGCGGGTTCGGGATATTGATCTGGTATTTCACCCGGGTGATCATGGTTTTGATATGGGTGAGTAGATCGGCCCGCAGCTGCTTGTCGTTCTGCAGGTTGTAGTTATAGTGCGAGTTGATGTAGGACAGGATGTAATCCACCAGCGCCTCTTCATCATCGGCGTTGATTTTGGTCGGTTGTACTTCCTGCACCCTTCTGGCAGCGATGTTGACCCGTAAATAGGCCTCTTCCGCTGCCGCAATCTCTTTACCCGTGGCCTTGCTCAATTCACCTGCCAGCCAGGTTGACGCTTTGCGCACCGCATCATCACCGTCTTCCACGTCAAAATCCTGCAGCGGATAGCCGTCCGTGATGCGCCGCAGCGCCACGGCACAGTAGAAGATCAGGTATTGCTCACCCTCGTCGGTCAGACGAATGGCATATTGCGACAGCAACGGGTGCAGCAGCCCGGCAAAGGTCAGTACCTGCGGCTGATGGAGGATATCATTGTTCAGCAATGGGTTTTCCGCATCCGCCAGATGCAGTTGAAACAGCAGATCGGTCAGGCAGGAGCGGATCGCCATTTCCGCACCAAACAGCTTCATACCGTAGCGCGGCTTGGTCTCGATGGTTAACTGATAATGCGCCAGGCGCTCCCTCACCTCAGCCATGTCGTTTTGCAGCGTACCCCGGCTGACAAACCATTCATCGGCCAGATCTTCGAGCTTCATCGAGAAGGCTGAGGTCAAAAAGCGAATCAACAGATAATGCACCCGTTCCTGCGCGCTGCGCGGCGTGGCGTGCTGTTTACGTTCCCGATGCTGGAGTGCGCTAAACCGGGCCTGATCATCTACCTGCAGGCGATATCCTGCCCCGCGGCTGTGGACAAACTGCGCACCATAACTCTCCAGAATATCGTTCAGCGCGGTGATATCTGCGCGTACCGTGCGGGTAGACACGGCAAAACGCTTTGCCAACTCGTCCTGCGGCAAGGTTTCGGACTGCAAAGCATCGAACAACGATGCCAAACGTGGGTAGGGAAATCTCACCATTCTCTTTCCGTTATGAACGTGCCCGCCTGATGGGGGTCAGGCGGGCAACTGGTTACTTCGCAGCTGGCAAGAACACCATTTGTGAAGGGCTGCCCACCGGGGTGTAGCCTTCAACAAAACTGAGCTTGCCGCTGAGCTGGTCTACGCTAAAGCGGGTTACGTTATCGCTACGCTGATTCATGGCATACAGATAACGGCCACTCGGATCCAAAGTGATGGTGCGCGGATAATCGCCTCGCGTCCAGGTCTCTGCCACCGGTTTCAGTTCGCCCTCGCCGCTTACGCTGAACTGCGCAATGCTGTTGTGCAGACGGTTAGCGACATACAGATTTTTACCATCCGCAGCCAAGGCAATGCCAGCGGCAAAGCTGGTACCCTTATAATCGGCAGGCAGAGTTGAAACTGCATGTAATTGTTTCAGTGTCCCCTTTTGGCTATCAAAGCGGTAGCTGGTAAGTGTAGATGCTTCCTCGTTGATTAGTAGGATAATTTTACCATTGGGGTGGAAAATGAAGTGGCGCGGGCCGGCTCCAGCGGAAGAGGCGGCGATCCACGGCGGATCGTTCGGCGTCAGCTTGCCGCTGGCGGCATCGAAACGCCATTGGTAGATGCGATCCAGCCCCAGATCGGTAGAGAACACAAACTTGCCGCTCGGATCGCTGGCGATCATATGCGCATGTGGGCCATTGTGATCGCTGATGGCAAAGCTGCCTTCCACTGCGGCGGCAGGTTTGGCCGCTCCCGCAGGGCCAACATCTTGTTGCACAGAACTGGCTGGCCCCAATTTACCTTCGCTGTCCACCGGGAACGCCGCAACGCTGCCGCTGACATAGTTGGCCACCAGCAGATGACGACCATCCGGCGTCAGAGAAAGGTAAACCGGCCCCGCGCCTTGTGAATCCACCTGATTAAGCGGCGTCAGGCTACCGTCCTGTGGGTTGATGCGATAGGCGACAATGCCCCCGTGCTGGGTGCCATTAAAATCTGCCACTTCGCTGGCAACGTACAACGTCTTTCCTTTGGCATCGGTGACCAACTGGGCCGGATTAGGTAGGCTGCTGACCAGCGTCTTGGCGCTCAGTGCCCCGGTTTTCGCATCCACCTGCATGCGATAAACCCCCTCACCGTTCGGGTTATAGGTACCAATATAGGCAAAATGAGACGACGTGGGTTTCATTGCATCCTCAGCATGTAACGCCGGACTGGCGATAGCCAACAACGCCAGGGACAGCGCGCTCCACAGCGGAGCGATTCGTAATTTCGAAGCCTGCCAGTTTCGCATAGTTATCCTTTTGACCGATAGATAGGGACAAAAGATGCCCCTCACCCTAACCCTCTCCCGAAGGGAGAGGGGACCGAACGTGCCACAACTTAACCTCAGTATCCAACCGCCACACCTAACTACAACACCGCCCCCCCTCAAGAGAGTTAAACAAGCTACAGACTCACTCCTGCACCTGATAACAGCTCCGGACAGCTCCCTCTCCCAAAGGGGACCAAACGTGCCACAACTTAACTCCAGTATCCAACCGCCACACCTAACTACAACACCGCCCCCCCTCAAGAGAGTTAAACAAGCTACAGACTCACTCCTGCACCTGATAACCGCTCCAGACAGCTCCCTCTCCCTGTGGGAGAGGGTTGGGGTGAGGGGCAACGGATTTACCCCACCAGCCGCTTGGTGATCTCCAGCAGAGTTTTGACATCTTGCGGGCGAGTATCGCCACTGGTGGAATCAATGATGGAGCTGTAGATATGCGGGATCACCTGCTTAACACCGGCTTTCAACGCAATCTCCAGGATCGGTTCGAAGTTTTCCAGATCGATACCCCCGGTCGGTTCCAGCATAAAGCCATGCTCGGCACAGGCTTTCGCCACGTACTCATATTCGTCCTGATGCTTCAGGCCACCCATCGGGAAATACTTAATCGAACTGCCGCCCATATCTTTCAACAACGCAATCGCGGTCTCTACCGGCACGATGCCATCCGCTGCCTGAGCACTCAGCGGCCCGGTGGAAATCTTCACCCAGCCCACACGGCCGGTCGGAGAGACCAGGCCGTTCACCACGGTTTGGTTTTGCTTCAGCAATGCACGGCTGGCACCGACGCCGGTGAATACCTGGTTAACATGCTGGGGTTGGACTTGCTCGGAGATCAGGCTGACCATATTCGACTGCTTGGGATCGCCAGCCCCCAAGCCCACGGAAAGCGCGTTCTCGATCAGGCGTGCATAACGTGACATATCCGCCACGGCACTCTCAACGTCTGGATAGTTTTTGGAAAGAACGCCCACCAGCACGTGCCCCTGCGCCGCATTATAGATGTCCTGCGCGTTGGCTTTTGAGCCAGCCAGCACGTTGAGGCAAACACGGTCTTTATAGTAATTAGGCTTCAGCTTCATGCTTGGTTCTCCGTAAACAGATTTTTAATACAGGTAAAGACGGTCATCAGCTGCTGCTCGTTCACGCTGCGGACATCCACCTCAATCTTGCCTTCGTTGGCCTTGTAGCCACGGAAATAGATGGCGATATCACCGGTTTTCAGCCGCTGGACGATTTCCACAGTCGACATCCCCAACACCGCTTCATCAAAGGTAATTTCAACACGGGCAATATCGCGCCCTGCGCTGTCCCAGACGGTTTTGGCGCTGATGCCATTCAGGGTATTCAGTTGGCTGATAAACGGCGTCATGCGCTCTACCATTTGCGCACCAGTGGTTTTCTCCGACGTCAGGTAGCTTTCAATAGCCTGCGTCAGGCCGAGGATGCCCTCTTTGCCCACTTTCATCGCCCGGCCAATACCGCCTGACTGCTGCTTCACCCACTCTACGTATTGCTTCTTGCCGATCACCAGCCCGCTGGTGGGCCCTTCGATGGCCTTGGCACCGCTGTAGATCACCAGGTCGGCCCCCATCTGGTAGTAACACATCAAATCTTCTTCGGCAGCGGCATCAACGATCAGCGGCAGGTTATGCTTACGCGCCACCACGGCTGCCTGTTCGACGGAGAGAATGCTTTTCTGCACGCAGTGGTGAGACTTGACGTACAGGATGGCGGCAGTCTGCGGGGTGATGCAGGCTTCAATCTGTTCAGGGGAACATTCGTTGGCATAACCTGCTTCCACCACCTTACCGCCGCCAAGGGCGACCATGGTATCCACCGGCGCACCAAAGTTGACGTTATGGCCACGCGGCAACACGATCTCGCGCGGCTCGTTCACCGTAGCGGAATGCAGGTTGACCAACAGGTTGGCGTTGTCCTTGACGATCACCGCCGCCACCGACTGGGCAATACCGGCAGAGGCGCAGGAAACAATCACCGCGTCTTCCACATTCAGCAGGCCAGCAATATAGGCGCCGGTCTTGTTGACCAGATCCTTGATTTCAAAGTAATGATTCAGGCCGTAATCCACGGCGTCAATCACCTCCTGGCGTGGCGTAGAAACGCCGAGAATGGTCATGCGACCGGAAGTATTGATCACCTGCTTTAAGTTATATTTTTCATAGACTGAAGACATGAGCGGCTTTTCCTTGATCGGTTAATAGGACTTCTCCGGCCACCACGGCAGCCAGCGGTACCAACAGTTGTTCGCCATTCACGGACTCCCCTTCGGAGTCGGCAAACACCTGCGGCCCCTGGCGAAGATCAAAAATGGTCAGGTCGGCATCAAAGCCGGGTTTCAGCTGCCCCTTGGTGGTCAGGCGCAACGCCGCAGCGGCATTTTCCGTTACGCAGCCAATGACCTGCGCCAGAGAAAGCCCAACGGTAAAGAATTTGGACATCACCGTCGCCAGGCTGTGCACTGGGCCAGCCAGACGGTTGCGGCAGTAGATATCGGAACTGATGGTGTGCGGGAAGATCCCCAGCGCGATAGCCTGGCGGGCAACCTCAAAGCTGAAGCTGGCCGAACCGTGGCCCACATCAAGCAGCACCCCACGTTTTAACGCACGTTGGATCGACTCGCGCAGCGTACCGGCCGGGGTCAGAATGCGGTTCGGTTTGCCGTTGTAGCAATGGGTAATGATATCGCCCTGGGTCAGCAGATCGGCGATCTCGTCCAGATCCGGCGGGTTGTTGCCAATATGCACCATCAGCGGCAGTTGCTGGTTTTCCTGTTGGATCTCTTTAGCCAATACCAACGGTTTGGTGCCGTTCTGGCCCACGACGCTGCTGCTCATACGCGCCTTGATACCAATGATAAATCCCGGCTTGCCGTCGATGGCCTGCTTGACCTGCTGCTTATTGATATCCGCCATATCGGCCAGTTCATTCTGCCTTAGCAGACCGATGCGCGAGATATTGAGGAAGGCAAAGACGTTGGTTTTGGCGCTGCGCGTCAGGGCATAGAATTCATCGATATCGTCGGTGCCGGTGCTGCCAGCATCCACCACCGAGGTGACGCCACTGCTCACGCCCACCAGATCCGGGTCGTCATGATAAATCGGTGAAGAGGGATAACAGTGTACGTGAGAGTCGATCCAGCCAGCGCTCAGGCGGTAGTTCCCCGCCAGATCCAGTTGTTTGTGGGCACTGGCCTCAGCCGCCAACTGCCCGACGACGGCAATCTTACCCGCCTCAATAGCCACATCGGCCAGGGTGTCGTCCACCAGCCTGGCGCGCCGGATGATTAGGTCATACATGCTTCGCTACTCCTTGCCAAACCCTGGGCAATTGACCCAGGGCTTGGGACTTGATTAAGAAATGGCTACCGGGAAGAATGCCCCCAAGATCATGGCCCCCAGGATCGCGCCGCCGGTGATCGGCTTACCCCAGATGTAGAACAACAGCGCGCCCAGCAAGGATCCCAGACCGATCGGGATCGAAGCGGCCATGGCAGACAGGATGATCAACGGCCCAAGGAAACGCCCGGAAGAGTTACCCGCCCCCATCATCACGTCCGCCCCATAGGTGGAGTTGCTCTGATTGATGGTAAATTTACGCGCCAGGATAATCAGGTAACCAATCGCCAGGCCAATGACCAGGCCAGTGACCAGCGAGGCGGCAAAGTTGGCTACCGGGAAAACAATCCCCGCCCCCAGCAACAGCGCAGGAACACCCAAGCCAACCCCGGTCTGGATCGCCCCGCCAATATCCAGGATCCCTACCAGAGAACCTTCGATAATACGGGCGAACAGGAAGCTGGCACCGAACGCCGCCACCGCACCGTAAACCCCGGTGTCCATCCCGGCACGCAGCATGGAAACGAAAGCCACTTCGTTAAACGCGCCGATGCCATACAGGTAATACATGTGTGTCCCGGCGAACACGCCGGACGAGAGCAGGCCAACAAAAATCGGGAACGACCAGTCGGCATACCAGAAGCCTTTGTCTGCTTGTGCTTCCATCATTCAGCTCCTTATTTTCCGCTCAGGGTGTTATGAATGGCATCCAGCCAGCCAGGTACGCCCAGGCTGAAGGATTCGAGAACTTTCATATCAAAGCCGCGGAAGAAGCCGCTCAGCACGAACAGCAGCACAATCGCCACCATCATGATCTTGGTGACTTTGTTCCAACCGCTTTCTTCAACGCCCTTACCAATCAGGATACCCAGCACCAGACCCGGTACGGCGTTCCCCATAATCAGCTGTGCCAAACCACCGAAGATGGTGCCCCAGAAGCCAGAACGTTTGCCCGCTTCAATCGCCGCCAGCCAGAAAATCACCGGCATGACGGTGTTCACCAGCAGGTTGGCCGCGGGAACCAAAACTTTGATGGCCGTAACCTGCAAGGCCGCAGGCACTGCCGAAGCGGTGGTGTTAAGGAAGGCCACGACCAAAATGCCGATGATCCCACACGCGATAGCCATCTTTTTTGGATCGTGCATGGTTTCCGCAACGTTGCGGTTTTTGATCATCAGGGCTGCCGCGCCCCAGTTAGGAATGATGCGATGGTCAACGTCCTGCGTGAAGGCCCCCGCCGCCACAGAAGACGCCCAGGCGTTGAAGAAGAAGCCCAGACCAAATGAGAAATGAGAAGCCGGATCGCCTTCGCAGGAGTTCAGCTCACCCAAGGTACGGAATGCTCCCATACCCTGCGTCGTCGGTGCGTGGAACATACGTGCGGCACCGGCCCCTACACCGACGCCAACCAGCCCGCCGATAATAATCGACTTAAATAAGATGATTAAAAACATCAGAATATCCTTCTTATGTCATGCCCAGTGGATCCCAAGACGCAGCCATAGCGGCTATAGCTTGAAACACGACGGATATAACGTTTTTATTTCTGGGTGAAGACCACCTTTTCGGTATTGATGATCGTCACGTTCACGGTTATTTCTAATGAAACGGCATAGCTTTTTCTTTCACGCGCCAGGAAGAAGAAAAGAAATTTTTCTTTGGTGGTTCTCTCTTCCGCCTTTAATATTTTGACATCCTGCGGTTCGATACGCAGCAGAACATTATTGGTGGATTTTAAAATCACGCCCTGTACATTAGCTAATGCACCGGCAAAGGCTTTAGCTTTACTATCGCCTTTGCCCTCCACGTTAACCGAGGTGGTATAAGTTTCTTTCATTACGGATTGCCGTATTTTTTGACATACGCTTCCACTAGCCGCTGGCCTAATTCTTCTTTATCCATAAAGCCAAAGCCTAATACGTTGCAGCCTTCGTTAATTGCCGTCACGCCTTCTTCGATTGAACGCATACCATATCTGGATTTATAACCATATTTGGTTTGTGCGGTGATCGCCCCAGCCCCGCCGCTGCCGCAGAAGGAAATGCCCAGTTGCGCATTCTCTGCTTTCATCACGTCACCCAGTTTCATATCCGCCGCCATGCCAGGGATCACAATCACCTTGGCACCTGCATTTTCAACGCCTTGGCCCACTTTCTGGCCTTTACCCAGCCGATCGCCGATCACTACGGTAATTTGTCCCATGGGGTTTTTCTCCTGAATAATTTTAATGAATCAAACGTTATTGGTCGTTATCTTTAGCCACTTCAAAATGAACCGAAAGCAGATACGCCTCTTCAATCGGTAGCGTGGCAAACTTATTTACCACTCGCTCTGCCAGTTGCATCGATCCGGCAGAAATTTCATCAAACAGTGATTTATCAACTTCCGGCAAGGGTTCACCCGTTATTGAGCGCAACACCATTGCACGGATATGGGATTCCAACATTTGTTGTTGCACCGCATTGGTGTAAATATTCTCCTCACCCAACATGGCGGTAATATCGGCCAACAGTTGAGTGGTAATCGTTGCGGCCTCACTGATGTCAGTCTGTTCCCTGTTACTTACCGAAGCAGTTCCGTCATTCACTTTGCAGTCACCTCTGGATCCAGCTATTTATCCGTTAACGGTAAAGCGCTTTACCTTTACCCGCTTTCTTTGATGTCTTTACCCTAACCCTTGGGGCATTGCTTGTGTAGCGCGTTTTTTTCCAGTTCGAACTGGAAATTAAGTGACGCCAGGGGATCCATTTCGCAAAATCGGGGGTTTTTACGCTAAGTAAATGAGATTGCAAAAAGAGTTTGCAACGCAGAGTTGCCAGTTGGCGTCATGGCGTAAAAAACTTCGTGATCGAGATCTCTTTCTTTTCCGGCCCTAACAGCCTACTATCAGTAGGACAAACCGACATTTTTCACACCCCCGCTCCCAAAGGTGCGGGGGTGTTGCTTTTGTGTTGTTTTCCGAATTTATGGCGCAGAAAGGGCGCCCTTTGATTGGACTGGAGAGTGGAATGACCAAACCAACCATTACCATTAATGAGCTGGATGCGGAACGCCTGGATGCGCTACTGGCACAGCCAGCCTTTGCCAATACTGACGTCGCCGCCGCGCTGAACGCTGAACTGGATCGCGCTGACATTGTGCCGGCATCGCAGATCCCTGCACACGTCGTCACCATGAACAGCCGCGTACGTTTTCGCGATCTGCATACTTCAGAAGAACATGTGCGCACGCTGGTTTACCCTGCCTCTCTCAAAGACAGCGCTGAACAGCTGTCAGTGATGGCACCTCTGGGTGCAGCACTGCTGGGAATGCACGTGGGTAAACAGATCAATTGGCAGTTGCCAAACGGCGAAGAAGCCCGCATTGAAGTGTTGGAATTGCTGTATCAACCTGAGGCTGCGGGCGAGTATCACCGCTAAGTCAGGTTTCCGGGCGGCCATTCAGCCGCCCTGTTTGCGCCTTTACAGGCAAATCGCAATCAGCACTACCACCAGCAGCAACACGTAAATTCTGGCGTGTAGCCTGTCGTCTACGCGGGGCAACACCCGTTTGGCAAACACGATCCCCGCGATACCCGCCACCAGCAGTAACCCTAAAATCAACAGGTTCACATAGCCGAAATAGTGCGGCCCGCTCACCTTCCCCATACCGAGATGGCTATACAAGACTGTCGCCACCACCGCGACCGGGATCGATAGCGGATTGGCCGCACTGACGCAGTGCTTCATGTCGTAACCCTGACGGCGTAACAGTGGAACGGTCATCACGCTGCCCCCCACCCCCAGCATAGCGGCAATCACGCCAATTAATGGCCCACCGACCCACACCGTCGTCTTGGATAACGCCGTCTTGGCGGGTTTGGTCAAGAATCCTTTGCGCAGCAGACAGTCGGCAATGATCACCACCATATAGAGAATAAACAGCCCGCGAATGGTGGTGTCTGCAAGCTGCATCGCGGCAAAGGCACCGATTACCGCCCCCGCGCCGATATAAAAGATCAGCGGAGTGATGGTTTCACGCAGGATATTGCCGCTGCGCCACTGGGTAATGCTGGCATAGCTGGCGTTTAAAATCATGACCGCCGCCGAGGTGGCCACGGCAATATGCATCGCCTGATCGGCATGATTACCGGAGGCGGAAACCACATGATAGACGAAGGGCACCACCACAAAACCACCGCCAAAACCAAACAGAATGGTGGTCATGCCGGTTAAAAAGCCGGTAAACAGCACCAGTAAAATATCAGCCATCCCCCTGCAACTCCTCAATGTCGTTAGTCAGCCAGCAGGATAGGCGGCCACGTTATGGCTTGCATGCTATCATCGGTCAACTATCATTGCGTTTCGGCCAAAATGATAAGGCAGGCTATGCGCAATACCTCTATTGATTCCCTCGATCACACGCCAAGGGCGGTGATAGCGATTGGCACCGACTATCCGCCGGACTATCTGTTGCCCTTGCATAGCCATCGCCGCGCGCAGTTGCTGTATGGGGCTACGGGTGTAATGCAGGTATTTACCCGGCAGGGAAATTGGGTGGTGCCACCGCAGCGCGCCGTATGGATCCCGCCGCAGGTCGCACATGAAGTCAGGATGATGGGAGTGAGCACTCGCAGCCTGTATATCGAGCCGGACGCGCTGATCGCGCCCATCGCCGAGGCCTGCCAAGTGGTGAGCGTAACCCCGCTGATGCGTCAGTTGCTGATGGCCGCCGTTGATATGTCGCTGATGTATCAGCAGGAAGGGCGAGATGGAGCCTTGGTGGCGCTGCTGCTGCATGAGATTGCTCAGATGCAGGCATTGCCGCTGCATATTCCCCTGCCGGAAGATCCCCGGCTCAGCGCTCTGTGCCAGGCCTTTTTACGCCAGCCAGACGCCCACGCGCCACCTGGGCTTTGGGCCGCCAGCCTGTATATGAGCCTGCGCACCTTTAGCCGCTTCTTCCGCAAGCAGACCGGGATGTCGTTTTCGCAGTGGCGTCAGCGAGCCTGTGTGGTATTGGCGCTGGCACGCCTGGCGGCGGGCAACAGCGTTACCCAGGTAGCAATCGAGCTAGGCTATGAGAGCAGTGCGGCCTTTTCGGCGATGTTCCGTCGGGTGCTAGGGCTAGCGCCGTCATCTTATCTGGGGTGATAAAGTAACAATGCTGCTGATATGGGTGGAGATCGCACATATTCGGCCGTAGGGGCGCATATGCTGCGCCCGTTTAACAGCATGCAGCCCCTACATTGTGGGTCCGGTGCAGACGTTTAGCGGAATTTTTTATGATTGGCATCACGGGTTTGCTTGAAGCCCTCAGCCACTTTGCGCGCGTCCTCCAGCTTGCCCTGATTCGCCAGTGCCATTGACTGATCGATCTGCCCGATCAGCGTCGCCAGCCCTTGACGAAACTCCTTCATCTCTGGGCTGTCTGGCGCTTTGCTTTCCAACTTCGGCGGTGTGCCTTTCTGGGCATCCGTGGCGGCAGCGCGCATATTCTGCAGGCTCTGCTTGAAGGTATCGGTGGAGTCGGTTTTCAATACAATTTTGTAATTGGCGGCCAGGGTATCCATGTCATCGGCCAGTTCGGCTGCCATCGCCCATGAACTGGCTCCCAGCAGCGTCAGTGCTGCCAATACTTTCAATGTCTTCTTCATGCTCACCTTCCAGTTATTGTTTTATTTAACTCGTAATTAACATAGGCACAGAACGGCAAAACCGATACCTGATATTTGTAAGGAAGGTTGAAGCGGGGAGTTGGGAGGAGCCGAGAGACCCCTCACCCTAACCCTCTCCCAAAGGGAGAGGGGACCGATCGAGTTGAGCTGAAAGTATCATGATTCTTCATAAGCACCAGCTGACTCACCTTGGACGAGGGGGCGTTCGATGTTGCTGATATTACCTCTTTACTTCCAAAAAAGCAGAGGCTAACAGCTCCCTCTCCCTGTGGGAGAGGGTTGGGGTGAGGGGAATTACTGCCCTGCGATCTTCATTTCCGGCAGCAGCACGGAACCGCACTGGATATTGCTGCGCAGTTCGATATCGCTGCCGATGCTGACGATATTGCGCAGCATATCCTTCAGATTGCCAGCAATGGTGATCTCGCTGACTGGATACTGGATCTCACCGTTTTCTACCCAGAAGCCAGAAGCCCCACGTGAGTAATCGCCGGTAATCCCGCTGACGCCCTGCCCCATCAGTTCGGTGACCACCAGACCGGTGCCCAACTGTTTGAGCATGCCGGCAAAGTCATCGCCCTGACCGGCAATGCGCCAGTTATGGATCCCGCCCGCGTGGCCGGTGCTATGCAGCCCCAGTTTACGCGCGGCGTAGCTGGTCAGCAGCCAGGTTTCCAGCACGCCGTCTTTGACGATGTCGCGGCGCTGGGTGCGTACGCCTTCGCTGTCGAACGGCGTAGAGGCCAGCCCTTTCAGCAAGTGCGGATGTTCTTCAATGGTCATCCACTCCGGCAGGATCTGTTTACCCAACGAATCCAGCAGGAAGGTGGATTTGCGATAAACGCTGCTGCCGCTGATAGCACCAACCAGGTGGCCAAACAGACCGGTAGCCACTTCTGAGGCGAACAGCACCGGCGCTTTCATGGTTGACAGCTTACGTGGGGAAAGACGTGCCAGCGTGCGGCGGGCACATTCCTGGCCAACCCACTCAGGGCTGGCCATATCGCCCATCGCCCGGCCAATGGTGTAGGCGTAATCCCGCTCCATATCGCCATCATGTTCGGCGATCACACAGCTGGAGAGCGAGTGACGGCTGGAGCAATAGCTCTGCAGCATGCCATGGCTGTTGCCGAAGACCTTGATACCGTAATGGCTGTTGAAGCTGCCGCCTTCGGTATTGGTAATCCGCTTGTCGGCCGCCAGCGAAGCCTGCTCGGCACGGGCTGCCAGCTCGATACCGCGTTCGGCATCCAGCTCGGTGGGGTGGAACAGGTCCAGATCCGGCGCGTCAAACGCCAGCAGATCTTTTTCCGCCGGGCCAGCGTGGGGATCTGGTGAAGTGTAACGAGCGATATCCAGCGCCGCCTGCACGGTGCGGGCAATGGCATCCGGATTAAGATCGGTGGAAGAGGCACTGCCTTTACGGTTTTGATAATAGACGGTAATGCCTAACGCGCCGTCGCTGTTGAATTCGACGTTCTCCACTTCGCCGAAGCGGGTGCTGACGCTGATACCAGTGGTTTTGCTCACGGCAACTTCTGCCGCATCGGAACCGGCGCGTGCCAGCTCCAGTGCCTGTGAAACGGCTTGTTCCAGCGCTTTGCGCTGCTCTGCAACTTGGGTGACTACTTTCATCAATCGGCCATACTTAATCAGAAAATCGTTGAGAAAAGTGCCGTGTCGGCATGGTTTTGCGCGCAATAACGCGCCAAAATAATTTCAGGCTGCGCCCGCTGGCCACAGCCCGATGTGCTTTTGAGTCTAACAGGAACCGCGTGGAATTTCGCATAAAGCCGGCAACCTGTTAGGATTAGCCTCTTTTTAACGGAGCCTACCATGAACAAACAGCCTGAAGACTGGCTCGACGAAGTCCCGGAGAACGAAAACGAGGACGATGACGAGATTATCTGGGTCAGTAAAAGTGAAATTAAACGTGATGCCGAAGCGCTGAAAGACCTGGGAACCGAACTGGTTGAACTGGGTAAAAACGCCTTGGAACGCATCCCGCTGGATGAAGATCTGCGTGCCGCCATCGAACTGGCGCAGAAGATCAAGAAAGAAGGCCGCCGCCGCCAGATCCAACTGATCGGCAAAATGCTGCGTGCTCGCGATGTCGAACCGATCCAGACCGCGCTCGACAAGCTGAAGAACCGCCATAACCAACAGGTTTCGCTGTTCCACAAGCTGGAAGCGCTACGCGATCGCCTGGTAGCAGAAGGTGATGACGCGATCCCGTCCGTGCTGGATTTGTATCCACAGGCCGATCGCCAACAGTTGCGCGCCCTGATACGTAACGCACAGAAAGAGCAGGCCGCTAACAAGCCGCCAAAATCATTCCGCCAAATCTTCCAGTACTTGCGAGAGCTGGCAGAGGCACAACAGTGATCGTCAGCGGCATCGCTGCGGGATGGACCCCGTTCATCCCCGCTGATGCGTCGCAGTGCTGCTCGTTTCACGGATATTGAACCGCAGGTTGCCCTCCAGCTCTTCCTCCGCTTCTTCAAACAACAGAATAATGGCACCAAAGCGGCGTTTGCTGCGGGCGTTGAGATTGAGAAATTCAATCTCGACCGGCAGGCTGATGTCGCCGGTCACCACGTCCCACAGCGCGTCCAGGTTGGCGCCAAATCCTTCACCCAGTGCAAACCGCTCGGCAAAGTGGCGATAGAACGCTGGCAAGTCCGCGATCTGGTTAAAATCGAACTCTATTTTTCCCATCGGCTCACTCCATCCGCATGAAGTTCTTATAATGGTCGCGCGTGACATAAATCAGACCGTCACTGGAATATAACAGCCGATCGGCACCGCGTCGGCCGCATTGGTAGTTGATATCCGCTTCGCGCCATACCCGGTTGTTGGCGGTCGGTAACTGCCCTTCACGGTTGGAAAAACGGTCGCCGCCAATGGCCTTGCCCGGCAGTACCTTGCACAGATTACCGTCACGCGCATCCCAACCCTGCTCACGAGCCTGTTTTTTGGTAATGTAGTAATCAGGCAGGCGCTGGTGCTGTTGCACATAGCTGACCACCCGCTGCTGCTGCGTCAGTTGTTCAATGCTCTCTGCCGCCGGGGTCGAATCGTTGGTCAGTGCCCGATCGCCCTCCCCCTGCAGCGCACTGAACCCCGCCACCAGCAAAGCAATCAACATCGCAATAAACGTACGTTTATTCATACCGTCCCTGCATATATAGCAAAAATTAATGAATCAAAGATGACCAAGATGTAACCATTTCGCATCCAAAAGGCCTGACGCCCGAGCAAAAACCGCAATTGATACGGAATTATTATGGTTTGTGAGGCCTTCCTGCATACATTTTAGCCCCCGTCGTCGGGGGACGTAAACCATGCAGTATAGCCTTTGGCGGGAAAGTGAAGATATCAATCAATCAGCGCGTGACGGTAGCGATGCAGCATATCGGCCAGGCGTTTTACCGGCCCGGTGACGCTAAGCGGAGCGAGGTTATCCACCAGCTTTTGTTGATATTCATTCATCTCTTTGAGTAACCGATCGTAGTAGTAAGCCCGCTTCACATCGTTCTTGGCGGTGACCACGTGGTCGGCGGTGCTGCGGATCTGCTTGTGGAACACCGAAAGCTCTTCCCGCTCCGGGATCTCGGTCATCTGCATCCGCTGGTGGGCAATAATCAGGTTGAGCGCCAGCCGGTATTTGGCGATGTCGTTCGGGAACATCATCAGCAGCTGGTTCAGGCGCTGATAGAGCGCGGGCAGATGGTTTTCCTTACGGCGCGCCGCCTTGGTGGTCAACGCCGAAACGGCGCTGCTGACCAACTGATTCATCAACGTGCGGCCGGTGCGCTCACGTGAGGTATCACGGATCAGGAACAGCACGATCATCGCCACAAAGCAGCCGATAATCTGGCCGATGGCGCTGTCGATAAACGAGGAGACATGGAAACTCATCGGGTTGCTTAACACGATGATGTTAATAGTACTCGCCAGGGTGCCTAGCGATCCCAAACGGCGTTTCTGCACTTCGATCCCGATGACAAAGGACATGATACCCAGGCTCAGGCACAGCAAGAACATGCTTTGCTGGGTCTCTGGCAGAATAAACATATAAAACAGCGCACCGAGCGGCAACGCCACCAGCACGCCCAGCAAGAAGTCGAGCGCCATCATTTTTGGATTTGGCGTGCGCATCGCCAATGCGGTCACGACGGCGATCATCACCATACAGCCGCTGCCGGACGTCCAGCCGGTCCACAGCCAGAACAGGCAACCTATTGAGGTCGCCGCCCAGGCTCGCAGCCCGTTAATCATCGCATGGTGGCCTTCCGCCGACGGCCGCTTCACCACCACTTCCCCGGCCAGTATCTCGTTTTCTACCGCGTTGATACCGCTGTTGGTATGCACGCCTTTTGCCACCAGCAGATAGCGCGTCGCCGCGCCCACCCAGCCGGTGACCGTTTGCAGATGTTCATCGCTACGGTTGGTTGCCAACACCTGGCGCACCAGCTTCAGGCGTTTATGCACTTCTTGCGCGGTTTCCGCCGGAACCATCAGCAGCTCGCGGATATTTTCCTTCACCGCATCCGGATGATTGAGCAAAATCAGATAGGTTTCACAGGCCTGGGTGATCAACGTCAGCGAAAGCGTATGCAGCGCATGCAAGCGGCTGTTGACCCGCTGCCAACGTGACGACTCCAACATCAGGTTGCTACGCATCCCGTTGATGGCGGTGGTGCTTTTTACCAGATCGCTCCAGGCACGGTCGATATCCTCTTTCCCGGCATCGCTGATACACATCTGCATCAGCTTGTACTGCCCCACCAGCAGCTTATCCACCGCACGATCGATATCCTGTTTGATCGAACGCGGGGAAAACAGCAGATCGGCCAGTACCGCACTGAGAATACCGAGCACGATCTCGCTACAGCGCTCTACGGCGAACTGTGGCGCGTCCAACAGTGAGGTTGTGGTGTTTGTAGTGGCTGCGGAGGTGACGATGATAATCAGCGCCGTGTAGCCCGCCAGCCCCCAGGCGTAGGAGTTCTCGACTTTCACCAACGAGGAGATCCAGGTACAGACTCCCAGCCAGACGCAGCACAGCATCAGCATCACCACCGGTGCACGGGCGCAGGTAACGATAATCAGCAAACCGACAAAACAGCCGATAAAGGTGCCGATAATACGCAACCAGCCACGATAGCGGATCGCGCCAGAGAAAGGTTCCCCCCCGGCGGCAAAGGCCGGGCCGGCAGCCACAATGGCCGCCGTCAGCACCGACCAGCGCGGGGTTTCCAGATTAAGGTGAAAACCGACAAACAGGGCGAAGACGATCGCAAAGCTGAGCTTGCAGGCAAACCGCAGCCGCAGAAAGGTTGGGCTGTTCATTAGCCGAACTCACGCAACCGATGCATCAGCCGGATAAACGGCGAACCGCTGTCGATGCTACGATCGTTCTTGCCAGTAATGACCACGGTCGCAGTGGTGCCCGCCGGGTAAGAGTGTTGCTGATCTTTCTCATCGAGGATGATTTTTACCGGTACGCGCTGTGCCAGACGCACCCACTCCAGGTTGCTGTCGATCGACGCCAGCCCCTTGCTGTTTGGGGTACTGCTGCTGTTGTTCACCGCCGCAGCCAGGCTATCGACGGTGCCGTGCATAATGCGGTTGCTACCCAGCGGGGTGATCTCGGCACGATCGCCTTTGTTCAGCCCTTCAAGCTTGGTTTCTTCCAGATAGGCGATGACATAGAAACTGTTTTTCTTCACCAGCGCCACCGCCGTAGAACCCCGGGTGATAAATTCCCCCGCGTGGACGTTCAGGTTGGTGACCCAACCGTCTGCTGGCGCACGCACCGTGGTCCGTTCCAGATCCAGCTGCGCCAGATCGCGCACGGCGATCGCCTTGGCCAACTGATGCTGCACGGTTTGCAGCACGTTATTGGATTGGTCGATCTCTTCTTGTGACATCGCCTGGATCCCCAAGCGTACACGGCGGCCCGCTTCACGCTTCTTCTCGGCCGCCAGCGTCTGATAATAGGCCACATCGGCGTTGGCTTCGGCCAGTGCCTGTTGGTAACGTGGCTGGTCGATCACCATCAGGATCTGGCCCTGTTTCACCAGTTGGTTGTCGGTGATCGGCACGTCGGTCAGCAAGCCGCTGACGTCAGGAGCAATCGCCACCACGTCGGCGGTGAATTTGGCATCACGCGTCCACGGCGATTGGGTGTAAAACGCCCAGGCCTTGAACACGGCGATGGCCGCCAGCAGGACCAGCAGCAAGGTGATGGCAATGCGGAGTATTTTTAATGACAGAGTTTTCACAGCAGCCTCAAACGAAAAGACACGAAATCAGATAAAACAAACAGCAATACAGCGCGGTATTGAACAACGCCGGATGCCAGACAAAATCGTAAATCCCGGTCGGCTGCAACAGGCGGCGTATGACGAAGAACAGGGCCAACGACGCTAACAGCTCAAAAAATACCGGTGGGAACGACAGTCCAAAAATGACCATAACCGGAAGCAAACTCATCACTTTATCCTTAATTGTTTACTACACCGGGGTTTTCCCTGCTGATTTCACATTCCATTTACATTCTAGCGCACGGACGCCAAACGTTATGATCTGGTAGTTGACCAGGCCATAAACCTGAAAAAGGGTTAAGCTAACAGCAGGCTTCCGCGAGAGGGAATGTATGGATAACCGGAGGGATCGTGCGGCCACGACAGTATACCGCGGCATAGCTGACCACGCTCAAGCGTTCAGAAGATCTTTACACCCGACGCGTTATATTAGCCTGCTTACTATCAACTCATCTATAATCTGTGATCTAAATCACTTTTAAGCCAGAGTGAACAATGGAAAGACTAAAACGGATGTCCGTGTTTGCCAAAGTCGTTGAATGTGGGTCATTTACCGCGGCGGCACGCCAGCTCGACATGAGTGTTTCATCCATCAGCCAGACAGTGTCCAAACTGGAAAATGATCTACAGGTGAAGCTGCTCAACCGCAGCACGCGCAGTATCGGCCTGACCGAAGCCGGTAAAATCTACTATCAAGGCTGCCGCCGCATGTTGCAGGAAGCCGCCGAGGTCCATGAGCAGCTCTATGCGTTGAACAATACGCCCATCGGTACGCTGCGCATCGGCAGCTCCTCCACTATGGCGCAAAACGTCCTGGCGACCATGACTGCCGATATGCTGCAAGAATATCCAGGCTTGACGGTTAATCTGGTCACCGGCATTCCGGCCCCAGATCTGATTGCCGACGGCCTGGACGTGGTGATCCGCACCGGCGAACTGCAGGACTCCAGCCTGTTTTCCAAACGCCTGGGCTCGATGCCGATGGTGGTCTGCGCCGCCAAAAGCTACCTGACTCAACACGGGACACCGCAAAAACCGGCGGATATGGTGAATTTTTCCTGGTTGGAATACAGCGTACGGCCAGACAGTGAGTTTGAATTGATGGCTCCCGAAGGCATCAGCACGCGTATTTCCCCGCAGGGGCGCTTCGTGACCAACGATTCGCAAACCATGATCCGTTGGCTCAAGGCCGGGGCCGGGATTGCCTATGCGCCATTGATGTGGGTCATCGAAGAGATCAAACGCGGCGAGATTGAGATCCTGTTCAAGCGTTACCATTCAGAACCCCGCCCGGTTTACGCACTGTACACCGAGAAGGACAAGCTGCCGCTCAAGGTACAGGTGTGTATCAATTACCTGACGGAATACTTTAAACGCGTGGCGGAAGTGTATCAGGGCTATCGCTGAGGCTCCCCTTTATCCCTGGAGTTCACTCCAGGGTAATCAGTTTGCTCTAGCTGATATATAGCGTTTACTGCTATAAAACCGGTTACTCATTTTATTAATGCTGATTATCGAAAGTATTTACCTTCATTTGATTCCCATTCTCTGCTGAGAACTCTGCTGTATTCATTCGGATTAACCGATCGATTATGCGGAAATTCCCGCCAGAGTTGCGGGTAATAAACCACCGCGATAATTGTTTGAAGCATATCCTGCCAATTCAACCAAAGTGCCCATTCTGCTAGCGCTTTCGCGTGCTTGCTTACGCCCCTGCGGGTGTGATTTATTGATGAATTGGCGCGGGTGCGCCCAATTATCATTATTGCCATAAATAATAAAAACCAGGCTTCATTATTCATTATAGGAATCACCATGGAAAAGATCTCACGTACGCACCTGGTATATGCCATGTCGCGCGATAACGCCCCTGTGGCCACCGTTGCCAGCGGTAGCGACGTTTGTTTTGAAACCTGTGACTGCTTCGAAGATCAAATCGCCTCCGAACAGGCCGCCTTCACCGAACTGGACTGGAGCCGCATCAATCCGGCTACCGGGCCGGTTTACGTGCAGGATGCGAATCCCGGCGATGTATTACGGGTAGAGATTAAACGTATTACTCCAACCAGCCATCAGGCGGTCATGGTCACTGCTCCGGGCCTGGGCGTCATTGGCGATGAGATTCAACAGCCTCAGATCCGCACAGTGCCGCTGGAAGACGGCTTCGCACTGCTGCCCGGCGGCGTTCGTTGGCCGTTAAAGCCGATGATCGGCGTGATTGGCGTCGCCCCAGCCGAAGAGCCGGTCTCCTGCGGTACACCAGATGCCCACGGCGGCAACATGGACTGCAAAATCATCACCGAAGGCTGCACGCTGTGGCTGCCGGTTAACGTTCCCGGTGCGCTGTTTGCGCTCGGCGATCTTCATGCCGCAATGGGCGATGGTGAAGTCTCGGTATGCGGGCTGGAAATTCCCGGCGAAGTGGTGGTGAACCTGAGCGTAGTCAAAAACCGCGCGCTGCCAACCCCGATGATGAGCACCGCCGATACGCTATATACCCTGGCATCCGCCAAAACGCTGGACGAGGCGGCCGAATTGGCAACGCGCAATATGGCGCACTTCGTGGCGGACTATAGCCAGGTCTCGCTGGCCGACGCCATCAATCTGCTGAGCATCACCGGCGATCTGCAAATCTGTCAGGTGGTCGATCCGCTGAAAACCTGCCGTTTCGCATTGCCACGCAGCGTTGCCGAGCAGTTAAACCTCCAGCTGGATTAGGGATAGCGCCATGTCTGTAGAACAATTTGGTTATAAGCAGGAACTGCACCGTACCCTCACCCTGAAAGATCTGGTGATTTACGGCATGATCTTTATGGTGCCGATTGCGCCATTTGGCGTGTTTGGCTATGTGTGGGAAGGCGCACAGGGCATGGTGGCGCTGGCCTATCTGATCGGTATGGTGGCGATGTTCTTCACCGCCATGAGCTACTGGTCAATGTCCCGCGCTTTCCCGGTTTCCGGCTCGGTCTATGCCTATGCCCAGCGCGGCATCCATGAAACCGTCGGCTTCTTTGCCGGCTGGCTGATCCTGCTCGATTACATCCTGGTGCCGTCGTTGCTGTATATCGTCAGCGCGGCGGCGCTCGGCCCGATCCTGCCAGAAGTACCCGCCTGGGCGTGGATCGTGACCTTTATCGTGATCAACAGCGCGATCAACCTGGTGGGGATCCAGTTTACCGCCAAGGCCAACCGCTACATCTTGGTGGCGGAGATCGTGATCCTGACCATCTTTGTGGTGATGGGCCTGACGGCGCTCTATTCCGGCGAAGGTGCCGGTGGCCTGACGCTGAACCCGCTCTACAACGCCGAGAAATTCAGCCTGCCGTTGGTAATGGGTGCGGTGTCGATTGCAGTGCTGTCGTTCCTGGGTTTTGACGGTATTTCAACGCTGTCCGAAGAGAGCAAAGGCGGGGCCGATGCCGTGGGGAAAGCCTCGCTGTATGCGCTGCTGTTGGTAGGGTCGCTGTTTATTCTGCAAACCTGGATTGCCGCCGATCTGGCTGCGGGCCAAAACTTCACTAACCTGGATACCGCGTTCTACGATACCGCCAACCTGGCGGGCGGCTCCGGATTAAAGCAGGCCACCATCTGGGCGACAGCACTCTCCTGGGGGATCGCCAATGCGTTAGTCGCGCAGGCCGCCATCTCCCGCATTCTGTTCGCCATGGGGCGTGACCGCCAATTGCCGAAGATCCTGGCCAAGGTGCATCCACGCTTTAAAACCCCTTACGTCAGCACCCTGCTGGTCGCGGTGATCTCCCTCGGTTCCGGGCTGTACTTCAACGGCAGCATCGACAACCTGAGCCGGTTGGTCAACTTCGGGGCGCTGATGGGCTTTTTGATCCTGCACCTGTCGGTGATTAACCACTACATTATCCGCCAGAAATCCAAGGCCTGGGTAAAACACCTGCTGTTCCCGCTGGTCGGTCTGGCGATCATCGGTTTTGTGCTGTACGAGATGGATATCGAAGCCAAGATCCTCGGCCTCAGTTGGCTCGCGGTGGGTATCGTTTACTACTTTGTGCTGCGAGTGATCCTCAAGAGAAAACCGGTGCTGGAGCTGGAAGGCTAACTCACCTCCTCTGCCCCAGACATCTCTGGGGCAGAACGCTATCACCAATAATATAATGATGTTAACTCTACCCACTAAAAAGCATTGAGCGTAGCAAGACCCAATTACCGAGGTTGCGCTACGTCAAATCTACCCACATTCCCCCTGCTTCATCGAGCAGATTTCATGTAGTGCGATATCCTCAACACCGGCATAAAAACTATTCGTCACGTCGGCAAGTTAAATGACCACGGCCTGGCGTACGGACGCTTATGGAAAGACAGTCAACCTAGCCCACTATTTTTCACAATAAAGCAGCATATATTTATCATTGGTAAACAAGTGGTTTTTACTCGTTATACGGTAGAGGTTTAGGTGAACGCTATTATTGTTGGTCAATAGATTTGGCAAGATTAATCCCTTTAGCATTGAGGCATCAGCCGTATTACCAGGCAACTCAATCACTGAAGTGGCGGTGAGGTATACATTGTCACTGTCCTGCTTAACATCAAAAGAGCTCGTCCGGTGAACCGAATAGCTGCTACCCGCGCGATCTATCAATTTACCCTGCACCAATGCCTGCCCAACCTTGTCCGAAAAATTTAATACCAGCCGCGCGTTTAGCGTGTAGTTACTATCGCTTACCGTGACGTTACCGTGACAGTAAAAATGTGTCTTTTGGTAATGCTGTTGATAGACGTAACTATTTATGAGCACTAAAAGCACCAGGATAATCGTCATCGCAGTAAACCAATAAGATTTTTTCATACCGTCACCCTTCAATAAAAGTTATATGCCTGGCACTTTGGCGAACTTGCATCGTCCAGCGATCGATCGCATAACAACAGAGATTGATGCTCACTGTATTGAAAATTGGTGATATAGAGGTAGGTCTTTTTACTACAGTCGATCCGATTGGCGCTAATGAGTACGTTGGCGTTGGCCATATCACTATCAGGGCGATTCGCGTAAACCTGGCACTCAGCAATCTCACCTATTTTGCTATATTGAGAAAGATCAAGCGTAGGGGAGGACAAATCCCATTGTGTGAGTTGATAGGCTAGTAAACCAGCAAGAGCAAGAATACCTGCAGGAAGCAAAAAGTGATGCAACCGCTTTCTTGCCATTGTTTCTTTCTCTACTGCAACAGGAGGTAAAGAAGAAAGACTCTCATCAAATAGGCTTTCCTGGGTAACCACTGCCTTATTGGTTACCTGAACGGCAATCGATTCTATGGTCAAGTCCCCCAAAATCTCCTGTACCGTCACATCGGGGTGCAGCGAAAAACCCTGCTTTGGCACGGTATTGACAATCTTGTCACCCTCTTCTTGAAATGTTTTCAGCGCCTTACGTAATAAAGCGATGCTTTGATAAAGCGTACTGACAGGCACTTGCTTGCCTTCACTTCCCCAGACATAAGGGTAAAAATCCTGTTGGGGCACCAACTCGTACCTCCGCTCAATCAGCAATTCAAGGCAACGGCTGACTGGGGCATGGAGTTTCACTGTCATATTTTTGTTTTCACACGCTGATAACTGGCATTTTTCCGGATAAAACTCAATACAGGTATTTAAAACGTAGCGCTTTGACATGATTGCTCCCTACGGCACAAACATATTATCCTCATTTTTTTCAATGAGTTAAAAATCTAAAATAGATCCCCTTAATAATTATAGGACACTTCTTAAGAAATTTATCGTAAACGAAGCCCTTACTAACACGTACGCTATAAGCGTACAAAACAGAAATAACCATTTGTAAACAAACCAATTTAATCTAAATCAGGTCAATCGCAATGACCAAGATAGGATTCCCATCCCCGGCCATGCTACACCTCGTTCGCCTGCCGTTGGATTTAACCCCTAAATACAACCATTTAACTTTCATAATGAATCGATCCGCATTAGTCTTTGCCTCATCAACCCGGCAGGCAAGACAGAAGAAACAGGGAATAGGATGCATACGCAATATAGTGGCATTGATAAGTAACACTGCTTATTAGAGACACATGCTGGCAAGTGCATTTAATACCCATGAAGATGCTGAGTGTTTTTTTATTGCAATTTCATGTTCTTTTACGTTTTTTTATTCGCAATACGAATTAAAAGGCTAAATAACCATTTAAATGTAGCATAAAAAACCAATAGTATGGGTAATTAAACGTATTGTATTGATGATATGCGATTTTTCTGACTCATTTGCCAATTTTTCTGGGGCACGTAAGAATAGTCGCCATCAGTGAGGAATAAATAGATACCTTGCTTTAGTACAGAAGCAGGATGCTGAAAGAGACTAAAATGGAAAAAACGATTTTTGGCTACTACATCGGATCTGATGTCCACTTTGATGTGACCAACAAAACATTGATCAACGTGAGTGCCGTTCTGCGGATACGTCAGAAAAAATCAGTTTTACTTAGAGACACCATGTTTCGTCTTTTTTTATTTTTGTTGGAAAATGCCAACGGAACCATTGTTGATAATTCAGACATTTTGATTAACGTATGGGATAAGCATGGCTTAAGCTCATCAAATCAGCGCTTATGGCAAGTCATGCAGGCATTAAAAGCCAAATTAAGTTATGTCGGTGTTCCGGATGATTTTATCATGCGAGTTGAATCTAAAGGCTATTACGTCAGGGAGAATATGATCACTGTGCTATACAGTGAAAAAAAGAATCCACCTACATTGGAACACCAGCATGATATACGTCATCACTGAAGATAATTATTTTGCCGCAGGCATTATGGCGATACTGACAAATGCAGACATTCACGCCAGCCATGTCAGTATCAATGAATTTAACGTACTCGACGATAATGTCGATCATAATGACATTATCCTGCTATGTGCCCAGAGCAGAACAGACAGTTTGGCATTAACCCGCCTGGCAAAAAGAACCGACGGGAAAGTGATATTTTTTATTGATACCACGCTAAAAATAAAGACATTGAATTTCTCTTACAAGGGCGTGATATCGAAAAAGTCACTGAAAGAAGAGTTGATAGAGTTAATCAGTATCGCGGTGAGGAAAAATAGAGAAAGTGCCGTTTACCTCTCCCGACAAGAAAAAATAGTTATGGATCTTTTTGCACAGCAACAGGATGCATACCATATTGCAAGACGGTTAAACCTGTCTGAAAAGACCGTGGGTGCACATAAGGTTAACGCCTTAAAAAAACTGGGATTACATCATCTCAATGCACGTTCGGTCTTACTTTATGAGCATGTTTTTCAGACTAGGGTATAAAAACTCTATTTAGGAATAACAACGCCACCCCATTCATTAAGGCGAATGGATCGCCTTACTGGATAATATGTAACTTACCATTAAACGAAAGGATTATTTTCATGAAAAAATTAGTTATCGCTGCGTCTATCATTGCTTCACTGTCTACCGCTGCATTTGCTGATGACGGTAAAATCAACTTTGTTGGCGCCATCACTGATGACGCATGTACTGTTGTTAACAACATGAGCAATCCGTTGACTGTGACTCTGGGCACCGTGTCCAGCAAATCATTCGGAGCAGCTGGTGATACCGCAGCCCCGACAGAATTCACCATCGCACTGAAAGGCTGCCCGGCTGCCATGACTTCTGCAAAAGTGAAGTTTGACGGTACTGCAGACAGCAATGTTAACACCATTCTGGCCCTGACTCAGGAAACTGGCGTGGCGACTAACGTGGGTATTCAACTGACTGATAACAAAAATATTGTCGTGCCATTGTACACCGCGTCTTCAGCTTATCCGCTGACCGCGGGTGACAATAACCTCGACTTCGTAGCCCGTTATTATGCAACAGCTGCAACGGTTACTGCAGGCCCGGCTAACTCTACCAGTAACTTCACCATCATTTACAACTAATCAGGACTGCCTTCTCGCCCTATTCCTGTGTTGGGAAGGCATCTTTTTTGTGGGCCGACTTTGGTTGGCCCGTCTGTTTTGGAGTATTGCATCGTTATGAATACCTGGTTTAAAGCCCTCTGCCTTCCTTTATTACTGAGCAGTACGCTGGCGCAGGCGGCTGAAGTTGGTGGTGTGACCATCGGCGGCACCCGTTTGATTTACGACGGCGGCAAGAAGGAGGCTTCACTGAACGTCACTAACTCTGACACCAACCCCTATCTCATCCAGTCCTGGGCGGAAACCCAAAACGGTGGCGCTGAGAAAGCCCCCTTTATCGTGACCCCGCCATTATTCCGTCTGGAAGGGAATCAGCAAAACCTGCTACGTATCGTCCGCACCGGCGGTAGTTTGCCAGAAGATCGCGAGTCCCTTTACTGGTTAAACATCAAATCCATCCCGGCGGGCAGCAAAAAGGAAGGGGCTAACACCCTGCAGATCGCGGTCAAGACCCGCATTAAGCTGCTTTATCGTCCGCAGGGATTGAAAGGCGTGCCTGAAGACGTGACCAACAAGCTGACCTGGTCACAGAGTGGTACGCGTCTGAGCGTCAACAACCCGACCCCATTCGTGATGAATTTCCAGCAGGTAAAAGTTGGGGGACGTGAAATCAAGGAGATTACTTACGTACTGCCAATGAGCCAGGCCACCTTTACCGCCCCCGCTAATGTGAGTGGGCCGGTGAGTTGGAAGCTGATCAGTGACTACGGCGGTACGGGTGCAGAGCACACAACAGGGCACTAACAGCATACTCATGCGGAGCGTGAGTATTCAGGAGTCAAAAGGATCAAAACCTTACGTGGGCAATGGAGTGATTAAGGATGAACAATAATAAAGGCCGCGTATGGCCGCGGTTAAGCCGGGTAGCCTGTTTTGTGGCGGCTCAGGTAGCGCTGCTTACTGGGACAATGATGACGGCGCAGGCGCGAGATTACTTTGACCCCGCACTGTTGGAACTGGGGGCACCAGGGCAGAAGAGTGTTGACCTGTCTTCCTTTGAAGACAAGGGAGGGCAAATGCCTGGCACCTATCGGGTTGATGTGTTTATCAACAACGAGAAGGTGGAAACGCGTAACGTTGAATTTCGTATGACCAAGAACGCCAAGGGTAGCGATGTACTGCAACCCTGTATCCCGGTCGATGATTTAGCGAGTTGGGGGGTGTTAGTTAATAAATACCCAGAGCTTGGCGCGCCGGGTAGTGCCTGCGCCAATCTGGCAGCGATCCCCCAGGCGAACAGTGATTTTCGTTTCGAACGCCAGCAACTGTTGCTGAGCTTGCCACAAACGGCTGTCAGCAACTCGGCCCGTGGCTGGGTTGACCCGAAGTTCTGGGATCAGGGTATCCCGGCAGTATTACTGAACTACAGCATGACCGGTGCCAACAACTACGCCAAGAGTGGCCAAGGCAATGATAGCAACAGCCAATACGTCAACCTGCGCCCCGGTATCAATATCGGCCCATGGCGCCTGCGCAATTACACCACTTGGAACCGCTCAGACAGCAGCGGCCCTAATGGGAAAACCGAGGATCACTGGGATACGGTCTATACCTATGCCCAGCGCGATATTATCGCACTGAAAAGCCAGCTCACTGCCGGTGATAGTTCCACCGCGGCTGATGTGTTTGACAGCATTCCATTCCGCGGTGCCCAACTGGCTTCTGACGACGACATGCTGCCGGAAAGCCTGCGCGGTTATGCGCCTGTGGTGCGTGGGATTGCGCGTACCAACGCGCAGGTCACCATCCGCCAGAACGGTTATGTGATTTACCAGACCTATGTGTCACCCGGCAGCTTTGAGATCACCGATATGTACCCCACCGGGGGATCCGGTGACATGTATGTGTCGATTAAAGAGTCTGATGGCAGTGAGCAGCAAATGGTGATCCCTTATGCCTCGTTGCCAGTATTGCAACGTGAAGGACGGTTGAAATATGCAGTCACGACAGGGTTTTACCGTTCCTATGACAACAGCGTTGATAAAACGCCGCTGAGCGAAGGTACCGTGATTTACGGTTTACCAGCAGGCTTCACCGCTTACGGCGGAGGCCAGTTCAGTAGCAAGTATCAATCGTTGGCGCTGGGTATCGGTAAGAACCTGGGAGATTTCGGTGCGCTATCTGTCGATGTTACCCAAGCCTGGTCTAAGCAGAAAGACCAGCAGAAAGAGAGCGGTCAGTCCTGGCGAGTGCGTTACAGCAAAAACTTCGTGCAGACCGGCACCAACTTTGCCGTTGCGGGTTACCGTTATGCGACCGACGGTTACTGGGGCATGCAGGAAGTGTTAGACACCTATACCGATAGCAACAGTCATCCGTTGCAGGAGCGTCGGCGTAACCGTGCTGAACTCACCTTGTCACAGAACTTGTGGGAAGGCGGCGGTAACCTTGGGCTGACGGCTGCACGTGAGGACTACTGGAATACCGACCGGCGTATGGAATCCTATGGCGCCAGTTACAACAACTCATGGAACGGCATAAGTTACGGGCTGAGTTATACCTATAACATCAACTCCACGGTGAACTACGGGAGCAGTTCCAGTGGCAACGGGCGTATCTATGACAAGGATCAGCTGTTTGCCCTTAACCTGAGTGTGCCGCTGAGCAAACTGTTTGGGGATAAACACCCAACCTATGCCAACTATATGGCTAATACCAGCAAGAATGGCAATACCACCAACAGCGTCAGCGTTGGCGGGACCACGCTGGAGGATAACAACCTGAGCTGGAGCGTACAGCAGGGCTACGGCTCACAGGGCCAGGGCAACAGCGGCAGTGCCAATGCCGACTGGCGCGCTACTTACGGTGAAGTCAACGGCGGTTACTCGTATGACAACAATAGCCAGCGCCTGAACTATGGCCTGCAGGGTGGGATTGTCGCTCATGAGAATGGCGTCACTTTCGGCCAACCGTTGGGTGAAACGGTGGTACTGGTTGCTGCTCCGGGGGCAAAAGACATCAATGTGCAGGGCCAAACCGGCGTGAAGACTGATTTCCGCGGTTATGCAGTGGTGCCTTATGCTAGCCCGTACCGCAAGAACGATGTAACGCTGAATACCGAAACCTTCGGTGACGATACGGAAGTAGCTATCACCACCCAGACTGTTGTTCCAACCCGTGGGGCGGTAGTGAGAGCCACTTACCAAACCAGCGTTGGTCACCGGGTCCTGATGACATTGCTGCGTGCGGGCGGTCAACCGGTGCCGTTTGGGGCGATTGTGACGGCAGCGGATAATAAAGAATCTCAAGGGTTTATTGTGGGTGATGGTGGCCAAGTATATTTAACTGGACTGAGTGATAGCGGAGTTCTCCAGGTAAAATGGGGAAATTCGCTGGATGAGCAGTGCCGAGTGGATTACAGCATACCTAATAAAATGAATGGTATTGTTAATGTTCGTGGATTGTGCCGATAAAGCTGAGTTTTAACTTTTTTAGTAAAACTAAAGCAATAGTGTGCATTTCATGTACTGAGGGAATTATCAAAATGAAAATATGTAAAACATCCTGGATACTGTTAATGGTAATTGGCATGGTATCTTTTTTTAACCCATCAATTGCTTGGTCTGTTGGATGTCCTTCGGTTGAAAAAATTTCACCCCCGAGCACCCTTAATATTAACCCCACTGTGGCTATCGGTAGCGTCGTCGGTTCAGTCTCGGTCAGTTTTCCTTTCGGAACCGCAACTTGTCCTGCTGGTACTTATCATAATGGGAACAACTATTGGTGGATTGGGGGGGTTGGCGTTCCTAATGGTAACTTGTATCCAACATCTATACCTGGTGTAGCATATCGAGCGCGTGTTGCTGCCGGTTGGCCAGGGCAAGAATTAACGAAAACTTGGCCTGCAAGTGTATATGCTTACGATCCAGGTCTGCCAGGGACTTATATGGGGGGGACCATTTATCTTGAATTTGTAAAAACAGGGCCGATAGGAAGTGGGACATTTGGTCCACTAGTTTTTGGGAGAGAGACCGTTAATAATGTTCCTGTTATTGAATTTTATCTCGATGGTCCCATTTTTCTCGCGCCGGTTACACCGGCCTGTACTGTAACTCAGTCGGCGATTGCCGTTAATCTGGATGATACCAATACGTCTCAATTAACGAGCATGGGCAATACCAGCAAGGATAAAGCGTTTAGTATTCCGTTGAATTGCACTTCGGCTTCTAATATTTCGCTGTCCTTTAGTGGTGATATTGCCGATACCAACAATGCGGTATTCAGTAACCTCAGTGGCAGCACAAATGCCAACAGTGTTGGGGTGCAAATCTTGAAAGATAATACACCTGTACCAACGGCTGCGGGTACCTATCTCAACTTGGGAACGATTAATGGTAGCGTTTCGGTACCTATGACGGCCAGATATTATGCATTGACTAACAATGCCGATGCTGGTGCAGTCAGTGCTATTGCTTATGCAACCATTATGTATAACTGATTTATTAACCAATGCTCCTGCAATTTTGGCATGAGCGAGCCATACCTAAATATAGTTTAAAGGAGTTTTAAAATGCGTATGTTTACTAAAGGACTGATTGCTGCTCTGGTTATTAGTACTACTTCTCTGGCTGCTCATGCCGCCGATACAACTATTACCATCAATGGCAAAGTAACTGCGGCGGCTTGTACCATTAATAACAGCGGTACCTACACGGTCACGATGCCCGATGTCACCGCGGCTACGCTGAACCCGGCCAACTCGTTTGGCACCTGGAAGACCTTCGACGTGTCACTCAGCAACTGCCCGGCTGGCACCTCTACAGTGACTGCCACATTTGATGGTACTGCCGATGGTGCGGATGCGAATAAGTATGCGAACACAACGGGTACTGGTTATGCCACCAACGCAGCGGTTCAGTTACAAAACCGCTCCGGTACCGTAGCCGATAAGGGTAAAAACAGCACCATGACGGTAAACGTGGATGGCAGCAAAAATGCCACCTTTGATCTGCAAGCTCGCCCTTATAGTACTCCTGGCAGCGCCACCGTAGGCGATATCAACACCGTCGTGTTGATGAACTTCACCTATAACTGATTGTGCCATTACCTGGCAGGAGAGCTATTCATGTTAAAACGTGTTTTTCTTCTCAACATGTTGCTTCCCGCCCTCGCTGTCCTGCCGGGCACGAAGGTGGAGGCTGCTGATGTCACCATCGTGGGTAAGGTTACCGCCGCATCCTGTACCGTTAGCCCGGTGTTGGCAGGGGGGCAGGAGGTCAATCTTGGCACGCTGGGAAGAACCCGATTCCAGAATGCTGGCGATACCGGGGACTGGAAGAGCTTCAGTCTCAGCCTGACCAACTGCCCGGCGGGAACCAGCCAAAGTACCGTCACGTTTTCCGGTACACCGGCAGGCCCAGGTGGTTCGTTGTTCGCCAATACTGAGCCGGTGCCGAGCGCCGCTGCCAATATGGCGGTACAAATGGCGAAAGATGCCGACCACAGCGCGGTGTTGTCAAACGGCAACAGCATGACGGTCAATGTTGATAGCGTGACCAACACCGCAACCTTCCCGTTGGCGGCCCGCTTGTATACGCCTGCCGGCAACGTTGGCGCGGGGCTGGTATCAAGTAGTGTGTTGGTGAACTTCACCTATCAATAATGATCTGGCTAAACCCACGCTGCGGTAAAGGTTCCACAGCGTGGGTTTGGCGATTGGGTCAAGGATAAACTTCTGCATCCAAGGAATGGAAAATTATGCTGATAGCAGCAGATATAAGCGATTCAGTTCCCCTCTCCTACCCTGAGAAAGTGTATAACCTCGACAATATCGTGCTCATGGAACGTTGCCCTATGATCCAGATAGGGATCAGGCGCTTGCTGTCCCAACCTTGTTTTCAGGTAAAACACTATTTGGAAACGTCTTCCATCGCGGATGTCCCAAGGACAATTAAGCAATACCGTGCAGATTTGGTGATTATGGAATTGGCGGGTAAAGGGGAATCAGTGCTGGAGAGCTTGCGTATCGTTAACCAGATCCTGGCGACGAAGAGAAAGACACCGCTGATTGTCTGTACCTCATTAGCCGACCCCCGGTTGCTCAAGCAGTTGTTCTCGCTGGGGGTAAAGGGGATTTATCACAAACAGGATCCCCTATCAGCGCTAAGCCAATGTATCGTTCAAGTGATGGATAAGCAGATGGGTATTAGCCCGCAGGCAGTTAACTTATTGAAAGGGCAGACTGGCAGCACACCGCTGTTAACCAGCCGTGAAATAGATGTCCTGGAAGCCCTGAGCAGCGGAAAAAGTTTGACCAAGATTGCACATACGCTGTGCCGCAATATTCGTACTATCAGTGCGCATAAACGCAGTGCCATGCACAAGCTCGGATTCCACAACAACGGCGAGCTCTATAGCTGGTTGGCACAGTTGCAACAAAACAACACCATCAGCCTGATTTCACCACGAGACTCACTGGAGCCAATGCGCCGGGAAATGGTGCCGGTACTGGTGGATGGTAATAGCTGTAACAGCGTTGCTCCGCAGCAAAAAAGAGAGATTGGGTTCGACATGGACAAACTGACCACTTGTGAACGTAAAGTGCTGGCTCATCTGCTGACCGGGTTGAACCTGACGGAGATTGCGGCGTTATGCCACCGGAGCATCAAAACGATCAGCGCCCATAAATGTAATGGCATGCGCAAGTTGGGCATGGGCTCCGATGTCGAGCTTTTTCAACTCTCGTCCGCTAATACCTGGTTGACCAATAACCTCTCAGGCTAGTATTAGCTAGCTACGCCTACCACTCAGGTACCCAAGAAATGGAAGACAACGGTCGAATCTCCTCCGTAGCAGTGGTTTCCCCCTGCCAGATGGTACGCTACGCCATGCAAGTTTTGTTCAATAATCCCCGTTTCACTCTGGCCTGGCAACTTGCAGGCTATGAAAAGGACACATTGCTGCTATTGGCAAAATATCCGGTCGATTTTTTGTTCATAACGTTACATACCCACCGGGTGGATTTATTGCATGGCATACATTTGATTAAAGCCGTGAAGATGACTTACCCGAATATTTGGTTGATCGTCGTGATGGACGACCCCATTCCGTATCTGGTCTCATGCTTGCAGCACTGCCGTGTAGACCAGATAATTGATATGCGCTTGTCACTAGCCGATTGGCAAAGACTGGCGCTGATCACCTGCACTAAGAAACGGAAAGAATTCATTGAATTGTCGCAGCAATACCAAGCGGTTGGCAAGAAGCCGCGGTTAACCGCGATGGAACTGTGTGTGATCCAGTATCTGGCACAGGGATTTTCTACCTCGGAGATTGCCACCTTGGTACAGTGCAAGGTTAAAACCGTGCATCATCAAAAAGCCCGAGCCATGCAAAAAATAGGCATCAATAATTATGCCCAACTGATCGCCGTACGTGCCGTGTTGATGGACAGCCTGAATGCAGAACCGGAGCTATGGTTACCAAGTGGGAAAATGCCCAGTTGGCATTGTTTATTGGCCCCGTGAGAAACAGCCTTGCTCAACCTGCCGCAAACCTGGATACCCCTTCAGGTACTCTGTCTGCAACAGAATGATTTGATGACCTTAACAAAACGCTCCACTCGCCATCCCCCCCACTGCTAGGTTATGCTCGAAAAAATCCCCCTGCATCAGGAAAAATCATGAAGAAAATCATACTGGACTGCGACCCGGGGCATGACGATGCGATCGCGATGCTGCTGGCATGGGGCAACCCAGATATTGAACTGCTGGCCGTCACCACCGTCGTCGGCAACCAGACGCTGGAGAAGGTCACGCGGAACGCGCTGGCCGTGGCGCGCATTGCCAACATCACCGGCGTACCCTTTGCCGCTGGCTGTTCGCGGCCGCTGGTACGGCAAATTGAAGTCGCACCCGACATCCACGGCGAATCGGGCCTCGATGGGCCAGTCCTACCGGAACCCACACTGCAACTGGCCGATATCCATGCCGTCGATCTGATCATTGATACCATCATGGCGCACCCACCAGGCACCGTAACGCTGGTGCCCACCGCAGGACTGACCAACATCGCCATGGCGGTGCGCAAGGAACCCCGCATTGCCACACGCGTGAAGGAAGTGGTGCTGATGGGCGGCGGTTACCACGTGGGTAACTGGAGCGCAGTGGCTGAATTCAATATCAAAATCGATCCAGAAGCCGCGCATATCGTATTCAACGAACCCTGGCCATTAACCATGGTTGGTCTGGATCTGACGCATCAGGCGCTAGCCACACCAGAAGTTAGCGCGCGCATCGCCGCCATTGGCACCGGCCCTGCTAAATTTGTTGTCGAACTGCTCGAGTTCTTCGGCCATATGTATAAGCAGGCGCAGGGTTTCACTTCGCCACCGGTACACGATCCCTGCGCGGTCGCCTATGTGATCAACCCCAACGTGATGACGGTGCGTAAGGTGCCCATCGATATTGAGCTGACCGGTACCCTGACGCTGGGGATGACGGTCGCGGACTTCCGCTTCCCGGCCCCGGCGGATTGCCATACCCAGGTGGCAGTGAAGCTTGATGAAACCGCCTTTTGGGATCTGATTGTGGATGCGTTGCAAAGAATTGGTGAAGTTGAGGTTTGAGGCACGGTTGGGAGTAAAGTGTCGTGCAAACGCCCGACACTTCATTCAAGCCGGTATTATGCGTAGTATATTGAAAGTGATCTTTGTTATCGGATGTCTCTCATGGCTTACTCTATCGGCGAATTTGCCCGGCTTTGCGGAATAAACGCAACCACACTACGCGCCTGGCAGCGTCGTTACGGCCTGCTTAAACCGATGCGCACCGATGGTGGGCATCGCCAGTACAGCGATGATGATGTCCAGCAGGCGCTCAAAATTCTCGACTGGGTAAAAAAAGGGGTAACCATCAGCCAGGTGAAACCCCTGCTGGCTCGCCCGGCAGAAGGTCAGACAAACAACTGGCTCACTCTGCAAGAGAAAATGCTGCAGTTGCTCAAAGAGGGAAAAATCGAATCGCTGCGCCAGCAGATTTACGACTCTGGCCGCGAATATCCTCGCCCGGAGTTGGTCACGGAAGTACTGCGTCCACTGCGCAGTAAAGTCTCTGCCAATATTCCGGCGATGATGACCCTGCGCGAGATCCTGGATGGCATTATCATATCCTATACCTCATTTTGCCTCGAAAGGGACAAAAAAGCGGCAGGGGATAACTATCTGATCACCGGCTGGTACCTGTCAGACCCGTGCGAAATCTGGCTGGAAGCGCTCAGGCGTACGGGTCAAGGACAGCACATTGATGTCCTTCCTGTTCCGCCTGCCAGTCTGGCTCCGGAGCTGTTTCCTGAACGAAAATGGCTGCTTGTCATGACAGGTAAACTCACCCCCGCCCGCAAACAACAGATTGAACTGTGGCAACAACAGGTGATGTCTCTTGAGGTCATTACACTTTGACGTTGTTCTTCCGTTAATTATCACAAAAGTTTGAATATTTATTTTTCACCGGGATGCTACCTTTTTCCTGTTTGTTAATCCCTACAGGAAATCATGATGAAAAAAGCTACCGGTCTTATTCTGTTAACCTCTCTGGCAATGGCTCCTGCCGCATTCAGTGCCCCATCTGGCACGCTGAGCGTCCATATTCTGAACCAACAGACTGGTATTCCCTCGCCGAATGTTACCGTCACGCTTGAAAAAGAGCAGCAAAACAGCTGGGTCACGCTGGCTAGCGGTAAAACGGACGAAGACGGGCGTATTAAATCTCTCTATCCACAGGACCAGGATATGCTGCCAGGCATTTACAAAGTGACCTTCAAAACCGGTGACTATTTCCACCAACAGCAGCAAACGTCGTTCTTCCCGGAGATCCCGGTGATGTTCACCGTCACCAAGACCAATGAAAAACTGCACATCCCACTGCTGTTAAGCCAGTATGGATACTCTACCTACAAAGGAAGTTGAAGTTAAAGCATGCTCATGTTGCACAGTTAACAGCATGGGCATGCAAACTTAATACATTGAAGCTAATGAGAAAATAATTATCACCTTGCCAAAGTTGGACAAATAACAATAATTGTGTAAGTTTTAACTATGCAATAACGCTACGTTGTTCACTTCCAGGTGAGACTCATGAGCTCTATGCCATCCATCATCAACCGGTTTGTTGATTACTACAGCAAGCTGGATAACCAGCCGCCATCTGCGTTGGCGGAGATCTATCATGCTGATGCCAGGCTGAGCGACCCGTTTGGTGAACATCAGGGTCTTTTGGCGATCCAGCGTTACTTCACTCATCTATTGGCCAACGTAAAGCATTGCAGCTTTACCATCGATACCCCCCTCTGCGAAGGCCATCGTTTTGCCGTAACTTGGACAATGCATTGGTCTCACCCGCGGATTTCAGGGGGAGAAACACTCGTCCTCGCAGGATGCTCACTTGTAGATATTCAGGACAACCTGATTATTCGCCAGCGCGATTACTACGATGCCGGGGAGATGATTTACGAACATCTTCCCCTGCTTGGCTGGGCGGTGCGAAGTGTAAAAAGGAGAATGCGCGCATGATGACTGTCCTCATCACCGGCGCAAGCTCCGGCATTGGTGCCGGGCTCGCTAAGTCCTGGGCCGATGACGGCTGCCAAGTCATTGCCTGCGGGCGAGACCGGGCCAGGCTGGAAGCACTGCAACAGTACAGCCCGAATATCACGTTACGCGTGTTCGATATGACGGACAGGGAGGCCTGCCATCTAGCGCTTGCAGATTGCACTGCCGACCTGATCGTTCTTTGTGCGGGAACCTGCGAATACCTGGAACAGGGTGTGGTGGATGCCGCTCTGGTGGAACGTGTGATGAGTACCAACTTCCAGGGGCCAGTGAACTGTCTGGCCGCACTCCAGACCCAGCTCCTTCCAGGAAGTCGCGTGGCGCTGGTCAGCTCGATGGCGCACTGGCTGCCGTTCCCACGAGCAGAGGCGTATGGCGCGTCAAAAGCCGCCCTCACCTGGTTTGCCAATAGCCTGCGTCTTGACTGGGAGCCCAAAGGCATTGCCGTCACGGTTGTCTCACCGGGCTTTGTAGATACGCCGCTGACCCGTAAAAATGATTTTCCCATGCCCGGCCAGGTGAGCGTCGACGATGCCGTGAAGGCGATCCGTCACGGGCTGGCGAAAGGGAAAAAGCACATCGCCTTTCCCACCGGATTCAGCCTGGTCATGAAGCTGCTTTCAGGGCTCCCTAACTTCCTTCAGCGCAGGCTATTGCGCAGGATGGTTCGCTCATGAACATCGCCATTATCGGCAGCGGTATCGCAGGGCTCACCTGTGCCTGGCGGCTGGCCGGACATCATCAGGTCACGCTTTTCGAAGCGGAACCCGCGGTGGGGGGGCATACCGCCACGGTGGATGTCAGCACGCCGCAGGGGAAGTATGCCATCGATACTGGGTTTATCGTCTACAACGACCGTACCTATCCGCGCTTTATGGGCCTGCTCAGCGAGCTGGGCATCAGCGGGCAAAAAACGCAGATGAGCTTCTCCGTACATAATCCGCAAAGCGGGCTTGAGTATAACGGCCACACCCTCACCTCGCTGTTTGCACAGCGTCGTAACCTGGTTAATCCGGCGTTCTGGGGACTGCTGCGAGATATTGTGCGCTTCAACCGCCTGGCAAAAGAGGCGTTGGCGGGCGACGTTAACGAAAACGCCACGCTGGAGACTTTTCTCGAACAGCACGGCTTCAGCGCGTTTTTCGCGCGTCATTATATCCTGCCGATGGGGGCTGCCATCTGGTCCTCGTCGTTGCAGGAGATGCGCCGCTTCCCGCTTCCGCTGTTTTTGCGCTTCTTTGAGCATCACGGCCTGCTGGATGTTACCCAACGTCCGCAGTGGTACGTGGTGCCCGGCGGTTCTCGCGAATACGTCCGCGCCATTTTGACTCAGTTGGGTGACCGCCTGACCCTGCACCTCAACGCACCGGTGCAGCAGGTCACCCGCCACAACGGCGGCGTTGAAATCCAACTCGCGCAGTCGAGCCACACGTTCGACCAGGTGATCTTCGCCTGCCATTCCTCACAGGCGCTGGCGATGCTTGCTGATCCTACTCCTGCGGAAAGCGAGGTTCTGGGCGATATTGGCTGGCAGCATAACGAGGTGGTTTTGCACAGCGATCCACGCTGGCTGCCGGTGCGCGAGCGTGCCTGGGCAAGCTGGAACTATCGCCTGAGCGAACGGGACCAGGCCAGCGCCTGCGTCACCTACAACATGAATATCTTACAAGGGTTACCTGAGGGTAGCCCCCTGTTCTGCGTCACCCTGAACCCGGAAACGTCGGTGGACGAGCGCTACGTCTGGAAGCGCTTTGTCTACGAGCACCCGATGTTTAACCCAAAAAGCTGGCGTGCCCAGTCGCGCCGCGGCGAGATTAACGGCCACCAACGGAGCTGGTTCTGTGGAGCTTACTGGTACAACGGTTTTCACGAAGATGGGGTACGCAGCGCGCTGGACGTGGTGAAAGGGATCGCTGCCGGGGAGGACCTGTAAGATGAACAGTTGCCTTTACCAGGGTGTGTTACGCCATCGTCGCTTCCAGCCGAAATCACACCATTTTCGCTATAACGTGTTTATGGCCTGGATCGATCTGGACGAGCTGGATGCGCTGCCGTCGGCGGGGATCCGCCGTAATCGCTTTGCCGCGGCCGCCTTCCATGATGCGGATTACCCACTCGGCACACAGCTTAAAGAGAACGCCCTCGACCGGCTGCAAACCCTGACCGGGGAACGTCCCGATGGCCGCGTCATGCTCCTGACCCAGCTTCGTTATTTCGGCTTCCATTTTAATCCGATCAATCTCTACTACTGCTATGACAATACGGGCATCCTGCGCTGGATATTGGCCGAAGTGCGCAACACCCCGTGGAACGAGCGCCATTACTATGCGGTGGATGGCCAGGCAGCTCGCCCGCAGCCGAAAGCCTTCCATGTCTCCCCGTTTAATCCGATGGATATGGTCTATCACTGGCGCTTCAACGCCCCCGGTAAAACGCTGCATATGCATATCGAAAATCATCAGGAGTCGAAAGTGTTCGACGCCACACTCGCGCTTCGCCGTGAGCACCTAACGCGCGCGACCCTGAGATCGATATTGCTGCGCATACCGCTGATGACCCTGAAAACCGTCCTGGCGATTTACTGGCAAGCGTTACGGCTGTGGCTTAAACGCGTGCCGTTGTACAACCATCCCGTTAGAAGGAGTTAGCGCTCATGACCGATCCTGCCTTTGCGCTTGAATCCGATATCCCTCGTAACGCCCGTATCGCACGCTGGCTACTCTTTCGTTTGCTGAGCGGTATCCGCGAGGGCTCGCTCACCGTGCGTGAAGGACAGCAGACCCTCCATTTTGGCGATGAATCTTCCGCGCTGCGTGCTGAAGTGCAGATCCTCGCGCCGGGTGTTTACTGGCGTCTGCTCACCGGCGGCAGCCTCGCCGCGGCCGAATCCTGGATGGAGGGTGAGTGGGAGACGCATCAGTTAACCCCGCTTTTGCAGATCCTGGCCCTCAACGGCAAGGTGCTGGGAAGGCTGGAAAGTGGTTTTCGCCTGCTGGGCAATCCCATGGAGCGGCTTCGCCACTGGACGCGGCGTAATTACCGCAAACAGGCGCGGGAAAACATCTCCGCCCATTACGATCTGGGTAACGAATTCTATGCGCACTTTCTCGATGAAGATCTGCTCTACTCCAGCGCGCTGTTCACTGCCGACGACCAGGCTCTCTCCCAAGCCCAGCAGGCAAAAATGGAACGCCTGTGCGAACAACTGGCGCTGACCGCAGGCGATCACCTGCTGGAAATCGGCACTGGCTGGGGGGCAATGGCGGAATACGCCGCCCGTCACTACGGTTGCCGCGTCACTACCACGACGCTGTCGCGGGAGCAGTACATCTGGGCTACAGAGCGGATTGCCCGCGCGGGATTGCAGGACAGAGTTCAGGTTCTGCTGTGCGACTACCGCGACCTGACCGGAGAATTCGACAAACTGGTATCAGTTGAGATGATTGAAGCCGTGGGTAAACGCTACCTGCCGGATTTCTTCCGCACCTGTCAGGCGCGCCTGCGCCCGGGCGGCAGAATGGCGATTCAGGCCATCACCATTCAGGATCAGCGCTACCACGACTACAGCAAAAGCGTCGATTTTATCCAGCGTTACATCTTCCCCGGCGGGTTCCTACCGAGCATCACGGCAATGAGTGAACTGATGACACGTCACACCGATTTTGTCGTCCGTAATCTGTTCGATATGGGGCCAGACTATGCCCGCACGCTGACGCACTGGCGGCAACGTTTTCTGCACGCCTGGCAGGACATTGAAAAGCTCGGTTTCGATGAAAGGTTCCGCCGTATGTGGCTGTACTACTTTGGCTACTGCGAAGCCGGTTTTAACGCACGCACCATCAGCGTGGTGCAACTGACCGCAGAGCGCGTATGAACCGCTCTGTGCAGGTCGTGCTGATGGCTCTCGCGTTCGATCTCTACTGGACGCTGGTAGTGCTGTTTCGCGAGCGAGGACTGTTTCTGTGGCTCGCCTTGGCGATCCTGGCCTGTCTGATGCTGTCGCCTGCACACCGTGTTTACGCCCTGCTGCTGGCCGCGGCGGGCTGCGGTCTGGATGCCCTGTGGGTGCTGACGGGGCTGATCGGCTTTAACAGTGACGCGCTGTTGCCCCTGTGGATGATGGCGCTGTGGCTGATGTTCGCTACCGTCTGGACCCACTTGACCCTCACAACCACGCTGCCGGGGTGGATGCTGGCTTTGCTGGCAACCGTTGGCGGTCCCGTAGCGTATGTGATTGGCGAACGTCTGGGCGCCATTACCTTCCGGGAGCCGACCTTTATCGTCGTCAGTTGGATGGCACTGGGTTGGCTGGTTCTGATGCTGTTGTTCCATATTCTGACCGGGAGGCGACAATGAGAACCTCTTTACTGATGCTGCTGTGGTTGGCGGCCATCTCGCCCGTCGCCCATGCCGCCGACTGGTTAAGCTGGCGCAAAGTGGGTGATGCCAGCCTGACATGGGGGCCGTTTACCGTTTATACCTCCCAACTGAGCACGCCGGATGGTCGGTATCACGGGCCGCAGCAGGATCAGGCGCTGATAATTACCTACAAACGCGACATCGATCGCGACCAGTTGGTCGAAGCCACCCGTGACCAGTGGCAGGCGCAGGGGATCCTGGAGCGCGAACCACAAAGCGAAGCCTGGCTGCGCATGCTCCAGTCACTCTGGCCGGACGTCACGCCGGGCTCGCAGCTTACCTTTGTTCTCAAGGGTAAGCAGGGGCAGTTCTGGTATCGCGCCTCGGCGGCAGAAAAAAGCTTTACCCCGCTCGGCCCCAGCCAGTCTGCAGCCTTCAGTACAAACTTTCTGGCCATCTGGCTCGATCCACGCACGCAATATCCCGAACTACGTCAGCAGTTGATCGGAGGTGAGAAATGAAACGCATTCTGACGCTTGGCCTGGCACTGATGATGCTTCTGGTGGGTTGTAGCACAGACATCAGCGACTATCGGCATCAACAACCGCCGCTCGATATCTTCCACTACTTCCAGGGGAAAACCGAGGCATGGGGCATGGTACAGGACCGCAGCGGAAAACAGCTGCGCCGCTTCCATGTGGAAATCACTGGCAACGTCATCGGCGACACGCTGACGCTAAATGAACACTTTGTCTATGACGATGGCGAGAAACAGCAACGGGTGTGGCATATCCGGCGCGTCGGTACCAATCGCTACGAAGGCACCGCAGGCGATATTGAAGGTGTGGCCAGTGGCGTGGCGGAAGGCAACGCCTTTAACTGGCGTTACAGCATGAACGTGAAAGCCAATGGCAGTACCTGGCTGCTTCACTTTGATGACTGGATGTACCTGCAGGATGACACGCATCTTTTTAATAAAACAGAGATGAAGAAATTCGGTATCACCGTCGGTCAGGTGACGCTTTTCTTCACCCGAAAAGAACAGTAAGAGGATCGCGACATGAAGAAGCAACCCATCATTGGGATCAGCGGATGTTTAACCGGCTCGACCGTACGGTTTGACGGCGGACATAAACGCATGAGCTTTGTCATGGACGGGCTGGCGCAGTGGGTGACCTTCAAACCCATCTGCCCGGAGATGGCCATCGGTCTGCCCTCTCCCCGTCCGGCACTGCGCCTGGTTCAGACCACCGAAGGGGATTTCCGGCTGCACTTCAGCCAAGCACCACACGACGATATGACGGAGAAAATGGCCGAATTCACGGATTCCTATCTCTCACATCTGGACGAACTATCGGGCTTTATCGTCTGCGCCAAATCGCCGAGCTGCGGTATGGAACGCGTACGGTTGTACGATGAAAAAGGCAATCGCGGGCGTAAAGAGGGCGTGGGCGTCTTTACCAGGGCGCTGCTGGAGAAATACCCGTGGTTACCGGTCGAAGAAGATGGCCGCCTGCACGACCCGGTGCTACGGGAAAACTTTGTCGAGCGCATCTTCGCCCTGCACGAGTTGAACACCCTGAAGGCCAACGGCCTGACCCGCCATGCGCTGCTGGACTTCCACAGCCGGTACAAACTCCAGTTGCTGGCGCACCACCAAGCAGGCTACCGAGAAATTGGACCGTTTGTCGCCTCGTTGCACGAGTGGGAAGACCTGGATGCATTCTTCGTGGCTTATCGAGAAAAACTGATGACGATCTTGAGCAAACCCGCCTCGCGCAAGAATCACACCAACGTGCTGATGCACATTCAGGGGTATTTTCGTAACCAGCTGAACTCGCGTCAGCGCGGCGAGCTGAATAACGTGATCCTCCACTATCGCGAGGGGCTGCTGCCTATACTCGCACCGCTAACACTGCTGAAGCATTACCTGGGCGAATACCCAGACACCTACCTGCTGACGCAAAAATACTTTGACCCCTATCCGCATAATTTGGCTTTGCGGCTGGCGGTTAATTAAGTACGTATGATGAGAAAACCAGAATGCCCCTGATCAGGGTTTGCCGTTGCCACTTCATACAACGCCAGCAGCAATGCCCACGTACCATTAGGCTTTAGCACTTCATCCATGCAGTTGGAGTCGGCTTTACATCGGAAGCCAGTACACTCACCGTGTCCTCGCTGACAGCCCAACCATAGTTGGGCTGGATCTGACACATCAGGTACTGACACCTCCCCGCTAGTGCACAACCCCTGTGCGGTCACCTATGTGCTCAACCCCAACGTGATGACTGTGCGTAAGGTGTCAATCGATATAGAGCTGACGGGTAGCCTGACGCTAGGGATGACAGTCGCAGACCTCCGCTTATCTGCCCCGGAAGATTGCCATACTCAGGTAGCCATGAAGCTCGATCGTTCCCACTCTTTACACATATCACTATGCAATGAAAGTTGACATCTCGCCTAACCGGGAACACAATATCATCCAACAGTCGGACTTGATATCCAACATACGGACACACATGTTTAATGTTGAATATTGCATTTAAAAAAACCCATATATAAAAGTAAGTTACATTTAACCTTCCTTTCTATCAGTGGTGGTCAGTTCTAGCTCGCCCACCATAAATCCAGCAGATGGATAAAGATGGTTAAGGATTACGAACACAATCATTACTACCGTTTTCGACACGTCAGAAAAGAACATGAAAGGGATAACCATGAGCAAAGAATTTTCACGTCGTAATATCATCAAGAGCATTCCACTGCTGGCAGGTGGCGCGCTGCTTTCTCAGTCGCTGCTGTCCTCGGTTGTTGCAGCCAAATCACCTGCTGTACCGGCTCCTCACAAAGGTGCCTTTAACGATGCTGGCGCATCGCTCAACAAGTCAATGATTTCCTATTATCAGGTTCCAATGCAGAAGCGCCTGAAGGTCAATGAACAAGGCATTCAGGGTAAGCCGTATGCTGACTTCTTCGACAGTAACCTGGACGCGCCGGTTGATATGATCCGCGCACTGGAAAGCGGCCCGCTGGCGAAGGAAAATATTCTTCAGCCGACTAAAGCCGGCCTAAAGACCCTGATGGAGCATTTTAAAGAGTTTCCGGTTTCGGGCTATGCCGTAGTAGAAGAGGGGGGTCCATGCGCCTATGCGCAGAGTCGCCATATTTTCCCCGGCGTAACCACTGAAATGTTCAAATGGTGGTTCTGCTGGCATCCAATCGAGAGTGAGCGTTACTACCTGTGGTTTCCTCATGCCCACATTCATAACTCTGTTGTGGATCCAAAACGTCTGGCAGATACAAGCCTCTCTTATGGTGAACGACTGTATGGCAACCCTAACCACATTACTGAGTACATCGGTGATAATTATCTGGACGGGATAATTCATTTCAACACCCCTGAGAGCTTTGGCGTTGACGGAGCTCTGCTTAAAAAGAACAACTTCACCTTTAACGCCAGCGGTATCATCACGCCTTACGATGCGCCGTCTACTCCTCTGGTCCTGATGATCCATCTGGGTCGCGATACGCCGGCAGGCATGGAAATGGTGAACCGCTACTGGATCGGTACCCATGAGTCATGGGACCGCTTTGAAAGCTTCCCGGAGGGTGGGATACGCTCGCGCGAATATATTACGAAAGCGGGAATGACCAAAGAATCGCTAGAAAATTTTGCCTATGAAATGGCCGTGCATGACATGACCGAGTTTTCCTCACTTGGACGCTTCCTGCCAGATATTTATCGCCAGTTTGCTAAAAGCTGATCTTTTCTGAGTTAGTGTCTGCCTGTGTTCTACAGATGACGGTCGGCAGGATAACCGTCTCTATTGTGGCTTCATTTTGCCGGGCTGCTATCCCGGCGTTTCTATGCCAGTATGGCCTCAATTTCCGCTTTGCATTGCAGCAGTGCCCCAAGCAGATGATCAAACTTCTCTTCAAAGCGCATTGCCGGAACGGCTATCGATATTGCATAGTGCTCGTTTACGCTGGCATCAATGTAAACACCTATCCCGCAGACACCGCGCGCGTGCTCTTCGCGATCTACAGCATAATGACGACTTCTGGTTTCACGAACATCATCAAGAATGTCTGGCAGCGTCCGGAGCGTCTTATCCGTACGGATATCCGGGCGGCCGCCGAGCAAGTCTGCAATTTTTTCATCCGTAAGCATGGCAAGAATAGCTTTACCGTGGGCCGTGCAGTGACATGGAAACGCTGTACCTATTGCAGAAACGACCCGAAGCTCCTGATCGGAAACAAACTGGCTGACCGATACCGCATGACTTCCCCGGTAAACACATAAATCGACGGTTTCACGCGTACGGCGGCCAAGCGTTTCCATAGCCGGTCGAGAGAGAGCTATCACATCGGTATGCGCGGAAGCAGCCAAGCGCGCAAGCGCTGGGCCCAGTTGCACACCGTCGTTGCCTGAAATCAGCAGCTGTTGTGATTCAAGCGAGGTTACCAGACGGTGTACGGTTGTACGAGGTAGACCGGTCTCCCGGGAAAGCTGCGAGATGGTCATACCTTTAGGCTGTATTTCCAGCGCGCGCAGTATAGTGGCGGCCCTAGCAATTACCTGTGACCCATTATTGTCGGCATCAGTGCTCATAGTGGTTATCCGGATTGAAAATAGACGCAACAGTGTAACATGGAGCATCCACATACCGGACGATATTAGCTGGCATTTATTTGAGGCGATGTAAATATCAGCCATTCTCTAGAGTTACTGTAACCTGCAGGCCTGTTTTGTGAAGCATCTTCCCTGCTCTACCAACTGATATATTTTGCAATAAGCCACATTACCGATCATGAGTGGTGCATTCAAAAAAACATAACACAATAATTTTTAATGATTTTTTCATTACCTTAATTGACTGTGTGACCCAGGAATGAGAAGCCACAGGACAATTCATTGACATCAGAAACAATCAGGCCCAACATAGTGACCACCCAATGGATAATCAAACCATTTAATGGTCACTCCTAACGTCGGCGAGTAAGGAAAGATACTTCTTTTGCCGGGCTGTAAGCGCAGTGACATCAACAAAAACGGTTATCCTTAGCCGTATAAAGGCCAGCGTCCGGCTCCCTGGCATTTGGTTTACAGCTTAGGCGTTGACACACCTCGCGGATAAAGTGAAATCATATCCATATAACGGACTTTCTTCCCATAATACGGATTGAGAGCTGGAGACATCTATGTATGCCTTAAACAAAGCAGGGGCGTTCACGCTCCTTGCGGTTGCCTGCCTGACCATTATGGTGGGATGCGTTATCGTGCCTGGACTGACGGAGGTTGCAGTCAATTTGGGAACCCCTTCCGCTGCCAGTTGGCTGGTGACCATCCCATCCCTTGGCGTAGTGGTTTTCGGCCCGCTTGCCGGGCGCTTCATTGATAAGGCTGGTGCCCACAATGCTCTGACATGGGGTCTGTTTCTTTACGGGCTGCTCGGGAGCGGTGGGATTTTCCTTCATGGGTTAGTACCGGTGATGCTCGACCGGCTGCTGCTTGGCGGTGCCACGGCTGTCGTGATGTCAGCAGGGACCACTCTGATTTCCGCGTTTTACAGCGGACATGCGCGAATGAAGATGATCGCCTCGCAAGGAATGTCGATTGAACTGGGAGGTGTAATCTTTCTATTCATCGGTGGCCTCCTCGCAACGATCGGCTGGCGCTTACCGTTTCTGCTTTATCTTTTCGCCTGGCTGTTGCTGGTCATGCACATCATGTTCGTGCCCAAACTTCACTCTGAATTCAGTGAGCAATTTGATGAACCTGAAGAGGGAAAGCGGCCTGAAGGCGCCGGGAAACTTAAGGCTGTGTATTTCGCGGCTGTTTTTTCCATGATCTGTTTTTTCACCGGCATCATCGTCATCCCGCAGCACTTTCATACCATGAATATCGGCGCGGCAGAAACCGGCTATTTCCTGTCCTTTATATCCCTTGTTGCCGTTTTTGCCGCCGCGCTCATGCCTCGCCTCGTTGCGCGTCTTGGGGAATATGGCACGCTTAATGTAGCCTTTATCTGTTATGCCGCTGCACACCTTCTTTTTTGCTCTGCCGACGGTATTGCACTGTTTGTCGCTGGCGGGACACTAATGGGATGCGGATTTGGACTCTCCGTACCATTGGTTAATCACATGACAGTAGAACAAAGTCATGCACAAGTCAGGGGACGTAACCTTGCCTATTTATCGATGGCCATATTTTCGGGTCAATTTCTGTCATCTTTCATGGAGTTTATTCCAGGAAGTTCCTCAGTGGTTTTCCTCGGAGCGGCCCTGATTGGAGTGTTTGTTTCTATCACGCTGAGGCTGTTTCGCCGCTCACGCCATAACGTCGTAATATAAGCGTTACTCTGAACACTACGGCTTTCTAAAGCTCCCACAGATGGCTGTTGGCAACGCCCGCTAACCGACTTTGCCCTTCCTCTTTCGCCCGTAACTCTGGCTGACGTGGCGACGTATCTGATTAGCCCGAGCGTCATCCGCCCCCTGTTTTTATGCATCTGCATAAAAGCAAAACCCGTAACTCACCTTTTTCATCATAATTTTTATCATTTTCGATAACATTTGCTAACCAGCACGTCATAACATCGATTTTTTTGCCCTCCCCGGGTTGGCATTTTATACAAAGCGTCAGCCCTGTTTGCCGGAGAAAGATGTGAAATTTTGCGCATTCTTGCACCGTTGCCTTTCCCTATACTCACCACCATCAGTAAATGTCGGTGAAGGGGCAACCTATGCAGCAGGCAAAAATCACACACCTCTATCAGAGCTTACAGCAGAGCGTAAACCGCCGGGCTGAGCATACCGCCCTGTTCTTTGAAGGCCATAAATACAGTTATAATCAGTTAAATCATAACGTTAATTTATCTTCCGCCTGCCTGAAAGAAAGTTTTAACCTCGTCAAAGGCGATGTGATCGTCTTGGCCCTGGGTAACCGGCCTGAATTCTGCTCGCTGTTTTATGCGGCAATGGCGCTGGGGATTATCGTGGTGCCGTTAAGCACCAAGTTAAAATCGCAAGACAGCCATATCATCCTGTCCAGTGTTAATGCCAAGGCGGTTTTTTACGATCCCAACAGTCAGCCGTGGATGGCGACGCTGGACCCCGTGAAACAAAGCCATGTGGTGTCGCTGGCCGATTGGCAACTGATGCTCAGTAATGCAGATGACCAAAAGGTGATCCACCCCGTAGAGCCTGCCGCCATCGTAGCGGAGGACATTGCCGCGATTATTTATACTTCCGGCACCACTGGCTCCCCGAAAGGAGCAGCGCTCACTCACGGTAACTTTATTGCGGCTGTCACGGCTTACCAACAGGCTCTCAAGTTAACCGAACAAGACAGCGCCATCCTGCCGATCCCTATCTGCCATATTACCGGCCTATCGGCTCTGCTCTGCCTGTTTATTCACCTGGGCGGTACATTACATTTGCAGCAAAGATTCAATGCAGAAGAGATTTTAAAAACCGTCAGCAGCCATAACATTACCTTCCTGCATGGTTCACCAACGGTGTTTATCCTACTGTTGCAGGAAGCGGAAAAGTACCCACAGGCGGCGAGCTACGCCAGCTTGCGGATGATCGCTTGCGGTGCCGGGCATTTGAACGTGGGCATTATTGAAAGGCTCGCGCAGTTATTCCCCACTACGGAAATCAGGCCGATCTATGGGCTGACAGAAACCTCTTCACCGGCCAGCATTTTCCCGGTCGATGTGCGCAGCAGCGATAAGATAGGCAGTTCTGGCTTACCCATCCCCGGCCTGAGTTGCCAAATTCGCGACGATAATCACCAGGTGCTTGCTGCCGGTGAGATTGGTCATCTATGGCTGAAAGGGCCGGTGGTGATGAGCCAGTACTGGAAGAACCCGGCGGCCAATCAGCAGTTCTTCCACGACGGCTGGTTCTACACTGGCGATATCGCCTGCCTCGATCAGGATAACTATCTGTATATCAAAGATCGCAGCAAGGACATGATCAATCGCGGCGGTGAAAAAATATACTGCATTGAAGTGGAAAACCTGATCTCGAATTACCCTGGCGTCAAGGAAATTGCCATCGTTCCCAGTAGCAGCGAAATCTACGGGGAAGAAGCCGTCGCCTTTATTGTGGCTCACCGGAATAAGCCCTTGGTGAGCGATAATATTACTCATTGGCTCTCCAATAAAATTGCCAAATTTAAAATACCTTCAAAAATCGTCTTTGCGGCAGAATTACCAAAAAATGCCAATGGCAAAATAGATAAATTAGCTTTACGACAAAAATTGACACCGCCAATATGAAAACAAGCGGTTTCCAATAAACGCGCCAACGTCAGGAAACGTGAAGCGCAACCATTAAAACAATAGAGCACCTGTACCTCTAATAATAATACAGAACAGCTCTACCCTGTTTAATCGCCTCATTACGAGGAGGAGCCTTATCATGTCAAACCGGCCGTTAGATATTGCATCGAAAAGCCAGGCGGCAATAACGAATGCAAAAATATATAAACACCTGATGCCATTACTGATCATTGTTTATATCATCAGCTTTATCGACAGAACCAATATCGGCATTGCCCGCGCCTCGATGTCCATCGATCTTGGGCTTTCCGCGACCGCCTATGGGTTGGGAGCCGGTCTGTTCTTTCTGACCTATTCCACCATGGAGATCCCCAGCAACCTGATCATGGCGCGGGTCGGGGCCCGCTTCTGGATCACCCGCATCATGTTCACCTGGGGGGTGATTTCCGCAGGTATGGCCTTCGTCACTGGCCCCACCTCTTTCTATGTCATGCGCCTGTTGCTTGGGGCGGCTGAAGCGGGGTTGTACCCCGGTATCATCCTGTACCTTACCTACTGGTTTGGCCGTGAAGATCGCGCCAGAGCCGTCGGCATGTTCCTGCTCGGTGTCTGTATCGCCAATATTGTCGGGGCGCCATTGGGCGGCGCATTGCTGATGCTGGATGGCCTGGGTGGACTGCGCGGTTGGCAATGGATGTTTATCGTGGAAGGGATCCCGGCGGTGCTGCTGGCGTTTTATGTGTATGCCGTACTCCCCAATAAACCACGCGATGCCAAATGGCTGACCCAAACCGACATTGAGTATATTGAAAACAAGCTGGCCGCAGAGCAACCGGTCGGGGTGGATAAGAACCAGAAGTTTTCCTTTAAAACGGCGTTTACCAATAAGACCTTCATGCTGATCGTGGCGATTTATTTCACCCATCAGATTTCGGTCTACAGCCTGACCTATTTCCTGCCAAGCATTATCAACAGCTACGGCAAGATGAGCACCCTGATGCTCGGCCTGTTAACCGCCATTCCGTGGATCGCGGCAGCCTTGGGCGGTTTCTTCCTGCCCAAATATGCCAATACCGCCTCCCGCTCACGCATCATGCTGGTGTCCGGCTTTATGTCGATGGCCGTCGGTTTCCTGATTGGCGTGCTGGGTGGCCCAGTATTAGGTCTGATCGGCTTCTGTATCGGTGCCTCGATGTTCTTCGTCGTGCAATCCATCATCTTTACCTACCCGGCCACGCTGATGAGCGGCCCTATGCTCGCTGGCGGGTTGGGATTACTGGCTTGCCTTGGCATTACCGGTGGGTTCTTCGGGCCTTATGTGTTCGGTCTCCTCGAGGATAGAACGGGGTCACCAAGCGCAGGCCTGTGGTTTGCCATCGTGCTGCAGACCCTTGCCATCATCGGAGCTGCGCGGGTGAAACAACCCGCAGGCAGCAAAGATAAACCGGCCAATCAATGCCCCCCGGCAGCAATGAATAGCGTGATTGAGAAATAAAGCCTAAACGCGGTGCCATGGTGCACCGCCGCACAGAAGTAAGGTAACAATGATGAGAAATAAAGTCATTTCGGCTCAGCAGGCCGCAGAGTTAGTGAATAACGGTTCGACCCTATGCACCATCGGCATGACATTAATTGGGGCTGCAGAGTCAATCTTGAAGGCTCTGGAAAAGCGCTTTCTTGAAACAGGGGCACCACACGGGCTGACCTATATACACTCTGCGGGGCAGTCTAATCGTGAGCGCGGCAATCAGCATTTTACTCCCCCAGGGATGGTAAAACGCATTATTGGTTCGCACTGGGGGCTGGCACCCAAGTGGATGGAAAAGATTGCCGCCAACGAGGTGGAAGCCTTCTGTTTACCGCAGGGGCAGATTGTCCATCTGTATACGGCCATGGCGGCCGGTCAGGCCGGGTATTTGTCCAAAGTGGGGCTGGGTACCTTTATCGATCCCCGCCTCGAAGGCGGCAAAATGAATGCGTTGACCCGCTCCTTGCCAGATTTGGTGGAGGTGGTCAGCCTGCGCGAGGAGGAATATCTGTTTTATCCGGCACTCCCGCTGGATACGGTGATTATTCGTGGCACTACGGCGGATACCGCTGGCAACCTCACCTGTGAGGAAGAGGCCATGAAGCTGGAGATCCTGCAGGCGGTGCTGGCGGCGAAACGCTTTGGCGGCAAGGTGATAGCCCAGGTAAAAAACCTGGCGGAAAAAGGGAGTCTGCACCCGAAACAGATCGTGGTACCGGGGAATTTTATTGATGCCATTGTGGTGTGTGAAGACCCTGAAGAAGACCACCGTCAGACCTCATCCTGGTTCTATGATCCGGCCTATTGCGGCAACCTGGTGGCCCCTGCCAGCGAAGTAGAAACGCTGCCGCTCAACATCCGCAAGGTGATTGGCCGCCGCGCTTGCCAATTCCTATCCCCAGACTGCGTGATCAATTTGGGCACCGGTATTCCCAACGATGTTATTGGCACCATCATCCATGAAGAGGGGGTGAGCGAAGCGGTCACCATCACCGTTGAATCAGGTATCTACGGCGGCGTACAGGCCGGTGGGGTTGATTTTGGCATCGGCAAAAATCTGACCGCCATGATTAACCATCAGGAGCAGATGCTGTATTACAACGGGGCCGGAGTGGATATTACCTATATGGGGGCCGGCGAGATGGACGCTAACGGGCATATCAACGCCACCCGTATGGGGGACCGCTGTACCGGGGCTGGAGGGTTTATCGATATTACCCAAAATGCACACCACGTGGTGTTTTGCTCCACCTTTACCGCCAAGGGGCTGGAGGTGGCATTCCAGCAAGGGCAATTAACCATCCTGCAGGAAGGCTCGGTTAAAAAACTGGTGCGGTCGATTAACCAGATTTCCTATAACGGCGAAATAGCCCGCCAGAAAAAACAAAAAATGCATTTGGTGACTGAGCGAGCGGTGTTTGAACTGACGGCTCAGGGCCCGATGTTGATAGAAATCGCCCCCGGCGTCGATCTTGAGCGGGACATCCTGCAACAAATGGAGTTTATGCCGCTTATTTCCCCCTCATTAAAACAGATGGATGCAGCACTATTTTGCGATGCCCCTTTTGGCCTGAAGGAAATGCTGGCCAGGCAGTAAAAATAGGCGGCGTAACATATTTATTATCTCTGCGCTAATTCAGCGTGGTCGGGAATTAAAACGATAAGGAGTACCCTATGTGTTTAACGAATAAAGTGGCTATCGTCACCGGGGCCAGCCGTGGACTTGGGCGAGGCATTGCCCAGGTATTGGCTGAAAAAGGGGCCGCTATAGTCATTTGTGATGTCGACCAGGAAGGCGGTAATAAAACCGCCGCCGAATTGGTGAGCGCGGGCCATAAAGCCATTTTCATCGTCTGTAATATTGCCAACCGCGAAGAAGTTAATCAGTTATTTATTACGGCGGAGCAGCAGCTAGGGCCGATAGATATTCTGGTCAATAACGCCGGGATTAACCGTGATGCCATGTTGCATAAGCTAACGGAAGAGAATTGGGATCTGGTGATGGATATCAACCTGAAAGGGACCTTCCACTGTATGCAGGAAGCCGCCGTACGCATGCGTGAGCGTGCCAGCGGGCGCATCATCAACATCTCGTCGGCCAGTTGGTTGGGCAATGTGGGGCAAGCCAACTATGCCGCTTCAAAAGCCGGAGTGATCGGCCTGACCAAAACGGCCTGCCGGGAGCTGGCAAGAAAAGGGGTGACCGTTAACGCCATCTGCCCAGGATTTATCGAAACCGATATGACCCGCGGGGTGCCGGAAAAAGTATGGGACATCATGATCGGCAAAATCCCTGCTGGATATGCTGGCGATCCGGTTGATGTCGGCCATTGCGTCGCCTTCCTGGCGTCCGACGAGGCGCGCTATATCAATGGCGAAGTGATCAACGTCGGCGGCGGCATGGTGCTGTAAGGAGAATCGAATGAAAAATGCAAATGACATTGTCGTCGTCAGCGGCGTACGCACGGCGATCGGTACCATGGGCGGTAGTTTTAAAGATACGCACCAGCATGATTTGGGCGCAGCGGTGATCCGTGAGGCCGTAGCCCGTGCCGGGCTGCAACCTGCACAAATTGATGAGGTGGTGGTAGGTAACGTCGGGCAAATCGCGGAAAGTGGCTTTATCGCCCGTATTTGCCAGCTGCGCGCGGGCTTACCAAACGAAACAACATCCTATTCGGTAAACCGCCAGTGCGGTTCGGGTCTGCAAGCGATTGTCGATTGCATGCTGGAACTGCAAACCGGTAACGCCGAGATCACCGTCGCCTGTGGGACAGAGAATATGACTCAACTGCCCCACTATATTCGCAAGGCTCGTTACGGTTATCGCCTTGGGCACGGAGAGCTGGAAGACGGCATCGTCTCTATTTTAACCTGGCCAGAAGGCCCTTATCACAACGGTATGACCGCCGAGTTCGTCGCGGAACGTTTTCACATCAGCCGTGAGGCAATGGACGAGTTTGCCTGGTGCAGTCAGAAAAAAGCCTTGGCAGCCATCAAAGAGGGGTATTTTACCTCGCAAATCCTGCCGCTGGAGGTTCGTGAAGGCAAGAACAGCCGTCTGTTTGCCACCGATGAGCACCCAAGGGATACGCCGAAAGAAAAGTATGCGCAGCTGAAACCGGCGTTTAAAAAAGACGGCACGGTCACGGCAGCAACGTCATCAGGTATTAATGATGGAGCCGCCGCGCTGGTTGTCACCACCCGAGCCAACGCTGAAAAACTGGGGCTACCAATCAGGATGGTGATCCGAGGCTGGGCAGTGGCAGGTTGCGAGGCAGAAATCATGGGCTTTGGCCCGGCTCCGGCAACTCGTAAACTGATGCAAAAGTTGAACATGTCGGTGCACGATATCGATCTTATTGAGCTAAATGAGGCCTTCGCCGCCCAATCATTGGCGGTGATTAACGATCTTGAGTTGGATCCGGCGAAAGTGAACGTCAACGGGGGAGCCATTGCGCTGGGGCACCCTGTTGGGGCCAGTGGTGCCATCATCGCCGTAAAACTGATGTATGAGATGGAGCGCCGTGGCGTCAATACCGGCTTAGCCACTATGTGTATCGGTGGAGGCCAAGGGATCTCTATGCTGTTTGAGCGGGAAAGGTAGTCTCTTATAGATATTTCCGGCCCTCTGCCCAAGAGAGGGTCGGATGGCAAACATCGGCTTACACATTGAGTTGCCTGAATTGTTTTAAGTTTACTACGTAGCGCTGTTGATGGATGAATAAGGTTACCGTGAAATTGGCAAGAAACATTCAATATTATATTTAATCCCCCTCACTATAATAGAGGTTTTATATCATAAAGGTATGAGTATGCTGATCACCTTAGAGCTGGCGAATACCATTGTGAAACGAGCGATGAGTATTATCCATTATAACGTTAATGTTATTGATCATCAGGGCGTAATTATCGCTTCGGGCGAAGCACATAGGATCGGTGAGCGGCATGAGGTGGCATTTGAGGTGATAAAGAGCCGCCAGCGGATGACGATAGAAAATGCTCAGCAGGCAGCCCGGTACAAAAATGTGCAACCCGGTATCAATCATCCGATTATCGTGGATGATCAGGTGGTTATGGTGATAGGTATCAGTGGAAATCCCGCCGCGATTGCACGTTACGCCGAGCTGGCCATCCTGGCGGCGGAGCTGTTGATCAAACAGTCTTTAGCTATCCGGGAAATGAACTGGCAATACCGTATCAGGGATCTGCTGCTAAAACAGTATCTGGAAGTGGGCGACACAGAGAAAGGAAAGGAAATACTTCACCAGTTGGTACAGCAAGAGATCGACCTGTCTCAACCCCTGTTGCCGGTATTGATCAATATTGAAACCGGAGGGCATTTATTGGGACAAACCATCGATCACATCCTCAATAAACTCTCACATATTTTAAAATCCCAGCGGGTAATATTGCTCAGCAATGATGAGATCCTGTTAATTATCACCGCTATCGACCAAACCGATGCCACAGTTAAAGCTATTAACGCATTTATGGAAACTCAGCTGAGCCATTACACTATTGGCATTGGGATAGAGTCTGGCTCTGCCGGAATTTTCCGCCAATCGGTATTTATGATCAAAGAGATGATAGAACATGCTCGTGAGTCGTTACCACTATCGCGAGTCATTAACGGCCAGCAGTTTGCCTTCAGCGGATTGTTGAATGAAGCCAGAAGCAGCTCATTCACCCTTTATTTCAAACAGAGAATCGATAAATTACTGATGCTAGGCACCGGTCAAATGCTGCTCAATACCTTGAGTACCTATATTGCGCACAATGCCGAACTGGCAAACGCGGCGCGGGAACTTGGGGTGCATCGCAATACGCTCACCTACCGGCTTAATCAGATCAAAGAAGCGACCTCATTGGATCCGTTTAACTTCAAGGAGCTTAGCCAACTGATGATTTCACTTTACTATCATCAGGGGACGTTGCTGTCTAATGCGGTGGCTGGCACCAACGATCCCCAATGATGTGTCTAGAGAGGTTGCTACGGTCCAGACTCACCCTCTTTGTCAGAAAACATCATTATTCACCCGGATAATTGCACAGTAAAATTCATTATATTCATCAAGTTAGGGAATGATATGATGATGACTGAATGACTAGCTGTTATCACCTGTACCATTCTGGCCGTCATCAGCCGGACGCGTTAATGCCAGCAGGACCGTAATTGAATGGTTAAGAAACAAAGTAAGGATTAAAGATGGAAATAAGCTGGAAGGCATTGAAGGGCAGCAGCCTCAGCGCGCAGCAGTTGCATGATATTCTGGCGCTGCGCATGGCGGTGTTTGTCGTAGAGCAGACGTGCCCGTTTCAGGATATTGATGGACAGGATCTGCTTAATAGCAGCCTTCACGTTGCCGGATACAGCGACGGTAAGCTTGTCGCCTACGCGAGAGTGCTGCATGTGGATGATTCTCCGGATGCGGCCAAAATCACGCGAGTGATTGTTGATGATTCCGTCAGGGGTCAGAAGTTGGGTGTCAGGCTGATGGAAAAAACGATGTCCTTAATCCACGGTTACGAACCGGGCAAGGCGATAAAGCTCTCAGCACAGTCTCACCTCGTCAAATTCTATGAAGGATTCGGTTTCAAAACGTTATCCGGCGAATACCTTGAGGATGGCATACCCCATCAGGATATGGAGTATACGGAGGCGTAATCCAGGCTAGTCTTATCCGGTTTCACAAATTAGCTTTGGCCCCAACCCGCGAGGGTCAGGGCTTGATACATTAAACCGCGCTTATTACGCCGTGCCACCCACGGTGAGTGAATCCAGCTTCAGCGTAGGTTGGCCAACCCCTACAGGCAGGCTCTGCCCTTCTTTACCGCACACGCCTACGCCCTTATCCAGCGCCAGATCGTTGCCCACCATCGAAATCTGCTGCATCGCCTCAATACCTGAACCGATCAACGTGGCGCCCTTCACCGGCTTGGTGACGCGGCCATTTTCGATCAGATAGGCTTCAGAGGTAGAGAAGACAAATTTCCCGGAGGTGATATCCACCTGACCACCGCCAAAGTTCGGCGCATACAGGCCATATTCTACGCTGGCGATAATATCCTCTGGCGTCGACTTGCCCGCCAGCATGTAGGTGTTGGTCATACGCGGCATTGGCAGGTGAGCATAAGACTCGCGGCGGCCGTTGCCGGTAGGCGCAACGCCCATCAGCCGTGCGTTGAGCTTATCTTGCATATAGCCTTTCAGGATGCCGTTCTCAATCAGCACGTTGTATTGGCCAGGCACACCTTCGTCATCAATCGCCAGTGAACCACGGCGGCCTTGCAAGGTGCCATCATCCACCACAGTGCACAGCTCAGAAGCTACTAACTGCCCCATCTGGCCACTGAATACTGAAGTGCCACGGCGGTTGAAGTCGCCTTCCAGCCCGTGACCGACAGCTTCATGCAGCAGCACCCCAGGCCAGCCCGCGCCTAGTACCACAGGCATGGTGCCCGCAGGGGCAGCCACGGCAGAGAGGTTGACCAGCGCCATACGCACCGCTTCCTTGGCAAAAGCATCAGCACGTACTTCACCGTCCACCACTTCCAGGAAGTAGTCATAGCCAAAGCGGCCACCGCCACCGCTGGCTCCGCGCTCACGCTTGCCGTCTTCTTCCACCAGCACGCTGACGGAGAAACGCACCAGTGGGCGAACGTCTGCCGCCAGAGTGCCGTCCGTTGCCGCAACCAGTATCTGCTCATACACGCCGGTGATGCTGGCCGTCACTTCCTGCACGCGCTTGTCTGCAGCACGCGCGACCTTGTCTACCCGGTGCAACAGCGCGATCTTCTCTTCCCGCGGCAGGCTTTGCAGCGGATCGAGCAAAGGATACAGCGCCTGATAGCCGATCTCACCCAGCGTATGGACTTTGCCATTGCCGCTGTCACGCACAATGCTGCGAGCAGCCTGAGCACTTTGGTTCAGGGCGTTCAGGGTGATTTGGTCCGCATAGGCAAAGCCGGTCTTTTCACCGCTGACCGCGCGCACGCCAACGCCCTGGTCGATATTGTACGAGCCATCTTTAATGATGCCGTCCTCAATCACCCAGGCTTCGTGGTAGCTGGACTGAAAATAGAGGTCGGCGTAATCGAGGCGGCGTTCGGCCAGTTGACCCAATACGGAGAACAGGTCTTGATGACTCAGCTTATTCACAGCGAGTAACTGCTCACTGACAAACGACAGGCTCATAATTTTTTCACTCTTTATTGGAGGAGTTTTCAACCGGCGCAATCAGCGTCGGCTGGAATCGATTGTGCTGCATCACCGGCATCTGTTTGCGGATGGTATGCAACTTGCCGGTATCCACGCGCACTTTCAGCGCGGAGACCGCGTCGGGGTTTTCTGCCAGCACATTGCCCCAGCTGTCTACCACCATGGAATGTCCCCAGGTGCGGCGAGTGGCCCCGTGGCGGCCTACCTGCGCAGGAGCCAGGATCACACACTGGTTCTCGATAGCGCGGGCACGCAGCAAAATCTCCCAATGTGCCTCACCGGTCACGCGGGTAAATGCGGCGGGCACCGAGATCAGTTCCGCACCTTGCGCACGCAGCGCCTGATACAGGCCAGGGAAGCGCAGATCGTAGCATATCGTCATGCCCAACCGGCCAACCGGCGTATCGACCACCGTTAATTGCTGGCCATGCTGATAGGTATCCGACTCGCGGTAATGGGCATGGATATCATTGATATCCACGTCGAACATGTGCAGTTTGTCGTAACGGCCACGGATTTCGCCCTGATCGTCAAACAGCAGGCTGCTGGTGGTGATGCGTGTCGGATCTTCGCGGCTGATCAATGGCATAGAGCCAACCAGCAACCATACCCCATAACGGCGAGCCATATCACGCACCGCCTGCTGCAGCGGCCCGTGACCTTCCGTTTCCGCATGTTCACGGTAGGCGGCCGAGTTGGCAAACAGTAAGGCGTTCTCCGGAGTCATCACCAGTTTTATCCCGGGATTGAGCTGCTTGATCTGCTGCTCAATCTGGGCCAGGTTGTCCCGTATCTGCTCACCGCTACACAGCTGTAATAACGCAACGTTAGCATTTTTCATGGCGATTTATCCTCTTTTGGCTTACGCAACACCTCATGAATACTTGGGTGGTCCAGGCTACCGGTAATGTCATAGCGGATAAACGAGATCTTGCTCCACAACGGCCCCAGCACTTTCGAGGCTGCAAACACCGCCGCCCCCACAATCGGGTTGATCACAAACGCGGTAGCCACGCCGACTGTCGCCGAGATCTCTGGCGCTATCACGGCCTGCATATCAATCTGGCGTTTCACCAGGTCGATCTGGCCGCTCATGGCGATATCGGCCGCCAGCCCATCCACCAAAAAGTTATCTGTATGCATTATGCCATCTTTCGCCCAGATAGTGCCGCGTATGGAGTCAAAGTAAAATCCATTACCGAAAGTATCACGGAAGTCGAACTGTAATTTACGCAGCAGGGCATCAAAGCTGACCAGGCGTAACAACTGCCCAGCTCGGCCACCGCCGACGTTATCAATCTCGCCTTTGCCCAGATCGACCTTCATCGTGCCATTGAGCGTGTTGATCTGCGGTTTCCATGGCTGCCCATGCCAGTGCAGATCAAAATCGATATCGTAAGGTGCGTCTTTTAATGGAATGATCACGCCGAAGAAACTGGCGGTACGATCGATTTTGCTGCCCAGCAGTTTGCCCTTTAACGCACTGCGCTCTTCCTGAGCGTTCTGTTTCCACAGGCCGGTGGCACTCATACGGCCATAGCCGGTGTCCACCAAGCCATGGCTTAGCACCAGCGAGTCCCCCTCACGTTTGAGATCGGCCTCCACCGTGCCAAGATTCTGCCCCATCATCCAGCAGGATTTACAACGCAACATCAGCGAAGGCCAATCCTGGAACGAGATCCGCTCCTTCGAGTCCAACGGGTTGGTTCCGCCAGCACTGCCGTCGCCGCTGGCAAACTGCGGGTTGTAGTAAAGATAGCCGAGATCCGCGCGCCACACGCCCTTATCCGGCATCGACAGGCTACCATCAATCTCTTTACCCTTGGCGGTAACGGTCGTTCCCGCCAACTGCTGCACGACCGCCAGCTGAAGGTTATGCCACGCCTGTCCGCCCAGCGTCAGCTGTGGGGTTTCGAGCGTTACGCTGGTTGGGAACACAAAGTTGCCCACCTTGCCTGCACCGCTGCTTTGCTTCATCGCCGGTGCCAATAGCCCCAGCCATTGCTCGCCATCCAGCGCGGGCAGATTGAGCACCAGGGATTTATCTTTGGGTAACGTTGGGGTAGCGGAACCGCCGGTTTGCCAGGCGGCACGTGCCAGCGTCACCTGCTGTTTGGCCAGCAGCCATTCGCTGTTGAAGTGGTTTTGCTTGCCCGCACTGCCATTGAGCATAAATCCTTGCAGGCCGCCATTCACTTTTACGCTAACCGGTAACGCTTCCCCTGCGGCTTTATTCAGGGGAGAAGGTAAGTGACTGCTTACTTTTTTCAGATCGGCATTCACACCTATCTCATAGTTCGGCTCGCCTTTATGCGGCAGGTTGATCGCCACTTTACCCTGCCAGGCCGCGCTGCCTGCCAGCTTTTTGGCAAACTCTGGCGGCAGGCCTTCAACCTTGGCCGGTTGCCAATCGCCTTTCAGCCCAACGTTAACCTTATAATCCTGTTTGCCTTCCAGCGTATCGAAGTTGACCGTCAGCGGCTGCCCAAACCAGTTGGCCGTCAGGGTATCGCTCTGCAGGTTGCCGTTGTCGAAACGGAACTTGCCGCTCACTCTCTCTAGCTGGCTCTCCAGCGGCTTGACCAACAGCGAGTTGTTATTCAGCGTCACTTCACCGCTGGCGTTAACCAGCTCACCGTCCAACGGAATATTCAGATGTAAGCGCCCACTTACATTGCCACCCACCTGCAGCTCATCTAATGCCGCCCCGACAGAGTCATCCAGTGGGGTCTGCATGAAATAGTCGTGGATAGCTTGCCCGGTCCCCGCAACGTCGGCATCAATCAACAGGCGTTGTTTGCTATAGTCCGGAATGACGGCGCTAATGTTTCTGCCCGTCGCATTGCCCAGTTTGGTTTGCGGCGCATTCATCCACAGGCCATTGTTGGCAAAGTCGAGGTCGATCGCCAGATCGTCCAGCGCTGGCCATTCCGGCTGGAACTGGAAGGTAGCGTGGCGTAGTGGGACAAACACCTGAAACTGCCCTTCGTTCTTCTCATATGGGAAGTGCTGTGGATCGCCCGCATAAATCAGGGAAGCATTATCAACCTGCCCACCCTGGATCGCTTCGCTGAGGTAATCCACCAAATGTTTACCCATCAGCGGTTCAGGGAAATAACGCCAGGCATCGCCGGCATCATACAAACGGATGCCAGCCAGAATATCCAGCCAAGGCTCGCCGTTGGCCGGTTGCTGATAGCGGAAATCACCGTTAATCCACAGGGATTTGGCCTGTACATCCAGACTTTGACTTGCCAATTGCCAGCCTTGAGCGTTGTTTTGCCAGGTCAACGCCCCGCTCGCACGGCCGATCTCCAACGGCGCCCGGAACATATCGCCATAAGGCAGCGTGCTGTTGTTCAGCCCCAGCGTCAGACGGCCGTTTTCCACGCCCCCGGTTAACGCGCCGGAAAAGTGATCGACGCCCGGCAACAGTTTCCAGTGTTGCCAGCTCAGATCCTGCCACCACGCCTGAAAACGGGTTTTTTCCGGCTGTTGCAGCGGGATATCCAGCGCCAACGCCCTAAGCATGCCGCGAGGTTGTAAGTCTTTCCAGTGCTCCAGCACTTCCGGGCTGAGGAACGAGAAGGTAGGCAGTAACGCTTCCAACCGTTCCAACTGGATGCCGGTGGCACGGATACGGAGTTCTTCACTCTGGTTTGGCCCGATAAATTGGGTATTTTCCGGCAACCACAGCGCAGTAAGGGTTCCCGGTGCCCAGGCTTGGCCATCGGTTTTCAGGTTCAGGGCTGGCACATGCACCTGCCAGCCGTTGCCCTCACGGCTCAGTGCCAGCGCCAGATTATCGACGTCCAGCCGGTGTTGATCGCCACCCGCTGACCAACTGGCGGTGCCTTTATTAAGCAGGACATTACCGCTGTAGATTGCACCATTCTTGATATTGAGCCAGGCGGCCAGGCTGAAATCGGCGCTTTCGAGACCGGTATTGGTTTGCAGCCAGCGGCTGAACCAGGGCTTCATGTCGATCTCATCGGCCTGCATATAAATGGTGCCGGTGTTGAGCAACCCCTGCTCATCCCGCAGATCCAGGCGTAGCTGGACCGCACCGTGCTGGCCATTCAGACTGGTCAGGCTGATTTGACCTTCTGCGCGGTGGCGGTTTTGGCTGTTGAGCCAGGTCATTTGCGGGATGTGGAATTCAGCACGCGAGCCTGATGGGGTAAGGAACGAGAGGCGGCTGTTGCGCAGATCAAAGTGATCCAATTGATACAGGAACAGATCGCTGACCCCGTTTGGGGTAAGGCCATTCCCATTACTGCCTTCACCCCCGAGCGTCGTGTTAAGATCGAGCTGCAGTTGATAGAAGGTGAGATCGCGGAACTGCCAGCGCCAATGCAGCAGGGATTGCCACACGTCCAGCGCCAGCGTGACGCGTTCGATCTGGATCGTGCTTTTTGGCAGGGCCAAACGGATGTTGCGGGCTTCCAGCGTTGGGCCAAAGGTTTCCCAACTGCCCTGGACATAGTCGGCTTCGACGGGCACCCCGGCGATCGCCTGCACCTTCTCCAGCAATTGCGGGCGATAGTGGTTAAGCTCAGGCAGCACCAGACGCAACCCGCTGATCAGCAACGCCACAACAACTATCAAAATGGCGCCTGTGGCTAACAGGATCCCGGGCAGTCGCCTCACGCATTTCTCCTTAATGACCAAATATATAACCTAACGCTTGTGCCCCTCACCCTAACCCTCTCCCACAGGGAGAGGGGACCGATCGAGTTAGGCTGAAAGTATTGTGATCCTTCATGAGCACCGGATGATCCACCTTGGATGCGGAGCCGATCACGGTTGCCTAGATGACTTCTTTACCTCCAAAAGAGCAGGAACTAACAGCTCCCTCTCCCAATGGGAGAGGGTTGGGGTGAGGGGTATTACATCATCACAACGTCAAACTGTTCCTGGCTGTATAACGGTTCGATCTGCACCTTGACCTGTTTGCCTACGAAGATTTCCACTTCCGCCAGCGCGTGTGACTCTTCACTTTTCAGCGCTTCACCCACGGCCGCAGATGCATAGACCAGGAAACGATCGGAATCGTAAGCATGATGCACGCGCACGATCTCACGCATAATCTCATAGCAGACGGTTTCCACCGTTTTCACCGTTCCGCGCCCTTGGCAGGTCGGGCAGTCGTTACACAGCACATGCTCAATACTTTCACGTGTGCGTTTACGCGTCATCTCCACTAAGCCTAGCTGAGAGAAACCGTTGATCGTGGTTTTTACCCGATCTTTACTCAGCGCCAGTTCCAACGAGTGCAATACCCGGCGGCGGTGTTCATCATTGTTCATATCGATAAAATCAATGATGATGATGCCGCCCAGGTTGCGCAGCCGCAGCTGGCGGGCAATGGCCTGCGTCGCTTCGATGTTGGTATTGAAGATGGTCTCGTCAAGATTGCGGTGGCCAACAAAGGCCCCGGTGTTGATATCCACGGTGGTCATGGCTTCGGTTTGATCGATGATCAGGTAACCGCCGGACTTCAATTCAACCTTGCGCTCCAGCGCACGCTGGATCTCGTTCTCGACGTCGTACAGATCGAAGATCGGCTGGCTGCCGGTATACAACTCCAGCTTATTGGTGATATCCGGGATGTACTCGCCGGTAAATTCCACCAGTTGGTCATGCGTCAGGCGTGAATCGACGCGGATACGATCCAGCGCCGCCCCGGCAAAGTCGCGCAGGATACGGTGAGCCAACGCTAGCTCTCCATACAGTTTGTACTTGGTCTGGTTACGCTTTTTGCGCTCCATGACCTTGGTCCACAAGCGCTTGAGGAAGGCGGCATCCTGCGCCAGCTCTTCTTCGCCGATCCCTTCCGCCGCGGTGCGGATGATAAAACCGCCCAGATCGTCGCAATATCCCGCCACGGCGCGCTTAAGACGCTCGCGTTCGGCTTCGCTTTCAATACGCTGGGAAACCCCCACGTGAGCAGCGCCCGGCATAAAGACCAGGTAGCGCGAAGGTAGAGTGATATCGGTAGTGAGGCGTGCGCCCTTGGTGCCAAGCGGATCTTTTACCACCTGAACCATCAGGTCCTGCCCCTGGCGTACCAGTTCGGCGATATCACGCACGGAGAAATTCTTTTGTTCATCACCGGCAACACACTCGGTGTGCGGCATGATATCGGAGGCGTGCAGGAAGGCCGCTTTATCCAGGCCAATATCGACAAAGGCCGCCTGCATGCCGGGTAACACGCGGCTGACACGCCCTTTGTAGATATTGCCCACGATGCCACGCTTGGCTTCGCGCTCAATATGGATCTCTTGCAGAATGCCGCCGTCAATATAGGCAACCCGCGTTTCAGACGGCGTAATATTTACCAGTAGCTCAGCTGTCATGCTTTCTCCTCAGAGCCGGTGTAGCGCCTGCCCTTATCTTTCCTGTGCTCACGCTATCGCGGCGACGGGAAATCTAGTGGTGGCATCAACCGGTTCTTACCTCTCGTAATGCGACAAAATGACTGAGCAGCTCATGTGTTTCGACCAGCGGCAACCCCATCACCGCATGATAACTTCCGGTTATCGTTCTGACGAAACAACCACCCTTGCCTTGAATTCCGTAAGCGCCCGCTTTATCCATCGGTTCGCCCGTGGCGATATAGTCGCAGATATCCTGTGGTGACAGGTTGCGGAAGGTCACGTCGGTGACCACCAGCTGGCATAAAACGCCCTGTTTATCGGCGATCGCCACGGCAGTCATCACCTGATGCTGTTTCCCGGACAAGGCTGCCAGCATCTGCGCCGCATGCTCTTTATCCCGTGGTTTTTCCAACACCTGGCCGTTCAACACCACGATAGTATCTGCCCCCAGCACGGGCCAATCCTGTTGCACCAGGGATACACCCGCCCTGGCCTTATCCTGCGCCAGACGGCGAACGTAATTTTCCGCAGCTTCCCCTTCCTGCCGCTGCTCTTCAGTATGCGTCAGAATGACTTCGAACGGTACGCCGAGCAGAGTCAGCAGTTCATGACGACGGGGGGAACCGGAAGCAAGATAGAGCGAAAACATCGTTATAACCTCATTGTACGGCAAACTGACGGCGGATCTTACGCATCAGCAGGAATAACCACGGCCAAAGCACGCCGTTGACCACACTACTCCAGAACACCTCGGGGCGGAAAGAGACGTTGATCACTAAAAACTCCGCCCAGAACACCACCACATCCATGGCCAATGATAGCAGCACAACGATCAGCGCTTGCTGCCACAGTGCCATATTGCGGAATAATTGGAATTTGAACGCGACGAGATAGGCGATGATACCCATGGCCAGCGCACGTACGCCGAGCGTGGAACCCAGGATCAGATCCATGATCAGCCCCAGGATAAAGCCGGTGCCGACGTTAACCCGGTGGGGTAACGCCATCACCCAGTAAGTGAGGATCAGCAGCAGCCAGGATGGCCGAAACATGTAGATTTGCTCCGGCCACGGCATGATTTGCAGCACTAATGCCACCAGGAATGATAGCCAGATAATCCAGCGCCCATTACTGCGATAGCGATTCATCGGGTTGCCCCCACCGGTGGCGGCTGAACGGTACCGGTAGCGGGAGCGGGCAGCGGAGCCGGTGGGCCCATGGCATCAGCCGGTGGCAATACCTGCGGCATCATCTGCATCAGGCGTTCATTGGCAACGCGATGGACTTCTTCCGGCGGCAGCGGCATGGTGCCATTGCGATCGGCGCCCCACAGTAACAACAGATAGCGCAAGCGTTGCAGACCAGCGGTTGGCCGCGCCTGGATCACGGTATAGGCGCGTTGGTTATCCACTTTTACCGAGGACACCACAGCTACCGGATACCCTTCCGGGAAGCGACCACCCAAACCGGAGGTGACCAGCACATCCCCGACGCGGATATCGGTATTGCCCGGCAAATGTTCCAGCTGCAGGTCATCCGTACAGCCACTGCCTGCGGCAATCACCCGGATATCATTGCGCAATACCTGGATCGGCAACGCATGGGAAGCATCACAGATCAGCAGGACGCGGCTGGTCATTTTAGCCACCGCCACCACCTGCCCGACCACGCCTTTATCACTGATAACCGGCTGGCCTTCATAAACCCCGTTGTCCGACCCTTTATCAATCACTACCTGATCGCTATAGGGGTCTGAACCGGTGGAGATCACCTGAGTGACCATTTTGTGTTCGTCCTGGCGCAACGGCGAGCCCAGCAGCTCACGCAAACGGGCATTTTCCTGTTTGAATTGGCCAAGAAGAAGATTATCGCTGTTTTTGAGTAACAGTTCCTGCCGCAGAGCACGGTTTTCCAGCTCTAGCTGTTGGCGGGTAGCCAGCGTTTCCGATACGCTGTCCAAAACTTTACGCGGCCCATTAGCCAAGAAGTAAAAAGGGCTGACGGCGGTGTCCATGTAGTTTCGTATTTTAACGAACGTACCGAGCCGGCTGTCGGCAACGATCAGTGCAATCGCCACGATCACTGCCAGGAAAAGTCGTAGTTGCAGGGAAGGCCCCCTGCTAAAAATCGGCTTCATAAATTATGCACGTTCCTCGACAACAGAAAGAGGAACGCACCAGATGCCAGGTTAATGCCGTCATCCGCTACGATCCCTCCATTCTGGGGCTGCTCACTATTCTTCGCTGAACAAATCGCCGCCATGCATGTCGATCATTTCCAACGCCTTGCCACCACCGCGAGCCACACAGGTGAGAGGATCTTCAGCCACCACGACCGGGATACCGGTCTCTTCCATCAGCAGGCGATCCAGGTTACGCAGCAATGCGCCACCACCGGTCAGCACCATACCGCGTTCGGAGATGTCGGAAGCCAGTTCCGGCGGGCACTGTTCCAGCGCAACCATGACCGCGCTGACGATGCCGGTCAGAGGTTCCTGCAAAGCTTCGAGAATTTCATTGGAGTTCATGGTGAAGCCACGCGGCACACCTTCAGCCAGGTTACGACCACGCACTTCAATTTCACGCACTTCGTCATCCGGATAGGCCGAGCCGATGCCGTGCTTGATACGTTCTGCAGTAGCTTCACCGATCAGTGAACCGTAGTTACGGCGCACGTAATTAATGATGGCTTCGTCAAAGCGGTCGCCGCCGATACGCACGGAAGAGGAGTACACCACGCCGTTAAGCGAGATCACCGCCACTTCAGTGGTACCACCACCGATATCAACCACCATGGAGCCAGTGGCTTCCGATACTGGCAGACCCGCACCGATCGCCGCAGCCATAGGCTCTTCAATCAGGAAGACTTCACGCGCGCCTGCACCCTGAGCGGACTCACGGATTGCACGGCGTTCAACCTGGGTGGCACCAACAGGTACGCAAACCAGTACGCGCGGGCTAGGGCGCATAAAGCTGTTGCTGTGAACCTGCTTGATGAAATGCTGCAGCATTTTTTCGGTGACAAAGAAGTCGGCGATCACGCCGTCTTTCATTGGGCGAATAGCCGCGATATTGCCAGGCGTACGCCCCAGCATCTGCTTGGCGTCATGACCTACGGCCGCAACGCTCTTGGGTGAGCCGGCACGATCCTGACGAATGGCAACCACCGACGGTTCATTCAGTACAATGCCTTGTCCTTTAACATAAATCAGGGTATTGGCGGTACCCAAGTCGATGGACAAGTCATTAGAAAACATGCCACGAAATTTCTTAAACATAACGAAAGGATAATCCTGCAAGCTGGGGGCGGAAAATAAAATCCGCCTACTTTACCAACCACACGAAGCAGCGACAAGGCGCAAAAACGTCCTACTTCGGTGAAAATTAGTCTGCGTTATTTGTGACCGAATGCACGGAAAGCGAATGGGGCCTGATATCCCTCAACAAAGGCTCAGCTAGCCACCAAATCAACGTACCAAACGGCAGTAACACAGCTCATAAAATCTAACATTTTTCCTGATTGTCACTGGTGGTAAGCACCTACTGACGCCCACAGGAAAAGACGGGCCATTCTACGTTAATTTTTGCCCGGTCATCAGGTTAAACACGATATCGACGCGAATATTTTTTGCGAGCTATATCGATCGGCTCTGGCGAAGCGAAAAAGTCCCCCTGCCCACCTAGGATCCCGCGGTCTTTCAGCGTCTGCCATTCGTTGCGCGTACGCACGCTGGCGGCAAAAACCTTCGCTTGAGTGCCTTCGCAGGCACCGGTCAGGCTCTGAACGAACAGCTGATTCTCATCCCGCCGGTCAATACTCCGTACCAACCCAGGGTGAAGCTTGACGATCTCCACCGGTAACGACTTGATATAAGAGGTACTCACCACCGTCAACCCGGCCTGAGAAACCGCCAGACGACAGCCCAATCCGGTCAGCAATCGCAGCACCGGACGCAAACGGTCGATATGTTGACACACATCTGCCTCTGCAAGTTCAATCAGAATTCGCCTGCGGTGACTTTTTTCACACTGTAACAGGGTATCGCGCAGCCAACGTTGAAAACTGCGCTGCAATAATGAATCAACGCATAGTGGAAACGCCAGCGTCTCTTCCGGCCACAGTGCCAATAAAGGAATAATCCGATTCATCTGCTGGCGGTCATAGCTTTCCGCCAAGCCAAGCTGATTGACCAGCGGCATATACTCGGCAGGCAACAGTTCCTGTGCGCCATCATAAATCCGGCTCATGATTTCGCGGTGATGCACATCACCTTCCACCGTCACCGCCGGTTTTTGATATAAGCGAGGGCCGCCGCGGGCCAGCACCTGTTCAAGCAGCGTGCGCCATTTAACGCTGCCGCGCCCTTTCTCTGGCACATCGCTATCATAGACGTACCAGCCGTTTTCGCCTTGCAGTACGGCGTGGCGGGTCGCCTGTTCGGCGTAATCGATGATTTCTTCCGTGGTCTGCCCGCTGCGGTAGGCCACAATACCAATATGCAAGAACGCCTCACGGTCAATCAGCGCCGTTGAGGGCAAGGAGTCGATCGCGTTGACCAACTGCGCCGCGATGCCGTCCGCTTCTTTCAGCGTGCGGTGTGGTAGCAGAACGGTAAAATCACTGTGGAAGTAACGGGCCAGTAAGGCGGCAGGATAGCGCATGACAAAAGTGGACAGCAGGTTGACCAACGAATACATCAGCTCCTGCACCGCTGCATTGCCGTGAATTTCACGCAGGGTATCGAAATCAGGCAGGCGCACCATCATGACGATGCCGTGTGATCCGACATCTTCCAGCTGAGTAGTGAGCTGGTTATCAAAGAACAGCCGGTTATTGAGGCCGGTTTTGGCATCCTGAGCGGCAAAAGCACGGATCAGGGTATCTACCCGGCTACGCTCCTCACGTGCTTCGGCCAAATCGGCCAGCAGGCGATCCAACGCACCGCTGACGCTGGCGGGCCATTCGCGAACGTCTCCCTTCAGCACCTGTTCACGCTCGCCGTTGAGAATGCGCCGCGCTCGGCGTTCCAGGCGATCTTCACCTACCGCCTGTTCACGCAGCCAGCGTAAGCTGAACAGCAGGATCACCACCATGATGACAATTGACAGCGTGACCGCCGCCGTGGACTGCAAAGAACGCACGTCGCTGGCGAACGGATCGAGGTAGGTGACATTTACCCGGGTGCCAGGGTGATGCATCATGGTTAACGAGGTTTGGCGGTAGCCAGCCAGCGATGCCCAAGGGGCTTTGATGGTCGGCAGGCTGTAGGAGAAAAGGTTGCTGGTTTCGGTATCGACATGAATCGCAACGATGCCTAGCGGCCGCATCACCAAGGGCAGCCAGTTATCCTGAGCCTGCAGAGGTTGAAGCAGCATTGCCTGATCGATGGAAGTGGCCAGGGCTTCAAAACGGCGCTCTAGGCGCTCCTGGGTCACGTAAAAGAAACTGTATGAACACCCCATCAGCATCAAGAACATAGCCAATGCGACGAGCAGGGTGATTAGAGCAGAGAGTTTGGTTGTAAATCTCATCCCTGTGCCTTCTGCGCGATGATAAAATGAAGAGCCACCTTTTGATGTGCCAAGGCCCCGTTCCTGCTCGATTGAAAACAACGCAATACCCTGATATTAAAAATCATGAAGCGACTTCAATTTCTTTGCCAGGCATCAGGTTAGCGCTTACAAAGCTATCAAGCCTAGCCGACGAAGAAAACCATTAAACACTCTTTTTTTGTCCTTTATCAGGACAGGCTTTTTTATTATGCATATAGTCAGACAATACTGAACTATACATTCATATAATATATGAAAAAGCGGGGAACGATGCATGCGCGTATTATTATTGGAACAAGTTGGCGAAAAAACCCTGGCACAAGTCAAGAATATTGATAGTGAGCAGTTGCCAGAAGGGGATGTGACGGTCGACGTCAATTGGTCCAGTCTCAACTATAAAGATGCCCTGGCGATCACCGGCACGGGGAAAATCATTCGCCACTTCCCAATGGTGCCTGGTATCGATTTTGCAGGCCTGGTACACAGCAGCAAAGATCCGCGTTTTAAACCAGGCCAGAGCGTAGTGCTCACCGGCTGGGGCGTTGGCGAAAATCACTGGGGCGGGTTGGGCGAACAGGCCAGCGTTAGCGGCGAATGGCTGGTACCACTGCCACAAGGGCTATGTGAACGTAAAGCGATGATCCTCGGCACCGCTGGTTTTACCGCCATGCTGTGCGTGATGGCACTGGAAGAAGGCGGTGTGAAACCGGAGGACGGCGACGTTCTGGTCACCGGAGCCAGCGGCGGCGTCGGGAGCACAGCGGTCGCCCTACTGTCCGCTCTGGGCTATAGCGTCACCGCCATCAGCGGGCGCGACAGCAATACCGACTATCTGAAATCCCTCGGTGCCAAAACCGTGCTGCCCCGTAGCGAATATATTGAAACACCGCGCCCGCTGGAGAAACAGCTGTGGGCCGGCGCCATCGACACCGTCGGCGACAAATTGCTGGCTCGCGTGCTGGCGCAGATGAATTACAACGGCACCGTTGCCGCCTGCGGCCTGGCGGGAGGCTACCAGTTGCCGACTACCGTGATGCCGTTTATCTTGCGTAACGTGCGTCTGCAAGGCGTTGATTCTGTGCTCACGCCGCTGCATCGTCGCCAAACCGCCTGGGAACGTCTAGCCGGTATTCTGCCAGAGAGCTTCTATGAGCAAGCAACGCAGGAAATTCAGCTGGAAGACGTGCCTGCCGCGGCTACCGCGCTAATGAACAATCAGATCACTGGCCGCACCCTGGTAAAAATCCGTTCATAATCTGTGGGGCGCCGCATCCGGCGCCTGCTTTTTTCCCCACAAGAAATTACCTCTCGTTTACCTCTCTTTACATCCCCCCTCTCGCAGAAAGTTGGCTTTCACGCCATGCTTACACCATCACTTGCGGAGAAAAAAAATGAAACAACAGCGAAAACTGACCGAAGCCGATGTCACGCCGGAAAGCGTGTTCTATCAGCGGCGCAAGGTGCTCCAGGCGCTAGGGATCACGGCAGCCTCGCTGGCTTTGCCCATCCAGGCACAGGCCGACTTGCTTTCCTGGTTCAAAGGTAACGATCGGCCCCCAGCTCCAGCAGGCAAACCGCTAGACTTCAGTAAGCCAGAAGCCTGGCAAGCCAAGCTGGAGCTGACGCCGGAAGAAAAAGTCATGGGGTACAATAATTTCTACGAGTTTGGCCTGGATAAGGCCGATCCCGCGGCCAACGCTGGCTCACTGAAAACGACGGACTGGAAGGTGAAAATCGACGGTGAAGTCGGCAAGCCCATCACGCTGGATATCGACGATTTACTCAAGCGATTCCCGCTGGAGCAACGCATTTATCGCATGCGCTGCGTCGAAGCCTGGTCGATGGTGGTGCCGTGGATCGGCTTTGAGCTGGGCAAACTGCTTAAGCTGGCCGAGCCCAACAGCAACGCGCGCTACGTGGCTTTTCAAACGCTGTACGATCCAGAACAGATGCCCGGCCAGAAAGATCGCTTTATTGGCGGTGGCCTCAAGTATCCCTATGTCGAAGGTTTGCGCCTTGATGAAGCCATGCATCCACTGGCTCTGTTGACCGTGGGCGTGTATGGCAAGATGCTGCCACCGCAAAACGGTGCTCCGGTGCGCCTGATCACTCCATGGAAGTACGGCTTCAAAGGCATCAAGTCTATCGTGCAGATCACCCTGACCCGCGAACAACCGCCAACCACCTGGAATCTGTCCGCTCCCAACGAATATGGTTTTTACGCCAACGTGAATCCCCATGTCGATCATCCGCGCTGGTCGCAGGCCACCGAACGCTTTATCGGTTCCGGCGGCATTCTGGATGTGAAACGTCAGCCCACGCTGCTGTTCAACGGTTATGCCGACCAGGTGGCTTCGCTATATCGCGGCCTCGATTTACGGGAGAACTTCTGAGTGCGCTTAACCCCCAAGCAGATCACCTGGCTAAAAGTAGCCATCTACCTGGCGGCATTTCTGCCCTTTCTGTGGCTGGTGTTGTCTGTCGATCAGGGCTGGTTCAGCGCCGATCCGGCCAAGGATATCCAGCATTTTACCGGCAGGATGACGCTGAAGTTGCTGCTGGCCACCCTGCTCGTCACTCCATTGGCCCGCTACGCGCGCCAGCCGTTACTGATCCGTTGCCGACGCCTGCTGGGTTTGTGGTGTTTTGCCTGGGGAACCTTGCATCTGGTAAGCTACTCGACGCTGGAACTGGGGCTGAGCAACATTGGCCTGCTGGGGCGCGAACTGGTAACTCGCCCCTATCTGACGCTAGGTATCCTCTGCTGGTTGATTTTGTTGGCTCTGGCGGCCACCTCAACGCTATGGGCACAGCGTAAATTGGGGGCCAGCTGGCAGAAGCTGCATAACTTCGTCTATCTGGTGGCGATCCTGGCACCGATCCACTACCTTTGGTCGGTAAAAACGTTGTCACCGCAGCCTTTTATTTACGCGTCGCTGGCGCTGCTGTTGTTAGCTCTGCGTTACAAGAAATTCCGCTCATGGTGGCGTAAACCGCGCTAAATCCGGCAAGATTGGCGATAAAAATCCCCTGGAGGGCCGCGGAACTTTTCTGTGTTCTACCCCTCATAATCCAATAGCGGCACTTGGTGTTTGCTGATTTAGGGTTGAATATCTTCGCTGATAAGACCAGTATTTAGCTGCGAATTGCCACGATATCGTTATAATGCCCGACCTTGAACCTGTCGCTGCAGCAAAATCTGCGCGTAACAGGTGACAAATCGGTGACATCGGGTTATTTTCTACGATGATGGTTTTATTGCCGGAGATACCAGCACAATGGCGGATAAGTTTCACATTTTGCTTCTGAACGGCCCCAATCTCAATCTGCTGGGGACGCGTGAGCCGGAAAAGTACGGCAGCGCTACGCTGGCAGAGATTGTTAACGGATTGGAAAACCAGGCGCTCGCGCTAGATATCACACTGAGTCATCTGCAGTCCAACGCCGAGCATGCGCTCATCGATCGCATTCATCAGGCACGCGGCAATACGGATTTTATCCTGATTAACGCTGCCGCGTTCACGCACACCAGCGTGGCGTTGCGCGATGCACTGTTGGCAGTACAGATCCCGTTTATCGAGATCCACCTGTCCAACGTGTACGCTCGTGAGCCTTTCCGTCATCACTCCTACCTGTCTGATATCGCGGTAGGCGTGATCTGTGGCCTCGGCGCGGATGGCTACACATTTGCTTTACAGGCAGCGGTTCGCCGTTTGTCAAAAACCCACTAATTGCTACACAAAAAGAGTACGGAATCACACTCATGGATATTCGTAAAATCAAGAAACTGATCGAACTGGTTGAAGAATCAGGCATTTCTGAACTGGAAATCTCTGAAGGCGAAGAGTCGGTTCGCATCAGCCGTGCCGCACCGGTGCAGGCTTACCCAATGATGCAACAGTACGCAATGCCAGCCCAGCAGCAGCAACCTGCTCTGGCCAACGCCGTTGCCCCTGCTGCCGCAGAAACCCCAGCAGCACCAGCGGCCATGAGTGGCCATATCGTTCGTTCACCAATGGTAGGGACCTTCTACCGCACCCCAAGCCCGGACGCGAAAGCCTTCGTGGAAGTGGGCCAGAAAGTGAACGCCGGTGATACTCTGTGCATCGTTGAAGCCATGAAAATGATGAACCAGATTGAAGCGGACAAATCCGGTGTGGTTAAAGCGATCCTGGTAGAAAACGGCCAACCGGTTGAATTTGACGAGCCACTGGTCGTCATCGAATAACGAGGCGCACCATGCTAGATAAAATTGTTATCGCCAACCGTGGCGAGATCGCGCTACGTATCCTGCGCGCTTGTAAAGAACTGGGCATCAAAACCGTTGCCGTTCACTCAAGTGCCGACCGCGATCTGAAACACGTTCTGCTGGCGGATGAGACCGTTTGTATCGGCCCTGCACCGTCAGTTAAAAGCTATCTGAACATCCCGGCCATCATCTCCGCCGCCGAAATTACCGGCGCCGTGGCGATCCACCCGGGTTATGGCTTCTTGTCCGAGAACGCCGACTTTGCCGAGCAGGTAGAACGCTCTGGCTTTATCTTCATCGGCCCACGCGCCGAAACCATTCGCCTGATGGGTGACAAGGTTTCAGCCATCAGCGCGATGAAAAAAGCCGGCGTACCTTGCGTACCAGGCTCCGACGGCCCGCTGACCGATGACATGGACAAAAACCGTGCCTTCGCCAAGCGCATCGGTTATCCGGTGATCATCAAGGCTTCCGGCGGCGGCGGCGGTCGCGGCATGCGCGTTGTGCGCGGCGACAAAGATCTCGAGCAATCCATCTCCATGACCAAAGCGGAAGCCAAAGCGGCTTTCAACAACGACATGGTGTATATGGAGAAGTACCTGGAAAACCCACGCCACATCGAAATTCAGGTGTTGGCAGACGGCCAGGGCAACGCTATCTATCTGGCTGAACGTGACTGCTCCATGCAGCGCCGCCACCAGAAAGTGGTCGAAGAGGCACCAGCACCGGGGATCACCCCAGAGCTGCGCCGCTACATCGGTGAACGCTGTTCAAAAGCCTGTGTGGAAATCGGCTACCGCGGTGCGGGTACCTTTGAGTTCCTGTATGAAAACGGCGAGTTCTATTTCATTGAAATGAACACCCGTATCCAGGTGGAACACCCTGTTACCGAAATGATCACCGGCGTGGATCTGATCAAAGAGCAGCTGCGTATCGCTGCCGGTCAGCCGCTGTCGATCAAACAGGACGAAGTGAAGGTGCAAGGCCATGCGGTGGAATGCCGTATCAACGCTGAAGACCCGAACACCTTCCTGCCAAGCCCAGGCAAGATCACCCGCTTCCACGCTCCTGGTGGTTTCGGCGTGCGTTGGGAATCTCATATCTACGCTGGCTATACCGTCCCGCCGTACTATGACTCCATGATTGGCAAACTGATCACCTACGGTGAAAACCGTGACGTGGCAATTGCCCGCATGAAGAACGCCCTGGCTGAGCTGATCATTGATGGCATCAAAACCAACATTGAACTGCAGCAGAAGATCATGACCGACGAAAACTTCCAGCATGGTGGCACCAACATCCACTATCTGGAGAAGAAGCTGGGTCTGCAGGAAACCTGATTATCGGTTAACGATATTGGGCTAATAAAAAACACCGCATGAGAACTTCTGCGGTGTTTTTTTATTTGGAGAGAGGGATTTTTCCCCTCACCCTAACCCTCTCCCAAAGGGCGAGGGGACCGATCGAGTTAAGCTGAAAGTGTAGTGATTCATCATTAGCACCGGCTGACTCACCTTGATTCCGAAACAGCACGGGCCAATCAAGAGCTCCGGACAGCTCCCTCTCCCTGTGGGAGATGGAACCGATCGAGTGAGTCTGAAAACTCAGTGACACACCTTGGCTGAGGTGGCGATAAAATTTGCTGAGATGACTCAATTACTGCCAAATGTGCAGGGGCTAACAGCTCCCTCTCCCTGTGGGAGAGGGTTGGGGTGAGGGGTATCGCACCCATAGGCATACGCCCGCAAGACCTCCTGGATCTTGTCGATAATCAGGCTATGTGGGTCACCGGCACACTCGCCAGCCATCAGGCGCGGGAATTGCAGCGGGAAATACTGGCTCAGCATACCCAACGGAATGGTTACTCCGCTCAGGTTTGCCACCAGCTTGTCGATGGCCGCGCTGATGCGCGCTTCAGGCCAGTAATAGCGGATCCGATCGGACAGGCTGTAGTGCAGATCGATCATCGCCTTCGAATGGCGCGGATCGTAATACTTCTTCCAATACTTGGGCTCATCCTGCATCACGCTGTCGATCACCGCCAGCACGTGGCTCTGCTGTTCTGCGGCGATCAGCTCCTTCTCGATCAGCGCCAGGCTGAAGATCGCCTCACGCAGGGCAAAGGTCAGCGCCGGGCCGACTTTCAGGATCGCAAAGTGATCGCGCACCAACTGGCGGAACGCTTTCGGGGTTTGATAATCCGTAGAGTGGGCCTCAAACACCAACGGCGTTGATTCAATCATGGCGGAAAGCTGGCTCGCCTGCTCCGGCTGATAGTGGATCACCGTGGAATGGTCGAACTCGACTCCCGGTTGAACCACCAGCCCCACCACCCGCTCCATGGCCTGCTCCAAACCTAAGCGAGCAAATGCCTGCCGATGCGTCTCGATGGTCTCGGCGGCATCCTGTGGCCGCGTGACGTGTACCTGAGCGATAGCGTGGCTTTCCCCGCCTGGCACCGGCACTTCCGTACCTATCACGTAGCTCAGCGCCTGCCGCCGCTCTGGGGTGGCTGCCGCTTCCGCCACCGCACATAGCCGTGCCGCACGCTCGGCCACCACCGTTGGTGGCAAAGGAACCGGATCGTCCGCGCAGGACATGGAAGCATCCAGATGAATTTTACTGAACCCGGCCTGAACGTAATCGGCAATCAGGCGTTCGGCTTTCTCCATCGCCTGCTCAGCGGGTTCATCCTGCCAGCAGTTCGGCCCAAGGTGGTCACCCCCCAATATCAACCGTGACTGCGGGAAGCCAACCTTGGCGGCAATGGCATACACAAACTCGCGGAAATCCGCCGGTTTCATTCCGGTGTAGCCGCCAAATTGGTTCACCTGGTTGGAGGTGGCCTCAATCAATACCTTACGCTGGCTAGCCAGGTCAAAACGCAACGTGGCTTCGATCACCAACGGATGTGCCGAGCAAACCGAACAGATACCAATATGCTTGCCGCTTTTATGCTGCTGGATAATAGATTTCATACTTATGGCCTCATTTACCCGTCACCTTTCAAGTCACAGGGTAAAGCAATGTCCTGAACTGAATATTCAAGACGTTGGAATGTTATTTACAGCGCGCCGACCGGCACGGCCCGTTGCTGCTGCAAGAACGCGTCAATTTCAGCAAAAGTGGAGGTCCCCTCCATTGGCCCACGCCTGGTCACCGCCAGCGCACCGCAGGCATTGGCATAGCGCAGCGCCTGGGAAACGCTGTGCCCCTGCAACCGGCAAGCAATGTAAGCGCCGCCAAAGCAGTCACCCGCCCCGGTCGGATCAACCTCGTCTACGGCATAGCTGTCGATGTGCAGGGTTTCATCCGCGGAATAATAGCTCGCCCCGTTACTGCCGCGTTTCACCACCACTTCTTTAATGCCGTCCTTCAGGTAGCGAGCAATCGCCTCATCCAATGTGGTTTGGGAGGACAGCAGCATGACTTCGCCTTCGCTCGGCATATAGATATCGGTCAGCTCCAGCACGTAATGCAGCGCATCACGCATCTCGGGGATATTGAGCATTTCCTTGCGGATATTCGGATCGAAAGACAAGGTGCCGCCGTTCGCTTTGACGATCCCTGCCGCCTTCTTCACCGCATCCACCATATGGAAGGAAAACAGCGATGAACCCATGATGTGGAAGTGCTGGCAGTCCTGCAGCAGTTCAGCGTTTACATGCTCGGCCGATAATTTCCCGCAGGCTGCGTTCTTGATATTGAAAATAAAATCGCGATCGCCGTTGGAGTGGTAAGTGACGAAGGCACTGCCGGTCGTCTCATGCGGTAGTACGCGGATGCCACGCGTATCTACTCCGTCAGCCTTTAAGCGTTCGATATTCAGCGTGCCGAAACCGTCATTACCCACGCAGCTGATAATGCCGCACTGACCGCCCAGCTTGGTCACCTGATCGATAAAAATCGCCGGGGCACCGCTGGGGAAAGGACCATTCCATAAGCCTGGATGGGTAAAAGATTGGCCAACTTTATCGGCCATGATCTCAACCAGGATCTCGCCGATGGTATAAATTTTTCTCATTGTCCCGTTCCTTATTCAAATCTGCCTGTGATCGTTAGCCACGTTTCTTCTTGTTTCTGACGTCGACATACACCGCGATAAGGATCACCAGTCCCTTCACCACCATTTGATAGAAATAAGGCACGTTCATTAAATTCATACCGTTGTTGATGACCCCGATGGTCAGCGCGCCGATCATGGTGCCAATCACCGTGCCGTAACCGCCATTCAGGCTGGTGCCGCCCAACACTGCGGCAGCGATAGCATCCAGCTCATAGCTCAACGCGGCGTTAGGCTGGCCGGAATACAGGCGCGAGGCCAGGATCATGCCGCTGATGCCCGCCATCACGGCGGTGATCATAAAGACCTTTATTTTCAGCGCGGAAACGTTTATTCCCGAATAGATCGCGGCCTCTTTATTGCCGCCGGTGATATAAATTTTGCGGCCAAAGGTGGTTTTCGACAGGATGAAGTGGTTGACGATCAGCAACACCAACAGGATCCAGATGGGGATCGGGATATAGAGAAACTCGCCGTTGCCCAGCGCCAGAAACGCCTCGCTTTTAATCATGATCGGCGTGCCGTCGGTGACGATATAGGCGATGCCCCGGAAGATGCCCATAGTCGCGACGGTAACAATAAACGACGGGATACCGGCCAGCGCAGTCAGGCTACCGTTAACCAGGCCCAGCACCAGCGCAGCCATAATCGACAGCGGGATCACCAGAATAAACGGGATGCCAAATGACAGGCCAAGCGCAGCAAAGGTCCCCACCAAAGCAATGGTTGACCCCACCGAAAGATCGATATCCCCCAGCAGCAGCACATACGTCATGCCATAGGCGGTAATGGCAATGATCGAGACCTGCAAAATAATATTGGTAATATTATTCACGCTCAGGAAGCTGTCGTTGATCACGCTGAACAGGATCACCAAGGCCACCAGGCCCGCCAGTATGCCGCCGTACTGCTTGGCGGCTTTTGCCAGTTTCCCTGGCCCGTTGAACGCCGAATGGCCCTCGGCGGCCAGCACTTTATCGCTCATTATTTCACTCCTGTTGCTGCGGTCATGACCTGGGTTTGCGTGAGTCCATCGGTGGCAAAAACGTCGGCGATCTGCTTGGCGCGCATCACCACCAGCCGATCGCTGAGCGCCATAACTTCCGGCAGTTCGGAAGAGATCAAGATAATGGCTGTGCCCTGCGCAGCAAGCTGGCGTATGACGTTATAAATCTCGAACTTGGCGCCAACATCCACGCCGCGCGTTGGCTCGTCGAGGATTAAGATCCGTGGCACCTTTTCCAACCATTTCGACAGCACGATCTTTTGCTGATTGCCCCCGCTCAGGGTGCTAACCAGCTGGTGTGGCGAACTGACCTTGATGTTCATCCGCCGGATTGCCTGCTGAGTTTTCGCCTCTTCATGCTTATGGTTGATCAGGCTGGAGCCCGCATACTGAAAGGCCACGTGATGGGTGTTCATGCTTACGTCATGCATCAGCACCAACCCCTCCTCCTTGCGGTTTTCCGTCACGAAGGCGATGCCATGCTCTATCGCCTGCTTTGGATTGCGAATAGTGACTACCGCCTCATCGATAAGAATTTCACCCTGGTAACCGGTAAGGCCAAAAATGGCCTTCATCACGTCTGAACGCCCCGATCCCACCAGCCCAAAAAAGCCCAGTACTTCGCCAGCACGCAGCGAGAAATGGATATCGTGAAACAGTTTGTCCTGCGAAAATTGCCTGACTTCCAGCACCGGCACCAGCTCCACGGAAGGAGGTTCGCCGATGCGTGGCGGGTAGATATTGGTCATTTCGCGGCCAACCATCTGGGCAATCAACCGGTGAATGTCGGTCTGGTGTTTATCATGGGTGGCGATGAACTCTCCGTCGCGCAGCACCGAGATATCGTCAGATACCCGCATGATCTCATCCATGCGGTGCGAGATATAAATCACCGCGCAGCCGCGCTGTTTCAGCTTGTCGATGATGCCAAACAGGATGTCAGCCTCGTTATCGCTCAGGGACGATGTTGGTTCATCCATGATCACGACGTCTGCCGGGTAACTTAGCGCCTTGGCAATCTCTACCAGTTGGCGCTGGGCCATCGACATGGTGCCGACAATTTGCTGCGGATCGAGCGGAATGGCCAAGTCCGCCAGCAGGCGTTGGCAATCATTCACCATCTGGCCATCGTTAATAAAACCAAAGCGGGTTGGCTCATTATTGGCGTAGATATTCTCTGCTACGCTCATATTATTGCTCAGGCTCAGTTCCTGAAAAATAATCGCGATACCCAACTTTCTGGAATGCTGGGGGTTGTTAATAGTGACGTTTTGCCCTTTGAGAATTATTTCCCCTTTGGTCGGCGGATAAATTCCCGCCAGGATTTTCATTAGCGTGGATTTACCGGCACCATTTTCGCCCAGTAGCGTATGGACTTTACCTTTGCGTATTTTCAGGCTGACATTTTTTAATGCGTTAACATGGCCGAAACTTTTGGCTATTTCCGTTACCGCCAGCACCGTATCCGTCATTATTTCCTCCACCCACGTGGCCCCTCACCCTAACCCTCTCACACAGGGAGAGGGGACCGATCGAGTTCGTTGATTTCTCCGCGTAATACCCTGCCTTTCTTATTACTCCCTCACTTTCCGAAGTTGTATGGGCTAACTACATACTTCGGACAACTCCCTCTCCCTATGGGAGAGGGTTGGAGTGAGGAGTAATGGTTAGCCACTGAGGCTTGGGTTAACGAGCAGTGTTATTTACCGGTATAAACGCCAGGCGCAACTGGAATCAACTTGGCAACTGGCTTGCCATTCAGATGGTCGACGGCAGCATCTATAGCCTTGGCTCCCATTTGGTCTGGGTATTGGCGGATAACTGCCACGAAGGTCTTGTCGCTATCGACGGCGTCGCGAGCCTCTTTCATCCCGTCGAAACCGATGATCTTGATATTGTCGTTACGCGCGGATTTGGCGGCGATCACCGCAGCCAGCGCGGCATCATCACCAAAACCAAACAGGCCGTTCAGATCTGGGTGCGCCTGCATCATATTCTGCGCCACGGTTAACGCTTCCGCCCGGGTGATACCGGTTTGGATCGCCACAATCTTCACGTCAGGCGTATCGGCCAGCCCTTTCTTGAAGCCGTCCACACGTGCCACTACCGATTGCAGCGCCGGGTAATCGATAATCGCTACCTTACCTTTACCGTTGAGCAGTTTGCCCATCAGCTTGCCCGCTTCGACACCACCGGCGTAGTTGTCGGTAGCCACGTGAGTAACCACCGGCACGCCCTCGGCGGCCACATCAACGGTAATCACCGGAATACCGGCTTTCTCCGCTTTGATAATCGCCGCCTGTACGCCTTTGGAATCCACCGGGGAAATAATAATGGCGTCGACCTTCTTGGTAATAAAGTCTTCTACGTCTGAGAGTTGTTTATTCAGGTCCTGATTGGCAATTGAAATATTCAGCACCACGTCGTCTTTCTTGGCTTCCGCTTTCATTGCGTCGGCCAGATCAATATAGAAAGGATGCTGTTGCGTCAGCAGCGATGCGCCAATTTTATATTCCTTGGCTAACGTTGCCTGCGAAAATACGGCCAGACCGATGGCCAGCACAGAGCCTAATACCTTTAATTTATGCATGATCTATCCTCAGTTTTTATTATTGCTGCTTGTTTTTTCTTACTGTTTTGTAGGGAACTTATTAATATTTACAGCTGACCTTCACAACCACATACGCCAATCACTTTTTCCACCACCCGTTGCATGGCGCTTTTCGCTGGCTGCATATAATGGCGCGGGTCATTGGCATCAGGATGCTGGTGGAAATACGCTTTCAAAGCATCCGAGAAAGCGATTTTCAGCTCGGTAGCCACGTTGACCTTACAGATGCCTAAACTGATACAGCGGCGGATATCGCTATCGCTCAGGCCGGAAGCCCCGTGCAACACCAGCGGCACTTCAACGCGATCGCGGATCTGTTCCAGGCGGGCAAAATCCAGCTTGGGTTCGGACTGGTACAGGCCATGCGCGGTACCGATAGCCACCGCCAGCGAATCGATCCCGGTACGGGCAACAAACTCCACCGCCGCCTCTGGCGAGGTGTAGATAGCGTCTTTCCCCTCTACGATCAGATCGTCTTCCTGGCCTCCCAGGCGGCCTAACTCTGCCTCAACGCTAGCGTCGTAGCGGTGGCTGTACTCTACGATTTGTTTGACCAGCGCCACGTTTTCTTCAAAAGGAAAGTGAGAGCCGTCGATCATTACGGAACGGATCCCGGCGTTGATCTTATGGTAGATATCGGCGGGATCTTCGTGATGATCCAAATGCAGCGCCAGCGGGATCTGATACTCGTGCGCCAGCGCCTTGACGATCATGATGATGTTTTCCAGCCCGCCGTAACGGTAAGTGCCGGTCGTTCCCGCCAGGATCACCGGCGAACGATACTGTGCAGCGGTTTCGACCACCACCTGCAAGGTTTCCAGGTTGTGGATGTTGAATGCCGGCACCGCGTACCCTTGCTGCTGCGCTTTCTGCAGCATGTTTTTGCTTGAAATGATGTACATCGATTCTCCTCGATCCCGCACCTGATACCGCAGTCGGTGGTTACAAAATGAAAACTTATTCGGACAAACTTTCTAAGTGAAACCGAATATAGAGATAAAACGCACAAAAAAGCGTGACAGGGATCGAAGATTATCAAATAACTTTCAAAACGTAACTTAACTAGATATTGATTACGAAACATAAGACATGTTCCGGTGTTAGCGCGCTTAAGATCGCCATGCCACGGGTATACATCCACCCGAAAATAGCATCTAACAATATGAATAATAGTAAAAATATATGCCTGCTCTTTCACCCATCGCAGACTTTCAAAATAACGAAAGCCTGCGTGGGTATTACTTTCAATTAGAAAGTATGAAGGATATAGTAGCCCTTATTACCGTTTAACGATGGGGGCGAATGTGCCCAGAAAGTCATCTAACCTGCTGAAACGCAGATTGAAAATTGCTGAAATCGTCGGCCAGCAGGGGGAGATCAAGGTCGAAGATCTTTCTGCCCAGTTGGGGGTTTCCGGCGTGACGATCCGTGGCGATCTCAGCTATCTGGAACAGCAAGGCTACCTCAAGCGATCCTTTGGCGGTGCCATTGCGACTCCAACACAGCCGTTGGCGGCGCCGATCGAGCCAGGGCTCGCAGTGGCCCCGCTCACGTTGGCTAACCAGTTGGAAATCGCCCGCCACTGCGCCAGGATGATTGCCGATCGCGATACGCTGTTTCTCGGCCACGGCGACATCTGCCGCAAGGTCATCCCGTTCCTGAGCGGACTGAAAAAGCTGCGGCTGATCGTCAACGACCTACAGCATGCGATCCTGGCCGATCAGTTTTTGGACGGTGAGATTATCGTCGCGGGTGGGGAGTTGATCCGCTCGCATACCGCGCTGAGCGGTAAAGCGCTGGATAGCGTGATCCAACAGTTCACCATCAACCACTGCATTCTCGAAGCCAGCATTACGGACAGCTCCGGCATCCTGAATATCGACCAGCCGCTGTTGGCGTCCCATTACCAACGCTGCCTGGACAAGGCGCAGAATAAAACCGCCATCATTACCCACTTGCCTATTCAGGCCAGTGCGATCGGGACTATCGGCCACCTCAGCCAAGTAGATAATCTGGTGACCAGCCGTGGCGTGAATGAACATTATCAGCAGCAATTATTCGAATCCGACTTCAGCATCCGCTACACCAATAACGAATGTTTTACCTGGGCCAACCGGGAAACGATCGGGGAATAAAGGGGCACTTATGTCAGTTAGCATCTGCACGATGGGTGAGTTACTGGTTGAATTCCTTTCAAAAAATTATAATCAGGGATTCACTCAGCCAGGCGAGTTTCTTGGGCCGTTTCCCAGCGGGGCACCGGCTATCTATGCCGCTCAAGTGGCGCGGCTTGGCTTTGGCTCCACGCTGTTTGGCTGCGTGGGCAATGATGATTTTGGCCGCCTGAATATCGAACGCCTGCGTCTGGAGGGCGTGATCACCGACGGCATCAGCGTGATCGACAAGGCCCCGACCGGCACGGCATTTGTCAGCTATCGCAATCCGCTGGAACGCGATTTTATCTTCAATATCCCCAACAGCGCCTGCGGCTTCTTTACCGCCGACCATATCGATCTGGGCTTGCTGAACCAGTGCCAACATTTCCACATCATGGGTTCTTCGCTGTTCTCATTCCGCATCATCGATGCCATGCGCCGGGCGATCCAGATCGTCAAGGCCAATAAGGGGACGGTGTCGTTCGATCCCAATATTCGCAAAGAGATGCTCAATATCCCGGAGATGAGCCAGGCCTTCGATTACATCCTCGAATATACCGATATCTTCCTGCCGAGCGAGGGAGAAGTGCACCACTTTGCCAGCAGCAAAAATCAGCAGGAAGCGGATATCGTGCAGGAACTGTTGGCCAGCGGCGTGAGCCATATCGTGATCAAGCGTGGCCAGAAAGGGGCCAGCCATTACCAGCAACAGAACGGCCAGACGCAGGAAATACACACGCCAGGCTATAGCAGCAAGATGGTCGATCCGACCGGAGCGGGCGACTGCTTTGGCGCGACCTTTGTCAGCCTGTTCCTGTCCGGCTTTAGCGCAGAAAAAGCGTTGCAGTATGCCAATGCCAGCGGTGCCCTGGCGGTTTCCCATAAGGGGCCGATGGAAGGGTTATCCAGCCTGGCGCAGATCGAGCATTTTATTGCACAACAGGCGTAAAGCCCATCAACCGGCCAGCCTTTGGCCGGTTTTTTATGCCGATTGCCAACATAACGGCTTGGCAAAACCGTCCCTTGTCGTAAAATCCCCTCCTTTGCCAATCCATAACCGTAAACCCCTTGGAGGCACGGATGGAACAACGCTTTATTCAAGCTAACCGCGAAGCACGCTGGGCACTGGGCCTGACGCTGCTTTACCTGCTGGCCTGGTCGCTGGCGGCCTATCTGCCAGACAGCAACGCCGGGATCACCGGGCTGCCACACTGGTTCGAAATGGCCTGCCTGCTGGTGCCACTGCTGTTTATTGGCCTGTGCTGGCTGATGGTACGCGGCATCTTCCGCGATATCCCCCTGGAGGATAGCGATGCAAACTGAGGTCATTCTGCCGCTGATTGCCTATCTGTTGCTGGTGTTTGGCCTTTCGGTGTATGCCTATACCCGTCGCCAAAGCGGTAACTTCCTGAGTGAATATTTCCTCGGTAACCGTTCGATGGGCGGCTTTGTGCTGGCCATGACGCTGACCGCCACCTATATCAGCGCCAGCTCGTTTATTGGTGGGCCTGGTGCCGCCTATAAGTACGGCCTCGGCTGGGTGCTGCTGGCGATGATCCAACTGCCCGCCGTGTGGCTTTCACTTGGCGTGCTGGGGAAAAAGTTTGCCATTCTGGCGCGGCGCTACAATGCCATCACCCTTAACGACATGCTGTTCGCCCGCTATAAGAGCCGTTTGCTGGTGTGGCTAGCCAGTCTAAGTCTGTTGGTCGCCTTCCTTGGGGCGATGACGGTCCAGTTTATCGGCGGCGCACGTCTGCTCGAGACTGCGGCGGGCATTCCTTACGACACTGGCCTGCTGATATTTGGTATCAGCATTGCGCTGTACACCGCGTTTGGCGGCTTCCGTGCCAGCGTGCTGAACGATGCCATGCAGGGGCTGGTGATGCTGATAGGTACGATATTACTGCTGGTTGCGGTGATCCACGCGGCGGGCGGCTTGCACAGCGCGGTTGATAAGCTGCAACAGATCGATCCAGCGTTGGTCTCACCGCAAGGTGGCGATCAGATCCTCAGCCTGCCGTTTATGGCTTCGTTCTGGATCCTGGTGTGCTTTGGCGTGATTGGCCTGCCGCACACCGCCGTGCGCTGTATCTCGTATAAAGACAGCAAAGCCGTGCACCGTGGCATTATCCTCGGCACCATCGTGGTGGCTATTCTGATGTTTGGTATGCATCTGGCTGGTGCCCTGGGCCGTGCGGTGCTGCCGGATCTGAAGATCCCCGATCAGGTGATCCCAACGTTGATGATCACCGTGCTGCCCCCTTACGCCGCAGGGATCTTCCTGGCCGCACCGATGGCGGCGATCATGTCGACCATCAATGCGCAGTTGCTGCAATCCTCTGCCACCATCATCAAAGACCTCTATCTGGGCGTACGTCCGCTGCAGATGAACAATGAGAAGATGATCAAACGCTTCTCCAGCCTGACCACGCTGATCCTCGGATTGCTGGTGCTGCTGGCCGCCTGGCGTCCGCCAGAAATGATCATCTGGCTGAACCTGCTGGCGTTCGGCGGGTTGGAGGCCGTATTCCTGTGGCCGTTGGTGTTGGGCCTGTACTGGGAACGCGCCAACGCGCAGGGTGCCCTTAGCTCAATGGTCACCGGTGCGTTATGCTATACGCTATTAGCCAGCTTCGGCCTGCAACTGGCCGGATTGCACCCTATTGTGCCTTCGCTGTTACTCAGCCTGTTGGCATTTTATCTCGGTAACGTCTACGGCGAAAAGCGCCAGTTGGCGTCGTCCTTACCCTCTTGAGAGAATTGTTATGCCTTGGATCCAACTAAAACTGAACACCACCGGCAGCCAGGCAGAAGACCTGAGCGATGCGTTGGTTGAAAGCGGCGCGGTGTCGGTCACCTTTCAGGACACCCACGACAACCCGGTGTTTGAACCGCTGCCGGGCGAAACCCTGCTGTGGGGCGATACCGATGTGATCGGCCTGTATGATGCCGAAACCGATATGGCCGAAGTGGTCGCCATACTGGAACAGCACCCGTTGCTGGGCAACGGTTTCCGCCACAAAATCGAGCAGTTGGAAGATAAAGACTGGGAACGTGAGTGGATGGATAACTTCCACCCGATGCGTTTTGGCGAGCGCCTGTGGATTTGCCCAAGCTGGCGTGACGTGCCCGATCCGGACGCGGTAAACGTCATGCTCGACCCAGGCCTGGCGTTTGGCACCGGCACACACCCGACCACCGCGCTTTGCCTGCAATGGCTGGATGGATTGGATCTGGCTGGCAAAACCGTTATCGACTTCGGCTGTGGCTCCGGCATCCTGGCGATTGCCGCATTAAAACTTGGTGCCGCCCGCGCCATTGGCATCGACATCGATCCCCAGGCCATTCAGGCCAGCCGCGATAACGCGCAGCGTAACGGTGTTTCAGAGCGTCTGGAGCTGTATCTGCCAAAAGACCAGCCGGCCGATCTGTTGGCCGATGTGGTGGTGGCGAACATTCTCGCTGGCCCGCTGCGTGAACTGGCACCGTTAATCAGCGACCTGCCAAAATCCGGCGGCTATCTGGGCCTGTCAGGCGTACTGGCGACTCAAGCCGCCAGCGTAGCCGAAGCCTACCAGGATAAGTTCAATCTCGACCCGGTGGCCGAGCGCGAAGAGTGGTGCCGCATTACCGGCCAACGCAACTAGTTACATTTTCCCCGCTTGCCAAAAACCATCGGAAATTTAAACAGTTCCGATGGTTTTTTCTTTTCCTAAGAATCTGCCAGTTTATCCCGACACTTGCTGGGCGTATTCTCCTGCTCGGAGTGAAGGCGGCCCGCAGCATATGAGCCGCCCACCCAGGATCATTGGTATTTTCATTGGACAAGGATCAGGAATTGACTGCTCCCCGCCCTAAAGGGCGAGGACTCCCACTTCACAGAGCCGAACCTAAGCCGCGTGCTGCGATTCAGGATTTACAGGCTCTCCGTGGGCTAACACTGCCAGCCCGGCAGCTTTGATATTACGCGCCGCGTTGATATCTCGATCATGCTCAGCACCGCACTCAGGGCAGTGCCAGTGACGAACATCAAGTGGCATTTTTTCCATGGTGAAGCCGCAACAGCTACAGCGTTTTGAGGACGGGAAAAACTGATCTATGACAACGACAGAACGTCCAGACCATTTCGCCTTGTACTGTAGTTGCCGCACAAATTCACCCCATCCGGCATCGGATATCGCTTTCGACAGTTTGGGATTACGGAGCATGTTTTTCACTTTCAGGGATTCAACGCAAACAACTTGGTTCTCGTTTATCAGTTTGCGGGACAACTTATGCAGGCTGTCCATTCGGCAATCAGCAATTTTAGCGTGGAGCTTTGCGACTTTTAATCTTGCTTTAGCACGGTTCCTTGAACCTTTTTGCTTCTTGCTCAATCGGCGCTGTAACAATGCTAAACGTTTCGCGTACTTCGCCGTGTGGCGGGGATTGCCGGTTTTAAATCCGCTATCAGTGACGAACAAATCTTTTAAACCCATATCAATGCCCGTCATTTTTGCGGTAACAGGCAGTGATTTTGATTCAAATTCGCACAAGCAGGACACGAAATATCGACCTGATGCGTCTTTGGAAATGGTGACGGTTGAAGGTGTCGAGGGGAGTTCACGACTCCAGCGAACATGGAGTGGCGTTGTGCTTTTAGCCATGTACAGCGTGCCGTTACGGTATTTAAAGGCACTCGCCGTAAATTCAGCAGATTGTTTGTGGTGTTTGCTTTTGAATGCTGGGTACCTGGCACGCCCCGCAAAGAAGTTAGAAAAGGCGGTCTGTTGGTGGCGAAGAGTCTGCTGTAACGGGACGCAGGAAACATCATTCAGCCAGGTAAATTCAGGCTCTTTTTTTAGGGCGGTTAGTCGGGCATTGGCCTGAATGTAGCCGATCTTCTCCTGTCGTTCGCGGTACGCATCAGTTCGCCAGCGAAGAACTGAATTGTAGACAAAACGCACACAGCCGAAGGTGTGAGCTAAAAACTCAATCTGATCCTGTGTTGGATAAAACCGATATTTGTAGGCGCGTTTCATATGTACAAAATTACAGGAGTTATAGTGAAAAGACAAAAAGAAGTTAGCTTGAAAACTGCCTCCTTTCCTCCCCGGCCTAAAGGCCCAGGTTTCCCGGAGGCAATCTGATGAAAGGAAAAATGTTGCTTGCCGCCCTGTTGGCCGCCAGCTTCTCGATCGGTGCCGCAGAACATGCTCATTGGGGCTATGAAGGCCAGGAAGACCCGGCACATTGGGGTAAGCTTTCACCCGATTTTTCACTGTGTGAAACCGGTAAAAACCAGTCCCCGGTCAACATCCAGGGCGCACTGAAAACCCAGCACGGCAAGCTTGAGCTGGCTTTCCAGCCGGGCAAACAGCAAATCGTCAACAACGGGCACACCATTCAAGTCAACGTCAGCGAAGGTAACACCCTGCGGTTGGATAACGACACCTTCACGCTGCAGCAGTTCCATTTCCACGCCCCGAGCGAAAATGAGATCGACGGCAAGCAGTTCCCACTGGAAGCGCACTTTGTCTATAAGGACAAAGACGGTGCCCTGGCGGTGCTGGCCCTGATGTTCCAACCAGGTAAAGCCAATCCGCAACTGGCAGAGGCCTGGCAACAAATGCCTGCCGCCGTCGATCAGACCGCCGTGCTGAACAAGCCGCTGGATATCAAAGCGCTGCTGCCGAAACAGTTTAACTTCTACCGCTTCAGCGGTTCACTGACGACGCCACCCTGCTCTGAAGGGGTCAGTTGGTTGGTGCTAGATCAGCCTGTAAGCGCTTCTGCCGAACAAATCAGTCAATTCCACTCGGTAGTGCACCATAACAACAATCGTCCGGTACAGCCGCTCAACGGCCGCGTCATCGTCGATTGATTTCTGCCTGCTACATCTACCGCTGCCCTCACGGGGTGGCGGTAATTCCCAGCACCATTCTTGCCGATTTGTCAAAGTATTAAGCTGAGAATGTTACAAATAACCTGATGTTACGATCTGTTATTACCGGCGCGTAAAGATAAAATCCTGCCGTTAATGGAATATTTTAGCGTACGCAAATTAAGCACAATCATACAACACATTGTTAAATAACCATAATATTTTCATCAAGGGTGCATAAACGCACTTTTATTGCCCAATAACTGTCGATTGGTCAAAGTTTGGCCTTTCATCTGAATGAAAAAATGCGTAATATACGCGCCCTTGCGGACACAGTATGGTCAGTCTTTGTCTATGCGCATTGGACACCACCAGTTAACAAATTGCCTGATTGCGGCCCCGATGGCCGGCATCACAGATCGCCCATTCAGAACCTTATGTCATGCAATGGGTGCTGGGATGGCTGTATCCGAAATGCTCTCCTCCAACCCGGAGGTGTGGCGCACGGATAAGTCACGTCTGCGTATGGTACATAGCGATGAACCAGGGATCCGTTCCGTGCAAATAGCCGGATGTGATCCTGATGATATGGCCGCCGCGGCGCGCATTAATGTGGCCAGCGGTGCACAGATCATCGACATCAATATGGGGTGCCCAGCCAAGAAAGTGAACCGGAAGCTTGCAGGGTCTGCGTTACTGCAGTACCCGGATCTGGTTAGACAGATCCTCCTCGCGGTGGTTAACGCGGTGGATGTGCCGGTAACACTTAAGATCCGAACCGGCTGGGAACCAGAGAACCGTAACTGTGTAGAAATTGCCCAACTGGCCGAAGATTGTGGTATACAGGCCCTGACGATTCATGGCCGAACCCGTGCCTGCCTGTTCAACGGCAACGCGGAGTACGACAGCATTCGGGCAGTTAAGCAGAATGTCTCTATTCCGATTATCGCGAATGGCGACATTACTGACCCGCATAAAGCCAGAGCAGTGCTCGACTACACTGGGGCTGATGCCCTGATGATAGGCCGTGCTGCTCAGGGGAGACCCTGGATCTTCCGGGAAATCCAGCATTATCTGGACACTGGGGAGCTGCTGCCACCGATGCCACTTGGCGAAGTGAAGCGCTTGTTAATAGGGCATATTCGGGAATTGCACGGCTTTTACGGCCAAGGCAAGGGATTCCGGATTGCTCGAAAGCACGTCTCTTGGTACTTACAGGAGCATGCCCCTAATGACCAGTTTCGGCGCACATTCAACGCCATAGAGGATGCCAGCGAACAGCTGGAGGCGTTGGAGGCATATTTCGAAAATCTTGCGTAACAAAAAAGAGCTGACAGAACTATGTTCGAACAACGCGTAAATTCTGACGTACTGACCGTTTCAACCGTGAACTCACAGGACCAAGTGACTCAAAAGCCTCTGCGTGACTCGGTTAAGCAAGCACTGAAGAACTATTTTGCTCAACTGAACGGTCAAGACGTTAACGATCTGTATGAGCTGGTACTGGCTGAAGTTGAACAGCCACTGTTGGACATGGTGATGCAGTACACCCGTGGCAACCAGACCCGTGCTGCCCTGATGATGGGGATCAACCGCGGTACACTGCGTAAGAAATTGAAAAAATACGGCATGAACTGATACTAGTCAGTCAAGCTGTTGAAAAAAGGCGCTTTTACCTCATTTGGTAAGCGCCTTTTTCTTTTATCATACCGGCCTGTCAGAAACGCCAGGTGGCCGAAAGGTTGCCCGCTACCGAGTCATAACCAGAACGGAACAGCTCGCTCTCTACCCCCAAGCCCAGCTCCACATCCCTATTGATTTGGTAACGAACCCCGGCTTTCACCCCCATGGAGTCACGCCCAGTCACCTGATTCTTGTTGCTGAAGCTCGCCGCGCGGTAGTTGGCGAAAGAGGCTTCTTGCGATACGTCGCTATCCAGCAACTCATGATCCCAGGTCAGTTGCAGATCGGCAGCAATAGCAGCGCCCGAAGAGAGCGGAAGATCCCAACTGCTGTTGACCCCAATGCTGGAGCGCAGAGAATCAAAAGTGCTCGAACCTAGCGCCAGGCGGCTACTGTCGTTGCCCGTTTCCGTCACGCTTGGGCGATGCAGGGTAGTGTAATTCAATGCGGCCACCGGTCCAGCGCTCCATTGATCATTCAACGCCCAGCGATAACCGCCACCAGCAGCAACAGAACCTGCCAATCCGGTCCAACTGGCGTGTTGGTTCGCCTGATAGGTCTCGACGCTGATACTGCGATCCAAGCGGCTATCTTCAATGCCAAACCGGCCATTGCCGAATAAATACATCCCCGCTTGCCGATCGGCGGCATAACGAGCCTGGATACCCAGATCGAAAGCCGTGGTTTTACCGCTGGCGTTCTCCGGTGATTTGACCGTTACCGATTGTCCACTGACCGCACCATGGAAGCCATAAACCCAGTCGCTATTCTGTTCGCTGCGCTTGTCTGCACCAAAGACTATGCCGTAGCTGCTGGCATCATAGCCAACCTGACTACCCTGGCGCTGCTGCCAGAAACCGCCACCAAAGGGTATGGCAAAACTATGCCATTCGCCTGCAACCTGCTGCTCTGGCGTGGTGGGATGAGATCCGCTGACAATCCGCGTAATCTGCTGTTCACGATTGAGAGAGCTGGCGAACATCGCACTGTACGCTGCAGGGGAGAGTTGCGGCAAAGCACTGCTGATGCTCCCACCGTCGGCGGCAGAAAAGTCCAGCGTGCGGTACAGCGGCTGGATGTCTGCACCTGCAACCGACACAATGTGGTCCAGCGCCTGGCCGACCTGCCGCGCATTGTTGTCCTGCGCATACTGGCTGTAGGCGTTGTCAGCACGCAGCATCGCGAGTTGCCAACGATCCTCACCCTGCGGCGTTGCCTGCAAGGCCAGCGTAGGCGAACTGAGTAAACCGTTCACCGTGCGGAATTCTCCGCTATGCGAGGTAGCTTTCAGCATCTCGCCCGAATCCAGCCGCCAGTCTGTTGCATACCAGTCTGGCTGCGGTGCGAACGTCAGTTGACCGTTGAATTCAGCATGGCCATTGACCAGCAAAGTATCGTGTCCACCACGGCCATCTACATCCAACAGCAACTGCCCATTCTCGCCCTGTTGATAAAGGCCGGTGACCTCGATTTGCCCCAACGAATTACCTGGCGAGAGGATACCGTCATTCACAAAGCGGCCCGCCGGGTTCAAGGTATAATCGCTGTTGCCAGCCAGCGTGGAGCCTGGTGCGATAGACATGCTGTAAATCTGGTGGTGGCCATTAAGCGAAGTGATCCCCCCGCGAGTGCTCAGCGCCAGATTGTCGATACCTTCAATATTTCCCCGATAGTTGAACCGGAAATTGGGGTCTGCCTGACCGGTGGCCTGCCCTTGCAAATTGGCCAGGCGCCCAAAGGTAAACTGGGTCAGGCGCTGCTGGCCATGCTCATCCAACTGGTTATAATCCGAGTAGATGTTCCCTTCCAGCTGGGCACCATTTAATAGATTGATATGGTTGACCAGCGCGTTTGGCGAGATATAAATCGCCGCACCTTTAGCGGCAACCCGGCCGCTAATATCCGCATTATTGACCAGCGCCCCCTGTAGTTCCGGCAATAATGTTGCAGCCTGCCCACCAACATAATGTATCCAGGATCCCCGGTAATCCACATCGTTGCCCAGCAGGTTATTGCCAAAATCAAAACTGAGAGCGACGCCATTAGCGCCTAGCGCTTGAACATCGCCACGCTGAATTAGATTATGGTTCTTGCCATAAGCAAACATCACGCCACGGCCATTGGCCCCGTCGGCGTATACGCGAGTGCCAGGCTCAACGTTCAGCGTGTTGTTTTGCCCATCGATACGAATACCAGCCCCACCGGCGCCCTGCGTTAACAGATCCGCTTGCTGGAAGATGTGGTTATTGCTGCCGTAAACATGCAAGCCAACGCCCAATGTCGCGGTATTATACTGCCCCACGATGTAGCCATCTCCCTGCTTGTTACGTAAAAAGTAACCATGTCGATTAACCAGCGTCTGCCCATCACCGTAGAGCGAAAAGCCGAAGAAATTACGCCGTTCGATCTGATAATCCATGTCCTGCAATAACGCCAACTCGGCTTCCATAAACGTGGTGTAGTTGCGGTAATCCTGATGGCTCATCATGCTGTTTTTCAGCTCGATATGGCTCATATAGTTATCGTCAACCGAGCCATCGTCAGCCAACATTCTTACCGGAACGCCGGACATGGCTCCCGCCAGCACTTCATCCACGTGTTTGCCCGTGAAATATCCCTTATCGAGGCGCACATCAAAGCCTTGCGGATCCCATGAGTTATTGCACCCCTCGCAAAGTATGACCTGACCGGGGCGTGCCGGATTTCCATTGTCATCACGCAGATGCGCAGTCCAGGAGCCGAAAGGCATATCGGTGTCAAAAGCTGGAGTAAATGTCCCCTCTCCAGCCAAATCGGTGGCCATATTAGAGATACCCAACCCATGAGCCAGTTCATGAACGGCAACACTGACCAGATCCGTTTTTCCGGAGCGGGGTAATTGCGCAGGGACATAGGGAATATGATCAAAATCCATTTTTCCCATGATAAATTGGCCATGAGAACCGAAGGTTAACTCGCCGGTATCAATACCGTTCAAAGCCCCCTGCAATTGGGTAATGCTGATTACACCATCGGTGACCGATTCGCTGGAGCCTGCAGCGTTCACATCATCAAAAGTGCCTACGTTGATGATGGCAGGCAATTGATCGGGTCTGGGGGTAATGACTTCAGCCCAGTACCGCATGGCATCCAGTATTTTTTCTTTCTGCTGTTGATTCAGATCCCAGGTCGACTCAGCTGGCTGCGGTGAATTCGGTATAAAAGGGCCATCACCCACATCAAAAAAGCGGACTTGGAAGACAGCGATATTATTCGTGTTATAGACCAGGTAACTGTCTGCAGCGTAACTATTGTAACTGGGGAAAAAACTGGTTAACGCCGCCGTGATGAATAGCTTTTTCAAATCAACCATCCTTGTGTACAAATGAAAGGAAAAATTTCCTTCAAGTATAGAAGGACATACCTCGTTTAAACAAAGAATCAACATAACTAACAAGAAATACCCCAATAGCCCTCGGATAACCCTTTGTGGACGTATCACCCACCCACTCTCACACCCACGTTTTGTGTGGTATAATCGTGAATACGAGAGCCCCCTTCGCTGGCGAGCAGCCGTCCTTCCGAAGGCTAATAGCAATGCGAACCGCCCTTCGAATGTAAAAGTTTAGTCAACGGCTAAACGATCGTTATGACTGGGTGTCAGAGTATGGTATCGCTATTGAGTCGCTTCTTTATGCGCTACAGGTTTCTACCCCATTTCGCATACAGAGTTGATATGAAGCGTCCACAAACTTTTAAACGTGCGTTACTGCACCCTCGCTACTGGCTGACCTGGTTTGGCCTGGCGGTCCTGTTCCTGCTGGTTCAACTACCCTATCCCGTGCTGCACAAGCTCGGTGGTTGGATGGGCCGCACCTCTATGCGCTTCCTGAAACGCCGCGTGTCGATCACCCGCCGCAATCTTGAACTGTGCTTCCCGGAGATGGACGAAGCACAGCGCGAACGTCAAATCATTGGTAATTTCGAATCCCTCGGCATGGGTCTGCTGGAAACCGGCATGGCCTGGTTCTGGTCAGATAAACGCGTGAAACGCTGGTTCAACGTGAGCGGCATCAACCACCTGAAACAGGCCCAGCAAAATGGCCGTGGCGTGCTGGTAATTGGGGTGCATTTCATGTCGCTGGAGTTGGGCGGCCGGGCGATGGGCCTGTGTCAGCCGATGATGGCCATGTATCGCCCACACAATAACAAGGCGATGGAATGGGCGCAGACCAAAGGCCGCATGCGCTCTAACAAAGCCATGCTGGATCGCAAAGATCTGCGCGGCATGGTGCAAGCCCTGAAGCGCGGCGAAGCCGTATGGTTCGCTCCCGATCAGGATTACGGCCCACGTGGCAGCGTGTTTGCCCCGCTGTTTGCCGTCGATCAGGCCGCCACCACCAGTGGGACCTTTATGCTGGCCCGCATGGCCAAACCGGCGCTGGTACCGGTAGTATTGATCCGTCGCCCGAAAGGCTGTGGTTACGATCTGCTGATCCAACCGGCGTTAGAAGACTACCCAATCGACGATGAAGTGGCCGCCGCCGCCTACATGAATAAAGTGGTAGAAAAAGAGATCATGCGCGCTCCAGAGCAATATCTGTGGCTGCACCGCCGCTTCAAAACGCGCCCGACAGGTTCGCCTTCACTGTATTAAATTCGCTTTCTGGAAGGTGATGTTGATCAGTCGAGATCGGCAATCCCCCCCTCACCCCAACCCTCTCCCACAGGGAGAGGGAGCCGTACGGAGCCGAAATCAGGTAAGGCAACCCATCTGTAGCCCCCTATCAATCCCTCGCGCATTTTGTGCTCTCCTTTGAAAAAGTCACAGACCCGTTTTTCACCCTGCTGTAACATCCTTTTTTACCCGCTCAGGAAAAGAAACGATGAAAACGCAGGTTCGTCTTGCTCTGATTGGTGATTACCGCAGCGAAGCCGTTGCCCACCAAGCCATCCCCACAGCTCTCCAACTTACCGCCTCACACCTCGATATTGATATCCAATCCCAATGGCTCCCCACAGAAACCCTGACCGATGTCTCTGCCCTACAGGGTTACGATGCTATCTGGGTGGTCCCTGGCAGCCCCTATCGCAACGATGACGGCGTATTTATGACGATCCGCCATGCTCGCGAGCAGAACATCCCTTTTCTAGGGTCTTGCGGTGGGTTTCAATATGCGGTGGTGGAATATGCGCGCAATGTGATGGGTTGGCACGATGCTGGTCACGCGGAGACCGATAGCGGGGGCCGCTTGGTGATCGCACCGCTGAGCTGTTCACTGGTTGAGAAAACCGGCACCATCCTGTTTCAGCCAAACACGCTGATCGCTCGTGCCTATGGCAAGCTGGAGACTCACGAAGGCTATCACTGTAACTTTGGTGTTAACCCTGAATTTGTGGCGGATTTGGAGCAACACCCGCTGATCATTAGTGGGCATGACATTGAAGGCGATGTGCGCTCGGTGGAGCTGCCAGGGCACCGTTTTTATGCCGCTACCCTATTCCAGTCAGAACGTGCGGCGTTACGTGGGGAGCTTTCCCCACTGATTGTGGCCCTGATCCAGGCCGCTCGTTAAGCCTTGCCGGGGGCTAGCCCAGCCCCCTGATTACCACATCAAGCGCCCGATCAAGGGCGCCCCGATCACCGTGATAATCCCCGCCAACATCATCACCAGGCTAGACACTACGCCTTCCTGCTGGCCTATTTCATAGGCTCTGGCAGTACCGGCACCGTGGGAAGAAGCACCAAACCCCGCCCCTTTCGCCAGACCGCTGCGCACCGACAGGCGCAGAAACAGAATATCGCCTACTGCCATGCCAAACACGCCGGTAATCACCACAAACAGTGCCACCAAGTCGGGTTGGCCACCCATCTGCTTCGCCGCTTCGAGCGCGAACGGCGTAGTGATGGAACGCACCGCCAGACTGCGCTGCACCTCATCCGGTAACGTCAACCAACGGGCCAGCCACACCGAGCTGTAAACGGCTACCACCACCGCGGTAAGCACCCCGACGCTGAGAGAAAGCCAATGGCGGCGAATAATATGCAGGTTTTCATAGACCGGCACGGCAAAGGCGATAGTTGCCGGGCCAAGCAGCCACAGCAGCCAGTGCGTTTCACCGATATAGCTCTGATACGAGATATGTGTCACCACCAGCAACAGCACCAATACCATCGGCGTCAGCACCAACGGCATCAACAGCAGGCTACGGCGGCGGCGGTAGAGCCATTTATTGGCAAAATAGAGGACCAGTGTCACCACCAAGCAGGTGATGCTGAGGATCACGTCATTCATTACGCATTTTCCGCCGTTGCAGCCAGATCTCGAAACGATAAACGCGATCCACCACCAGTCCGGTCGCTCCCAGCGTTAGCATGGTGCTGATGGCAATCACCAGAAAAATCTTCCAGCCCTCCACCATCAACAGTTGGGCATAGTTCACCACCGCCACCACCGCTGGCACAAAAAACAGCAGCATTTCGGCCAGTAGCCAACGCGACCCCGCTTTTACCCAGTTAAGCGGCAAAATGCGCAGTAGGATCAGCGCCAACATCATCAACATGCCTACGATGTTGGCGGGTAAAGGCAGATGAAACTGTTGCACCAGCCGATCGGCAAGCAGGAATAACAAGGCATACAGCACCACTTGAATCGGCACCTGTAGGCGGACCAGGAAAGCAGGCGCAGCACGGCGTAAAGCCAGAGACATGAAAGCAACCTCAGAAAAAATCAAGGCTTACAGTATACGCAGCCGGGAAACCCTGCCTGAAATGAATTAAAATCATCAACATCATGCCATAAGGGAATAGTTGCCCGGCGGCACCGCCTTCAGGAGAGCCCAAAGTGGATGTCCGCACCCTGCGTTATTTTGTGGAAGTGGTCCGCCAGCAAAGTTTCACCCGCGCGGCCGAGAAGCTGTTTGTTACCCAACCCACCATCAGCAAAATGTTGCGCCATCTGGAAGATGAGTTGGAGTGCACACTGCTGGTACGCGAAGGGCGCAAGCTGCATCTCACCGACAGCGGGCAAGCGGTTTATCAGCGCGGCCTGGCGATCTTGGATGAGTTCCGTCAGTTAGAGGCCGAACTGGATGACATCAGCTCGGTGAAAAAGGGTGTGCTGCGGCTGGGTATTCCCCCCATGGTCGGCAGGCAGATTGCCGGTTTGATCCGTCAGTTCCGCCAGACCTATCCGGGTATCGAATTGAAGATCTCCGAACTGGGCGGCCTTTCGGTTGAACAGGCGGTGTTAACCGGAGAGTTGGACCTGGCGATGACGATACTGCCCGCAGTCTCTGACCAGCCGTTGACCTTTTTGCCCCTGCTAAGCCACCCGATGTGCGTAGTTGTGCCAAAGACGGCACACTGGCTCAACCGCACCAGCATCGCGATCAATGAGTTGGCCGAGTGGCCAATCCTGATTTATAACGAAGACTTCACGCTGTATAAAATGCTGATGGCCGCTTTTCAGCAGGCGGGCTTCGAACCCAAGATTGCCGTACGCAGCGGCCAGTGGGATTTTCTGGCGGCGATGGTGCAGGCCGGTGTGGGAATTGCCACCTTACCGGAGCCAGTCTGCCAATGGCTGGATAAAGAAAACCTGATCTGGCTGCCGCTGGAGCCACGAATGGAGTGGCAAGTGGGGCTGATCTGGCGCCAGGGCAGTTACCTTTCCCACAGCGCCCAGGCCTGGATAGCTTGCTGCCGCGAGTATTGGCCTCAGCCTTAATAGTCGCCTGTTTCCCCTCACCCCAACCCTCTCCCAAAGGGCGAGGGAGCCGATTCAGCGCGCCTATCAAGTAGCGTGATCAATCTGTGGCCCGTAAAGTCCCTCTCATTCCATAACGGCAGCAAATTCACGTCATAATCCACTGCTATACTTCGGCTAATGCGCGCCAAAAATCACTAAAAAACCGCTGATTTACTCTTCCGGCCAACGAAAGAGACAGCATGCCCCTTATTCAGCCGGATGGAAAAGATATGCAGCGGAAATCCCTCCAGAGTATCGCTCCTGGCCTGATGAACCTGCTCGCTTACGAGCGCAGCTGGTTGAAACCTGATATCCGAGCTGGCCTCTCGGTGGCGGCAGTGGCATTACCGGTGGCGATTGCCTACGCCGAGCTGGCTGGCGTGAGCGCCATCGTCGGGCTTTACTCCTGTATTCTACCGATGATCGCCTACGCCATTTTTGGCTCATCGCGTCAGTTGATCGTCGGACCTGATGCAGCCACCTGCGCGGTCATCGCCGCAGTAGTCACTCCGCTAGCGGCAGGCCATACCGAGCTGCACTGGCAATTGACCATCGTGATGACCCTGATGATGGGAACCTGGTGCCTGATTGCCAGCCGCTTCAAGCTGGGAGCCATTGCAGACCTGCTGTCACGCCCGATCCTCAATGGGTTGCTCAACGGCGTGGCGCTGACGATTATCGTCAATCAGATCAGCAAGATATTCGGTTTTTCCTCGCCCTCCAGCGAGCTGATTGAACGCATCTACGCACTGCCGGTTAACTTACTCAACAGCCATTGGCCCACGGTGCTTATGTCACTGCTGACGCTGCTGATCCTGCTTGGCGTCCACTATACCCGGCCTAACTGGCCCGCCCCGCTGTTCGCCGTGGTGCTGACGACGGCGTTGACCTGGGCGGCGAATTTGCCGCATTTTGGCATTGAAACGGTTGGGGGCTATACCGGTGGCGGTTTGCCCATGGTGTCATGGCCGGATTTTAAACCCGGGCTGCTGCGCGATCTGGTGATCCCGGCGCTCAACCTGGCCGTCGTCAGCTTTGTCAGCATGATGCTGACCACCAGGAGCTTTGCGGCAAAAAATGGCTACGAAGTTGACGCCGACAGCGAGTTTCGCGCACTGGGGCTGGTGAATATCGTCTCCGGGCTTTCGCAGGGATTCGCCATCAGCGGTGCCAACTCCCGTACCGCCGTTAACGATGCCAACGGCGGCAAAAGCCAGCTGGTCTCGGTGATTGCCGCGCTGGCGATCGCTTTGGTAGTGGCATTTTTTAGCGAGCCGCTGCAGTTTATCCCCATCCCGGTACTCGGCGTGGTGCTGATTTACGCCTCTTGGTCGCTGCTGGATATGCGCAGCATTTTCCGGCTGCGCAAACGCAATCGCCCCGCGTTCTATCTGGCGCTGTTTACATTCTTGAGCGTGCTGCTGGTAGGGATCATTCCCGGTATTGGGCTGGCGGTGCTGCTGGGCCTGTTACAGTTTCTACAGACGGTTTTCCGGCCTACCGAGCAGCTGCTGGGGGTCAATGCAGACGGTATGATCCATTCACTGGGTAAGAGCAACGGCATCCAGCCGGTCGATGGCGTCATTATGTACCGCTTTAACTCGCCGTTGACCTACTTTAACGTCGCCTATTTCAAGCGGCGGATCACCACTCTGGTAGATGGATCGCAGGACCAGCCACGTTGGGTGGTGATTGACGCGGTGGCCAGCTTCACCCATGCGGATATTAGCGTGTTAGCCGCTATCGAGGAATTGAAGCGGGATTTACAACTGCGTGGGATCGGCCTGGTACTTGCAGGCCGCCGTACCGAATTGACACGCTGGTTTCGCCTGGATCGCTCCGGCAGCAAGGAGAATAAACTGATCCTTGTTCCCGACCTGTATCTGGCGTTGAAGCTGATCCAAAGCAAGGAAAGTAAAGCGCAAGGGGAGCGAGATGCCGAGGCCTTGGCTGAGTAAGATAAGGGCCGCATAGCGGCCCCCGTACAGATGTGGTTAGCCTTCTCGCTCAACCAGCAAGGCTTCCAGCAGATCGAGATCGTGCAGCAGTTTTTGCAGCGTCTCGTTGCTGATTTTTTGCGTGGCGCGCAGGTGATAAAGCTCACCACGCTCCGCCCGCAAAGCGGTCAAACGGAAACGCCGCTCGAGGTTTTCCAACGCCAGCGCATTTTCGATATCGTCTTTGCTGGCAATACGCCGCCGCAACATTCCGGTCACCCTGGAACTGACCTCTTTGAGCACCTGCGGATCGAGGTTTTCCTCGGTGTCTGCCACCAGCCGCTCTTCCATCTTGTTGATGCTCTCAATCGCCACCTCGGCAGCCATGGCAATCGCCATGCGCTCTTCGGTCTTGCTGGCGCTCTTGTCTGCGACATGCACCCCGCGCAGCAATAACGGCAACGCCAGTACGCCAACGATCAGTGACAGCAGGATCACCCCGGCGGCGATAAACACCAGCTGATAGCGCGCCGGGAAGGCGGTGCCATCGCTAAGTAACAGCGGGATAGAAAGCACACCGGCCAGCGTAATCGCCCCACGCACGCCAGCGAAAGAAGCGACCCATAACTCACGTATGCTGTAATCGCCAAACTGTAGAGGGCGCTTTTTCATAAAGCGATTACTGGCTTTTTTCATCACCCACAGCCAGCTGAAACGCAGCACCAGCAGCGCGGCGTAGATAATCGCCACGTCGGTGAACAGATACCAGGTCTCGATAGTCGGATCCAGTTCAGCCTGCACAATCGAGGTTTCCAGGATCCCCGGCAGTTGCAGCCCCAACATGATGAACACCATGCCGTTGAACACGAACTCCAGCATCGCCCAGACGCTGTTAGCGCGCAAACGCATGGCCAGCGGTGCGTTACGGATCACGCCAGACTGGCTGATGGTCATCCCCGCCGCGACGGCAGCCAGAATGCCGGACACGCCGATATGTTCGGCAATCAGATAGGAGGCAAAAGGCAACAACAGCAGCAACACAATCTGCGTGGCTGGATCGTCTCCGCTCCAACGGCTCATCACGCGCAGCGATTTACTGTAGGTCCAGGTCACCGCTACACCGGCCAGAAGACCACCGATCGCCACCTTCAGAAACTCCATGGAGGCACCACCGACGGTGAACACCATGGTGCCCATCGCCACCGCGATGGCAAATTTTAACGATACCAGGCCGGAAGCGTCATTCATCAACGCCTCGCCTTCCAGCACACTCATGATGCTTCTGGGGATGCGCCCTTTGCCAACAATACCACCCAGTGCAACGGCATCGGTAGGTGACAACACCGCCGCCAGCGCAAACGCAGCAACCAACGGAATACCCGGTACCATCATGTAAATGAGATACCCAACTCCGACAACGGTGATCAACACCAGCACCAATGCCAGCCCCAGGATTTCACGCCCGTGGTGCAGGAATTCGCGTGTCGGTGTTTTCCAACCGTCGGCAAACAGCAATGGCGGAATAAACAGCACTAAAAACAGTTCGGGGTCAAAATCAACGTGCAGCCCGAAATTCGGCCAGGCTAACAGGGCCCCAATGGCAATTTGCATCAAGGGTAACGGGATCTGGAACGGCAACATGCGTGTTACCACCCCAGACAGGGAGACCACCAGGATCAAAATGAGGATTGTAAAAAATATTTCCATGCTTTCCTTAGACTCTTAAGTTCAGATCACCAAAGCGCGCGGGTAATAGTGTCCGAATAGTAGATCACTTTTTTTCTCAGTTATAAAGCTTGTTGTGCCTTTCAAAACACGTCGCAGCAAATAGGGAGAATAGTCTTAAGGAAATGAACAACGGGGCCGGAGGATGGCCCCGTAGAAGAAAGGCTTAAATTGCCCAACCACCCGCATAGAATGCCACCAGCGCCACCGCGATTAACACGGTACCGATGTTCAGCCTGCGCCATTCACCAGAGAACACGCGGCCAATCACCAGCGAGCTGAAGCCCAGCATGATGCCAGTCACGATGTTACAGGTCAGCACGATAAACACCGCGCACAGCAAACCGGCCATGGCGTCGACAAAGTCGTCGAAATCCAGCTTGGTGACGTTGCTCAACATCAGCAGGCCAACATACATCAGCGCAGGAGCGGTGGCGTACACTGGCACCAGATAGGACAACGGCGACAGGAACAGGATCAGTAGGAACAACAGACCGACCACGGTGGCCGTCAGGCCGGTTTTACCGCCCGCCGCCGTACCCGCGGCAGATTCGATATAAACCGCGGCAGGTGCAGCCCCAACCAGCCCGGAGAAAATGCTGCTCAGGGAATCAGAAGTCAGCGCTTTGCCACCGTTAATGATCTGGCCATCTTTATCCAGCAGATTGGCCTGCCCGGCAACCGCACGGATGGTGCCCGTGGCGTCGAACACCGCAGTCATTACCAATGCCAACACGCTTGGCAACACCACCGGTTGTAACGCCCCCATGATATCCAGGCTGAAGATCAGCGATTTACCATCCGGCCCCGCCAGGCTAGGCATGGCGAACAACCCTTGGTACTTCACCGCCGGGTCGAAAATCAGGCCGATAACCGAGATGGCAATAATGACCAGCAAGATGCCGCCAGGTACACGCAGTTTTTCCAGGCCGAAGATCACCGCCAAGCCGATTAACGTCATCACCACCGGAAACGAGGTAAATGCTCCCAGCGCTACCGGCAAGCCATCCAGCGGATTTTTCACCACCAGGCCGACACCGTTAGCCGCGATCAATAGCAGGAACAGACCGATACCAATACCGGTGCCGTGCGCCACTCCCATTGGCAGGTTACGCAGGATCCAGGAACGGATACCGGTAATCGAGATAATGGTAAACAGGATCCCCATCAGGAATACGGCGCCCAACGCCACGGGAATGCTGATCTGCTGACCCAGCACCAGACTAAAGGCGGTGAACGCCGTCAGTGAAATGGCACAACCAATCGCCATCGGCAGGTTGGCCCACAAGCCCATCAGCAACGACCCCAAACCGGCAACCAGGCAGGTGGCAACGAATACCGCAGTCGGTGGGAAACCGGCTTTACCCAGCATGCTGGGAACCACGATCACCGAGTAGACCATCGCCAGGAAGGTGGTTAACCCTGCTACCACTTCCTGACGCACGTTGGTACCCCGTGCTGTAAGTTTAAAATACGCATCAAGCCCGCCTTTAGGTGTCACGGCGTTATTTGCTTGAGAATTCGACATGTTGCTGTCCCCTGTTTTTCATTGCTGCCAGCCTGGATGAAATGGCTTGTTATCCCACTGATGCATGGTCATTACGAAACCGTTTCCGTCACGTTCGCTTCCTTACCCTTCAGGAACGCGGCAACAGACGCCGTGTAAAAGGCAAACGTTTAACTCTCATCGCATGCAGCGGGTGATTTATGGTGGTCTTATCCCCAAAAATCCCAAACGCTACTGGGAGGGATTTTCAAGGCAAACGATTATCTAGCCTTCTATGCCGTCTGATCAACTAAAGATCGCGACAATTTATGCGAAAACGCATTGGCAACGCTCATTGTTGGAGATGTGAGGTTTATCACATTACGACTTGAAGAGGGGAGATCGCCCCGACAGCTTGGGGCGGAAAAAATTATTGCGATTGCATCGCCTGCTCATCCATGAACATCAACTCCCAGATATGACCATCCAAATCCTGGAAGCCATGGCCATACATAGTGCCGTAATCCTGTGGCTGATTATAAGTATTGCCACCGGCAGCAATGGCTTTGCGTACCAACGCATCTACCGCAGCACGGCTGGGTTGCGACAGGCAAATCAGCACTTCCGTCGCTTTGTTGGCATCGCTGATGGGATTGGGGGTAAACAGTAGGAATTTCTCGTGAGTCAGCAACATCACGTAAATACTCTCACTCACGACCATGCAGGCGGCAGTGTCATCGGTAAACTGCGGGTTGAAGATAAACCCCAGTTGGCGGAAGAACTCGATAGAAGCGGGCAAATTGCTGACGGGCAGGTTAACAAAAATTTGCGTAGCCATGGGCTACCTCCTATGAAAGTGACCCTATCGAGTATAGTTCAAGCCTTCAACCCAGCACGCTAAACGGCCCCCCCTGTTCCAGAGCCCGCTGATACGCAGGACGCGCGTGAATGCGTTGCAGATAGTCTTGCAGCTTCGGGCACCCATCCAGCCCGCCTCGCCCGGCTAACGCCTCCACCGGGAAACTCATCTGGATATCCGCAGCGCTGAATTCATTGCCTACAAACCAGGTGCTTTTATTCAGATGTTGCTCCAGATAATCGCGATGCGTCGCAATCTGCTTATCCAGATACTCTTTCTGTACCCCTTTACCGATCGCCCCGGCAACCGGGCGTATCACCCATGGGATTGGCGGGTGACCTAAACGACTAAACACCAGTTTCATTACCAGCAGCGGCATCAACGACCCTTCTGCATAGTGCAGCCAATAGCGATACTCCTGGCGAGCGTGGAAATCCGTGGGCGTGAATAACCCTTGCGCGTCATAGGCTTCCTGCAAGTATTCAATAATGGCACCCGACTCGGCCAGCGTCAGATCGCCGTCTACCACTACCGGCGATTTACCCAACGGGTGGATCTTTTTCAACTCTGGCGGTGCCAACATGGTGGTTTTATCGCGTTGATAACGTAGAACCTGATAGGGAACACCGAGCTCCTCCAAGAACCACAAGATGCGCTGCGAACGCGAGTTATTCAGATGATGCACGATAATCATGGTTTTCTCCCTCGACGGCCTGGAGCCGTTGCCACACCAATTCGCCAATCTGCACGCGGTTATCCAGCTGCAACGGTACGGTGCGTAATGTGAGTGTCTCGCCAGTGAAACTGTAGAAGCGGATCTGCTGGCTACCTAGCCAGTTGGGGAACGAACAGCCCTCGACCCGATGAATGACGCACTGCTTATCTTCATCAATCCGATAGCGGCCAAAGTAACAGAGCATATTCACAAAGGCGGTGCGGATCTCTCGATCGCTGCCCTTCGCCAAATCCTCCGAGGCAAACCTTGGCCGCGTTGCGTTATAGAGCTGCGCTGCCATGGTGCCATTGGCCTCATAGTTAATCCGCCCCAACACCTGCTCGCCCAAAGGGTGATGTATTGCCCCATCCTCCCCTTTGAATACGGAAGAAACCAGCGCCCAACTGCCAATAAACTGATTCGTTGTCATCACATGCACTCCTTAAACGCCCTGGTTAAAAGGTAGTTGTGATTTCAACTATCGCCAACCCTTACACTAATTCAGTTAATTTGATGTAGATACTCAAAACTCTCCGATTTTCCATTCCCACCAAGTGGCCTATCATTCAACACATCGAGAGACAACAGCTTCTCACCTAACAAAACCCCTGAGGATTGAATCATGAAAAGCATCAAAATTTTTGCTACCGCTGTACTGTTAACTTCCGCTTCTTTCGCCAGCGTTGCCGCTGACCAGGTCACCAGCCAGCCAACTGCCGACTCACAGAAAATCGGTGTGGTTTCCGTAAGCGGTGCCAGCAACCTGAGCGCTCTGGAAGCCGAACTGGCAAGCAAAGCTGCCGCATCCGGTGCCAACTCTTACCGCATCGTTTCCGCCGGTGGCCAGAACAAACTGTACGGCACAGCAGAAATCTTTAACTAATCGTCAGATTACGAGCCCCGCAAGGGGCTTTTCGCGTTTTAGCGGGCGGCAAAACCCAGACTCACCAAACTGCTCTATAATTTACCAGCCAACCGGTACTTTCCAGACAGAGCCCTGCTCACGGCATGCTCTGGCAATTCCCAGCCCGTTCTTTCCCGATACTGCTTTTGCTATTCAATAACCTTCACGACTTCTGGAGAAATATCATGTCAGTAACGCAATTTCTGTCAGGTAGAGTGGCTTTTGTCCAGGGTGGATCACGCGGTATCGGTGCCGCCATCGTTAAACGCCTGGCACGTGAAGGCGCAACCGTCGCTTTCACCTACGTCTCCTCCCCTGATAAAGCCGATGAGGTGGTTGAAGCCATTACGGCGGCTGGCGGTCAAGCCATTGCCATCCGTGCAGACAGTGCCGACGCTGAGGCTCTGCAACTGGCGATCCGCCAGACGGTAAACAGCTTCGGCAAGCTGGATATTCTGGTGAATAACGCGGGCGTGCTGGCAATGGGTAGCCTGGAGGAATTGTCGTTAGCAGATCTGGATCGCACGCTGGCCGTTAACGTCCGCAGCGTATTTGTCGCCAGCCAGGAGGCCGCGCGCCATATGAACGATAATGGTCGCATTATCAATATCGGCAGCACCAACGCCGAGCGCATGCCGTTTGCCGGTGGGGCGATCTACGCCATGAGCAAGTCGGCGCTGGTCGGCTTAACCAAGGGTATGGCTCGCGATCTGGGCTCACGCGGCATTACCGTCAATAACGTCCAGCCCGGCCCGGTAGATACCGATATGAACCCGGCAGATGGCGACTTTGCCGAACTGATGAAAACCATGATGGCCATTGGCCGCTATGGCAAGGATGAAGAGATCGCCAGCTTTGTGGCTTATCTGGCGGGGCCAGAGGCAGGATATATTACCGGCGCCAGCCTGACGATTGACGGTGGCTTCTCAGCGTAATGCGCTCTAAAAGCAAAAAAGCCCCAAAAAGGGGCTTTTCGTTTTGAACCTGGGGACACTCAGAACGGAATATCGTCGTCAAAGTCCATTGGTGGTTCGTTGCTGGCCGCTGGTGCGCTGTTTTGCGCCGGGCGAGCCTGCTGCTGTTGACCACCGCTGAACTGGTTGCCACCCTGTGGCTGCTGAGGTTGACCCCAACCGCCCTGCTGGCCACCCGCTGGAGCGCCGCCGCCTGCTGGAGCACCACCACCTTGGCGGCCACCCAACATCTGCATGGTGCCACCCACGTTGACCACGATTTCGGTGGTGTATTTTTCTACGCCCGCCTGATCGGTCCATTTACGGGTCTGCAATGCACCCTCGATGTAAACCTGGGAACCTTTACGCAGGTATTCACCCGCCACTTCTGCCAGCTTGCCGAACAACACCACGCGGTGCCATTCCGTTTTTTCTTTCTGCTCGCCAGTAGCCTTGTCACGCCAGCTCTCGGAGGTCGCCAGGGTAATGTTGGCAACTGCGCCGCCATTAGGCATGTAACGGACCTCAGGGTCTTGACCCAGATTCCCGACCAAAATTACTTTGTTTACGCCTCTGCTGGCCATGTTCGATCTCCCGATGAGTCATTTAAGTGGATTCAGACCACATTTTGGATAGTCTAAACCACAAATTGTAGCATGCCACCTGCTTAGATTATACCTGCGAAGTGCCTTCCAAAAATGTCCCGGCGATCGACCTTGTTGCATTCGTATACTGGATATTCATTCAGGTTTTTTTGTGCCATAATTATGCGTTTCGTAATGGCCGAGCCGTTTTATTGCGCGTTAGATCACACAAATCGCCCGCAGAAGAACGCAGACAGGCGCGGTGTATCATCAAGACGGGAAGTGTAAATGGACAATATCGAAGTTCGTGGTGCTCGAACCCACAATCTCAAAAACATCAACCTGATTATCCCGCGCGACAAGCTGATCGTCGTCACCGGTTTATCAGGTTCAGGCAAGTCCTCACTGGCTTTTGATACACTGTATGCCGAAGGGCAACGGCGCTACGTTGAGTCGCTCTCTGCCTACGCTCGCCAGTTTCTTTCGCTGATGGAAAAACCGGACGTCGACCATATTGAAGGTCTGTCCCCGGCGATCTCCATCGAGCAAAAATCGACCTCGCATAACCCGCGCTCCACGGTCGGGACCATCACCGAGATCCACGATTACCTGCGCCTGCTGTTTGCCCGCGTCGGTGAACCGCGTTGCCCGGATCACCACGTTCCGTTGGCGGCACAAACCGTCAGCCAGATGGTGGATAACGTGCTAAACCAGCCGGAAGGCAAACGCCTGATGCTGTTGGCACCGGTGGTGAAAGATCGTAAGGGCGAACACACCAAAACGCTGGAAAACCTGGCAACCCAGGGCTATATCCGCGCGCGTATCGACGGTGAAGTATGCGATCTCTCCGATCCGCCAAAGCTGGAGCTGCAAAAGAAACACACCATTGAAGTGGTGGTGGACCGTTTCAAAGTGCGTGACGATCTGGCACAGCGTTTGGCCGAGTCGTTTGAAACCGCATTGGAACTGTCCGGCGGTACCGCCGTCGTCGCCGATATGGATGACGAAAAGGCCGATGAACTGCTGTTCTCCGCCAACTTTGCCTGCCCCATCTGCGGCTACAGCATGCGCGAGCTGGAACCCCGCCTGTTTTCGTTCAACAACCCAGCCGGTGCCTGCCCAACCTGTGACGGACTGGGCGTGCAGCAGTTCTTCGATCCTGAGCGTGTGGTACAGAACCCCGAGCTTTCTCTGGCCGGTGGCGCTATCCGCGGTTGGGACCGTCGTAACTTCTATTATTTCCAGATGCTGCGCTCGCTGGCGGAGCACTATAGCTTTGATGTAGAAGCCCCGTTCAGCAGCCTGGATGCCAACGTGCAGAAAGCGGTACTGAGCGGTTCGGGCAAAGAGTCGATCGAGTTCAAATACATCAACGATCGCGGTGACACCACCGTGCGCCGCCATCCGTTTGAAGGCGTGCTGCATAATATGGAGCGCCGTTACAAAGAAACCGAATCCAGCGCGGTGCGTGAAGAGCTGGCCAAATTTATCAGCAACCGTCCTTGCGCCTCGTGCCGTGGCACCCGCCTGCGTGAAGAAGCCCGTAACGTGTTCGTGGAAGATACTACGCTGCCGGAGATCTCCGAGCTCAGCATCGGCCATGCCATGACCTTCTTCCAGAATATGAAACTGAGCGGTCAACGTGCCCAGATCGCCGAGAAGGTGTTGAAAGAGATCGGCGATCGTCTGAAGTTCCTGGTTAACGTCGGCCTGAACTACCTTTCACTGTCACGTTCTGCGGAAACGCTGTCCGGCGGTGAAGCTCAGCGTATTCGCCTGGCAAGCCAGATCGGTGCTGGCCTGGTAGGCGTGATGTACGTACTGGATGAGCCATCCATTGGCCTGCACCAGCGCGATAACGAACGCTTGCTGGAAACCCTGATCCACCTGCGTAACCTGGGTAACACGGTGATCGTGGTAGAACACGATGAAGACGCGATCCGCGCGGCCGACCACGTGATCGATATCGGCCCTGGTGCCGGTGTTCATGGCGGCCAGGTGGTCGCGGAAGGCACCGTCGATGACATCATGGCTCAACCGGATTCACTGACCGGCCAGTTCCTTAGCGGCAAGCGCTCAATCGCCATTCCGGCCGAACGCGTGCCCGCGGATCCGAGCAAGGTGCTGAAACTCAGCGGTGCACGCGGCAACAACCTGAAAGACGTGACGCTCACGCTGCCTGTCGGGCTGTTTACCTGCATTACCGGCGTTTCCGGTTCCGGCAAGTCAACGCTGATCAACGATACGCTGTTCCCGATCGCCCAACGCCAGCTCAACGGTGCAACCATTGCCGAAGCGGCTCCTTACCGCGAAGTGACCGGCCTGGAACATTTCGACAAGGTGATCGATATCGATCAGAGCCCAATTGGCCGTACGCCACGCTCTAACCCGGCCACCTATACCGGGATCTTCACCCCGGTGCGTGAACTGTTTGCCGGGGTACCTGAATCCCGTACCCGTGGCTACACGCCGGGCCGTTTCAGCTTTAACGTCAAGGGCGGCCGCTGCGAAGCCTGCCAGGGCGACGGCGTGATCAAGGTAGAGATGCACTTCCTGCCGGATATCTATGTGCCTTGCGATCAGTGCAAAGGCAAACGCTATAACCGCGAAACGCTGGAAGTGAAGTACAAGGGTAAGAACATCCACGAAGTGCTGGAAATGACCATTGAGGAAGCCCGTGACTTCTTTGATGCCGTGCCAGCCTTGGCGCGCAAGCTGCAAACGCTGATGGAGGTTGGGCTTTCCTATATCCGTCTTGGGCAGTCGGCCACCACCCTTTCCGGTGGTGAAGCGCAGCGTGTGAAACTGGCGCGTGAGCTGTCGAAACGGGGCACTGGCCAGACGCTGTATATTCTTGATGAACCCACCACCGGCCTGCACTTCGCCGATATCCAGCAGTTGCTGGCGGTGCTGCATCAGTTACGCGATCAGGGCAACACCATCGTGGTGATTGAACACAACCTGGACGTCATCAAGACGGCGGACTGGATCGTCGATCTGGGGCCGGAAGGCGGCAGCGGCGGCGGTGAGATCCTGGTGTCCGGCACGCCGGAAACCGTGGCCAACTGTAAAGAGTCACATACCGCGCGGTTCCTGAAACCGATGTTGCAGAGATAAAACCGTAGCCAACATGCCGAACATCTAAGCTCGGCATGTTGGCCGTTATTACGGCGCAACAATAAATTTCCGCCATAGAAAAGCAGGAGCAGATTTTAGGGGTTTAACTATCACTCTGATATGTACGTGCCGTGCAGTGGCTAAATAACTCTCACCACCCAAACTCAGCATTATTTATCTGCGGCTAACATCTGCTCATATCGGCCTGGTTACCCTCCCCATGCCTGCACCTGCTTCAATTCAAATTCAGCCTCGGCTAATTTTCTCTGTCGCTTAGCAATTTTGCTCGGTTTGCCTTTGAGCTGTGCTTCATACAGCTCATGTTTTCTTTTTTCTACCTTTCGCTGCTTTTTGGCAATTTCATACTGGCGATCAAATTCGAACGGCTGAGTGGCTGGCGCATAATCGTATCTATTATAACGGCCTTTATAACCACCGTGGCAGTAGGTCTGCACATTGGCCAAGGCACGATTAAGCCCCTCAACACGATGGACATTGCCATAACGCGTCGCATACTCGAGCTGCTCTCGCAGTTTTTGTTCTTTTATTGCACAATTGGGCGTAGCCAATGATAATGAGGAATAAACGAGCAGTGGCAGTACGAGAAATATTGAATAATGCGGTTTCATAATTAAACTTCCTTTTAGTAGGTTCCCCTACGGATCCCTTATCCTTATTTGCCCTTAAGCAGATTAATATAGACGCATTAATAACACAGTCATAATTTAGATTCCAATGAGAACTCTCTTAATTGACAGCCCCACGCTGTTGAAAATAAATTATCAACCTATTTTTACCAACCATTAAATTACCACCAATTAATATAAAATAATAAAATTAGTGATATTATCAACAAAAAAACCTTGCCAATCCTGTTTCTCAGAACTAAATAACGCTGTAAACGATATTGACCTACAAAATAAAATTTCCCCATAGCTATCAGGGGGAGGTAATCCTCTTGGCCTGTCGCCACTCTTGAGCCAACAGGCCTGGCCACCTATAAATTCAGATGCGTAGTTCTTGGCGCACCTGATCGGGCAACCCTTCCAGCACCAACCGATATGAGCTGTCGATTAAATGATAAAACTGCGAGTTGGGTAGGTTGCCGTCCAGAAATACCGCGTTCCAATGGGCTTTATTCAGATGTTCGCAGGGGACGATTTCCGGATGCTGCTCACGCAGGCTTTCCGCCAGTTCCGGGCTGCTTTTGATCGCCAACGCCGGGCGACCCTGCACTTCACACACCATAGCGAACATGACATCACCCACCTTGATCTGGCTGGCCTGCCATTGGTTTTGATCGCTTTGGTGTGCGCCAGGTTTCGCCATGCAGTATTCCAGCAGTGCTGAGTTATTCATTGGGTTATTCCCCGAAAGACACAATGCGGCGCGAACCACTGTGAGTATGCTGTTACCAGCCCAGATACCCTGCCAGTCAGGTAGAGAACCGCGCCTGGTCGCTGAAAGCAAGGCTTTATGGCGCATGCGAAAAGTCTGAGCGCCCTCAGTCAGTATATTCTTTATCCAGTTGGCGGCAACCGCCAGCACGCAGAAACAACAAGGGGCGATATCGCTATCACCCCTAAAATTACTGCATTCAGGCCGTTACTGCACCGCGGCAAAGGCCTCTGCCACTTGACGAACGTTATTGTGGTTCAGACCCGCCACACACATACGACCGCTGTGGATCAGATAGACACCGAACTCTTCACGTAGCCGATCAACCTGAGCCGCACTGAAGCCGGTGTAGCTGAACATGCCGCGCTGCTCGAGCAGGTAATCGAAGTTACGCTGTGGCAACGCGCCCTTGAGCGTTTCGACCAGCGCTTTACGCATTTCCAGAATACGGCTGCGCATGGACTCCACTTCGGCCAGCCATTGCGCTTTCAGCTGCGCGTCGTTCAGCACTTTTGCCACCACCTGCGCACCGAAGTTCGGTGGGCTGGAGTAGTTACGGCGCACGGTCGCTTTCAGCTGCCCCAGCACACGCTCGGCGGCTTCGCTGCTTTCACACACTACAGAAAGCCCACCTACGCGCTCACCGTACAGCGAGAAGATTTTCGAGAATGAGTTGCTCACCAGACACGGTAAACCGGCAGCCGCGATGGCGCGAATGGCGTAGGCATCCTGATCCATGCCGCCGCCGAAGCCTTGATAGGCGATGTCGAGGAACGGGATCAGTTCACGTTCGGCGATCACTTTAACCACCTGATCCCACTGGGCATTGGTGAGATCGGAACCGGTCGGGTTATGGCAGCAAGGATGCAGCAGGGCAATGCTCTTGGCCGGCAACTGTTGCAGCGTGCTCAGCATGGCATCAAATTTCACCCCCAGTTTTTCACCGTCGAAATAGGGGTAAGTATTCACTTTGAAACCGGCGCCACCAAAGATGGCTACGTGGTTTTCCCAAGTTGGATCGCTGACCCAAACCTGAGAATCCGGGAAATAGCTTTTCAGGAAGTCGGCCCCCACTTTCAACGCACCAGAGCCGCCCACGGTTTGAATGGTGGCGATGCGCCCCTGTTGCAGCATGGGGTGTTCGGCACCGAACAACAGTTGTTGAATTGCGCTGCGGTAAGGCTGTAGGCCTTCCATCGGCAGGTAGACCGAGGCCCCCTGTTCAACGCTGTTAAGTTGGGCTTCAGCTGCGGCAACGGCCTTCATCTGTGGGATGATGCCTTGCTCGTTGTAGTAAAGGCCAATACTCAGGTTCACCTTGTGCGCACGGGGATCTTTTTTGAATTTTTCCATCAGCGACAGGATCGGGTCACCTGCATAGGCTTCAACATTCTGGAACACGGGTTGGTTCTCCTGATTTTGGTTGTTCGGGTACAATCCCTAATATAGCCACAAATCGACGTTGGGTTTTAGCTTTATCTGGTCACCGGCAGTAAACCGTTTTCTTTGATCCGTTCCAGCACCACCGCCGTTTTGATATGCCCGACGCTTTTATGGCGGGAAAGCGTCTGGCTGATAAACTCACTTAACGCGGGCAGGTCTGCTACCGCCACTTTCAGCAGGTAGTCGGCATCGCCGGTGGTTTTATAAACGTCAACAATTGCGTCCACTTCTGCCAGCATCTGATGGAAACTGTCGATCTGCTCTTGGGTATGGGTCAGCAGGCTTACCTCTATCAGCCCCACCAGCCCCAATCCCACCGCCTCCGGTGCCAGCCGGGCATGATACCCTTTGATCAACTGGGCTTGCTCCAGGCTGATACGGCGGCGCGAGCATTGCGAGGCCGAAAGCCCGACCAGTTCGCTCAGTTCCTGATTGGTCAGACGACCATTGGCCTGTAACAGCGTCAGGATTTTCATATCAAAATCGTCAATGTTGTACATAGCCACCTGTAAAATGTGTTAATAAATGTTGACGCTACAGACTAGCAGCTTTTTTAGCCTTGCAACCATCGGTGCTGGCGGGTTGTGAGAGACATAGCAGCAAAGCCAGCTTCCTTGCTCAGAAATGGCATAAAAAACGGCCAAATTACGCAAACCAACAACAATTAACGGCAAAACCGCGCATAAAACCACAAATGTATTTGTCGACATGAAAAGGAAATTTGATGAAAAAACTATTGCCTCTCGCCTTGCTGGTCGCCACCGGGAGCGCCAGCGCACAATCCAATCTGGACAAGGTATTGCAGCAAAAAACGCTGACGGTCTGTACCACCGGCGATTACAAGCCCTACACCTTCCTGAAAGAGGATGGCAGCTACGAAGGCATTGATATCGCGATGGCCGAGTCGCTGGCCAACAGTCTGGGGGCCAAAGTGAAATGGGTAAAAACGACTTGGAAAACCTTGACGCCTGACTTTGTGGCCGGGAAATGTGACATCGCCATGGGGGGGATCTCCGTGACGCTGGAGCGCCAAAAGCAGGTGTTTTTTGCCGAGCGGCTTGAGACCGACGGCAAGATCCCGCTGGTGCGTTGTACCGACGTGAAAAAATACCGCACCATTGAGCAGATTAACAAACCTGCGGTGCGGCTGATCGAGCCTGCTGGTGGCACTAACGAAGCCTTTGTCCGTGTTCATCTGCCCAAGGCCAACCTGACGCTGTCCCACGATAATATGGGCATTTTCCAGCAGTTGGTGGACCGCAAGGCCGACGTGATGATCACCGATGCCTCCGAAGCCCTGTACCAGCAGAAACGTTATCCCAAGCTGTGTGCGGTGAACCCGGATAAGCCGATGCAATACGGTGAGAAGGCCTATATGCTGCCGCGTGATGATATGAGTTGGAAGCTGTATGTCGATCAGTGGCTGCACTTGAGCAAGGCCAGCGGGGAGTACCAGAAAATTATCGGCCAGTGGCTGGCGGTGAAGAAGAAATAGTTGATGGCCCCTCACCCTAACCCTCTCCCACAGGGAGAGGGAACCGATCGAGCGCGCTATCAGGTAGGGAACTTGCCTGATCACTGCATTCATTAGACCAGAACAATCAGCCCTATTTGCGAAGGGAAACATATCGATCACGGTATCGCACCACAACTCTTGGTTGAAGGGGCGACCGAGGTTGCCAAGATTATCTAATCACTACCAAAAGAGCAGAGGCTATCAACTCCCTCTCCCTGCGGGAGAGGGTTGGGGTGAGGGAAATTACTCGCCGATATATTCCATCGTGACGCGCTGGGTCAGCTTGGTGATCAGCTCATAGGCGCTGATGCCGCTAAAGGCAGCCACCCGTTCAACCGGCAGCTCATTGCCCCACAGCACCACTTCATCACCCACTTTATCGCTGGCATTCGGCCCCAGATCGACGGAAATCATATCCATGGAGACACGGCCAACAATCGGTACTTCACGTCCGTTGAGCCATACCGGCGTGCCGGAAGGCGCACTGCGTGGATAACCGTCGCCATAGCCCATCGCCACTACTCCCAGGCGGGTATCTCGTTCACTCACCCATAGTCCGCCGTAGCCCACCGGTTCCCCGGCTCGATGCTCACGCACCGCGATCAGGCTGGATTTAAGCGTCATGGCTGGTTGCAGCCCAAAGTGATCGGCGTAGGGCTCCTCCAACGGGGATACGCCATACAGGATAATCCCCGGGCGTACCCAGTCACGATGAGCCTGTGGCCACAGCAAGATCCCGCCGGAAGCCGCAATCGACTTCAGGCCCGGCTTATCGTTGGCGAAGTGCTCAAAGCAGCTGATTTGCTTTTCGGTCGCATCCACCAGCGGCTCGTCGGCACGGCTGAAGTGGCTCATGATATTGACCGGCTGCACCACGTTACGACAGGCGCTCAAACGCTGGTAGAACGCCTCTGCCTGTTCCGGACGCACGCCCAGACGATGCATACCGCTATCCAGCTTCATCCATACCGATACCGGGTGTGCCAGTTCAATCTGCTCCAGCGCCTCGAGCTGTTCGATGCTGTGAACGGCGGTTTCGATATTATTCGCCACCAGCGCGGGCAGATCTTCAGCACAGAAGAAACCCTCCAGCAGCAGGATCGGTTTGACGATGCCACCGGCACGCAGCATCAACGCTTCGCCGATACGCGCTACGCCGTAACAGTCGGCATCTTGCAAGGTGTGAGCCGTTTCCAACAGGCCATGTCCATAGGCGTTGGCTTTCACCACGGCAATCAGGCGGCTTTGCGGCGCCAGGCGACGGATCTGTTGCAGGTTATGTCGCAGGGCGCGGCGATCGATGACAGCAGTTGCCGCTTTCATTTTAATTCCTTAGCTGATTATTCATCATCATATTGTGGCCCCGCGTAGTTATCGAAGCGCGACCACTGGCCGTTAAAGGTCAGGCGTACGGTACCGATCGGGCCGTTACGCTGCTTACCCAGAATAATTTCGGCAATCCCTTTCAGATCGCTGTTCTCGTGATAAACCTCATCACGGTAGATGAACATAATCAGGTCGGCATCCTGCTCGATGGAGCCAGATTCACGCAGGTCGGAGTTGACCGGGCGCTTATCAGCACGCTGTTCCAAGCTACGGTTCAACTGCGACAGCGCCACCACCGGCACCTGTAGCTCTTTCGCCAAGGCTTTGAGCGAGCGGGAAATTTCGGCAATTTCCAAGGTACGGTTGTCGGAGAGCGATGGTACGCGCATCAACTGCAGGTAGTCGATCATGATCAGGCTGATCCCGTCATGTTCACGGAAAATACGCCGCGCGCGGGAGCGCACTTCGGTGGGCGTCAGGCCAGAGGAGTCGTCAATATACATATTGCGCTTCTCCAGCAGGATCCCCATGGTGCTCGAGATCCTCGCCCAATCCTCATCATCCAATTGGCCGGTACGGATGCGAGTCTGATCCACGCGCGACAGCGAGGCCAGCATACGCATCATGATCTGGTTGCAGGGCATCTCCAGGCTGAAGATCAGCACCGGTTTATCCTGCGTCATCGCGGCGTGTTCGCACAGGTTCATCGCGAAGGTGGTTTTACCCATTGCTGGGCGGGCCGCGACGATGATCAGGTCAGACTTTTGCAGACCGGCGGTTTTCTTGTTGAGATCGTGATAGCCGGTATCTACGCCGGTAACACCGTCGTGCGGCTGCTGATAGAGCTGCTCGATACGGGCGACGGTATCTTCCAGAATACGTTCGATGCCTTTGGGGCCTTCATCTTTGCTGGCACGGTTTTCCGCGATCTGGAATACCCTGGATTCGGCCAGATCGAGCAGATCTTCGCTACTGCGGCCTTGCGGATCGTAACCCGCATCGGCGATTTCGTTGGCGACGGAGATCATTTCACGGACTACCGCACGTTCACGCACGATGTCGGCATAAGCACCAATGTTGGCCGCACTTGGGGTATTTTTCGATAATTCGGCCAGATAGGCAAAACCGCCCACCGTCTCCAGATCGCCCCTCTGTTCCAATGACTCGGACAGTGTGATCAGGTCGATAGGCCGGCTCATCTCCAGCAGACGCTGCATTTCGGTAAAGATCAGGCGGTGTGGACGGCTGAAGAAGTCGTTGGCGACCACGCGCTCCGCCACGTTATCCCAGCGTTCGTTATCCAGCATCAAACCGCCCAACACGGACTGTTCCGCCTCCAGCGAATGTGGCGGCATCTTCAGCCCTTCCATCTGGCGGTCTCTGGGTTCGTACGTGTTTGTCTTGTTGGTTGGTTTTTTGCCTGCCATGAAGCCTATTCTTTATTCAGTTGCGAATGGGGGGTAGCTGACGCAAGAGTATACGTGATTTTCAGCCATGATTCCCGCGACATAACCTACGCAAAAAAGGATTAATCACTGCGCAACGAGCTAGATAGTCCAGGCTGAAAAGCGTAGGGTGAAAACAGTCATTTGAATGAGGTAGCGACATGTCAAAACGCATCCAATTCTCCGCCACCGGCGGCCCGGAAGTGCTGCAGTATGTTGATTTTACTCCTGTCGATCCCGCCGCGGGGGAGGTGCAGGTCGAGAACAAGGCGATCGGTATCAACTATATCGATACCTACGTACGTAGCGGCCTGTACCCACCGGCCAACTTCCCAAGCGGGTTAGGTACCGAAGCGGCTGGAGTGGTCATCAAGGTTGGGGCTGGTGTCAGCGCGGTCAAACCGGGCGATCGCGTGGTTTATGCTCAGTCCGCATTGGGTGCTTACAGCGAAGTTCACAACGTCCCGTTGGAAAAGTTAGCTATCCTGCCAGATAACCTCACTTTCGAGCAGGGTGCCGCCTCGTTCCTCAAAGGGTTGACCGTACATTATCTGCTGCGCCAAACCTATGAGGTCAAGCCGGGCGAGGTATTCCTGTTCCATGCCGCCGCCGGGGGGGTGGGGCTGATCGCCTGCCAGTGGGCCAAAGCGTTGGGCGCCAAACTGATCGGCAGCGTGAGTTCTGACGAGAAAGCCGAGCAGGCATTACGTGCCGGCGCCTGGGCCACCATCAATTATCGCCAGGAAAACATCTCCCAGCGCGTAGCTGAACTAACCAACGGCGAAAAGGTTAACGTGGTCTATGACTCCGTAGGGCAAAGCACCTGGCAGGATTCATTGAACAGCCTGAAGCGCCGCGGGCTGATGGTGAGCTTTGGTAATGCCTCCGGCCCGGTTACCGGCGTCGATCTGGCGTTGCTCAATCAGAAAGGCTCACTTTACGTCACCCGCCCTTCGCTCAACGGTTACATCACCAACCGTCAGGAATTGCAGTTTGCCAGTAACGAGCTGTTTTCACTGATCGGCAGTGGTGCGATCAAAGTCGACGTGAAGGAAGCGCAGAAGTTTGCGTTGGCAGATGCCCAGCGAGCACACCAGATCCTAGAAAGCGGCCAGACCAGCGGCTCCAGCCTGCTGATCCCTGGTCTATAGCGCCAATAAAGAAAGGGCCCCATAAGGGGCCCTTTCTAGTTTACTGCGCTTTGTAGGGGTAGAGCAGAGTCCGCCAGAGATGGGGGTTGCTTTAAGCAACACTCTTGTCAGCTCTCGCGGTGATGAAAATGATTAGCATCACTGCTGCGGGAGTCATCCTAGCAGTCTCGATAAGTAAAAAATATGTTTAATGTGCCGCATTCGCATTTAAAACATCAAGCTGTGATCCCCGCCACACTGGCAAGCAATCTGCAGGGTGAGTTTCAGCGTGACTGACTGATATTTCGGCAAAAAGTCTTAATAGCGCCGTATCTGTGGTTTCTGCATAGAGCGGTATATCCACACGCCAACCACCGCCAGGATCAGCCACGGCAGCAGTTTAAACACCATGGCAAACAGCCCGCCCAGTAGCATAAAAGCCGCGGCCACAAATAACGCAGCCATCACGCCCAACAGTGAAATACCGGTTACCAGCAGCATGGCGACAAAGCCGATCAGAAAGAACAGTTCTAACATGGGTTGCTCCTTGGCAAAACAATAGGTCTGTCCTGTTCTTTACAAGAAGCGTGCCAACTTGAAGTTAATGATAACTTATTGAAATAATGAAAAAATGGCGCCACACCTGGTGACGCCATTAGTCAAAAAAACCAACTTTTAGTCAAGTTTTTTGCCGATTATGCCATTTCAGTGCGCGGTGAACGCACCAGAGCCAAAGCCTGTTCGACGGTGCGCACATCGGCTCCTGGCTTATGGGCATTTTCACTCAAATGACGGCGCCACTGCCGCGCACCAGGGATCCCCTGGAACAAACCAAGAATATGGCGAGTGATGTGGCCCAGATAGGTGCCGTTCGCTAGCTCGCGCTCGATGTACGGATACAGCGATTCGATAATCGCCACGCTGTCCATCACCTCACTCTGGCGGCCGAAAATCTCGCTGTCCACTCGCGCCAGAATACCTGGATTTTGGTACGCCTCGCGCCCCATCATCACACCGTCCAGATGTTGCAGATGCAGTTGGGCTTCTTCCAGCGTTTTCACGCCACCGTTGATCGCAATGGTCAACGCCGGGAAGTCACGCTTCAACTGATAAACACGCGGATAGTCCAACGGAGGGACTTCGCGGTTTTCTTTCGGGCTCAGGCCGGAAAGCCAGGCTTTACGGGCATGAATGGTGAACATATCGCATTCCCCACGCCCAGCAACGGTAGAGATAAAATCGCACAGGAACTCATAGCTGTCCTGGTCATCGATACCAATACGGGTTTTTACCGTCACCGGGATCGACACCACGTCGCGCATCGCCTTGATACAGTCGGCCACCAAGGTCGCCTGCCCCATCAGACAAGCACCAAACATACCGTTCTGTACCCGATCTGACGGGCAACCAACATTAAGGTTGATCTCGTCATAACCACGCTGTTCCGCCAGTTTCGCACAGTGCGCCAGTGCTGCCGGATCGCTGCCCCCTAGCTGCAAAGCCACGGGGTGCTCTTCCTCGCTGTATGCCAGGTAGTCACCTTTACCGTGGATGATCGCACCAGTAGTCACCATTTCGGTGTACAGCAGCGTTTCCTTGCTCAGCAGGCGATGGAAATAACGGCAATGGCGATCGGTCCAGTCCAGCATAGGGGCAATGGAGAAACGATTGGCGGCGTATTGAGTGTTGTTAATATCTTTCGTCATGCTGAGTTACTGGCTACCTGATAAGTCCGGGACTCGACAACCGACGCGCTGTGCCGATGCCGCAAACGGCTATTATAACGGCAATCGACGCTCTTGGGGAAACCGTCGTTCATTCTGATTAGGATCTCAGAGCGGCAACGTGTTCACTCGGCCCTATTCCAATTGTCGGATCACGCGGCACGGCTGCCCAAGCGCCAACACGTTAGCCGGAATATCCTCGGTCACCACGCTGCCCGCGCCAATGGTAGTGCCATCACCAATAGTCACACCAGGCAGGATCACTACGTTGCCGCCAATCCAGACGTTACTGCCAATCACCACCGGCTTGGCTGAGGTATGGAACGGAAAATCGGCATTGCCGGTAAAACGTTCGCTGGCCTTGAGCGGATGGCTTGGCGTATAGATTTGCGCGTTAGGGCCAATCAGCGTGTTATCGCCAATGGTGATGGTGTTGCAGTCAAGAAACACCGCATTGACGTTGATAAAACAGTTCCTGCCAATGCTGATATGCTGCCCGTAGTCGCACCAGAACGGTAATTCAATCCAGCTGTCATCCCCCCAGGCCGCAAGCAGCTCACGCAACAGACGCTGTTTCTCTTCAGACTGATGTGAGTCCAACGCTGCGAGCTGTTTAGTCAGGCTCCGCGCCCGATGGTACATGGCAATCAGCTCATCATCACGGCTGTTATACACCTCGCCACGCAGCAATTTCTCTCTTTCTGACATCCCAGGCTCCTGAAAGGTTTGACACCTTACGGGTTATACCGCCGCGCCTGAGTGGAACCTATGCCATAAAGCGAAAAATCGTGACCTGCATCTCATTCTGGCAAGTCTTGCTGCGGAAAATCGCCCGATTTGCCGCGTTATCCATGGAAAGCGGGGCAACCCTCGGCGATTGCGTTGAAACATGATAAAATCGGCTTCTTTGCGTAGCCGGATAATTGCCATGAACTCAACCAACCAGGAAAAGCTGCTCGCGCAGGCTGAACAACTCTGTCAGCAACGCAACGTGCGACTGACCCCGCAACGGCTGGAAGTGTTACGCCTGATGGCTGAGCAACCCGGCGCCATCAGCGCTTACGACTTGCTGGATTTACTGCGTGTGGCAGAGCCTCAGGCCAAGCCACCTACAGTCTATCGTGCACTGGATTTCTTGCTGGAACAGGGATTTATCCACCGCGTTGAATCGGCAAACAGCTATGTGCTGTGCCACCACTTCGAACAACCTATGCATACCTCTGCCCTGTTTATCTGCGATCGCTGCGGACAGGTCACGGAGCGCACTACCGAAGGGGTGGAAGAAACCTTGCAGAAACTGGCTCAAGAATCAGGGTTTGTGCTGCGCCACAGCGTAGTGGAAGCCCACGGTCTGTGTTCTGCCTGTGTGGTAGTAGAAAATTGTGAGAACCAACACGATTGCGATCATGACCACAGCATTGTGGTAAAGAAAAAATAAGCGGATTGGATTGCAGGAGGGAGCGGGTACGTCCTTGTTCCCGTGGCCGTGGCAGGGGGGAAATCTGCCAGGCCGGATGGTGTCGTAGCGCCGCAATACTCAGCGGCTCATCGCGCTACCAACGATACTTGCTGTGCTCTTCCCAGGCTTTGACTTCTTTTTCGGCTGCCTCTTTCTGGTAGCCATAGCGTTCCTGGATTTTACCGACCAGCTGTTCGCGTTTCCCTTCGATAACGGTGATATCGTCATCGGTCAGCTTGCCCCATTTTTCCTTCACTTTACCTTTAAACTGCTTCCAGTTACCGTCGGCTTGATCTTTGTTCATAATCTCTCCGTTACTCTTGGTTGTCAGTTTTAGATAAATCTGGCTGGACTTAACTGAGTCAAATTTAAGGTTATCTAATGCGTCCGTTGCCAATTAAGCGCGGGCTTAATTCGCCAGCCACGTGATTAACTATAGTCACCCATCACGAAAAGCGCCCGAAAAGCAGCATGAAATAGGGCTAGGAAAAGTCTCAATAGCAAAAAACGCCATTAAAACAGTAAGCAAGCGAACCAAAACAGCCCCCATCGCATGTAACCAAATGTGAATACTCATCCCGTATCATCAACTAATCTGGCCTATCCATTGCTAATGGAGATGCAAACCAGGTGCCTTGCACGCTATGACGGTGCCATACCCAGCCCAAAGCAGCCCCGCGCAGTGCCAGGAATACCGCCAGAGCCAGCCATAAACCGTGGTTGCCCAATACCGGCAAGGTGAACAACGTCAACCCATAGCCCACTGCGGCTACCGCCATGCTGTTACGCATTTCTGCACCACGGGTGGCGCCGATAAACATGCCATCCAACAGGTAGCACCACACTCCCACCAGAGGCAGCACCACCTGCCAAGGCAGATAATGGTTTGCCAGCGCACGCAACTCCACTAGCGAGGTTAAGCCCGCCACAATATGTTGCCCGGCGAACAGATAAACAACGGCAAAACCACAGGCAACCAGGCAAGCCTGCCGACAGGCGGCACGCCATACTTTACGCAGTTGCCGCCCGTCCCGCGCACCATAGGCGTGGCCGGAATGGGCTTCCACCGCGTAGGCAAAACCATCCAGCGCGTAGGCGGTAAAGGTCAGCAGATTCATCAGCACCGCATTCACCGCCACCACTTCTCCGCCCATGCGGGCTCCCAGAATGGTCAACGAGGCGAAACACAGTTGCAGTAATAACGAGCGCAGCATGATGTCGCGGTTAAGTGCCAGCAGGCGGCGCAGATCCCCACGCCAGGCGGTGCGCAGCATCGCCAGCGAAATCCCCCGCATGTGTAGTACCCGCCATGCTAACCACAAACCCAGCAACAGCGTGGCGTACTCCGCAATCACCGTGGCAGTCGCGGCCCCTTGCACGTTCCAACCCAGCCCCATCACCAGCCAGATATCCAGCACGATGTTCAGCAGGTTACCGACAATCAACAGGATCACCGGCGCCCGCACGTACTGAACTCCCAGCAACCAGCCGAGCAACACCATATTGGCCAACGCCGCCGGGGCGCTCAGCCAGCGGATCTCCAAAAATAGCCTGGCCTGTACCAAGACTTCCCGATCGCCCCCCACAATGTTCAGCGCCAAGGTGATCAACGGGGCTCGCAACAGCACAATCGCCAACCCGGCCACCAGCGCCAACAATAACGGCTGCATAAAGGCACGAGCCAACCGGTAGGGATCTTGCGCGCCCAGCGCCTGCGCCGTCAGCCCGGTGGTGCTCATACGCAGGAACAGCAACAACATAAACAGGAAGCTAGTGGCCATTGACCCCACCGCGACCCCGCCAAGGTAGCTAGGGCTATCGAGATGGCCGATAACGGCGGTATCCACCAGGCCAAGCAAGGGGACGGTAATATTGGAGAAGATCATCGGCAATGCCAGACGCCACAGAGCTTTGTCGGTGTCACTGGTAAAGGCAGAAAGCAGGCGCATGGCGATATGTTCCCGTAAAAGCATAGATTTAAAGCTGAAGATAAAGTGGCAATGTAGCTGAATTTGCAGGGATCGAACATGTTTGACCGTAGGGGCGCCGCATGCTGCGCCCGCTTAGTGTCTCATGTATCGCCCCAGAGTTGGGGCGAGGTTTGCCGTTTTAAAGGGCTGTAATACGAGGTAAAGCGGTTAGATCCAGTCGCCGTTGCGGATCACACCCACCGCCAGGCCTTCGATGGTGAAGTTCTGCTGGCGCAGATCGACCACGATCGGTTGGAATTCACTGTTTTCTGGCAGCAGTTCGACGACGTTACCGTGTTTCTTCAGGCGCTTGACCGTGACCTCGTCTTCAATACGGGCGACGACAACCTGACCGTTGCGTACGTCTTGAGTCTTATGCACTGCCAGCAGATCGCCATCCAGGATGCCGATATCGCGCATCGACATGCCGCTAACGCGCAGCAGGAAATCGGCATTAGGCTTGAACAGAGAAGGATCCACTTTATAGTGCCCTTCAATGTGCTGCTGAGCTAACAGAGGTTCACCTGCAGCCACACGGCCCACCAGGGGTAACCCCTCTTCATCTTCCATCAGCAAGCGGATACCGCGTGAAGCACCGGAGATGATCTCGATAACGCCTTTGCGAGCCAGTGCTTTCAAGTGCTCTTCTGCAGCATTTGGTGAGCGGAACCCCAGGCGCATTGCGATCTCGGCACGCGTCGGTGGCATGCCCGTTTGCGAAATATGATCGCGAATCAGGTCGTAGACCTCTTGCTGTCTGGTAGTTAGTGCTTTCATTCCGCCCCCTGTTTGTTTATACAGTCTTGCTGTGAGTATATACAGCTAAGTCTGGATTGGGAACCGAAGAATAAATAAAAATCAGCAGGTAGCGAGCGGGATCGCAACGATACCCGCTGGTTTTCACGCCAAATGCTGCCAAAGTACCGAAGCCCAAACGAACAGTGCCAGAATGATTGCCAGCGATACCGCCGCCGAGCCCATATCTTTGGCCCGCCCGGAGAGCTCGTGATATTCCGTACCCACGCGATCGACAACGGCCTCAATCGCGCTGTTGAGGATTTCGACAATCATCACCAGCAGCACCGAGCCGATCAACAAGATGCGCGCTATCGCCCCCACATCCAGCCAAACCGCCACGATGATAGCCACCACCGTCGCCACCAGTTCCTGGCGGAATGCGGCTTCGTTCTGCCAGGCAGCGGTTAAACCTTTATAGGAATAGCCTGCGGCTTTAATGACACGCGTCAGGCCAGTTGCTTGATTTGCCATAATTAAGAACGCCTTTTTCCAAGATGGATCATGTACCCGTCGTGTTGCAGCCGCAACGTTCCAGACAGATTTGCCAGCCCAATCACATTTTTATCGCAGCGCAGTATACAGCAAGGTTGGAATACCTTAATCACCTAGCTATGTCGTACCAATGCCGCGAGCGCATGAATGCGCTAGAGCGGCCAATTTGATATCCATCAGGTATAATTCAACCATGTACTTCCATTGCCGTGAACGGCCGTGGATTTCCCAACGCCACAGATCTGCTACCCGGTTTCTGGTATGCTTGCGGCGAATTGCTAACAAGAGGCTTCACGTTGTCATGTCAGGTTGGCGTAAAATCTATTATAAGATATTGAACTTACCACTAAAAATGTTGGTAAGAAGTAAGGTTATCCCTTCAGATCCGGTCACGGAGTTAGGGTTGGATCCCTCACGACCGATTTTGTATGTTTTACCTTATAATTCCAAGGCGGATTTACTCACCTTGCGCACCCAGTGTCTGGCGCAAGATCTGCCCGATCCCCTTAACCCGTTGGAAATCGATGGCACCGTGCTGCCAAGCTACGTGTTTATCCACGATGGCCCACGCGTATTCCGCTATTACACCCCCAAAGAAGAATCGGTAAAACTGTTCCACGATTATCTGGATCTGCACCGCAGCAACCCGGATCTCGATATTCAGATGTTGCCGGTATCGGTGATGTTTGGCCGCTCCCCTGGGCGCGAAGGCCACGGCACGCCTCACCTGCGCCTGCTGAACGGCGTACAGAAGTTCTTCGCCGTACTGTGGCTGGGGCGCGACAGTTTTGTCCGTTTCTCCAACACCGTGTCCCTGCGCCGGATGGCGACCGAGCACGGCACCGATAAGACCATCGCGCAAAAACTGGCCCGTGTCGCACGCATGCACTTCGCACGCCAGCGCCTGGCCGCCGTTGGGCCAAGCCTGCCTGCCCGTCAGGATCTGTTCAAAAAGCTGCTGGCCTCCAAGGCGATTGAAAAAGCGATCGAAGACGAAGCGCGCAGCAAAAAGATCTCCCACGAAAAGGCCCAGCAGAATGCAATTGCGCTGATGGAAGAGATTGCCGCCGATTTCTCCTATGAAACGGTGCGCCTGTCCGACCGCGTATTGAGTTGGACCTGGAACCGGCTGTATCAAGGTATCAACGTCACCAACGCCGAGCGCGTGCGTCAGCTGGCGCAAGATGGCCACGAGATCGTCTATGTGCCGTGTCACCGCAGCCATATGGACTATCTGCTGCTGTCCTATGTGCTCTACCATCAAGGGCTGGTGCCACCGCATATCGCAGCGGGTATTAACCTGAACTTCTGGCCTGCCGGACCGATCTTCCGCCGCCTGGGTGCGTTCTTTATCCGCCGCACTTTCAAGGGCAACAAACTCTATTCAACCGTGTTTCGTGAATACCTCGGTGAGCTGTTCACCCGTGGTTACTCGGTAGAATACTTTGTTGAAGGCGGGCGTTCCCGTACCGGCCGCCTGCTGGAACCGAAAACCGGCACCCTGTCGATGACCATTCAGGCCATGCTGCGCGGCGGTACCCGTCCGATCACCCTGGTGCCGATTTATATCGGTTACGAGCACGTGATGGAAGTAGGGACTTACGCCAAAGAGCTGCGTGGCGCGACCAAAGAGAAAGAGAGCCTGCTGCAAATGGTGCGCGGCTTGCGCAAGCTACGCAACCTCGGCCAGGGCTACGTAAACTTTGGTGAACCGCTGCCGTTGACTACGTACCTGAACCAAAACGTCCCACAGTGGCGTGAGTCTATCGACCCGATCGAAGCACAGCGCCCAAGCTGGCTGACGCCATCGGTCAACGATCTGGCGGCTCAAATCATGGTGCGCATCAACAACGCTGCCGCCGCCAACGCCATGAACCTGTGTTCCACCGCGCTGCTGGCCTCACGCCAACGTTCGCTGACCCGTGAGCAGTTGCTTGAGCAGTTGGAATGCTACTTACAGTTAATGCGTAACGTGCCTTATGCACCGGACGCCACCGTACCAACGCAAACTCCAGACCAGTTGCTGGATCACGCTTTAAACATGAACAAGTTTGAAGTGGAGAAGGACAACATCGGCGACATCATCATTCTGCCGCGCGAGCAGGCGGTGCTGATGACGTACTATCGCAACAATATCCATCATATGTTGGTACTGCCTTCATTAATCGCCTCTATCGTGATGCATCACCGCCGCGTATCGCGCGTTGAGCTGCTGCGTCAGGTCAGCCTGATCTATCCGATGCTGAAGGCCGAGCTGTTCCTGCGTTACGAAAAAGAACAGCTTGCCGAAGTGCTGCAACCGCTGATCGAAGAGCTGATACGTCAGCAGCTGATTTGTAGCAAAGGCGATGAGCTGGTGCTAAACCCTGCGCGCATCCGTCCGTTGCAGCTATTGGCCGCTGGCGTGCGTGAAACCCTACAACGCTATGCCATCACCATGTCGATCCTCAGCGCCAACCCAAGTATCAACCGGGGTGCCCTGGAGAAAGAGAGCCGCATTATGGCCCAGCGTTTGTCGGTGCTGCACGGCATCAACGCGCCAGAATTCTTCGACAAAGCGGTGTTCTCCACCCTGGTGGCGACGCTGCGTGAAGAAGGCTTTATCAATGATATTGGCGATGCGATCCGCGAGCACACCATGGAGGTTTACACCATGTTGAGCGATCTGATCACCCCGGAAATCAAGTTGACCATCGAAAGCGTCAGCATGCCGGAAGAAACCAATACCCCAGCGCTGGCGTCTGAAGTGGTTAAAGAAGACGAGTAACTTGCAGGCCAGTTACCACAAAAAAGGCATCCGATAATGGATGCCTTTTTACTTTTTGCGTTGGGCAAATCACACGTAGCTAAGCGCAATACCGATGAACAACACCAAGCCAACGTAGTTGTTATTCAGGAAGGCACGGAAGCAGGCATCCCGATCGCGACCAGCCACCTGCTTTTGTTGATGGATAAACAACGCCCCAGCCAGCAACAGCGACCAGTAAAACGCGCCCCCCAGTTGCATCAGATAACCCACCCACAACATCAGCAACAGCGTAGCAAACTGCAACAGCCCGACGATCAGCTTGTCATGGCGGCCGAACAGCACCGCGGTAGACTTGATGCCAATCTTCAAATCGTCATCACGATCGACCATGGCATACAGGGTATCGTAAGCCACCGTCCAGCAAATGTTGGCCAGAAACAGCAACCAGCAGCTCAGTGGTAGCGACTCGCTGACAGCGGCATAGGCCATCGGGATCGACCAGCCAAACGCCGCCCCCAACACCACCTGTGGCAGATTGGTCACCCGCTTCATAAACGGGTAAACCCAGGCCAGCGCCAGAGCCGCCAGCGACAGCCAGATGGTCATGGCGTTCAACGTCAGCACCAGCGCAAAGGAAACCAGCACCAGCGAGACAAACAGGATCTTGGCCTCTTTTTCGCTAACGCGGCCACTCGGCATCGGGCGGCCTGCGGTGCGTTTCACATGCCCATCGAAAGCGCGATCGGCATAGTCATTCACCACGCAACCCGCAGCACGCATCAGGAAAACGCCAAGCACAAACACCAGCAATACCGACGGCGAAGGAACTTTCCCCCCTGCCAACCACAATGCCCACAAGGTAGGCCACAGCAACAATAGCGTGCCAATCGGCTTATCGATGCGCATCAGATGGCAATAGGCCTGCCATTTGCTTTGAATCACGCTCCCTTCCAAAGTTCTTTCTCCCCTAATTATGCCGGAGTGCCCTTTTCCACCGCATACAGTGGAGAGGCCGGTAGAAACAGTTCCGTCAGTAACAATGGTTTTCCCGCCAGACGGAGGCGAGAACGCCGTGCCCACAAATCCTTCTGCTGGCCAACATGGATATAATCACGAGTCAGGCTTTCACTGCTGAACAGATATCGGCCCAGTGGCAGCGTCCCCAGATCGACCAGCGCCAGATCCGGCCCGGTCAGTGTTTCCTGTGGGATCACCGTACGCCCCAGCAGCCAGGGCTCGCCGTCACCCAGTAAGACGATCTCACGCAGCCAATAGCGCTCGCTGTGTGGCAGATGAACCGCCTCTTCGGCAAGCTGGTCACGAGTGATGAAGCATTCACGCTGAGGTTCTACCTGCACTCGGCCACAATGGCGCTCAAAACGGCGGGTCATGGAACCTAACTCCATCAGCCAATCGCTAACGGCGGCAGGTATTGAGGAATGTTCAGACAACCACTCAATAGGCGGCAGGATGGGATCCCTATTGCCAGACATTATGCTACTCCAGGCCAGAGGCTGCGTGCCGCGCCAAGCCATACAAACTGTTAACAGAAATCCATTGTAACGCAGAAATGCAAAAGCGGCAGGCAGATTCGTGACGTAACGCATCCCCCATTATCAGGGGGTAAAACGGCAGGCTGTCCTAGTGGAAGATGTCATAACGCGAGAGAGTTCGTACTGTTGGTGCCACGCAGTCCCCCTCTGCTCGATATCAGTGGGGAAACGCGGGTGGGCAGATGAAAAAAGGTGCGCAGAAGCGCACCAATCATCAAGCCAGCATCGGTAGCGTGGGGGATTACCCCTTGCCTTTCACGCTGCCAATAAACGTTTCACGAGCGGTGGTGGAACCCAGTTTTTCGGCCTCATTCATCAGTTTCAGCGCCTTATCGATATCCCCCGCCTTGACCGCCTGTTTAATGCCGTTATTGAAGTAAGCTTCGGTGTCATTGAGCATCGGCTCTGCCGGTGCGCTGACAACCGGTGCTGGAGCCGCAACTGCCGGAGCGGTAGCACCCACCACGACCGGTGGCGTTGCCGGAGCCGATTGCAGCATGCCAATCATGATGTTGCTGGCCCCTTGTTCTGCCGTCACCTTCAGCTTCAACATGCCGCTGGTGCTGTGGCTGGCGATCGGATCCGGGATGTCCGGTACCGCGTTACCCACGCCTTGGGCGTAGGCTTTGGCCGGGTTGGTCAGGGTGGTGGTTTTAGCCAGATCCTGCTGGGTGGTGTACACCAACAGATAGATCTGTTTTTGTCCCAGCGCCGGGGTCAGTTTCAACGTGCCTTCCAGCCGATCGGCGGACATCACGCCAGGTGGCTGGTAAGCGAAATAGCTGCTCGGATAATAGGCCGCCGGGCGCATATGTTCATCGAGCACCAATACGCTTGGGGCATAGATTGAGTTTTTATTGGCCAGACTGCTCAGTTGGATTTCCAGCGATCCCCGATCGGCCGGCAGCGCAAATGCGGCAACGGCCCCCTGGATCTGGCCCTGGTTGATCTGTGGGCTGACGTTATTGAGTTGGACATCCTGGGTCACCGGCGGTACCAACGGCTGCCAAGGCAAACTTTGCAGGGTGGCGGCACTGATGGCCGGTGCGACGGAAACGTTGGCCGGGGTATCGGCATAGGTCGCCAGCGGTGCGCCGACGGTCAACGCCAGAGACAGGCAGAGTGACAGTAGATTTTTTTTCATTGTTATTACCCTCTCGCTTTGAGCGTATATCCCGGCAGCGGGCAGGCAAGCGCACTACTGCCGGTTAAACGGTAAGAGGGAGGGCGTACAGGCGCCCTCCCGTCAAGCCAGTATTACCACCAGATTTCCATCTGGGCACCGAAGGTGACTTCGCTGTCTTTACCACGGCTGAAGGTATGCATGCTGGTATCGTTATAAGCCGTACCTGCGTTGTAGCCCGCACCGGAATCGTTGTTTGCGTAGCCCCACTTCTCATCCCAGTTGGCGTAGGTCGCGAAGACACGGATCGCCGGACGTGACCAGATGCTGTTACCCGCTTGCCACTGTTGTGCCAGGGTGACTTTGTATTGGCCGTTACGATCGCCAGTACGTTGAGACTTCACGTTGTCGTAGCCGACTTCCATCAGGGTGCTCATGATTGGCGTCCATTTGTACATTGGGCGCACGCCCACGGTGTACCAGGTGGTGCCGTTGTCATTATCGCGGTTAACGTCCTGATACATGGCAACGTACATCATTGCCCAATCATCGTTGAAGTCGATGGCACCGTGATCCAGCACGCGGATCATCTTGCCATTGTCATCAATGGAAGAGCCTTGGCTGCGGCCATTGTTCTGCGCGGTCATGGAGTCGGTTGCATACTGCACCACAAACTTGTTGTAGCCGCCCAGGATGCTCTGGGTATGTTCCGCAGTAAACATCCAACCGTCTTTGCTTGCCCCGTCGGCCAGGTGGTAACCGTCCTGCTCATTGGCACGGCCATAATCCACACCCAGTTCCAACGTACCGCCAGGGTTCAGCTCAAGGCCAGCCAAACGCAGGTCGAAGGTATCGTTGACGGTTGGACGCTCGTCACGTTGATTGTCGATATAGCCTAAGGAACCACCGGATTCAGTGTTACGGGTCACGGCGGCAGACAGCTTGCCGAAGCCCAGGTCGATATTTTCCAGACCGGCACCAGGACCTGAGATGTCCCAGTAGTAGAAGTCGATCATATGAACGTCATGACGCTGATAGAAGCGCTTACCGGCCCACATGTTGGCACCTGGCAACGCGTCGATCAGGTTTTTACCCTGCACGTTCACTTCGCGGAAGGCCGGGCTGGTGGATTCCCAGTCAGACTGTTGCGATACGGAATAAGCCACGTTGGTGTCGAAGTAGAAGCTCTTGTCGCCCTCTTTCCACACTTCCTGGCCCAGTTTCAGTTCCGCATAGGTTTCACATTCGTTACCCAGACGGTACTTGCTGCTGGCACCGGTGGACTGGAAACACTGTTGTTCACCACCGCTCCCGGTCCAACCGATACCGGAACGTGCGTAGCCGTGGAAATCCACCGCCATCGCTGATGTGGACAAGACACCGGCGGCGACAGCCAGCGTCAGAGGAAGTTTGCGCAGAGTAGTCATCATTATTCTCCTGTTATACAGACCTTGATGCTTTAAACACCCGGTTCCTGATGCAGCCGTTTACACGCCGTCCCGTCCTCGCGGAACAGGTGGCAGCGGTGTGGCGGCAGGCCGATGGCGAATGTTGCACCTTCTTCTACCAGCACCACGTCGTTCTGGCGGTAAACCAGGTTTTGACGAATTGCCGGAATTTGGATATGGATTTGCGTCTCGTTGCCGAGCTGCTCCACCACCTGTACTTCACCCATCAATGTCACTTCAGATTCGGAACTCGGTAACAGATGTTCTGGTCGGATGCCCAACGACAGGTTGGCCCCAACCTCAATGCCCTCCCCTTCAACCGGTAGCCATACCAATTGGCGATTGGGCATCGGCAGTTCGATCTGTACCCGCAGCGCTTCCACATCGGTCACTTTCACCGGTAGGAAATTCATTTTCGGCGAGCCGATAAAGCCCGCGACAAAGCGGTTGGCCGGGTAGTGATAGAGTTCCAGCGGTTTGCCGATCTGGGCCACACGCCCGGCGTCCAGCACCACGATTTTGTCGGCCAGCGTCATCGCTTCGACCTGATCGTGGGTGACGTAAATCATGGTGCGCTGCAGCCGCTTGTGCAGACGTGAGATCTCAATGCGCATCTGCACCCGCAGTGCGGCATCCAGGTTGGAAAGCGGTTCGTCCAGCAGGAACACATCGGGTTCAGCCACCAGCGTACGGCCAATCGCCACCCGCTGACGCTGCCCACCGGACAGGGCTTTTGGGCGTCGGTCCAGCAAATGCGCTAATTGCAGCACTTCAGACACCTGATTAACCCGCTGATTGATTTCCGCTTTTTTAGCCCCGGCCAGCTTCAGGCCAAACGACATGTTGTCGGCCACGGACAGATGCGGATACAGCGCGTAAGACTGGAACACCATGCCGATACCGCGCTCGGAAGGCGGCACCTCATTCATCCGTTTTTCGCCGATGAACAGATCGCCAGAGGTAATATCCTCCAGCCCGGCGATCATGCGCAGCAGCGTTGATTTACCGCAGCCGGATGGCCCGACAAACACCACAAACTCGCCGTCATCGATAGTCAGATTGACGTCTTTGGAAATCACGACCTCGCCGAAGGCCTTATAAACGCTGCGCAGTGTGACGCTAGCCATGCGTTACTCCCCTGCTTTCGCAGTTAACATTTCGTGTGAATATGGCGGAACCGAAGCCCGCCAAGACCCATTGATGACCCTCTTGCTGCGCACCGTACTGCCATGCCATAGGCTTGGTCGCCTCAGCCGGTGCGGCCGGCTGAGTATAAGGCTGTAGGTTGATCAGCGCTTCAAGGCATTGATCCTGATGGGTAATAAGTAAGCGAATAACGCCATTTTCCTGGCTGATCTGGTTCAGAACACCACATTGGATCACCGGGTGCTGACGCAGGGCCAACAGAGCCTGGCAGTAACGTAGGGTTGAATGGTGGTCGTGCTGCTGGCGGCTGATGGCCAGCGCACGGTGTTCTATCGCCACCTGTTGGTACCAGTGGATCTCTCCTGCGGTGACCTGCTCTGGCGCTTCATGCCAAGGCATCGGGGTTTGTGCCCCCTGCGGTTCTTGCAGATCCGCCGCGTGTGGCAAACCCAGCTCTTCGCCCTGATACAAACAGATAGGGGCTGGCAGTAATGCCAACAGGGTCAGGAAAGCCTGTGCAGAACGCAGATCGCCTTGCCCCCAATGGCTGACCACCCGCGGCTGATCGATTTCGCCAGTGCTCCAGACTTTTTCGCCCAGTTGGTGACGATGGGTATGCAATACCTCCACCAGCTTTTCGCAGCTGAACGGCACCACTTCCAACGCTAGCGCGCTGCGGGCATAGTGCTGTTCGGGAGCGGCACTGCGACAGATACGTTGAGTGCCTTCACTGTGCCAAAGTGCCAGCCCGTGCCCGGCCACTTCCGCTCCAGCCTCTGGCGATAACGCCTGCGGCAATAACAGCCCGTCCACCGCCAGTGCTTTCAGATAGGGCAGCGCCGCCATCATGCCGTGCACGTCGCCCACACCATCGCCGTTTCCATCGCGGAAACTGACCGGATGGATCCGGTACAACGTGGGGTGAGTGGCGGTACGCACTGGTGACATAGGTCCGGGTTCCTGCTGCGTTGGGCGGTAAAAATCAATGTTGCCAATAGTGAGGTAATGGCAAGGAGGGGTAATCATCCGTAACAGGATTTTTCATGGGGGAGGAGATGGGAGGATGAGAGAACGACGATGCGCGGCGAAAGTTCCCGGCATAAGGCAAATCTGTGATCTTCCTTGCAAAAATAGCCCTGCCTTTTAGTGTCCGACACCACAGAATAGGGCGGTTTGCTAGCTGGATCACACTACTCAGGCATGGGGCGTAGAAGGGGGGAGGATGAGAACACCGCGGGTTGTGACCCACTATTAGCGCGTAACCGCTCTCCTTACCGCAGTCCCCACAGAAGGATTGGATTTATGAATCGCACAATGACAACAACCGTACGCACGCTGGCGCTTTCAGCATTAACGACGCTGGTGCTCTCCTCCTCCGCTTTCGCCAAAATAGAAGAAGGCAAACTGGTTATCTGGATCAACGGCGATAAAGGCTATAACGGCCTGGCCGAGGTGGGTAAAAAGTTTGAGAAAGACACCGGTATCAAAGTGACCATCGAACACCCGGACAAACTGGAAGAGAAGTTCCCGCAGGTTGCCGCTACCGGTGACGGCCCGGACATCATCTTCTGGGCCCACGACCGTTTCGGGGGCTACGCGCAATCGGGCCTGTTGGCAGAAATCCACCCTTCCAAAGCCTTCCAGGACAAAATCTATCCGTTCACCTGGGATGCGGTACGCTTTGACGGCAAGCTGATCGGTTACCCGATCGCGGTAGAAGCCCTGTCGCTGATTTATAACAAAGACCTGATCAAAGAAGCGCCAAAAACCTGGGAAGAGATCCCGGCGCTGGATAAAGAGCTGCGCGCCAAAGGCAAAAGCGCCATCATGTGGAACCTGCAAGAACCCTACTTCACCTGGCCAGTCATTGCCGCCAATGGCGGTTATGCCTTCAAGTTTGAAGATGGCAAATACAATATCAAAGACGTGGGCGTAGCCAACGCCGGTTCACAGGCTGGCCTGCAGTTCATCGTCGATCTGGTGAAGAACAAGCACATCAACGCCGATACCGACTACTCGATTGCCGAAGCCGCCTTCAACAAGGGCCAGACGGCGATGACCATCAACGGGCCTTGGGCCTGGACCAACATCGAGCAAAGCAAAATCAACTATGGTGTCACGCTGCTGCCAACCTTCCAGGGCAAACCGTCCAAGCCGTTCGTTGGCGTGCTGACCGCAGGCATCAACGCCGCCAGCCCGAACAAAGAACTGGCGACCGAGTTCCTGGAGAACTACCTGATCACCGATCAAGGCCTGGCTGACGTTAACAAAGACAAACCGTTGGGTGCCGTGGCGCTGAAATCGTTCCAGGAACAGCTGGCAAAAGATCCGAAGATTGCCGCCACCATGCAGAACTCGCAAAACGGCGAAATCATGCCAAACATCCCGCAGATGAGTACCTTCTGGTATGCAATGCGTAGTGCCGTGATCAACGCCATCACTGGCCGCCAGACGGTGAAAGCCGCACTGGAAGATGCTCATACCCGTATCACCAAGTAATACCCTGGCCATTGGCGGGCTGTGATGCCCGCCTTTGCCCTGCTGTGTGAGTGGCCGTTGGCCTCTCGCGGTAACACCTGAAAGGAAAGCCCTATGCAACTTGCTCACGCCGGAACACCCGCGCGAAAAAAATCGAAGTGGTGGCAGAGTGACATACTGAAATGGCTGATTGTCGGCCTGTTCAGTCTGGTGACCTGCTATCTGATTGTGGTGATGTATGCACAGGGAGAATATCTGTTCGCCATCCTGACGCTGGTGCTGGTCAGTGCCGGACTCTACGTGTTCGCCAACCGCCGTGCCTATGCCTGGCGTTACGTCTATCCTGGTGTCGCCGGAATGGGGCTGTTCGTCCTGTTCCCGCTGATTTGTACCATCGCCATCGCCTTTACCAACTACAGCAGCACCAACCAGCTGACCTTCGAACGCGCTCAGTCGGTGCTGATGCAACGCCAGTTCCAGACCGGTAAAACCTTCACCTTCGGGCTGTATCCGGCAGAGAACCAACAGTGGCGTTTGCAGTTAACTCATCCAGATAGCGGCCAACTACTGATTTCTGCGCCGTTTAGCCTCAACGCCAGTGAGCCACAAACGTTGAAATTGGCGGTAGAAAGCGCTGAGGCTGCCGGTGAGCGCGCTACGCTGCGCGTGATCACCCAGAATCGCCAAACACTGAGCCAGCTTGTCGCCATCCTGCCTGAAGGTGGTGAGTTGCGCATGAGTTCCCTGCGCCAGTTCTCCGGTACCAGCCCGTTATACACGCTAGCCAAAGACGGCAGCACGCTGACCAATAACCAGACTCAGGTACAGTATCGCCCTAACCCGGAGATTGGTTTCTATCAGGCCATCAACGCCGAGGGTAATTGGGCCACCGACACCCTCAGCCCGGGTTATACCGTCACCATCGGCTGGAAAAACTTCTTGCGGGTGCTCAACGATGAAGGCATCCAGAAGCCGTTTATCTCCATCTTTGTCTGGACCATTATTTTCTCGGTCATGACCGTGATCCTCACCGTGGCCGTAGGCATGGTGCTGGCCTGCGTGGTGCAGTGGGAAGCGCTGAAAGGCAAAGCGGTGTATCGGGTGTTGCTGATCCTGCCCTACGCGGTGCCTTCGTTTATTTCCATTTTGATTTTCAAAGGGTTATTCAACCAGAGCTTCGGTGAAATCAACCTGATGCTCAACGCACTGTTCGGCATTAAACCGGCCTGGTTCACCGATCCGCTCACCGCCAAAAGTATGATCCTGGTCGTCAATACCTGGCTGGGTTATCCGTACATGATGATCCTGTGTATGGGCCTGCTGAAAGCCATTCCCGACGATCTGTATGAAGCCTCGGCAATGGACGGCGCCAGCCCGATGCAGAATTTCTTCCGTATCACCCTGCCGCTGCTGATCAAGCCGTTGACGCCGCTGATGATTGCCAGCTTTGCCTTCAACTTTAACAACTTCGTGCTGATCCAACTGCTGACCCGCGGCGGGCCAGACATGATCGGCACCACCACACCGGCCGGATATACCGATCTGTTGGTGAGCTACACCTATCGCATCGCGTTTGAAGGCGGTGGGGGTCAGGACTTCGGGCTGGCGGCGGCCATTGCCACGCTGATTTTCCTGTTGGTTGGCGCACTGGCGATCCTGAATCTGAAAGCCAGCAAGATGAACTTTGACTAAGGGAGAACGACAATGGCCATGGTGCAACCCAAATCCCAGCGCGTACGCCTGTGGATCACCCATATTCTGATGCTGAGCTTTATTGCCCTGATCATGTTCCCGTTGCTGATGGTAATAGCGATTTCGCTACGCTCCGGTAACTTTGCCACCGGCAGTCTGATCCCGGATCAGATCTCCTGGGACCACTGGCGGCTGGCGCTGGGGATGAGCGTCACCCAGGCGGATGGCAGTATCACCCCACCGCCTTTCCCAGTGCTGTTATGGCTGTGGAACTCGATTAAAGTCGCGGCGATCACCGCTGTGGGAATAGTGACGCTCTCTACCACCTGTGCCTACGCCTTTGCCCGCATGCGTTTTCGTGGCAAAAGCACCCTGCTGAAAAGCATGCTGATCTTCCAGATGTTCCCGGCGGTGCTGTCTTTAGTCGCGCTGTACGCCCTGTTCGATCGCCTGGGGCAGTACATTCCGTTTATCGGCCTCAATACCCATGGCGGTGTGATATTCGCCTATATGGGCGGTATTGCGCTGCACGTCTGGACCATTAAAGGCTACTTTGAAACCATCGATAACTCGTTGGAAGAAGCCGCCGCCCTGGACGGTGCCACGCCTTGGCAAGCGTTCCGCCTGGTGCTGCTGCCCCTTTCAGTCCCGATCCTGGCGGTGGTGTTTATTCTGTCGTTTATCGCGGCGATCACCGAGGTACCGGTGGCTTCACTGTTGTTACGTGACGTGAACAGCTACACGCTGGCCGTCGGCATGCAGCAATATCTGAATCCGCAGAACTATCTGTGGGGTGACTTTGCCGCCGCAGCGGTGTTGTCCGCCATTCCGATCACCGCCGTATTCCTGCTGGCGCAGCGCTGGTTGGTCGGTGGCCTGACGGCGGGAGGGGTGAAAGGTTAATTTATGCCACTGCAATACGTTTGATGTACTTTGTTCCTAACTATTACCCTATGGATTTCAAGTTACAGCTAGGCACCAAGCTATCTCATCCCCAGGAGCTTACTTTTCGTAAGTGACTGGGGTGAGATAGTGCAGGTAACAACGCTGTAGCTTGAAAGACGACGGGTAATCAAGAACTGTGTCTTTGGCGGCCTTTGCTGGGCCGCCATTTTTATGCTTACTCCCGTTTCAGCCGATCGGTGTTGGCCAGATACAAGGTCACCACCAGTAATAATATGGCTGCGGAATAAATCAGCGTGTCGAAAGGGTTCTCATGATCAACGATGATCAAACGAATAATCGCGGTAATACCAATATAGATAAAGTAGCGTAGCGGGAAGTGATAGCCCGACTCAAAGTATTTAACAATCAAGGCGATAAATTCGAAGTAGAGGAAATAAATCACGATCCCCTCAATCAACTGATACGAAGAAGACTCTTCGTTGCTGACGAATAATACTTTCGCCAAATGAAAGGTTTCTTTGACCAAAAAAACCACCAAAATCGCCGCCAATAGCAGCAACCCCACGTTCAGAACCCGCTGTAGCCCCTTTGCGATCATCAATGATCGTGATGTTTTTGCCATGACTTCTCCCGTCGTTCGGCCTGTTATTAATGCAGAAAATGCCTAATGGGCTTTTTCCTAAAGTTGCCCTGAGGGTTTATCTTCAGGCGAATTACTCTATTTTCAATCAGTTGTGTGAATTGATTACGCTTGTATATATTTGTAGCAAATTGAAATGTCCTCTATCATGGGCGTAGTCTTAGGCATTATGCCTCCAAATTCCCGTAATCTAGAAAGGAACTTTCATGCGAGCTAAACTCCACGCACTGGTCGCGGCAGGCCTTTTCACCTGTTCGTTTGCCAGCTACGCCGGCGGACTGGTGACTCCTGATAACGATCTGCGCAATGACCTCGCCTGGTTATCCGATCGCGGTGTGATTAACGTCAGCCTGTCTACCTGGCCGCTAAGCCAGGAAGAGATCAACTCGGTGCTGGCGCAGGCCAAACCGGTGACCAACACCGAGAAAAACGTCATTGACCGCGTACAGCGCCGGGTGGGTGACTTAAAAGCCAATATTACCGTCACCGGTTATACCTCTACCGACAAACCGGGCACGCCGCAGGGCTTCGGTCAGAGTCACTATGCCGACAGCAGCCTGACCATCGGTGCCGGTGCCAACGGTGAGTTCTGGGACGTGCGCCTGCAAGGCGCCGTGGAAGGCGATCAGCGCGTCTCTGATGGCTCCAAATTCAACCTGAACGGCTCATACGGCGCCATCAAAGTGTGGAACCAGTGGCTGTCATTCGGTGAGGTCTCTCAGTGGTGGGGTCCTGGCTATGACGGCAGCCTGATCCGTTCCGACGCGGCGCGCCCGGTAGCTGGCTTTATGCTGCAACGTGCCGATCAATCCCCGTTTGAAACACCTTGGCTGTCCTGGATCGGTCGTTGGCAATATCAGATCACCGCAGGTCAACTGTCTCAATATACCGCCATTCCTAACACCAAGCTGATCGGTGGCCGCCTGACCATGATGCCAACCGACTTCGTGGAGCTGGGTGCTTCACGTATTATGCAGTGGGGGGGTGATGGCCGTACGCAATCCTTCAGCTCATTCTGGGATGGCTTTACCGGCCGTGATAACGACGACTCTGGCCAGGGTAACGATCCGGGCAACCAGCTCGCCGGTTTCGACTTCAAGCTGAAAATGCAGCCGTTGATCGGTATGCCAGTAAGTCTGTACGGTCAGTTGGTGGGTGAGGATGAGGCGGGCTTCCTGCCATCGCAAAACACCTATCTGCTCGGCCTGGAAGGCCACCCGGAATGGGGCCCTACCGTGATCAACTGGCATATTGAAGGGGCGGATACCCGCGCCGATATGAGCCGTAAGAATTATGTCTATACGCACCATACCTATAAAGACGGCTACTACCAGCAAGGCTACCCGCTGGGCCACGCGATGGGCGGTGACGGTCAGATGCTGTCCGGCCGTGTAGAGCTGGTGTTGGAGGATGGCCAACGCTGGAGTACTCGCCTGGTGTACGCCAAGGTGAACCCGAAAGATCAGAGCATCAACCAGGCATTCCCGAAATCCGACACGCTGAAAGGCATTCAGTTGGGTTGGGGCTATACCTTCATCCATCAGGTGAAGTTTGATACCAGCCTGTGGTACACCGATAACAACAACAGCACCGCCGATGACGTGGGTGCCGGTGTCAGCATGGCCGTACCGATCAATCTGTAATCCCTGCAGATGTCAAAAAACCCGCCGCGGCGGGTTTTTTATTGGCTGCGATTCAGAGCAACTTAACGCCAGGCTTTAAAGCGATTGATCAAGCCGTTGGTTGAGGTGTCATGGCTGGTCACCGCTTCTTTACCCGCCAGTTCCGGCAGAATACGGTTAGCCAGCTGTTTACCCAACTCTACACCCCATTGGTCGAAGGTGAAGATGTTGAGGATCGCACCTTGGGTGAAGATCTTGTGCTCATACAGGGCAATCAGGCTACCCAGGCTGAACGGAGTGATCTCACGCAGCAGGATGGAGTTGGTTGGGCGGTTGCCTTCAAACACTTTGAATGGGGCAACGTGCTTGACCTCTTCCGGTTTTTTACCCTGTGCGGCGAACTCTTCCTCAACCACATCCAGTGACTTACCGAACGCCAGCGCTTCCGTCTGTGCGAAGAAGTTCGACAACAGTTTGGCGTGGTGGTCGCTCAGTGGGTTATGGCTGATGGCCGGGGCGATAAAGTCGCAAGGCACCAGCTTGGTCCCCTGATGGATCAGCTGATAGAACGCATGTTGGCCGTTGGTGCCTGGTTCACCCCAGATAATCGGGCCGGTCTGGTAATCTACCGGGTTGCCGTTACGGTCAACGTATTTGCCGTTAGACTCCATGTTGCCCTGTTGGAAATAAGCGGCAAAACGATGCATATACTGGTCGTACGGCAGGATCGCTTCGGTTTCTGCGCCGAAGAAATTGTTGTACCAGATGCCGATCAACGCCAACAACACCGGCAGGTTTTGCTCGGCAGGCGTCTGGGCAAAGTGTTTGTCCATCTCATGCGCACCGCTCAGCAACTGCTCGAAGTTTTCAAAGCCCAGAGACAGCGCGATAGACAGGCCGATTGCCGACCACAGAGAGTAACGGCCACCCACCCAGTCCCAGAATTCGAACATATTGTCGGTGTCGATACCAAACTCGGCCACCGCTTTACCGTTGGTAGACAGCGCGGCGAAGTGTTTCGCGACGTGCTGCTGATCGCCAGCGGTGCTCAGGAACCAGTCGCGCGCGCTGAGGGCGTTGGTCATGGTTTCTTGAGTCGTGAAGGTTTTAGACGCCACCAGGAACAGCGTAGTCGCCGGATCCAACGGTTTTAGCGTTTCGGCGATATGGGTGCCGTCCACGTTGGAAACAAAGTGCATGTTCAGGTGGTTTTTATACGGGCGCAGCGCTTCGGTTGCCATATAAGGGCCGAGGTCTGAGCCGCCGATGCCGATGTTAACCACGTCGGTAATCGGTTTGCCGGTGTAACCTTTCCAGTCACCGCCGATGACCCGGCCACAGAACTGTTTCATCTTCGCCAGCACCGCATTAACTTCTGGCATCACGTCCTTGCCATCAACAATGATTGGCGTGTTACTGCGGTTACGCAGGGCAACATGCAGCACGGCACGATCTTCCGTACGGTTGATTTTCTCACCGGAGAACATCGATTTGATCGCGCTTTGCAGGTCGGTTTCTTTCGCCAGTGCCTGCAGCTTCTCCAGGGTTTCTGCGGTAATGCGGTTTTTGGAATAGTCCACCAGCATCTGATCGTTGAAAGTGGCAGAGAACTTGGAGAAACGCTCACTATCCTGAGCAAACAGGTCACGGATCTGGACGTCTTTGATTTGTTCGAAATGTTGCTGCAGGGCTTGCCAAGCAGCGGTTTGACTAGGATTGATATTTTTCATAGCGGCGCTCTTATGCTTGAGAATGAATCGGAGGTGATGGACCGATTGTAGCCTGTTCGACTGTGATTATGATCTCTTTTCTTGCGATAGGCGTTAACTCTCAGACCGCCACACCCCATTTTTACCTTTCCACAACAATCTGCTGATATTTCACCTAACAGCCTGTTATCACTACGCTGAAACGTCCCTCTCACCACGCTTTTCTCTTAATGCGCAGTCCGCAATATTCGGTCGCTCTACTCCCTGCTGAGCGCAGATGAAAATCCCTCAGCGTCTTCCCGTTGACAGTAGCCAATAAACCCGTTATTCCTAATCACCTACTTGCACATCCACTGTGCAAGCCAGAAGAGGCGCGTCGCCCAGGTAGAGTGTCAGAGGAGCCATTATCCGATGACGGCACTGGAGGGGGAGCGACGCCGAGGCGAGATGCTTACGGCAATCATCACGTCGGCTACAGGGGCTGAATCCCCTGAGTTGTCACCATGGGCTGCTCTGAATGTGCAGTCAGCAAGGTGGGGCGCTTCTGGGTGTATCGTAGCCTCAACCTCTACGCCTGCTCCCTGTTTACCGCTCTTCCCTTGTGCCAAGGCTTATGGAAATTAAATGCCAATTTGAATGGCGTCCCTGACACGAGGTTTTACATGACTCAAGCAGCACCCCAAAACGCAACCGTAGTAGCCAAATTCGGCGGCACCAGCGTGGCCGATTTCGAGGCGATGAACCGCAGCGCCGACGTGGTACTTTCTAATCCCGATGTCCGCTTGGTGGTTCTCTCCGCCTCTGCCGGTATCACCAACCTGTTGGTGGCCCTGGCCGAAGGTTGCCACGCCGACAAGCGCAACGAACAACTGGCCGAAATCCGCCGCATTCAATACGCCATTCTCGATCGCCTCGAGAACCCGATGGTGATCCGCGAAGAAATCGACCGCATGCTGGAAAATATCACCACGCTGTCGGAAGCCGCTGCGCTGGCCACCTCTGCCGCACTGACCGATGAACTGGTCAGCCATGGCGAGCTGATGTCTACCCTGCTGTTTGTGGAAATTCTGCGCGATCGTAAGGTACAGGCAGAATGGTTCGATGTGCGTAAAGTGATGCGTACCGACGACCATTTCGGCCGCGCCGTACCGGACAGCGCCGCGCTGACCGAGTTGGCTCAAACCCTGTTGAAGCCGCGCCTGCAACAGGCGTTGGTGATCACCCAGGGCTTTATCGGCTGCGAACCCAAAGGCCGCACCACTACGCTGGGCCGTGGTGGCAGTGACTTTACTGCGGCCCTGCTGGGTGAAGCATTAAACGTCAGCCGCGTGGATATCTGGACTGATGTCCCGGGTATTTATACCACCGACCCACGCGTGGTACCTGCCGCCAAACGTATCGATAAAATTGCCTTTGAAGAAGCGGCGGAAATGGCCACCTTCGGTGCCAAAGTGCTGCACCCGGCCACTCTGCTGCCTGCCGTGCGCAGCAACATCCCGGTCTTCGTCGGCTCAAGCAAAGATCCTGCCGCGGGTGGCACGCTGGTGTGCAATACCACGGAAAACCCGCCGCTGTTCCGCGCGCTGGCCTTACGCCGCAAGCAAACCCTACTGACGCTGCACAGCCTGAACATGTTGCACGCACGTGGCTTCCTGGCCGAAGTGTTCAACATTCTGGCCCGGCATAATATCTCGGTCGATCTGATCACCACTTCCGAAGTCAGCGTGGCATTGACCATGGATACCACCGGTTCCACCACCACCGGCGGCAGTCTGTTAACCACCTCCCTGCTCACCGAACTGTCCTCGCTGTGCCGGGTGGAAGTGGAAGAGAATCTGGCGCTGGTCGCCCTGATCGGCAACAAACTTTCACAGGCCTGCGGCGTCGGTAAAGAGGTATTCGGCGTGTTGGATCCGTTCAATATCCGCATGATCTGCTACGGAGCCAGCAGCTATAACCTGTGCTTCCTGGTGCCGGGCGATGATGCAGAGCGCGTGGTACAAACGCTGCATCACAATCTGTTTGAGTAAGCCCCTCACCCTAACCCTCTCCCACAGGGAGAGGGGACTGAACGTGCCACAGGTTAATTCCTGCATCTGGCTTTAACACGGGCGCAGCATGTGAACTGCCGACAACGCTGAAATGGCTCCCTCGCCCTTTGAGAGAGGGCCGGGGTGAGGGGAGATTGATTGGCCTTAACTGAATCTACAGAGGCTCAGCAAACTGGGCCCACCACAACACACACCACCACCTTAACGTTCAATCTTGGCAAAGGATAACCTCTCTCATGCTGGCAAAAATCACACGTTTATTCCCATTATGGGCCGTGTTGCTCTCCATTGCGGCCTACTACACCCCGTCGACCTTTACCGGCATCAGCCCTTACGTCAGTACGCTGCTGATGCTGATCATGTTTGCCATGGGCGTCACTCTGCGCCTGGATGACTTCAAACGCGTGCTGTCGCGCCCCGGCCCGGTAGCGGCGGGGATCTTCCTGCATTACCTGATTATGCCGCTGGCCGCCTGGCTGCTGGCAATGCTGTTCCGTATGCCGCCGGATCTCTCTGCCGGTATGGTACTCGTTGGCAGCGTAGCCAGCGGCACCGCCTCCAACGTGATGATCTATCTGGCTAAAGGCGATGTCGCCCTGTCAGTGACCATTTCAGCCGTCTCTACGCTGGTTGGCGTTTTTGCCACCCCGCTGCTGACACGCCTGTATGTTGATGCCGAAATCAGCGTAGATATCATGGGGATGTTATTCAGCATTCTGCAGATCGTGGTGATCCCGATAGGGCTGGGCCTGATCGTCCACCACAGCTTCACCAAAACCGTCAAACGGGTTGAGCCTTATCTGCCAGCCCTGTCGATGGTCTGTATTGTGGCGATCATCAGTGCGGTGGTTGCAGGTAGCCAGAGCCATATTGCCTCGGTAGGATTTGTAGTGATCATCGCGGTGATCCTGCATAACGGCATCGGGCTACTCGGGGGCTACTGGGGAGGAAAAATGCTCGGCTTCGACGAATCTACCTGCCGTACGCTGGCTATTGAAGTCGGTATGCAAAACTCTGGGTTGGCGGCAACGCTGGGCAAGATTTACTTCTCACCGCTGGCCGCGCTGCCGGGTGCACTGTTCTCGGTATGGCACAACCTGTCCGGTTCTCTGCTGGCAGGCTACTGGTCTGGCCGCCCGATCAAAAAAGTGGATTGACCCTACAGTGCCCGACCTCTATCAGCGGTCGGGCACTAGCCTGGTGTTCTGCGGCCTGATAAAAGTTGCCACATGGATGGGGAAACTTATTTCACCGGTAGCGTGGCATCACCCTGCTTAAAGCCGTAACGACCAAGCGGAGTGATGCTCACGGAAGTAACCTTACCTGACACGGTCAGTTTCTTTTCTTCACCCGCCATCAGGTAGTAATTCTCCAACGGTACGATTTGCTTCGATGGCAATAAGGTGAGCTGGGGAGCTAAACGCACCACATGCAAGCCGTTATTCTTCACCACCAGCGTCGTGCCGGTTTGAGTCAACTGCAGATCTTCCCAAGGGGTTTTGCTCACCGCCACCGCTTTAGGTTGTACAATCAGCCCAATACTCTGGCGTACCGGTATACGCGCACTGTTATCCACTGCCTGTCCCACCCCTTCAAAAGAAGCCTTCAACATGACTTCATGGGGTAATACCGCCCCCTGCTTGAGCACAAAATTCACCTGCTGACTCTGGCCAGCCTCAATCCGGGAAATCGGCGGTGAAATCAAGATGAACTTGCTAAACGCCTTGCCATCCAGATCTTCGACCTTGGTCGCCAACAACATCGGTTCAGAAGTCGTATTCTTGATACTGAAGTTTGTCCGCCCGGTACTTTCCTCCAGCACGATCCCCATACTTTCTAGCTGGAAAGAGGCCTGAGCAGAAGATATGCCCGCCGTAATCAGTAACATACCGCCGACTACCCGGCCAACAAACCTTGTTATCTTGTTCATCTTTTATCCTATTACGTTGTGCTTGATTCTTTATGCAATGACGGCCTAATGGCAGACAGCATCCCGCTCTTCATACAACACCGACGGATCAAATGCCGTCGGTACGTCATAACTCACTAGGCATTCATCCATGTTGACGCGACGCACGCGCAAAACCTTACCAATATCCTCATTGACCAGCATGAGGTTGCCTTCACCAATCAGGGTCCCCAACAGCTGCCCTTTCTCATCATGTACAGATGCCCCTGTGGGCAATATGTCCCCCCGCGCATCCCGGATAGTGAGTAATAATTGGCGGACCTCGGTGACCCTAAATTGCCTTTTCGCCACGCTGCCGCGCGCCAGCTCCAGCTCCTGAGCCGTCGTATCCAGGCGCAGGTTTAACGGTAATGACAAGGTATCTACTTGTGCCTTTAGCGGCGTATAAGGTGTGGCCGAGGGCAGCAACACATCACCGGCAAAATCGGTGATACCTTCCCCCACGCCAGTGATTCTGGTGCCCGCGTACCCTGGCACACTGACGACGATCAACGTATCTCCCACCCGTTGAGGTGACATCACCCAGGTGTTGTTAGCCACCCCCATCGAACCCGAAGAGAGCAAAGATTGTGAAAAACTCCCCTGGCTGGAACGCGATGCCCCCAGCGACAACCGGGTGTAGGCGGTATTTCCACTCAGGTTGCCACTGGTCTGGTAATCGCCACTACTATCCCGAGCGATATCCAGATAACCTTTTAATGGCCCCCTGACGTCGCCCTGCCAACTGCTTCCCAGCGTCATTTGCTTGTTCCTACGCTGTTGCAGGCGGCTGTTAACACGCCCCCCACCGAGCGGTAAGCTCACTCCTGCATAAAGGGTGGGCTGAGAACGGGACGAGGATTGCAAACTCAGGTTCAACGACGCCGCCCCCAGACTTTTACCGTAGGCCAGTGTGTGCCCCCAGCCAGGCGTGTTATCGCGGTAATAGCGCTCATGCGACAGGCTGTAGGTAAATACGCCCCATGCCGGGGTATTCCAGGACACAGCAAGTCCCCCGGTATAATGCAAGCGTGAGCCCATACGCGCTTCAGCCCAGCCCGTAGGCTGGCGCAACGATTCATCCGCATTCAGGAATCCCAAGGTGCGATACTGTCCAGTCAGAGATAACGAAAAGCTCCGGCTCACTGTCAGCCTCCCTTGAGCATCCAGTTGTATACCCTGCTGCCGACCCCGACTGTACACGGCGTTAGCGGATAACCAATTACCTAATTTATCCCCAAGGCCCCCCTGCCAAGCCAACCGCTGATATTTGGCCGAGAGCATCCCCCCCATGCCAATCTGCCGGAAGCCGCTTAAACTGAACTGTTTCTCTCCCATCAACAACGCTGGCGGCGAAGCCTGATTTTGCTGCCTACCCTGGAGACGATAGCGCCCCACGGCGAGCTGATAGCCACTTTGCTGGCCTTGTTCATCGCCGAGCCCCGGCGTCACGGTAAAACGCTGTTGAAACCCCTCGGCATCAGTCACAGTGACCTCAGTCTCCACCCCCGTCGCCGCTTGGCCCAGGTTGTCCAGAGTAAACGGTCCCGCAGGCAGCAGCGTACGGTACATCACCTGGCCATACTGCTTGACCTCCACCGTCGCCTGGCTTGATACGCTGCCCTGCAGGGGAACCGCTAACGTCGCATGAGTAAGCTGGAAACGTTCACTGGACAGCTGCAAACCTGTGATAGGCAGCCCGCCGCTCAACGCACCACCGACACTAAACTCCCCCACCTGGACCAATGCCCCCCAGTGCGGAAAATCCCGCGTCGCTGAGGTTTCATACACATCCAGCCGATCCCCAAACTCACTCTTGCTGTAGCTAGAGCGATTACGGATCACCCAGTTGCTGATATTCAGGCCAGGCTCCAGCATGGCCTGCCAGGATTGCTGGTTGCCATAACTGCCCTGCATGCGGTTACCGTACAGATCATAATTCAGCATGACGGCATAACCACCACGCTGCTCACTACGCAGTTTATCTGGATCAAAAGCCTCTTCCGGCAACGTGAGCTCCACGCGGAAGGTACCGGGAAAAACCCGAACCTGAGCTTGTGGCCAGCGTGATTCAATACGTTCACAGTCGCCAAGAGGCGAGGTCAACCGTAAATGCAACGTGTCAGCTAAACGAGCCTCCAGACACAGTTCTCCCTCCTGACCAAAACGAACCTCTTCCTGATAGCGTTGCGCGGCATTCACCTCCAACGTGACCCGTTGAACCCCTGGCAAAAATCGTGATGTCGAAAAGAACGCCGCAATATCCGCGTTATACCCGAGGTTTTCGAGGGTTTTTACATCAAAGCCAGCAGCATCCGCACGCGCCATCAGCAGAGCCGACAACATCCATGCCACCGATGCATTTTGCCTCATGGGCGATTCTATTCCCTTGCTTGCCCGACCGGTGCCGACATCAACAGAGGGGGGAGTCCCCCCTCTCAATTAACGTACGACATGGCCCGTAGAGATTTACAGCCCGAAGCCAAACTCCAAGGTAGCAGAACCATCCAGGGTGACATCTTCAGTGAGAGCACCGTTCATCGCACTCTTTGGCGCCATATAGGCGGTTGCATTCATACCGAATTTAAAGTCTTTGCCAATAGACACCCCAGCGGTTTTGGACGCAGCCCAGCCCATGCGCCGACCTTGCTGAGCCATCAACAATCCAGTCACATTGTTGATATCACCATCATCCGTGGCAAACATTGGGGTCTCGACCCCATCCACAGTAGGCTGGGTAAATCTTAATTGGTAATAACCCAGTTTCCCGGTCTTGTTCACCAGACCGAGACCAAAGTTGCTGCCTAATCCACTACTGCCGTAAGCAGATTCCGCTCGATTGTCCGTCGCAGTGAATGTCAATGGAGTTGGCGCACTACACTTCACACGAACCACGCCACCATCGACACGCCCTATCGGAGTAATAACATCGGTAACTGACGATTGTTTAATCTTTTCAAAATCAAATACCCCATTATTCGACACCGACACTTCACAATTTACCGCAGATATTTCGCCAATGACCTTTACCTCAGCGCTTTCTGACGCAAGCGCCGCAGCAGAAAGCAGTAGCGATGAAAGGGCGGTTAATTGCAGTAGGTTCTTTTTCATCTATTAATATCCTTATGTCTATCATCCGTCTCCTGAACGTCAGGAAGCGTATTTATCCGTAATAAAAATTAGAGTGCGTAGCTAAAGCTCAGCGTGGCAGAACCATCCAGTTTGGTACCCTCAGCAGGAGTGCCCCCCATATCTTGTAATGAAGCCAATACTGGCTCTACTGCTAAATATGCCTGGAAGAATTTACCACTAGCCTGAGCGTCCTCTCTGGTTGCCCAACCGGTGACTTTGCCTTTTTCAACGTAGACGCCGTTAGTCGCTTCAATTGAAGCGCTGCCTTTGTTTTCGCTGTAGACCGCTGCGGCAACGCGATCAACTGTGGCTCCAAAAAATTTCATTTTATAAAAACCTAACTTTCCAGCGCCATTTACATTACCGAGACCGAAATGCGTATTACCGATTGAGCTGGCAGTGCCTTCACGGTTATCAACCGCGCTAAAGTTCAAGAAGGTATCGGCTTCGCACATAACCGTCACCTCGCCATTAATTTCTTTCAATAGCTTAGTCTTGGTAGGGTCAATCGCACCACTTGCAATTTTCCCCAGATTATAAACGCCATTATTAGTTAAGGAGACTTCGCAACTCGGTATTGCCATCTTTCCTTTCACCGATAATTCGGATGACATAGAAGATGCCATTGCCGACCCCATACTCATTGCCATGACGGAAACGACCACACCTGAAACAATTGTTTTTTTCATAAAAATGTCCATATAGTATTTTGAATATAACCCGACTCCCAACATTGGGCGTAGGTAAGGCTCGAGAGAAATACCTTCTCCCGTTCTACTTTATTACCGCGCAAGCTTCCCCTTACGGCAATAAGAGTAAAAGTTGTACATTCCCTTGAGCAAGATAAATAAAGAGACGGGACGAGGAACTTATATACCGAAAGTAAAGTCCAACGTCGCTGAACCATCCAGTGACATTGCTTCTACGGCCTCGTTATCAGGCAGAGTCAGCCGTGGGGACACCGTAATATCCACGGAGAAGAGTCTTCCCGCCGACGACCCCGCCCGTGTTACGTTGTTTTCTGGTACCAGCCAACGGGTGCGTACACCAGGAACAAGCGTCGTAATACCGGACCGAGATGTGGGTTGCCCTGATGTTTGTGGTATAACCGCCATCTGGTCAATTCGGGCATTACTTACCCCTAACAGGTAACGCCCTAACGTCCGGGTGCCATTACCTCCAAGGCTAAAGTAAGCCGCTCCCATATCCGCGCTTGGCCTGAACCTGTTGTCCTGTGGAATGATGTCCATGTACGCCGTGCTGCTACACTTCACCCGCCAAGACTGTGTTATTGCGGGCAAGTTTATCCAACCCTGGGTTCCACTCGATCGGCTAATTCTCCCAAAATCATACACCCCACTATTGGGGGCAATGATCTCGCAACGGGGTGATGCTATTTCCCCTATGACCTTGACCTCACCTGAAGGCATTGCAGCCAAACACCCCACAGATAATAGACTTGTGGCCCCGACCATCCATTTTAGTATTTGAATATTCAGTGGCTAACTCCCTCTTATTATTCACCCTCTCAATTCCCTAAAGCCATTTACCTTTCAAATAAGATAGCTCATTTTCAAAGCGAAAATAGTCTAACAAGCTTATACAAAAACTTAAACGTACAATCATGCCAGAAAAAGACGAAATATAACCCCGCATAGAAATATCACTTGATTATTGACAACCCACTCATTATGACATTTAAAGAACGCTAGGGTTTTAAACCTAAATAAAATAAAATGACAACATTTGTATCTATTCAGGGTGGGGTTTTCAAAATGATGATCTGTACAGTACGGATTTCACCTAACGCACTCCCGATAATATCTAGCCCGAAAACCTCAAGATGCAGCTGAAAGTGCCCCTTAATTCGAGACGTCATTAAGCTCGCTATTACCGGCAGTCATTAGGTATAAAATCGGGGAAACCACGGTAAAAACCCCCTATTTTCTCAAAAACAGCTAGCTTCCTCCCACTTGCTCATCGCCTTTTATCAGCATGTCATCCTATTAGGATTTGGATTACAAGGGTGGGATCGTGAACAATTTTGTAATCAGGAAGAGTTAGATTATGGCTCACTCCACCCACAATATAGATAATGCGGTACCGGGTGAGGCAATCCCTATTACCTCACCCAGCCTTGGCGTTATTTTATCTGATCAGCCTTGCTGGTTAACGATCCTGGATCACAGCCTGCCAGGCATCTCTTCCCAATCACGGTCGTCGTCTTTCTCATCTTGATCCAGCGCGTTATAGGCCACCGCGCAGAACAACGAGTTAAGCCGCTTCATATCCCCCAACAACGCCAGATGCAGCGAGCTGGTTTCGATACTTTGCACGTTTTGCTGATGCAGGCGATCGACGTGCGCATGGGCATAACGACGATCCAGAATGCGGAAACGGTGCTTGGAACGGCGTAACCGCTTGGCGCTGGTGATATCACCGGAGAGAAATACCGACAGGCTAAGGCGCAGATTGTCGGTCAACTTTTCATGCAATTGGTCCAGTTCGGCCAGACCTTCGGCGGAGAACGAACTGCGCGCACCATGCGATTGATCCGCCACATCACTAGCCATACGTTCGATGATATCGCCAGCCTGCTCCAGGTTGAGGGCCATTTCGATGATCTCCGCCCAACGGCGCGAATCCGCCTCTCCCAGGTCTTCCCTCTGGATCTGTGCCAGGTAAAGTTTGATGGCGGTGTACAACACGTGAACGTCATCATCCAGACGGCGAACTTCTTTGGCCTGGATGCGCTTACCATGCAATACCTCATGGTGCAGGACCATCATATGCTCTATCACATCCCCCATCCGCAGGGTTTCCCGTGCCGCATTGGCCAGGGCCAAACTTGGCGTATCCAGGGCGCTGACGTCGAGGTGGCGTGGCCGCAAACGGGGATCTTCTGTAGGAGCATCGACGATCCACGTTTCGCACAGGCGCGCCATCGGCCCTGACAACGGCACCTGTAGCAGACAACGCACCAGGTTGTAGAACATGTGAAAATAGATCACCAGCTCTTCTGTATTACCAGGCAGCCGCTCAATACCGTGTGCAATCAGGGAAACAAACGGCAGCACCAGCGCACTACCCAACAGTTTGAACAACAGGCTCCCCAACGCCACGCGACGGCCGGCGGCATTCTGGCCGCTGGTGTTCAACATCACCAACAGGCCGCTGCCCAGGTTGGCACCGATCACCAGGCACAGCGCCACCTGTAGAGAAATCACTCCCGAGGCGGTCAACGTCGCGGTCAACAGCACAGCGGCCAGGCTGGAATAGCTGATAATGGCAAACAGGGCACCGATCAGCGCATCGAGCATCACATCGCCGGTCAGCGACGAGAAGATCACTTTAACGCCATAGCCCTGAGTGATCGGCGTCGCGGCTGCCACAATCAGTTCCAGCGCCAATACAATCAAGCCAAGACCAATGGCGACGCGCCCCATCTGGCCTACGCGGGTTTGCTTGCGGCTGAGGAATAAAATTACGCCGACAAAAATCAGCAGTGGCGAAAGCCAGGAGAGATTGAACGTCAGCACCCGCGCCATGATCGCCGTGCCAACATCGGCCCCCAGCATAATCACCAGCGCAGGCCCAAGGCCCACCAGCCCTTGCGCCACAAAAGAAGAAACCAGTAACGCCGTCGCATTACTGCTTTGTACCAACGCGGTTACTCCGATGCCAGCCACAAAGGCCAGCGGCTTTTTCTCTATGCTGCTGCTCAGAACCTGGCGCAGATTGGCACCGTAGACCCGCATGATGCCGGTCCGGACGATATGGGTTCCCCACACCAGCATGGCAATGGCGGAAAGTAGATTAAGAAGGGTCAACACGGAAGGCTCGCTCCATTGACGCCCGGCAGGCACCACAGGCTATCCCGCCTGCCAGACGCCAGTTAAGCAGGACAGCGGCAAATCACTTTCTTATATTTTATACCCTATAGATTTCAAGTTGGCCGCTCAAGCACATACCTGCGCTCGCGGTATTTGTACATCCCTGTATAGCAATTTGAACTCTGTACTCCACGCCCCCGAATGACGCGACCCACGGATGGGCCGAGTCATTCAATTGCGGATAACAACACTGCGGCTTGAAAGACGACGGGTATGGCAATTAATCTGCATCGTACCCTAGGTTCGGGGCCAGCCAGCGCTCTACGTCACTGATCTTCATCCCCTTACGCTGCGCGTAGTCTTCGACCTGATCGCGCTGGATTTGTGCCACGGCAAAGTACTTGCTCTGCGGATGGCTGAAATACCAGCCGGAGACCGCCGCTCCAGGCCACATGGCGAAGGATTCGGTCAGTTCCATGCCGGTATGGCGGTTAACGTCCAGCAACTGCCAGATCTCCGCTTTTTCGGTATGTTCTGGGCAAGCAGGATAGCCGGGAGCCGGGCGGATGCCTTGATAATTCTCACGGATCAGCTCTTCGTTACTCAGATTTTCATCGGCGGCAAAGCCCCAATGCAGCTTGCGCACCTGCTCGTGGAGATATTCGGCAAAGGCCTCTGCCAAACGATCGGATAACGCTTTGACCATGATCTTGTTGTAGTCGTCATGCTTGGCATCATAGGCCGCCGCCAAAGCATCTTCTTCCAACCCACCCGTGACCGCGAATGCGCCAAAATAGTCGGCTTTGCCGCTACTTTTCGGGGCCACAAAGTCGGCCAGGCAGTAGTTCGGGAAATCGGTTTTTTCCGTTTGCTGACGCAGATGACGGCTGACCACCAGCACCTCTTCACGGCTTTCATCCCGGTAGACTTCCACATCATCCCCAACGCGGTTAGCCGGGAACAGGCCATAGACGCCACGCGGGTTGAGGGTACCAGTAGCGGCCAGCATATCCAGCATTTCGTTGGCATCCTGGAACAGGCGCTTGGCCTCTTCCCCTACCACTTCATCCTCCAGAATGCGCGGATACTTGCCCGCCAGCGACCAGGTCATAAAGAACGGCGTCCAGTCGATATAGTGACGCAGCGTGTTAATGCTGGCCTCAACCGGGAACACCCCCAGCTTGTTCGGCACCGGTGGCTGGTAGTTTTCCCAATCCAGCACCATAGCGTTATCCCGCGCCTGTTGCAGGCTGACCGGCGGCGTACGCGGCTTTTTACGCCCGTGCTGGATACGCACGGTTTCGTACTCTTTGCGAGTGCGGGCGACAAACTCGTCGCGCTGGGTGTCTGATAGCAGCGCCGCAACCACGCCAACGGTACGCGAGGCATTCTGCACGTAGGTAGTCGAGCCGCTGTAGTTCTGCTCAATCTTCACCGCGGTATGGGCCTTGGAGGTGGTCGCCCCGCCGATCAGCAGCGGCAGAGTAAAGCCTTGGCGCTCCATCTCTTTTGCCACGTTCACCATTTCGTCCAGCGACGGGGTGATCAGGCCAGACAGACCGATAATATCCACGTTCTGTTCGCGGGCGGTTTTCAGGATCTTGTCCGTCGGCACCATCACGCCCAGATCGATAATTTCGTAGTTGTTACATTGCAGCACCACGCCGACGATGTTTTTGCCGATGTCGTGTACGTCGCCCTTCACCGTCGCCAGCAGAATTTTCCCGGCGGTGGTGCCTTTTTGTTTGCTGGCCTCAATGTAAGGTTCGAGATAGGCCACCGCCTGCTTCATCACGCGGGCCGATTTCACTACCTGCGGCAGGAACATTTTGCCCTCGCCGAACAGGTCACCAACCACGTTCATGCCAGCCATCAGCGGCCCTTCGATCACTTCGATCGGGCGATCCGCCTGCTGGCGCGCTTCTTCGGTGTCTAACTCAATAAATTCGGTAATACCTTTGACCAGCGAATACTCCAGGCGCTTCACTACCGGCCAGCCGCGCCATTCGGCCTGCTGCACCGCCACTTCATTGTCTTTGCTGCCCCGGTATTTCTCCGCCAGTTCCAGCAGACGCTCGGTGCCGTCCTGACGGCGGTTGAGCACCACATCCTCAACGGCTTCACGCAGTTCGGTGCTGAGATCGTCATAGATCGCCAACTGTCCGGCGTTGACGATCCCCATATCCATACCATTGCGAATGGCGTGATACAGGAACACCGCGTGGATCGCTTCACGCACCGGATCGTTGCCACGGAACGAGAAGGAGACGTTGGAGACGCCGCCGGAGATCATCGCGTGCGGCAGGTGGGTTTTGATGTCGGCGCAGGCTTCGATAAAATCGACGGCATAGTTGTTATGCTCTTCGATACCGGTTGCGACGGCAAAAATGTTCGGGTCAAAGATGATGTCTTCCGGCGGAAAACCCACTCGTTCGGTCAGGATCTGGTAAGCACGGCGGCAAATCTCAAATTTGCGTTGGCGGGTATCCGCTTGGCCAACTTCATCGAAGGCCATCACCACCACGGCGGCACCGTAGCGGCGCACCAGTTTGGCATGGTGGATAAAGGCTTCTTCGCCCTCTTTCATCGAGATTGAGTTGACGATGCCTTTACCCTGAATGCATTTCAGGCCCTTTTCGATCACGCTCCATTTAGAGGAGTCGATCATGATCGGGACGCGGGCTATGTCCGGCTCACCGGCGATCAGGCTGAGGAAACGCACCATCGCCGCTTCGGCGTCGAGCATCCCTTCATCCATGTTGATGTCGATGATTTGGGCACCGCTCTCCACCTGTTGGCGGGCCACGGCCAGCGCCTCGTTATACTTTTCTTCTTTAATCAGCCGCTTGAAACGGGCCGATCCGGTAACGTTAGTACGCTCACCCACGTTGACGAACAGCGATTTGGCATCAATATTCAGCGGTTCCAGGCCGGACAGGCGGCAAGCCACCGGTAACTCTGGCAACTGCCGTGGCGGTACACCCTCGACCGCTTTAGCCATCGCGGCAATATGCGCCGGTGTGGTGCCACAGCAGCCACCGATAATATTGAGGAAACCGGCGTGCGCCCATTCGCCCACCTGTTTGGCCATCTCTTCGGCATCGAGATCATATTCACCAAAGGCATTGGGCAAACCGGCGTTCGGGTGGGCGGTCACATAGCTTTCAGAGATGCGAGACAATTCCGCCACGTATTGGCGTAACTCATCCGGGCCGAGCGCACAGTTCAGGCCAAAGGTCAGCGGTTTAACATGACGCAGCGAGTTGTAGAACGCTTCCGTAGTCTGACCGGAAAGGGTGCGGCCAGAGGCGTCGGTGATAGTGCCGGAAATCATGATCGGTAAGGTCACGCCCAGCGCTTCAAACTCGGTTTCGACCGCAAAGGCCGCCGCTTTGGCATTCAGGGTATCGAAGATGGTTTCGATCATGATCAGATCGACGCCCCCTTCCACCAGCGCGCGGGTTGATTCGCGGTAAGCCTCTACCAACTGATCAAAAGAGACATTACGGAAGGCCGGATCGTTAACGTCGGGGGAGATAGAGGCGGTACGGTTGGTTGGGCCCAGTACACCAGCAACGTAGCGCGGTTTTTCCGGGGTGCGCGCCGTCCATTCATCAGCGCAAGCGCGAGCCAGCAAAGCGGCCTGGTAGTTAATTTCCGCGGATAGCGACTCCATATGGTAGTCGGCCATCGCGATAGTGGTCGAGTTGAAGGTGTTGGTTTCGAGGATGTCGGCCCCCGCCTCCAGGTAACCGTTGTGGATCGCAGTGATCACCTCCGGCTTGCTTAACACCAGCAGGTCGTTATTGCCTTTCAGATCGCTTTGCCAATCGGCAAAACGCTCACCGCGGTAGTCTGCCTCCTCCAGCCGATAGCTCTGGATCATGGTGCCCATACCGCCGTCCAACACTAAAATACGCTGCGATAGCTGCTGACGCAGTTGTTCCACTCGATTTATCACTGTAGCCCCTTCACACCCGATTATCCGCCCGACGACTTATTACCCCACATCCCAATGTTGTAGCGGCGCGGCACACTACGCCCGTCATGCATCCTGCAACTTGAAAGATGGAGGGTCTGACATCCTAGCACAGGTTATGGCGGCAAAGTTGCGAGCGGGTATTGAGAGTTTTTCAGGTTCGCCGAGCAACAGATCCGATGAGCGGAGAAGCAACTTGCAATTCATACTCAAAAAACGAAAATGAATTCCATCATACGGAAAGCATAAGGTGAATCATGGCCACTCCCGTTCCCGCCAAACGCGGTAAAAAACCCCGCGCCGCCGCGCCCGCCACCAGCACGGCGACCGGCCAGGTCCAGTCACTGACTCGTGGTCTGAAACTATTGGAATATATTGCCGAAGCGCAAGGTAACGTGGCACTGACCGATCTGGCCCAGCAGGCCGGGTTGCCCAACTCTACTACCCACCGTCTGCTGACGACCATGCAACAGCAGGGGTTTGTCCGTCAGGTAGGCGATCTTGGCCTATGGACCATGGGGGCACATGCGTTTGTGGTGGGCAGTAGCTTCCTGCAAAGCCGTAACCTGCTGGCGATGGTGCACCCAACGCTGCGCCGCCTGATGGAAGAGTCGGGGGAAACGGTCAATCTGGCGGTGATGGACAAAGCCGAGGATCAGGCGGTGATTATCGATCAGGTGCAATGCACCGCGTTGATGCGCATGTCGGCCCCGATTGGCGGCAAGCTGCCGATGCATGCTTCTGGTGCGGGCAAAGCCTTTCTGGCCACCATGCAGGATGACGAAGTGACTAGGCTGCTGCATAAAAAAGGCATGCACACCTATACCCCGCATACGCTAACGCCACATAACCTGAAAGAAGGGTTGGCGGTGATCCGCAAGCAGGGATTCTCGTTCGACGATGAAGAGCATGCCCTTGGCCTACGCTGCCTGGCCGCCTGCATCTTTGATGAGCACCGCGAAGCCTTTGCCGCCATCTCCATCTCCGGCCCGGTATCGCGCATTACCGACGATCGCGTGACGGAACTCGGTGCGCTGGTGATCCATGCGGCAAAAGAAATCAGCCTGGAGTACGGCGGCGTACGGTGATTAGACGGGCGCTGCATTTGGCGCCCTAGGTCATGAGCAAATCCCCGCTGTTATTTTTCTGTATCGCGCTGTAGAGACTTTGTTTCGCTGCCAGCGAAAAGTATGAATTCGATCACAATTAGCGATCTTGCCACCGAAAGCCGATTGCAACCTTTGGCGCTTCCCCCGACAATGTTACCGATAACATGTTACCGGTAACAATCAACCATTAAATAATCTAGCCGCAACAGACTATGACTCGCAGGTGGGGGAACCAAACCATGATCAATAATCAGAATCGTGTTTACGTCATTATGGGCGTTTCCGGCAGCGGCAAGTCTGCCGTCGCCAGTGCCGTTGCCCAACGGCTATCCGCCAACTTCCTGGACGGTGACTTTCTCCATCCTCGCTGCAATATCCAGAAAATGGCCTCAGGCGAACCGCTCAATGACGACGATCGCGCACCCTGGTTGGCCGCCCTGAACGACGCCGCTTTCGCCATGCAGCGTACCAATGCGGTCTCGATCATCGTCTGCTCTGCGCTGAAAAAACATTATCGCGATCGGCTGCGTGCCGGTAACGACAATCTGTCATTCATCTATTTGCACGGCGACTTCCCAGTGATCGAAGCTCGGCTGGCTGCCCGCAAGGGGCATTTCTTCAAACCCCAAATGTTGGTCACCCAGTTCGCCACGCTGGAGCAGCCGGGCCTAGATGAAGTTGACGTCCAGGCCATCGATATCGATCAGCCGCTGGATGCGGTGATTGCCGACACCGTGCGACATATCCAGAGCTTTCTGCCGCAAGAAGCCTGTGCATAACGAGATGTTCTGAACAACATAACTGGCCCTCGCCGCGCGCATTAGGGCTGCATTGTGAGGATGGTATGATTAACAGCACCCTGGCACGTGTAACACAACGCATCATTGAACGTTCAAAAGAGAGCCGAGCTGCCTATCTGGCGCGCATTAATGAAGCCCGTACGCAGACGGTACACCGCTCGCAGCTGGCCTGTGGCAACCTGGCCCACGGCTTTGCCGCCTGCCAGCCCGACGATAAAGCCGCCCTGAAAAACATGGTGCGCAGCGATATCGCCATCATCACTGCCTACAACGATATGCTCTCCGCCCACCAGCCTTATGAAAGCTACCCACAGCGGCTGAAACAGGCGTTGCACAGCGTTGGTGCCGTTGGCCAGGTCGCAGGTGGTGTGCCAGCAATGTGCGATGGTGTGACGCAGGGACAAGATGGCATGGAGCTGTCGTTGATGAGCCGCGATGTGATAGCCATGTCCGCAGCTATCGGCCTTTCCCATAACATGTTCGACGGCGCATTGTTCCTGGGTATCTGCGACAAGATTGTGCCAGGGTTGGTGATGTCTGCCCTGTCCTTCGGCCATTTGCCTGCCGTATTTGTGCCTGCCGGGCCGATGAGCAGCGGCCTGCCAAATAAAGAGAAAGTACGTGTGCGCCAGCTGTATGCCGAGGGCAAGGCCGATCGCCACGCGCTGCTGGAAGCCGAAGCGGCCTCTTACCACGGCGTTGGCACCTGTACCTTCTACGGCACGGCCAACACCAACCAGATGGTGATGGAGGTGATGGGCCTGCATCTGCCCGGCGCCTCTTTCATTCATCCAGACACGCCGCTGCGCGATGCGCTCAATGATGCTGCCGCTCGCCAAATCACCCGCCTGACAGAAACCGCCGGTAATTACCTGCCGATAGGCCAATTGGTGGATGAAAAAGTGGTGGTTAACGGCATCGTATCGCTTCTGGCCACCGGGGGATCGACCAACCTGACGATGCATATGGTGGCCATGGCTCGCGCAGCAGGCATCATCATCAACTGGGATGATTTCTCTGAGCTTTCCGATTCGGTGCCACTGCTGTGCCGCATCTACCCCAACGGCCCGGCGGATATCAATCAGTTCCAGGCGGCGGGCGGTGTGCAATTGGTCGTGCGCGAGCTGCTGAACAACGGCCTGTTGCATCAGGATGTACATACCGTCGCCGGTTTCGGCCTGGAGCGTTACACCCAGGAACCTTGGCTGGACAATGGCCAGTTGGCCTGGCGCGACGGGGCAGCAAGTTCGCTGGACGCGAACGTGATTGCCAGCATAGCCAAACCGTTCGAGCACCATGGCGGAACCAAGGTGCTGGCCGGTAATCTGGGCCGTGCGGTGATGAAGACGTCGGCGGTGCCTGCCGAAAATCAGATTATCGAAGCCCCGGCGATCGTATTCGAAAGCCAGCACGATATCGTCCCTGCCTTCGAAGCAGGCAAGCTGGATCGGGACTGCGTAGTGGTCGTGCGTTTCCAGGGGCCACAGGCCAATGGCATGCCTGAACTGCATAAGCTGATGCCACCGCTTGGGGTATTGATGGATCGCGGCTTCAAGGTCGCGCTGGTGACCGATGGCCGTCTGTCCGGCGCTTCCGGCAAGGTTCCCTCGGCGATCCATGTCACCCCGGAGGCCTACACTGGCGGTATGCTGGCCAAAGTACAAAGCGGCGATATGATCCGGGTGAATGGCCGCACCGGCGAGCTGCAACTACTGGTCGCCGAAGCAGAACTGGCACAGCGAACTCCCTATCACCCCGATCTGAGCGGTGAAAGGAACGGCTGTGGCCGTGAACTGTTTGGCGCGTTACGCAGCCAGCTTTCCGGGGCCGAACAGGGCGCCTGCTGTATCACGTTTTAATCCTGACATGGCCCAGCTTGCTGGGCCTGCTATCAGCCAGCCTGCGCATACCCCGAAGGTAACCGCTGGCTGAAACGCCGCTTTTTACGGTAGGCAAACACATCCTCGACGTGCCCCTCCTTGATGCGCTGCTGCAACCCTCGCCAGTAGTCCGCTTCAAACAGATCGCTGTGCATCTCCTCAAAGACCTTGCGGATACGCCGGTCGCCACACAGGAAATGGCGGAACTCTTCGGGGAAAACGTCGTTAGGTGAAATGCTGTACCAGGGCTCGCTGGCCAGTTCATCTTCCGGGTAGCGCGGCGGCGGGATATTACGGAAGTTCACCTCGGTCATGTAGCAAATCTCGTCGTAGTCGTAGAACACTACGCGCCCATGACGTGTCACACCGAAGTTTTTGAACAGCATATCGCCGGGGAAGATATTGGCCGCAGCCAGCTGTTTGATCGCATTACCATATTCTTCGATGGCGTCATGCATTTGCCGTTCGTCTGCCTGTTCGAGATACAGGTTCAACGGCGTCATTCGCCGCTCCATATACAGATGCTTGATGACCACCCGATCGCCGAGATCTTCCAGTTTTTCCGGCACTTCACGCTGCAACTCCGCCAACAGTTGCGGGCTGATACGCGCCTTATCCACCACAAAATTCTCATATTCCTGGGTATCGGCCATCCGCCCGACGCGATCGTGCTCTTTTACCAGTTGGTAGCAGGCCATCACCTGCGCCTGCGTAACCTCTTTCTGCGGCGCAAATTCGTCTTTGATCACTTTGAATACCCGATCAAAGGACCGCAGCGTAAACACCAGCATCACCATGCCTTTCACGCCCGGCGCAATAATAAATTGCTCCTGCGACTGCGCCATAAAATTCAGGTATTCACGGTAGCATTCGGTTTTACCATGCTTCTGGCAGCCGATCGCCATATACAGTTCGGCGGTGGTTTTACCCGGCAGGATCTCCCGCAACCACTCGACCATCGCCGCTGGCAACGGGGCATAGACCATAAAGTAGGAACGGGCAAAGCCAAACACGATGCTGGCTTCGGCCTTGCTGGTCAGGCAGGTATCAATGAACAACGCGCCGGACTCGCTGTGGTGGATCGGCAATAGGAACGGGTAAACCCCGTCGGCTACCCGCAGTTTACCGACCAACCAGGCCGCCTTGTTACGGTAGAACAGCTCATTACCAATTTGAAACGTCGCTCCCGCTAGCTGTTGGGAACTGAAAGTCTGCAGTAAGGCTTGGGTGATATAGCGAATATCGCGTGGCAAGTCTTCCCACGGCAGTCGCAGCGGCAAGTCGATCAACAGGCTGTGCAGCATGGCAGCCAAATCACCATTGGGAGTAAAATCACGTGCCAACGGCCTGGGAATATCGCGAAAGCGCCGTTCGGGCTGAGAGCTGAAAACGAACAGCTTATCTGGGGTTAAATCCCGATGTTTGAACAGCCGACAGTAAACCGAGTTGAAGAAGCTTTCGGCAATCTCAAAACGCGGGTAGTCAGGCAACAGCTCGGTATAAACCGCCTTCACCCTATTAGGGAAATCCGCATCGTAGTATTTCTGCCCGGTGATGCATTTCAGTTGCTCGACCACCAGACCAACGTGGTGATCGTAAAGATGAATACGTCGTTTCATCGCCTGTTGTACGGCGGGCCAGTCTGCCTGCTCAAAACGCTGCTGCGCTCCGGCCGTGACTTCAAGAAAGCGGCCATATTGCGCATCAAAGCCCTGCAGGATCGTCTGTGCAATCAACAGCTCCAGTTTTTCCGCCATCTTTGCCTCTGCCATTCAGGAATGAAACAAGAGCCTGGCGCCATGCCAGGCCCCTTGGGGGATCAGAACTGCTGTTCTTCGGTGGAACCGGTCAGTGCCGTTACCGAGGAAGCGCCCCCCTGAATAATGGTGGTTACCTTATCGAAGTAGCCGGTCCCCACTTCCTGCTGATGCGAAGCAAAGGTGTAACCGCGCTCGACCGCGGCGAACTCCGGCTGCTGCACTTTTTCGACATAGTGCTTCATGCCTTCGCCACGCGCGTAAGCGTGCGCCAGATCGAACATGTTGAACCACATGCTATGGATACCGGCCAGCGTGATGAACTGGTATTTGTAGCCCATGGCGGACAGCGCGTCCTGGAAACGGGCGATAGTCTGATCGTCCAGGTTCTTTTTCCAGTTGAACGACGGTGAGCAGTTATAGGCCAACAGCTTGCCTGGGAACTTGGCATGGATCGCGTCGGCAAAGCGTTGCGCAGCTTCCAGATCCGGCGTTGAGGTTTCGCACCACACCAGATCGGCATAAGGCGCATAGGCCAGCCCACGGCTGATCGCCTGCTCAATACCGGCATGGGTACGGTAGAAACCTTCGGCGGTGCGTTCGCCAGACACGAAGGCGCTGTCATACGGATCGCAATCGGAGGTCAGCAGGTCTGCCGCGTCGGCATCGGTACGAGCAATCAGCAGGGTTGGGACACCGAGAACGTCAGCAGCCAAGCGCGCCGCAACCAGCTTCTGGATAGCTTCCTGAGTCGGAACCAAGACCTTACCGCCCATATGACCACACTTCTTCACTGCCGCCAGTTGGTCTTCGAAATGCACCCCGGCGGCACCGGCTTCGATCATCGCCTTCATCAGTTCAAAGGCATTCAGCACGCCGCCAAACCCGGCTTCGGCATCCGCCACAATCGGCAGGAAATAATCGGTATAGCCTTTGCTGCCGGGTTCAACCTTATTCGCCCACTGGATCTGATCCGCACGACGGAAAGTATTGTTGATACGCTCAACCACCGTCGGGACAGAGTCGACCGGGTACAGTGATTGATCGGGATACATGGCGGAAGCGGTGTTGGCATCAGCCGCTACCTGCCAACCGGACAGGTAGATCGCTTCAACGCCCGCTTTCGCCTGTTGCAGCGCCTGGCCACCGGTCAGCGCCCCAAGGCTGTTAACGTACCCTTTGCGGGATTTACCGTGCAGCAATTCCCAGAGTTTCGCCGCACCGTTTTGCGCCAACGTACAAACCGGATTGACCGAGCCACGCAGGTTGATCACGTCTTCGGCGCTGTAAGGGCGGGTGATGCCCTCCCAGCGTGCTGATTTCCATTCCTGTTCCAGCTGTTGGATCTGTTGGGTACGAGAGGTCGTCATATTTTTATCCTTTTCAATACTGTAGGGTTAAAGGTCAGGAACGGTTTCAGGCCAGTAATTCGTAGCCGGGTAAGGTCAGGAAATCGATTAATTCGTCTTGCGTGGTAATACGCTCCATCAGCTGTGCCGCCTCTTCGAAACGGCCTGCGTGATAACGCGCTTCACCCAATTCTTTACGAACGACCTGCATCTCTTCCTGCAGCATCTGGCGGAACAGGGCCTTGGTCACCTGTTGGCCATTGCTGAGGCTTTTCTCGTGATGGATCCACTGCCAGATTGAGGTACGTGAAATCTCGGCGGTGGCGGCATCTTCCATCAGGCCATAAATCGGTACGCAGCCATTACCGGAGATCCAGGCTTCAATGTATTGCACCGCCACGCGGATATTGGCGCGCATACCGGTTTCGGTTCGCTCACCGTCACACGGCTCCAGCAGTTGCGCCGCCATGATAGGAGCATCGTTCTCACGCAGCACCTCTAGCTGGTTCTGCCGCTCACCCAGGATGCGGTTAAACACTTCCATCACCGTATCGGCCAGACCTGGATGTGCCACCCAAGTCCCGTCATGACCATTGGTCGCTTCCAGTTCTTTATCCGCACGCACCTTGCCCAACACCACTGCGTTTTGCTCGGCGTCTTTACTGGGGATAAACGCCGCCATTCCCCCCATCGCAAAAGCACCGCGGCGGTGACAGGTCTTGATCAGCAAACGTGAATAAGCACTGAGGAAAGGCTGGGTCATAGTGACTGACTGACGGTCCGGCAACACCCGATCGCCATGGTTCTTCAGCGTTTTGATATAACTGAAGATGTAGTCCCAACGGCCACAGTTCAGCCCGACGATATGATCGCGCAGGTGATACAGGATCTCGTCCATCTGGAATACCGCAGGCAGGGTTTCAATCAACACCGTGGCCTTGATGGTGCCGCGCGGTAACCCGAAGCGATCCTCGGTAAAGCTAAAGACTTCGCTCCACCAGGCAGCCTCCTGCCAGGACTGGGTTTTCGGCAAGTAGAAATACGGGCCACTGCCTTTTGCCAGCAGTTGGCGATAGTTGTGGAAGAAATAGAGTGCAAAATCGAACAACCCGCCAGGGATCGCTTCCCCCTGCCACTGCACATGTTTTTCCGGCAAATGCAGGCCACGCACGCGGGCAATCAACACCGCGGGGTTGGGTTTGAGCTGGTAAATCTTGCCGGCTTCGTTGGTGTAAGAAATGGTGCCGTTGACCGCATCATGCAGGTTGATCTGCCCGTCGATAACCTTGTCCCAGCTGGGTGCCAGTGAGTCTTCAAAGTCGGCCATAAATACTTTGACGTTGGCATTGAGGGCATTGATCACCATTTTGCGTTCAACCGGACCGGTAATCTCAACCCGACGGTCGCGCAAGTCAGCGGGAACGCCGCGGATCTGCCAGTCACCCTGTCGAATGGAATCCGTTTCCGAAATAAAGCCTGGCAGCTCGCCACGATCGATTTTCTCTTGCCAGCTGGCGCGTGCCGCCAACAGTTTGTTGCGTTGTGGCGTAAATTTACCCACCAGTTCAGCCAGGAACTCGACCGCGTCATCCGTCAGTATCTGCCGCTCTGCTGAGCCGAAAGCCTGTGTAAACGCTAATTCTGTGCCTACCATCTGTTGCGTCATTGTCTTAATCCTTTCCATCATTCCACGCTGCCATTGCAGGCCAGGCGAAGCATTGTTGTCGGAAATCGGGTGAAAAAAAGACCGCCAACTGGTCAGATGTCATCCCGCAGGATCCTAGAATAACCAACAAAAATTAAAAATCAAAAACGATTTCCATTTTTTTAATAAATATTTTATTAACCTTTTATTATCAATTGATTAGATTACTTATCATTTATAGCAAACTAGGAAACCGGTTCCATTACGACAAAGGAATGCCGGTAATACATTGTTTTTAAATGAGTTATAGATGCTGAAACGTTGCAGATTTGGCGGGGAAAACGGTGGGGTAAACCAGAGTGGCCTCGATTCAGCCACCCGGTACAGAGAAAAATGTTACTCGAGGGTAGGATTCATATGACGTAGATCGAACGGCGTGATCTGGTAAACGTAGTAGTTCAACCAGTTGGAAAACAGCAGGTGACCATGGCTTCGCCATGAAGCTGCAGGGGGCAATTCGGGGTTATCATCGGGGAAATAATTTAGCGGTACGGTCGGGTTGAGGCCTGCATCGTTATCGCGACAATACTCGCCCGCTAACGTCAGGGTGTCATATTCCGGATGCCCGGTGACAAAGGCCATGCGTTTATCCTTGGTGGCGAACAGATAGGCGCCTGCCAGCTCTGATTCAGCCAGGATATCCAGGTCGGTGTACTGCCGAAGGATCTCGGTTGGGAAATCGGCATAACGGGAGTGAGGTGCCAGGAAGGTTTCATCAAAACCTCGGGTCAGCAAGGCATGCTGGTGCAACGTACGATGCTGGTACACACCCGAGAGCTTCACCTCACGCGTCTTCTTTGGAATGCCGTACAGGATGTTTAGCGCGGCCTGCACTGCCCAACAGACAAACAGGGTTGAGGTTACATGATCCTTGGCCCATTCGATCACTCGCTCGATCTGCGGCCAATAGGCGACATCACAGAAGTCCACCAGGCCCAGCGGAGCACCGGTCACGATCAGCCCGTCAAAGTTTTCATTCTGGATATCTTCAAAGTTACAGTAGAAATTATTCAGGTGCTCCGTAGGCGTGTTCTTCGACTCACGGCTATCGATGCGCAGTAGCTGAATATCGATCTGCAATGGCGAGTTGGAAAGTAAACGCAGGAACTGGTTTTCCGTTTCGATCTTTTTCGGCATCAGGTTGAGGATAAGTACCTTTAACGGCCTGATTTCCTGTGTTTTTGCGCGTGAGGATGTCATGACAAACACGTTCTCATTACGCAAGAAATTGACCGCAGGTAACTCATCAGGAACACGAATCGGCATTGCTTACCCCTCACACATCCGTTTATACGTTTAGACTTCTAGATGCCCGAAGATAACGCTTTTTTAGCGTCATGTCGAGGATTCAACGGAAAGGTGAAAATGTTTCATCGCCAGATAAAGTGAGTTAAACCGGGGGTCGGTTAGTGTTTATCAGTTCAGCAAAAAATACGAGCAGTGATGCCCCCTCACCCTAACCCTCTCCCCCAGGAGAGGGAACCGATCGAGTCCGCTGATACTTCCCCCACGCTTTCCGAAGCCACACAGGCTAACCATAACATCGGCAGGTTCCCCACTTCTCGAAGCGGTACAGGCTCACCTACGATGGCGGACAGCTCCCTCTCCCCCACACCGGTGTTCATGATGTTCCCGGTTGGTACTCAGGGAGAGGGTTGGGGTGAGGGGATTTCTGTTTTCGATGCATAGCAAAAAGGCCATCCTTGCGGATGGCCTCTCGGCTTAATTGATGCTTGGCAGTGTCCTACTCTCGCATGGGGAGACCCCACACTACCATCGGCGCTACGGCGTTTCACTTCTGAGTTCGGCATGGGGTCAGGTGGGACCACCGCGCTATTGCCGCCAAGCAAATTCTTTTGATTCTTTTCTTTCTGCCGAACTTCTAAACCACTTAAATAAAGTGGTGCTGATACCCAGAGTCGAACTGGGGACCTCACCCTTACCAAGGGTGCGCTCTACCAACTGAGCCATATCAGCACACTAATTTGATGCCTGGCAGTGTCCTACTCTCGCATGGGGAGACCCCACACTACCATCGGCGCTACGGCGTTTCACTTCTGAGTTCGGCATGGGGTCAGGTGGGACCACCGCGCTATTGCCGCCAGGCAAATTCTGTTTCATTCCAACCGCTTCACTTTCGTGTCGCTATTGAAACCAATCTCGGAACTTCGCTGAAAATCTACTTCAATCTCTTCAAAACACCTTTGGTGTTGTAAGGTTAAGCCTCACGGATCATTAGTACTGGTTAGCTCAATGCATCGCTGCACTTACACACCCAGCCTATCAACGTCTTAGTCTTAAACGTTCCTTCA
>Ga0302349_1000072_pt1 | contig 202758 bp, 179 predicted proteins | sample PhyAR1_FD_202176 | JGI IMG/M metagenome (GOLD analysis project Ga0302349, IMG submission 202176) | Leaf surface microbial communities from alfalfa plants in UC Gill Tract Community Farm, Albany, California, United States - DLSL A.R1... | ecosystem: Host-associated > Plants > Phyllosphere >... | reverse complement strand
AGACGCGGAGAAAAATTTCTGGCAAACTGTTTGTAAAGGCACGATGAGGTCTCTTCTGTTTTGTTAGCGCAACCAGTAGATCACACTTCATCGTGCCTTTCATTTTTTTGTGGGGATTCCTCAGCCCACAGGGAGAGGGAACCGATCGAGTTCGCTGATCGGTCTGCTTAATACCTTATCTTTTTGTTCCTCCTCGCTACATTCCGAAGCCGCGAGAACTCATCAAAAACTCCGGGTAGCTCCCTCGCATCGTCTCGCCATTGGGACAGTCAAACCCATCTTCCAATCTAGTGGTAAAGATAGCCCCCTGCTAAATTCAAATCTCTTCACCGACAGTAATAATTTCACTTATTCCACAACCTACTGGAGAACGATCATGGCTGAACTCAAGGCGCGTGAGGACGACACTTTGTTGACTCCTGATAACCATGCTCTGTTACTGATTGACCATCAATATCTGCAGCTTCTTGCTGTTCGCTCCCATCCTGCCGACACGGTGGTCAACAATGCTGTCTTGTTGGCAAAATCCGCAAAAATCTTCAAAGTGCCAACCCTACTGACGACGGCCTTTGCAGAACGCCAGGCATTATTTCAGGAGGTCTAGGCTGTCTATCCCGAACAAAAGCCCATCGATCGTACGGGATTAAACGCCTGGGATGATGAACGTGTGCGTCACTGGGTACAAAATACGGGTAAAACCAAACTGGTCATTGCCGGCCTATGGACAGAGGTCTGTCTGAATCTCGCCGTGCAGAGCACTTTGGCTGCCGGATACGACGTCTACATTGTTACCGATGCTTCCGGCGGCGGTAGTGAAGAAGGCCATGAGCGTGGCGTGCAGCGTATGATCCAATCCGGTGCCAAACCGATCACCGCAGCAGTGTACCTAAGCGAGCTTCAACGAGATTGGTCAAGAGAAGAAACAGCGGCTGATGTGGCTAACCTGTTTGCGGAACTTGGCGGCGGTTTTGGCCAAGGATTACGTTGGGAATGGCAATTGCTCGGCCTGAAAGAGGGTACACGTTAATTGCCTCTGCCAAGGCTTGTTTATGAGTACCAACTAAGCTTTGGTGAATGCGGGGTGTGGTGCCCCCGCACTAAGTTATAGGGAAAAGATGGCCCACACCTGTACCCCTTAAAAAAACAACCATTAGTGCTTTCTCACCCTTAGGTAGCATCATCCCTCTCCCACTGTGCTCCTCGATATGTCCGGGCTGCCTTGCCACAGCCAATGGTACAGATCGTGACTGCGCTGGAATCCCAATTTTCGCATGGATGCCTGCTTATGGGCGCTGACGGTCTTGGTGCTAATCTGCAACTTTCTGGCGATCTGTATAGGCGATAAGCCTGCTGCTATCGCCTGCAAGACTTCTCGTTCTCGCCGAGTGATCTTTTCGTAGTCGGGTACACAGGGAGCATTATTATTGAGCTGCACGTCGAACAGCCTATCCAGCAGTTGCATCACCGCCTCGGGTTTATCATTCAGGCCGATTTCTCCCTGTTGATAGGTGACCCCTTCTGTATTTTTGTTCCGTATTAGGAAGATTTGGTAGCGTTGATACCCATCTCCCCTCCAGCTGGCATTGCTGCTGACAATCAGATCCGCAACTTTCAGATGAATAATATCATTGCAATTTGCATGAACAAATAGAGGGGATACTCCCCGGAGATAAAAATACCGTTCAAAAAGGTGGCGAATACCTTGTAAGAAATAGAGATTTTTGCCCCACAGGGCAATAACGATGCGTGAGTTCATATCGACACCTTAACAACCTAATTCTTTTTAAATGACACCGTTGATGATGTGATACATCATTGGGATATATCCCCACCCCGGGTAGGTGTTGCAATACACCAGCGTAAGCTCTTTTGGTCTGGCACCGATGAGACATGCGCCTTCTTTTTCTTTACCAGTTTCATCAGGTAGTAGCGGGACACATAAATGTTGGTATCACAGTAATCGGCAATATCCCGGGTCTTGGGCCATTTATCTCTAGGTGGCAATGTATCGGGAGGGCAGCAATCAACACGGCTCAACACCTGCAACGCCGTCAGAACCTTGTCGAAGGCTGCATTATGTTTCTTATATTTCATTAGGTTAAACCTTTTCTCTTACGAGCTTTCGTGATGAATAAGCCCGTGTTACAGGCCAAAGCCCACTGATCAAAGCGGCAAACGGCATGCAGGTCCTGTTTGCTTGGCTTTCTGAGTGTATTTAATACCACATCGGATGAAATCATTCATAAACGGCACAATAACAAGTTTTAAATCTGACTAAATTAAATTTGCGATATAATATACCGGAAACATAATGATACATACGATAATAACTCGCAATTTAGCCATAAAAACCACCTGCCAAGGCAATTATTGCAAAATCTCTTTATTGATCAAAAAAAACTTTTAAAAAATAAGGTTGGCCGTAATAATCCCGGCTTCAATGAGCGACCGGGAAGCTTCCTAAAAATACATCATTACCACTGAGAGATTAATCTGAATGAAAAATAAAAATGAAAGGTTTTGTTTTCTATTTGGATAATTATAGAGTGCGGAAAACCCTCCATTTCCAGCTCAGCCAAACTGTGTATCCCGTGATGGAAAGACAGCAGCACAACAAGTCTTTCATGCTTGATGGATAGCCAACCTCTCTCAATCCATTAAGGCATAGTCTTGGCTTAAAAAACGCATGGAAATAGCATCAGGATGCTTTGCTCACTTCTTAAAAACTGACGGTATCAGTAGTGATGATCTTATTGAAGGTGCTTTGTCTGCTCGGACTGTTCAGATAAATGATGGCTCGTGGCTAATAATCCGCTACGAAATGATTTTATTCACTTTTTTAATACGTAAATAAGGAATTCATTATGCGTAAGTCTATTTTTACTCTGGCCCCGGTTGTTGCAGCTTTGTTGGCAGGATCTGGCGTGGCTCAGGCCGCATCTAACGCCCAGATGACCATTACCGCCAACGTTGTCGCAGCGACCTGTGACGTTTCTCTCTCCAACGCTAGCCTGGACCTGGGTAACTACTCCAAAACCGCAATCACCGCAGTCGCCACCCCGGTGACCCAGAGTATAAAAACCTTCACCGTGGGCCTGAGCAACTGTGAAACCCCGGCAGCAGCAGGCGATCAGGCAAGCCTGATCGTCACCGGCCAGACACTAGGGGGCAACCCGAACATCTTTAACAGCACCGGCACCAATACCGGCATCATGTTAAGTGAAGTGACTTCACCAACCACCTACATTACCGCCGGCCAAAAATTATCGGTAGCCAAAGCAGGTGAGACCCCGGAAGCGGGCGATTTCAACACGAAATCCTTGAGCCTGCAGGCTGGTTTGGCCTCTACGTCTCTCACGCCAGATATCGGTATGGTTAGCGCCCCAATCCTGTTCAGCTTTGCCTACAACTGATGTGTTCCAGCGGGCCGATGGCCCGCCTTTTCAGGATCCGCAATATGACGCGCTTTATCTCCCTGTTTTCGCTGCTAGTGGCCCTGCTGGGTGCGCCGTTGGCAGGCTGGTCCGCTGGCTTTGGCATTAATGCCACCCGCCTGATTTACCCTGAAGGGGCCAGCAGTATCAACGTCGCGGTACGCAACACCCTTAACCACGAACCGTACCTGGTACAAACGGCTATCAGCGGTAAACAGGATGCACAGACCGCGGCCCCGTTTACCGTGACGCCGCCGCTGTTCCGTCTGGAACCTCAAAGCACCAATCAGTTACGTATCGCCTTTACCGGCCAGCCGCTACCTGACGATCGAGAGTCGGTGTTTTATTTGCATGCCACAGCGATCCCGGCCAGTACGCAAAGGGATCCGGCTCAACAACGTAATGACGTGCAGGCCCAGCTGCGTTTCGGCGTGGGCAACATTATCAAGCTGTTCTACCGGCCTGCGAGCCTGAGCGGCTCCTCTGCTGCCGCCCAAAAAGAGTTGCAGTTCTCCCGCGTGGCTGGCGGGCTGAAGGTGACCAATCCCTCTCCCTATTTTGTCAGCCTGGCCGACTTGAAGGTGGTGGGGCAACAACTGGCCTTGGACACGCCGGCTGCACTCATGCTCCCCCCTTTCGGCAACCATATCTGGCCGGTTAAAACTCCGTTAGCAACCGGCAAACGGGTGCAGTGGCAGACCATTAATGATACCGGGGGCACCGATGCGTTCAGCGCAACGTTACCTTAAGACCTTGCTGGCTGTAATGCTGGCCGGTGGTGGAGCGGTATCCGCCCCGGTGCAGGCCGTGACGCTGGATTTCTCCGCCGTGCTGACCAATGGCACCTGCACGCTCAGCCTGGATAAAAGCACACTGCCTTTGGGTGTCATCGCTAAATCCCAGCTGCGCCCAAACCAGCTGGTTGCTCCACAGCCCTTTACCCTGTCCGTGCAGGACTGCACCGGTTCTGCGGGCGGCAGCCTCAAGCCTGTCGTGACTATCGCTGGCACCGGCACCACCCAAGACAGCAAATGGCTGTTTCGCAATGCCGGATCGGCGGCGAATACCGGGATCTTGGTCATCCAGAGTGCCTCTGTGCCGGACTACAGCCAGCCCGAAGTCAAAAACAACAGCGTGCTTTCACTGGCGAACCCCGGACAGATACCGGTCAACCAGACGTTCACCTTTTATGCCGGTGCCAGTTGTGGCGGCAGCACCGGGTGTGCCACGGTCGCGACCGGTGACGTGACGGCCACGCTGATGTTTACGTTTCTCTATCAGTGAGGGCCCGATGACACAGCGATTTCATCAGGTGCTAGCAAGCCTGTTGCTCACTTTGAGCCTGTCTGCACAGGCCGGGAGCGGCGGCATCAGCCTGGGGCAGACACGCGTTATTTTTTCTTCAGCGGATAAAGCGCAAACCCTCACCGTCAGCAATAGCGGGCAACAGGCTTATCTGGTCCAGGCCCGAGTACAAAACGGCCTGGACGATACAACCCCCGCGCCGTTTATCGTTACGCCACCGCTGTTCTCGCTGCAAGGCGATAGCCGCCAACTGCTACGGCTATTGCCGCAGGGTGCCACGCTGCCCACCGACCAGGAATCCCTGTTTTATCTCTCTATCTCGGCCATTCCTGCACAGGCTGAGCCCGTAACGGCGGCCGATCGGCTGTCGGTAGGGGTACGTTTCGTGATCAAGCTGTTTTATCGCCCGCAAGGGTTGGCGTTACCCGCGGACAACACCCCTTGCCGACTGACGTTCAAGCGTGAAGCGCACGGCGTGCGGGCCATCAATCCCACCGGCTATTTTCAGCCCCTGGGGATGCTGGCCGTTGACGGGCATACCGTGGCGTTAGACCAACAACCGGCGATGGTGCCTCCGCACAGCAGTATCACCCTGGCCGTTGACGGGCCGCTGAATAAGGTGGCCTGGCAGACGCTCACCGACTATGGCGGACTCTCCCAGTCCTGCCAGCAGACAGGCTCAGCCTCCACGGAGACCACACCATGAAATACCCGATTTATCTTCTGATGGGCCTATGCCTGTTGGTCAACAAAATGGGCCTGGCACAGGCTCAGGACAACGCCTCGCCGGGGATTTCTTTTTACGTACTGCGGGTGATTTACCCGGCGGGCGAAAAGCAGGGCGTAACGTTGACCGCCTACAACAAAAGCCCGTCGCCGTACCTGATGCAGTCATGGATCCGCCCGGTCGATCCGGCCACCGGAGACGTCGATCTGAACTGGCATGGCACCCCGGTGATGCCGTTTATTGTCACGCCGCCGCTGGCTCGCCTGGAAGCGAACGGTGAACTGGCGCTGCGTATCCGGCGCAACGATATGCCGCTGCCTAACGACCGCGAATCGGTGTTTTTTATCTCCATGAAGGCGCTGCCCACCCAACAGCCCGACGCTGAGCAGATGGTGATGACGGTCGTGAGCAATATCAAACTGTTTTACCGCCCGGCGGGATTGGTGAAACGCGCCGTGGCAGACATGGCCCCGAAGCTGACCTTCAGCCGGGCAGGCGACCAATTGACAGCAACCAACCCGACCCCCTACTGGCTCACCTTCTCCCGCCTGGCGGTGGGGAATGTGGCGTTGGACAAACCGGCTCTGCGCCTGATGGTGCCGCCTTTCGGCAAGCAGTCTTACACCCTGCCCGCCACCGCGAGCGGGAAAGTCAGCTGGCAGCTGATTGATGAAGATGGCTGGGATACCCCGGTTGCCCAACAGGATTGACGATTTCTCCCTTCCTGGCGCGTTACGGGGAGCCACGTTCTTTCAGACGGATAGGATAACCATGAAAATTCACCCTCTTGCCCTTGCTCTTTCCCCACTCCTGGTGGGCAGCGCATTGATTGCAGGCACGTCTCCAGCCTGGGGCCGCGACTACTTTGACCCAGCGCTGTTGTCGCTGGGTGGTGGCCTGGAAGCCGTCACCGACCTGAGTGCGTTTGAAAGCGCCGGACAGACCCCTCCGGGAACTTATCTGGTGACGGTGCTGGTCAACCGTAGCGAACGTGGCCAATACCGCGTCGTGTTCACCCCGGGTGACAAGGGCCAGGTCAGCCCGGAATTGACCCCGGCCTTCCTGGCGGAGATGGGGATCAATACCCCCGCATTGCCCACTTTTGGCGGGTTGCCGGTCGACAAGCCCGTCAGTGACCTGGCCACCCTGATCCCTGATGCCCGGGTGCACTTTGATTTTCAGCAACAGCGCCTGGAACTCAGCATTCCCCAGGTAGCGATGAAGCCGGACGCCAGCAGCGTGGTTAACCCTGCGCTATGGGACCAGGGCATGACCGCGTTTTTACTCAACTATACCCTCAACGGCGGGCGCAGCCGCCAGGACGGGCAGTGGGGCCAATCCGCCAGCGAACAGTCCAACCTGTTCCTGGGGCTGCACAGCGGATTGAACTGGCAGGCCTGGCGCCTGCGCAGTGACATGACCTACACCTACAATAACAGCCGCTCTGGCTATGGCGACACGCAACGCAACCAGCAAACCCGTTTCTCAAATACCTATCTGCAACGCGATATCCAGGCCTGGCGTTCGGATGTGCTGGCTGGGGAGAACAACACCGGCAATGACGTTTTCGACAGTATTCCGTTTCGCGGGGTGAAATTGAGCTCCAGCGAAGACATGCTGCCGCTCAGCCTGCGGGGATTTGCCCCGGTGATCAGCGGCATTGCGCAGAGCAACGCACGGGTTACCGTCAGCCAGAACGGTAACGTGGTGTACCAGGCGTATGTCGCCCCGGGGCCGTTTCGGATTAATGATCTGTACCAGACCGGGCAAGGGGGAGACCTGACGGTCACAGTGACCGAAGCGGATGGCAGCGTACGTACCTGGACCCAGGCCTTCTCGGCGCTGCCGGTGATGCAACGTCCGGGTGGGCTGAAATACGAACTGACCGCTGGGCGCTACAACGGCGGCATCACCACCGGCTCCAGAGAGGCCCATTTTGCGTTGGGTACCCTGATTTACGGGCTGCCCCATGACATCACGTTGTACGGCGGCGGGCTGATAGCGGAGAAATACGCCTCGGCGGTGGCGGGCAGCGGGATTTCGCTGGGGGATTTCGGCGCCATGTCGGCAGACGTGACCCTCTCATCGGCCCGCATGTATGACGAAAGACAGAGCGGCCAGTCATACCGGGTACGTTATGCCAAAAGCCTGCTCAGCACGGGCACCTCGGTGGATCTGACGGCTTATCGTTACTCCACCCGGCACTATTACAACTTTGCCGACTTCAACAACAGCGGTTATCAGCTCAGTGAAGGCCAGGTGCCCTGGGCACTGGCCCGACAGCGTTCGGATTTCCAGGTGCGGGTAACCCAGCAACTGGGGGATTTTGGATCGCTGTACCTGTCGGGTGCGCGCAGTGATTACTGGGGCGATGAGCAGGTGAACAACACCCTGTCGGCGGGTTACACCGGCAGTTGGCACGGCGTGAGCTATGGCCTGGCCTACAGCGTTGACCGGATAAAATCCGACGGGGATTGGCCGCAGAACCGCCAGCTGGCGTTCAATATGCAGGTACCGTTCAGCCTGTTCAGCGCACAGCCTGCCCTCAATCGCAGCTACGCCAGCTACCAGATGACGCACGACAGTGAAGGCCGTGTGCGGCAACAGGTGGGGGTGAGCGGCTCGGCGGCGGAAGACCGCCTTTCCTACAGCCTGATGCAGGGGTGGAGTAACAACAACCAGAGAGGCAACGGGGGTAGCACCAGCAACCTGAATCTGGGTTGGCAGGGGAGCCAGGGCATGGTCAGCGCCGGGTACAGCCACAGCAGCCGCTATAACTCGCTGAATGTGAGTGGTAACGGGGGGCTGGTAGTCCACCCCAACGGGGTGACGCTGAGCCAGCAACTGGGCACTTCAGTAGCCGTGGTTCGCGCACCGGGCGCTGCCGGGGTGAGCGTAATGAACGGCGGCGTCCGTACCGACAGCCGCGGGTATGCGGTGGTGCCGTACCTGTCGCCTTACCAGAACAACACGGTGAGCCTGAACCCGTCGACGCTGCCGGAAGATATCGACCTGCCGCAGAGCAGCACCAATGTCTACCCCACCAAAGGGGCGGTGGTAGCGGCCACGTTTACGCCTCGCACCGGCTACCAGGCGCTGATAACTCTGACCCAGTCTGGCGTGACAGTCCCCTTCGGCACTCTGGTGACACTGGCCGGCGAAGGAGCGGAGATCAACAGCGGCATCGTGGGTGATGCAGGCCAGGTGTACCTGAGCGGATTGCCGGAACAGGGAAAATTGCGCGCGGCGTGGGGCCGTGGGGCTGCACAGCAGTGCCTGGCCCACTTCAACCTGAGCAAGGCGGCAGTATCAGCAAACAATCCGGTGCGCATGCTGAATGTGCAATGTGAGGAAGGACAGTGATGAAACAGCGTTTAATAAAGACAGCATCATGCGGTATCGCCAGCATGGCGTTAATGATGCCCCTTGCGGCCCCCGTTCTGGCGGAAACCATCACCATCGGCAAGGGTACGGGGATCCTATGGGAGGGCATGCCGTTTAACGCGACATTAAGTGGCCCTCTCGATCATCCACAACTGAATCCCATATACGGACTCTTGTCAGTCTCTAGATCATCGACCCGGTGTATGGCTTCAAATGAATTGAAAAACATTGGTGGCTATTTGGCCTTCCCACTGACCGGGGTACCTGGAGTCGGATTGATGCCTCGGGCCTCGGGTAGCGCCACTTATACTCTAAATAACAATTCACAGGGGAAGTTGACTGGCACCATTGGCCAGCCGGAAACCAGAGGCTCCTCAACGTCACAAGGGAATATTACCTCGCCGCCAAACTATACATGGTGCCTGCCCCCTGCCATGTCGATAAATACGGCATTTTACTCGAGTTCGGGCTCTCGTACGGCAACGCTCTCAGGTTCCTGGGTACTGGTGGCGGACGGTACCCAACGAGCTGGTGAGGGCTCGATTCCACCGATGTATTTTGGCAGCTTTTCTACCACTCCCTCGGGGGATAGAACCGTCTCTATACTGCCCACCAATATTTCCCTGCGCATCTCTACGCTGGAATGTAGCGTGAATACCCCGACGGCCATTAACTTCGGATCGGTCATTCGCAATACCCAGGCCAATGCGGAACTGGCGGTGAAGCCAGTACAACTGGTTGCCACCTGCGGGCAGCCTACTGACCAGATAAATGCCAATATCAATCTGCAGTTCCGCGCCATCAGCGGCCTGTACAACAGTGCACCCTCACGGCTGGCATTAAACCAGGGGGGAGGCTATATCACCGGGGAAATTGATAACGGGGTGACAGGCAGTGGCGACTGCAAGGCCACAACCGGCCTACGCTTTGATAACTCCCTCATAAAACTGGGCAGTATCACCAATGCGGAAAGCAGCAAAACCTTGACCAATCAGCTCACCTGGCGACTGTGTTCGGGAGGCAGTAGTGTGCCAATCGGTGCGGTCACGGCCTCTACGGAAATGCTGGTGACGTTTAACTGAGCCGTATTTGGGGCTGCAGACGGTTGGGTAGTTTTCCAGCCGTCCAGCGTATTGAGGCTGACGTCTACCTACCCTGCACCTTGCTCAATCCTCTGTACAGATCATCAGCGTTTGATTGGGCAAAGAAAGGAGATAGTCCCAGGTATTCACTCTGCTGATTTTCAATTTGATGTTATCGTATTTTAACACCTTGAAAATATTGATAAGTTCAGGATTCCGTTCTCCCATATGGATAGCGTAATAACCTGCCTCTTTTTTCCGGCTAGTTGAATGTTGGTCCAGCCCGCCTTCCATGCCGAAGCCTCATGACACCAATAACGTTTATAACGCCAAATCCCCTGGATTCTGCGAGAGAGTTCACAATTCAATCGCTAGCCCACAGCGCGCCCATTGTCATCATTGCGGACTGAGAGTAACGTTGCCTGCAATCTGGTTTAAACCAAATGGGTTAATTCATGGAAAACACCTCAACCGTAGAACTGGCGAAGCACCGGCTCAATGAGTGGCTGAGCCAAGGGGTTGTCGCCCCAGGGAGCAAGCTGCCTTCTGAGCGCGAACTGGAAGAGCTGCTGGGGATTAAGCGCATGACGTTGCGCCAGGCGCTACTGTTTCTGGAAGGCGAATCGAAGATCTTTCGTAAGGATCGTCGCGGCTGGTTTGTTGCGTTGCCGCGCTTTAATTACAGCCCTAATAGCTCCACCAGCTTCAAACAGGCCGCAATGGAACAAGGGCGTTTGCCTTCCTGGGGCTATCTGGCAAAAGAGTGCGTTCGCACTGCGCCACCGGAGATTTTGTCCCTGCTTGAAGTTGAAGAAGGCGCTGAACTTTACAAGATCTGCGGCTGGGGGGCATTGGATAGCCACAAGGTGTTCTACCACGAAACCTATATCAATACGCAGGTTGCACCTGGTTTTATCGATGAACTGGGTGAGCGCTCGTTTGCGGAAGTCTGGGCGACAACCTTTGCCAAAAAAACGCACACCCGGCATCTGGAATTTAAACCTACCCGCCTTTCGGGCGGAGCCAGCCAAGGGATGGGCGGTACTGTGGGTACCCCTTCCATACGGGTTAAAAAATATCGCGCCGATGAACAAAACCGCATCGTGCAGATCGATATCGAGCATTGGCGTTTTGAGTCCGTGGAATTTTTTATCGACCTATAGGGAACATCATGGATCGTTTACAAGCGAACAAGATTTTGCAGCGTGTAGCGGATATTCCACTGTATCTGCATGCCTACGCATTCCATCTGAATATGAGAATGGAAAAGATATTACCTGAGGATCTGTTGGATATTGCCAGCCAGCAACGGTTGCAGGGCGTGAAGATCCACGTGCTTGACGGTGAGAGCCAATCTTTAGGCTGCGCGAGCGATGAGCAGTTGAGCCGTTTTGGCGACAAGGCACGCCAGCTAGGGCTGGATGTGCATATCGAAACCAGCGCCTCCGATGCCAAAACCCTCGATCAGGCGGTGGCTATTGCCCTCAAATCTGGTGCAACATCTGTCAGGTTCTATCCACGTTATGAAGGGAACCTGGATGACGTGATGGTAAAAATTGCACAAGATATTCAGTATATTAAACAGAACTACCAGCATAGCGGCCTCAGCTTTACACTCGAACAGCATGAAGATTTGAAAAGCCACGAGTTGATGAGCCTGCTGGCTAAGGCAGACTTCCCTCAGCTTTCGTTGCTGTTCGATTTTGCCAACATGATCAACGCCAACGAAGAGCCTCTCCCTGCCTTGGCCGCGATGGCCAGCCAAATCACGCAGGTGCATATTAAAGATGCGGTGATCACCCACGAAGTTAACGGGTTAGGCCATAAAGCCTGTATCTCAGGGCAAGGGGATTTGCCATTCAAGGAGTTGCTGTTGCAGCTTATTTGCCTGGGTGAAAACCAACCGCAGGTTATGGCTTATGGCCTGGAGGAAGAAGTGGATTACTATGCGCCACCGTTCCGCTTTGACGGTGAAGATCACAATCCGTGGATACCTTGGCGAGAAATGAGCGAAACCCCGCTTCCCGAGCAAGATATAGACCTAAGACTGGATAAAGAGCTAAGCGACGCATTACAGCAAATAAATTACGTCCGTGAGATCCTCAGTGAATTAAAACAGGATGCATTAGCCGTATTGAAATAATTTAAATTTTACCAACCAGGGCGACGCATCTCATTTGAGATGGGATGACGCTATCTAAAACTGTCAATAACACCACGATATCCAGTGGTGAGGTGGAACTATGCTAACAAAAAAGAAGTGGACTATATTTAGTCTGTTAGTTCTATGCGGCGGGACCATTTATAAACTGCCTTCATTAAAAGATGCCTTTTATGTTCCGATGCAAGAGTACTTCCATCTTACCAATGGTGAAATTGGTAATGCGATGTCGGTTAACTCCATCGTCACTACCATAGGCTTCTTTTTATCTATCTATATTTCCGATCGTTTACCCCGCCGGTTTACCATGTCTTTCTCATTGATTGCGACAGGGTTATTGGGCGTTTATTTATCTACCATGCCGGGCTACTGGGGCATACTGTTTGTCTGGGCGCTGTTTGGTGTCACCTGCGATATGCTCAACTGGCCGGTGCTGTTGAAGTCGGTCAGTTTGCTGGGTGACAATACTCAGCAAGGGCGGCTGTTTGGCTTCTTCGAAACCGGGCGCGGCATTGTCGATACGGTGATTGCCTTCAGTGCGCTGGCCGTTTTCGCCTGGTTCGGTGGCGGCTACTTAGGGTTTAAAGCGGGCATTCTGTTTTACTCCTCCATTGCCATTCTGGTGGGCGTCATCCTTTTCTTTGCCATGAAAGGCAACGCAGAGGAACCGGTGACAAAAGATGAGCAGGACAAGACTGAAAAAACTGGCTTCGGCAGTATATTAAAGAATAAAACGGTGTGGCTCATCGCCTTTAGCGTGTTCTGTGTTTACGCCGTGTATTGTGGCCTCACCTTCTTTATTCCGTTCTTAAGTAATATCTATGCATTGCCTATCGCGCTGGTTGGCGCTTATGGGATCATTAATCAATACTGCTTGAAAATGGTGGGTGGGCCGATCGGCGGTTTAATTGCCGACAAGGTTTTGCAATCACCGAGTAAATACCTATTTTATACCTTTATTATCAGCGCGATTTTCCTGCTGGTGCTGATTGTCCTGCCTCATGAACAGATGCCGGTTTATTTAGGCATGATGTGTACCTTGGTGTTCGGTGCAGTGATATTTACCCAACGGGCGGTGTTCTTTGCCCCCATTGGTGAAGCAGGGATCAGTGAGAAAAACACCGGTGCAGCGATGGCGCTGGGTAGCTTCATTGGTTACGCGCCAGCCATGTTTTGCTACAGCCTGTATGGCCACGTGTTGGACGCCAACCCGGGGATTGTGGGCTACCAGATTGTCTTTGGTTTAATGGCAGTGTTTGCCTGTGCCGGGATTTGCGTTTCGGCCCTGCTGATCAAGAATATTCGTCAAAAACGCCAGCCTGAAGCGTTACCATCTGCGTAACTTACCGATTTTAAATCAATTGGTTGCGCAATAAATACTTCCCCTCACCCCAACCCTCTCCCAAAAGGAGAGGGAGCCGTCCAGCGCTGTGTTCAGGTGCAGGTGTAAAGTCTGTGGCATCCAGAGCTACTTTTTAGCGTCGATTTTCCACTGCAGTAAACCATCAATATCCTTTTCCCCTTCGGCCTCTTTTAAGCGGCGCTGCTGCTCGGCAAACTGGACGTACTCGGCATGCGCTTTTTCATCTGCCTCTTTCTTGCTGACACTACCTGCGCCCTGTAACACATCACGGTCGTTAAATTGCAGGAACTGATCGAGCTTTTCCTGCCAGTCCCGCAGGAATACCTGCTGGCGACGCCGGGCCTGGTCTTCGGCAAAATCCAGCCACATATTGACCACTCGGTTGAGCTCGCTGACTTCGTCCTGATTGAGGTAGTTTTTCGCCACCGTCACATCGCTTTTACGCACCTCTTCACCTTTATAGCTGTTCAACCCCATATGAGGCTGGCTGGCATCGGCACGCTGATGGATAAGTTCGGCAGCGGTATGGCCGGTACAGGCAAAATGTAGCTTGTTCTGGATAGTTTGAAAAAACTGCGAGGTCTCTTTGAGTGAGGGCTGGTAGTCGGCGGCTAGCGCAAAGATCTCCCGCACCCGCAAATAAACCCGGCGCTCGCTGGCGCGGATATCGCGGATGCGTTCCAGCATCTCGTCGAAATAGTCAGGCACAGCCGATGTGCCAACGGGCGGATTTTTCAGCCGCTCGTCATCCATAACGAAGCCTTTGATCAGGTATTCCTGGAGAGTTTGGGTGGCCCACTGACGGAATTGGGTGCCCCGAGAAGAACGAACACGATAACCGACCGCAAGGATCACCGGCAGGCTATAGTGAAGCATATTGCGGCTTACCCTACGGTTCCCTTCCTGTTGAACTTGTAAGTAAGACTTACAGGTTGCGTTTTGTACAAGTTCACCTTCTTCGTAGATCGCTTTGATGTGTTGCGTAATGGCTTGCGGAGTGACCTGGTAAAGGTTCGCAATGGTCGCTTGAGGCAACCACAGTGTTTCGTGCTCAAAGCGGCATTCAACGCGCACCTCGCCGTCATCACTGGCAAACATCACAAATTCGCCTGCCGGGGATTGGGTTAAGTGTTTATCTGCCATGCCGCCTCCGCTTTATAATGCTGTGTCCGCTTAGTATGCCAGAGATAGCTGTTAGAGCTCATTACACGAATAGCGTTTATTTTGCGTGCAGTTACGCAGAAACAACCGCTGACCTCGTCCTGGTTAAGGCCATGCAATGAACGCTTTATCAATACCCCCAGATTGATGCTAAAAGATCCCCCTTTATCCCTATACGGCTCACAGATTCATTACTCGCCGTTATATTTCGACTTCTTTCAAATGTATACATCCTGTAATCTATTAAGAAAATACTAACTATGGTGGGCGTATGGCAGGGAAAGCCGTGATTTTACAAGGCGACAAAACCTCTCATGGTGGGGTCGTGTTACAGGGATCGTCTGTGATGCAGTTCTGCGGAACAAACGTAGCGCTGGTGGGGCATTTGGTTTCCTGCCCGCTATGCAAAGGGGTCTTTCCGATTGTCACTGGCGCAGAAACCGCACTGGTCTGTGGGGTGCCTGTGGCGCTGGAAGGCATGAAAACCGCCTGCGGAGCCGCCCTTATTGCTTCACAACATGAATGTAATGCCTGACGGCAACGTCGTTCAGCGCTAATCACTCCGCCAGAACCGGCAGAGTCGCAAAATAATGGACAAGACTCTTTACCAGGGAGCAAGGATGCAGTGGCTACGTTAGATACGCTACAGACCGATTCAGACATTTTCCCACCGCGCACCTCACTCGCCGCTGGGCTACTTGCAACGCTGCACGGCAGTGAATATGCGGTGAGCCACGCGGATATCGCGCTGTTGCTGCGCGCCCTGCCGGAACAAGGCCGTGGCGTCACCCTCAACATTCTGCTGATTGATCGCCTGCTGCGGGAGTTGGATCGGCGCCTGAGTGCCCAGATGGATGCCATCCTGCATGCTCCGGCGTTTCAGCGCCTGGAATCGACCTGGCGCGGGCTGGCCCTGTTGGTCGATAACATCCCGTTTCACGAGAACATTCAGCTGACGCTGCTCCATGCCACCCAGGAAGAGCTGCTGGCGGATTTCGAATTCTCCCCAGACATTACCTCCTCTGGCTATTACCAGCATGTCTATTCGGCAGGCTACGGCCAGTTTGGTGGGGTGCCGGTAGCGGCGGTGATTGGCTGCTATGATTTCACCCCCGGTGCCGCCGATATCAAATTGCTGCACTACCTCAGCGTGGTCAGCGCCATGGCACACGCGCCGTTTCTTTCGGCGGCAGACGCCACCTTCTTCGGCGTTGATTCATTGGCCGACCTGCCCGCCATTCTTGATTTGGATGCGGTCATGGCTGCACCGACACATATCCGCTGGCAGGCACTCAGAGCTACTCCGGATGCCCGCTATTTGGGGCTGACCGTGTGCCGTTTCTTGCAGCGTGAGCCTTATACCCCGGCGTCACAGCAGGTCCGGCAATTTGTCTATCAGGAACAGATTGCAACACATCAGCACCTGCTGTGGGGCAACAGCGCCTTTTTACTGGCGCTCTGCCTGGCGGGCAGCTTTGCCCGTTATCGCTGGTGCCCGAATATTATCGGGGCGGAGAGCGGCGGAGCGTTCCGTAACCTGCCCGCTCGCTACTATGCGGCGCTGGGGCGTTGGCAAGAGAAGATCCCAACCGAGACGCTGCTATCGGACCAGTGGCAGTACCGCTTGTCGATGGCCGGGTTTATTCCGCTTGGGGTGCGCAAGCAAGGGCAGGACGTGGTGTTTTATTCGGCCAACTCAATCCAGTCGCCGCAATATACCGACCTTACGCCTGAAGGGATGAACGCCCGAGTCAATGACCAGTTGGGGGCGCAACTGCCTTACCTGTTTATCATCACCCGGCTGGCGCATACCATCAAAGTGCTGCAGCGTGAGCGGCTGGGTAGCTGGCGTAATCGGGGCGACCTGCAGCATCAGCTCAACAACTGGTTAAAACGCTTTGTCTCCGATCAGGAGAACCCACCAGCCAGCGTACGCAGCCGCCGCCCGTTACGCGCTGCACGCATTGAGGTACAGGAAGTCGCGAATGATCCCGGCTGGTATCTGACACAGCTGCATGTGCAGCCGCATTTCAAACACATGGGCTCTAACTTCGTCCTCGCCTTGACCGGGCGTCTGGATAAATAACCTCCAAGACAGGATGTCTTCAGCATGAACCGGGATAAACATCGGCAATTCCCTCCAGCCCGTCGGCGCAAAGCGCTACACCAGGCTGCCGAGGTGCTGCAACAAACACATGCCCCGCTGGTTTCCTTCCTGACCGCACCCAACCACGATCCCGATGTGGAGCGGCAATTGGAGGGCATGGCCTGGATGACCGGGCAGTTAGAGGGGCAGCTGGCAGACCAGCTACCGAACCTCACCCACCATATGCTGGCCCTGCTGTGGCCCTATTTTCTGCGGCCCACTCCCAGCATGACCGTGCTGGAATGGCAGCAGGATTACCTGTCAGATCCCGCGCAGGCTTGCCCCCAGATCGCCAAGGGGGCCACGGTGGTCAGTATCCCGCTGCCGGTAACGACCGGTAAGGAAACGCTGCGGTGCCATTTTCGCACCTGCCGTGATACCCGGCTGTGGCCGTTACAGGTGCAGGCGGTAAGCCGCGAGCAACGGCACGGCCATGATAGCCTGTGCCTGCAACTGGTCACCACGGCGGATCGGCCGCTGGATCTCACTAGCCTGAACGGCCTGCGGCTGTATCTGGGGGAAGACCTGCACACCGGGCAACAGCTGCATTTGTGGCTGAGTGAATACCTGAGCCACGCCACGCTGGAAGTGGGGGGAAAGACGTGGCCGCTGCCTGAACTGGCGCTCACCCCGGTCGGTTTCAACGACGAAGAGGCGCTGCTGCCCTGGCCACAGAATGCCGACCCCGGCTATCGCCTGCTGCAGGAGCACGCCTGTTTCCCCAACGCCTTTTTATTTATGGACGTGACGGGCTTCCCTAGCCTGCCTCCGCTATCAGCCTCTCACGGCTTTACCCTGCGGTTCACCTTCTCCCGGCCTTTACCGTCCGCCCTGGTTATCAACCGCCAGACGGTGCGCCTGCATTGCACGCCCGCCATCAACCTGTTTAGCCATTATGCTGACGGGGTCAGCCTCGATGGCACGCAGTCAGAGCTGCCGCTATTCCCCAGCGTGCGCCATCCTGAGGATTACGACGTGTTCTCGGTAGATGAAGTGACCGGCGTATCAGCCCTGAGTGATACCCCCCGCCGCTATGCGCCGTTTGAGCGTTTCAGCCAGCAACAAGACGCGGGGTATTACCACGTGCGGGTCACCTCGTCGCCCGTGGGGGGCTTGAACCATCACCTGGCGTTGATCCGCCACGGTGAAAACCTGGACAACCTGCCGCCGGAGTCGGTGTCCGTCCGGCTGACGTGCAGCCACCGCCGCTTGCCTTTGCACCTGAAAGTAGGAGAACTCCGCCAACCGGCCACCGGCTGCCCACCGGGGGTTCGTGTGCACAATATCACCCGCCCGTCGGTGCCCCTTAGCCCAAGGTTGGATGCCACCTTGCAGGCGGCCCTGCTGCGTAATCTCTCATTGAACAGCCGCTCACTGCTGACGCTGACGGCGCTGCGGCAGGTGCTGAGCGCCTGCGATCTGCCCGCCTGGCACAGTGAACTGGCGGCAGGGGTCTCCCGGCGGCGCAGAGCGGGGTTACTCAGCCTGACCGTACGCCCGGCTGAACGCCATATCGACGGTGTGCCGATCGATGGCCTGGCCTCGGTGCTGACGGTGCGGCTCCAAGGGGCGTTTGACTCGGAAGGCGAGCTCTATCTGTATGGCCGGGTACTGGCACGGTTCCTGGCCCAGCGTGCCAGCGTCAACCATTTCCATACCCTTACCGTGGTTAACCAAGATAATCAGGAGTCTTACCGCTTTCTATGATCCCTAGTGCAGAGCAGGAGCAGCAGCTCCAGGTTATCGCCGATAACGTTAGCCAGTATGACTTCTACCGCCTGGTGGAAGGGCTGAACCGGCTGGCAGGCATCGATCCGGCCCGCACGCTCGGCCTGCCACCGAACCGGGAAGCGTTGCGCTTTACCGCCGCTGCCGGATTGGGCTTTGCCGCCAGTGATGTGGTGGCGTTGCAACATGAACCAGGTGGACCGCTGCGCCTGGAGGTGAGCTTTCTGGGCCTGCAGGGCAGCCAGTCGCCCTTGCCCTATTACTATCTGGATGACATTGCCGGGAGCACGGCGCAGGGAGAGACGCGGCTCAACGATTTTCTGGCGGTGTTCAACCATCGCCCCCTGTCGTTGGCGCACCAGATTTGGCGCAAATACCGCTATGAGATCACCTTCAAACCGGGGGGCCGCGATGCTACCTCGGGGCGTATTTTTGCCCTGATAGGCCTGGGCCATCCGCAGACGCGAGAGCAGTTGGGTATCAACGCCGAAGCCATGCTGGCCTACGCCGGTCTGCTGGCCTCACCGGGCCGTTCGCCGGAGGTGATCGCCCGCCTGGTCGGCCACTTCTTTTCACTCCCGGACGTGACGGTGCAGTCATGCATGCCCCACGTCATGACGTTGAGTGACGAGCAGCAAAATCGCCTGGGGCAGGTCACCGCCGTACGCGGGCAACGCCATCAACCCCGTTCGCTACTGGGGGGCAACTTTGTGATCGGTAGCCGGATGCGCGATCGCAGCGTCAAATTTCAACTGTCGATCAATGAGCTCACGCAGGAACAGTACCTGTCGTTTTTGCCTGACGGTAAGCAGCACCGCCTGCTGGTCAATTTTGTCGAGTACATCCTGCGCGAACCGCTGGTCTGGGATCTGCGCCTGACGCTGGCACGGCATCAGGCCGGGGGGCTGAAGCTCGGCGACACACAGCGTACCCAGTTGGGGTGGACCACCTTTGTGGGGCAACCCGAAGAGAAACCCTACACCCTGTTGCCTGTGCGCAGGTAGCCAACGTCAAGGATTGATATGAACTTTACCGATCATCTCAGAGAGGAACATGCCTACCTGCGTGCGCTGGCGGACAAGGTGGGGCAGGAAACCCCTTCACTGGCCGCGCAACTGGGCCGCCATGCGGGCGATCCGGATGTGGAATGCCTGATCCAGGGGGCGGCAATGCTGAATGCCGGGCTGCGTCAACGCCTGGAGGACGGCTTCCCCGAAGTCACGCAGGGGCATCTTGCGCGTACCTGGCCCTTCCCCTTGCGGCCTATTCCGGCCTGTGGCGTGGTGAACGTCAGCGCCAAAGCCAGCACGCTGGATGCGCCGTTAACCTTGCCCGCGGGAGAATCGCTCTCCCTGTTGTCCGACGGACGTACGCAGGTGTTCCAGACTTGCCATGCCTTGACGCTGCAACCGCTGGCCCTGATTGACCGGCAGTTGCTGGTCACCAACTCCCACAGCGAGATCCGCCTGACGTTTCAGTACCAGGGGCCGGGTGACACTTGGCCAACCCAGCCGCTGTCGCTGTTTCTGGGCGACGATCCACAGGTGGCTGCGACGCTGACCCTGTGGTGTGAACAGCATCAGGACCGGCCCGTGCTACAGGTGGAAGGACGACAATGGGTGCTGGAAACGGTGTTGTCCTCCCCACGGCCCACTGCGGATAACCGCATTCTGCCCCACGAGGGGGAAACCACCTGGGCGCTGCAGAGCCTGGCCGAATACCTGTACCTGCCCCATGTGAATGATTTCCTGACGCTGGATTTTGGCCCGATGCACTCAGGGCTGACGTTGGGGAACAGCCGCACCTTTACCGTCATCCTTACGTTCAACGGGGAGATCCCACTCACCCAGGCCCAACTGACGTCGGCCTTTATGCTGCACTGCGTCCCGGTGATCAGCTTGGCGGCACAGAAAAGCGCCCCCATACGGCTGCTACCCGGGCAGAGCGTTTACCCGCTGCCGTATGCCGACGATCGCTGGGTTTATGCCATCACCGGCGTCAGCATGCTGGAAGAGCCGGATACCCTGCGGCGGGGACGACGGGTGCAATTCCAACCCGACAGCGAACTGACGCCGGAATCGCGTTATGCACCCGACGCCGGGTTGGCGCTGTTTTACACCGTCCGGGTCAGCGGTGATGTCCTGGGGCGGATGCAGCATGAACTGGTGCTGTGCAACAGTGCCGGGGAGCCGCTGAACGAGCCCCCTTGCCGGGCCGTGGTCTGCGATTTGCTCACCACCTCGGCGCAATCACCCACGTTACCGCTTGGCTCCCCTTTCCTGCTCGGCATGGCGGTGACCGACACCTTGGACGTTACTACCGTCACCCGATTTTCGACCCCGTACCCGGCGGTGGTGGACAGCCATCACCATTGGCGGCTGATGGCCTGCCTGTCGTTCAGCCCCGCGCTTCTCAACCACCGGGAAACGGTGCAGCGGGCGATCGACGATTTTTGCCTGCACGCCCGGCACAACCTGCCCCAGGTCCGGCACATTCGCCGGGCGGTGGAGGGCATCACCGCCGTCAAGACCGAACCGGTGAATACCCTGATGGGGGAACGGCTGCGGCGCGGTTTGCAGATGACCCTGACGCTCGATGACCAGGCGTTCGACAGCCCCGGCGAGGCCTACACCTTTGCGGCGGCGCTGAGCGTCTTCTTTACCCATTGCCTGACCACCAACAGCTTCCTGCTGCTGGATGTGATAACCGAACCTTCACAGCGGCGCTGGGCATTGCCCCTGGCGCGCGGCCAACGAGCCATGATGTGAGACACCACAAGGAGTGAACGATGGACAGCGGATTATTTTTCAGCAGCCAACTCGGTGAACTGCCTCCGGACACCTTTGACGTGGCCGGTTTTACCCTGGAAGAAGGGTTGTCGACCCTGTTTACCCTGACGGTGAACCTGGTCAGCACCCGGTCAGACATCGAACTGGAAGCACAGTTGCTACAGCCGGGGGCATTGACCGTCACCGTCAGTGGCAAGGAACAGCGCACGATCCCTGGGCTGATTGCCAGCCTGACTCAGGGAGAAAGCGGTTTTCGCCGCACCTACTATCAGGCGGTGATCCGCCCGGATGTCTGGGTACTGAGCCTGAAACAGGACAGCCGGATCTTCCATTTCCTGTCGGTGCCGGACATCGTCAATCAGGTATTGGACGAACACCGCATCCCTTATCAGAGCCATATCCAGCAGACCTATCCACCGCGTGAGTACGTGACCCAGAAGCGCGAAAGCGACCTGGACTTCATCCTGCGGTTGATGGCCGAGGTGGGGATCACCTTCTGGTTTGAAGATAACGAACTGGTGTATGGCGATTCACATCTGAGCATGACAGAAGGTATCCCGCTGACCTTCAACCCGCATATCCAGTCGCCAACCCAGGGCGACATCGCCCATCGGCTGACCCTGGGGGCGTTCATGCAGTCACGGGAAAGCGTGCTGAAAGATCGCGAACACCGGCGGCCAGACCATCCTCTGCAGTTTAAGCAGAGCGACCCTGCATTGGGCGGTGAAGCCACCCAGTACTCGGTATTTGAGAGCTATGGCCGTTATCAGGATGACCAGACCGGGCCGCAGCTCAGCACCGTGCGGCTGGAGGCCATGCAAGCGGGCACCCAACAGGGCGCAGCAGAAACCAACAGCATCCGGCTGATGCCGGGCACGATTTTTACCTTGCAGGGCCACCCGGTGCAGGCGCGTAACGATCGCTGGCAGGTGATCACCGTCAGCCACCGTGGGGAGCAGCCTGCCGCGCTGGAAGAAGAAAGTAACGGCAGCGGCACTACCTTCACCAACTCGCTAACCTTTGCGCCGGGGAATATCGACTGGCGGCCAAGCTACCGTTACAAACCGCTGGCCGACGGGGACGAGGTGGCCACGATCGTCGGGCCCAAGGGCGAAGAGCTGTACGTCAACGAGCTGGGCTGGGTGCGGGTGCATTTCCACTGGAACCGTTACGACCCGGCGGATGAAAAAGCCTCCTGCTGGGTGCCGGTCTCCAACCAGTGGGCGGGGGACGGCTTTGGCTCGGTGACGCTGCCAAGGATTGGCCAGGAAGTGCTGATCAGCTACCTCAACGGCGACATCGATCGTCCGGTGGTGAGCGGGCGTTACTACAACGGCCTGAACAAACCGCCCTACCCGTTACCGGCCAACAAGACCAAATCGGTCTGGCGCACCAAATCGCACAAAGCCGAGGGCTTTAACGAGCTGTCGTTTGAGGATGAGGCGGGCAGCGAGGAGATTTACCTGCACGCGCAGAAAGACCTCAAGGCCCTGGTCAACAACGATGCGCACTGGGACATTCGCGCCAACCAGAGCAGCAAGATTGGCGGCAACAGCCTGAGCGAAATCGAGGGCAACCGGGAAAGCCGCATCAAGGGCGAACTCACCCTCCACACCAGCGGCAAAAAGTCCGAACTGGCCGACGGCGAATCCCATTTGCAGGTTGGCAGCGCCTATGTGGTGAAAGCTGGGCAAGAAGTGTCGGTAGAAGCCGGGGCCAAAATCACCCTCTCGGCGGGCAGTGAGCTGACGCTCAAGGCCGGGGGCAGCTTTATCAAACTGGCTCCGGGGGCCATTTTCACGTCGTCGTCGTTGCAGGTGGGCAGTGGCTCTGCGGGTAGCGGTCAGGGCGTCAACCTGAAGATGCCGGGTGTGGTGCCGTTGTTGGCCGCTCCCACGCTGATCCAGCAGGGGGTGCTTAGCAGTGATGCCCCTTATTGCGAAGAGTGTGAGAAATGTAAAGCCGGAGGTTGCCCGATAGATGAGGCCCCTGCCAAACCGAGTGCCCAAGGTGCAAGCAGCGGCTTTGTACAGCAATCCGGTGGAGCGATGCCAGCAACGGCCAGTGTCTCTCAAGGGATGCCCGGCAGTGGTTGGGCCTCGACAGGCGGTGTTTCTCAAGCGTTGCCTAACGTTGGCTCGCTGCCTATCAGCGGGCTGACCTCAATGGTTAACGCAGGCAACCTGTCTGGTGCCACAGGTAAAGACTATTTGAATATGCTCGGCGATCGGCTCAAAAGTTCGCAATCTGCTGATGTAGAAGAACTATTCAAAAAGATGGGCAAAAAGTCATGAGCAAAAGATCCATTTTTTTGTTCTCGGGAGGAATGGATATCGTCCTCTTCGGCACGCTAGCTGGCCTGGCGCAGCCAGTTTAAGGCCGTACTTTAATCAAGGAGAAGATGACCATGTCAAATCGTGTACAGGACTGGGTAAAAAACACGGCGGGTACACCGTTGTATGCCATCCTGGCCAATACCCATGGTGCGCAAGGCATCAAAGCCTATTACCGTGAGGACGGTAGCCGCACGCCGCACGGGCTTTACGCCAATACGCCCTATGCCAACTGGTTTGAAGTGATGCCGGTGCTGGTACAGCTCAATGAAGGCAGCCCATTCTTACGCTGGGTGGCAGAAACCCCTTTACGCAACTGGGGCTGGCTGGCACGTTCGCCGTTGCCGCAGGCTGCCCTGGCGGCCCACCTTGCCAGTTTGACGCAGGTTATCATGCCCAGCGGCAAAGCGGTGTTTTTCCGCTATTGGGATGGGCGTTATCTGCCAGCTTACCTGCGCTACTTTGGCGATGAGTGGCGCACTATCCTGCCGGTGTTCTCCGATTACTGGGTGAACGGCGAGGGTTTTACCTGCCCAGTGGATCCTTCTGCGCAGGCCCAGATTAGCCCCTGGTGGCTGGTGCCCCAAGGGATGGTAGATGCATTGCTGGATGAAGATCCCGAACCGCTGATCGCCAACCAGCTGACCTGGCTGCGCGAGAATGAGTTTGAACTCTATCAAGCCGTGCCAGAACCGGTACTGCGCCAGATAGCGCTGCGGCTTTACCCACAGGTCTGGCAACAGACGCCAGATCCGAAGAAGCGAACCGCACGGCTATCCCAGGCCCTGGTAGATGCGCTGAGCCGCCGTACCAATCCGTTCGAGGTGATCACCTTCAACGTTTCCTCTTTTCGACCGTGAGTAATGGACTATGACGACCGAATATATTGCGAGTATTGACAATGCCTTGCTGGGCTTCAAAAACAAGACCCTGATCACCCAAGAGTATCGGCAGATCGTCAAGGAGTGGGCCACGGCTAGCAGCATTTCCGGGCGATTAGGTGGGCCGACGCTGGAGATGGAAAAAACCCTGCGGCTCAACGACAGCAAGACCGTGGTCTCGGAAAACGATCGCAGCTTTGAGAGTAGCGTAGTGACCTGCCCGAAGAGTGGCGAGATCAAGGTGGCCCTCGCCTATGAGTCCACACTTGAACTGCCCATCCCCGATGTGACCATTGAGATCTATGAGGATGTCAGTTTTGGTTTTGACTCGAAGGTGGCTACCCAGCAGACCGATGAGCAAGGCATAGCGCGTTTCCCTGGTCTGACTGCGGGCAAGAAATATTACGTTAAAGCCACCGATCCCCAGCTTGAGCAGCACAATGACCAGATGCTGCAAGCCTATGACGGCCTGATGCTAGAGATGTACGACACCTTGTCAACGCAATGGCAGACCTACAGGCCTCAGTGGCAGCTGAGCCCAATCAATGCAGGCCTGTTGACCGCGCTGGGCGCTGGGCTGTACGACGGCATGTTCGGGCTGTGGGACGACGTAAAACTGGCCTACGACGTGATCACCGACCCCGCAAAGTACGGGCAGAAAATCTATGCGGAAGCGGGTAAGTATAAGGATCTCATCACCCAGTTAGATGAACAGAAACTGAAGTCCCTGCTGGAAGGCAGCAAGCAGATGGCCCGCGAGCTGTTGGCGCTGTTCAATGATGAAGCTGCGTTGTACCTGTTTATGCGTTCGGTGGAACTGCAAGTGCGTATGTACCCCTGGGGTGCACTACTGGAACCGATGGTAAAAATAGGGGGTTCCATTATCAGCGATGCGTTGGTCGGCATTGTCTTCGGGGCGCTGCTGACCCTGGTGACCGCCGGGTTGGGCGTGGCGTTTCTGATCTATAAGGTAGGCAGCTTGCTCAAGAAACTGGGCAGCGCATTGCAGTCTGTCTGGCAGGGGCTGAAGACGATTCTGTTTGCCACCCTGGAACTGGTCAAACGGTTCTTTGAGAAGACTCGCCAAATGAACCTCAAGCGCCAGGCCAATGCCAAGTTGAAACAGGATCGGAAAAACCAGCTGGGTTCGTCAAACCAAACTGGTCTGGTGGATAACTCAGGCACGGTGAAAAACAGCCCTGCGACAAATGCGGCTGACCAGCCCACGGTGAACTCGCAGTGCACCCCCGGCAGCGGCTGCCCGGTCTCGCTGATCAACGGCGAAGAGTTGCTTACTCTGGACGATGGGCAACTGATTGGCCTGACGCCCTTTATCTTCCAGCGTCAGTACCGCACCACCGCGGTCGAACGCACATCGGTGTTTGGTTTTGGCTGGAGCCACAGCTTGCAGCATAACGTGGAGTTTATCGGTGATGAACTGCACTGGACCGATCACCAGACCCTCACCACCATTCTGCCGTTACCTACCGAAGTTTCCCCAAGTGGGCTTAACTATGTAGCCGGGGCCGCCGCCTATCTGGACGAGGAGCCCAATAGCTACTGCCTGATGGCCGGTAGCATGGAAGGCTGGGTGTTGCATGTGCATCGGGTTACGGGGCAAACGACCGGGCGCATCACCGGCCTTTCACACCGCCAGTTGCGGTTGACCCTGCATTATCACGATGGCTTACCTGTTCGGCTGGAACATCCGGCTGGTGCAGCCTTGCAGTTCAGCTATCAGGAGCTGCCTCAAGGCTGGCGCCTGACGCAGCTGAGCCTGACCCCTGAATCGGGTCGGGAAGAGGCTCTCCATCCACTGATGACCTATGAGTACGATGAGCGGGGGCAACTGAGTGCCGCTATCAATGCGGCCGGGGAAGCCGAGCGTTATCAGTATCGTGATGACTATGTGTTCAGCCTACGGCAGTTGGCCGGCGGGGCCGAGTTTTATTGGGAATGGCAAGGGGAAGGCAAACAGGCCCGTGCGGTGCGCCATTGGAGCAACCTGCCGAACCTTGACCAGCGTTTTCTGTGGGACGAGCAACCCGGGGCCGTCACCCTGGTCCATCAGGACGGTTCACGGGAGACCTGGCAACATGACACCCGCTTTCGCCGCCTGATAAAGAAGGTCGACCCAGACGGCGCGACCCACCTCAATGAATACGGTGAACGCGGTGAGCTGCTGAGTGAAACCGATCCGTTGGGCAACCGCACCGAATATGGCTATAACGGTGAACTGCAGTGCACCTGGGTGCGAACTCCTGACGGGCAAGAGACCCAATACCGTTATTCGCGGGGCCGAGTAGTAGAGAAAACCACCTGGAGCCTCGATCAGGAGGACAAGATCCGTGAACGGTATCGCTACGATACTCAGGGCAACCTGACGGAAGAAACCGATGCGTTGGGCAATACCTGCCACTACCTGTGGTCTGCACAAGGGGCACTCAACGAGGTGCAATACCCGGACGGCAGCCGCGAGCGCTTCGTTCGCGATGCGTTTGGCCAAGTGCTAGAACACCATCAGCGCAACGGGCTGACCCACTATTATCGTTACAACCTGCTGGGGCAGGTGATCCGGCACAGCGACAGCCCGCTGGACGAGGCGGGGGTCAACGGCATCCGTTATACCTGGAATGCCGCCAACCGGCTGGAGGCTATTCACGCGCCTGACGGCACAGTGCGCCACTATCGGTACAACGCCTACGGCAAGGTGACCAGCGAGCGTGATGAAAAGGGGCTGACCACCCAATACGAATACTATCCAAATTCCCGTTTAGTGAGCCGGGTGATATATCCCGACCTCAGCCAGGTGGAATACCGTTATGACAGTCCGAAGAGTTTAGTCAGCGACATCATCAACCAGAACGGTGAACACCATCGGTTGGCTTATCACCCCAACGGGTTGGTGAGTGAAGAACACACCGTTGACGGACGCCACTTCCTTTATGACTACGACCTGAACGGGCACCTGACCCAGCGCACCGAGTACGGCACCAGCCAGAGTGAACAGACCGCGCTGGTGACCCGCTACGAGCGGGATGCTGCCGGGAGGCTAGTTCGCAAAGTGTTGCCAGACGGTAAGGAAGTCAGCTACGCCTACGACACCTTTAACCGCTTACGGCTGGTGGACGACGGGCATTGGCCGCTGGCATATGGTTACGATGAAATTGGTCGTCTGACGGAGGAGTATCAGGGCTTTGCCAGCCTGTTTTACGGCTACGACAGCGCGGGTAACCTGACACGCCAACGCCTGCCCGACGGCAACCTGCTGGCGTACCACTACCAGCAGGGGCAGGTCTCGCGCATTGACCTGAATGGTCGCGTGCTGAGTGAACACCAGTATCGCGGCGAGCAGGAAACCCGGCGCATCACCGGTGAGGTGGTGAGCGAGTTTGATTTTGACGGGCAGCAACGCTTGCGCCATCAACGGGCTACTGCCCTGGTACAGGCAGAACTGGAGGGTGACGCTCCGGACGTGACGCCGGTAATGCAGCGCCGGTACGAGTACGATCCGGCAGGTAACCTGACGCAGATCCTAGACCCGCACAAAGGCAACCGGGAATACCGCTACGATAAGCAACATCGCCTAACCGAAGCGCTGCACCACCCGATAGCCTACCCTGAAGCCTTGCCGCAGGCGCTGCGCTGGAGGGGTATCAGTGAACAGTTTACGCACGATGCAGCGGGTAACGTATTGGGGAACGATGCTGCCTCCCGTGGAACACAAGTGCGTGGCAACCTGCTGAAGCAGAAAGGCGATGTACGGTTCGAGTATGACGAGTTTGGCAACCTGACACGTGAAGTGCGCAGCACCAAGCCACTGTGGGTGCGGGAGTTCCGTTATGACTGCCAGCACCGGCTGCTGGAGTTTATTGAACAACGACAGGGGCAGAAAACCCATTTTGCCTATACCTATGATGCCTTTGGTCGACGCATCCAAAAGCAGGACCTGCTAGCCCAACGGCCTAATACCGTAACCCGGTTCTTCTGGCAGGGTGAGCGGATGGTGGCAGAATGCGCCGACGATGATAATATCTTCACAGCGGATGACCCAAAACCGGCGCACCTGGCGACCTATAAAAGTTACCTGTACAGCCCCGGCAGCTTTGTGCCGTTGGTGCAGTTACTGGGCAAAGGACGCAAGTCGGAGATTTACTACTACCTGAATGACCACCTGGGTACCCCGCAGGAACTGGTCAACGGCAAAGGACAGATTGCCTGGAGCGCGGCGTACCGCGCCTACGGCAATCTGACGGTAGCGTTCGTTGAATCTGTGCCGCAACCACTGCGTTTTCAGGGGCAGTACTTCGATGCAGAAAGCGGGTTGCACTATAACCGGCATCGTTATTACTCACCGGATACCGCAAGGTTTATCACCCCTGACCCTATTGGGCTGGCCGGTGGACTAAACCAGACTCAGTATGTACCTAACCCTACCGGGTGGGTGGATCCGCTGGGGTTGACTAGTGTCAAGAGGGGGTGCCCTCCGGACTCAGATATACCGGCTGGGGTGAAGACGGGTGAGCCTGATATCCCGACATCAAATGGAAAAACCGCCTATACCCATTTTCCAGAAGATCCAAACGAACTAACTAAAGTATTAGGTGTTCCTCCCAAGATAACGGAGACCCAACATGGAACCACCCGTATGGTATGGCAACCAAATAGTGATACTCGCATCAGGTATGAAAGCCACCCTGGTGATGGAGGAACATTCAACGCCCGACATCATGGTGAGCATTATCACATCGAGTTAAAACCAGAAGAGTTATCTTGGGGACAAGCAGGAAGGCAAAATAGAGTTACAAAGGTTACACCAAGAGACTATCAACGTGGGCATGGTACTGGCCATTTGCCCGGTGAACAACATCCAGGGATAGAATAATGGCTATAAGTAAAATAAATATCAGTGATAATATATTAAAAAAAATAACTTCAAATACGGATGGGAGTGTGGATGTTTATGTTCTTGATTGGCAGGAAAGAGAAAACACTCTTCATTTTAACGATGTATCTGCCTTGCTATCATTTAATTCAATTGGTTGTGAATTGTCACATCTCGAAGAATCGAGCAACGACGATTTTAAACATGAAAGCCAAAAATATACAGATGAAGACCTTTCTGAAATGATTTGCTTCAATTTTTTTTCCGCGTGGTCTAATAACGCTGTTTTGAAAATCCTAGCATTGCCAGACTCAGTTGAGTTTAAAAAATCATGAGGCCTTAATTATGTAGTGTTACGAACAACTCACTTTGGTGCAGTGATGATGTTGAAGAGCATTCCAATCCACCGAATGCGGCTCTCAGCATAGTGAACGAACACCACCTGCAGTGGGGCAAAAGTCCGTGGCAACCTGCTTAGGCAGAAAGGCGAACGTGGTTTGACTATGTCGCTTCGGCAACCTGACACGCGAAGTGCGCAGCGCCAAGCTAGTGTGGGTGCGAAGCCAGCACCGACTTGTGCAGTTACTGAGTCAAGGATATCAGTCGGAGATTTACTACTACCTGAATGACCATCTGGGCACCCCGCAGGAACTGCTCAATGGCAAAGGACAGATTGCCTGAAGTGCGGCGTACCGCGCCTACGGCAATCTGGCGGTAGCGTTCGTTGAATCTGTGCCGCAGCCGTTACGTTTTCAGGGGCAGTACTTCGATGCAGAAAGCGGGTTGCACTATAACCGGTATCGCTATTACTCGCCGGAGACCGCAAGGTTTATCACCCCTGACCCTATTGGGCTGGCCGGTGGACTAAACCAGACGCAGTATGTGCCTAACCCTACCGGGTGGGTGGATCCGCTGGGGTTGACTAGTGTGAAGAGGGGGGGCCCTCCGGACTCAGATATACCGGCTGGGGTGAAGACGGGTGAGCCTGATATCCCGCAAGCGACGACTAGAGATCCACAGTGGTTAGCTGCTCGTTCTAGCGCATCAGGGCAGTTACCTAAATTAAGAGGAAAATCAGTAAGCTATATTGAAAAAAACTAAGAGAAATGGACTTTATTAGGACCAATCCTAATAACAGCATCAATCAAAAATGGGTGCATCATGATGGCTCCCAGGTTCAACTCCATGCGTATGGAGATCAAACTCAGAAACCATGGAAAACAGCCAATAATGGACATGTCCATAAATATTCACCTTCTGGTGACAAGCTTGATGATATGGGGATGCCAAACTCCAGCATGGGTAAAGAAACTCATATTGGAATTAAAAATCCGTCTGATTTACCAGAAGTTAGAGGGCGTCCTCATGGCGCGGGAGAACAGTAAATATTATGAGTCTAGAACTATTTGCTAAAGTAGACAAGATTATTGATGATGATTTTATAAATAAAATCACTTGTGACTTAATCAATGATTATGACATGGTCTATTCACGTAAAAAGAATACCGGCTTCGTCCACAAAGGTACTTTTTATCAAAATAGCGCCCCTCCCCTTTTTGATCTGTCTATATCTATGGACATTGTTATACTGTCCATGTATGGAAACCTGAATGAGCAAAATGTGATCAAAAATAAAATTGAAACGATTTTTAAAAAAAATTGGTTAAATATCAGCCTATTGGAGGAGGGTGAGTTTTGATTTAAAAACTACCAATCCCACAAGAACGTCAAGCTACAAGTGTTCGGCGTCTACATGAAGCATTATGAGCTTTATGTGCGATAAAGGTAAAAAACCGGGAAAGACCTGATCTTTCCGGCCGCACTAATATAGTCACATATTACAATTATGCCGGGCGTCACGCTTACTGTCAGAGGTTATCCGGATAAGGCTGCGTTCCGGCAAGCACTCCCCCACCAGATTGATATTCTGGTTCTGCCATAACGTCATTGCGATATAACTCCACACATCTCAAAAAATTATAAAGTAGCAAAAAATGAACTCAATAGAACATATATGTAGAGATCTTGGCTTACCTTGCGGGGATGAGTTTACTCAAGATTGGGCATATGAATTACCTGAGGAATTTCGTACTGAGGAATGGCTGAACAAATATATCTTAACTTACTCAAATGATAATTATTCAGAATCAGAGAGAGATTTGCTGATGCAATTAATACTCGATGTTACTAATGATTATTTAAGTATGGGAATGGATGCAAATGATGAGGTTATCGTTAAAGTATTAGGTTTGCATTCAAATAATCATCAGAGGCATTTTCAGTTAATTGAAGACTGGGCGTTGGATGGAGAACCACTGGAGGATTGTTTTGCTTTGACTGATAAAGTAAGGGAAATAAAAAACAATATTAGATAAATGCTATCCCACTGCTCTCATGATAACTTGATGCAATTCATTAGTTATGTTGTAAATGAGAATGCTGGAAATTCTGATAGTTCCGGCTTTTTCATCACTTATCTTTCCAGTCACTGGATACAGTCCGGTTTATCAAGCAGTAATACATAAAAAGTGCCGCGAAAGCTGGGCAAGCTGGGCAAGCTAAAGTCCCCTAGAGCTCCGAAACGATATTTAAGCCAACGAGATCAGCTTAACTCTATTTATCACGCCAAATTGATATTGAAACAAAGAGGTGACAACAGTCTTTCAAAAAGGCCTCAACATATGGGGAAAGATATTGATGATAATGGCAGTCCATTAACCAGCCATCCTAAACGGGGACAATAAAAGTGAAGTTAAATAAAAAGAAAAGGCTGAAAGCGATGTGGTTTTTAGGGGGAGTGTTAAGCCCCTTCAACTCAAATATCACTACTGTAGAGGAGGTCGAGGATATATTTAAATACAATTTATCCGATAAGCTTAGTGTTTTTAAATTATTTGATAAATATATAAAGGGTGATCTCACATCATCCCCACTTGGATGTTTTTTAACTATTGCCGTGCTTGAGAGGTATCTTTTAAATGCTGACGAGTCTTTTGCGGATGCTTTGCATGAGTTAGTATTTGGTGACATCTTAGAAGATCCCCACCATTTTATGAAATTACTTCTTGAGTATGCAATTGAAATCTCAATCAATCAAAAAATAGATGATAATAAAAAAGGAATTTATAATTATAAAGTGAATGAAATGCTGTAAAGGTAGCTCAGAAAGGTCGATATGAAAATATCGACCTGAACAATCTGAATGACTACCTAGGCCCCCCGCAAGAACTGGTCAACGGCAAAGGACAGATTGCCTTGGCCCCGGAATACCGATCCTGCGGCAAGGTCGATAAGAGGATTTCAATAATGTCAGCTGAGTTTAGAATACACTTCGAAGACAAATATTGGTTCATTAGCAATATTGATAAAATAAGAATGATGATTACTTCGCTAAGGACATTTGTTGATGATAAGTCAAACTGCGAGTATTGGTTGCAAGGATTGGAAAGTAAAGCGCAGGCGGAGCATTGGAATTACGATGTTAGGCTTTTTATTGAACCAGAATCAATATCCTTAGAAATTAGCTCCCATGCAAAAAGCATTGAGGATGACCTGATGGGGTTATTTTCTGCTATAAGGGGGAAGGTGAATATCCTTATACTAGACGAGGATGGTGAGCTATCAAATTGGTAACTAAATTTCATTAAATGATGGCCCTACATGTAAGTAGATGTCGTTTGATCTGATAATTAACGTGGGGCAACTATCAGTGGCACTTCGGTAAGGATTTTCTTCGGGGTGTGGTTAGCCTGAGTGAACTCAGATAGAAAGAAAAAATGGCTAATTTAACTGTTTTTTTGGAATCACATACCTATGGGTCTTCAGCCCCGGCAGCTTCGTGCCGTTGGCGCAGTTGCTGGGCAAAGGACGCAAGTCGGAGATTTACTACTACCTGAATGACCATCTGGGCACCCCGCAGGAACTGGTCAACGGTAATCTGGTGGTAGCGTTCGTTGAGTCTGTGCCGCAGCCCATTAGATTTCAGGGGCTGTACTTCGACGCGGAAAGCGGGTTGCACTATATCCGGCATCGTCATTACTCGCCGGAGGCCGCAAGGTTTATTACCCTGAAGATATTGGGCTGACAGGTGAGCTGAACCAAACTTAGTATGTACCTAACCATCCGGGTGGGTAGAGCCGCCGAGGTTGAGTAGATTCAATTCAATACCTAGAAAAAATGGTATATAACTTATGAAAAAATCATATTATTTAAAATACGGCAGTGATAAAACCAAAGAAGAGTTAAAGGAACTGCTTGAAAAAAAATGGGACATCATATGTGCAGAGCATGATAGTTCCTATTTTGGAGTTTACTTTAATCACTCTGGTCTCTATGCAGACAAATTAACCATTACAGATAATTACATTGTAAGTTCTAGGGAATGGTTACATGAAGGTAATAAGGAGTTTACATCATTGATAAATGTATCAATTTTCAATGGAAGAAATACTGAAAAACTGAGTCAATATAAATTCATCAAAAATGTTTTTGTTCAATTAAATGTAGATTCAGTTATTAGCGATAAATGTATAGAGGAAGACTGATGATAAAATCTCGGAAATATCCACCTAAGATTTTTCCGTATTTTATTATTAAATTCCTTGCTCTTATCTTACTTTTTTCCCAAAAAAAATTCATCGTACGACTGAAGGTAAAAGAGGTGATTCTTCCACACTGACATCGAACAGAAAACCAGCTGCCTCACTAATCAGCTGACGAAATACAGTATTGTTATATTGATGAAAATACAATATTTAGTTAATGCTACTGACGAATCTGGCACGAAACTTAAATACTGGAAGAAATATAATATAGATGATAAGACCGCAAAATTTAACTTGGTTGATGAGGTTAATTGCGAAAAAAAGCATCCCTTGGCAAAGAGTATGCTGAGTATTGCAAATGATATTATGGTGACTATTCCAGTATCGCGACTACCATGTGTTCAGCCTACGGCAGTTGGCCAACAAAGCCGAGTTTTACGGGGGACGGCGGGGCGAAAGCAAACAGGCCCGCACGGTACGCCACTGCAACAACCTACCGAACCTTGTCCAGCATTTTCTGTGGGACGAGCAACCCTGGCTGTCACCGGGGTCCATCAGGATGGTTCTCGGGAGACCTGGCAACACAGCACCCACTTTCGCCGCCTCATCAAAAAAGTCGACCCGGACAACACGATCCACCGCAACGATTTGCGGCTAGGCCTGATACTGTATCCGAACACACCGATTTGCTTCCTGCAAGTTTCGGCTGGAACCCGGAAATGTGTCAGGCACTGTGCGCCACCTCAATACCAACAACAAAATGGCTTCCGGTTATCGTAGACCGTTGATAAAGTGACCGACGGGTAGGCGAAGGGAAACCAGCATGGTCGAACGTATTGATTACCAGATTGAAAAATATAGCTTCGCGGATGTTAATGAAACGCCGCGTATTGCGCAGCAATGGGCTGAAGTCCTCAAAGAATGCCGTCAGGTACGGGCTGGAAGTATTGAGCGTCTGCGCATCGCATTGCTGAATGTGGATTATGTCACCAGCTTTGAACTGCCTTTTCGTCTGCTGTTGGTACGTGCCCCACAACTGATTGCCGAGCTGCGTGATGAACTGCAACTCAGTCAGAAAAGTGCCGTATTTAATGGCAAGCGTTTTGGCTGTGTTTACAGCGTGAAGTCTGACTTGAGTAAAGTACCGGATGAATTTCAATACCGTCTATCAACCCGCATTCGCAGGGAAGTATCGTCAGGCGAAACCGCAGAGCCTTACCGGGAAATTGCCAGGGAAATAAAAATGCCGCGCGAGCGGCTTAAAAAGGCGCTTGAGAACGGACTCGCGGTAACGGCACTGGATGGTCTGTTTTGGTTCGGTATGCAGCGAATCGCAGCCGACGTGGCGGTACTCAGAAAAAAGGGGATGCATATTGCAACCTCAGAGGTTCAGGCGTGGGATAGTCTCACCGCTACCCTCCGCCCCATACCGGTATACCGCGGCGCCTGATGCGCTCATTGTCATTGTTGTTATCTTTTCCTTATGTGCTTTTTTTCGGCGATCACAGGAGTCGCATTTGATAGTTAGTGCTATTGAATTTACTTAGTTTTATCGTGTTGGATTTTGGTTGGTGCCCCCTATTGTGCCCCCAAATGATTTTGCTTGTTGAGAGCGGGGCATGAAGGCTAGTTGTTGGTTTGGGGTTGCCGTTCTTTTTCAGAACCCGTATTACTGTATCTGGTACTATTCTATCCTTCATTATTGCCATATTTCCAGAAGTTGGGATGTGTTTATCTGGCGAGTTTTTGGGTTTTCCCATAAATACTCATTTTTAATCTTTAAAAAAAGGGTTAGATAAGTTTGGCTCATTAGAATTGAAGTGGTAACGGATAAATCGATTGACTGTAGCCATGATAAAAGGCGGGTATCTGTAAACCTGAGCCCAACTGTCTTATTCCGTCAGTAGCACTAGATACCTCGACTTACAACTTCGTCTTTACAAGGTTATCGGCGCGGTAAAAAACCGATACCGGAATGGCCGGAGGCTCGTCTATACAGGTGGCTTTTCTACCCAGAAACATCTTTACCATCTGACCGGTTCTGCGGTATGCAGAACCGGGTCTCTTCGTCAATGTGAGCAAGTCGTACTATTGCGATACCTCAAACAGTTTCAGAATATTGCTAGCTACGTGCCGGTCTTAAAGGAGAAAGATATTCTAGTACCAAATCAATACCTTCCCCTGCACGGCGCAACGGATTGTGCCCCAGACCTTGTGTCTGCACTAAACGGGCCGCAGGCCACGCCTGAGCCAGGCACTCAGCCTCAACCGGCAGCACGATATCGTCGGCATTATCATGGATAATTAGCGCCGCTTGTTCTATCTGCTGTAACCCTTCGTAGGCATTAAAACGTTGCCAGACAGCGTCACCAATGCCGAAATAGCGTTCGACGTAGCGCCGCAATCGCTGTTGCTGGCGTCCAGGCAGGTTGAGGATGGATGCATATTTGGTGACCAACCCGCTAAAATGCGTGGGCGCACCAACAATCACCAAACGCTCCGTGCGTAATCCCATCTTGACGGCGTTGATCACCGATAAACCGCCAAAGGAATGGGCGATGATAGCCTCAAAGCCCTCTTCCTGTTTTGCCAACTGTTCAACAATTTCAATAAATTCGACGATGCTACTCTGGTGTCCCTCGGCATCGCCGTGCGCCGGTGCATCAAAACCGATGACTTGAAAACCGTGATCGACCAACGCCTGAATTAGGCGTGAAAAATGCGACGCCCGCGATTCCCAGCCGTGTGCCAGTAACACTTTTGGTCCCTGTTTCCCCCAGCGATACACCACCGCGTGCTTATTATTGCTAAGGGCTATCTGCCCTACGTTGCTCGCTAGACCTATCGCCTGTTTATCACTTACGCGCGGCGGTACGCGGCGCGGGGTGAAAAAACGTTTTCCCAGATAGGTCGCCGTTGTATCTGGGATGACTAAATCCATCAACCGGATACCCATTTTAAAACAGGATACCGCTGGCGAGCGCAAATAAGCGGGTCCACGATATTGCTGGTAGGCTTGTTCGATAAGTTGGTCAAACTGTTCACTCATTGTACTCTCCAGAAGCGCGGGTGAAGTCAGATTTTCTCAGGGACATCCTGTGTCGTTAAAGGCATTTCAAGCCGTTGAATAATGTCTCTTTCGGCATCGGTGGCGACATATTGGTCCCAATATGCCAGTTTTACTTCCATACGTTTAAACCACAGCGGTGGCACTAACGCATACAAGATATGCGCCACGTAACCATGGTCGATCCCAACCGCATAGCTGTGTGCTTGCAGGTTCCAAAACTCTCGGCGCGGATGCGTATGGTGGTCTGAGTGGCGCGTCAGATTCAGCAGGCCTGCAGAAGAAGCACGGTTATTACAATCCCAGCTGTGTCGTGGTTCAACACGGGAGTTCGGCACCCGGACCAATCCATAATGTTGAATATAGTTGACCGTTTCGAACAAGAATTTGGAAACCAGCATCATTACCAAGCAGGCGAGCACACCCCGGCCACCTGCCGCGATATAACAAGCAGCCAGGACCGCCAGGCTCATAAAAACGCCACGAATGACCCGATTAGCTGGCGTGATTTTTCCCTTTCCCTGGAGTTTTAAACGTTGCTGTTCGACTTGCCACGATTCACGGTACTGCGACAAAGAAGAACGGATAAAGAAACGATAAACATGCTCACCACGGCGCGCCGTTGCCCCATCAGCATCTGTCGCTACATTGGGGTGATGCGAATACACGTGGGAAATTGAAAACTGTGCGTCCCCGACCAAAGCCAACAACCAGCGTCCTACGCTCATTGCTAGCACGCTCTGGGTTTTGTGAATAAGTTCGTGTGCAATGACCGTATTGGTGCTCATCGTATAGCCGGTCGATATTGCAGCCATCAACAGCTCAGGCAATGGCATGTGGTGCAAGGCCAATATATCCCAGCCTGTTATTGCTGAAAACCAGGAGCCAAACCCTAACAGGTCGCCCGGTGCAGCCTGCCATATCAACGTGAAGAGAGCCACACTGGCGGAAGGAAGTTGCAAGTAAGGGACCAGCGCCAAGAAAGCGGGGAGTTGATAGTGACTAGTGGCCGTGTCAACCTTAGTGACGTTATCAAGGATTAAGTAACTTAACGAAACGCACAGTATAGCGGCCAGTATCCACAAGCCACCGAGCAGGTTGGTCATCGCCGTCATGGGTAGAAACACCAGCGGCACAAGGGCAAACTTCAGGTAACTTAGCATACTAACTCCTTATTATTATGCTTATAGCTCTCCCCTCCGTCGGCAGGAGAAAAGCTGTCTATGTGTATATGTTGTTCCAGCATCCCAGAGACAATGAGCCTTTCCCGACATACCTTTGCCAACTCAGTGTTTGCGCATATAACTGCACGCCAGCCGGAAGCTTCCAGCCCGTACTTTTGGTATGGGAATAGGCTGCGCCAATCCTCTAGCCATGGCGTAATACGTCCAACCAACTCATGTGATTGCGCTTCCTTTTCTTGAGATAGCGCATGCAGATAATGGAAACTCTGGTGCTGTTGCCGTAACCGTCGTAGCTCTTCAACATCGAACTTGTCCTGCCGCCGACGGATGGCATGTACCAGCATCACAGGGCGGTATGGGTTGTTGCTCAATGCTGCCCGCACCAGGCCTAGCGTAGTACCTAGTCCTGAACCACTGGCAAGCGCCAACAGCGGTCCTTTCCCATCATCGCCCTGCCCAAACTGGCCTCGGCTGGCCGAGATCCACATCGGACGTCCGGCATTGGTGCGATCGCACAGAAGAGGAGAGAGGTATCCGTGCTCTCTCAAGGTGACATCCAACACTATTTCCCTAGCGCTGCTGAGCCAACTCACTGAGTAGCTGCGAACATCCTTACCCGGTTCGCTACAGAGCTGGAAAAATTGCCCGGGCAAGAAAGACATATCCTGCTCGGGAACCAATGTGACCCTCCATACTGTCGCTGACAGCGGCTGAGCATGTTTTACCAATGCACCGATCCAGCCTGTTTCTACCTCTATAGGCTCCAGAGTCAAATTCGATTTTGGCAGGCACTGACATGCCAGCACATAGCCTGCCGCAATCTCTTCTGCACTCATCAGATAGCCCAGATCCACCAGAGAGCGTACTTCACCACTAACCACCCGACATAGGCAGGATTTACAAGATCCGACCTGACAGTGATAAGGGAATGGCATACCAGCCTTCAGCACACTTTCGAGTACCGTTTCACCCGACGACAGAGTAAAGGTTTGTCCTTCTAACGTGCCGGTGAAGGTTGCACGACGAGAGAACCATTTTTTTAACATGTTAGTTAGCCTCACATATCAGCAACCCATCATCAAAAACGCTGCCCATCACCCTCTGGCCAGCCAACGGTATCGCAACGCTGATTGCTGCTAACTGCTGGCCATGGCTTTGGTGAATCACCAAAGCCTGTTCGGCCTCCCCATTTGGCGCAATAGCCAACTGCCAGACCAACGATGGTGAGCGCGCTTGGGCATTTTTTTGGTACGCCGCCAGTTTCAACAACTGTGGATGCGCAGCCACTAATAGCCCGTTTCCTTTTTCAGTAGGCATAATGTTGTCTACCCCGTGCAGACCGGTTATCCGACTTAGCAACGCTGGAGCCGCTCCACCCGGTTGCCATGCCCAAGTGCTTACAACACCGCTTGTGGTTTCGGCCACATACAGCCGCGCCCGCTTTCGGTCATAGTAAATGCCGTTCGCAAAGTGCAACCCATCGAGCAACGTGTGTACTCCAGAATCATCGACCAGCAATACCCGTGCGAGCGGCAAGCGCAAGTAATCCTCAATGCGGCCGAGTAAGCCGGAATACGCATGGTCGCGCGTGACCAACCAGCGCTTTTGATCAATTACGCTAATATCGTTGATGTTTTTACCAACGCTGCGCGACAACGCAGGCTGATAAACCAGCCGCATTGCTGCACGCTCAAAGTGGAAAACGTCGATGCGATCCCCTTGATGACGATGGTTCACCACGTACACCCAGGTGTTTCCCTCCTGTTGCCATACGTCTATACCATGCGGAAAAAATTCCGCGGGGTAATCGCCAGGTAGTTGCAAAGGAGCCTGCCCAGGCTGTAGGTAATAGAGGGCACCAGACGTATTGCCATGGCGATTGAGACTGCTGATTAACGCCCCTCCATCTTGCAATGGCACCATATCTTCTGCCCCATAGACCCCCTCTATTTTTCTGCACTGTTGCACACGAATATCTTGGACGTTATAAAACACGCCCGCGTCAAACAGCAGATTGATCGCATACGCCAACGCAGCAATAATCAATGCAATCCCCATTAGCTTTTGCATCAGGCTTCCACTACAGCAAGTGAATAAAACTTTTGGCTCAAGGCATCCACGCCTTGTTCAGCCAGTATGTTGATCGCAGTCAGGTAACGGTCCAGCAGTTCACTGGCCCTGTCAGCTGAGAAGTATCTCTCCTGATAGTCCAGTTCGATTGAAAGTCCCTCTGCCGTCTCTACCACGTTCACCATCAGTGGGAACTCAACAGCGCTGATAGGCAGCATTGACAGACTTGCCTGCCACTGGCGCATTTCTGCCAACGGTGCATGGGGTTCAACATTGAACGTGGCCAGCAGGGGGAATTGCGCGTCTTCACCGTGAAAACATTGGCCGGGTAACGCTAGCTCATGGCGTTGAGCCAACACGGCTTGATGTATCACCGTAACGAATTCAGACAGGGACCCGCTGGCTACGCTGTCAAAACAAAACGGCATTAAACTGACACATTGTCCGACGACCCCTTCACTACGCTCGAAGTCTCGGCCAGCATCCGGGGCAGCGATAGGCAGTAAAGTACGGCCAATAACTTTCTCCAGCGTCAGCACAAACAGGGCTTTCAACATCACGAAACGCGTTACGCGCAGTGCTGCTGCCGCTTTGCGCAACTGAGATGGTAATCCAGCATAGCTCAAGCTTCTTTTCAGGCGTTTACCTTGGTAAGGCGCTGCCTGTTGAACAACCGGTAGCGTGATCTGGGGATTTAAACGCTGTGCGGGCAATTCAGCCAGGCGCTGGGCAATAAGAGCGGTATTTGCCGTCTTTTCCATCCGCATAAAGCGCAGGTAGCTTGGTGCGGCCGCCAGTTCAGGGCCTTGCCCTGTGGAAATGGCACCATAAATATGAAGCAGTTCGCGCAGCATCACCATAAATGACCAGCCATCCACAACTGAATGGTGTGCTGCCAGCGCCAGCGTAGAGTTCCCGTTATGCTGCAGTAGTAATAGGCGTGCCAGCGGCGCGGTTGTCAGGGAGAACGGTTGAGCTGCAAACGCGGCCAGCCTGGCGTCATTTTCCGCCGCGTCACTGCACACTTCAGTAAAGTCCCCGTCTACGCAAAGCGCCATAACCTGCAATCCACCGTCGCCATTGAATTGCATACGCAACGCTTCATGACGCTCACTCAATAAAGCCCAGGCTTGACGCATCGCGGGGCCGTCGATCTGACGAGGAGTTTCGATAACGCAACCAATATTCCCTGCACGCAATCCAAACTCCCCCTGGGCGGCCAACAGAGTGAAACGCTGCTGGCGGTCAGTGGCAGGATAAGATTTGCCGAGTTGCAAACCATCTTCGCCGAAGAAACCATCGGCACGCATAGCATTGACGCTTTCTTTAACTGCGGCGATAAACAGCTCGATATCCTGCGTGGAGTGCGCGGTAGACACAAAGCAATTACGCCCCTCCCAAATAAAGATGCCGCGCAGCATGAGATGATGGAACAAGATGTCGTAATTACCGCTGAATTTGAAACGGAACAGGCTGCCGGTTGACACAATCTCAATCGGCGTTCCCGTCGTCGTAAACCAAGTATTGAGCGTTTGCGTGAGTGCCTGCGTTTTCTGATTAATTTCATCATAGAGTCCTGGATGGCTCTTGATGTATTCGAGTACGGCTTTGCTTGCAGCAATTGTCAACGGATGTTTAGAGAACGTACCCGCAAAGAAAATCAGCTCGGCTTGTGGCCAGGACTCATCGCCGTACTGCCAAAATCCCCCATCAATGCTATCCATAAAGCGGGCAGAGCCAGCGATAACCCCAATTGGCATACCACCACCCACAATTTTCCCATAGGTGGCTATGTCTGCTTGCACACCGTAATACGCCTGCGCACCGCCAGTTGCCAAACGAAAACCGGTGATCACCTCATCAAACATTAAGGCGATATCGTGCTCAGCCGTTAGCTTGCGCAACGTGTGCAAATATTCGCGCGGTTGGATATCGGGATACCGGCTTTGTACTGGTTCGACGATTACCGCCGCTAACTGGTCGGCGTATTTCGCAATCAGCGCCAGGCTCTCTTCACTAGCGTATTCAAGTACCAGCAGATCCTCTACCAAGGACGCTGGGGTTCCAGCTGCAATAGGCACCGCCCGCTCTGGCGTCTCTCCACCCTGTTGACGCCCCAAAATGCCATCAAACACGCCGTGATAAGAACCGCTGAACAACGCCACTTTATTTTTGCCTGTGACAGCTCGAGCCAAACGCACGGCGCTCATTACCGCTTCAGAGCCAGAATTGCAGAAAGCTACGCGCTGCTGCCCCGTCAGTTCCGCAATCAGCGTTGCGACCTCCCCTGCCAGGGCGCTTTGTGGCCCAATTTGCATACCTTGGGACAACTGCGCGGCAATGGCTCTTTGCACACACTCCGGCGCATGTCCTAACAGGTTGGCACCAAATCCCATGGTAAAGTCAATATACTCATTACCATCCACATCCCAGATACGGGAACCTTGTGAACGTTCACCGACTAAAGGATAAAGCATTTCTTTCGTGGATAAACGGAACCCCGCAGATGCTCGGTTATCAGCCAGCACGGCGCGGAATTGTTGGGCATTCTGTTTCGAACCCGCCGTTTTACTGACAAATTGCTCGGTCAGTTTCTGAATATGTCTGTCACGCTCAGCACCCAGCGAAGCCTTATGGGTTTCTTTTTTAAACCAACTACTGTGCGCTCCGGCTTTAACCGATGTGGCGGCGGGCTGCGTCTTATCTTTCGCAGCCTGTTTAACCACCGCAGGCTGCGGTAGTACCGCTACTAGCGTACTGGCAGTTGCCTCTGGCAGCACCGAAGCGGGTTGCGCTGCACCACCATTGAGCAAGTGAAGCTGTTGTGACATCACCTCTAGCTGCCGAGCAATCAAGCCCTGTAACGCTTCATTTGCAACCGGTACAACCGCTTTGCGTTCTGCCGTATGCGTCGATTCTGGTATTACCGTGATTTCTGCTCGCGGTACCACAGGCATAGCCTTGCGGCTTTCATTGTTTGATACTGTAGGTTCCGCCTGTTGGGTGTGTTCCACGACGTAGTGGAGCACCGCATCCAGCGTATTTAACTCTTCAAACAGTGAACGCACGGGGATCGCGACCCCGTAACGATCTTTAATGGTATTTATTGCATCCAACAGCACCAATGAATCCGCGCCCATTTCCAGGAAAGGCAGATCGTCATCCAAATCCTCAGGCTGCGCCCCAAGATACCCGGCTATAATCGTTTTTATTTCGCCCCGTAACGCGTGTTGTTGTGACATAACTTCCCCATGTGAAAATAATGACTGCATTGGCTTTTCGTCCGCCAACCAGTAGTTCTTCCTACAAAATTGGACGGCTGGCAGCGTCAACGCCTCACGGCCTGTTGCGTGATACAACCCGTTCCACTTGATGTCGTGCCCGTGCTGCCACAATGATCCAAGCAGCGTCAGCAGTGATTGGTATTCATGCCGATGGTCGGCCGCAGCCAACACCTGTTGTCCACGATCGGTCGCAGTAACAAATTTGCCCAGCGAACTGTCCGCACTCAGATCCACAAACGTATATTTCTCTTCGTCAAACAGAGCCTGAATTCCTTGTAAAAAGTGCACCGGTTGCCGAATTTGCTGCGCCCAGTAGTCCGCCGTCGTATGTTGGCGTACTTTACCGTCAAGGTTGCTGTAGAACGGCAGATGACCTTCTTTAAAATTAACGTGTTGCGTTAGCCAGAGCTGATACTCTGGCAAGATGGGATCCATCAGGTGAGAATGGAATGCGTGGGTGGTTTTAATGCGCCGTGCATGGCCGCCCAACCCGGAGGAGATCGCTTGCAGACAGGCCTCAATCGCCGCGCTACCTCCGGTAATAGTCGTCAGCGTTGGCGTATTAAATGCCGCAATGGCAACTTCGCCCGCCCAAGGGGCGATGTAGCGACGAACCTCATCCTCGCCGCTGAACACCACGGCCATCGCGCCATGTTGGGGCAAACTGGCCATCAGATGGGCGCGTTGATGAACCATCGCCAGCCCGTCATCCAACGATATTTGACCGGCAACAACCGCAGCGCAATATTCGCCCAAGCTATGACCAATCACGGCTGCCGGGCGTAATCCAAGCTGCATCAAACTCTCGGCCGTGGCATAGCTGCAGGCAAACAGGGTCAACTGGCAAGTTTTCGCGCAGCGCTGCCAACTGTCGTCTTGAGCCTGCAGGGAATAACGAATGTCTATTTGATAACGTTGAAAAATCACATCAGCCAATTGGTCAAAGCACGAGCGATAACCGGGAAAATGCTGATACAGGGCCACCCCCATGCCAATTTGTTGCGTTCCCTGTCCGGGGAATAGCCAGACCTGGGGCTGCACTTTGCCCACTTTGCTCGCGCTGACTTGCAACAGGTTCTCAGCCAATTGTTGGCGGTTGCCCCCAATGGCAAAACCACGGTAGCGGCTGTGATCGTAACGGGTATTAACCAGACGACACCACGCCGGGACGTCAGTATCTCGCTGCAACCGCAGGCTCCGACATACTTCGTTGCGCTGGGCGTTAAACCCCTGTTCTTCATGCGAAGCCACCAGCAACAGCGTCAACGGTAACGCTTCATCCGCGCGGTTTGTTGCCTGCGGGCAGTCGCGCAGGATCACGTGGCCATTAGTTCCACCAAAGCCAAAACTACTGACGCCTGCATTACGCTGACCGGCAGCCGATTCCCATGCGCAACCGTTACCACCCGCTACCGAAACCCGACGGCTAATAGCGGCAATATGAGGATTGATTTGCTGGAAATTTAAATGCGGTACGCGCTGTTGGTAATGCAGCATCAAGGCCACTTTCACCACGCCAAGCACGCCTGCGGCGGCTTCCAGATGACCAATGTTTGTCTTGATCGATCCCACCTGTACCGCGGTGGATCGGTGGCGTTGTGCAAATACTGCTTCCAACGCCTGAAACTCAATCAGATCGCCCAAGGCCGTACCAGTACCATGCGCTTCCACATAATCGATATGATCGCCATTGATGCCCGCCTCGACCTGCGCACGTGCGATAACCGCCTGCTGTGATGGGCCATTTGGAGCAGTGATCCCATTGCTGCGGCCATCCTGATTGATCGCACTTGCCACCAGGGTGGCGTAAACCCGGTCACCATCGGCCAGTGCCTGTGCCAACGGTTTTAAAATGACGATGCCGCACCCTTCGCCGCGCGCATAGCCGTCGGCCCTGGCGTCGAAGGTTTTACACTGGCCATCGGGTGCCAACATCTGAGCCTGTGTAAAGACTGTTTGTAAGTGGGGTGTTAGTGCCAGATTCACACCGCCAGCGATTGCTAACCTACAGCGCCCCGAACGCAGGTTTTGTATCGCTCCGTCAATCGCGACCAAAGAAGAGGAACAGGCCGTATCAATGGCGATACTTGGCCCCTTAAGATCATAAATATAGGAAATACGGTTAGCCGCAATGCTATGCGCATTACCCAATCCGCTATACGCAGACACCTGGTTGCCAGCAACCAGCGCATAATCACTGGCGCTGATACCGATAAACACCCCGGTATCGCTTCCCCGCAGGGTAGAGGCCTTTAACCCCGCGTCGGTTAATGCCTGTTGCACGGTTTCTAACAGCAAACGATGTTGCGGATCGATATACTCCGCCTCGCGCGGCGAAATCCCAAAATAGCCAGCGTCAAAGTCACTGACTCTGTCAAAGAAACTGCCTTTACGGTTAAAGCCGTTTAACGCCGAACCAGCCCAACGGTGAGCCGGAATATCCCCAGTCGTCCTTTGTCCTTCCTGTAGCAGGGACCACAGTGCCTCAGCACCGCTGTACCCTGGCAATTCAACCCCTATCCCTATCACCGCAATCGCATCATCGATGATAGCCAACGTAGCCTCAGCCGTTGGTTCCTCCGGCTGTAACAGAGCCGCTGCCAGTTTGTTGATGGTCGGGTAGTCATAGATCAGTGATGGCGAAAGTTCACGATCCAGATGTTGTTCCAACTCGCCGATCACGCCAACGGCCTGCAGTGAGTTCAGCCCAAAAGTCGTGAACGCATCATCCCAATGTTGCTCGTTAACGCTTCGGTTAACCGCCGTACGAATAAGGTCTGCAATAAACGACGCCAGCGCTGGCACACTGTGCGACACCCCACCATGGGTAGAGATCGTTTGCGGTTGAACCGCTCGGCTGCGCCATTGCACCACTAACTCATCCTGCTGGTACATTGCCTTGGCGCGCGTTCGTTGCAGCTTGCCACTGGTTGTACGTGGGATCGCCCGGCGGCCAACCCAGACCCACTCACCCAACGTTATGCCATGTCGGTCTGCCACTGCCTCGTTCAAGCGGTCGTTTAACGCCGCCGTATCAACAGCCTCCGTGGTGCGTTCAGGGATTTCCAGCAGTGCAACTGCTTGTTCTGTCTGCGCAATATCACTGGCAAAAACACAAACGGTAGCATCAGCCAACGCTGCATCGGCGCTCCGAATCGTTTCCTCAATATCCGTTGGATAATGGTTCTGACCATTGACAATCAGGAGTTCTTTCACACGCCCGGTAACGTATAGAGCGCCTTGCTGCTGGAACCCCAAGTCACCACTACGTAACCAGTGCGCCGATTCATTCTCAATCTGAGCCAGGAAAGTGGCTTCTGTCGCAGCCGAATTATCCCAATAGCCGCGTGCGATACTTGGCCCACGTAACCAGATTTCTCCCGTTTGCCCTGCTTCAAGCGCCCGCAAGCTAACGGGATCTACGATACGCACCTCAGTATCTGGCAATGCCTGACCACAGCAGACAACACCAGGTTTTGTTCCATCTTCTGCGGTGACGGCCATGCCCTGGCCTTTATCCATACCGGTAACAATTAACGTGGTTTCCGCCATACCGTAGCAGGGTAAAAACGCTTTGGCGCGAAAGCCCGTATGGGCAAAATGCTCCCCAAACTGGCGTAATGTGGCGGGACGAATAGGCTCAGCCCCGCAAAACGCCACGTCCCAGTGGGAAAGATCAAGACCTTCTGCCTGCTGCTGGCTAATTTTACGCACGCAGAGGTCGTAAGCGAAATTGGGGCCTCCGGACGTGGTTGCACGATATTCTGCGATCTGTTTTAACCAGTTAAGCGGATTTTTCATCAGCATCATGGGTGACATCATCCGGCATGGAAACGCCCCATATACGGGCTGTAACAGCCCACCGATAAGCCCCATGTCGTGGAAATGCGGCAGCCATATCATGCCGCGGCTTTCACTATGGTGGCCAAAATAGTGGTGAATCGCCCGTGAGTTTGCCCACAAATTGCCGTGGGTGACCATCACTCCTTTTGGTGTTCCTGTGGAACCAGAGGTGTATTGCAAAAATGCCAGATCGGTATCAGTCACCGGAGCCGGATTAAATACACCGGAAAAATGATGATCCACATAATGAAGGCGATATCCGGCAGGCAGTGATATGGCTTCCGGTTTATCAAAAGTAAAAATAAGTGGGGGGGAGGGTAAAGCCAACTGTATTAATGTTTCAGTCCCTTTCCCTGTGGTGACAATAAACTCCGTTTTTGCATTTCGCAAAACGCCAATAAAGCGCTCCCAAGCATTGCCTGAGGATCTCGCTGGCATAGGAACCGGTACAGCAACCCTTCCCGCATAAAGGCAGCCAAAAAAAGCTCCGATAAAGTCTTCACCATCTGGGTAGAGTAAAATAACCCTATCGCCGAGCTGACCATACTGTTGAAGTGCACTCGCTAATGATGCGGCACGCTGATGCAGTTGTCCGTAACTTTGATTTTTTATTTCCCTGGAACTTCGTAAAAATTCAAATGCCGTCTTGTCAGTATGTTGAACTGCAAGTTCGGGCAATAGCTGGTTGAAGGAATGATATCCCTTATTAAACAACTGATAAGACGGCATAATAGTTGACTCTTTATTTTTATATATGAATGACCAAATTAACCTGAAGCTATTTTGCAGCACGACCCGCCAGTAGATCGTTGCAGAAATCATTCCAGACTTTCAACCACAGGTCTACGCGCTGTTCCATTTCGTCAAAGCGGTCTTCGGTCATCGCCTGGCAGAATAATATCCAAGCATCCTCAGAATGCCCGTCCTCAATTGATTCACCGGTTTCAGTCTCTACGTGAATACTGTGATAACCTGTCGATACATCAATATCCGTTGCAACGCCCACGCTTCTCGCCCAAGGCGTTGCAAAATCGTGGAATACCGTTTCGGCCACGGCCAAGAGCGCCACCAATTGCGGATAGTCACCATAGGCATTTTCAAACGTCGCGCGGCAGGCCACCGAGCTGGACATTGGCAACCAGGCTTTTACTTCGCTCTCGTTCATTCCCAATTGTTCGATGGTGTTGAAGAACTGCACATAGTGAGCCAGCGCAGGCTTGCCGTTATAGCCGCCGTCAGCGCCGGTCCCAGGGTGGAAACCAAGCTCATCCAGTAGGTTAATCTGCAGCAAAAAGCGTGCAGCCATTTTAGCCCGTGCGCCAAGGCGCTCCTCCAGCTGTTTTGCAGAACTCAGCGCTTCGATTACCGCGTCAGTAAATACTTGAGCAAACGCGTGATAAAACTCCAGATGGAATACCTTCATCTGGTTAACGTCGAACTCACCCCCGTTCATTTTTGATAAGATGGTGTTTCTCATCAGCGGGTGGGATTCGACGCGATCGATCAATCGCTTGGCAAACTGATGATTGCGTTGATATTGGTCGTTTTCGACGGTTGCAGCAATAGCATCCCTGCCGAGCTGACGTGCACTCAGTGATTTTTCCATGATTAAAATCTCAATATAAAGACTACAATTAATAAACTACAGGGCTGACACTTTGCCCACGGCCATGACAACTAATGCAAACATTCCACAACTAAAAGGGATCGCCTGAACATATTTGAACGGCAAGTAAAAACACGAAGCGATCAATAAGACAGGGATGCCGACAGAAAGGACCATCATACATATCGTTGCGTAATACTTGTAAATATAGGGGACTTGTAAACTATCAATGCTCATGCCGTAAAGCATAGAAATCAATGGCAGCATAATAAAGGCAATATGCGCTAACCGGAGCATTCTGCGGTTTAAGTCTGTATAGTTCTCATGGCCTTTAGGTGCCCTAAATGGCCCTTTGAATGCATACATTCCCATTACCCCCCCCATCATAATCCCGACGACAATCCCGCCCCAACCAAAGGCAATCAGTATTTCACTGAGGTTAGTCATTTTACTTCTCCTGATGATTATTAACACATAGAGAAGGTACTTACAGTATTTCAAGCACCTTTATAAAAATTAATCGTATAGATTTTTGATAGATTTAATTAGAAATCTATAAATTTTTTTGTTTTAGAGAAATGAATAGGCTGTTCGAACCCTGGCATTGTGATGCCATTCATATCAATCTTAACCTCATCTTCATTTACCTCATGCAAACCAAACTTATAAATAACATTCAACTCCCCGCGAGATGCCGCCGCATCATAGGCTGCCACCCTCTCCTGAACCTGTTGATTACGCTGCTGGTAATCGGCAAAGGCTTGTTCACCATGCCGTTTGCGCAACCACCGTGCCGTCAACTGTGGGGAATAAACTACCCCTGTGGCGTTATTACCACCGAACCCTTTGGAATTGATAAACGCCACACGCGCTCGTTCTTGAGGCAGCGGCCGATCCTGCGTTGGAATGAATAAGCGGGCATCATTCACCTGCGGCGAAATCTGCGGGACGCTTTTGATCCCTGGCAAAATACCGTACTTAAAGGTGCCAAGGCAACTGACCAACTGATCTCCACTGGCTGGTCCCAGTGAGTGGCCCAGATAGGATTTAACAGCAGTGACAGGCCATTCGCTAATGGAAAACGCTTCAGCAACGCGGTTAAAAATGTCCGCTTCGGAGACACAGTTCCTTGGCGTACTTGAACCATGCGCCTGAATAAACGAGGATTTTTGCACAGTATCTAATCCCGCCATAGTGACTGCGGACGCCACTGCCTTCGCCATTGTGATGTAATTACCCGGTCCTGGAGAAGCAATTGAGTGTTTATAGCCATCCGCGTTGATGAAGACATCACTCACTGAACCGTGGATCTCTGCCCCCAACTGCATCGCCAGCTCATCATCCATCAACACAATGTATTGACTGGATTCAGCTATCACAAAACCACAACTGTTACCAAACGGCCTACTGCTGTTGCGCCAATCAGCCACGTCGCTTTCATCAATACGCTTGAGCTTGCTCTCTGTTGCCAAAGAACCCATCGCATCAAAGCCTTCAATAACTTCCGATAGAATGGGGGCTTCAGCGCTACCGACAATGGCTACCCGGACCCGGCCAGCCTTGATATCCTCCACAGCGGCATTCAGGTTATAGAGAAACGTAGCGCAGGCACCCAATGTTGCACCGGTGTGCCCTACGCTTCCCAAAACATAGGCATTTAAGAAGTCAGCGCACATGCTGTTCAGGCCTAATGGGCACTGTTTGGCGCTCACCCGCCCCCCTTTTAGACGGGATTGCAACATACCGCCAAACCCCTGATCGTCGAGCTGGCCCATAATATTGCCGGAATAAACGCCCAACCGATCGGGCGCAACCTGCGCCCTTATTTCATCCCATGGAACCCCAAGGGAATTAATCGCATCGGAGGCCCCTACGATTGCCATTTGCAGCGCCCGTGGGTGAAACTGCGAGCTGTAGTGATCTCCAGGGCGAAATCCCCGCGGTAACTGCCCTGCAGCTTGCGCTTCAGTACGTAACGTAGCGTCAATTTTACAATCCATTTCACCCAGTACGGTGATGCGAACCTGATCGTCCGTTAACGGTTCCATTGACCAACCTTGTGGCAAAGGATTGGGTATTTGCCGCGTGGATATATCAAAACTAAACGCACCTGCACCGGCCACCATCGACAATTTGGCGTGGCTGGTTATTGCATCAACATCAAAATAGTCTTGGGTAATCTTTCTGATTAACGAACCTTCCAGCACCGCCTCTTTTATCTGTGTGACAGCCTGCTCGACTGATAGCCTTACCCCATGTAGGTAATAATAACCATCCTGGTCATATTTAAGTAACCCCATCAACACGGCTAATGATAATAGCGTTTCTTGCTGCTGATCCTTCGGCAGAGAATCTATCACCATGCGGCGAAATGCGTGGTGCGAAGAACTCCGACCAGCAGGCCCATAGCCACCAAATGCAGTTATGACAGGTAACTTAACCATAGAACTTCCCAGTCTTCCTGTGACATTAACATTTGTCACTTATTTAAGAAAATTTACGAATAAAAGTTTACAAATTGCCAACAAAAGTTACTATGCAAATCAGGCCAAAAACCTGACCTTTTTGGCCAAGATGGTTAAATTACCTCTCATCTATTTGATAAATAATGGATTTATTTTAAATGATAAATGCAAGGATAGGGTTTGTATTGTGTGAGAACATGCTGAGTTCTGGTCTCAGCTTACCGATAGAAATGTGGAAATCAGCAGCCACTAGGTATTTAGCTGAGCAAAAAAAAGGCCAGGGTCAGCAAGGCGAGTATGCTTTTAAGTTGAGTAAACCTGATGAGTTACTTACGATCAGAACGCTTGGTATTAATAGAAATCCCATACCCACCCATAGTGGCTTTAGCCTTATTGCCGATAGCACGCTAGAAGATAACGGGGACTATGACATAATCTACCTCCCCGCACTGTGGCGGAATCCACGCCCTGTGGTCAGAAAGCACTCGCGTCTCACCGAATGGCTAGCGGTTCAAGCCGCGAAAGGGACGCGTATCGCCGCCGTCGGTACCGGCTGCTGTTTCCTTGCCGAGGCCCATCTACTTGATGAAAAACCCGCCACTACCCACTGGCATTATTTCGAACAGTTTACCCATGACTATCCGAACGTTAATTTAAAAGAAAAATATTTTATTACCCAATCAGACACGATTTTTTGTGCTGCTAGTATTAAAGCACTTTCTGAGCTTACCGTTCATTTTATCGAAACCATCTACGGAAAGCAGGTTGCCAATCATACGCAACGCACTTTTTTCCATGAAATTCGCAGCAACTTCGAGCGTCAGTGTTATCGTGACGAAGATAAGCCTCACCCAGACGAAGACATTGTTCAGATACAAACCTGGATAAAAGAAAATTGCACAACCGATTTACCTATGCAAAAATTGGCAGATATGGCTGGAATGAGTTTGCGAAATTTCAATCGCCGTTTTAAACTCGCAACAGATATATCACCCTTGCAATATATATTGAAGGCTAGGATTGAAATAGCAATCAATATGCTACAATCTACTAACCTGAGCATACAGGAAATCGCCATCTTCGTTGGGTATCAGGACATTACACACTTCAACCGCCAGTTTAAACGTATATCCAATGTGTCTCCCAGCGATTATCGTAAAACGGTTCGACCCAAGATGTTCCATACCGAGCAGTCTTCCTTGATTCCTCGTCACTTTCTTAAACACCAAAGCGACCATTATCCCCAACAATATTCGCGGCGTAATACTTTTAAATAGGAGAGCATGAAAAAGCACGGGGCAGTCATCGAATGAGTCGCCTGCAGGGGCTAGAATAACCAACATAATTTCATAACAATGCTCATAATGCCTCCAGTTAGTAGAATATGCATTTTTCGATGAAGACCCCGATGACTTTTTCATGCAGTTCAATAGAGCGTGAGAAATCAGATAGTTTTGCAAGCCAGTCTTTTGATGCAAGTACGCAGAGTCAGGTTTTTACACTCAATGTGCTGAGTGAATACCTGATTACAACCAATGTCTTCACGAATGAAAGCACAACATGTTGATCATTTTAGCCATGAGCGAATATGGGCCTTTAGGGTCACCTCATTCTCATTTAATCATTTTTAATCGTAGAAAATACACTGCATTCAACTTACCTTGCAGCTAGCATTCCTGGGTAATACTTAGCGATGATATCATTAATCCTGTCAATCAATTCGGGTTTTCTGAATACGATATGCGCTGATCCTTTCATAAAGTACCGGATGCTTAGGTAGTCATCTTGGTAATCCTTAGCCACCAGCCTATTGGCACAAATGTGCTCATATAACCGATTAGTGATATCCCCTCGATTATCAGGCAGCGGTTTGCCATCCAATAAGTGTAACACCCGTTCCAGATCTGCCAGTTGGTCACGCCGGTAACTGTGGTTCAGCGTAAAACCCCATTTGTTGTAGCTGACTAGATTGCTAATGATGATTTTCTTGCCGAAGCAACAAGGATTGTTGGTCTTGTAATCCCAGGAAAGCGCTTTAAAAACATTGATCACCCCACGCTCGAACACTTCCCCCTTATCATGGTGCAACTGCTCAAACGTGCTGTAGATGCTTTCCTCACTGATAGCAGGCAGGTCTTTACTCTCCAGACTCTTGTACCACTGGTCGCGGGCTTGCGCATCCATCAGTGACAGCATCCCAGAGCGATTCATCAGGTCTTGCCAGAGTTTGCGATCGACCTGGCGAGTGATAGCAGCCAGACCTTTATCTTGTTCCAGAGTGAGGTGGCATCCGTAACGATGGCCAGATTGCACTGCCCAATCTTCCAGCTTACCGCCACCGATACTGGATATCAGACTGCCAATCTCCTGCAGTTGAACCATCACCGCTTCAATCTGTTTCAATGCAACTTCACGACCTGTTACCAGGCGTTCAATGTCGGTCGAACAGATAAGCTCGGTGTGGCCAGTGAGAACTTCAGAGGTTTCAGTAACCGTACTTAACGAGTGAGACATAATCGGGATCCTCAAAAACAAAAATGCCCGCATCTTCGCGGGCTGGGGGACAGCTAAAGAGAGGATAATTCCATCTCTATTAGGGTTGGTTATCACTCTGTACTAGGTGACTGCGTCGCTTGATAGACCGCGATATACACATAGCCAAAACTACCCAGCGTATCGGCTTCACAGATAAAACCTGCGTGCTGAACAGTGACACAATGCTGGCGACGTTGATCTAGCTCACCAGAGCGTAACTGGGACTCCAATTGTTCAATCAACACAGGAAAAGCCACATCGAGAGCTTTGAGGGTTTCGGGTGTGAATGTGCCGATCAAACCGGCGCGGTCAGCCAGAAAATGCAGGCGGTGGCCCTGTTGGACTAGTCGGGCTCCGAGACGTGGCGTAATAGCACATTGCAGGCCCCAGACGGAAGTTGTAGGCGGGGTATCAGGTTCGAGATTTTTCATTATGAGTTTTCCTTAAATAGCACAACGCCAGCGGTGAGGCTGGCGTTTCGGTAGATCATTGAGGTGAGCCGAAATATCAGGCGAGGCGGCGATTTACGGGGTTTCGAAGCCCTAGCGCACTGCGGGCGCGAAGCATATCCCTACCACTCAGCGTCGGGTCCTGTGCCAGCAGACTGAAGCCGGGGCGGTCAATGCGAACCAGGTCGAATTTCTCCACCAGTTCGTTGATGGTTTCACGTACTGTCATTCCGAACTCAATCTTTTGAGCGATAGCTTGTGGGTTGTGATACGGCGTATCGTTGAGTTCTAATCCATAACAGTGGTTCAGCAACCAGGTAAGCAGTTGTTCGTATTCGGCTAACGCCTGATTGGCGTTGGATGTGGTGCGGGGTATTTTGTCGATGGCCTTCATTGAGCGATTTACCTTAATAAAGCGGTGAGACCGGTAGCTTGCAGTGCTGGGTCAGCCAGTGGGCGACGGAGCGCCACTGCTTCAATGGCACGTCGGATTCGATTGTCCAGGTATTCGGACTGTGGGTATTCGCCAATAGCAATACGGCCATCACCAGCCATTGGTAGGGATAACCCCGTGTATCACAGCGGATGGGGGCATGGGGTGTTTGACGTCGGTACAGTAAAAAAGGATCACCCGCCAGATGGGCAATACGCTCGCCGTTGAAGCTGATCACACCCAGCCCAATCGCACTGTCGTCATAACGTAGCGGACGGTTACCGGTATGCTCACAAATAATCGGAGCAGTGGCTAAGCCAAGACTGTCGGGATGTTCACGCATCTTTAGGTAGGCAGTAGTAATAGCTTGGCTAAGGGTGTGCCAATCTTGCGGAAGAACGGTGTGGTGCTGGAGAAAGTGAAATACGCCAGGCACGGGCGTTGTGCTTGTGTTCATTGGCATTTTCCTTGGGAAATTACGGGACAATTCGAAAGCGAAACGTTGGCGTGGGGCCGTATTACCAGCCGAAGGTGGTAAAGTCGGGCAAAACCTCACCCAGGGCATCAATGTGCAGGTAGGTCAGTTGATGGCGTTTCATCAGCGTGATGACCAGATTGCGGCAGGTTCTGGAGAGCCCCAGCCGTTTGAGTTGCAATAACGGGTGAGTCCAAGCATCTAAACGGAGCAAATAGCCCGTACCCGAAAAGTGGATCCATTCACCATCGCTGAACTCATCCTGACAGTGTGAGATCCGGTACAGCAGCATATTGTCGTCCTCACTGATATGGGCCGAACTGCATTGCAGGCCGAAACGCAAAAGAGGGATTGTTGCAGTCATCTATTTTTCCCCTCCCTTTTTACACCCGGTTGTGGGTAACGCCGTTGATGATGTGCCAGCACCTTTTCACGCCATTCCGGGCAGACCTCCGGGGCCATCGTCAAATAGCGTTTTGGGCAACTGTAGTAACAGGGGTGAACCGACTCATCCATCGCTTTATAGCCCCAACTTCCCGCTGAACCCTGCATCAGAGTGCAGTGGATGACGATGTGGGAGGTTTTAGCGGGATCTTTGGGGGTACTTTGGACGACAGACCACAGGACATTCCCCCGCAGAGCATGCGCTAACGTAACGTGTTGATAGTTTTCGGTATCGTCGGTTTTGAGCAGTGCCGCAATCAGTTCACGGCGAGATCGGTGTGAAAATAACCATCCCATGGGACAGACTCCTTGAAAATGAGATTGAGGTGAGGGAAATGCAGAGAAGTCTCTATCAGCCAGGTAGCCAGCCGCGTTCGGCAAATGACACGACATCCAGACCACCGATAATCAAGTGGTCCAGTACGTGAACATCCACCAATGCCAGAGCCGTCTTTACCCTGTCAGTGATGATCCTGTCGGCCTGGCTGGGTTCAGCCATTCCAGAAGGATGATTGTGCGCCAGAATTACAGCTGCCGCGTTATGGCGAAGCGCGACTTTCACCACTTCACGGGGATGGACCTCCGTGCTCCTGATGCTGCCCGTGAACAACGTTTCGCACGCCAGCAACCGGTGTTGATTGTCGAGATAGACGACGACAAATACCTCACGTTCCAACCCGGCGAGTTGCAAGCGCAGCCAGTCACGAGCCGCGCCAGTGGAGGTGAACGCAGCTCCTGGCTCGCGCAGGTATTTCTCCAGCAATGACAGGGCCCGTTTAACCGTGCGCTGCGCCGGTAATGGCAATGCGGTTGATGCCAGTAATGTGGATGGATTCATGTCAATAAGCTCAGTCAATCAGCGTGAAAATGGCACGGCTTTCAGGATGGTGTAGCGCGTATTCCCGTAACCGGTAGAAGTGATCGGTCATGGCCTCGCTTTCGACCCGGCAGGCATGATGACTGTAGGCCATCAGACAGGCGGTGATACCCGCAGCCTCCTGGCCCACTGTAGCCCCGTTGCCGTTGAGGGCGTTGAACAGCACATACTCTTCATCAGTATCTGGCACCAGGAAGGCACTGCCGTTACTGAGCGTGTAGAAATCCCACAGCCCATCGTGATAATCCGCACAGAGTCTGTCCAACCAGCCAAAAACGTGGGGCTCCAGAATGAGCCATTGCGGTATGTTGCCGAAGTGCTGCGACCAGAAACGAGAACGCTGGTGACTTGGTACCCTAGTTGCGATCAGCGAGCTTGCTTGGGGGATTGCTCTAGACAGTTCAGAATGCACGTTCATGTAAATATCCTTATTGATTAGATAAATAATAAACAGGCTCCACCGGATAAAACCGGGGGAGCCTGTTTGGAGGGTATGCGGTCAAGGTCAGTGAGTACTTACGGGGGGCTGTTTCACCCGAGGTCTGACTGGTGTGTAAAAGTGAAGATCAGACACAGTTCTATGCAGGATTAACGAAAAGCAAAAAAAGAGCATGCCCAGAAAGGCATGCTCAATATTGTGGCGAATGGATAGATGGAGAATGGTTACATCAACTGTTTTCCTACCGTCATAAGACCGGCAAGCCAACCGATACACTGTGGCCCGACAAGCCAGAATAAGCGGGCTTTCATCAGCCCGGTCATGCCCTCACGGGTGTAAATGGTATCCGGCATCAGCCAGAGGCGTAGCGTGGCACCGATGGCCATACCCGCTCCGGGCCCCAGAGTCATCCAAAACAGATAACCCATACCCTGACCAAAACTGCGTATCTCACCTGTTGCACCGAATACGTTATACAGCACCACAATCAGCGCTATCACAAAAGCAATGATGAAATATTTAACCACAATAGCCATTACGGTATTCCTTTAAATCAATGGGATAACACTGTTTGAGTCAGCGGCCCACTCCTTGATACTGATTATTTCCTACACTCCTGAGCCGCCTTCAGCATGTTGTCCATAAAACCAGGAGGTAAATAACCGTACTGTTTGCTCATTTTCAGCAATTCGTTATGTGTATATTTCGCCTCTAGTGCGTCATACACACAGCCGCAGAGGGCTGTGGTACCGCCACTGGATTTACACCCTCGAATGAACTCACTTTCTGTTTTGGATTTTTCATCCCCGCAACCGCCCAGTGCGAAAACAGACAGCAATGTACAAAGCAGGAACAAGCCAGTGCGCTGACTAGCGGTTGCAAGCTGCCCTGATAAATGCGTAGGCATTATGATTTCCTTGAATATGCGTGTGATCCAACGCGCACTTATTTCAACAAGTGAAGGGATTAAAAATCCACGCAGTCCTGATAAGTGAGATCTTTTAGCGCAGCCTTCAGTCCGTTGGCCGAAAATGGCTCAGTCTCGCCAGACTGGAAAGTCGAGAAGCGAATGGTTTTTTTGGGATCTGCTTGCTTTAGCGCATTGAACAATACTTCTGCCGGGATCCCTTCCGCCTTATCCAGAGAAGGCTCATTATCCACTTTGTAAGACTTCCCCCCAATAATCATGACGGGATCTTTGGCTGTGGAATCAATATCGTAACCTTTACCATCTGAGTACTTCACAGTAAGGCGGGATTCCCGACATTCCAGCGTCAAGCGCTCACCGGCCTTGTTATCCGTATTGATTGCAAACTCCATTCCCCCCGTGTTTCCATACCAGTCCCCCCATTCCTGATCCTGGGCGACTGCACCGGCACTCAATGAGACAACTGACAACGTTGCCAAAACAAGTAACTTTTTCATGACAACTCCTTGTAAAATCTAGTTTGTTTTTAGTGACCAGCTACCCAGATTCGTTTCTACTGTCAGTTCCATGGCGTTACACCTCGCCACAATACTGAGTTGTTGCCCAAATACTTTTTTGATGGGAAATGCCAGCTGTGTAGTCGTTGCCTTTACGGGGTCCATCTTGAACTCCCACACTTCGACAGGGCAATTTCCCCTGTTGGCTTTAACCCCGGTAAAAGTGACCTCATCTGCATTTGCCATGATTTTATACTCGACATAGGGGCCAATATTTCGTTGGTGCTTAATGTAGGTTACTTCAATGGGCAAATCCTGAGCGTTGGCCAGAGAGCTTATCCCCAACCCAATAACCAGCATGGTTTTTTTAAACATAGGTATCCCTTAGCCTATTTCATCTTGAATAGACCTATTAATTTTACGTTTGTAAAAGTAGCCATTGCGGCTTATTACTCTTTAGTCAATGAAGAAAAACACCTTCACTGGGTTAATAAGCGCATTTATGTTATCAATCGATAAACGCCTCCCTGGCTATATTGCCAATGATGTTGGTAGAAACTCCGTCAAAAACACCACCAATAACTCCACCGGTCAGTGGGACTAACTTGAGGAAATGAAGACCACTGCGGCGCCCCATTCTTGCAATGATCCTGACCCCAACAGCCTGGTTGACCGATTTCAACATTTCACCAGACAGCGTGTTGATACCACGCTGAGCCATCGACATACCCACGCGAATACCTGCTTCTTTGAGCACATCTTTGGCCGCATTACCGCAAAGACATAAATAGACAAAAGACCGAACTTTCTCCTCGTGCAAACAATGCCCTCCCATATAAGCAATGGCCGCAATCATGCGAATTTGAATGAACATGACACTGGTGATACTGACGGGCAGGGTTATCGGCAAGGTAATACCTCCCCCCAACCCCATCACAAAACCGCTCACACAGGCTTTGGCATTTTGCGTCCGTATCAATGCATTCACACAGTCCACCGTGTTGCTGCCCTTCTTCATGTAGGACATCGCCATATCCTGAGCCGAGTCGGCCCCTGCGATACCATTAACCGCTTTGTCATAGGCCCAATCCAACACTTTCTGAGCGTTGGTGATGGTCCGCATTTCTTCATTTACCACCATTGACACTTCCCTCTCGACACACCGAGATCCCACCAAGAGGCGTTATCACGGATTATGCTTCCCCTGAGTGTCAGCAATGCTCCCACGGTTCAAGGTAGCCAGAACTGCACATACCTTAAACCCGAGTAGCCTCCTGGCTGATTTTATCGACGGGTAAGCAACAAAGATAATTGGTTCTACAGATCAATCAGATCAGACCGATCGGTGAAAACGATCGGTTCTTTACAAATGGAGATGGTTTTACGAAAACGTGTTACTGATTGAATTTGAGCATATTTTCTGCCAGCACCCACAAAGCACGGTTAAGCTTGATATCACCATCAATCCCATTAACAGCACGGGTTCTCGCGTTTTTCCCTTTGGCAGTTCGGCCCTGCAGGCCTCCCTTTGACATGTTTTCTTGTACCCGTTGATAGGTCGTCCACAGATCATTTCTCCGGTCCTCCCAGCGACGTGGGGCCAACACCTGCTCCTCGGTCACAGGCTGGTGGTCTTCACCGTAGCGATAAGCCAGTGCCGCCTGGGCAAAAGCCTGTTGAGCGCCCAAAGAAAGCGTTGCCGCTTGCATGATTTCTTTCTTTTCATCTATCTTGTCAAACACCCCAAGAACTTCATATGCCCCTTCAATCACCTGCCCCACCACATCGCCTTTGTGTTGGACACGCACCTCACCAAAGTTATTTCCACAAATAAGCCCATTAGCGCAAACAAAGCGAAACAAACCAGGAATTAATTGGTAACTGCTGGATCCATCATGGCTGTTGAGGAGAATAATTTCGGGAACCTCCTTGCCGATAATTTGGTTTTCTCGGCGCAGGCGTAGCATATGTTTGGTATGTTCGCGTTTGTTGATATCGCGGACTTTAGTTTGACAGGCGAAGAAAGGCTGAAAGCCTTCATTACGTAATTTATCGAGCAGTGCAATAGTGGGGATATAGGTATAGCGTTCACTGCGTGAGACGTGCTTTTCTTCTGAAAAGATGCTGGGTACGTGGCGGGCCAATTCTTCATTGGTTAGTGGTCGGTCACGGCGAATGGTATTCACCGCGCAAAAACGAGAGGCTAAACGAACCATAGGGCACTCCTGAATGAAGTTAATCACAGTGAGATTACAACCTCACTAATTTATCTTTTGCACTCTGACATTGAGGGTTAATCATGTCAAAATTCATTCAGGTGATATAGATGCAAGTTACTCTGTAATTTAATTTCACATAATTAAGCAAAGTGAGTGCAATTATGAAATATAATGCACTCACATGGTTTAATTTGAATACAATAGTGACTCACTTCTTGTTTTCATACTCTTTGTTTATCAACATTTCAAGAACACTCTGCTTATTCATATCATAACACTGACTTAATTCATCGAGTCGTCTTTTTGTTTCATTCTTTAAATACGTGTTTAAGGGCTTTTTACCCTCCCTAGTATCACGTAGTTTTTTCTGGCTCCATGCTTTGTTAATATTCTTCAAAAATAGTTTCTTTGTATCCTCATGTGCCGCCCACAGGTCATAAGATGCATAGCTAGCCAAATATTTTTCATAGTGAGTCAGTGGATTTAAAGAGCAAGACGGAAATGATAAATTTCCGATCAAGGATTCATTAGGAGGTTCAGGTTTCTGTGATTTTAAGATATATTTCCAAACCCATTCACACTGTGACAAATCATCTTTATTTAACCATTTAAATATATCGGATGATGCATTAATTTCAAGCCATTCTGCTTTTTTCTTTTCTAAGTGATTAAATTTATCACTCAGTAACAATGGTCTCCAAACATCGAAAAATAACAAAATTAGCTTAAATCTCTCTGACGTACTAGATGGCGTACAATTAAAATTTAATGTTTCATACAAACGAACATTTCCTATCCAAGGTTCATCGGATTGATATCTACTATCAATGATGAGATCACTACTAAACCTCAAACAACCCCATAACCAATAACATGCCCTTTCGCTAGTTTTTAACCAGTCAAACTTATCCAGGGGAATCATCTGATTATTTCTTTCAAACTCCATTTGCCTTTCATCATCTGCCGAAAACTTCATACGTTCCATAGCAGAGTTGATGATTTTAGAGCAATCATTAGGATCATTATAATTTGGGAACTGCAATGCGCTCCCTTTATTTATAAGAAAATAAGTTCCATAAAAATTACAACGACGCTGCACCTCCAAAGAATCCATATTACGAAATGAAATCATAAAGCCTCCTTTTTAGCCAATGTAAAGGGCATACTACTACGTAGCTAAGTTGAGGTAAATATGGATAAAAACACATGTTACCACATAAATTTTTGTGGGGTTTTTGAGGTGAAATTGAGATATTCATGGATATATTAAGAGTAAATATTGACAGTAAATTCAAGTGTTTAAATGAATCTCAACTACCATAAAACCGAGGCTTAGTGGTGTTAACCCATCGATTTATGGCCCCACTATCCGGCAAGTGCTGGCTCTGGCAAGAAGGTCAAAGCGTAATAAATTCGTAACTATCTACATATCTTTGCCATCTCATGACGGACACAGTTCTGGTTGAGATGCTCAGGGTAACCGAGGTAACAGCAGTGAGAAACAGCGTTTGGTTTCTAACTCATTTTATTCGCACCCTCTTTTTTATCTCACTGTGTTCTCCCTTTCATTTCTGATGGAGAGCCCTCTCATGAATAACACCGAATCAAGCATCATGAACGACCAATTTGTTGATATGGTTTTTATTACAACCTTAACGGGATTAACGGATAAATGGTTTTATAAACTGATCCAAGACGGTACATTCCCCAAGCCCATTAAGTTTGGTCGCAGTTCTCGTTGGCTAAAGAGTGAAATTGAAAAATGGCTTATGGAAAGGATCGAGCAATCACGATGAGAGACGATTCAATATTGCTAAATACTTCACTCTGCATATTATATCCCACATCTCGGACACTCTTTGAAACACTGAGATTCTACAACTGATTTACAAGTTCGATAACAACTCGACATTCGAATTAAGGTTAATTAGTGTTATTAACTATAGATGGATTCATTCAAAAATCTAACTCAGTAGTTTCTCCGTACTCTATAACCCAGATTAAAAATCATCATTAGCACCTATCAAAGGAGTTAAGATCATCGATTTAATATAGCGGGATTGGGTACCATGCGGGGGTAACCTGAATGAAATTATGGCTGCAGTGTTAATTGGCTTATGGTATGAATGTAAACCACCTAACCAATGAGAAGTATTTAACAATTATTTTTAAACGAAAGATTGGAATGACATGAGGACAATCACACTACTGAGGTTCACATGTCAAATATCAATCATAATTACATTATCAACCCTACGTTCTTTGCCTCTCTCGTTAACCACTCAGAATCAATGCGAGCACGCTACTCAAAGCTCCTGGCATTTCGTATGGACTTCTTTTACCTAAAGGGTAGTCAACGATTCACCGAGAGAACCAATGATTACTTATGTTGTGATATGCATAGGCTGGCTGAATGGTCGCTAGAGTTTTCAGATATCATCGGCTATAGCTGGGTAATGGAACACACTCAAACACATGGCACACACTTTCACGCCATGTTCTATCTCAATGGACAGCAACATCAGAACTACTTTCCTTTTGCCCAGGAGTTAACTCAACAATGGCAGGCCATCACTCGATACCAGGGACGTACTCATGATTGCAATAGGAGCCTCGCTAATTATCCTGTAAATGGCCAAGGCCAGTTCCATTATGCTAATTGCAAACGCCAAGCCGAATTAGAATATACGCTTAGCTATTTTGCAAAAGAACAGCAAAAAGAAAATGGATTTGAATATGGGCTAAGTCACATACTTCCCCCCTCTGGGCGTGGCAGACCTAGGGTTTATTAGTTACCCCATCGAAGCCTTTTTCTTTCCTCTCTCATAAATCAATGGGTACGCAATATGAATAACAATAACCTGATAAATATCATCAGTATTGACTATGACCAAGAAATACGAAAGCTTCAGAATCATTACCCATCCGGTTTGCAATATTCAAATACCCTGGGTGGAATGGCCAGTGTCATTGATTTAATCCAGCGTAAAGCGATATACCAATACGCCATGGACAGACACCAAACATTTGACGATACGACGGGAGAAGTGGTCAAAGAGCTACGCCGGTGGTTACAGATCGACATTGGCGAGGTTGCAGTTCTATCAGGTGATAAGCGGATGTTGATGGTAGCACCAGGGTTCATTACCTCATTGCAACGTACTGGTGGGGTTTTACGGCCCCATACACCAACTACGGTCATCGCTGACCCAGAGCCCATTACGCATAGCCATTTCGCCGAGGGGAACACTCACTCGCTCAATGCGATTTATCAATCATTCATGGCCAGCCTACCAACCGGCCTAACCTTTTTTACGCTCTTACGTGATGAATGCCTGCGGTTAACACTCTACGAGCTAAGCAACACGCTACAGATGCTCTCCGAAGTGTTTTTCGATGAACCCGACCAATTGGAAACGATAGCGTTGGTCTATTTTCATGCTGCTGTGTGCGAAGAGAGTTGCGCCACAGATTTAGCAAAGATCCACGATTCAAGGTCTGCCCCCATCGCAGTTAATCCCCAAAGGATAAAAGCGGCATGGTTCGCGGAAATTGAGAAATATCTTCAACTACGGCCACAACTACGTAGACTCATTGAAGAGTACATTTTCTTTGCTTTCTATAACCAGTGGATGGCTTTTCCCATACGAACTTCGGGATGATCAGAAACTGCGAGCAAGCATTGGAAACGGCGAAACATAGAGCTGCTCTGGTTCAGAAACGTTTGCGGTTGGGCCTGATACTGAATCGAACATGCCGATTTTGGCACCTGTTACTTTCGGTTGGAACTCGAAATGTGTCAGGTGCTGCGCGCCACCTCAATACCCACGACAAATTGGCTTTCGGTTATCGTATACCGGTATACCGCTGCGTCTGATACGCTCATTGCCATTGTTGTTGTCTTTTCTTGATGTGCTTTTTCAGCCATGCAGGCGTTTATGAAACACATATTCATTTGTCGCTGAACAAGCCATTTCCGATCCGATGCACACATGTGGTAGTTCGGACGATGCTGTAGGAAGAACAAGTGCTCCCTTCCCAATGTCTGCACATCACGACATTAAAGATGAGTAGCGAGACCTGCTGTGCCCCCAAAGCTTGGCATCCCTCACATTGCACAAAATATTCATTAGTAACAATTACCTTTCTGCTTCTTTCAGCCTAAAACATCCTGTAATCTGATAAGAAAATGCCAAGTATGGAGGATATATGGCAGGGGATGCCGTGGTCTTACAAGGTGACAATACCTTCCATGGTGACGTGGTGCTACAGGGATCGCCAGTCATGTAAGTTCAGGGGAAAAGTGCAACACTGGTGTGGCATCAGGTGATCTAGTGGCGTCTTTCTCAATTGTGACAAGAGCACAAACTGTACAGATGGCGAGTTGCTTTTGGCCCATGAAGAGATGAGAACTACCTTTCGAACTGGTTTTATTAATTCACAACATGAATGTAATGCCTGACAGCCATATCACTTAGTGCTAATCACTTCTCTAGCACGGCTAGGGTAGCAAGATAATGGACAGTCCCTTGATGGATTAGGGCACAGGGAGCAAGGATTGCAGTGACCACCTCAGTACGCTTTCAGCAAAACACATCACTTTCTAGCTGGTTGCTTATACCGCCGAACGGTAGGGAATATGCGGTCAGCTATGCGGATATAGCGCTGTTGTCGCGTATCTTGCCAGCTAAAGACAGGGGCGCGCCCCTCAACATTCTGTTTATTGGTCATTTACTACAGAAGCTGGCCCAGCGCCTGAGCGCCCAAACATCACTTCTTCAGGCTATTACCGCCAAGTCTATTCGGCAGGTCATGTCCAGCTCATACGCATTTTTTAATCAAGGATAAGATGAATATGCCACACCGCTTACAGGACTGGGTAAGAAACACTGCGGGAACACAGCTGTACGCCATCCTGGCCAATACTAACGGTGCACAAGGCATCAAAGCCTATTACCGTGAGGACGGCAGCCGCACGCCTTTCGGACTTTATGCCAACACGCAATACGCCAACTGGTTTGAAGTGATGCCGGTGCTGGTAGCTCTTGATGACGGCAGCCCGTTCCTGCGCTGGGTGGCAGAGACGCCCCTGCGCAACTGGGGCTGGCTGGCACGTTCGCCGCTGCCGCAGACCACTATCTCTGACCATCTTACCGGTTTGACTAAGGTGATTATGCCTGGAGGCAAAGAGGTATTTTTCCGCTACTGGGATGGGCGTTATCTGCCGGGCCATCTGGATTATTACGGTGACCACTGGCGCGATATTCTGCCGGTGTTCTCCGATTACTGGATCAATGGCCGGGCCTTCGCCTGCCCGGTTATCCCCGATGCGCCGGTTCAGACATTCCCCTGGTGGCAGGTCCCACAAGGGGTACTGGATGCGTTGCTGGATGAAGAGGTATTGCCTTTGGTGCTTAACATCCGTCAGACCCTGCAACAGGATTACCCCGATGTGGTTGCCCGCTGGCCCGACGCGATACTGGATAAAAAAATACGCCGCCTGCTGACTCCGCAGCGCCGTCGCGATCCCCAAATCCTGGCTGAGATCCTGCGTACGCTCGAAGAATCATAATTATCAAGGAGAACCGACTTAATGTACTACCCACAGGGAAGTTTTCCCACGCTTGAAAATCATACTCGCCTGTTGCGCGGGCAGTCGCCGCCGAAGCCGACTCCGGCTGATAAAGAGCTGGATTTTCAGCGCATCCTGGCTGAATTCAAAGATGTGATAAAGGACTACAAAACTGCCAATGGTCATTGGTTGTACGGCTCCATGCTGAACATGAAGCAGCAATTTATTATTGGTGATATGCAGCGTGAGTCTGCGCCTCTGGAAAACAAACCAGTCAATATCGCCATGAGCTGTAGCGTTGAGCCTACGAACATTACCATTACCCACGGCTTTCGTTCCACCAAGTATATTCCGATACCTCTGGCGAAATACACCTTGGTCAAACGCCCGGTGGTGATAACTCAGCAACGTTCCCAAGATTACCCGGCAGCCCTTTCTGGCCCTCCTTCCCGATATGGGGATACTAGTAAAGATAAAGTTGTCTCCCAGAACAATTTTGATGCGCAGGGCAAGGCAGTGGTCACCCTACCCGCCTGTGAAACCGGTTATCAGTATCATCTGCTGGTCAATACCAATATTACTGATAAAGACCGGGATGCACTTTATGCGGCCTATCAGGAAACGATTGACAAATATGCAGCCTGGCTGACCACCACATGGAATACGCAGCAGCGAGCGGCCTGGCAAGCTTATCTACACAACGGGGGACTCAGTCTGGCGGAGACGGCTAATGCCTTTCTTGATGGGATGGTGTCACAGCTCAAGCAACTGTATGACACGATCAAACAGGTCTGGTTATGGCTCAGCGATGTGGATAAATATGCCGCCAAATTGGCCGAGTTTATTGGCCCTGAAGGGATTGAGAAACTGAAAGCTCTACCCGGAAAGGGAGCTAAGGCTTTAGGGGATACCCTGACGCTGCTGAGTGATGAAATCCTCGTCTTCATCCTGATCGACGCGCTCTACTGTTATTTCCGACTCCTCACCCCGCAACAAATTGTTAATTTTGTCGCCGATGCCTTTGGCAGCCTGTTGGTGATGATTGTGCTGTATCTGGTACTGCCCCCAGGCATGGGACAGATGGTACTGACGGGTGTGGACAACATCAGCATTATGGTTCCGGCATAACAAGAACAAGGAACGTTATAGAGATGGCAAAGATATTCAAGAACGCCAAGGCGGCAACAGAAGCCAAAGACATCATGGCTAATGTAAGAGAGTTATTCAGCCTGGCCAAAGTACCCAAAGGGTACGGTGTGTTAGCCAAACCCACGGTGGTCGCTAGGTTTGATCCGAAGTCGCTGCTTACAGTGCGGCAAAATCAGTTGGGCAGGCTTCAGCACCAGACTTCGCTGGAGCTCTCCTATCAGAAGTCGGCTCACAAAATTGGGATTATTAAAACTGAGCCCAATGCCAATGCCAGTGCGATCACCGGCAATGGCAAACCCACCCAGGCCGTCGGTAATACCCAAGTTGATGGCGAGCCGGTATCCATGTTCTCCGGCGAAGAATTGCTGACACTGACGGATTTTACCCTGCCTGGCGTCCTTCCCTTTGCCTGGCGGCGGCTCTACCGCACCAGCGCTGTGGAGCAACGTTGCGGGATGGGGCCTGGCTGGACTCATAGTGCCAGCCCTTACCTGCTCTTTGGACGTGATAGTCAGAGCCAGGAAGAAATTGTCTGGTTCTTCGACGATGAAAACAGCGCCACCCGCTTCCTGCTTCCCACCCAGGAGGTGCCGGTTGTCACCAACCGCGCAGGCGGCGGGGTGATGAGACTGAAACTGGATGAGTTCGGCAATGAATACTGCGTCCAGTTCACCGAGGGACAGGGGACTTACCATTTCCTGCGTGACGGCGACATGGCCTGGCTGCGCTGTATTCGCGATCGCCACGGCAACTCTGTAGACGCCAGTTACGACAGCGAAGGCCGTCTGGCTGCCATCGGACACGACGAAGCCCGGCTCTGTTTCAGCTATGACGACCCTGCTTACCCTAAAGGGATCAGCCAGGTGCTGTTACAGGCCCGCAATCCCGCCAGAACCAGTGCAGAGACACATTGGCAGCCCGGTACGCTGGTAGCCCACTACCGTTACAACGAACACCAACAGCTGATTAGTGTTGCAAATGCCGCTGGCGACATTGAGCATTATCACTACCGAGAAGACCACGTGATCCTCTGCCGCACACTGGCGGGCGGTGCAGAATTTCATTGGGAGTGGCAAGGTGAAGGCAAAGACGTTCGCTGTCTGCGCCAGTACGGCAACTTTGGCCAACTGGATACGCATTACCACTGGGACGAGGCCAATCATAGCGTCACGCTAACCCGTCAGGATGGTAGCCAGCAACGTTACCGGCACTCGGCACAGGCACTGCTGTTGCTGGAGAAAAACGCCGACGGTGCGGAAACACACTACGAATACAACGATGACGGTGCCTGTGTCCGGGTCACCGATGCGCTGGGGTATCACACCGACTCGGTTTACGGTGATGATGGCACATTGCGTTGTGTTATCACGCCAGATGGCCAAGTCACCACCTTTGACTGGCTGTATGACAGGCTGTTCAGCAAGACGCTGGGGGGCGGTGACGAGGCGCAGACCTGGCGTTATACCTACCATCTCAACGGCGCATTAAAGAGCGAAACCAGCCCGGCAGGAACTACCACCCACTACAGCTACACGCCGCGTGGGCAGGTCAGCCATATTCGCTTTCCCGATGGTAGCGAGCAGCATTTGCAGTGGGATACGTTGGGGCGTTTGCTCAGTGACAGTTCGCCACAGGGCCACCTCCAGATGCGCTATCAAGGGCTACAGACTCAGCCCTGCGAAGTGGAAGAGAACGACCAGATCACCCGCTACCAATGGGATGAACTGGACCGGCTGATAAAGATCACCCATCCGGATGGCAGCACCCGGCAATATCAGTACAATGCCTATGGTAAAGTGACGCAACTCACCGATGAGGCCGGGCGCGTCACAGAATATCACTATGCAGCCCCCCTGCATCTGCTGACCGAGAAACTTCTGCCGGACGGCGGTAGCCTGCGCTATCGCTACGATAACGTGCATCTGCAAGTCAGCGAAATTGAAAACCAACTGGGCGAAAAGTACCGCCTTGGCTACACCGGCAGCGGCCTGCTGAGTGAAGAGATTGGCTTCGACAATAGCAAAACCACCTATCACTATGACACCTGCGGTCGTCTGAGCGAAAAGCACGAATACGGCAACGACCACCAAAGCCCGCCCTTCATCACGCAGTACCAACGCGACCCGTTGGGCCGCCTGACGCGTAAAATCCTGCCCGATGGCAAAGAGGAAGAATACCGTTACGACGAGGCGGGCCGCCTGAGTGAGGTATTGGACGGTGAAAAACCGCTAGCCTGGCAATATGACGCCGCCGGACGCCTGGAAGCAGAGCACCAGTCCTGGGCGACAATGCGTTACCGCTATGACGAAGATACGGGACGCCTGACCGGCATCAAACAGCCCAACGGCCAGTGGCAAGAGTTCCATTACCAGCATGGCAAGCTGCAAGCCTCCAGCCTGGAAGGCCAACCGCTGACGGCGTATGGTTACGACCATCACCAGCGTCTGCAACAACTGCGGCAGGGCAACCGACTGGTCAACAGCTTCCAGTATGATCCACTGGGTAGACTGAGCCAGCATAGCCTGCGAGAACCGGGGGCAACACCGGAAGAAGATCGACTGCACTGGCAACAGCAGTATACCTATCAGGCCGATGGTGAGCTGACCAGCATTGAAGGCAATGATGCACGGCAGTATCACTACAACGCCACCGGAGCGTTGACCTCGGTCAGCTATCTGAACCCGCAGTCGATCATTCCCCCAGCCCGGCAACCCATCCACCGTTTGCCGCAGTTTCAGCCAGCGGCCACAGCAAAGGAACAGCGTCACGCCAACCCGAACGAGAGTTTCCGTTGGGATGGGCGAGGTAACCCAGTCAGCGATGTCCAACAGCACAGCGCACCAGGTAACCGGCTGGCGTTTTTTGCCGATTGTCATTTTGAGTATGACCGTTTTGGTAACCTGATTGCGGAACGACGGGGTAAAGCACAACGGCTGGTTACACGCTATGAATACGACTGCCGTCATCGCCTGATCCGCCTGGAAACTCCGGACGGCAGCGTGAGTACCTATGCTTATGATGCCTTTAACCGCCGCTTGAGCAAGACCGTCAACGGCAAGCTGCTGGAATTTGTCTGGCGCGGCAATCAACTGGTAGCAGAAACCGATGGCAAAGGCTATTGGCAGAACTATCTGTATGAACCGGGCAGCTATCGCCCAATGGCGCTGGTGGTGGGAGAACCTTCGCGGGATCCACAGGATAAGCCCCCGGCGATCTATTGGTATCAGAACGATCACCTCGGCACGCCGCACGCACTGACCGACGGGAACGGCAATTCTATATGGAAAGGCCGTTTCAGTGCCTTTGGGCAGTTGAGAGAGGAATGGCAGGCAGAGGATGCCCCTGCGATTAATCAACCGCTGCGGTTCCAGGGACAGTATGCAGACAAGGAAAGTGGGCTTTATTACAACCTGAACCGGTATTATGATCCGGGGGTTGGCCGGTATCTGACGGCAGATCCGATCAAGTTATTCGGTGGGCTAAACCAGTATCAGTATTGTGAAAACCCGATTAGCTGGATAGATCCGCTAGGGTTGATTGCTGGTTTGGGGAGTAATTCAGCCACGGGGCTTTATGACCCACATTTAGCTCGTCAGCAGATGCAGGAGATGTATGGGGCGGGAAATGTGTCGTCTACAACGGTTCCTCGATTGAATGATAAAAATGTAAAGTTAAAAGGGCAAAGGCACCCTCAAGAACCAAATGTGGTTTATGACGGCCATGGATTTCCTATTTTCGACGACTTTGCATTATTTGATACCAAACTTCCTGGTGTAGCTTTCAGTAATGCCGAGTACACTGAACAAATGAAAATGGCTTCTAAGGATCTATGGAAATCAATACAGCGAGGGGAAGTTGCAACCTCACAATTGACTAAAGAGCAGCTGGCTGCTATCAAGGCTGGAAAGTCAAAGATACCTGATTTCACATGGCACCATCATCAAGAGCTTGGGCGAATGCAATTAGTCCCTACGAAAATCCATGGAAAATCAGGGCATATAGGTGGTGATAAAATGAGTAAGGGGAGGTAGCTAACTATGTTACATGGATTAACCAAAGACGACCATGATGTCATTGGGTTTGTTATTGATGCTTTGTTTAGCAATGCTATTGATAAAGCTGAAATTAGAGAGTGGGCAACGGGAATCATCAGAGATAATGAAGTGTCTGACATTCCTGGCTATATATTTGATTTGATTGATTTTGACGAGGCAGGAGCTCATATATATAAACTTATAGGATTTGTTTGTGATTGGAAGGGTTCAGCTTCTCAAAGTAAGGCTTTGTATGGTATAGCAGTAAAACGTGGTAAAGATCTGGGCGAAGAATGTACACCTAAAGCTGCAATAAAGGCTTTAGAAAAACACCCTGAAGTTGAGCAACGCTTCAGGGAGACATTCCCGTTCATTGATTTTTAAATTACCCCCCCTGTTCTTATTAATTTAATTATGGGGGGTATTAAAAGAACTTTATAACATTTCAATTAATATAATCTGAGTTAAGTACTAATATACCACATGCAGCATCAGAAATGAGAGGTGATAAAAAATTAATGAGATGAAATTCAATTTACTATCGCTAATATCGCCCCCTGGCGAACAGGTTGGGAATTACCCGCAGTGAGCTTCTGATAAAAGTTGAGGAAGATTCCGAGGTTCTGGGGCAAGTTTGGTATCACCACTAACTAAAAAAGAATTGATGAAAACGTTCCATTATATGGAGAGCCTTTAGCTTTAGGCCACTATGAGCGAAAAGCGGAAGTTTATAGTTGATCAAGTTTCTGATGAAAGCTTTACTAACCTCGCTATGCCACTCCTTCCCACACTATGGATATCTACCTCAATAGTCATACCGAAAGAACTTGAGTAGCTTATACGCAAATGTTCTAATCTTCTTGCCTCAACCATCATTGCTCTGGTATCAGATTGTGTTTCTTGGTGCAGGATAGCCCCCTTTACAGGAGGCCAAATTTAAAGCAATCTTTTTTGCATTGAATTTAAACTTTAAGTAAACGCGTATTTAAACATTAAATATTTATTAGGTTGATTAAACTGTGAAATTGCCATCTAAATGTTGCTCAAATCGACCTGTTAATATCAATAGCTGGATTAAAAGGGAGGATACTCTATTTCTGTTGGAATCGACGCCTAACATATATAAATCACCAGCAACTGTATTTATATTGCCATGTTTAACGCAATCGGGAAGCATTTTAAAATCTTGGGTTTTTAGTATTTTGTTATATTTACGCCCGATTAACTCAACAACCTTTTTAGTCCCAATCTCAGATATTATCTTGTATGGACAATTGAAAAGCTCAAAAAAAATCTCATATTCCTCTTGAGATTCTTGTAGCAATTCATTTATTTCTGAAAAAAAACTTTTTCCATTAATGTATTCTTTCCATATATCCATGCGTACAACATTTTTTTTATCATAGTATGGTTCTAAACTTAAAACCGGTTTTTCAATGATAATTTCATTACTTGCAACTTTGTAATTGAACTTAACGTAGCCTTTTAGTAAATTGTTATTACCTTCTTCGGTATTTTGATGGTTTTTATTTATCGCCGTCATAATCATGGTTTTTGATTTTTGATTCCATGAATTGTCATTATCTATCAAATTTGAATCTAAAAGTATATTATCTATAATGTTATTGTTATTACTTAATATTCGTATTTTACCTTTTTCAATATACGGAACATCAGAATCGAGAGATAGTTTATACCAACGTGATTTATCCCCTTCTTTTTTAATAGCCAACCCAAAAGGCTCATTGGTTCCTAACCCCACATATAATGGTAAATAAATTTTTTTACCATTTTCGTCGTTGCATTTTATTATTTTTAGATGAGTTTTTTCTTTTTCTACATGTAGAAAGTTATCTTTAAAGTAGTCGCGTAACTCTGTATGATTTATTTGACAAAAGTCAATTTTGCTGATTTTTCTTGAAATATCAAATTGCTTATCCCATTGAGGAAACTCGAAAAACTCCAAATCAATGACTACAGCATCCTTAAGGCCTAGTTGTCTTAAATCGTTTGAGATACTACGATTTTGTATTACGGCTTCTTTCCTGGAAACCTCAATGCGATAATCTAAACCCATAAGGTGATAATTGAAGTTATGATATAATGATGTCCTAAAATCCCATCGTCCGAATAAATCCTTTTCAATGCCATATTCCTCTTTAATGAATTTAAAAAGTTCAATTTCAAAAAAACACTTTTCCACATCATTAATTAAAGAAAAATCGAATTTTTCATTTGAGTATATGAAACTCTTTAAAATATAAGGTAGGTTTTTGTCTGGACCTAAGATTTCATCTGTCATTATTACATCTGACTTAATTAAGTCATTTGCTTTTTTAATTCTTTCATTTATTGATTCAATAAATTTCATACGCCCCTCGCTTGTTTTTATTGAAATAATTTTGATATTTTAAGGCAAATACATGAAAAATGAAATGATTAAATAGCATATAAAACGACACACTGTGTATAAGAATGGTTCCGCATACCTGAACCTCTACTTACTATGTTTTCTTTACAACTTAATATCATAGATTCACCCTCATTTATCCAGACGTATCAGTATGTATGAAACGTTATACCTCTCGAATTTAGTCTGTCTCAGAAATGGCTGAAAATAATTACGGTCCATCCCAATTAGGAAAAGTGAAAACTGATGGGCTTCTATATTTCAAGGGGCTTTAGGCTCCAGCCAAGCTGGTAACGTCACCGGCACCGTTGATAAAGTCAAAAAGGATGATCAACTGTTCCAGTCCCATGCAGGCATTAGCTAGCTCACGTTCAAATTGGCGAATAAGTGCGGTTCTGTCTAGAAGTTGCTGGGGAATCGCATAATTAGCCAAGAACTCATGCACCATAGTGTTGCGCTGATCTTTAAATGATTTTAGGTAGGCATTATAGTCTGCACGTAACCCCAGTTTTTCAAGCTCAACGCGAGTCAGGCCTAACGCCAATATCTCTAATTTCCCTTTGGGAAGGTTAAAGCCAGGGAGCGATTCGAGGATTTTTTTTAGGCCGAACTCTAGCAATTGCGCCTTACCCATAAACAGACCAAACCGCTCAAGAAAGGGTTTCCCCTCATAGATTTCGAGTCCGGCTAAAATTTTGTCCTGAAGTTCCTTACCGCCCAGCGTATCGTTTTCCATGCGTATTTCCTTAACTGGATTTCATGTGCGCTGTAGTTATCTGAGATTGAATGGAAACATCGTGAATAGCAATATGCACGTCAGGGGCAGAATTCCTAAGACGTCCAAAAGCACGCTAATGCCAAAAAGTTAACATTTGAACGTCCGCTTCTGGCTGCCTGTCAGGTTGGGTTTGGCTCTGTTCCGTAGCTGTGTCAGGTCAGGTCTGAGCTAATACAGAGATAGCATATGATGCTCCGGCTAATTTTGTTACCTTAATTCCTGCCAGTTGGAATATCTGTAAGTGCAGTCATAATACCAACAACGAATCCTTAACCATTGTTGGTATTTCTGCAAATCCCCTTGGAGTACTCCTCACTAGATAGATTTTCCTTGTAATTCGTCGAAAACACCAAGTTAGCACAAACTGGGTGTAAGATGCCTTGAACTGCTTTATTTCACAGCTTTCGATGCCTTCTCCAGCAGGATATCAAAATATGGCATCGCCTGTTTCAAGGTTTCCAGCACCACCCTTAACGGCTTAAACAGCTCATGATCCTCACGAAACTCACCATATTCGAGCCAACATGCTGCTAATTGCTCCAGTTCAAATCTTACCGGCAGGAAAAACTCGCCCTTTCCCTCATCACGGAAACCAAGTTCAACCAATGGTGACGCTAGAGAACTTCCGTAGTCTCTCATCCAGCGGTTAAAATTTTGCGTGCCGCCAAGACTAGCCCGTTGTGGCTTAAAACGGTATCCCCATTCAGCTTTGACAGTACCCCGCCCAGTCACCACCGCCAACCAGTAATCCTGCTCACCTTTTTCTGTCAGATGTTCAGAAAAAGTTGCAAACCACTCTTCATCAGACTGCCACGCTTTGTTGGCAAACCAGTGGCCCCCCTTATCCCAGTTCAAATCACCTTCCCAACCGAGTTCCCTCACAAACGCATCAACAATCAGCTCAACACTCTTTCCAAACGCGGGTTCGATATACGATTCAAACAGTACAGCGGCCTGATTAAACTGACGCAGTCCAGATAGAATTAACTGGCCAGCCTGCTTCGCTTCGGCACTCATTGTGCTCATGATCGATTCCCTTATTAAAATTGACGAATATGGTTGAGATATTGGTTTACTGCGCCACATGCCATCTGACGCATCGGGATATTGGACGCTATTCCCGCCCGTAAATCAGCCCGTAATGCACAGGCCAAATGCGAGGCAAGCCGGTGCCATGAAAGAGAAAGTAAGTGCTGCGTTAAATCACAATCACCGCTCAACGGAGGCCGCCCCTGTGGAGTTAAGAAAAGGATCGCCCACGGACGTTTTCCTGCACGACTGATAGCCTCATGCTGATAGCGTTGAAGTTGATCCTGCTGTTCGCCTGCATTAATTTTGACTTCAATCAGCAAGTAGAAGGTATCCGCATCAATTTCAATATCAACACGGTTTTGCTGGTTGCCGGTCGGAAGAATTTCCTTCGCAATCCCACACCAGGCCTGATAGTCCAGGGGAAAGGTATCTGCCCCACAATCAATCAACAGACTTAGTAATGCCTTCAAGGGCTTGCTACCCAGGCCATGGCTGCCGTATGGATCGAGTAACCAGGTCAGTGCCGATGCATTGGGCAGCTCTTTACGCTCCAGGCCAGCCACGACCCAAGGGTTGAAAGCCATTTCGCACAGATTAATGTCGCAAGCCAGAGTGCTAAGGTCATCAAGTAATTTTTCCAGCCTTGCTGGTTGTAGGTGGGTAAGGTCTTCTGCGGGGCTATCAGGATGAGTAATTGAATATTCTGGCCACTCGCGCAAAAAACCACGAAGCCATAACGACAACGTCAGATCATCACATGCAGTTGGAGAATGAGATATAGACATGAACCGTCCTTAGCAAGTTGTTACTTTGAGCATAATCTTGAATAGGCAGTTTACGAGGCACTACAACATCAAGACAACCTATTCCTTGGATTTCAGCAGCTACAGCGCTTCCATTATGTAATGTATAACTATGATTATGATTATGATTATGATGGATTGTAAATTTGTCATAGCTGAGCCAGATCACACTTCTTAAGGAGTTACTGGTTGTACTGCGTTTTTATATGCATTAATATTTTTTATTTATATACTTTTTAATTTTCATTGACCTGAAAATATTCACTCCATGAATAATTAAGATGTATAGCGAGCAGGGGCATCGAAACCTGTGGGCTGTGGCTTACGCTGAGTGTGGATCCAGCGGGCCAAGACCAGAGATGTTAGTGGGCCAGAGAAGATGAGCTAAGCCGAGAACCATTTATTCCTCTCAGATAATCGCTTGCAGCCTTCCCAACTGACATACCCTGGCAGTCGAAGGAAGTAACATAAAAGGAAATTCTACAGGAGGTATTGCGCATGAGCGGACATGAAGTCATGGTAGAAAGAATTACCATCATTATCTCGGAGCTTTACCAACACGGCTTTGTCTCACGCCAAAAGCTGAAGGATGAATTCAGAATCAGTGAGCGTACGCTATATCGAGACCTGAATCGGCTGGGCGACCGTGTTGTTCATGATGGGAATGGCATCTACCGGCTGGCCCCTGCCTATGCCAAAAAGCAATCGTTTAAGGAACTGCGAAACCTCGCTCACACACTGGGCGTGGGAGAGTTAATTCCTATGAATAAATCGATGCTTCAGACAGATATGACCTCTCTAAGTATTCGTTCGTTGCCAGGAGATCCAGAGGCTCAGCGTGTTCTTGAGAATAATTTTAGTCTTTTTGATAAAGCGATTCGCGAAAACAGCATCTGCCAGTTTCACTATAAAGACAAAATACGTACTGTTGCCCCCTACAAACTCATTAACATTAAAGGTGTCTGGTATCTTGGTGCAGTGGAGGAGGAAAATGTTAAAGGGTATCAGCTTAGCAACATTCGATGGTTAACTCTGACGTCTGCTCATTTTAATCCCGAATCTCACATCATCCAGTACTTTGCTAAAGAGGATGATGTTTGGTTTTCTCTTCATAAACAGATCGTACACATTAAAGTTGCGGCTGATGTGAGTTATTATTTTCAACGACGGAATGTATTATCAGCACAAAAGCTAATTCGGCAAGAGCCAAACGGTGATTTGATCGTACAAACCGAAATGGCTCATGAGAACCAGCTGTTTCCACTTTTACGGTATTGGTTACCCAACCTCATCATAATTTATCCAATTACCCTGCAACAACGTTTCCACCAGAAGCTCAGACAGCAGATGACTGAAATGGAGGCGAGTTGCAGTAGGAATATTTTTGACGATATACAACAGGAGTGAAAAATGTTACGTGGATCCGAAAGAGAAACCGCTTTATCCAAACTTAAAAAAGCAACTGACCGTTATGAGACTCAGGCAAAAGGGACACAGGAAGAGATTACAAATATCTTTCTGTTACGTCAAAAATGCAGCGAAAAACTTATTACGCACGTCGAGAACTATGTGAGTCGACTGGCAAATAAACCAAAAGAATTCGATAAATCTTGGGGTGAACTAAAAGCAGAAATTGTTGAGTTCGACAATGTTGTCGAAAAACTTGAGGAGGAATATCGCGCATCGCACGTAGGTAAAGGGACTGCAACAGCGGGAGTTGCCGTTGGAGCCGGTGTTGCAGCATTTGCGCCTACGGCAGCGTTGGCAGTTGCAACAACCTTTGGTACTGCATCAACTGGAACTGCAATTGCCACGCTGAGTGGTGCTGCAGCGACAAATGCAGCCCTGGCATGGCTTGGCGGGGGGGCTCTGGCGGCAGGCGGCGGTGGTATGTCTGCAGGCGGTGCGCTACTAGCGCTGGCCGGTCCTGTCGGTTGGGGGATCGGAATTGCAGGTATTGCGGGAGGTACTCTTCTGGCTCGTCGCAAAAACGGCAAAATTATTGAAGAAGCTCAGCAGGAAGAGCGCCATGTTCGGGCTAAAACTAGCGAATTGCTGGTAATGGAACGTAGTGCGAATAAGCTGAAGGCGCTAACATCTGAGCATTATCATGGTACTGAAAGCATTATTGATGGACTTGAGAAGACCGCACCACGTGACTACAACCAGTTTAACGAAAATCAGAAAGTTCAACTCGGAGCATTGATTAACCATATCCATGCATTATCAAAACTGATCAACAAGAAAATCCAGTAATGAAAAGTATTGACCGTCATGATGCTGTAAGTGATCAGATTATCGGTAGTGCTGTTAATGCACTCAATCAGACTCGGATGCAGGACGAAATTTTCGAGTTAGCGAGGCAAGATCGTGCGTTTGAGATTGCGGGCGAGCAAATGCAGAAGGTCCGTGATTTTATCGCGTCACCCAACAGCATACTAGGCTCCACAGGTACCAAGCATGGTGAAATTGCCGAACAAGTAGAAGTAGGTGTGCGTAACGCTCGTCAGGCGCTCGAAGAGAGACTACAGGATGAGTCTGCTTTTCGCGCAACATTCGACGGGGTTGGCCGCACGGCCCCTGCGGACTACTTAATTGATGGCGTTGAAGTGCAATCAAAATTCATAAACGGCATCAATAATAATCTGGCACATGTCCTGAAACACATGGAAACCTACCCTGACTTCACGCAAGACAAGGCGTTTTACCATATCCCGAAAGATACTTGGCAGACGATACAGGATGTTATCGACGGGAAACCTGTTGAGGGAATGAATGAGAGAAGTCTGCAAGCCATCAGGGAAAAGGTTGCAGAAATTGAAAACGCTACTGGCCGATCATTTGCGGACGTTGTACGCCCAGGAGACTCTAATTATAAAGATGTCCAATGGGGAAAAATCGATGAAACACTCGATAAACATGACCAGGAATTAGCTGAGAAAAATGAGGTAAAAAAAGCCGAAATCGTTGAAGAACACCAACCTTCTCTCAACGAAGCCATGCGAGCTACGGCTATGGGGGCAGCCTTCGGGGGTGCTTTTGCTCTCGGAACGGGTATTTACCGCAAGTATCGAGACGGTAAAAATATCTTCCGTGGCGAATTCGATACTGAGGACTGGCAGGACGTAGGGCTGGATACGCTGAAAGGAGCAGCTATAGGTGGCGTGTCTGCAGGGGCGATCTACACCCTGACAAACTATGCCTCAATGGGAGCTCCGTTTGCCAGTGCATTGGTCACCGCCGCCAAAGGTGTAGGAAGTCTTACTATGTCTTATCAGCGTGGTGAGATAGATCTCGATGAGTTTACCGATCTCGGGCTTATCGTCTGTGCAGAATCAGCCATTGTGGGTGCTATGACCGTTGCTGGCCAGACGTTAATCCCTGTACCTGTATTGGGGGCTCTGATTGGGTCTATCTCTGGAAAGTTTCTGGTCACTGTTGCCAAAAATCTGGATGGTAAAACCAGCCAGGCCTTGCAAGCGAGAATGGACGATTTTAATCGCCGTTTGAATGATATTGAACAACGGGCGCTTAAGCGTATTCTATCTGAGTTTGCGGCATTAGGTGAGCTGACAACTGCAGCCTTCAATGTGGAAAACAACCGCCAGTTGCTGGAGGCAAGCATTACTTTGGCACAAGCTTACGGGGTCGATAAAAACAAAATTATCAAAAATGCGGACGATTTGGATGCTTTTATGATGGCGTAATGCAAGCCTGGTCCCTATGTGAAAGCCGAAAAACATCTGGTTGGCATGCAAACCGGTCGGTATGCGTCAGAGTATTGATACTCTGACGCAATACATTATAGGGGCATCACACGCCGATAGAGAAGTGTTTAACGAAAGCGCTGCTGGATTGAACTAAAAAATATATCCCAGAGGTGTTCAGCCATTCCTTCGTTGGTAAGCAATGACTCCTGTGAACCTCTGGAACCAAAAAATCCCATCATGGGGCGGAAACCAATAGTTTGTCCATTATCAGCAACACTAAGGCTTTCATTACAGCTATTGTGGGTCACACCACTCTGACTGTAGCAAATGTCCCCCAACCCCATATTTCGACCACCGCGCCAAACACCACACTGACCAACTTTGCTGCCATTGATATAAACCGCGCAAATGAAGGAATCAGTGTCACGTTGGTGGAAATCAACGTCTAACCCCGCATGACGCTTCTTGAGCTCAGTTAGTGAATTTTCGAAAAAACGGGAGAGATACTCGAAGCCTTCGCGACAGGCGCGGTCTTTATCAAGATCGGTAAAACGCTTCGGTAGAGAAAGATTACTAGAACGCGGTGTAAAAACCGTATCAGCTGACTGGAACGTCGGATACGCCAGAGCTGGAGAATGAGCATGCGCACTCTTCTGCGGCTTTTTCGCCTCCATATCGTCAACTGCGCGAGATACAGCATTGACCACCTGAACGTAGGCTTCATCGTGACTGGCAAATTTAGTGATTGGCTTACCGTCAATTGTCGCTGCCATAATGCTACCGAATGGCAATTGATGCCAGGCGCAATCTCTTAAGATCACCGGAATGACCACTGCCTCACCCCGCTTATGACGTTCCAATGCGTTAGACATCTCAACCTGATAGCAGTAATCGGAAGCGATGAAATCGCTACTGATGAGTAGCAAGATGATATCTGCTTGAGAAAAATAGAGGTCAATCTGGTGTTCAAACTCCTGCCCAGGAACAATGCGACGATCGTGCCATGTGGTGATCTTCCCTGTTCGCTTCAGGGGGGAAAGGTGCTTCTCAAGCTCATTACGTAACGCTTCATCCGCATGAGAGTAGGAAAAAACGAGAGTGGTCATAAGGCGTAAGATACTCCGGTAGAGAGACATGAAAATACTGTCATTATTGCGCCATAAGTATAAAAAGTAATCTCGTTTTGCAGCAAGATGCTGATGCAGGTATCAGCCTCTTCACCTTAGTATCACTCCACCATCAGAATGTGGTCCGCCAGCAAACCAGTTGAATGTAGAGGAGGTACGGTAAATACGTGCTGACCATCTGTATAAATATCATTTCAACTTAAAAATGTTCATTTGATACAAAATTTTGATGTAAGATTCTCAGCATTAAATACAAAGATAAGGACCATTATGATCCGTTGCCATCTTGCTCGGCTCATGGGAGAACATAAGATGCGGATAGCCGATGTGGCCAGGGATACCGGTCTTAGCCGCAACACCATCACTTTGCTCTACAAAGAGACTGCCCAGAAAGTTGACCTCGAAGCATTGGAAAAACTTTGCTTGCTTTTTGACTGTGAAATACATGATTTGCTGCAAAAGGTTCCGGCGTCACAGAATCGACAAGAGAAAAAACAATGACATTGATTAACCTAAAAGATCTTGAAGCCCATCTTTGGCATGCAGCCCACATCATCACTGGGCCTATCGATGCATCAGATTACAAAACGTACATTTTCCCCATCTTGTTCTTCAAGCGCATTTGCGATGTATATGACGAAGAGTTCGTCGAGGCTATGGAAAGCGTTGGGGATGAAGAGCTTGCCAAAGGTGAGATGTTTCACCGTATTCAAATTCCTGAGAACTGCCACTGGCGGGACGTCTTTGCCGAGGTGAAAGACCTGGGGCAGGCTTTAAAAGATTCCTTTCGTGGTATAGAACTGGCCAATCCTAAACTGCATGGCATTTTTGGTGATGCCAGTTGGACCAACAAAGAGCGCCTTTCTGACGAATTACTAGCAACACTGCTCAATCACTTCAACAAGGTGAACCTTGGTGTTGGCAGTGTCCGTGATGATGATATGGGCCGTGCATACGAGTATCTGATCAAACGCTTTGCGGATAAAGCCAACAAAAAAGCCGGTGAGTTCTATACCCCGCGTACGATCGTTCGTTTAATGGTCAATATTCTTGATCCAAAAGCCGGTGAGAGTGTTTACGATCCTGCCTGTGGTACCGGCGGTATGCTTCTTGAGACCATTCACCATGTGAAAGAAAACGGTGGCGACCCGCGCCTGTTAAAAATCAAAGGCCAAGAAAAAAACCTCACCACCGAAGCGATTGCGCGTATGAATCTGTTTCTACATGGTCAGGAAGATTTCGATATTGTTCGGGGTGATACCCTCCGCGACCCTAAGTTTTTGCAAAATGATCGTTTAGAAACCTTCGATTGTGTTATCGCCAACCCCCCCTTTAGTTTAAAGGAATGGGGCTACGATCTATGGTCAAGCGATCCCTATGGCCGTAAGCAATATGGCTTGGCACCTAAAACTAATGGCGACTTTGCCTGGGTGCAGCATATGTTTGCCTCACTCAATAACAATGGCCGTATGGCAGTAGTATTGCCGCATGGCGTACTATTTCGTGGTGCTGCTGAGGGCGCCATTCGTACCAAGTTACTGCAAGAAAATCGCATCGAGGCCATTATCGGTGTCGCCTCAAACCTTTTCTATGGAACCGGTATCCCTGCGTGCATTTTGGTACTGCGTAAATTGCGACCAACAGCACACAAAAATCACGTACTCATCATCAATGCCGAAGAAATTTATACCAAAGGCCGAGCTCAAAATACTCTTTCCAATGATCAGGCCGATGAGATCTACCGCATCTACCAAAGTCAGGAACAGCAAGGGCCAGCAGCACAAGAAATCGAAGGCGTTGTACGTTGGGTACCCTTAAACGAGATTGAACAAAATGACTTCAACCTCAATATCGCTCGTTATGTGCAAAAGCCACTGGAAGAAGAGAATATTACCGTGGAAGAGGCGCTCAAAGATTTTCAACAAAAACTGGCGGCCTTAGAAAAAGCGGAAGAAGAGCTAGAAACCCTGCTTATCAAAGAAGGGTTTGAGATATGAGTATGATGAACAATAAAAAACTGGAAGATCTACTCTGGGGCGCGGCCGAGTTTTTGCGCGGCCAGATTGACGCATCAGACTACAAACAGTATGTTTTCCCGTTGCTGTTTTATAAACGCCTGTCGGATGTGTATTTGGAAGAATACAACGAAGCGTTGGTGCTCCATGAGGGCGATGCTGAATATGCTGCCATGCCGATGTTCCACCGCTTTAACATCCCCCAAGAAGCGAGCTGGAAAAAGGTGCGCAACACCAGTAAAAACATTGGTGAAGCCATACAGGGCGCACTGCGCTTAATTGAAGCCAATAACCCGCGTTTACACGGTGTGTTTGGCGATGCTCAGTGGACCAACAAAGAGCGTCTGCCCGATCATCTGCTGGCTGACCTTATTGAACACTTCAGTAAAATTCCACTCGGCATTAAATCTGTCGCCCAGGATGATCTTGGGGAAGCCTACGAATACTTGATTAAAAAGTTCGCTGATGATTCCGGCCATACTGCCGCAGAGTTTTATACCAACCGTACTGTAGTGCATTTAATGACGCGCATTATGCGCTTAAAGCCCGGCGAGACCGCCTATGACCCCACCTGCGGCACCGGTGGTATGTTACTTAATGCAGTGATGGATTTACGTTCCCAGGGTAAAGAGTGGCGCTCTGTGCACCTTTATGGCCAAGAGGTAAATTTGCTCACTTCAGCCATCGCCCGTATGAATATGTTCCTGCACGATATCGAAGAGTTTGACGTGTTGCGCGGCGATACGCTGGCTGAGCCCAAGTTTATTGAAAACGATCGGCTCAAACAGTTTGATGTAATTTTCGCTAACCCCCCATATTCCATCAAAAAATGGAACCGCGACAAGTTTGCCGCCGACCCTTACGGCCGCAACCTCTATGGTGTGCCGCCGCAAGGCTGTGCTGACTATGCGTTTTATACCCATATCGTGAAGAGCCTGAAACCCGATACCGGCCGTGCTGCCATGCTCTGGCCGCACGGTGTACTATTTCGTGACTCCGAGCAGGCCATTCGCCAGCAGGTAATTGAATCAGACATTATCGACGCGGTGATTGGCTTAGGGCCAAATCTGTTTTACAACTCACCGATGGAGTCCTGCGTGGTGGTGCTCAATTGCAATAAGCCGGCCGAACGCAAAAAAAACGTGTTGTTTATCAACGGGGTTGAGCATGTCACCCGTGAACGCGCCCATAGCCGTTTATCCGATGAGGATTTAGCGGTGTTATGTGAGGCTTATTTTACCCCTGAAAAGCAAAGCGATATTACTGCGTTGGTGGGTATCGACGTGATTAAAGATAACCTCTACAACCTGTCTATTCCACTGTATGTACAAGCACGAAGTAACGGCGAAGTGCATGATATTGAACATGCCATTGAGGCGTGGAAAATCAGCCGTGTGCAACTGAAAAAACAGACCAATAAATTATACAAAAGCCTTGCTGAATTGGGATACGAGGCCGAAGTTAGCAAGGTGGAGCAGTAAATGACTGAACAACAATTACCTGAAGGCTGGCAAATGGTGAGGTTTGGCGATATCGCTAAACATATCTCCAAACGTGTTGAGCCAAGTGAAACCGATCTAGAAATCTATGTCGGCCTGGAGCATTTAGATCCTGATAGCCTAAAGATTAAGCGACATGGCGTACCCAGTGATGTAGAAGGGCAAAAGCTGTCGGTGAAAAAAGGCCAAATTATTTTTGGTAAGCGTCGTGCCTATCAGCGCAAAGTCGCGGTGGCAGATTGGGATTGCATTTGCTCGGCTCATGCCATGGTTTTGGAAGCCAATCCAGAAAGGGTCATTCCTGAGTTTTTACCGTTTTTTATGCAGTCAGATGTGTTTATGAATCGGGCCGTCGCTATATCTGAAGGGTCGTTATCACCGACGATAAAGTGGAAGGTGTTGGCGGAACAGAAATTCCCATTCCCGAATATAGCTGAACAGCCAAAACTGTTGAAAATGCTCAGTAGTATGGAAGTAGTTTTGAACAGTATTGAACAAAGCCTCCTGTCTACAAACCAATTTTTCACCTCTTATTTTGAGGCTCAATGGAGTAACTCTTCAGATTGGAAAAATTGTTGTTTAAAGGATGTATTGCTAGGCAAGCCAGAATATGGTGCTGCAGCAAAAGCAGTGCCGTATGAAAAAGGTCGTCCACGATATATACGAGTAACTGATATTTCTGAGTCTGGGATATTAGATTCATCTGGGATTGTCGGGGTAGAAAGTAGTTATGAATCAAAATTCTGCCTGAATGACAATGATTTTCTCATTGCTAGAAGTGGCAATACTGTCGGAAAAACTTTGCTGTACAAAAAGGCGTTTGGTGACGCCGTTTTTGCTGGGTACTTGATAAGGGTTCAATTAAATTCTCAATTAGTATTGCCTGAGTTTTTTCAAATTTTTACTCTTTCTAATTCTTATGCAAATTGGCTAAGTGGTGCAGCTAGAGGGGGAGCCCAGCCCAATATCAATGCCAAACAGATTGAAGATATGCCTTTTAAGCATCCGACAATCGGTAAGCAGAGGGAGATTGTCGATCTTTACGAACGAGTAAAATCTGTTCTGAATACACTGACTCATAAAGACAATCAGATAAAGACTATTAAGAAGGCACTTTTTTAAGGTAAATATCAAATGTTCAACGAACAAACCGTCACAGAAAATGGCATTATCGACCGTTTAAAAGGTTTAAGCGGCATCAAGTGGACCTACTGCCACGGTGAGAACTTGCCCAAACAAGCGCAAGGTATCTTCGTTGATGAGTGGCTAAAAGACGCGCTTTGTTCGTTAAACCCCGATATCGCCAGGCAGCCCGACTACGCCGATGAGGTGATTTACAAGCTACGTGGCGTAGTGCTGGAAGCCCGCCACACCGGCTTGGTTAAGGCCAATGAAAACTTTCAGGAATGGTTGATGGCCGAAAAAACCTTGCCTTTTGGCGAGAATGGCGACCATATCACCATCAATCTGATTGATTTTGACAATATAGATAACAACCACTTTGTGGTGGCGCAGCAGGTTCACTATATCGCTGCCACCGAGGTGTTTTTTGATATTATTCTGTATGTGAACGGCATTCCGTTGGTAGTGGGCGAAGTGAAAACAGCCACGCGCCCCAGCGTTACCTGGCAAGACGGTGCCGCCGATTTTATCGGCGGCAAGAAATACTACTGGAAAAACGTTGAACCGTTTTTTGTACCTAACCTGTTGTGCTTTGCCAGTGAGGGAAAAACATTTGCCTATGGTGCCATTAATGCCCGGGTAAAAGACTGGGGTCCCTGGCACAATACCGAGCTACGTGAAGAAATCCTGCCGGGAATGGCATCGGTGCTTGACAGCTGTGAGGGCTTGTTAAACCCGCAGACGTTATTGCAGTTGCTGGAATCCTTCGCGCTGTTTTCAACTGTGAAAACCGGTAAAGATACCCCACCTAAGCGTATTAAAATCCTGCCTCGCTACCCGCAATTTGAAGCTGCAAAACAAATTGTTGAGCGAGTCCGCAAGGGCTACCCGAAAAAAGGCCTGATTTGGCATTTTCAGGGATCGGGTAAATCGTTGCTGATGCTCTATGCCGCCAAAATGCTGCGAGCTGACAATGAGCTGAAAAATCCAACCGTGTTGGTCGTCGTGGACCGGCGCGATCTGGACAGCCAGATCAACGAAACCTTTGGTGGTGCTGACGTTAAAAACCTGATCAAAGTGAAAAGCTGCAAAAAGCTCGGCGAATACATTGAGCAAGACAGCCGTGGCATTTTAATCACCACCATCTTTAAATTTAAAGATATCGAGATTGACGATAACAACCCCAATGGTTTGAACAGTCGCGACAATATCATCGTGTTGGTGGATGAAGCCCACCGGACTCAGGAAGGTGGCCTAGGCGAGAAGATGCGCTGGGCGCTACCCAACGCCCACTTCTATGGCTTAACCGGCACACCTATTTCAGGTATCGACCGTAATACCTTCAAGTTGTTCGGCGCGGAGGAAGATCCTGGCCGCTACATGAACCGTTACAGCTATAAGCAATCGATCCGTGATGGCGCTACCAACCCGGTGAAGTTTGAACCACGCCTCGCTGAACTGCGGGTAGATCGCGACGCTATCAACGAAGAGTTCGAGCAACTGGTTAAAGAAAATAGCCTGGACGAGGAAGAAAAAGCAGCGTTGTCTAAACGCGCCGGTAAGCTGGCTATCATGCTGAAATCCCCCAAGCGCATGGCGGCTGTGAGTAGCGACATTGCTGAACACTTCACCTGCCATGTAAAGCCGAAACAGATGAAAGGCATGGTAGTGGTATACGACCGCGAAGCCTGCGTGCAGATGTACTATTTGCTGGGCGAAAAGCTCGGGTTTGATGCGGTTGAAGTGGTGATGAACGTTGATCAAGCTCCAGTAAAGGCTGAAGAAGGTGGTAAAAAAGACAAGGTCAACAAAGACTGGCTTAAGTGGCATAACGAGCTGGATCTGCCCATCAAACAAGAGGATTTTGAGCGCTGGCAGAACATTGATGCAGAAGATCAGGTGCAGAAGGATCTGATTGATTGTTTCAAAGATCCAAAACATCCGTTACAGCTGATCATTGTTACAGCTAAACTGCTCACTGGTTTCGATGCTCCTATCTGCTATTGCATGTATTTGGATAAACCTTTACGTGACCATACCTTATTGCAAGCGATGTGCCGGACCAACCGATTGTACGAAACCGATGATGTACGCAAGAATATGGGGCTGATTATCGACTACCTCGGCGTATTTGAAAATTTGCGTACCGCGCTGGCCTATAATCCTGATGAAATTGAAGGCGTTGTAGAGGGCATCGAGGCCTTTAAAGCGTTATTACCGATACAATTGAATAAATGCTTGTCCTTCTTCCCCAATGTAGATCGTACCGTAGAAGGCTTTGAAGGCGTTATGGCTGCGCAAGAATGTCTGCCGACTAACCAAACGCGCGATGAATTTGCTGCCAGTTTTGGTGTGTTATCCAAGCTATGGTCGGCGATTTACCCCGATCCTTTCTTGAGCCCGTACCGTCAAGACTATAAGTGGCTAGCTCAAATTTACGAATCGGTGCGCCCGGTGGGTCAGACTGGAGCGCTTGTTTGGGCTGCCCTTGGCCCCGAAACCATCAAAATGATCCATGAGCACACTGACATCAATCGAATTCGCGATGATATCGACGAGTTGATCATGGATGAACACTCCATTTTTACCCTGACCGACAAAGAGCAGGAACAACGCGCCAAACGCTTGGAAATTGATCTCATGGGCCGCTTGCGTGGCAGTCATGATCCTAAGTTTGTGGAGTTAGGTGAGCGCCTGGAAAAACTGCGCCAAGACTACGAAGCCGGCGTAATAAAAGCCATTGATTGGTTGAAGGGCTTATTAGATGCAGCGAAAGACACTGTACAAGCAGAGCGTGAAGCCGGTGAACACCCAGTGACCGAAGCGGATAATAAGCAGGCCTTAACCAAGCTGTTCCTGGAAACTCGCCCCGAGACGACACCCAAGTTAATCGGCGATGTTGTTGAGCAAATCGACAAAATCGTCAAAGCTACCCGTTTTGATGGCTGGCAAAATTCCAATAGCGGCCCACGTGAAATCCAGAAGGCATTAATGCTGACTTTGGCTCAGTTTGGATTGGGTAAAGATAGGGAACTATTCCAGAAGGCTTACGGGTACTTAGAGGAGCATTATTGAGTTTCTCTCGATACCCTGGCCGTTATACTTGAAAAGGGAGGTAAGCCAGCATCTCCATTGATAAATATTGGCAGTGGCTTCAAACACGCCACTGTCAAACCAGATAGAAAGGGGTACAGCATGAATACGGGGGTTCCAGAAAATAGCTGTTTTTTGCAGAGTAAACAGTCGTGAACACTTGGTAACTAGTTTTATAGTAATTAAAATCTTGTTGGTGGTTTAAAGTCAGTTTTTGGGGCTGTTGTCCTTCAGACAGTCTAACCAGAATAAATGGCGATGTTGTACGGCAGTTAGCAGAATAGCTTCATATTGGCTGACACTGGAGATAACCCCATTAGCACGACTGCATTACCCCAGCACAGCCCGCGCCGCCCACGGCAAAAACTCAGGCGCTGACGGATGTCATTATGGGGATCGCCCGCTTCCAGAAGCAGAAAAAAAACACGAAAGTGGAAAGCCAGTGGCGAACTCTGTTTCGCATAATGCGCGGGGAAATGACCCCGCAGCTTCACAGCCGGATTTCCAAGCGTGAACTGACTAAAGAGTTCGACGACCTGATTGAAGAAATGGAGCTGCTCCGGCTCAGACCCAAACGTGGTGGAGACGCACAGAGTGGCCCTGATGACCTTTGCAGAACACGCGCTGGTATGGCGGAATATCGGCACTTATCAGCCCTGATGTCATTAGAGTTTGTGCACTGGTAACACAAGCTTACAGCGTCTAGGAAGCATGATTTTGCATGAATCCCCGGCCCCGCAAAACAGCAGAAACCCCGTGCCACAAGAGCTTACTGGGCCTCTATGCCATGCATGAAGTGCGCATGATCAAGCCAAAGCGCAAGGCGAGGGAGTATTGCGCACCAACGCAAAAATAGCGCTGTTTTTTTTGGAGCTAGGCCTAGTTATCTCTAGATTTTCCAGAATCAATATTAACCACAAATTTCTTACAGTTTATCTGATACGATATATAATCTCTCTATAAACGCTAAAATACATTAACTGCAACTACATTACGAAAGGTTATTTAAAGGACATGGTAAAACCCTCAAAATTGTAAGTTAGCAATTTAATAAGTCATGAAATATGATGCACGTTAAGGTCAATGCGAAAAATAAAAATCCGTAGCAAGAGTATATTAACATCTAAGTAAGCCAATAATATCCCAATCATAAAAAAAAATTTAATACACTAAAGTAATTTAGGAAGGGATAGTGGCTGTAATACATCCATCTCATTTTTTTTAGCCTTTAGCTTTAGTTTTTTTATGATAACTACATACTGATCGATATTTATTTCACACCCATACTTATCAAATGACTTTAAATAATTCAAATAGCCAGAAAGTTTATGAATAGTCTCTCTACTAGAGTCATTATCTTTTGACGCATGATCAAAAGCAGATCTTACTTTCCTTCTATACTTTCTTGTCGGCCTAATAACTCCATCCACTAGTATTCCCGTGACCATTCTTCTGCCATTAGTCGAAGCTACTCTTGTTTTATTATCATTTATAGAGAATCCTTTTTTTATTAAAAGGTGTTTGACCTCCGTTATCATTTCAATTACATTATTTTTATTTGAACCACTAATCGTTATGTCATCGGAATATCTTGTATATACACAACCGATCAAAAAACACTTCTCTGACATTTCATTATCGAAATCAAAAAGGATGGCATTAGATATCACAGGACTGCTAGGAGCACCTTGCGGCAAGTAACCTTCAAATGTAACCAACTCAGATATTGTATCTGCTAAACACTCGTCAATTTTGTTATTAACAAGACACGAGCGTACCATTTTTTTACTAATCGTACCAAAGTAGTTAACTATGTCTATATTTGCAACAAACTCATTATTTAAATGACTTATCGCATTATCTTTTATACTCGCCCCCCTTCTGTATGAGAAACAGGATGCATGTACTTTAAGGCGAAAAAGAAAATAATCGCTAATCCAATATTGTATTACTTTCATAAACTTTCGAGGAGCAAGAATTTCTCTTTGTCCACCTGATTTTTTATTCAAACTAAATCGTCTATAATAATTTTTTGGGTTTCTCGTCATTACAGATATAAGTCGAGGACTTATACCAATTAATAAAGCCAATATCGTAGCCCCGGAATTTCCTAGCAAATTATAATCTATGGAGTTATATGAACCGTAATTAAGGGGAGCAATAGGGATATTTTTATTATGGAAAAGTTGAAGGTCTGAGTTGCTGGCCTCACTGAGCATTGAACCAAAATTAATTTGCTCAGCGATCCGCACCCAAGTATTCCTTGGGTGATTGGGTAGGGCCCCTAGCGCCCAAGGAATACTTGGGTGCGGACCCTCTTTTAAAACAAACCTAAACTGTAAAGACGGCGAAGCACCGCCCATTTTCTCTGTCTCAGTTGAGGCCAGCCCCTCTATTTTACTAATAACTCTCGTCTTGTCAAGTAAATATATTCTCACTTTATCTCTATTTTTTTTCAAATTAGAACTTAATTGCTCATTACCATTTGAACTTAATGAATATAGGTTATTCTTCTTTGAAACATTATGTAGATATCCTGCATCATCTAGCCATTTAAAGTATTCGTTATTCCTCTCATCATTTGGCAATAAACCATTATCCCTTAGGATAATAGAAATATATGAAAAAACCTCCCCCGGAGTTGCCGGTTGAATAACAGAAAGCCCCCACAGAAATAATTTATGATTGTAATTATAACCACCTTCTTTAAGTAACATCTACCCACTCCTTTTTTGAATTATTTTCTTATTTCTCACTCTTTGTATTAATTTTTCAACTTGCATATCATCGAGGGCTGATAGTTTAATAACCTTGCAGTCATTGTCATCGCAATATTGTATTAGCCCATTAGACAAAAAATCATCATAATTATAAATATCATCACTTGGAATGGCAATTATATCAACATTTTTTATATTTGACTCTACTTTATAATAACTTATTAACGTTAACTGAGATAAAGTCAGCTCGTCTAGAACAAATATTATAATGCTGTCGCACTTCAATTTCTTTATAAAATCTATCTCAGCAATATGCGGGTAGCCACCTACGTCAGGCAAAGGAATTTTACCACTACCTTCAAATACTACCGCACCTATATAAGCAAGACCATCTTTTATCTTTCTTATTATTGGTTCTAAATCCTTGTATTCTTTATTCGGATAACAAAGTAAAACGTTGCTATTCTCACTAATGAACTCACTACCGATAGCCTCATTAGTTTTGAAAATATTTTCCAAACCAAGAAAGCCTATCGTTTGGGATAGAATAGCGTCATCCTTCGCGATAATTTGAACAACATTGTATGTGTTACCATCACCCTTGTTTCTTATATCAATTTTTGGACCATTATTAAACATCACTTCTGCTCTATGTTAAATTCATTGTCGGATCCTTTACTTTTAATTTTAATTGATTTCCCACCATCCTTCCTACCTCTTTGGAACAAAAAATAAAAAATAATTGATAAAACAAAAACACCGACACCTGAAAAAACCCACTGAATATTCGACATGATATCGCTCATAATTCATTCTCCTCATTAATACTTATATGGTATTAGCATACCATTTTAACATCATTTTTCTACTCGAAAGATACTGTGCATGTTTATAAGTACCCCGAATACCATTCTTATACACATTCGCTAGCTGAATCTCAATCCATGCAGACTCAAAACCCTGCTCATGCATGATAGCTGACATCGCATGCCTGAACCGTGACCGGTGGCTCGCCTCTTATATCCCAGTAGCTCTATTACCTGATTCACACTTTCCTTACTTATAGGCTTTCTATGGGTGTTTCGTCCAATGAAAATGTAAGGGAGTGACCTGTGATTGGTTGTAGCTGTTTAAACAGCTCAACCACCTGAGTAAAGTACTGTACATTGTGCAGGCGGTGCATTTTCAATCACTCAGTGAGTGATCTCCCAGATTGTGCGTTCAAAATCAATTTCTTCCCAAGTCGCAAAACGCATTTCTTGCGTGCAGACTCCGGTCAACATAACGATCTTTGCTGCATTCTTAGTGATGATGCTGCCTGTATATCCTTCCAAGTCCTTAAAAAAGTAAGGCATCACCTCGGCCATAAGGAACAGATACCGACTACACTGAATTGAAATCTCCCATTTCACGAAACAAGACAAAAAATAATCACCTGCTAAGACCAACAGCACCAGCATCACTGCTGGCACTGCCGATCCCCTTCAGAAAAACCACCTCAACCTAAGCCCTACACCCAAACTCCCCATGCACCACATTCCCATCATGCTCCAGGTTATCCATGTAATCCGCATACCACTGCAACATCTCACGCCGCCCATCCAGATACTTCGCATGGTTGTAGGTGCCACGGATGCTGTTCTTATCGACATGAGCAAGCTGTGTCTCAATCCAGGCCGAGTTATAGCCTTGCTCATGCAGGATGGTGCTCATAGTGTGGCGGAAACCGTGGCCGGTCAGTCGCCCCTTGTAACCCAATAGCTCGATGACCTGATTGATGCTTTCCTTGCTGATTGGCTTACGTTGATCGTTCCGACCAATGAACACCAGGGGATATCCGCCAGTAATCGGCTTGAGAGAGCCGAACAGTTCGATAACCTGCGTTGATAATGGAACGACATGTGGCCGCTTCATTTTCATCACTTCCGGCGGGATGCTCCATACGCCCTTATCGAAGTCGATATCCTGCCAACGCGCAAATCTCAGCTCTTGGGTTCTTACGCCAGTTAGCATGATGATCTTAGTCGCAGTTTTAGTGATGACACTGCCGGTGTAACCAGATAGGTCCTTAAGGAAATATGGCAGTTCCTGAGCCGTCAGGAAGGGGAAATGTTCCTTCTTCGGCGTTGCCAGAGCGCTGGCGAGATCGGGAGCAGGATTGTAATTAGCTCTGCCAGTGATAATGGCAAAGCGAAAGACCTCTCCGCAGCGTTGGCGAACCTTCCGCATTTTCTCCAGCGCCCCGCGCTTCTCCATTTTGCGCAGTGCTTCCAGCAACTCCATCGGCTTGAGATCGGCAATAGGCCGCTTGCCAATATAGGGGAAGATATCTTTCTCGAAGGTATCAATGATTTCATCACGGTAGCGCAGCGACCAGCGATCGGCCTTAGTCTGATGCCACTCGCGGGCTATGGCCTCAAAGGTGTTTTCCGCATTCAGCTTCTGAGCGAGCTTCTCCGCCTTTTTGGTTTCACTAGGGTCACCGCCTGCCGCTAGGATCTTTTTGGCCGCATCGCGCTTTTCACGCGCATCTGCCAGTGATACATCGGGGTAAACGCCAAAGGCGAGACGCTTCTCTTTACCTGCAACGCGGTACTTCATACGCCAGTAACGCGATCCATTCGTAGCCACCTCAACGTACAGCCCTCCAGCATCACCTAAGCGGTACGACTTATCTCTGGGCTTTAATGCGCGAACTTTCGCATCAGTTAATGGCATCGTTGTTTCCTCCTGAAAGCAAGAATGCTTTGACGGCCTGAGTTTGCTCTGGCGTAAGCGATAGGGTTTGCTTAGTTGTTTTGATAATCAGCCCACCGGGTTCGGTAAGCGAAAGTTGGAATGCTTGCTTGGTACGTTCCTGGCGGCGTTGTTCTCTCTCCAGAGTTTTATCAATCGCGGGATCGTAACCATCTTTGATCTTCGCTCTGGCTTCTTCCCTTAGCATGATGGCTTCGCTAATCGTGACAGCAGGGTATGTCCCGAATGCCAAGCTCTTCTCCTTTCCGTCTATGCGGTACTTCAGACGCCAGTATTTTGAGCCTGTAGGCACTACCAGCAGATAGAGCCCCCTACCGATAGAAAACTTATAGGGTTTGCTACGGGTATCAAGTGACGCTATTGTTTGATTGTTAATGGTTTTTAGCTGTTTTGGTGGCATGTAGTTTTACCCACAGTGGTCGGTTTGCCCAATAGTGCCCCCAGGGGCATATTGATACCAGTAGACTCCTGTTGACTTCGGAATACAAGGAAGGCTTGATACACAAGGGTTTAAAGGGGGTTTAGTTGACGTTGGGAGAGTTCAGTAGAGGTCGAATGGCGGAAGATCACAGGAGTCGAACCTGCCCAGGACCGCTGGCGGCCCCAACTGGATTTGAAGTCCAGCCGCCCCACCGGGGACGAGGATCTTCCTCTGGAAACAGGAAGCAAGTCGCAGATTATAGCGCGAATCCCCCTAGCTGCTAAGAGGGAATTCATGTTTCCGCGATCCCCTTCGTACACTTGCTCTCCCGCACAAAACTCCCGCCTTTTATCTGCTACCCTAGCCGAGCCCGGGTTATTAGCCCGTACATTGCTGGAGATGCTATGACCAAGAAAGTTGCCGTCCTGCTGAGCGAAGGATTTGAAGAGGCCGAGGCGGTTATCGTGATCGACGTGTTACGTCGTATGGAGATAGAGGTAGAGCTGCTGTCCTGCCAGGATAGGTTGGAGCTGCGCAGCTATCACCAGATACGTATGTTTGCCGATGCTCTGTTGGAACGCCGCATGGACCAACTGTACGATGCCGTGGTGATCCCCGGTGGGCCGCAGGCTACTGCCGCAATGGCGGAAAACGAGCTGGTCGTGGAGTTTATCCGCCGCCACGATCGTGCTGCCAAGCTGATCTGCCCGCTGTGTTCTGCCGCTGCTCGCGTGCTGGCTGCCAACAAACTGCTGCAAGGCCGCCGTTATGTCTGTTCTGGCGATCTGCATCAGGAGATCGAAGATGGTACCTACGTGGCTGAAAGGGTTGTGGAAGATGGCAATCTGATCAGTGGCCAAGGGTTGGGGGCCGCGTTTGATTTTGCCTTCACCGTGGCCTACCGCCTGACCGGCGATCGCACTACCACGCAAGAGCAAGCCGTACATATCTATCACGAAAACTGGCAAGCCCCACAGGCAGTGCATTAATCGCTACTGCTGCTAACTAGGCGCGGCACAGTTTGCGTTTTCCGGCTCCGATGCCGAAAGCGAAAATTGTTACCGCGCTTTCTGTTTTTTACGGCTACTCCTCGCTATCCAGGTACAACGTTTTGATCCCGCTTTTGCTGCGCTTAGCGGCAACCAACGCATAACAATGACCTGTAACTGTTTTACCAGATTAGGCGAAGCCGTGGTCAGTAATACCACGATCATCTGCACGCTGGTAAAAATCCCCTCTAACCGGCCCATCATTTTTTAACCACGAAAAAGAAATGCAGGAATAAGCTGCACCTTTGGCGAAAATTATTCAGATTGATGACAACATGGCTATTCTTCTGAATTTTTCGGGGCAAATATATTCGACCGTAGGGTCGAAGTCAGTTGAAGTAACCATGACGACGCCAATACCTCTTCCCCTGTAATAGTCGGTAGTCCATAATTACACCATGCAATGCCTTCACGGGATCTATGCTAAAAAAGAGAGGAAATTCTTTATGGGTATGCCACAAACAAAATCTGAATTAACTTCATATCTTAATAAAAACCTCGGTGAATTAATAAATGTCCTGAATACAGGTTCGCCGGAGCTTGCCTCAGATAAATCAATGGAGGGATATGCGAAAAATAATAACGTCAGCTTAAAATCAGTATCGGGATCTGGCAGAACTGGTGGATAGGCTCGCTCCCATCCTACTAGCCGGATATCTCTCTTCATCACAGGTAGTATCGCTGGTACACTATATTGTACAGGCGGGCGAAACGTCAGACGCCGAAGCCTTTGTACGCCAACTGGCACAGCGAGTGCCGCAACATGGGAACACACTGATGACCATCGCACAACAGCTTGAACAGAAGGGCATTGAGAAGGGTATCGAGAAGGGTATTCAGCTTGGTCGGCAGGAAGGGCATTCAGAAGGCGAGCGCGATGCTACGCTGAAAATTGCCCGTACCATGCTGCAGAACGGTCTCGATCGCAACACTGTCATGAAAATGACCGGTCTGACTGAAGACGAGCTGGCACAGATCCGCCACTAATCTTATTAGAACAATGTTCTAGCCGTACTGTCGGGCCTTGCCAGTAGTCTGAATAGTCGCAAAGGGACTATTTTATGGTGGGACTATTACCTGATGATATAGCAAGGTTTGACAAATAACGGCGCTATGAAGAATTGCCGTGTAGTCTCACCGCCAGGATATTACACAAAATTGAACGTAACGCGTTTAATTAAAATGAAAAACTAATACTGGCAGGGTCTTATATCTCCCGAAAAGGGGTGATTCACTGTATTTTATTTGTCACCGTCATAAAAAGCCTCCCCACCAAGGAGAAGGCTTTGAGATAAAAGAGCCATTCACTGTTGCAGTAACGCCTTCATTGTTACCGCGCGTTCTGTTTTTACGGCTACTCCTCGCTATCCAGGTACAACGTTTTGATCCCACTTTTGCTGCGTTTTGCGGCAACCAGTGCATATAGCGGGATGGTGAGCATCATCATCAATACCCCCCAGAACATGGCATTGCCTCCCGATCCGAACAGGGCAAACAGACTGTAGAGAATGCCAATCACCGCCAACGTGCAGTAGAAAATGAAGCCCCCGCCCTTATTCAAGGATTTGGCCACCATGATGATCGGTAGCGCGACCAGCGCATAGATATAGGGCAGTAAAGAGGCGAACACCGACATCAGCACAATCACCTGAAACTGTTTTGCCAGATTAGGCGAAGCCGTGAACAGTAATACCGCAGTCATCAGCACGCCGGTGAAAATCAGCCCCTTCATCGGTACATCGTTTTTGTTCACCACGGCAAAGAATTTCGGGAATAGCCCCTGCTTCGCGCCAGCTTTTGGGGCTTCAGACTGCAAGATCAGCCAGCCAGAGATCGAACCGAAACAGGCGACTATGCTCAGTGCGGAAACCACTTCCCCAGCAAATTCACCAAACATATAGCGGGCGGCGTCGGCAAAGGGGGCGGCGGAATTCACCAATTCACTATGCGGTACCAATCCCATAATCACCGAACAGCTGGTGACATAGCACACGGCGGCAATCAGCAACCCCAATACCGTTGCCTTGGGCACGGTGGATTCGGGGTTTTCTACCTGTCCGCTGGACACCACTGCGGATTCCACACCCAGAAAGCCCCACAAAGCCAAAGACGCGGCGGAGAGGATCGCCGAAGCGTCGCTACCCTTGGTGCCATTATAAACTTCGGTGAACAACGCGGGTTTGAACCAGAACCAGCCAATAAAACCGATGCCCAATACCACCACCAGCATGCAGCAGGCGGTGAATGATTGGGAGCGCCCGGCCACCCTTGCCCCCAAAGAAGCCAGAGCGATAAACCCCCAGAGGATAACAATGGCGGTGATCGAGCTGACAAGCGGATCTTTGAGAATGGGGAAGAAATAACTCAGGTAACCCACACCCGCCACCAGCAGCGCCACGTTACCCACCCAGGCGCTGATCCAGTAACAGATGGTGGTCTGAAAGCCAATAAATGGCCCGAACGCGTCGCTGGCATAGGCAATAATGCCGCCGTCACGCGGCGTCACCATGCTGTTCTTGGCAAACACCAGCGCCAGGGCAATCACGCCGACAATGGTAATCACCCAACCAAATAAAGAGATAGACCCGATGCCTGCCAGATTGGTTGGCAGCATAAAGACCCCGGATCCCATCATGTTAGAGGCGGTCACCAACGTCAGGGCGACCAACCCCATTTTTTTCACGGAGGCAGTATTAACAGAAGCCATGATATTTCCCATCATTATTGCGTTGATACACATCTTGAAGAGGGTGCGGATCGCACCCATGGGGATAAAGCGCGGGCCAATTAACGTATGGAAGCGCTGGCAGGCGTTTCTTTTATGCACCGCACCCAATAAGTGCCGTTCTCATCCACTTCCACACCCTGCAGTTCATGTTCAAAGCCGGGGAAGCGCTGGCCGAAGGTCTGCAAGGCCACCAGGTAATCGACGATGGCCCGTGATTCTGATGTCACCTTTTCACCCGGCATGATGAGCGGAATTCCAGGTGGGTAAGGGGTTATCATTACGCCCAGCGTGCGGTTGCTTATGTCGGCAGCCTTGACCTGCTCGGTTTGGTCGGAGATCAGGCATTGGTAGGCCTGGGAGGGGGTAAGAACGGGAATGGCCTCTGCAGAACAGGCAAGCTCCAAAAGCTCGGCAATTTTCAGTTCGATATTCGCCTGATGGATCGACCGGCATAAATCGCCGATGCCCATGTTGCGATAGATGGGGGAACTGGCCGCAACCTGCGGAAGCACCGAGGTCAGCGGGGTATTCTCGTCATAGTGATGTTTAAATATCATCAGCATGTCGATCAGGGTATTCCATTTGCCCTGGGTAGAACCCAATGCAAATAACACCAGAATGGTGTAGTCACCGTTGCGGGCCGGGATAATACGCTGGGTATCCAGGAATTTTGCCACTACCGGCGCGGGGATGCCGAAAACATTCATCTTTCCTTGCGCGTTCAGCCCAGGGCAGGTAATGGTGACCTTGATGGGATCCAACATCGCATAACCCTCCGGCAAGTCGCCGAAGCCGTGCCATGCCTCTCCGGCTCGCAGCTGCCAGCAGGTAGGGTCGTTGGCTAGCACCTCGTCAGCAACCTGGGTGAAGGGAACCTTTTTGCCCTCCTGCAGCAACGTGCTCGGCTGCCAGACATCAAAGAACCATCCCTTGTCACTTTTTTCCGCTTTGAGCTTGTCTGCGACGGTCACCAGCGTCTTGCGGAAGCTGATAGCGTCGTGAATAGCTTCATCGACCAATGTCTTACCGGCTTGCCCCTCCATCATAGCGGTCGCCACATCCATCGAGGCAATGATCGGATAGAACGGTGACGTGGTGCCGTGCATCATAAAAGCCTGATTGAAAATGTCGTAATCCACCGGGGCACGTTTGGAATTGCGGATATGTATCATCGAGGCCGAGGAAAAGGCCGCCAGCATCTTGTGTGTCGATTGCACGGCATACAGCGTTGGGCCGTTGTCTTTATCTTCGGGGACATCCATGGCGAACAGTCCCTGATACAGGGGGTGGAATTTCGCATAGGCATACCAGGCTTCATCAAATTTGATCCGGGGTACCGACTTAGCCAGCTTTTGGATGACGGCGGTGACGTCATAAATCAGACCGTCGTAAGTGCAGTTAGTGATGATGGCATAAGCGGGGCAGCGGTCTTCCGCCTGATAAGCCAGCACGCTGTCATCGATTTTTTGCTGGATCGCGCTGGCCTCAAACTGATCGGGAGAGATCAAGCCAATAATGCCGAGCCCATTACGCGCAGGCTGGAAATAGACGGGTTTAGCCTGGGTGATGGTCAGCTCATGGTTGACGGACTTGTGGCAATTGCGGTCAACCAGGATGATTTTATCTTTTAAATCAATTGAGTGACCCACTATCTGGTTAGACTGGGATGAGCCCCCTGTCACATAGAAGGTTTTGTCCGCGCCAAACAGTTTGGCAGCTCGCGTTTCCGATTCGCCCGGCGCTCCCTTATGTTCAAGCCAGTCCCCCATTTCTGGCGTAGAGATGCCGATGTCTGCCCGCATCAGGTTTTCACCAAAGTAATTGATAAACTCACGGCCTACCGGGTGCTTAAGGTAGGCAACGCCCCCTTGATGTCCCGGGCAATCCCAATAGTAAGGGCTGTCTAACGCGTAACTTTTTAGCGCGGCGAAGTAAGGCGGCAGCAGGTTCTCAATATACTGGCGTATAGCCAGATGAATGCGGCCAGCAATAAACTTGGGTGTGTCTTCGCTGATATTGATGTACTCATGGATCTCTTGAATCACCTCCGTCGATAAACGCCCTAACAAAGGCACACTTGACGAAAAGAAGATGGGCACCCGGCTGTTTTTAGCGCGGATCACACGAATAATCTCCTTGATAATGGGAGAACCCTCACCCAGGTTAGCCCCATCACACTCATTAATAATGATACAACCGATACCCGCTTCTTTTCTGGCCATCACCAGGGCCGTTTCATTGGTTTCCGCGTGGATAAAATGGTAGTTATTTAATGCCAGCACCTCCTTTATCGCATGATAGCTATCATCGACCTGTATTTTATTATCGCGTACAGAAACAATTAATATGGGAAAATCAAGATTGCTTGCATAACTCATTGTATGACCTCTTCTCATCCATGTCATTGAGATATCAACTGGGATGCCAGATGATGAAAGCGAGCATACTCTTGAAGTGCAAACAATAAACTGTACCAAAGGTACAGTTTTAGCAAGATGATTAGCGGATGATATAACAGGGTTTAGAAAATAATGGTGGAATATAGAATTGCCACTGCTTCTTTCTGGCAAAAAATATAAATTCCCTGGTGGTTTCACAATGGACTTTCGCCAGAATGTTACTTTTATGGAACTTTACCGTTCTCAACGTTCTGTTGAGAATATTGGCAATCTCTTTCTCCGCCATGCCTTGTAACAACAGAAAAGCCACGACCCACTCCTTAGCGGATAAAATCTCGGAGGGACAAGCAACGGTTAACTTACCGATGCCATCACCTGAGATAAAAAAACGCGGCGTGATGGAGTGCAGGGGTTTGATATGGCTGATAATACCGGAGCAGTGAGCCTGTTTGTCGTAGTAGGGCATGCGTTCACAATAAAACACGCTGAATATGCGTTTGCTGTCGATAGGGAGGATCCCTACTGCCTCAATCTTCCTCATCTCATCAATAACGCGTTGGTCATGGATGGAGATAAAGGGCTTAAAAGGGGCTAGTGCAGAAGGTCTCCCATTTCCTTCCGGTTTTAGCAATAGGCTATATCTGGCATTGGCATACACAGGCTTTTTATGCACGTCCTTTAAACACCAGGCCTCATCACTAGACTCCCACGCAATCAAAATCTCCAAAGGAATAGCAATAGCTAACGAATTTAATTTCGCAATAATACTTTCGGTACTGACACGAGACATTTTCCCACCTTCAATCCTTGGTGCCATTATTCGCAATGCAAATGGCGACATAGTGTAAAACGCCCAGAGCAGACTACCAGAAAGCCAACCTGAAGCGGCAAGATTGAAAGTAACGTTTTATTAATATGCTTACCTGAAAATGACCGTGTCCTATATCTACTATGCTCCTCCAAAAACGGGGTCTCTTAACGTATTTCTTCATCTCCAGAATAAAAAAAGCCTTCACCCCATTAGGAGAAGGCTTGGCGATAAAGGAGAATTTTACTACTGCAGCAGCCCCTTCACATCCAACAAAATAAATTCGTTATCGTCTGCCACGTTGGGTTCGCGGCTGGAAGAGAACGGGAAGTTATTGTCGTTCCCCACGATGATATGGCTGCCATCCACTACATCGACATTCTCGATAGTGAAGAACGGGAAGGTCAGCACGCCGTTATTCAGCGACTTGCGCGCCAGCTTCTGCGGATCCTGAATGTTCAGCAAATCGATATACGCCATTTTTTCTACCGGTTTGCCGACGTTGGCGTCGGAAAACGCTATTTTGTAGACCCGTTTGAATTTGGCGATCTGGCTGAAGCAGTTATCCGTTGGCACGCCTGCCGCACAGGCTTTATCGGCGGTGCCTTCACCATTATCACGTTCGATCACCAGCCCATGATTGGCGTCGATCATATTGAAATCACCGATGGCGTTCTGATTATCTTCCAACACGTACTGCCAGCTACGGCCTGTCCATGCCTGCTGTTTGACGTCAAACTCCAGCACCAGCAGGTAGCGTTTGCCCGCCACGTTCTCAAACTGTTCGCCGTCCCACAGCGCCCCTTCCAGCAGGGGATACAGCTTGCTGCCATCCGGTGATACCGCCATTCCTTCAAAGCCCTTGGAGCGCGCGACCTGGAAGTTCTGCTTGCCGTCCGGCGCACCTGGCAGCGTCAGCGTCGGGTTATCCGGCGATTTCACTACCTTGCCGTCAACCTGGGTATCAAACACCGCCAGTACCTTGCCGTTCAGATCCGCTTTAATCAGGTAAGGGCCAAATTCATCGCCGATCCATAGGGCATCGTCGGCAAACTGGAAGCTTTCCGGGTCGAAATCGCTGCCGGTCAGGTAACGCTTGTCGGTGCTTTCATTGACGATATGGAACGGGACCTTTTTATCGGGATCGTGCAGGAAAAGCGTTTTTAGCGGCGTTACCGTACCTTCCTTGAAGTCGATACGGTAATGGTTGAGATACAGCATGGCGTCCGGCGAGTTGGCTTTGCTGCCAAAGCCGTTATCGGTCAGCACCCAGTAGGTGCCATCCGGCATGTGTTTGATGCCGGAATGCCCCTGCAACGGCTGACCATTGATGGGTAGCCCGATGCCGGTCAGCCGATCCGCAGATTTCCCCGCTACGCTGCCCAGTTCGGTGATGCGTTTGCCGCTGGTGTATTTACCGCTCTGTTGCAGATCGGTTGGTGCATCCTGGGGGGCCGTGACGCTGGACTTCACCGGTAATACGGCGTGCCCGGCCAGCACGGCGGGAACTTCCTGAGCCTGCGCCCATAGCGTGGTGCTGAATGCCAAGCAACTGGCCAACAGTGCCAGGCGGGATGGTAATTTATGCATATTATGAATTCCCTGGTGATGGTTTTGCCCAAAGGTAAAAAGCAACGCCACTATAGGGAGCCGTAATGACAGAAATATTATGTGCCGCAACTCTGCCTATAGCTGCAAGCAATAGGGTCTGGGCGCCACGTCATGCAGCCTCATCCCGTCCGTTGTTGCCATCATGATGGCCGTTTTTGACCTTCTTTCTAGCCTACCGCAAGCGCAGTATGGTCTTACACCAAATTGAGGAGGGCCGAAAATGTCACATAGCGCACTATTGATCATCGATGTTCAACAATCCTTTCAGCATCGCCCGTTCTGGCAGGAAGACGACCTGCAGGCGTTTCAACAGGCGCTGACGCGCCTGATCGCGGGTTGCCAGCAGCAAGGGGTGCCGCTGGTCGACGTGTTCCATGTCTCGCCTGAGGGGCCGTTCTCTTTGGCGTCTGGCTACGTGAAACGCCTGCCGTTTCTGAGCCATCAGGCTGACGTTACGGTGCAAAAGCGAGTGCATAATGCGCTGACCGAATCTGGCCTGGATGCCTGGTTACGTGAACACCAGATCGACCATCTGATTATCAGCGGCATTCGCACCGAGCAATGCTGTGAAACCACCACCCGCGTCGCCTCGGATCTGGGCTATAAAGTGACGTTTGTGACCGAAGCCACGCTCACTTTCCCGATGCATCACCCGGACGGCAGCCTCTTTACCCCCGAGCAGCTAAAGCGGCATACTGAAACCGTGCTGGTCGACCGCTTTGCCACCATTGCCAGCGTCGATGAAGCATTGGCGCAACTTTTACATGCTCAAAGCTAATGCCCGAACCTGTTGCTGATTTTTTTGGGGCTAGCGTTTTGTCAGTCATCCGGCCACTGTGTTTTCCCCTCACCCCAACCCTCTCCCACAGGGAGAGGGAGCTGGTACGGTGTTGTATTCAGGTACGGGAGTTAACCTGTAGCCCGTTAAATTTCTCGGAGTAGAAGTCAGGAACGGGATTAAAATTGTGGCACGTTCAGTCCCCTCTCCCATAGGGAGAGGGAGCGGGTACGGTGTGATAATTAGGTACAGGAGTTAGCTTGTAGCAAGTTAAGTCCCACAAAGCTGAGTTCCCGCGCGAGAGTAAAATTGTGAATTGTGGCGCGCTAAATCCCTCGACGCTGAGGTCCGGAGCGGGAGTAAAGTTGTGGCACGTTCGGTCCCCTCTCCCTGCGGGAGAGGGTTAGGGTGAGGGGCGATCACTGAACCAAAGTCATACCTCACACCATACACATGACTACGCATTTCTTTGCCTAACAGGATGGTGTTATGCCCAAGGCCGTTTACTTTCTGATGCTCCCCAACGTGCTGTTACTGGATGTCAGCGGCCCGGCAGAGGTATTGCGGCTTGCCGGACAGTTCCAACTGCACTATGTCAGCCCAGTGCCGCAAGTGACCTGTTCTATCGGCATGACGATCGGCCAGCTAGCTCCCTTACCGCAACGGTGGAACGAAGGGGATATTCTGGTGATACCGGGAGTGGCGGACTCATCGCATTACTTTGCTACCGAGGAAGCGGCTCTGGCGCGCAATTGGCTTCAAACTTTGCGCCCGGCTTTGGCCCAGCGGCAGATTGACCTGGTTTGCGTCTGTTCCGGTGCGCTGTTGGCCGCCCAGGCAGGCTTGCTCGACGGCTATCATTGCACCACTCACCACGCCGTAATCGACCGTCTGCGCCAGCAGGCACCGGCCGCGCTGGTGAAGGAAAACCGCATTTTTGTTGAAGATCGTGGGGTATTTACCAGCGCGGGCATTACCGCCGGTATCGATCTGGCGCTGCACTTGGTCAATCAATACTGTGGGGCTGACCGCGCGCTGGAGATTGCCCGTGAGATGGTGGTTTATTTCCGCCGCTCCGGCGACGATCCGCAGCTTTCCCCGTGGCTACGCTATCGCAATCATCTGCATCCTGCCGTGCATCGGGCTCAGGATGTCATGGCTGCCGAGCCGGAGGCCGAGTGGTCGGTCCTCCAGGTGGCGGAGAAAGCCCACGTCAGCAGCCGCCATCTGGCCCGGCTGTTCCGTCTGCATATCGGCCTCAGCGTGCGGGAATATCATGAACAGCTGCGGCTAGCGGTCGCACAGCAACGGCTGCAACAGGGCTACGGCCTGGAAAAAGCAGCGCTAACCGCAGGCTTCTCCTCTAGCCGCCAACTGCGGCGGGCACAGCAGCGCTGGCAGGCTTAAGACACCAGCCGCCGGGTATCCACTTTCTGTAACCCCATCGACAGCAGCAGGCTCACGCCAAGCGCCATGCCAAACACCCAGAAGATATCCAGCAGCGGGTAGGCCGGAAATTCCCAGTGGCGGTTACGCATCACGTTAACGATCAGGGCGTGAAAACCGTAGATCGCCAACGAATGACGGGAGATCACGCCTAACCAGCCGATCGGATTCGGCAGGCAGTTTTTACACCACACCAGCAGCGAGACCGCCGCCACAAATACCAAGGGGCCGGTGTACATATAAAACGTATCGGCAAAGCTGCCGTTGATAAACATCTGGCTTTTGGTGCCACGGATAATCAGGACCACGCTAGCGACAAAGCACAGCCCCGCCAACAGGCTCATACCGCGCCGTTGGGTCGCCATCATGCCAATCGCTCGCCCTGCCAAGGCATACAGCAGGTAGTAGAAGGTATCGCCATAGATGTACAGGTTCACCGGCAGTAGCTGGACATTATCCAGGGTCAGCTTGCTGGTATTCGGGTTGGCGATAATCGCCAGAATGACAATCACCCCGGCCAGATAGCGGCCAGAGACCGGTTTGACGCTGATCAGCGGCGAAAGCAGGTAGACCACCACAATGGCGTAAAAGAACCACAGGTGATAAAACACCGGCTTTTGCAGGATGGCGCGCAGCGAGGGCCAAAAGCCGATGCGGGTAAAACAGGCAATATAAATCAGGGCAATGGCGCTGTAGAACAAAATACAGCAGGTAATGCGGATAAAGTGTTTTTTATTCGCACTGCGCTCACCAAAAAACAGAAAGCCGGAAATCATAAAGAACAGCGGCACTGAAGCCCGTGAGATCGAGTTCAATACGTTAGCCATATCCCAGTTATGTTCGCCCACTGCCACACCGTTGGCGACGTAGTAGGTGGTAGCGTGGATCATCACCACCATCATGCACGCCAGCGCACGCAAGTTATCTATCCAACCAATTTTATTGCTCATTGCTGCCCGTCAGTTGCCTATAATCCTGTCATATACCCTATGGATTTCGAGCTGCAGCTAGGCGCCCAGCTATCTCATCCCCAGGAGCTTACTTTAGTAAGTGACTGGGGTGAGATAGTGCAGGTAACAACGCTGCAGCTTGAAAGACGACGGGTATAGAGAAATGTTAATCAGAGGTTATAGCTCAGGGGGTCGCAGCACAACGCTTAAACGCGCGATTAAGAATGAGCCTAAAATCACCTTATGATTGCCAAGGTGAACAATTGGCGGCAAAATAGCCGCCACAACTCGCTCAGTTTGCGCATCCCCGCCCTGACAGTTCCTTATTTCTTCTTTGCTATCAGTAATATAAAAATGAAAACATCATTACCCCCTGCGGCACTTTTAGGCCGACAGGCGCTTTTATTCCCACTTTGTCTGGTGCTATTCGAATTCGCGACCTATATCGCCAACGATATGATCCAGCCCGGTATGCTGGCGGTCGTGGCCGATTTCAATGCCGGCGTGGAGTGGGTGCCCACCTCAATGACCGCCTATCTGGCTGGCGGTATTTTCCTGCAGTGGCTGCTTGGCCCGCTGTCAGATCGCCGTGGCCGCCGCCCGGTGATGCTGGCCGGGGTGCTGTTCTTTATCGTCACCTGCCTGGCCATTCTGCTGGTCACCAATATCGAACAGTTTATCGTGATGCGCTTCCTGCAAGGGATCGGCCTGTGCTTTATCGGCGCGGTGGGCTATGCCACCATTCAGGAGTCGTTTGAAGAGGCGACATGTATCAAGATCACCGCGCTGATGGCTAACGTGGCGTTGATCGCCCCACTGCTGGGGCCGTTGGCCGGGGCCGCCTGGGTTCACGTTGCCTCTTGGCAGAGCATGTTTGTGTTGTTTGCCGCCCTGGCCGCGATTGCCTTTGTTGGCCTGTGGAAAGCCATGCCTGAAACCGCCACGCTGCAAGGGGAAGCCTTCTCGGCGGCCAATCTGTGGCGGGACTATCGCCAGGTGCTGATCAATCGGCGCTTTATCTGTGGCTCATTGGCTATCGGCTTTGCCAGCCTGCCGCTGTTGGCCTGGATTGCCCAGTCTCCGGTGATCCTGATTAAGGGTGAGTCGCTCTCGGCGCTGGACTATGGCCTGTTGCAGATCCCGGTATTTGGCGCGCTGATCCTCGGCAACCTGACGCTGGCTCGCATCACCGGCAAACTCAGTATTGAGCGCCCGATCAAGCTGGGCGCATGGCCGATGCTGCTGGGCCTGCTGCTCGCCGCGCTGGCCACGGTATTTTCCGCCCACGCCTACCTGTGGATGACCGCCGGGCTGAGCCTTTATGCTTACGGCATTGGTTTGGCGAACGCCGGTCTGTATCGCCTGACGCTGTTTTCCAGCAACGTGAGCAAAGGAGCCGTTTCGGCCGTGATGGGGATGCTGAGCATGTCGGTGTTCACCATCGGGATCGAGCTGGCCAAAGTGGCCTATGTCTGGGGCGGTAACGGGTTATTCAGCCTGTTCAATCTGGTCAGTGGCCTGTGCTGGCTGACGCTGACAGCGATGTTCCTCAGCAAACACCGTGGTGGTGCCACTCTCGCTACGTAGGGGCGCCGCATGCTGCGCCCACTTAACCTACTGATTAAAATTGAATAATTAACGTATTCGTCCAGAGCTAACCTTTTGATTATCTGAACGGGCGCCGCATGCTGCGCCCCTACGTTTCAAGCCGGTTGACGTTGGTCCGCCGGGTCAGAACAGCCCCATCGGTTTCTCGGAGTAGCTCACCAGCAGGCACTTGGTCTGCTGATAGTGCTCCAACATCATCTTATGGGTTTCCCGCCCGATACCCGACTGTTTGTAACCGCCGAATGCCGCATGCGCCGGGTAGGCATGGTAGCAGTTGGTCCAGACGCGGCCCGCCTGAATGTTGCGCCCCATCTGGTAGGCAATATTGCCGTTACGGCTCCACACCCCGGCCCCCAGGCCAAAATCGGTATCATTGGCCAGCGCCAGCGCTTCATCCATGTCCTTGAAGGTGGTCACCGCCAGCACCGGGCCAAAAATCTCCTCCTGGAATACCCGCATGCTGTTCTTACCGAACAGAATGGTGGGTTCCATGTAGTACCCTTGCGCCAACCCGCCATCCAGCGCCTTACGTCGGCCACCGGTCAGCACCTTGGCTCCTTCCTGCTTGCCGATCTCGATGTAGTTAAGGATGGTCTTCATCTGGCCTTCGGAAACCTGCGCCCCCATTTGGGTGCTGGCGTCCAGCGGGTTGCCGCTACGGATGCTCTCCACCCGTTTGATGGCCCGCTCCATAAAGCGCTCGTAGATCGATTCCTGCACCAGCGCCCGGCTCGGACAGGTACAGACTTCCCCCTGGTTGAAGGCAAACAGCGCAAAGCCTTCCAGCGCCTTGTCGAAGAACGAGTCCTCTTTGTCCATCACGTCGGCAAAGAAGATGTTGGGTGACTTGCCACCCAGTTCCAGCGTCACCGGAATAATGTTCTGGATGGCGTAGCCCATGATTTGGCGGCCCACCTCGGTCGAACCGGTAAAGGCCACTTTGGCGATACGCTTCGAGGTCGCCAGATATTCCCCGATCTCACCGCCTGCGCCGTTGACTACGTTGATCACCCCTGGCGGCAGAATGTCCTGGATCAGTTCCATCAGCATCAGCACCGATAGTGGCGTCAGCTTGGCCGGTTTCAGCACGATGCAGTTACCCGCCGCCAGCGCCGGAGCCATCTTCCAGCAGGCCATCAGCAGCGGGAAGTTCCACGGAATGATTTGTGCCACCACGCCCAGCGGTTCGTGGAAGTGATAGGCCACCGTCTCTGAGTCGATCTCACTGATGCCGCCTTCTTGCGCTCGTACGCAGGCAGCAAAGTAGCGAAAATGGTCGATAGCCAACGGAACGTCGGCATTGACGGTTTCACGGATCGGCTTGCCGTTATCCCAGGTTTCTGCCGCCGCCAGCAGATCGATATTCTGCTCCATGCGATCGGCGACCCGGTTAAGCAGGTTGGCGCGCGCCTGCACCGACATTTTGCCCCAGGCCCCTTTGGCATCGTGGGCAGCATCCAGCGCCAACTCGATATCCTGGGAGGAGGAGCTGGCCACTTCGCACAGCGTCTGGCCGGTGATCGGCGTCAGGTTGGTGTAATACTCGCCCTGTACCGGCGCCACCCAGACGCCCCCGATAAAGTTGTCGTAACGTTTTTTCAGCTTGAGAGGAAACCCGGTGTTTTCAGGCGTGAGGTGACTTGCCGTAGTGGTATTCGCCATTTGTATCTCCTTTTAACGTGGCTGCAACCTTACCGCCCGTAGACGGTAAGCAGGTTCACGGCACCATGGCCGCAGATCCAGTGATCAAACTTAAGAAGCGGTGAACTATCTCTAGCCGGAATGATAGGGGTTTATGAGGAGAAATGGCGAAACAATGCTCAAACGCATGAGGGGTGTCACAATTTTTTAAACTGGGTGCAACAATATGCACCCATAATTTCAACCGCCAAACAGCCCGCGATCCCGCAACAGGTGCTGATTCCCCTTACGCCGGGTAAAGCCGCTGCGATCGAAGAATTCCAATACCTGGATCGCCAGCTTGCGGCCAACCCCCAGCCGATCGCGGAAGTCACCGGCATTGGTGCTGCCTTGCGTGGCGTCCAGCTCGCGGATCATCGCGGCAAACTGTTCGATACGCTGGCTGAGGTAGTAGCGATCGACCACCACGGCGGTGACGTAGCCAAGCTGTGCCGCCTTGCGCAACGCGGCGCGAACGCTGTTTTCCTCTTCGCCCAACGAGGCGGCCAGATCGCGCACCCACCAGGGCTCTTCACCAAACAGCGGCTCAATGCGGCTCCACAGCGCCTGTTGCTCGCTGCTGAATGCCAAACCGTGGTCCGGCAGGTGCAGCCAACCGCGCGTATTGCGCAGCAAACCCGCCGCCAGCAGCCGATCGATCATCATAAATACCAACGGCTCATGCAGCGCCGGTAACGCCATACGGCGCAGACGAGCGCGCCCCAGGCCTAGCTGATCGGCATGTTGCTGATGATATTCGGCCAACACCTGCAACAGACGCTGCTCATGCGCTTGCACGTTGGCCGGGGCCAACGCCATCTCGCCGGAGATCATCAGGGCATAACCTGCCAGCAGTTCCTGTAGGCCCTCATCCGTCAGCTGTCGTGCCCAGGCAAACGCGGCCAAATCCAGTGCGCCACCCGGCAAACGCAAATCCAGCACCTGCCCATCGCTGGATGCCTGAGCCAGCGCTGCCAGCCAGGCCAGATACTCCGGCTGACGCTTGCCCCGTTTCGGCGAGGAGAGCCCCAGCACGCGTGCAGCGCCCAGTGTTTGGCGCGCGCTGATATCACGCAACACTAGCCGATCGTTTTCCACCAGCCACAGCGGACGATCGAGGATCAGCTCCGCCAGGTTGTCGGCCAGCAGCGCAATGCGCCCGGTGATATGGCTGGCGGCATGGTGAATATGCAGCGACTGCCAGTGCTGTATCGGCGCATCGGCCTCTATTGCCACCAGAATACGCTCTGCCGCCGCTGGCGGTTGTTGCGCCAACAGCCAATCGCCGCGCGTTAGCTGGTCTTTGCTGACGTCACCGCTGATATTCAGCGCAATGCGCTGCCCGGCAACCGCCTGTTCTGCCGTCTGATTCTGCGCATGCAAGCCGCGCACCCGCACCGGCACATCCGCACCGGTCAGCCACAGCGTATCGCCTACCGCCACGCTTCCGCCCAGCGCCGTCCCGGTCACCACCAGCCCGGCACCTTTGACGCTGAAGGCGCGATCCACCGCCAGCCGAAAACGACGGGATAGTAAGTGCTCACCGGGTTGCAGCGCCAACAGATGCTGGCGCAGCTCATCAATACCTTCCCCCAGGGCCGCCGCAGTAACAAACACCGGCACATCATGCCAGCCTTGCTGCGCCAATTCGGCCAACACCTGGGTTTGCACTTCGGCGATTCGGGCAGGATCCACACGGTCAGCTTTGGTTAGTGCCACCGTCAACTGCGCTCTGCCGCTCAGGCGCAGGATCGCCAGGTGCTCGCGGGTTTGTGCCATTACGCCATCGTCGCAGGCCACCACCAGCAGCGCATGGTCGATGCCGCCAATGCCCGCCAGCATATTAGCGAGGAATTTTTCATGGCCGGGAACGTCGATAAACCCCAGCACGCGGCCATCTGGCTGCGGCCAATAGGCATAACCAAGATCGATGGTCATGCCACGGCGTTGTTCCTCCGGCAGGCGATCGGCATTGATGCCGGTGATCGCCTGTAGCAGGGTGGTTTTGCCGTGGTCGACATGGCCGGCGGTGGCAATAATCATGCGCTCAGCGCCTCAACCAGTGCGCCCTCCTGTTCAAGGCAACGCAGATCGAGCCACAGTTTGCCGTCGTTGATACGGCCAATGACCGGCTGCGGCAAGCTACGCCACTGCTGGGCCAAGCCTTCTAACGTTGCGCCCCGGCCATCGAGTGGGGTAAAGGTCAACGCGTAGCTCGGCAGGCGATCTACCGGCAACGAACCGCTGCCAATCTGTGACCAGCACGGCTCACTACGCAGCTCGAAGCGGCCAGCAAACCGCGGAGCCAACTGGCTCTGCAAACGTTCGGCGGTTTCCTGCATCTGTTGCTGTGGGCGGGTCAGTAAGCGCAAGGTAGGTAAATGTTCTGCCAGTAACTCAGGCTGTTGATACAACCGCAGCGTGGCTTCCAGCGCCGCCAGCGTGATTTTGCCGACGCGCAGGGCACGCTTGAGTGGGTGCTGTTGCAGACGGGCAATGAGATCTTTTTTACCGACGATAATCCCGGCCTGCGGCCCACCCAGCAATTTATCACCGGAGAAGGTCACCAGATCGACACCGGCGGCAATCAGGCGTTGCGGCATTGGTTCGGCTGGCAAGCCGTATTGCGCCATGTCGATCAGCGAGCCACTGCCCAAATCGGTCGCCACAGGAATGCCGTGTTCGTGGCCCAACACCGCCAGTTCGCTTTCATCAACCGCAGCGGTAAACCCTTGAATGCTGTAATTACTGGTATGCACCTTCATCAACAGGCCGGTTTGCTCGTTGATGGCGGCACGATAATCTTTCAGATGTGTACGGTTGGTGGTGCCAACCTCCACCAGTTGGCAGCCCGCCTGGCGCATGACGTCCGGGATGCGGAACGCGCCACCAATCTCCACCAGTTCGCCACGTGATACCACCACCTGCTGGCCCGGTGCCACTGCCGCCAGCATCAATAGCACCGCTGCCGCGTTATTGTTGACGATGCAGGCATCTTCCGCCCCGGTGAGCTGGCAGAGCAAATCCGCGATGGCCCGATCGCGATGCCCACGGCCTGCGCCATCCAAATCGTATTCCAACGTCACGGCACTGCTCATGGCACTGACCACCGCATCCACTGCCGGTTGCGCCAACAGCGCTCGCCCCAGATTGGTGTGCAACACGGTACCGCTGAGGTTAAACACGGGTTGCAACGCCGGGCGCTGCTGTTGTTCCAGGCGTGCCTGTAGCGCCTGCGGCCAGTCCTGACACCAGGCAGGCAGTTGTTGCTGCGTCTTGATAGCTTCACGCGCCTGCGCCTGCATCTGGCGCAGCAGTTCGCTGATAAGCGTCTGGCCGTGTTTGGCGACGGCGGGTTCAACCGCAGGATCGCGCAGCAGGCGGTCGATGGCAGGTAACTGGCTGTATAGGTGCTGGGATTCAGTGCTCATGGTCACTCGATTTTTCAGTGTCCGGTTATCGGCAAACTGGCTTGTTGGCGTGCCGAGCTAAACCAGTCAGGTTATTTAACCTGCATGGTATCAATAATTCGCTGTACCAGGGCATGATGTAGATCCGGTGTTTTAGCTGGCGTTAACAGCTGCAACGTCACGACCCGTTTATTGAACACCGTCAACACAATGGTGGAAACCAGTTTTTGGCCGTTGACCGTCTGTTCGGTATCCAGGCGATGGAACTTCTGCTTACCGACGGTGAAGTTCTCTTCTTTGGTTTTCTTGATGTTCTGATAGCGGTCGGACAGCTCGGTAATAATGCTTTGCGTCAGCTCTTTGAGCATCGCATCGCTGGTATTGATCTTCATGTCTTCCGGCGGGATCACTTCCGAAGCGACGGTGCGCTGGCGCGATTTGCTGTCGAGGAACAGCTGAATGGTCGATTTATTGTCGTTGATGATGCCGCTCAGCTTGGTCTGATCGCTGAAGCCCGGCGGCAGTTCAAAGGTGATTTGGCCTTTTTGCAGCGAAACGTTCAGGCCTGGGGCGGGTTTGGGTTCTTCCACCGGCGGAGCTGGCGTTACGGGTTGTGTCACGACCGGTTTTGGCTCGGGTGCGGGGACTTCCGGTTTTTTGCTGTCCTGGTTATCACAGGCTACCAGCCCGGTAAGCAGCACGGCTAGCGCCGCGCCTTTGGCAAGGGTCTTCAACATCATGTCTTCCTTTCGCGTTACGCGTCTTGACGTAACGGTAGCAACTCGCTTCCCGGTTTGCCAGATGTCTAATCCGAAAGTCGCTGCGGCCCCCTCACCCCAACCCTCTCCCACAGGGAGAGGGAGCTGCAAAAGTGATGGAGTTGAGTTGGGCAATTACAGTGGCAAGGGTCGAACGAAAAAACCAACTGTCATTATTCCCCAGGGAACAGGAACGGGTTGATACTGCTGCGCGCAAAGCCTTCCTCTTCCATCTTGGCATCGAGGATAAGCGAAGCCAGATCGTCGGCCACCGCCTCGACCTTCGGGTCCTTCTCCTGATAAAGGATCTTCAGGTAGGTGCCGCAGTCGCCACAGCTTTCCGCTTTCACCGCGGCCTGCTCACTTTCCAGTGACCAGTAGTTAAGATCGCCGGTTTGTTCGCAGTTGCTGCATTTCACCCGCACCACGTGCCATTCGCTCTCGCACAGGTTGCAGTGCAAATAGCGCAGGCCGTTCACGGTACCAAGATGCACCACGCTGGAAACCGGGATACTGCCGCAAACCGGGCAGAACTGGCGATGTTCGCCGTACTCGGCCCGTGCCTTGCCAGGGATCTGGCTGGCCATCTGCGTCCAGTACAGCGACAGCGCCGCCCAAAGGAACGGGGCTTTGTCGCTGCCTACTTTGGCAAACTCGCCTTTCAGCAGGGCGCTGGCCAGCAGCTCCAACTCATGGGACGAGGATTTCTCCAGGTTATCCAACACCGCCAGCACGTGTTCCGGTGCCTGCGGGCGCAGTTCTGCGATCAGCGAGGCCAGCAGCTTGTGCCAGTGTTCGCTGCGTGGATAGACGCTGATGTCCAACGGCGGCTTGCCGCTGGCGGCGCTCTGGGTCAGCGTTTCGCCGAGATCCAGCTCCAGCGGATTATCGTGGCAGGCGTTGTGCTGCGCTTGCGCAATGCTGGCGGCAAAATTGAGATAGTCACCCAGCGGATGGTCTGCGGCCAGTTGCTGCAGACGTTCGGCTCGGCGGGTATAAAGGCTCTTCAAGTTGGCGAAAAGTAACGGCGGAATAGTTTCCGCCGTTGAAGACTTTTCACGCTGTGCCCCTAACTGCTCTTTAGGAACGATGCGGATACTCATCTGGGTTTGTCTTCCTGTTGTTTCTCGCGGACCTCACGGTACCAGCGCGGGTGATGCTTCTTGGCCCAGGCAGCCGGCACCCAACCTTCCACCATCGCGGTAATGGTGCCTTTTACCCACAACGCGGCGTAAATGTGCACCATAATCACGATGATCAACCCCACCGCTGCCAACGAATGCACCACCAACGCGATGCGGATCAGCGGAATGGAGAAGGATGGGGCAAAGTATGGCCGCCAGATAACGATACCACTGGCCAGCAACAGCACCAGACTGATAATCGCCGCCCAGAATACGCACTTCTGACCGAAATTATAACGCCCAGTGTCACCCACTTCCTCATTCATGGCGATTTTGTGGATGTTTTTCGCCCAGACGATATCTTCCCGGTTGATCAGGTTGTGCTTCCAGTAGCGCAGGAACATCAGCAGGAACGCGACGAACATCAACACCCCGGTGAAGGGGTGAAGGATGCGTGCCAGCTGTGGCGTACCAAAGATATTCATCAGCCAGTTAAAGGACGGGAACAGGAACCCCAGCCCGCTGATGGCGGCAAAAATAAAGCAGAACGCCACAATCCAGTGGTTAATCCGCTCCGGCGCGCTATAGCGCTGAATTGGCTTTTCCTTCCTCATTTGCGCGTCTCCTCATCATGATGCTCGTCCTTCGGATCCTGCTCTTCCTCTTCTTCAACGCGGTTTGGCCCCACGCCAACGTAGTGGAAGATACTGGCCGCGAAGGTGGCAGCAAACCCGATGGCGGCCAACGGCTTCCAGACCCCTTTCCAGAAGGTCACCGCCGGGCTGATGGTCGGGTTATCCGGTAAACCGTGATACAGCTGCGGCTTATCGGCGTGATGCAGTACATACATCACGTGGGTGCCGCCCACGCCAGCCGGATCGTACAGACCGGCATTCTGGTAGCCACGGGTTTTCAGTTCATCGACACGTTCCGCCGCGACATTTTTCATCGCTTCTTTGGTGCCGAAGTGGATCGCCCCGGTCGGACAGGTTTTCACACAGGCCGGTTCCTGGCCAACGCCAACGCGATCGACGCACAGGGTACATTTGTACACCCGATTGTCTTCCGCGTTCATGCGTGGCACGTCGAACGGGCAACCAGCGATGCAGTAGCCACAGCCGATGCAATGTTCGGACTGGAAATCGACGATGCCGTTGGCGTACTGGATGATGGCCCCTTCCGCCGGACAAGCCTTCAGGCAGCCCGGATCGGCACAGTGCATGCAGCCATCCTTGCGGATCAGCCACTCCAGCTTGCCGTGCTCCTCAACTTCCGAGAAGCGCATCACCGTCCACGATTTGGCGGTCAGATCGGCGGGGTTATCGTAAACCCCGACGTTATGCCCCACTTCATCGCGGATATCGTTCCATTCAGAACAGGCTACCTGGCAAGCTTTGCAGCCGATACAGGTAGTGACATCGATCAGCTTGGCCACTTCTTCCTGGTGATCGCGCGCGCGCGGTGCCGGGGTGAAGCCATTGGTGGCGGATTTACGAATGATGTCTTGAGATTGCATTGCCATAATTCGTCTCCGTTACACCTTTTCCACGTTAACCAGGAACGCCTTGAACTCTGGCGTTTGCGTATTGGCGTCGCCGACAAACGGCGTCAGCGTGTTGGCGATAAAGCCTTTCTTCGCCACCCCTTCGTAACCCCAGTGGATCGGGATGCCGATGGTGTCCACGTCCTGGCCATTCACCTGCAGAGTACGAATACGTTTGGTCACCACCGCCTTGGCCTTGATATAGCCACGGTTGGAGCTGACTTTGACCGTATCGCCCTGCTTGATGCCTTTCTTCTCGGCCAGCTTCTCGCCAATTTCGATGAACTGCTCTGGCTGAGCGATGGCGTTGATCAACGCATGCTTGGTCCAGTAGTGGAAATGTTCGGTCAGACGATAGGTGGTACCGACATACGGGAACTTGTCGGATTTGCCCATCGCGGCCAGATCGTCTTTGAACACGCGCGCCGCCGGGTTGGACACCACGTTCGGGTGCAACGGGTTGGTGCCGAGCGGCGTTTCAAACGGCTCGTAGTGTTCAGGGAACGGCCCTTCCGCCAGTTTGTCGAGGGCAAACAGGCGGCCCATGCCTTCCGGCTGCATGATAAACGGCCCGACGTCGCTGCCCGGTGCGGCTGCGCTGTAGTCCGGGATATCCACCCCGCCCCACTTGGCACCATCCCACTCCAGCAACTGGCGTTTGGCATCCCACGGTTTACCCGCTGGATCCGCAGACGCACGGTTATACAGGATGCGGCGGTTCAGCGGCCATGCCCAGGCCCAGCCCAGCGTATTGCCAAGGCCAGAAGGATCGGCGTTATCACGGCGCGCCATCTGGTTGCCCGCTTGCGTCCAACTGCCTGCGAAGATCCAGCAGCCACTTGCCGTGGTGCCATCATCACGCAGGTGCGCGAAGGTACTGAGCAGTTCGCCTTTCTTCGCCAACACTTTGCCGTCTGGATCGAGGACATCCGCCAGCGCCCGGCCGTTGCTCTCCATCGCCACTTCTTCTGGCTTCGGATTTTCCGGGGTCAGGTAATCCCAGGACATGTTCAGCAACTGCTCAGGGACCGCACCGCCGTCACGGGTGTACATTTCGCGCAGGCGCGTCAGCAGCCCCGCCAGAATTTCACCGTCGTTCAGCGCTTCCCCTGGGGCATCGGCTCCTTTCCAGTGCCATTGCAGCCAGCGGCCAGAGTTAACGATTGAACCGTTCTCTTCGGCAAAGCAGGTGGACGGCAGGCGGAACACTTCGGTCTGGATCTTCGATGGGTCAACGTCGTTGAACTCATCGTGGTTCTGCCAGAAGTTGGCGGTTTCGGTGTTCAGCGGATCAATGGTCACCAGGAACTTCAGCTTGGCCAGTGAGGCCACCACTTTGTTCTTGTTCGGGAACGACGCAACCGGGTTAAAGCCCTGGCAGATATAGCCATTCACTTTCCCCTGCGACATCATCTCGAAATACTGCAGCACGTCGTAGCCTTTGTCCCACTTCGGCAACCAGTCAAAGCCCCAGCTGTTATCTTTCTGCGCTTTGTCGCCGTAGAAGCTCTTCATCATGCTGACGAAGAATTTCGGGTAGTTGCTCCAGTAGTTGACCTGGCCCGGCAGCAGCGCCTTCGGCGTGTTGGCTTTCAGGTAGGTCTCCAGATCGGCCTGCTTCTCGGAAGGCAGCGTCATGTAGCCCGGCAGGCTTTGTGACAGCAGACCCAGATCGGTCAGACCCTGGATATTGGAGTGGCCACGCAGGGCGTTCACGCCACCACCCGCCATACCCATATTGCCAAGCAGCAACTGGATCATCGCCATGGTGCGGATGTTCTGAGCACCGACCGAGTGCTGTGTCCAGCCCAGGGCGTAGAGGAACGAGGCCGTCTTGTCGTTGGCGCTGGTTTCGGCGATATATTCGCACACCTTGAGGAAGTCTTCGGTTGGCGTGCCGCAGATGTTGGTTACCACCTCTGGCGTATAACGGCTGATGTGCTTTTTCAGCAGGTTCCACACGCAGTTCGGATCCTGTAGCGTAGTATCACGCTTGGCGAAGCCGTTCTCGTCGAGCTGGTAGTTCCAGGTGGTTTTATCGTATTTGCGATTTTCCGCGTCGTAGCCGCTGAACAGGCCGTCGTCGAAGGTGAAGTCTTCCCGCACCAGCAGGCTGGCGTTGGTGTAGGCGTCCACGTATTCGCGGTTAATCTTGTTATTGGTGATCAGGTACAGCAAGACGCCCGACAGGAAGGCAATGTCGGTACCTGAACGGATAGGCGTGTAGAAATCCGCCACGGATGCAGTACGGGTAAAGCGCGGATCGATGACGATCAGCTTGGCTTTATTATGAATTTTGGCTTCCATCGCCCAGCGGAATCCCACTGGATGCGCTTCTGCCGCATTACCACCCATGACAATAACTAAGTCGGCGTTCTTGATATCAACCCAGTGGTTGGTCATCGCACCGCGACCAAATGTTGGAGCAAGACTTGCTACCGTTGGTCCGTGTCAGACACGCGCCTGGTTATCTACGGCAAGCATGCCGAGAGCGCGACTAAATTTTTGGGTCAGCATACCGGTTTCGTTGCTGGAGGCCGAAGCACACAGCATCCCGGTAGAGAGCCAACGGTTTACCGTTACGCCAGCGGCGTTGGTCGCTTCGAAGTTGGCATCGCGGTCTTCTTTCATCAGTTTGGCGATGCGGGTGAAGGCGTCGTCCCAGCTGATGCGTTGCCACTTGTCTGAGCCTGGAGCGCGATATTCAGGGTATTGGAGACGGCTTTCGCTGTGGATGAAATCCACCAGACCTGCCCCTTTCGGGCACAGTGCACCACGGTTTACCGGATGGTCTGGATCCCCTTCGATATGGAAGATGCTCTCTTTGGCGTTTTTGGCGCCATCACCAAGGCTGTACATCAACAGCCCACAGCCGACGGAACAATACGTGCAGGTATTACGGGTTTCACGGGCGCGCAGCAACTTGTACTGCCGGGTTTCCGCCAATGCCACCGCCGGGCTAAAGCCCAGTGCGGCTACCGTGGTTCCTGCCATACCGCCAGCGCAGATCTTAAAGAACTGCCTTCTGCTGACCTGCATGGGGGGTCTCCTTTCTCTCTCGTGTTGTCACATTGTTTCAAATGACGCTTTCCCCCTCAAAGCGGGAAGCGCTAAAATCACTATTCTTATGTGGGTATTGGCCAAATGGGCCGCAACGGCGCCGCAATAATACCATAGCAGGCGTAGGGTTGTTACAAACAGGTGCCAAGAAAGTGAACAAAATTAACCAAGAGCAGCCCACAAATGTGAACGCGCTCACGGGCCTGATCCAGGCTCCGGTGTACCAGCGCGGGCAACTGACCACCAAAGAGCAAGATTGGCTCGCCGAAGAAGTGCCGGTCGCGCTGGTGTATAACGGTATTTCTCACGTGGTGATGATGTGTACGCCAAAGGATCTGGAGGCGTTCGCCCTCGGTTTTTCCCTCTCGGAAGGGATTATCGACTCGCCACGGGATATCTTCAGTATAGAGGTTAATCCCACCTGCAACGGCATGGAAGTACAAATCGAACTTTCCAGCCGCCGTTTTGCCGGGCTGAAGGAGCGCCGCCGGGCGATGGCGGGCCGCACAGGCTGCGGCGTTTGTGGCATTGAACAGCTGGCGGATATCTTCCGGCCGGTCACACCATTGCCCTTTACCCAGACCTTCTCTTTGGCCAATCTCGATCGCGCCCTCAGCCAGTTGCGCCAGGTGCAGAACGTCGGCCAGTTGACGGGTTGCACCCACGCTGCAGGTTGGATCTCACCACAAGGTGAACTGCTGGGGGGCTGCGAGGACGTTGGCCGCCATGTGGCGCTAGACAAGATGATCGGCATACGCGCCAAACAGGGCTGGCAGCAAGGGGCAATCCTGGTTTCCAGCCGGGCCAGCTACGAGATGGTGCAAAAATCCGCCATGTGTGGTGCCGAGATCCTGTTCGTGGTTTCTGCCGCTACCTCACTGGCAGTGGAAATCGCCGAGCGCAGCAACCTGACATTGGTTGGCTTTAGCAAGCCAGGCCGGGCAACCGTGTTTACTCATCCGCAGCGTATTACCGATTAACCCCTAAACCACACAGTCTGTAGGGCATTGATAATCATTTTCAATATCATTTAATTAATTATAATGCATCATACTGCTTACGCGGTGCTCACATTTTGCGCCGCCCTACACTACTGGAGATGATGATCATGAGTTATTCACTGCCATCCCTGCCTTACGCATACGACGCACTAGAACCGCATTTCGACAAGCAGACGATGGAAATCCATCACACCAAACACCACCAGACCTACGTCAACAACGCCAACACCGTGCTGGAAGCGTACCCTGAGCTGGCTTCGCTGAGCGTAGAAGAGCTGATCCAGGATCTGGATAAAGTCCCTGCAGACAAGCGCACCTTTATGCGCAACAACGCAGGCGGCCACGCTAACCACAGCCTGTTCTGGAAAGGCCTGAAAACCGGCACCACGCTGGGTGGCGATCTGAAAGCCGCTATCGAGCGCGATTTCGGCAGCGTAGAGAAATTCCAGGAAGAGTTCGAGAAAGCCGCCGCCACCCGTTTCGGTTCTGGCTGGGCTTGGCTGGTGCTGAAAGGCGACAAACTGGCCGTGGTGTCTACCGCTAACCAGGACAGCCCGCTGATGGGCGAAGCCGTCTCCGGCGCTTCAGGCTTGCCAATCGTTGGCCTGGACGTGTGGGAACACGCTTACTACCTGAAATTCCAGAACCGTCGCCCTGACTACATCAAGGCATTCTGGAACGTAGTGAACTGGGACGAAGCGGCCAAACGCTTCGCCGAAGCCAAGAAATAATTTGGCGTTCCCCTATGGATTTCGAGTTGCAGCTAGGCGACAAGCTTACTCATCCCCAGGAGCTTACTTTTCGTAAGTGACTGGGGGTGACAAATCTGTCGGGAACAGATTTGAACGCTGTACACAGCGGCCCCGAAGGGGTGAGGTCCATGGATGGGCCGAATAGCTATGTGCAGGTAACAACGCTGCAGCTTGAAAGACGACGGGGATATCTCCGATGATGCCCGTTGCCCGCTAAAGTTTAACCGCTCCTTGCCGATGCTTTGTTCAATTGACTAACGCCTAAAGAGGGATAAATCATGGCGGCATTGAAAGCTTTGGCAGGAAAAATCGTTCATCTCACCGTAGGTAAAAAACTCGGACTCGGATTCTCTCTGATGTTGATACTGGCGATCGTTATCGCTGGCACCGGGATAACCTACCTCAATCTTATCGAATCACGCAGCGACCGCATCGATTTCAGCTATCAGTTAACGGGCGAAATCAGTCAGGCTAAATACACCCGTGCCATGTTTAGCCAAAGTTACAATACCGACTACCTTGAACGTAACCGCAAACATATCGAGAACGCGTTGCAGCTGGCCAGCCACGCGCAAAACCTGAATTGGGATGAGCAAAGCCGCAAGGATCTGGAGCTCTTGGTGGTGTTGCTGGGTAACTATGAGCAACAACAGAAAATGTTTGCCAAAGCCGTGGGGGATAAAGACGCGGTGCGGGCCAGTTGGAACATGTCTGAAGTGCAAGACAGCCTGAGCCAGGTTGAACGCCAACTGGGTGCTACCGATCTGCAACTGGCATTTACCCAGTTGAATCTGAAGCTGATCCAGATCCGCTACTATGCCCGTGGCCTGGTGCTGCAACCCAATCGCGATGCTGAAACCCCATTGCTCAGCGCTATCGATGACGCCCGCAATGCCGCCAACACGCTCAGCCAACGCCTGAACGAGTCACAGCGCCCGTTGCTCCAACCTCTGTTGAGCGTGCTTGACGAGTATAAAGACCACATCGCGGCCTACCTGCCCGCCGTTGAGAATGAGATCAAGATCAGTAAACAGCTCGGCGGCTACGCTGACGAGATCGGTACGCTGGTTAACAATTTCATGAAGGATGAGTTGACGCAGACCCATAACAATATCAATACCGCACAGTGGCAGATGGGGATCACCACGGCGATCGCCATTCTTGCTGGCCTGCTGATATCATGGCGTATCACGTTACAAATCACCCGCCCGCTGCACAGCACATTGATGCTGGCAGAACGCATTGCCAAAGGTGATCTACGCCAGGCGCAAACCAGCACTCGCCGCGATGAGCTGGGCCAGTTGCTTAACGCCGTCGCCGCCATGAGCCAGAACCTGCGCGATATGATTGAGAAAATACAGATGGGGGTCAGCCAGGTTTCCACCGCCGCTGGGGAAATCGCTGCGGGCAATACCGATCTCTCTTCACGTACCGAACAGCAGGCTGCCGCGGTGGAAGAAACCGCCGCCAGTATGGAACAGCTCACCGCTACGGTGAAGCAGAATGCCGACAACGCCCATCACGCCAACCAGCTGGCGACCGATGCCTCACAAACCGCACAGCAGGGCGGCAAACTGGTTAACAACGTCGTTAGTACCATGCGGGATATTTCCAACAGTTCGCAGCGGATCGCTGAAATTACCACCCTGATCAACGGCATTGCCTTCCAGACCAATATCCTGGCCCTGAACGCCGCCGTAGAGGCCGCCCGGGCAGGCGAGCAAGGGCGTGGTTTCTCGGTTGTCGCCAGCGAGGTGCGTAATCTGGCTCAGCGTAGTGCCCAGGCAGCGAAAGAAATTGAAGGGCTGATCACTGAGTCTGTCAACCGAGTGCAGAGCGGTACCGCACTAGTGGAAGACACCGGCAACACCATGGAGCAAATCGTCCGCTCGGTCACTCACGTGCGCGATATCATGGCGGAAATAGCCGCCGCCTCCGATGAACAGACCAGAGGCATCGCGCAGATTGGCCAGGCCATCGTGGAAATGGATCACACCACGCAGCAAAACGCCGCGCTGGTGGAAGAGTCTGCCGCCGCTGCCGATTCGCTGGAAGAGCAGGCTGAGATGCTGCTGCAAAGCGTCTCGGTATTCCGCCTGGCGGATAAGGCTGCGCCAGTGGAGGCGAAAGCCACCCAGCTCAAATCGCCATCGATGGCTAAACCGAGCACCAGCGCCGAAGACAACTGGACGACCTTCTAACCCCTCCGCCCGCCCGGCGATCTCCGGGCGGGTTATTCTGTTCCTCCCCCTCGACTCAGGCTATGCTAGACGGCATTAACGAGCGTGAATGGAGGCTAGCATGCACCACCCAGACGTCTATCTCGGTTCGATTCAACCTTATGAAGGTGGCCGCCCCAGCGCTATCGCCAAACGCCTGGTGGAGGGCACGCTGAAGCTTACCCCCTTGGGTCTGGCAGGCGATGAGCAGGCAGAAAAAAGCTACCATGGCGGGCCTGACCGCGCCCTTTGCCACTACCCGCGCGAGCATTACGACCACTGGCGTGAACAGTTCCCCACTCAAGCTGAACAGTTCTGCGCGCCCGCCTTTGGTGAGAATATTTCTACTCTCGGCCTGACCGAACATAACGTGTTTATGGGGGATATTTTCCGCTGGGGCGAAGCGCTGATCCAGGTAACCCAACCGCGCTCTCCGTGTTTCAAGCTCAACTACCATTTCGCTATCGACGATATTTCGGTGCTGATGCAGCAAACCGGCCGCTGTGGCTGGCTGTACCGCGTGGTGTCGGCCGGAGCGGTCAGTGGCGACCAACCGCTGGAACTGGTGACTCGCAATAGCGACGTTTCCGTCGCAGAAGCGATCGGCATCGCCTGGCACATGCCGTTCGATGAAGAACAATACCGTCGTTTACTGTCGGTCGCGGGTCTGTCGGCCAGCTGGAGCAAAACCATGCTGACGCGCATCACCAGCGGCAAAATCGAAGACCTCAACCGCCGTCTGCTTGGCCGTTAACCGGCGCCAGCAGAAGACATCCATCGACCTGGATTAGGGAGTTGCGCTATGGCTACATCACCTCATTCCATTCATCACGCGGCTGCGGCTGGTTATCAGGCCAATGCGGATCGCTACGTTTTAGGCCGCCCGGATTATCCGGCGGAGATCGCCGATTGGCTGCGTGAAGTACTCGAGCTACAGCCCGGTAAGACCGTTATCGATCTGGGTGCAGGCACCGGCAAGTTCACTCCGCGCCTGCTGGAGACCGGTGCCAACGTCATCGCCGTTGAACCGGTGGCGCAGATGCTGGAAAAACTGGCGGCAGCATTTCCTCAGGTGAAAACGCTGGCAGGTACCGCCGAATCTCTCCCGTTGCCGGATGAATCGGTGGATGCCGTGGTGTGCGCGCAGTCCTTTCACTGGTTTGCTACGCGTCAGGCTTTGGCGGAAATTCAGCGCGTGCTGAAACCCGGCGGCAAGCTTGGCCTGGTGTGGAATATGCGCGATGCGCGGGTTGGCTGGGTACGCAAACTCAATCAGATAGTCGATCGCCACGAAGGGGATGCGCCGCGTTTTTATACCGGTGAATGGCGCAGGCTGTTCCCTTACCCGGGTTTTGCCCAGCTACAGGAGCAGGTGTTTATGCTGGGGCATAGCGGAGCGCCGGAGGATGTGATTTATAACCGCGTGCGATCCACCAGCTTTATCGCCGCGTTGCCGCAACGGCAGCAGGAACAGGTGATCGAACAGATCCGTCAGTTGGTGGCAGAGGAAGAGGAGCTGCGGGGGAAGGAAACGCTCACGGTGCCTTACCAGACCTGCGCGTTCTCTACTGCCAAGACCTGAGCATGCCCCTCACCCTAACCCTCTCCCACAGGGAGAGGGGACCGATCGAGTTAGGCTGAAAGTATCGTGACTCTTCATCAGCACCGGCTGATTCACCTTGGTTGAGGGGGCGATCGCGGTTGCTGAGATTATCACCGTTCTCTCTACAGAGCAGGAGCTATCCGCTCCCTCTCCCACAGGGAAAGGGGACCGATCGAGTTAGGCTGAAAGTATCGTGACTCTCATCAGCACCGGCTGATTCACCTTGGTTGAGGGGGCGATCGCGGTTGCTGAGATTACCACCGTTCTCTCTACAGAGCAGGAGCTATCCGCTCCCACAGGGCTGAGGGGACCGATCGAGTTAGGCTGAAAGTATCGTGACTCTTCATCAGCACCGGCTGATTCACCTTGGTTGAGGAGGCGCTCGCGGTTGCTGAGATTACCACCGCTCTCTCAACAGAGCAGGAGCTTTCCGCTCCGAAGGAGAGGGGACCGATCGAGTTCGTTAATTGCTTTGCGTAATACCTTGCCTTTCTTGTTCTACCCCCCTACTTTCCGAAGTTACGCGGACTAACTACGCACTCGGGACAGCTCCCTCTCCCTGTGGGAGAGGGTTGGGGTGAGGGGGTAATCAGAACGCTTTTTTGGCGTAACCGGTAACCACTTTCAGGCCCATCTCGCGGCCAAGAGCGGTCATTGGATGCACCACGATCAGGCCACGGGCGCTTTTCTTCAGCGTGCCCATATCCGCCTGCTCTTTCTTGGTGATTTCACGGCTGAACGGCAGCTGGCTCAACTTTTGCGCTTCCGCACTCAGTTTTTCCACGCGCACGTTTTTCAGACGCTCAATCTCGGTCTTCAGCTTCTCTTTTTCTTTGAGATGTTGCGCAATCAGGTCGGTGTTACCCTGCTGGATCACCACGGTGTCTTTGTGGTTCAGTGCGTCCAGCAAATCGCTCAGGCGCTTAATCTCGGCTTTTTCTTTCTCTTTCATCGTCTCTGGCCTGTTTTGTTCTATGGCGTAAAAAATATTTCGCTAGTGTAGCAAAATGCACGGCAGGTTACTCCTCACCTTGCGCAATTCCCGCTGGCAGGCCGCTCATCTCACAGGCTTTTGCCCCCACCCGCGCCAGCGCCTGGGTATAACGGGCGTTAAATGGATAGCAGCATGAGAGCCGCAGCCCATTATGATAACGCCCACTTGGAGAATATAGCGTACCCGGCGTCAGACAGATCTGCTCATCCAACAACTGATGGAACAGCGCCACCGTGTCCACCCCTGTTGGGAACTCCACCCAGAATACAAACCCACCGGCAGGCTGGGTGGCTCTTGTCCCGCGCGGGAAATGGCGGGCAATCAGCGCCCTGGCCTCTTCCACCTGCGCCGCATAGCGTTTGCGCAAATTGCGCAGATGATGGTCGTATCCCCCCGCCTCCAAGAACATCGCCAGCGTTTCCGACAGCAAGTGCGACTCCGACATCGAAGACACCGCCTTCAGCTTGCGCAGCGCCTCACTGAACCGCCCGCCGACCACCCAGCCGATGCGGAAATCCGGTGCCAGCGTTTTGGTGAAGCTGGAGCAAAACAGCACCCAGCCGTCGCTATCGAACGCCTTCACCGCCGGGCTGAGCGCGCTGCCAAATTGCAGCTCGGCATACAGCCCATCTTCGATCAGTGGTACTTGATGATCGTTCATCAGGCGGGCCAGCCGTTTTTTCGACGCCAGCGGCATGGTGCAACCCAGCGGATTCTGTATCGTCGGCATGGCGATGACCGCATTCAGACGTTTCTCCTGCAACAGCAACTCCAGCGCATCCAGCGACAGGCCATGCTGGGGGTCGGTGGGGATCTCCAACGCTTTCAGCCCCAGGCTGGCAAGCAGCGGCAACAGGTAAAAATAGGTCGGCGACTCCAACCCCACGCAGTCGCCCGGCTTGGTGGTCACCCTGAGCGCCAGCTGCAAGGCTTCCATGCAACCGTGCGTCAGCGTGATGTCACTCGGCTCCAGCAACATGCCCAACGTCATCGAGCGCCGGGCGATCTGCTGGCGCAACCGCAGGCTACCCGGCGGCAAAGCGTATTGGCCAATCAGATTGGGCTGGCGGCGTAACTGCGATGACAACATCCGCCCCAGCTTGCCACCGGGATAAAAATCCACGGTTTGCGGGCAAGCGAGCGACAAATTGGTGAAGGCCGGGTTCTGTTGGGCGGCGAAAACCGTATCGATAAGGGCCAGCACATCATCCGCCGGTTGCTCTACCCGGTTGCTGGGTGCCGACGCCGTTTTCAACGCAGGCAAGGTCGCCCGCACGTAAAAGCCAGACTGTGGCCGTGCCTCGATCAGCCCCCGGTCTTCCAACTGGCGATAGGCTGCCACCACGGTATTGATGCTGACGCTGTGGCTCTGTGCGCAGCGGCGCACCGAAGGCAGGCGGCTACCGGGCGGTAAAGTGCCACGGTGGATAGCGGCCGCCAATGTCTCCGCCAGTTGCAGGTAGCGGGTTTCCGGGATCTCGTCGAGCAGGGTCACAATTTCTCTCCAGGCAATGGGTACAGTTAGAAATTAGCGCAACTGTAACCATGACAATAACTGATTTCTGGTTCTGTCACCATCACCCCCACAGCCCTTATGCTGGTGATCACCCCCAATCATGTATGGAAAACCTTATGCTGGACTCTGCTTTTATCAGTTACGTGACTGTGATGTCGATTACCCCTGGCCCCAATAACCTGCTGCTGGCCTCGTCCGGCGTCAATTTCGGCCTGCGGCGTACCCTGCCGATGGTGTTTGGTATCAGCCTGGGCTGCGCAACACAGTTAGCCCTCACCACGCTATTGCTGGCGCTGATCCTGAACTGGGCCGATACCATCCGCTTTCCGCTGGCGGTAATGGGCTGTGCGTACCTGCTGTGGCTATCGTGGAAACTGTATAAGGCGGCCTCACCGGATGCTAAACAGCAGGCGCGGCCAATGCACTTTATCGGCGGAGCCTTATTCCAGGCGGTCAACCCGAAAGCCTGGCTGATGGCCATCAACGTGGCAATCCTGTTCACGCCTCATGAGGGAGCGTCGCTGCATCAAACGCTGTTAACCATCGCAGGCTTCACCGCGGTGAATATCCCCTGCATCTTGATCTGGGCATTGATGGGCGATCGGCTACGCCACGCTCTGCGTGTGACCTGGAAACTGCGGTTATTTAACGGTGTGATGGCGGGCTTAATGGCAGCAACCGCGTTATGGCTGCTGTTTGACGAGTGGCGGACGCTGATGGCTTAAGGCTTTTGAGCACCGAGCGGGGAGAGCCGGGAGGGCTGCTTGGCGCCGATTTCCGCCAGCAGCTCGGTAATCGACAGCACCATGGTGGAACGCACCATCTGCTGGTAACGCTGGTGTTGCATGGCGATCAACGATTCATCCGCCTCGCCGGGCTGTAGAAAAGTGGGGACCGGCGGCAAAGCGCTGACGCAGTGGAGCTCCCCGAAGGGGCCGAGTATCTCATCATCAATAAAGCGATATTCCGAACCGTCGTGGTTCAGCTCTTCACGCATCGCCATCAGCAGTTCGGCATCTTCGTATTCGTGGCGGGAAATCACCCCCAGCCCGTACATCAGCTTCAGACGAACCGAAAGTTCACCAAGCGGCCCGGCACCGGACAACAGAGGTTCGACGGCATATTTCACCGCATAATCATCTTTACGGAAAACCTGCACCACCAGGACGTTCAGCGCTTCTGCCAGCAGCTCGACCGCTGCGATCAGAAAACTGCGCACCGTCTTGCCAGCGTTCAGCTTTTCCAGAACCTTGTTTTCGAATGCCTGTGTCTCGATCATCTTCGCTTTTCGAATCGCGTGGGTGGTGTGGTCACTCGGGCGCTCCCCGTTAACCGCAGGGAGTGAGCCCGAATGGGGGGCAAAGACGCCTTGCCCCCTCACCCTACCCCTTATCCGTGGGGAAAGGGAATGGGTTTGCTTACACTGGTTTGATATCACAGCGTTTACTGCAAGGCGTTATACACAGCAACCGCCTCTTCCACAACCTTGCTGTCGGCCGGTAAACCGGAAATTTGCGCCAGCGCGGCTTTTGGACCCAGTTTTGTCAGCAAGTCTACCAGTTCTTGTGCCTGTGGATCCTGCTCGCTGCGGTAGCTCATGGCGGCGGCGATCCCCTTGATCAGGTTGGCGTGCGGCAAGCCGTATTCCAACGTGCCCAACAGCGGCTTGATCAGGCGATCGCCCGCGCTCAGTTTGCGCAGCGGCTGACGGCCCACACGCTCTACGTCATCGTGCAGATACGGGTTTTCGAAGCGTGACAGGATTTTGTTGATATAGGCGGCATGCTTGTCGGCGTCAAAACCGTAGCGCTTGATCAGCACCGCACCACTCTCTTCCATCGCCCCTTTGACCACTTGGCGGATGACCGGATCGAGGATAGCATCACGAATGGTCAACAGCTTGGCGCGCTGGCCCAGGTAGGCGGTGATCGCATGGCCGGTATTGAGGGTAAACAGCTTACGTTCAACAAATGCCATCAGGTTGTCGGTCAGTTCCATGCCGGCGATGGCTGGCGGTTGCCCCTTGAATTGGGTCTGATCGACGATCCACTCGCTGAAGGTTTCTACCGTCACTTCCAGGGGATCGTTGCTGCCCGCCTCGGCTGGCGGCACGATACGGTCTACGGCGGAATCGACAAAGCCGATATGCTGCTCAACCCAGGCCTGTTCATCCTGTGGCAGCGCGTCGAACACGTGCTGTTTGAGCTGGCTGGTACCACGCACCATGTTTTCACAGGCGATGATATTCAGCGGTTGAGTATTGCCTTGCTGATGGCGCAGGATCAGGCCTTTGGCGATAGTCCCGGCAATTCTGGCGAGGATCTGCGGACCAACGGCGGTCGTGACGATATCGGCCTGTGCAATCAGGGCCACCGCCTCTTCGCTTCCGCTGTTAACGGCACTGACGTTATTCACCTCTTCAACGCGCGCTTGCTCACCCACCACATGTACCTGGTAGCTTTTGCGTTGGTTCAACGCGTCCAGCACCGTCTGGTTAACGTCAGCAAAAGTCAGTTCGGCGTGCGCGTCGGCAAGCAGTTTGCCAATAAAGCCACGGCCAATATTGCCGGCTCCGAAGTGTAATGCTTTCATATTCCACCCTTTCTTAATGTAGAAAGGTGCAGCAAGCTGCACCCTTTAAAATAATTCTGTTATCAGGCCTTCTTGCCGCCCAGCAAATCCAACACTTCCTGGACGTTGGTGGTATTCGCCAGCCGCTCGATGACGGTTTCATCATCCAACGCATTGGTCAGGCTGGTGATCACCTGGATATGCTCGTTGTTACGCGCCGCGATACCGATAACCAGGCGTGCCACCTCATCCTCTTCTTCACCGAAACGTACGCCCTGCGGATACTGGCAGAACACCACGCCGGTACGCAGCACGCGGTCTTTGGCTTCAATGGTGCCATGCGGCACGGCAATGGATTCGCCCAGGTAGGTAGAGGTCAGCTTTTCACGTTCCAACATGGCCGGAACATACTCTGGTTCGACATAGCCGCCCTTCACCAGTTGCTCACCGGCAAAGCGAATGGCCTGCTCTTTATCAATGGCCTGCAAGCCGAGGAACACGTTGCTTTCACCCAGTTTAAACAGGTTCTGTTCGCTGGCGTCAAAGCTATCATCCAGGGTGGAGATAACCTTCTGCTGGGTTTCGCTGGTCTTGTTAGCGGCCACCAGGCGAGCGGTCAGATCGCTGTACAGATGGCTGTCCAGGAAGTTGGTCAGCGAGATGTGCTGGGCCTGCGGCGCATGGCGCATCGCACGCTCGGTCAGATCGCGGTGAGTGATCACCAGATCCACATCTTCCGGCAGGCTGTTGATCGCGCTGTTAGTTACGGAGATATTCTTCAGCCCCGCGTCCGCCACTTTCTTGCGTAGCACGCCGGCACCCATGGCGCTGGAACCCATACCCGCATCGCAAGCCACGATGATTTTACGCACGGTGCTCAGATCGCCGTCTACGGCTGCGTTTACCGCGGCACCGCCTTTAGACTGGGCTTTCATGTCCTGGATACGGCGGGTCGCTTCTTCCAGGTCGTCTTCCTCTTTCACTTTTGAGGTTTTCAACAGGAAGGCTGAAACCACGAAGGAGACCACGAACGCCGCAAATACCGCCGCCAGGTTAGCGAAGTAGGCGCCTTTTGGCGTCATCGCCAGCACCGCCAGGATAGAGCCAGGGGAAGCAGGAGATACCAGGCCGCCGTTCAGCAGGGTCAGGGTGAATACGCCGGTCATACCGCCCAGAATAACCGCCAGGATCAGGCGTGGATTCATCAGCACGTATGGGAAGTAGATTTCGTGGATACCACCCAGGAAGTGGATGATCGCCGCACCGCCAGCAGACTGCTTGGCACTACCACGGCCGAAGAACATATAGGCCATCAGCACGCCCAAACCAGGGCCTGGGTTGGCTTCGATCAGGAAGAAGATCGATTTACCGGTTTCCGTCGCCTGCTGGATGCCCAGCGGTGAGAAGATACCGTGGTTGATGGCGTTGTTCAGGAACAGGATTTTCGCCGGTTCAACAAAGATCGAGGTCAATGGCAGCAGGTTGTTGACCACCATGATATGCACGCCAGCCGCCAGCACTTTAGATATCGCTTCGACCAATGGCCCGATACCCATAAAGGCCAGGATTGCCAACAGCATACCGATGATGCCTGCGGAGAAGTTGTTGACCAACATCTCGAAGCCGCTCTTGATCTTGCCGTCAACCCAACGGTCAAAGTGCTTGATCGCCCAGCCGCCCAACGGGCCTGCAATCATGGAACCGAGGAACATCGGCATGTCTGCACCGACGATCACGCCCATGGTGGTGATGGCACCAACCACGCCGCCACGCTCGCCGCCCACCAGTTTACCGCCGGTATAACCGATCAGCAGTGGCAGCAGGTAGGTGATCATTGGCCCAACCAGCTTGGCTAACGTCTCGTTTGGCAGCCAGCCGGTAGGAATGAATAGCGCAGTGATGATACCCCAGGCGATGAATGCGCCAATGTTGGGCATCACCATATTACTCAGGAAACGGCCAAAGTTTTGCACTTTAACCTTGATGTCTGGTGAAAACATAAACACACCCCTATTGTTACGCGCTGACAATAAGAGCGCGCGATAATTGTTGTAACGTTCTAGCCCTGTTGATGCTGTTTGCGAAACGGACTCTACCACGCTCTTTTTACTACGCGAACTTCACGGAATTTTTGTGATCACCATCACTAACATTGCCCCTATACCCTGGTGTATTTAGTGATATACATCACACTTATGCGGTGTAAAAAAAATACAACGAGAAGATATACCGGCCAAATGCACCAAAAACGTGACCATTGTCACACTTTAAACCTTGCTGTTTGTTTTTAAAATGTGACAAGAATCACAATTTATTTTACATCCGACCACCGGGCCGTGGCCTGAAATGACATCTTCCCTGTGAGCATCCACTCCGTCGGGAAATAACCATGGCGTGGATGAAAGAAAACTACATTAAGAGATGTAATGAATAAGTGAAGTGTAGTACAGAAGTGCGTGGGAGTATTTTGGTGAGCGTTCAAGGCAGTTGCTCCGCCAAACAATGCCGGGCCAGTGAACGCATCCACCGCCCGGCAGAAATAACCCTACCGGCATGGCGGTAGAGGTCAAGCGGCAACCAAACGCTTTAGCTGCGAAGTATTGACTGCTTTTTTGGCGATCCACAGGCTGTAATTATCCTGCAGGTTTAGCCAGAATTCAGGGGAACTGCCCAGCACTATGGACAACTTCACCGCCATCTCAGGGCTAACAGCCGCATTCCCTGCGACCAAGCGCTGTGCGGTGGAGGGTGCCACCATCAACGCCCTGGCAAATACGCGGATACCAACACCCAGTTCTTCCAGCGTTTCAGCGATGATCTCGCCCGGATGCGGGGGGTTATGCATAGCCATTAGTGATAATCCTCATAGTTGACGATATAGGCATCACCGTCGATAAATTCAAACGTGATGCGCCAGTTGCCTGTTACGGTTATTGACCACTGCCCGGCACGGTCACCCGACAATGGGTGAAGTTGATAGCCAGGGCGGTTGATATCACTGATGTCCTTTGCTGCATCAATTACACCAAGCCTCAGACGAATTTTACCGATCTGTTGAGTATTGATGCCAGCCGTAGAGCCTTTCTCAAAAAACTGTCGCAATCCCTTGTGCTTAAAACTCTTAATCATAAGAATGCTCCATCACCCTCGTTGCGCAACACGAAACATTATACAACCTGTTCCGTATTACGCAACATCCAAATATCCGTGAAGAGGTGGGATCGCAGCGCCAGACAGCATGCATGAAGCTTGGTATTCGGTTAATACACTTGAGGAAAGATTAAACCATCGAGAGGTGAGGCGATAAATATATTATATATCAGTAAATTAAAAAGGGCCGAACAAGTTCGACCCCCTACAGTTCCAGCAACATTGCCAATCTGAATATTGCTTAACGCTACTGCATTACCGCCAGCACTGTTTTCTGTGCGTTCAGCAAGTCCTGCTGCTTGGCCACCAGATTGGACATCATGGTGTTGTACTGCGTCGCCTGCTGCTGGGTACGGAACTGCACGCCGCCGTTGTTGAAGCTGACCTGATTGCCCTGGGCCTGCAGGAAATCCCCTACCTGTACCAGATCTTGGACAAAACCGGCGGTGGTTGGGATCGCTGGCATCAGCGCATTGGCCGGTGCGGTAACAATCTTGTCATACACCTGGTTGTATACCGCTTTCAGATCGTCCGGCTGTTTCAGCGCCACACGAGCAGTATCCGCCTGCGCCTTGGCAGTCTGGATCTGCTGGCCCAGCAGGTTTAACGCGCCGATCGACTGTTGCAGGCTATCGCGCTTGCTCATGTAGTCCTGTGCGGTGCGGATCTGATTAACCTGCTCCAGCGCCGGGGTCAGGCTGGCATCCACCGACTTCGTCAACTGCTGGGAAAAGCCCACCAGAATGGCGTAATCGCCGGTATAAGCACCGAATTTCTGTTTCTGATCTTCGCTCAACGTCGGGATATGTACGCCACTGCGCATGACCGTATTCTGTAAGTAATCAACGAATGCCTTGCGCTGCTCCGGCTCTTTATCGCCGCAGGCGGTCAGTTGCATAACCACCAACAATGCCAACACCGGTGCCAGCCAACGCGCGAAACTTCTGCTCTGGATCCCTACAGCCATGTGACATAACTCCTGTTATAAACGTGTCTTTTATCAGATTCCATGCCGTCTGCCGCCCTCCGTGCGTCTAAAGAATAGATCAACTGCCAGCGATACGAAATGTGATTATACGAGGTACTCAGAATAACTCACCGTTGCGCGGCCGCCATCAGAGAAGAAAAAGCGCCCGCAGGCGCTTTTTCTTGGGCTTTACACCATTATTGCAGTACGGAGATATCCGCGACCTGCAGGAACAGTTCACGCAGCTTGCTCAGCAGCGTCAGGCGGTTCACACGCACCGATTCATCTTCTGCCATCACCATCACGCCGTCGAAGAACGCATCCACGGTTTCACGCAGTGCGGCCAGTTCTACCAGCGCTTCCTGGTAGCGGCCTTCGGCGAAGAACGGCTCCAGCTTATCACGCAGCACCACCAAGTGGGTTGCCAACTTCAGCTCGGCCGGTTCCTTCAATACCGAAGCGTGGACGTGGTCCAGCAGCGTATCGTTGGATTTGGCCAGGATATTGGAAACACGCTTGTTGGCAGCCGCCAATGCCGCTGCAGCTTCCAGCGTACGGAAATGCGTCACCGCTTTTACCCGCGCATCAAAGTCGGCTGGCTTGGTTGGGCGACGTGCCAATACGGCCTGGATGGTATCCACCGCATGGCCTTCTTCCTGATACCAGGCACGGAAACGGCCCAGCATAAAGTCGACAACCTCATCCACCACCTTGGCGTTGGTCAGCTTGTCACCATACAGGCGGACGGCCTCTTCGGTGAGGGTTTGCAGATCCAGCGGCAGGTTTTTCTCAACGATAATACGCAGCACGCCCAGCGCAGCACGGCGCAGCGCGAACGGGTCTTTATCGCCTTTTGGATGTTGCCCGATGCCGAAGATCCCGGCCAGGGTGTCCATCTTGTCGGCAATCGCCAACGAGCAGGCCACCAACGATTGCGGCAGTTCATCACCGGCAAAGCGTGGCTGGTACTGTTCGTTCAACGCCACCGCCACGTCTTCAGCTTCACCGTCGTGGCGCGCATAGTGCATGCCCATGACACCTTGGGTGTCGGTGAATTCGAACACCATATTGGTCATCAGATCGCACTTCGACAGCAGCCCCGCACGCGTAGCGTGGTTGACGTCAGCTCCGATCTGGCCGGCGATCCAGCCCGCCATGGCCTGGATACGGTCGGTCTTGGCGCGCAGGGTGCCCAGTTGCTGTTGGAACAGCACGGTTTCCAGACGCGGCAGGTTGTCTTCCAGGCGTTGCTTGCGGTCGGTATTGAAGAAGAATTCGGCATCTGCCAGACGCGGGCGCACCACCTTCTCGTTACCAGAGATGATTTGCTGCGGATCTTTCGATTCGATATTGGCGACGAAGATAAAGTTCGGCAGCAGTTTGCCCGCGGCGTCATACACCGGGAAATACTTCTGATCGCCCTTCATGGTGTACACCAGCGCTTCCGCTGGCACCGCCAGAAATTTCTCTTCGAACTTGGCGGTCAGCACTACTGGCCATTCGACCAACGAGGTAACCTCTTCCAGCAGGCTCTCGCTCAGATCGGCTTTACCGCCAATCTGCTGTGCAGCCAGCTCGGCATCACGCTTGATCAAAGATTTACGGGTTTGATAATCCGCCACTACTTTGCCGCGTTCCAACAGGATCTGCGGGTATTGATCGGCGTTATCGATGGTGAATTCGGCTTCACCCATAAAGCGGTGGCCGCGAATAGTGCGGGCAGAGTCGATACCCAGCACGGTGCCAGGGATCAGTTCTGCACCCAGCAGCAGGGTCACGGTATGCACCGGACGGACGAACTGGGTCTCTTTATCGCCCCAGCGCATCAGTTTCGGGATTGGCAGCTTGGACAGCGCGGTGCTCACCATACCGGCCAGCAGTTGCTGGGCAGATTGGCCTGGCACATGGGCGCGATACAGCAACCATTCGCCTTTATCGGTCACCAGGCGCTCGGCCTGATCGACGGTAATACCACAGCCACGCGCCCAACCTTCGGCCGCTTTGCTCGGTTTGCCTTCGGCATCGAACGCCTGGGCAATGGCTGGACCGCGTTTTTCAACTTCACGATCGGCCTGCGCAGCACTCAGATCCGCCACTTTCAACGCCAGGCGGCGCGGAGCGGCAAACCACTTCACTTCGCCATGTTCCAGGCCAGCGTTGTCCAGTTCAGCGGTAAAGTTGGCAGCAAAGGCTTCTGCCAGTGAGCGAAGAGCCTTCGGCGGCAGCTCTTCCGTGCCGATTTCCACCAGGAAAGTCTGTTGTGTCATAGCTGCCTCTACTTCTTGTTACACATTGGGAAGCCCAGCGCTTCGCGGGAAGCGTAGTAGGCCTCGGCAACGGCTTTGGTCAGCGTGCGAATACGCAGAATATAGCGCTGACGCTCGGTAACCGAGATCGCCTTGCGTGCATCCAACAGGTTGAAGGTATGAGCAGCCTTGAGGATACGTTCATAAGCCGGCAGCGGCAGCGGTTTCTCCAATGCCAGCAGCGTTTGTGCTTCCTTCTCATACTGCTCGAAGCAGGAGAACAGGAAATCGACATCGGCGTATTCGAAGTTGTAGGTGGACTGCTCCACTTCGTTCTGATGGAACACGTCGCCGTAGGTGGTAACGCCCAACGGGCCGTTGCTCCACACCAGATCGTAGACGCTGTCCACGCCCTGGATATACATCGCCAGGCGTTCCAGACCGTAGGTGATCTCACCGGTAACCGGTTTGCACTCCATACCGCCAACCTGCTGGAAATAGGTAAACTGCGTGACTTCCATGCCGTTTAACCATACTTCCCAACCCAGACCCCAGGCACCGAGCGTCGGGTTTTCCCAGTTGTCTTCCACAAAGCGGATATCGTGGATGGTCGGATCCAGACCCAGTTCCTTCAAGGAACCCAGGTAGAGTTCCTGAATGTTTTCTGGCGATGGCTTAATCACCACCTGGAATTGGTAGTAATGCTGCAGGCGGTTCGGGTTTTCCCCGTAACGGCCGTCGGTTGGGCGACGTGAAGGTTGCACATAGGCGGTGGCCATTGGCTCCGGGCCCAGTGCACGCAGGCAGGTCATCGGGTGGGATGTCCCCGCGCCAACTTCCATGTCCAGCGGTTGCACGATGGTGCAGCCCTGGCGCGCCCAATAGTCCTGTAGTGTCAGGATCAGACCCTGAAAGGTCTTGGTATCAAACTTTTGCATGTTGATTTCGCACGCGATACAAGTGGATTTAACAGAATGGGCCAGTATACCCGTTGACCGTAAGATATACAGCCAGAATCCCGCAGCAAGTGTCAATCTTCGTGAAAAAATCGCTCTGCGCGGCCAGTTAGGAAGGGATCGAGTCGATAGTTGTTGCCTGAGCGAGATTTAGCCCGGCGATAAGCCTCAATGAATAGGGTCGGCCTAAGCAGTGATGTTTAATACCGCTACACCATCCGACATTGATCATCGATACGTTCAAGCCGGAGGCTCTTGGTCACTCTCATTCCCGCTCGGAAAGCACCGGCCTGATGAGCTTCAGCTCAACGCCAAGCCTGATGGCATGTTTGGCATTGGTAACGCCTAATTTTTTGACCACGTTGCCGATATGATATTTTACGGTGGTGAGCTTGATCCCCAAAATCAGTGCGATTTCCTGATAGGATTTCCCCATGCTGGCCCAGTAAATCACTTCATTCTCGCGCTTGGAGAATAGCTCTTTTTGGTTGATTTGATCATCATCGCTGGTGTTATTCAGTTCGTGATAGAGTGCGGTTAATTTATCATGCACGGTGATTAACAGCATTTGCAGTTTATGTTGGTTCTCTTTGATAATCTCTTCTATATTTTCGTCACAGGCGTCATCCATAATAAGAGACAGCACCACCAGATTATTGTTGTGATCGTGCAACACAAACGTATAACCATTGATGACATTATAGTTCTTGGCCATATCAAAAATATTGGGGTGTTTTAACCCTGAGCCGTTCTTAATATTTTCATCCCAGACGAAAGGCGTCACTCGGCGGGATGTGGAAATCAACACCGGATCGATAAACTGGTAGTTATTTGCGGTGTAAAACTCAAACCACTCTGTTTTGTTGGAAATGATGGTGAAATTAGCAGGGTTTATTTTGCTCATGATCGCATAAGCGTACTTTATGCTGTTATACTCTCGTAAGTTCGCTTCCAAATAACTCTTTATGACTGAGTTAATAAATTCATTATTAAAGAATAAACTCGACACGCAAAGTCTCCTTATTGAAATTCCCGTTACAAATTTCAGAGCACAGCATAGAAGTAATATTTTATCATAAAAAAAACAGAAAACTAATAGTGAGTAAAAAAATTCCGCGAGCTTTTTAATCAATAACACCGTGATGATTTTACTGTTTGATATATTTAATGAAATAACTGTGATTTTTTAACCACACTCCCCCCAAGACATCAAAGCCTGATTTTTCACTGCGTTAATAACGGTTTTCAACAGTCTGCGTGATAAATTTTTAGTTGCTGAAGTGTTTTCAATTGGGTGTTTTTTTGCCAAAAATGTTAACATTCGGCAAAAAACACCACGTCATATCTGATAATAACTAACTTTTTGATTGTTGATACCGCGTTGAAGCTAAAAAACTAATGATAGGGGTTGAGATTGATACGTTTTTTATATATTTCAGGCACACAAAAGCGCTCCCACTCGTTGATTAGTGAGCGAGAGAACAATTGACAGACAACCTGTTATTTATAATAATGACAACAAAATTTCCCTGGTGTTGGCCGAATTGGCTCCTGATCCTTTAAACGGGATCAGTTTTTTTTATTTAAATCTTTTGTTCTTATGCCGTAACGATAAAGTCTTTTAGGGGCAAATGATAGTTATACTAAAGTACAGTCAGACACTGTACTTTTTCGGTGGAGGGCTTAGGCAAGACGATGGCGAACAGGGCTGACAGCCCCGCATATCAGGCACTGTCCCGTAATTATGGTAAGCGCTGCTCTCCCCTATTCTTCCCGGCACCAAACCGTCTGGCACCGGGCAATCAAGATTAAATCCATTCTTCAAAAACGCGCACTGACCCCCACGTTGTACATAAATTGCTCGCCACTGCTCAAACCGCTGGTTTGCGAAACCGTCGCAAACGCCGCCACCCGATCGCTCAATGGCATATTCGCCCCCAAGGTGATATCCATCCAGTTTTTATCCTGGCTGGCGCTGTCGCGGGTGAATGAGGTCTGGGTCGATTTCAATCCACCGCCTGCCCGGTAAACGCCATCACCGAACTGGTGCTGATAGCTCACCTCCGCGTACGGATTAACTACCCCGAGTTGACTATCCAATCGCCATCCTACAGCGCCGATCTGCGAATGATAGGTCTGATCGTTGAAACGCATGGCCGTACTGTTGTCGCCATTCTCGCTATAACCGGAGACATTGCTGTAATCCCAGGCAAACTGGGCCATCGGCCCGGTGGTGAGGTACGAAGCGATCGGGAAGTCATACCCCGCAGTAACGCGTGCGCCCCACTGCTTACCATCGGTATCGCCGGTTTCTGTACGGGTTAGCGAACCCAGTTGCATACTGCGGTTAATGTCGTCGTAATTCACGCTGGCATAGTGCAAATCGGCATTGACCCATCCCTGCTCAAACAGCGTCAGGGAGCTGAAGGCCGACAGCAGCACGCCACGCGCCTTATAATCGTAACGGCTGGAAGGCTGTTGATTATCGTTAGAACCCGAGATCAACGCACCTATCAGCCACTCATCCGTCAGTTGGTAATCCACGCCCAGCGTTAGGTTATGCGTGGTGGCGTCACCATCTCCGGCAACCATGTTGGCTGAATAATCATAACGTTGCCCAGCATAGCCGCCGAATACGCCCAACGACCCCTGCGGATTGCTGTTGGTGCGTAACTGCTGAAAACGGCTGTCCAGGGTAGCACGGCTATCACGCGCGAAGGCGGCGGTTGCCTGGTTGAGTGCCACTGCCTGCGCCGGGCCATCCAATACCGCCTGAATATAATCGGCGATCAGTTGGTGAGCCTGCGGGCTGGGGTGGAAATGATCGGCAAACAGATAAGCCTGCTCGCTATTAAAGCCTGGCATGGACGAACTGCATACCGCCGAAGAAACTCCCGCTGGGCAGGCCATACCGGCAGTGTTGGTAAAACCAAACTGGCCCGGATTGGCGATCGCCTCGCTGAACAGTTTGTTGACATCAACGCGCACGATATTACCGCCGCCCTGAGCCAACAGGCGATCTTCGCTCTGGTTATAAAAATCGGTAAGCTGTGCCGCCTGGGCGCTGAAACTGTCAAAAGCCGCGCTCAGTTGGGCAGCAATGGCCTGCTGCACCAGCGGATTGCTGCTGGCCTGCTGTGCAGCGGCACCTAAAGCCTGATGGATCGCCTGCTGGCGCGAAGCGTTATCCGGCGTGGCGATAGTATTAAGCTTGCCGTACGCCGCCAGTATGGCCGCGCCCTGCACCGGCCCCAGCGCCTGCTGGATAATCAGCTCCATCAATTGCGGGGTTGAGCCGATATTCGGTACCGTTGGCACTATCACCGTCCCGGCACCGGCGTTCAGTAAAGCGTGCACCTGCGTCGCCGCAGCCAAGGCGCTGGTATAGGTCACCTCCGGTGCAGTTGCCACATTCATCGCCGCGGCGGCCAGATCGTTGCCGCCAATCCAGTGAATATACAAACCGTCGCCGTCGGCCCTGCCGTTAACCCTCGCAAGATAGCTTTGTAGCTGATCCTCGGTGTTGTCCGCCGGGTTTAGCGCCGGAACGGCCACACCACCACCGGCAGCATAGTTGTAGCCACCGTTATCGGATGCCACCAGCGCGGCACCGATGCGCTGGCCCAGTATTTCGTCATACAGCTGATGTTGGTTACTGTCATAAGTGAAGCGGCCGTTATTGCCGGTATCACTCAGGCTGTCGCCAAACACGTAAAGTTGATCGTAAGCCTGTGCCGTAGCACTGAGGCAAAAAGCTAACGCCACAGCAAGCACCGTTGGGGTGTGCTTGCCCTGTCTTTTCAGAGGCATAAATAGACTCCTGAGAGTCAAAATAGTAAACCGGGCGCAGCATGCAGCGCCCCTACGGTCGAACCTATGTGACTCATATCCAATTCTTATTGTTAGCCTTTATCACCAAGGCTATGTAGTAAATATTGCGTGGATTCACATAACGTCAAGCTTACCGACGATAAATCGCTCAAAGGGTTGCCAAGCAGGCCGCTTGCGGCGATGATTACCTGTAAATAAACACAGCATAAGGAATCCTCGTATGGCCAACGAACGTTGCGGTTGGGTTACCGCCGATCCGCTATATCTTGAGTATCATGACCAGGAATGGGGCGTACCCACCACCGACGCACGCGAGCTGTTCGAAATGCTGTGCCTGGAAGGCCAGCAGGCGGGTCTTTCCTGGATCACCGTGCTGAAAAAACGTGAAAACTACCGCCGTGCCTTCCACAATTTCGATGCGCAACGCATCGCAGCCATGACCGAACAAGACGTGGCAACGCTAATGCAAGACAGCGGCATCATCCGCCATCGCGGCAAGATTGAGGCGATTATCAACAATGCCAAGGCCTATCTGGCGATGGAAACCGCCGGAGAGGATTTTGTCACCTTTATCTGGCAGTTCGTCACCGGCAAGCCCCTGCTCAATCACTGGCAGGCGCTTGGCGAAGTCCCCGCCAAAACCGAACAGTCCGATGCCCTGTCCAAGGCGTTGAAAAAGCGCGGCTTTAAGTTTATTGGCTCCACTACCTGCTATGCCTTTATGCAGGCCAGCGGCCTGGTGAACGATCATCTTACCGGTTGCTTCTGCCACCCAAAGCAGCGCCAGGCATGATCCGCACCGCCGTTCCGGCCGATATCGAGCCGCTAATGACGCTGTGGCTGGCAAGCACCACCCAGGCCCATCCGTTTATCGCGGCCGATTATTGGCAGCAAACCGCCCAGTTGGTGCGTGAAAGCTATCTGCCGCGCGCCAAAACCTGGGTTTATCTGCACCACCAGCAGATCGCCGGTTTTATCAGCGTGCTGGATGAACGCTTTGTAGGCGCGCTGTTTGTCGATGAACGCTTCCACGGCCAAGGCGTCGGAGCCGCGCTGATGGAGCAGGTGCAGCAACAGCACGGCTGGCTGAGCCTGGAGGTATACGAGCAGAATCTGCGGGCCTGCGCCTTTTACCGCAAGCTTGGGTTCAGTGAAGTACAACGCCAGTTCAACCAGGAGACCCAGGCCCATACGCTGATCATGAACTGGGCCGCCGCCGAACTGCGCTACCCCTGAAGAAGTGGCGGGCGGGCTTTGTCATCCCTGCCCGCTTCTGGTACTTTGGCAGCCAACCTTGCCAACGAGATCCAGCATGTTTACCCATATCGCCTTATCCAAGCTCAACGGTCTTGAATTGATGGTGTACAACTACGTCATCAAAAATAAGGACAAGGTTATGTATATGACTATTCGCGAGCTGGCGGACGGTGCCAAGGTCTCCACCACCACGGTATTACGCTTTTGTAAGAAAATGAATTTCAGCGGCTATTCGGAATTCCGCATTCGCTTTAAACTCTATCTGGAACAGGAAGACAAACTGCTGCTAACCTCCGGCGTCAGTGAAATTGTCAGTTTCTTCAAGAGTATTAACAATGAAGAGTTTGAACAGTTAATTACGGATGCGGCAGCACACATTGCCAACGCGGAACGGATCATCTTTGTCGGAGCAGGCACATCCGGCACGTTAGGTAAGTACGGCGCTCGTTTTTTCTCTAACGTCGGTAAATTCAGTAATTATATCGATGACCCTTATTATCCCATCAGCAGTGATATGTATAAAAACGCGGTAGCCATTATTTTATCTGTTTCCGGAGAAACGCCGGAAATGCTTAAACTGGCGAGCCAATTTAGCCTGCATAACTGTAAGATCGTCAGCATTACCAATAGCGAAACCTCTTCGCTGGCGCGCATGGCGGACTTTAACCTCTCTTACCACATGCCGCAAATCCGCATTGCCAGCGAATACGATATCACTACCCAGGTACCGGTGATGTATATGTTGGAAGCGATAGGGAAAAAGCTGGCTAAAAGTCTCGACCATTAATTTTATTAGTTAAAGCACGTTAAATAACACCCTGTTTTTTGCATGTAACAAGTCACTATTCTGCAATTTTGTTATATCGTGACATTCTCTTGCCGTTTGCTACTATCCATTTAGAAATCACCTTCGACCGATAATAAAGCCCGATATTTCTGTACCCCACAGATGGAGTTACGTTGATGGCAATTAATTATGCTGACTCGGCAAAAGAGATCGTACGCCTGATTGGCGGCGATAATAATGTGATTAATGTCACACATTGCGCCACACGTTTGCGATTTATTTTAAAAGATACTAGCCAGGCCGATAAAGACACGCTGAAACGCGTCAAAGGCGTTATTACCGTTATCGAATCCAGTGGGCAATTGCAGGTGGTGATTGGCAACCACGTCGGCGATGCCTATCGGGAAGTGCTCAAACTGGTCAATATGGATGAGAACGTGGCGGTCAGCGCGCCGAACGTCGGCATCGTCAGCCGCCTGATGGACATAATCTCCAGCATCTTCGCCCCCTTCCTGTATCCGCTGGCAGCCTGCGGGGTGTTGCAGGGGCTCATTTCGCTGTTTGCTGCCTTGGGCTGGATGGATCCGGCCAGCGGCACCTATCGTATTCTGAACTTCGTTTCCTGGACCGGTTTCACCTTCCTGCCGGTGATGGTGGCCTTCACCGCCGCGAAAAAATTCAACGTCAATCCGTTCACTGCGGTGATCGCGGCCTGTGCACTGGTCTCTCCAGACTATATGAACATGCTCACCGCCAATAAAATCCTGTTGGTGAACTCTGCCGATCCGGCCATGCAGGCTTTGATGCAGGAAGCCGTCAATAACCCACAGATTGCCAGGGTGCTGGCCGAGGTGGCCGGTATCCCGATTAATGCCGATCCCCTCACCTTCCTGGGCATGCCGGTGCAGTATCTCAGCTACACCGCCTCGGTGATCCCGATCATCCTGATGGTCTGGATCATGTCTTATGTGCAGCGTTTCTTTGAACGCATCCTGCCGCTGGTGATCCGCAACCTGTTCACGCCGATGTTCTGTATCGCGATCATGGTGCCACTGACGCTGCTGGCCTTTGGCCCGATCGGCAACATGATTGGCGGTGCTATCGGTGGCGTCTATAACACGCTGTATCACCTCAGCCCTTCCATTGCCGGAGCGGTGGTAGGCGCACTGTGGATGCCGTTGGTCACGCTGGGTGTACACTGGGGGATCACGCCGGTCACCGTGGGGAACTATGCCACACTGGGTTATGACACCTTTACCGGCCTGCAAGCCTCGCCGGTGTTTGCCATGGCGGGTGCCGTGCTGGGCGTCTATTTGAAATCCAAAGACCCGGAGATGAAGCGCGTTTCGCTGTCTGCGGGCATGACCGCCCTGTTTGGCATCACGGAACCCGCCATCTACGGCGTAGCGTTGCGTCTGAAACGCCCAATGATTTGCGGCTGTGTCGCCGGTGCGGTCGGCGGTTCGATTGCCGGAGCCTTCAACGCGGTGTCATGGAGCTATTGCCTGCCGGGGATTGCCGTGCTGCCGGTGTTCTTTAAAGAAGGCCATATGCCGCAGTTCCTTGGCTTCCTGTTGTCCATCTGCGTGGCATTTGTGCTCGGTGCGGTACTAACCTATATCGTCGGCTTCAAAGAAGAACAGCCTGCGCCAACTGCACCGCTCAACAAGCCTGAGATGGCCTAAATTCATCTACCAAGAGAAGCAACGTTATGAAAAAACAGTTACCGGATGATTTCCTGTGGGGCGGCGCGGTCGCGGCGCATCAGGTTGAAGGCGGCTGGGATCAGGGCGGTAAAGGCCCAAGCATCGTCGATGTGCTGTCCAGCGGTGCCCACGGCGTCGATCGCGTGATCACCGACGGCATTGAACCAGGCTACCTCTACGCCAACCACGACGCGGTGGACTTCTACCACCGTTATCAAGGCGATATCGCGCTGTTTGCCGAAATGGGCTTCAAGTGCTTCCGCACCTCAATTGCCTGGTCGCGCATCTTCCCGCTAGGGGATGAGCTGGAGCCGAACGAGGAAGGATTACAGTTCTACGACAACCTGTTTGACGAGTTGCTGAAATACGGCATTGAGCCGGTGATCACCCTTTCCCATTTCGAGATGCCATGGCATCTGGTGAAAGAGTATGGCGGCTGGAAGAATCGCAAGGTGGTCGATTTCTTTGTGCGCTTTAGCGAAGTGGTCATCTCCCGTTACCAGCACAAAGTGAAGTACTGGATGACCTTCAACGAGATCAACAACCAGCGCAACTGGAAGACCCCGCTGTTCGGCTACTGCTGTTCAGGGGTGATTTTCACCCAGGAACCGAATCCGGAAGAGTGCATGTACCAGGTGCTGCACCATCAGTTTGTCGCCAGCGCGCAGGTGGTCAAACTGGGGCATGCCATCAACCCGGCCCTGCAGATTGGCTGCATGATCGCCATGGTACCGCTGTATCCGTTCTCGTGTAATCCGGATGATGTGATGTATGCGCAAGAGGCGATGCGTGAACGCTTCCTGTTTGGCGATGTGCATATGCGCGGCTATTACCCGTCCTACATTCTGCACGAATGGGAGCGCAAGGGTTACCACATCCAGATGCAGCCGGAAGATGAGCAGATCCTGCGTGAAGGTTGTGCAGACTATATCGGCCTGAGCTACTACATGAGTAACGCGGTGCAGGCGGACTCCATCGGCACGGGCACGGCGCTGGCCGGTTTTGAAGGCAGCGTGCCGAATCCTTATGTGAAAGCATCCGACTGGGGCTGGCAGATCGATCCGGTGGGGCTGCGCTATACGCTCAACATCCTCTATGAACGCTACCAGAAGCCGCTGTTCATCGTCGAAAACGGCTTCGGTGCGCTGGATAAGCCCGAGGCGGATGGCCAGATCCACGACGATTACCGCATCGCCTATCTGCGTTCGCACATCGAGCAGATGAAAAAAGCAGTGATCGAGGACGGCGTTGAGCTAATGGGCTTTACCCCCTGGGGCTGTATCGACTGCGTGTCCTTCACCACCGGGCAATACAGTAAGCGCTACGGCTTTATCTACGTAGATAAGCACGACGACGGCAGCGGCACCTTTGCCCGCTCGAAGAAACAGAGCTTCGACTGGTATCGCCGCGTGATCGCCAGCAATGGCGAAACGTTAGCCTAACGGCATCTTATCGGGGCGAAACTCTTCGCCCCTTTGTCCTAAAGATCAACCAATCTTGCATTAATTCAGTTTGTTCTGGTTCCCAAGCGGCGATTTGGCGGCTACCTTCCTGCCTGGCTTACAGGTTTATAATTTGTCACGATTTTTATCGGAACTGCTGGCCAAAAGGTACGTCATAGTTGCGCGGCCCGTTTGGGGCTCGCGGCTGAATGCCGACGATTTAGCGCCTCCAGTTTGGAGTAGCGCACGCAGATATCCCTGCTTTTAAAGGAACTAACAATGAAAAAACGCATTGCGATAATTGCTGGTGCGGTAGCCGTTGCCATGACGCTATCGGCTTGTACCACCAACCCTTACACCGGGGAGTCAGAAGCCGGCAAGTCCGGTATTGGCGCTGGCGTTGGCGCAGCCCTGGGGGCCGGTATCGGCATGATCTCTTCATCGAAAAAAGACCGTGGAAAAGGCGCGCTGATCGGCGCCGCAGCCGGTGCCGCATTGGGCGGTGGCGCCGGATACTACATGGACGTGCAGGAAGCCAAACTGCGCGACAAAATGAAAGGCACCGGCGTTAGCGTTACCCGTCAGGGCGATAATATCGTGCTGAACATGCCAAACAACGTGACCTTCGATACCGACAGCAGCACGCTGAAACCGGCGGGTGCCAACACCCTGACCGGCGTGGCGATGGTACTGAAAGAGTATGAAAAAACCGCCGTCAACGTGGTGGGTTACACCGACAGCACCGGGGCTCGCGCGCATAATATGACGCTGTCCCAGCAACGTGCAGACGGTGTGGCCAGCGCGCTAATCACCCAAGGGGTCGCCGCCAACCGCATCCGTTCAACCGGTGCCGGCCCGGATAACCCAATTGCCTCCAACAGCACCACCGCAGGCAAGGCGCAGAACCGCCGCGTTGAGATCACCCTCAGCCCGCTGTAAGCACACAGTGCGGGGCTTTGGCCCCGCCAGTTCGCATTTCCTGCCCTCACCTCTCCCTCCGGTTCCTCTGCCTGTGTTACTCTCGCCCGGCATCCCAACACCTTCTGTAGAGTGAAATATGTCCCTGAAAGCGATTGCCAAAGCATTGGATCTCTCCGTTACCACCGTAAGTCGCGCCCTGAATGGCTACGGCGACGTGGCCCAAGATACGCGCCAACGGGTAGAGGCTGAGGCAGAGCGTTTGGGTTATCGCCCCAATACCCTGGCACGCCGTTTGAAAATGGGCAAAATCGACGCCGTTGGGCTGGTTTTCCCCTTCAATAACTACACGTTAAGTAACTCTACCTTGATGGAGATGATCGGTTGTATCAGCAATGAGTTGGTGCGCCACGAGATCGATCTGCTGCTGGTAGCAGATGATGCGCCCCATCATGCCTTTACTCGCCTGATTGCCAGCAAACGTGTCGATGCGCTGATTGTTGCCCATACGCTAGACAACGATCCGCGTCTGCATGAATTACAACGGCTTAACTTCCCGTTTCTGGCGCTCGGCCGCAGCCAACTGGTGAAAGATTACGCCTGGTTTGACTTTGATAACCGCGCTGGCAGCCAGATGGCCGTGGACTATCTGGTGGCGCTCGGCCACCGGAAAATTGCCTATCTGGGCGAAAATAACCAGCAATCGTTTATCAGCCAGCGCCGTCAAGGTTATCTGGATGGATTGGCCAGCCACCAACTGCCACAACGTGACGATTATCTGTGCAGTATCACGCCAAGCCGTCGTGCGGGTTATCTGACAACTCAAGCGTTATTGGAGTTGGCCGATCCGCCGACGGCAATCATTACCGACTGCAACGGTCACGGCGAGGGGGCAGCAATGGCGCTGCGTGATGCCGATAAACTCGGCCCCGGTGGGGTTTCTCTGGTGGTGTATGACGGATTACCAGCGGAAAGCCTGCTCGATCTTCCTGTAGCCTCCATCGTCCAAGCCACCCGCGCGGAAGTGGGCCAACAAATCGCACAAATGACTCTTGGCCTGATCCGTGGTGAACCGCTGCAAAAATTACAGGTACTGTGGCAACCGGTGTTAAAACCCAATCCTGACGAACTCCCCCTGACCTCCTGATCGTTTAAAACAACGACGTTTTTTGCCCGACCAGATCACAGATCCGAAACGTTTAGGTTTTAATCCGAAACGTTTCGGATCAATGATGACGCCACTGAGTTGAGCCAAAGATCGTAAAGGAGTCAAAACATGGAACCCACCATTGTGCGGTTAACCAGCCCCACGACCGACGTCATCGTTCGTTGCCAGCCGTTTGCCGAAATTCTCTATTGGGGCCCCCACTTAAGCGGATTTATGCCGGAAGATATCCTGACGCTGAGCCGGGCGGTGCCCAACGGCAGGCTGGATGTCGATACGCCGCTGACGCTGGCGGCAGAATCTGGACGCGGTCTGTTTGGCTCGCCGGGAGTGGAAGGCCATCGCGACGGCTACGATTGGTCACCCGTATTCACCACCAGCGAAATCACGCATCAGGACAATCAGTTACTGATCCTGGCAGAAGACCCACAGGCTGGGCTGCAACTACGCAGCGAACTGCAATTGGACAGCGCTAGCGGCGTGCTAAAGATGCGCCATACGTTGATCAATCACCATGCTGCTCGTTACTGGGTTAACCGCTTGGCGTTGACACTGCCATTGCCAGAGCGTGCTGGTGAAGTGATGGCGTTCCATGGCCGCTGGATCCGCGAGTTCCAACCGCACCGCGTCACCCTGGAGCATGGTGGGTACCTGCAGGAAAACCGCCGAGGGCGCAGCTCTCATGAATACTTCCCTGGCATGATGGTAGGTAGCCGTGGCTTCAGCGAGCAACAGGGGGAGGTCTGGGGTATCCATCTCGGCTGGAGCGGCAACCATCGTCTGCGTGCTGATGTAAAAACCGATGGCCGCCGCCTGTTGCAGGCAGAGGCCCTGTATCTGCCAGGCGAGCAGGAGCTGGAAGGCGGGGCCAGTCTAAGTACGCCTTGGTTGTATGCTGCCAGCTCTCGCACGGGTCTGAATGCGCTCAGCCAGCAGTTTCACCGTTATGTCCGCCAGAATATCCTGCACTTCCCTGAACACAAGCCACGTCCCGTGCATCTCAATACCTGGGAGGGCATCTATTTCGACCACCAGCCCGAATACATCATGCAGATGGCCACCAAGTCGGCCGGACTTGGCGTAGAACGCTTTATCATTGATGACGGTTGGTTCCGTGGCCGCGACCACGATCGCGCGGCACTTGGCGACTGGTATCTGGACGAGAAAAAATACCCGAACGGGCTGGCTCCGGTGATCGAGCATGTTAAACAACTAGGCATGGAATTCGGTATCTGGGTGGAGCCAGAGATGATCAATCCAGATTCCGATTTGTTCCGGGCTCACCCCGACTGGGTGTTAGGTTTACCGGGCTATCAGCAACCTACCGGGCGTTTTCAGTACGTGCTCGATTTGTGCAACCCACAGGTCTTCGAATACCTGCTGGAGCGTATGAACTGGCTACTGAGCAATCATGATATCGACTACATCAAGTGGGACATGAACCGCGAGATCGTGCAACCCGCACACCTTGGCCGCGCCTCGCTGACAGCCCAGACCGAGCAATTCTATCGCCTGTTGGATAGCTTGAGGGAACGCTTCCCGCAGGTGGAATTTGAATCCTGCGCCTCCGGTGGGGGCCGTATCGATTATGAGGTCCTGCAACGCTGCCACCGCTTCTGGGCCTCCGACAACAACGACGCGCTGGAACGTCAAACCATTCAACGTGGCATGAGCTATTTCTTCCCACCGGAAGTGATGGGCTCACACATCGGCAACCGACAGTGTCACGCCACCGAACGTCAGCACAGCATCGGTTTTCGCGGCCTGACGGCGCTGTTCGGTCACATGGGTATCGAACTCGACCCGGTCAAAGAAGGTGACACCGAACAGCTTGGCTTCGTCCGCTATGTGGCGTTGCACAAATCTCTCCGGCCACTGCTACATAGCGGCGATGTTATCCGTATCGATCATCACGACCCAAGCACCCAGATTAATGGCGTGGTTGCCCCAGGACAGGAGCGAGCAGTCATTCTGGTCAGCCAGTTGGCGATGCCGGATCACCAGTTGCCGGGTAATTTGCGCATTCCAGGGTTGAGGCCGGATGCACGTTATCGGATCACTCTGCTGGATACCCCGCCGCTGATTCACCAACAGCAGGGCGGCCATACCATGCGCCAGTTACCCGCCTGGATGAAACAGCCCTGCGACGTTAGCGGGGAATGGCTGGCACAGGTTGGCCTGGCGTTACCGGTACTGGATCCGGAAAGCGCCATGCTGATCGGCCTGGAACAGCTCTGAGCTATCCCATAGATTTGCAGGTGCAGCGCTCACCCCGGCGAGCCGCTGCACACCCAAAGCTCGTCGTGGAAGGACAATCACCATGAACGCCACCGTCTGTACCTATAAAAATAACCGTAACTTCTGGATATTTGGCGCTTTCTTTTTCCTCTACTTTTTCATTATGGCCACCTGCTTTCCGTTTCTGCCGATCTGGCTGTCTGAAGTCATCGGGCTGAATAAAACCGAAACTGGCCTGGTATTTTCCTGTCTGTCTCTGTTTGCCATTCTATTCCAACCCATTTTCGGCATTATTTCCGATAAGCTCGGGCTGAAAAAACATCTGCTTTGGGTGATTACCCTGTTGCTGTTTTTCTTTGCCCCCTTCTTCCTCTACGTCTTTGCACCGTTGTTGAAAATGAACGTCTTGCTCGGAGCGATGGTGGGCGGGGCCTATATCGGATTTGCTTTTTCAGGGGGCGCAGGAGCCGTTGAGGCTTATATCGAACGAGTCAGCCGCAAAAGTGCCTTCGAATACGGCAAGGCGCGGATGTTTGGCTGTTTCGGCTGGGGGATCTGTGCGTCTACCGCCGGGGTGTTATTCAATATCAATCCGGATATCGTCTTCTGGATGGGATCTGGGGCCGCAGTATTACTGATGCTACTGCTGATACTGGCCAACCCACGCGAAAATCCTAACGCCATTGTCATGGGCAAGCTGGGTGCCAATCAGAGCCAGTTCAATCTGAGGATGGTGGCAGAGCTGTTCAGGATGCCGAAGATGTGGATGTTCATCCTGTATGTGGTCGGCGTCGCCTGCGTCTATGACGTGTTTGATCAACAGTTTGCCAACTTCTTCAAAACCTTCTTCAGCTCGCCCCAGCGCGGTACCGAAGTCTTCGGTTATGCGACCACCGCCGGAGAATTGGCCAATGCGCTGATCATGTTCTGCTCGCCGTGGATTATTAACCGCATCGGGGCGAAAAATACGCTGCTGCTGGCCGGTACCATCATGTCCATACGCATCATTGGCTCCGCCTTTGCCACAACGGCACTGGAAGTCATCATGCTGAAAATGCTGCACGCGCTGGAAGTGCCTTTCCTGCTGGTCGGTTCCTTCAAGTACATCACCGCCAACTTTGATACCCGCCTTTCCGCCACGATCTATCTGATTGGTTTCCAGTTTGCCAAACAGGGGGCCGCCATCTTCCTCTCTGCCTTTGCAGGTAGCCTGTATGACCGTATGGGGTTCGCCGACACTTACCTGATCCTCGGCTGCCTGGCCTTGGGTGTCACGCTGATTTCTGTCTTCACCCTCAGCAGTCCCGACAAGAAAATCCAGCCGCAGGCCAAAGCGCAGGAGGTTACCTCCTGACATGGGTCATTCCCGGCTTTAGGCTTGGTGTGTTAGTCTCCTTGGCATTGAACCGCAGGGGAGATTGGCTGTGAGCAGTGATAAAGCAACGCGTGCCTCAGGGCGCGCCACCATCAGTGATGTGGCAAAACACGCCCAAACCGGCAAAACCAGCGTGTCGCGCTATCTCAATGGTGAACAGCACCTGCTCTCCGACGCCCTCAAGCAACGTATCGACATCGCGATCCAGCAGCTCGACTATCGCCCAAGCCAGATGGCACGAAGCCTGAAGGGTGGGCAAACGCGGCTGATCGGCCTGATCATCGCCGATATCACCAATCCCTATTCCGTCGACGTGATGCGCGGTATCGAAGCGGCCTGCCGCCAGCATGGCTTTACCCTGCTGGTCTGTAACACCAATAACGAGATCAATCAGGAACAACACTATCTACAGTTGCTGAGCAGCTACCGGGTGGAAGGGATTGTGGTGAACGCCGTCGGGATGCGTGAAGACGCGCTCTCCATGCTGCAACAGTCGATGCTGCCGATGGTGCTGATCGACCGTAAAATTCCCGATTTCGCCTGCGATATGGTGGGCCTGAATAACCACGAGGCCACCGCCACCGCGACGGAGCATCTGTTACAACAGGGGTTTGAGGCGATCCTGTTCCTCAGTGAGCCGATTGGCACCGTGAATACCCGGCTTGAACGTCTGCACGCTTTTCGCCAGACCATGGCCAAACATCCCGATTTATCCGCCGAGCAGGCCGAAACTCCGCTCAACGACGCCGAAAAGCTGGCAACGGTATTACAGACCTTTAATACCCGCCATCGCGGCATGCGTAAAGCGGTGATCTCGGCCAACGGAGCCTTAACGCTGCAAGTTGCGCGCGCTATGCGCCACCTGGGCATGCAGTGGGGCAACGATATTGGCCTGCTGGGGTTTGACGAACTGGATTGGGCCGAACTGGCTGGGGTGGGGATCACTACCCTGAAACAGCCCACCTACCAGATAGGACATGCCGCGTTGGAGCTGCTGGTGCAGCGTATCCAGGGCCTCGATGCCCCCGTTAGCGAGCAGCTATTCTCCGGTGAGCTGATCGTTCGTGGTTCCACCCAGCGTTAGGCCATACTCGAACCATCAGTCCTCAAGCGACTATTTTTCAGCCAACTCCGTGATTGCGATCATAGTTCTGCATGCTGCTGCTTTTCAATGGAACCGGTTCCATTTACCGTTGCAACAACAGTAGCGGTGGTGATAGGTCACCTCAGGAGCCAAAAGATGAAGCAACAGATTATTGTAGTAACCAGCGCCTACGGCAACGACAAGGTACAGCAGCTAGGTGGCCAGGCGGCGTTGTTACCCCTGATCGCCCAAGCAGGCGCAGACGGCGTGGAAATCCGCCGTGAACTGCTTTCCCCACAGGAACTGGACGCTTTACCCACCCTGGCAAAAGCCCTACAGCAACACCAACTGGCTGCCGTCTATTCCGCTCCTGAGTCACTGTTTACGCCACAACACACCCTGAACCCGAACTTGCCTGCATTTTTGGCGGAGGCGAAGATCCTGCAAGCCAGCCGTCTCAAGCTGGCCTTGGGCCACTACCAGCCTGGCTTTGATTTTACGGAGTTAAAAATCGCGCTGGGGCAATCCGCAACCCAACTGGTGGTCGAGAACGATCAAACGCCAGACTGCGGCATCCTGTCGTTGATGAACGCCTTTTTCCATGCGGTGGAAGCGAGCCAGTTGCCGGTCGGCATGACGTTCGACATGGCCAACTGGCATTGGGTGGGGCAAGACGCCCTGGCCGCCGCCAATCTGCTGGCCGCACACGTCGGCTATATTCATGTTAAAGCCGCAACCCTTGGCCCACGCGGCTGGCGCGCCATCGCCCTGGATGACACCGACGGTAGCTGGCGTGAAGTGTTGGCCCGCTTGCCGCAGGACGTGCCGCGCGGCATCGAGTTCCCGCTACAGGGCAGCGATCTGGAGGCGGTAACCCGCCATTACGTGGATATGTTACGCGGGGAGCAGGCATGATGAGCACGCAAAATTCTTTAGATGTCGTCACGCTGGGTGAAGCCATGGCGATGTTTGTCGCCGCGCAAACTGGCGATCTGGCCGAGGTTGAAAGCTTTACCAAACGCATCGCCGGTGCCGAACTGAACGTGGCGATCGGGCTGGCCCGCCTGGGTCTGAACGTCGGCTGGGTCAGCCGGATAGGTAACGACTCGTTTGGCCGCTTTACCCTGCAACAGTTGGCGAAAGAAGGAGTTAATGCCCAGCGGGTCACCGTTGATGGCCGCTATCCAACCGGTTTTCAGCTGAAATCTAAAAATACCGATGGAACCGATCCCAGTGTGGAGTATTTCCGCAAAGGCTCCGCCGCCAGCCATCTTTCCACCGCCGATTTTGACCGCGACTATTTCGCCGGGGCGCGCCACCTGCACCTGAGCGGGGTAGCCGCCGCTCTGTCTGCCGAGTCGCTGGAGCTGTGCCATTTCGCCGCTGCAGAGATGCGCGCCCAAGGCAAAACCATCTCCTTCGACCCCAACCTGCGCCCGGTGCTGTGGTCTAGCCGGGAGCTGATGATCGAACAGCTCAACAAACTGGCCTGCGCGGCCGACTGGGTGCTGCCAGGGTTAAAAGAGGGCCAGATCCTGACCGGGCAATCCACCGCAGAAGGCATCGCCGATTTCTATCTGGAGCGCGGCGTACAGGCCGTGATCATCAAAACAGGGCCAGAGGGTGCCTGGTTTAAAACTGCCGCAGGCGACCAGGCTGCGGTACCCGCGGTCAAAGTCACCAACGTGGTAGATACCGTCGGTGCCGGAGACGGCTTCGCGGTAGGGACGCTGAGCGCCCTGCTGGAAGGCAAAACGCTGCTCCAGGCGGTACAACGCGGCAACAAGATCGGTTCGCTGGCCATCCAGGCCATCGGCGACAGCGAAGGGCTGCCAAGCCGCGCCGCACTGGCGGAATAATCATTTGCTCCAATGAGCGTCCACCTCTGTCCCTACAACCGAGGCACGCCGGGAGAGCACAAGCCCCAGCGGATAGCTGCAAGCCACCGCTGGTGAGAAGACTCCACTGAAGGGTTCTGCACATGACTAAAGCAACTATTGCGGCCAAACGCTGGTGGTACATCATGCCCATCGTGTTTATCACCTACAGCCTGGCCTATCTGGATCGTGCCAACTTTAGCTTTGCCTCTGCCGCCGGGATTAATGACGATCTTGGCATCACCAAAGGGATGTCATCCCTGCTGGGTGCCCTGTTTTTCCTCGGCTATTTCTTCTTCCAAATCCCCGGCGCCATCTACGCCGAACGCCGCAGCGTCAAGAAGCTGATTTTCTGGTGTTTGATCCTGTGGGGTGGCTGCGCCTCGCTGACCGGTATGGTCAGCAATATCCCGATGCTGGCAGCGATCCGCTTTATCCTTGGTGTGGTAGAGGCGGCGGTGATGCCCGCGATGCTGATATATATCAGCAACTGGTTTACCAAGTCTGAACGCTCCCGCGCCAACACCTTCCTGATCCTCGGCAACCCGGTCACGGTGCTGTGGATGTCGGTAGTTTCCGGCTACCTGATCCACGCCTTTGGCTGGCGTGAAATGTTTATCATCGAAGGGGTTCCTGCGGTCATCTGGGCATTCTGCTGGTGGGTGCTGGTCAAAGACAAACCCTCACAGGTCGGCTGGCTGAGCGATCAGGAAAAGCTGGCGTTGCAACAACAACTGGCCGAGGAGCAGAAAGGCATCAAGGCGGTACGCAACTACGGCGAAGCCTTCCGCTCGCGCAACGTGATCCTGCTGTGCATGCAATATTTTGCCTGGAGCATCGGCGTATATGGCTTTGTACTGTGGCTACCTTCGATCCTGCGCAGTGGTATGCAGATGGGGATGGTTGAAGCGGGCTGGCTGTCATCGGTACCTTATCTGGCCGCCACCATTGCGATGATCGTGGTTTCCTGGGCGTCGGACAAGATGCAGAACCGTAAGCTGTTTGTCTGGCCGCTGTTGCTGATCGGCGCGCTGGCCTTCTTCGCCTCCTACGCCATTGGCCCGAACCACTTCTGGATCTCCTATGGCCTGCTGGTGGTCGCCGGAGCGGCTATGTATGCGCCTTACGGCCCGTTTTTCGCCATCATTCCGGAGATGCTGCCAAGAAACGTCGCCGGGGGGGCCATGGCGCTGATTAACAGCATGGGTGCACTGGGCTCCTTCTTCGGTTCCTGGTTTGTCGGCTACCTCAACGGGGCGACCGGCAGCCCGGCAGCCTCTTATATGTTTATGGCTATCGCGCTGCTGGCCTCGGTGGGGCTGACGCTGATCGTCAAGCCTGCACGTAATGAAGCTCAGCCACAGGTGGCCTAATCTTGCGAGTGAGGGGCTCAACCCTTCACTTTCCTGCAATATGTTATGTTGAACATCTCGTTCGCCAGATGGAGTTATTTGATGAAGCCTGCAATCGTGTTGTACAAAAGTATTCCTGCCGACCTGCGTGCCAAGCTGGACCAGCACTTTACCGTTCATGCCTTTGACGGTCTGCAACTGGACAACGCCGCCTTCGATCAGGCGCTACAACAGGCCGAAGGCATCCTCGGTTCCGGCGGCAAGATTGACGAAGCCTTTTTACAACGCGCCCCCAAACTGCGTGCGGCGTCCACCGTCTCCGTCGGTTACGACAACTTTGACGTTGAAACACTCAACGCCCACCGGGTGCTGTTGATGCATACCCCAACCGTCCTGACCGAAACCGTGGCCGATACCATCATGAGCCTGGTATTGGCCACCGCACGCCGGGTGGTCGAGGTGGCCGAGCGGGTCAAGGCAGGGGAATGGCAGGGCAGCATCGGACCTGACTGGTACGGCGTTGACGTGCATCATAAAACCATCGGCATCCTCGGCATGGGCCGCATCGGCCTGGCGCTGGCGCAGCGTGCGCACTTCGGCTTTGGCATGCCGGTGCTGTACAACGCGCGCCGTACCCATGAAGAAGCAGAGCAGCGCTTCAATGCCCGCCGTTGCGATCTTGATACGCTGCTGGCCGAGTCGGACTTCCTGTGCATTACGCTGCCGCTCACTGAGCAAACCTTCCATCTGATTGGCCGCGAACAGCTGGCGATGATGAAGCAGAGCGGGATTCTGATCAACGCGGGGCGTGGCCCGGTGGTAGATGAGCAAGCGCTGATTGAAGCCTTACAAGACGGCACCATTCACGCCGCTGGGTTGGATGTGTTCGAACAAGAGCCGGTTGCGGTCGATTCGCCGCTGCTGAAAATGGCCAACGTGGTCGCTTTGCCGCATATCGGTTCCGCCACCCATGAGACTCGCTACGGCATGGCCGAGTGCGCCGTGGATAACCTGATTGCCGCCTTGACCGGTACGGTCACAGAAAACTGCGTTAACCCGCAGCTGCTGAAGAAATAATTTTGACTGGATGAGACAGCTCCGGCTCGCCATGTAGGGGCGCTGCATGCAGCGCCCCTACATTTTGAACCGGTGAAGTGAGCAGCAGTCTCCCCCTTCCCCCTCCGCCCCCAAATTCTCACCCTGGGAGGAGGCGATTTTTTCTCCATACAGCACACTAGGCTACCCTACGATAAAAACGCTTCCTGCCACGAGTAAGGAGAGCCATGAAACGCCTGACCCTTCCCCTGCTGATGCTGCTTTCACCCGCAGCGCTGGCCAACTGGACGCTGCAAAGCTTCCCGGCCTTCAGCGAATCCACCAGCGGTTTATTTACCAGCCAGGCAACCCTGGCCAAAGGCCAACTGCCGCTGCGGCTTTATCAGAACCAACAGTGCTGGCAGCCCAGCGACACGGTTAAGCTGAACCAGACGTTGTCGCTGCAACCCTGTAGCGATAGCGAGCCGGTCAGTTGGCGGCTATTTCGCGATGGCGATTATCAGGTGCGGATCGACACCCGCAGCGGCACACCCACCTTGCAGCTCAGCCTGAAGGCCGAACCGGAAAAAACCGTCGCCGCCGTGGCCCGCACCTGCCAACGCTGGGATGGCCAGCCGATCACGCTCGCGGTGAAGGACACCTTTGCCGAAGGCGAAACGGTGCGCGATTTTTACTCGGGCCAGACCGCCACGGTGGTTCAGGGCCAGGTCACCCTGCAACCTGCGGCCAACAGCGGGGGGCTGCTATTACTGGAATCAGCCAATACGCCGCCACAGGCGGCTTTCAACTGGCACAACGCCACGGTCTATTTTGTGCTGACCGATCGCTTTGAAAACGGCAACCCGGCCAACGATCACAGCTATGGCCGCCACGGCGATGGCATGCAGGAGATCGGCACCTTCCACGGCGGCGACCTCGCCGGGTTGACGAAAAAACTGGATTATCTGCAACAGCTGGGGGTCAACGCCCTGTGGATCAGTTCCCCGCTAGAGCAGATCCACGGCTGGGTCGGCGGCGGTACCAAAGGGGATTTCCCACATTATGCCTATCACGGTTACTATCACCAGGACTGGACCAAGCTCGATGCCAATATGGGCAACGAGCAGGATCTGCGTAATCTAGTGGAGCAAGCGCATCAGCGCGGGATCCGTATCCTGTTTGACGTGGTGGTCAATCACGTCGGCTATGCCACGCTGGCCGATATGCAGCAGTTCCAGTTCGGCTCGCTGTACCTGAAGGGAGATGAAGCCGCAAAAAACCTCGGCAAAAACTGGGGCGATTGGCAACCGGGGCCAGGCCAGAGCTGGCACAGCTTTAACGACTACATCAACTTCAGCGATAAGGCAGGCTGGAGCCAATGGTGGGGGAAAAACTGGATCCGCACCGATATCGGCGATTACGACTCACCGGGCTTTGACGATCTGACCATGTCACTGGCTTTCCTTCCGGACATCAAAACTGAAGCGCCTGGAGCCAGCGGCCTACCGCTGTTCTTCCGCCATAAACCTGATACCGCCGCGCGTGAAATTCCAGGTGCCACCACCCGCGATTATCTGACGGTCTGGCTCAGCCAATGGGTGCGCGACTACGGCATTGACGGTTTCCGCGTTGATACCGCCAAGCACGTCGATAAACCCACGCTGGACCTGCTAAAGCAGCGTGCCACCGAGGCGCTGGCAGAGTGGAAAGCGGCTAATCCCAAGCAGGCACTGGATAACGCGCCGTTCTGGATGACCGGTGAAGCCTGGGGCCACGGGGTGATGAAAAGCGACTATTACCAGCATGGCTTCGATGCGATGATCAACTTCGATTTTCAGGATCAGGCCTCGCAGGCGCTGGGCTGCTTCTCCAATATCGATGCTACCTATCAGCAGATGGCGGACAAGCTGCAAGGCTTCAACGTGCTGAGCTATATTTCCTCACACGACACTCGCCTGTTCTTCGCCAGCGATGCCAAAGGTTCGTTACCTTTGCAGCAGCGAGCAGCAGACCTGCTGTTATTGGCTCCGGGCGCGGTACAAATTTATTACGGTGATGAGAGCGGCCGGCCGTTTGGCCCTACCGGTTCCGATCCTTTACAAGGCACGCGCTCGGATATGAACTGGGGTGAACTGCAAGGAGCCAAAGCGCCGTTGTTGGCACATTGGCAGCGGCTAGGCCAGTTCCGCGAGCGCCACCCGGCAATCGGTGCCGGTAAGCAGCAATCCCAGCAAACGCCTCATTACTATGCCTTTAGTCGCCAATATGGGGGCGATAAGGTGATGGTGGTGTGGGCTGGCGATCGGTCACAATAATTCAGCGCGTTATGCTGTAAAAAGCCCGCCGAGCAACATCTATGCCCGGCGGGCAAGATATCAGCCGCATTGCACCCGCTTTTATCTGGCGGTATGGTGGGCGTCTACCCGCTTACAACTATATTGCAGCAGCTATGAATTTTTCACTTTTTGGCGACAAATTTACCCGTTACGCGGGCATCACCCGCTTGATGGACGATCTGAATGAAGGTCTGCGCACGCCAGGTGCCATCATGCTTGGCGGCGGTAACCCGGCGCAAATCCCAGAGATGGCCAGCTACTTCAAACAGCTGTGCCAGGAGATGCTCGATCAGGGCAAGCTGACTGAAGCACTGTGCAACTACGACGGCCCACAAGGCAAAGACGCCCTGCTGAAAGCGCTGGCTACCATGCTGCAAGAAGAGCTTGGCTGGCAGATCGAACCACAGAATATTGCACTGACAAATGGCAGCCAGAGCGCGTTTTTCTACTTGTTTAACCTGTTCGCTGGCCGCTACGCCGACGGCACCCGCCGCCGCGTGCTGTTCCCGCTGGCGCCAGAATATATTGGCTATGCCGATTCCGGACTGGATGAAGGGCTGTTTGTCTCTGCCAAACCCAATATCGAGCTGCTGCCAGATGGCCAGTTCAAGTATCACGTCGATTTTGAGCATCTGAACATCAGTGACGACATCGGCATGATCTGTGTGTCGCGCCCTACCAACCCGACCGGCAACGTGATCACCGACGAAGAGCTGATGAAGCTCGATCTGCTGGCACAGCAGCGTGATATCCCACTGGTGATCGATAACGCTTACGGCGTGCCGTTCCCCGGCATTATCTTCAGCGAAGCCACGCCGCTGTGGAACCCGAACATCATCCTGTGCATGAGCCTGTCCAAGCTGGGCCTGCCTGGCTCACGCTGTGGCATCGTGATTGCCGACGAGAAGGTCATCAGCGCGCTGACCAATATGAACGGCATCATCAGCCTGTCCCCAGGCAGCATTGGCCCGGCGCTGGCCACGGAGATGATTGAGCGTGGCGATCTGCTGCGTTTATCCAACGAGGTGATCCGCCCGTTCTACAAGCAGCGGGTCGAGCAGACCATCGGCATTATTCGCCGTTACCTGTCGCCAGAGCGCTGCCTGATCCATAAGCCGGAAGGGGCTATCTTCCTCTGGCTGTGGTTCAAGGATCTGCCCATCACCACCGAGCTGCTGTATCAACGGCTGAAAAAGCGTGGCGTCTTGATGGTACCTGGCCACTACTTCTTCCCGGGGCTGGAGCATGAATGGCCGCATACGCACCAATGTATGCGCATGAACTATGTGCCTAATCCGGAAGATATTGAGCGTGGCGTGATGATCCTGGCCGAAGAAGTTGAGCGCGCGCACCAGGAAGCATAGCTAAGGGTTGGGATCACACATGATCGACCTTAGGGGCGCTGCATGCTGCGCCCGTTGGAATTTACAGGAATCGAACACTCCCACCTAACTCATTGATTAAAAAGATGGGCGCAGCATGCTGCGCCCCTACGTTGTGAGCCCTGTGAGGTTTCTACATCGCCCAGAACAGCACCGCCAACAGCTGCGGTGACATGATGCGCAGGAACATTGCCAACGGGTAGACCGTGGCATAAGAGAGCGCTGCAGCGCCGCTGGTAGGGTGCAGGCCGTTGGCAAAGGCCAGCGCCGGTGGATCGGTCATTGAACCAGCCAGCATGCCGGAGAGCGTCAGGTAGTTCATCTTACCCACCACCCTCGCCAGAATACCCACGCTGATCAGCGGGATCGAGGTGATTAACGCACCGTAACCGACCCACGCCAGCCCATCGCCATGCAGCAGGGTATCAATAAAGTTCCCACCAGACTTCAGGCCAACCACGGCCAGGAACAGTACGATCCCCAGTTCACGCAGCGCCAGGTTGGCACTGGGCGGCATAAACCAGTACAGCTTGCCGATGCTGCCGATACGCCCCAGGATCAGGGCCACCACCAGCGGACCACCGGCCAGCCCCAACCGCAACGCCGCCGGGAAACCGGGGATAAACAGCGGGATAGATCCTAGCAACACTCCAAGACCAATACCGATAAATACCGGCAGCATCTGCACCTGTTGCAGCTTTTGCTGGGCGTTACCGACAATCGCCGCCACCGCCTCGATAGATTCTGGCCGCCCCACCAGGTTGAGGATATCCCCGAACTGCAGCGTAACATTGCTGCCTGCCACCAGCTCGACGCCAGCACGGTTGAGACGCGAAACTACCACTTCATATTTTTGCTTCAGCTCCAGATCGCGGATTTTTTTCCCCAACACCTTTTCGTTGGTCACGACCGCACGAACCACTTGCAGTGAAGTCCCGCGGGTGGAGAGCGAAACGTCCACCTCCTCGCCAATCACCAGTCGGGCGTTTTCCAACTTTTCGCGCTTGCCGACCAGGTGCAGGAAATCTCCCAGTTCCAGCGTCTCATGCGGGGCGGGTACCATCAGTAAATCGCCGCGCTTGAGGCGCGAGCAGATGATGTCGTCATTGTTGAGCAGCGGCACATTCTTGATGGCCATGCCTTGCAGATTGGGGTTACGTACCGCCACGTTCATGGTCTGCAGCAGTTCGCGGTTACTCCCCAGGCTATCCTCAAACTCCTGCGCTTCCTTATCGATATTGATGCGGAAGAACAGCCGGATCAGCCACATCACCAGCAGAATGCCGCAGATACCGAATGGGTAAGCCATTGCATAGCCCATCCCCATGCGGTTAACCAGCTCCGGATCGGAACCCAGATCGGTGAGTATCTGCTGCCCGGCACCAAGCGCCGGGGTGTTGGTCACCGCGCCGGAGAACACGCCGAGAATGATTGGCAGCGGCACGGCAAACAGCTTATGGACAATCGCCGCCACCACGCCGCCTACCAGCACCAGCAGAATGGCGAAACCATTGAGCTTGAGGCCGGAAACGCGCAGGGACGAGAAGAAACCAGGGCCAACCTGAATACCGATGGTGTACACAAACAGGATCAGACCGAACTCCTGAATAAAGTGCAGCATGTCGCCGTTGAGAGTGATCTGGTAAGTCTGTGCAAAGTGCCCGACGATGATGCCACCGAACAAGACGCCGCCTATCCCTAAACCCACGCCATACACTTTCCAGTTGCCAATCCATAACCCGAGAATAGCCACCAACGCCAACATGCTGACGGTCAGGGCGATATCACTCATACGTCACATCCTTACCCAAAGTTTAACAATCTCTATGCGATTAAATGCCTGCAATTAATAGGGATTCTGACATAAGGTGCGGGGGGGTAATGTGGGGTATGCCACAGAATGCAACGGGGGAGGCCCGAATGGACCTCCCCCGCAAGTTTTTGTTTTTTTTCAGCCGGTTATTTGGCTTCCAGCTCCGGAGTGCTACCGATGCTGATGCGTTGTGGCTGCAAGGCTTCCGGCACGTGGCGTACCAGATCGATGTGCAGCAGGCCGTTTTCAAATTTGGCTTCGGACACCTGCAGGTGCTCTGCCAGAGTAAAGGTCAGGCTGAACTCTTTGCATACCAGCCCCTGATGCAGATACTCCACCTGTTTTTCCGGCGGTGTGGGGTTGCCACGCACGGTCAGGCGCGGGCCTTCCACTTCAATATCCAGTTCGCTTTGTTTGAACCCGGCTAACGCCAGGGAAATGCGATAGTGGTTGTCGTCGCTTTTCTCAATGTTATATGGGGGGAACCCTTGTGGCTCCTGGCCTCCCATTGAGCTGGCCAGTTTGTCAAAACCGATCCATTGACGCAGAAGTGGGGATAAATCGTAGTTACGCATAGTACTCTCCTTCCAAGAAGCGAGGTTCAAATATTGCCCCCTAACGGCAGGCACGGTGATAAAACAAAATTACTTAATTTCGATCCGACGCGGCTTTAACGTTTCCGGCACGATACGTTCCAGATCGATATACAGCAGGCCGTTTTCCAGTTTGGCGCCTCTAATTTGAATATGCTCGGCCAGCTGGAATTTGCGTTCAAAGTTACGCTCGGCAATGCCTTGATATAAATAGGTTCTCTCAGCAGGTTCGTTGGTGTGAGCACCGCGCACAATCAACAGATTGTCTTGCGTGGTGATCTCCAGCTCCTGCTCGGCAAACCCGGCCACCGCGATGGCAATGCGGTAATGATTTTCATCAACCAGCTCAACGTTGTACGGCGGATAGCCACCGTTACCCTGGCTTTGGCCAGCCTCAAGGGCGTTGAACAGGCGATCAAAACCGATCGCGGAACGGTACAGCGGGGAAAGATCAAAGTTGCGCATAAAACAGCCTCCTAAGGCACTTCAGCGAGGTTGATAATGAAGCCTTCCATCATGGACAGGCTATAAGGCTTGAATTCCCTTACGGCGAATTCCTAATTTGGCCTTGTAAAGAAGATGGGGTTTGCTTTCCACATTTCAACTGGTGATGATTAAATAATTGCCAATGGAAACGGCGAAAATTTGTTTATCACATACACTCAAAGTGAGATAGCCGCCACAGTGCGGAATGTTGCGTCTTTCAATGCTTTGGCTGGATGTTATACACCCTATGGATTTCAAGCTGCAGCTAGGCGGCAAGCTTACTCATCCCCAGGAGCTTACTTTTAGTAAGTGACTGGGGTGAGTAAGTGCAGGTAACAACGCTGCAGCTTGAAAGACGACGGGTATAAATCAGCAAATTTCAGGGGATGTATACCCCCTCAGGATGGACGAATGAAACCAATTAAAAAAATGATAGCGACCGGTTGCCTACTGTTGACCACTAACGGTTGCTCCAGCGTAGCCAGCCACACCGGGGCCGACCAGGGTTATTACTCCGGTACGCGCGCCAATGTCGATATGATGAAGAGCGAAGATACCAGTTGGGCCATGATGCCCCTGCTGGCGATCGACCTGCCCCTGTCGGCGGCGATGGACACCATTTTGCTGCCTTACGACTACCTGCGTTCTGGCAGCGATAAAGCGGCAGCCTCACCCAAAGCCCGTATCCAGCATGATGAAGAGCAAAACCTGGCTGCCAGTGGCAATCCAGGCCAGGGCATGGCAACTTCGCCAGCACCGGCCGGGCTGTAGTTAAACCGCCACCACAAAAATCTGGTTAAATCCGGCGACTTCGCGCATAAAGGCCACCTGTTTGCCGTCCGGTGAGAACACCACGGCGTCCCCCAGTGGTGGCTGCGCAGTCCGTTTGGTCAGGCGCTGCATATTGCCGTTGGCGATATCGCACAGCATCACGCTGTTATCACACACCAGCGCAATCTTGCCCCCCTGCGGATGCCAACTGAAGGCCGACTGGATGCTGTGATCCGCTTGTGTCACCTGATTCGCCTCCCCGCCATTTGGGGAAACAGTCCACAGTTGCACTATGCCCCGATCGTCTTGCATCAGGAAGGCGATGGCACTGCCGTCTGGCGAACTCCGCAACCAATGGCGTGGCGTGGTGGCAACCCCAGGATAGTTGCGGTGGCCGGTATAGGTTAACCGCCGTTGTTGAACCCCCAACGGAGGGGCCGGTAAGGTTGTTGCCGTTCCCTGCAAGGGAGCCTCCCCGGCTTTGGCATAGTCGGCATCGTTTTCCGGCAAATCCACCACAAACACTTCCGGCAGCTTTTCCCCCTGCGGCGAGAGGGTATCGCCGATAAACGCCAACGCCCAACGCTGGCGGCTGCCATCAGGTTTGCTGTAGCCTTGCTCACCCACCCAGCCCTCTTCGTAAGCCCGATTGATTTGATCGCTGCCCGGCTGCGGGGTTGGCGTGGTTGCGCTGACCAGTACACAGTAATGGCTACCGTCATATTCACGCGGGTGCTGCTTGGGCGGATTCACCCCTTGCAGCGGCACCGCTACACCAACGTTACGCAAATCCAGTGCCGGATCGAGTTCGTGCATCACATGGTCGTTATAGGTGAAGCTCAGGCGGCTGGCATCTGGGCTAAAGACATGCACGTGGGTGCCACCACGCAGCGCGCCTGGGGTATAGGGGGCGGTAATGTCCAATGCGTCTAGGGTGATCGCCAATTCACGATCCGGCTCGCTGACAATCACGCCACGGCGATGGTGGAAGTCATAATGCCAGAAGCTGTCTGGGTGTTCAGGCCCATGGATAAACGCGTAACGCGCTGGCGCATCCGGGCTCACCGTTACCACGCCAACATGGGCACCATGCTGCGCCCGATAAACCACTTCTACCTGACCGCTGGCAACGTTCACCCGCTCAATGCTCAGCCCGGTAAAGGACGCACCGCTTGGCCGTACGTCATACGCCAGCCATTGGCTGCACGGTGTCCAGACGTTAATGTTGGTGAGCTGATGACCTCGCGGATCAAAAGTCAGCTGTCGTTCCTGATGGCTCATGGCGGCTCCTGTATACCGGCTGGCATAGAACCGCCATAGTACCCGATCGGCTTGGCTGTTTCACACCATCCAGGTTTAAGGCGCTTTTGCTAATCGCAGGTATTCAGCCTTGGCTTTTTGTAACTGGTCGACAAACGCTGGCTCGGCGTGTAAACGTGCCACAATGGCCGCCCCCACCAGGCGCCCGGCGGTAACGTCACTCTGCCAATGATAACCGCAGATCACGCGGCTTTGCCCCATCTCATAGCCCCGCTTGAGGATCTCCCCCTGGCGCACAGGATTGATCTCCGCCAGCACGAGTGCGGTAGCCCAACCGATACTCGTATGGCCGGACGGGTAGGAACCGTTGGTTGATAGCACACTTTCTTCTTCCGGGCGGCAGGTCGCCTGATGATAAAATGCAAAAGGCCGGGTCCGCATATAATGCTCCTTGGCGCTGCGGGTCGCCAAATCACCGGTATCCTCACGCATTTTCGTTACCAGGCGATATAACTCTGGCGTTTTCTTCCGTGTTATTTCCATGCCGAAGGCGCTGAAAAATGCCAGTGGTATGCCATCGCCGTAAATCTGCGCATCATTATAAGCTTGCTTGCCTCTTGGCGTATCCCTCAGCAACTTACCGGCGTCATACTGAGCCTTGTCATTGAGGAAATCGATGCTGTCAACGGCCGGTGGTGGGGGCAATAAGGAGAGGCTATCAATCGACTGTGCTTCCTTAAGATAGTAGAAATCCGGTGTCGTCGTCACGTCTCTGGCGGCAAAGGATAATTGCGTTAAGGCAATATAAGCCAATGATGAAATTATAATTTTTTTCATATTATCTCCTAACGAACTTTATTAGTTGTTTTACAATATAGTGAACAAGCTAAAATGAAACATGAAGTGATAAATAGCTATTTCGTCATTTAAAATACAATAAAAAATACAGATCGCAAAAATAATTTTTATTTATACCATTTGAATTAATGCAATTAATTAACGAGAACATTTATATTAATAAAACATGATCGCACTAGAAATATTCTTTTAGGAGCGACTTAGTTATTTCAGTAAAGAAATAACACCAGCAGGCCGTCAGCCATGAGGCGTTAATACCTGATTTACCAGGCAGCATCTTAAGCCCCCAGAGAAGGGGGCTGGCAGGCATTAAACGTTCAGCACAAACTTCTCAATTGCCAGTGCGACGCCGTCTTCGGTATTGGTGCCGGTCACGTGCTGGGCAATTTCCTTTAATTCTGCAATAGCATTGCCCATCGCCACACCCATCCCAGCATACTCGATCATCGCAATATCATTAGCCTGATCGCCTAACGCCATCACGTTTTCCTGCTTGATGCCCAAATGTTCGGCCAGCATTCTGACGCCCGCCCCCTTATCAACATTCTTATGCAGGATCTCCAGGAAGTAAGGGGCGCTTTTCATAATGGTGTAGCGATCCCAGGCTTCTGCGGGCAAGCGGGCTATCGCGGTGTCCAGCAAGGCAGGCTCATCAATCATCATCACCTTCGGGAAGCGTATGGTGCGATCCATCTCTTCCACGCTGCGGTATTTCAGTGGGATACCGGTCATTTGGGATTCATGGACGGTATATTTGCCAATGTCTTTATTCGGCGTGTAGAGGGTATCGAAATCAAACGCCTGATAATGAACGCCAAGCTCCCGTGCCAACTGCTCAAAATAGAGGTAATCGTCAAAACCGAGCGTTTCTTGCAGCACGCAGGTCCCGTCCGTCGCCTTCAGCACCAGGGCACCGTTATAGGTGATGCAGAAATCGCCCTCACCCTGAATATCCAACTGACGCAGGTAGTCCTGCACGCCAACATAAGGCCGCCCGGTAGCCAGCACCACATGCACGCCTTTAGCGCGCGCGGCGGTCAGCGCCTGTTTTACCGCTGGCGTAATCTGGTGCTGCGGATTGAGCAGCGTGCCGTCCATATCAATTGCAATCAGTTCAATAGCCATTCGAGCGTCTCCCAGTGGTTTTTTCTCATGCTAACGCGTTTCAGCTTGCCTTGTTAGTGCTAAAAACGGCATAAAAAAATCCGCGCGGGCGAACCGGCGCGGATTTTTAATAGCCAAATAAGGCGTTAGATATCGATATTCGCCGCTTTCAGGGCGTTTTCTTCGATAAAGGCACGGCGTGGTTCAACCGCATCGCCCATCAGGGTGGTGAACAGCTGATCTGCCGCAATAGCGTCTTTCACCGCTACGCGCAGCATACGCCGCTGATCGGGATCCATGGTGGTTTCCCACAGCTGGTCCGGGTTCATTTCGCCCAGCCCTTTATAGCGCTGGATCGACAGGCCACGGCGCGACTCTTTCACCAGCCACTCCAACGCCTGTTCGAAGCTGTCTACCGGCTGGCGACGTTCGCCACGTTCGATATAGGCATCTTCTTCCAGCAGGCCGCGCAGTTTTTCGCCCAACGCACAGATCCTGCGGTATTCACCACCGCGGATAAATTCAAAGTCCAGCGGATAGTCAGTATCGACACCATGGGTACGGATACGCAGCACCGGTTCGAACATCTGGCGTTCACGGTTTTCAACCAGCACAGAACTGTAGCTGCTACCGTGCTGCTCGTTATCGTTGAGCAATTTCACCAGCGATTCGATCCAGCTTTCCACCTTGGCACGGTCGCCCAGATCGTCTTCGTTCAAGGTTGGCTGGTAGATCAGGTTGTTCAGCAACGCACGCGGGTAACGGCGTTCCATCCGGCCAATCTGCTTCTGCACGGCGTAATGTTCAGCCACCAGCTTCTCTAACGGCTCACCCGCCAAGGCTGGTGCAGAACCGTTGGTGTGCAGGGTCGCGCCGTCGAGGGCGATGGAGATCTGATACTGATCCATCGCTTCGTCGTCTTTGATGTACTGCTCCTGCTTGCCTTTCTTCACCTTGTACAGCGGCGGCTGGGCAATATACACATGGCCACGCTCGATGATTTCCGGCATCTGACGATAGAAGAAGGTCAACAGCAGCGTACGGATGTGCGAGCCGTCGACGTCGGCATCGGTCATGATAATGATGCTGTGATAACGCAGTTTGTCCGGGTTGTATTCGTCACGGCCAATGCCGCAGCCCAGCGCGGTGATCAGCGTGGCAACTTCCTGTGAGGACAGCATCTTGTCGAAACGAGCTTTCTCAACGTTGAGGATTTTCCCTTTCAGCGGCAAGATCGCCTGGTTCTTACGGTTACGGCCCTGCTTGGCTGAGCCGCCCGCGGAGTCCCCTTCCACCAGGTAGAGTTCGGACAACGCCGGGTCACGTTCCTGACAGTCCGCCAGTTTGCCTGGCAAGCCAGCCAAATCCAGCGCGCCTTTACGGCGGGTCATTTCACGCGCTTTACGCGCCGCTTCACGAGCACGGGCCGCATCGATGATTTTGCCAACCACGATCTTGGCGTCCGCTGGGTTTTCCATCAGGTAATCCACCAGCTTCTCGTTCATCAGCGATTCGACCGCCGTTTTCACTTCCGAAGACACCAGCTTGTCTTTGGTCTGGGAAGAGAATTTAGGATCGGGCACTTTCACCGAAACCACGGCAATCAGACCTTCACGCGCATCGTCACCGGTGGCGCTGATTTTGGACTTCTTGCTGTAGCCTTCTTTATCCATGTAGGTGTTCAGGGTACGGGTCATCGCGGCACGGAAGCCAGCCAGGTGAGTCCCCCCATCACGCTGCGGGATGTTGTTGGTGAAGCAGTAGATGTTTTCCTGGAAACCATCGTTCCACTGCAGCGCTACTTCCACACCGATATCGTCTTTCACGGTTGAGAAGTAGAACACCGTTGGGTGGATCGGCGTTTTGTTCTTGTTCAGGTATTCCACAAACGCACGGATACCGCCTTCGTAATGGAAGTGGTCTTCTCTGTCGTTGCGCTTGTCTTTCAGGCGAATAGAAACGCCCGAGTTGAGGAACGACAGTTCACGCAGGCGCTTGGCCAGGATGTCGTACTCAAACTCGATGTTATTGGTAAAGGTCTGGAAGCTCGGCCAGAAGCGCAGGGTGGTACCGGTCTGATCGGTTTCACCGACGACTTTCAGCGGGGCCTGTGGTTCGCCATGCTTGTAGGTTTGCTCATGGACCTTGCCTTCGCGGCGGATCACCAGCTCCAGCTTTTCTGACAGGGCGTTAACAACCGAAACGCCTACGCCGTGCAGACCGCCGGAAACCTTATAGGAGTTGTCGTCAAACTTACCGCCGGCGTGCAGTACGGTCATGATGACCTGTGCCGCAGACACCCCTTCCTCTTCGTGGATACCGGTTGGGATACCACGGCCATCATCCTGCACCGAGACGGAGTTGTCGGCGTGGATCGTCACCTGGATGTCGCTACAGTGGCCAGCGAGTGCTTCGTCGATAGCGTTGTCCACGACCTCGAATACCATGTGGTGCAGACCGGTGCCGTCATCAGTATCACCGATATACATGCCCGGACGCTTACGTACCGCATCCAGCCCTTTTAATACCTTGATACTTGAGGAGTCATAAGAATTCGACATCAACGTTTCTCGCTCATTTTAGTCCTGTGGTTGAACCTCTATTTTACCTTGTTCCACGCGGAACATCTTGCCCTTTTCACCCATCATGTCGGTTACTTGTTCAGCGCTTACCGCACTGACAAAAACCTGAGCCTGGGTGGCTTTCAGGCGATCGGCCAGCAACCGGCGACGGCCGGTGTCCAGCTCGGAGGCAAAATCATCAATCAGATACAGGCAACGCCGCCCGCTCTGACGGGTGAGAAACTCACCCTGCGCCAAGCGCAATGCGCACATCAGCAGTTTAAGCTGACCGCGCGATAACAAATCCTCTACCGGCGTGCCTTCGGCACGAATGCGGAAGTCCGCTTTATGCGGCCCCACCGCGGTATAGGTTAACGCCCTGTCGCGCTCAAACTGGCGCTCCAGCAGCTCTCCGTAGTCGCTCTCTTTGTCCCAGCCACGCTGGAAAGAGAAACTCAGGGCAAATTCGGGCAAAAACTGCGCGCAGGTCGCGGTGATATCCGCGGCAATTGCGTCGCTGTAAGCTGCCCGCCACTCGCTGATACGCTCGGCCAACGGGATCAGTTCCTGATCCCAGGCGCGGATCTGCGCATAGCGACTGACCTGGCGCAGCGCGGCATTGCGCTGCTTCAGTAACCTTTTCAGGTTGCTCCAGGCGGTGAAAAAACCGGGTTCGTTGTGAAAACACCCCCAGTCCAGGAAGGCACGCCGATACTTCGGCCCGCCATTAAGCAGGGTAAAACCTTCGGGGGTGATCAACTGCATGGGCAGTAGCTGTGCCAGCTCTGCCACCTTATGGCCATCACTGCCATCGATGCGCACTTTGCTGTCACCCTGACGGCTCTTACTCAATCCTACCGATAATTCGCGCCCGCTGCCTTCGATCCGGCCATGCAACACAAACTCCGGCTGATCGTGACGGATCACTCGCCCGGCCTGCAGGCTGCGAAACGCGCGCCCATGACCAAGGGTATAAACCGCCTCCAGTACGCTGGTCTTGCCGCTGCCGTTGGCCCCCACCAGGAAGTTAAACCCCGGCGCAGGCGCCAGATCGGCAGCTTCGATATTGCGGAAATCTTTAATCAGTAAGCGCGTCAGAGCCATACTGTAGTTGTCTTAATCATCTAACAATCCAGGGCGTTATCGTCGCAGGTCATTTGCGTGCGGCCAGCGCACAGCAACCGCAGCGTACTTAAAGTACGTGAGGATTGCGAGCACTGCCCAATCGCAAAGGGGCAAGTAAGATAGCCCGATAGTTTCTACAGTCGCATTGGCATGACGACGTAGGCGGCAGACTTACTGGCACCGTCCTCGATCTGCACGCTGGAGACGGAATCGGTCAGCAGCAGGCGCACATCTTCACACTTGAGCGCGTTCAGCACGTCCAGCACATAGCTGACATTGAAACCAATTTCCATCTCGGTGCCATCATAGCTGACATCGAGGATCTCTTCCGCCTCTTCCTGTTCCGGGTTGTTGGCGGTGATCTTGAGCTGGTTCTGGCTGACGTACAGGCGCACGCCGCGGAACTTTTCGTTCGACAGAATGGCCGCACGGGCAAACGCCTGCTTGAGCAGGTCGCAGCCCGCTTCCAGCGTTTTGTCCGGGTTCTTCGGCAATACGCGGCGATAATCAGGGAAACGGCCGTCAACCAGCTTGGAGGTGAAGATAAAGTCACCGACGTGGGCGCGGATGTTGTTGCTGCCAATCTGCACCCGTAGCGGCGTATCACCACCGTCCAGCAAGCGGACCAGTTCCATCACCCCTTTACGCGGCACGATCACCGAATGGGTAGGCAACTGCTGGCCAATCGGCATCGAACACACCGCCAGGCGGTGGCCGTCGGTGGCCACGGTACGCAGCTCTTCCCCTTCGGTTTCAAACAGCATACCGTTCAGGTAATAGCGCACATCCTGATGAGCCATCGAAAACTGGGTGGCTTCAATCAGGCGCTTTAGCGTCGCCTGCGGCAAGGTGAACTCCACCTCGCTCTGCCAATCATCCAGATTCGGGAAATCTATCGCCGGCAGCGTGGACAGCGAGAAGCGGCTGCGGCCAGAACGCACCAGCATACGGTCGCCTTCGAGGATCACCGTAATCTCCGCCCCTTCCGGCAGGCCACGGCAGATATCAAAGAATTTACGCGCGGGGACGGTCGTCGCGCCCGCTTCATGGGGCTGAGACAGGGCAACGCGGGCCACCATCTCCATCTCCAGATCGGTACCTGTCAGCAACAGGGAACCTTCCGTCACCTGCAGCAGCAGGTTACCCAGAATTGGCAGCGTCGGGCGGCCACCCAGTGGGCTGCTCACCTGTTGCAGCGGTTTTAGCAGATGCTCACGTTCAACGATAAATTTCATATGGGCTATGACGACAATGTTCTGATTAAATTGGAGAAATCTTCTTTGATGTCGTGACTTTCCTCACGCAGCTGCTCGATCTTCCGGCAGGCGTGCAACACCGTAGTATGGTCGCGGCCACCAAACGCATCGCCGATTTCTGGCAGGCTGTGGTTGGTGAGCTCTTTTGCCAATGCCATCGCCATCTGGCGCGGGCGGGCAACCGAGCGCGAACGCCGTTTAGACAGCAGGTCCGCGATTTTGATTTTGTAGTACTCGGCCACCGTCTTCTGGATATTGTCGATGGTGACCAGCTTTTCCTGCAACGCCAGCAGATCCCGCAGCGCTTCACGCACGAAATCGATGGTGATGGCGCGGCCAGTAAAGTTGGCGTTGGCGATCACCCGGTTCAGCGCCCCTTCGAGCTCACGCACGTTGGAACGCAGGCGTTTGGCGATAAAGAACGCCACTTCGCCCGGCAGACGGATATCGTTCTCGTCGGCCTTTTTCATCAGGATCGCTACGCGGGTTTCCAGCTCCGGCGGCTCGATCGCCACCGTCAGGCCCCAGCCGAAGCGGGATTTCAAACGATCTTCCACCCCGTTGATCTCTTTTGGATAGCGATCCGAGGTCAGGATGATCTGTTGATTACCTTCCAACAGCGCGTTAAAGGTATGGAAAAACTCTTCCTGTGAACGCTCTTTGTTGGCAAAGAATTGAATATCATCGATCAGCAACGCATCCACCGAGCGGTAGTAGCGTTTGAATTCTTCAATGGCGTTATTTTGCAGCGCCTTGACCATGTCCTGCACAAAGCGTTCCGAGTGCATATAGACCACTTTGGCATTGGCCTTACGCGCCATGATGCCGTTGCCTACCGCATGCAACAGGTGCGTTTTACCCAGGCCGGTACCGCCATACAGGAACAGTGGGTTATAAGCGCCCCCCGGATTGTCTGCCACCTGCCGCGCCGCAGCACGAGCCAGCTGGTTGGACTTACCCTCAACGAAGTTATCGAAGGTGTGCTTGGGGTTGACGTTGGAACGATAGGACAGCTCAGGCGGCGGTGCCGCGTTGTCCCAGCTTGGGCGGGACGGTGCAGCCGTGCGCACCACCGGGGCTACCGGAGCGCTGTTGACGCTGGCCATCACGGGCTGGCTGAGGGTTTGTGTCAGTGGCTTGCTGCCCACCTCAAAACGCAACAGCGGCGCATCCGTACCGCAGAAATCATTCAACAGGCCATTGATATTGTTTAAGTACTTATCGCGAACCCAATCCAGCACAAAGCGATTGGGCGCATACAGCGCCAGGGTATTGTCACTCAGTTCCGCCTGCAATGGGCGTATCCACATACTAAATTCTGTGGCAGGTAACTCATCCTGCAATCGGGCAAGACACTGCTGCCAAAGCGAAAGTGACACGGCGGACTCCACTCGAACAAGATCAATAAAAAGAAAAGAATCAGGCTACTTTTTTATAACTCATGATTTTTGACACACGCCCGGTATTGGCTGAAAAACCTGTAGGGTATGCGAACCGCCTTTCACGGTTTATGCCCTTAACGATCCGGTTTTGGGATCGCGATCGGAATGACGGATCATAGCGCAATCTGCGCAAGAGATCCTCCCCTTCATCACAGATTAGATCCATTTTATCCACAGCCCGTGAAGAGTGGCCAGTTTTTAATCAGTGCGGGATCGACACCGATGAGATCTGAGCCTGCGGGGCCGGGTTTTAGCGCCTTTCACAGGTTATACCTGGTTATCCACGCGGATCCTTGCAGAAAACACGCAGGATCGTACGGAGATCCTTGTGATTTACCCCCGAGTCCGTATAATCTTCGCCCACGTGTGATACCTGGTTCCTTAATGGTGAGTCATTTAGCCAAGACAGGATTCTGCGGTGACCACGGGCCAACACCGGATTTTACTCCGAATTGGCAGACAACCAGGTAGGCTAGCGCGATGTGAATTGACTCAGGACTGTACAATTATTACAATCCCGCCTCTTTATGTATTGCGATTGAGGCGTCGGTCATCTTCACGCCGAGTAGCCAAACGCATTTGACTTATCAGTATTTCATTTAAGTTTAGGTAGAAATCGCTATGAAACGCACTTTCCAACCGTCCGTACTGAAGCGTAACCGTAGCCACGGTTTCCGTGCTCGTATGGCCACCAAGAATGGTCGTCAAGTTCTGGCCCGCCGTCGTGCGAAAGGCCGTACTCGTCTGACTGTTTCTAAGTAATAAAAGCTAACCCGCTGAGTGGTTAAGCTCGCTTTTCCTAGGGAGTTACGTTTGTTAACTCCCACTCATTTCACTTTCGTCTTCCAGCAGCCACAACGGGCTGGCACGCCGCAAATCACCATCCTCGGCCGCCTGAACCAGCTGGGGCATCCCCGCATCGGTCTTACCGTCGCCAAAAAACACGTCAAACGCGCGCATGAACGCAACCGGATCAAACGCCTAACCCGCGAAAGCTTCCGTTTACGTCAGCACGAGTTACCGGCGATGGATTTTGTGGTGGTGGCCAAAAAAGGGATAGCGGATTTGGATAATCGTGCACTGACGGAAGCTTTGGAAAAATTATGGCGTCGCCACTGTCGCCAGGCTCCCGCATCCTGATCGGGCTGGTTCGGGCGTATCAGCTCGTACTCAGCCCGCTGCTTGGGCCACGTTGTCGCTTCCAGCCGACATGTTCTCATTACGCAATTGAGGCATTACGCAGGTTTGGCATGTTAAAAGGCAGTTGGTTGACATTGAAACGCGTATTAAAATGCCACCCTTTGAACCCAGGTGGCGATGATCCCGTGCCGCCGAAAACCGACGATAACAGAGAACACTAACGATGGATTCGCAACGCAATCTTCTCCTCATCGCTCTGCTGTTCGTGTCTTTCATGATCTGGCAGGCCTGGCAAGTGGACAACGCTCCGCAACCAGTAGCCACCCAGACCACGCAACAGACTGCGAACCCAGCAACCGGTGATGCCGCAAGTTCAGCTGTACCAGGCAGTGGCCAGGGTAAACTGATCACCGTTAACACTGACGTGCTGTCGCTGACCATCAATACCCGTGGTGGCGATATCGAGCAGGCTAAACTGTTGGCCTACCCGGATACCCTGGGTTCATCGACTCCATTTACGCTGCTGGAATCCACCCCGTCATTCGTCTACCAGGCACAAAGCGGCCTGACAGGCAGAGACGGCCCGGATAACCCGGCAAACGGCGAGCGTCCTCTGTTTGAGGCGGCGCAGGATACCTTCACGCTGGCTGATGGCCAGGATGAACTGCGTATTCCGCTGACCTTTACCGGCAAAGACGGTTCGGTCTTCACCAAGACCTTTGTGCTCAAGCGTAACCATTATGCCGTTGGCGTGGACTACTCCATCGTCAACAAAAGCGCGACTCCGCTGGAGCTGACCCTGTTTGGCCAGTTGAAGCAGACCACCGACTTGCCTAAGCATCGTGACACCGGCAGCAACAACTTTGCACTGCACACCTTCCGTGGTGCGGCTTACTCTTCCAGTGAAGACAAATACCAAAAGTATGCGTTCGACAAGGATGAGAATCTGAACGTCACCACCCAAGGCGGCTGGATTGCGATGTTGCAACAGTACTTCGCCACCGCGTGGGTGCCGCAGACTCAGGGCGTCAACACTTTCTATACCTCCAAGCCAGGTACCAACCTGTCTGCCATCGGCTTTAAAGCTGAGCCAGTGATTGTGCAACCAGGCGCTGAGAAGCAACTGAATGCAACCCTGTGGGTTGGCCCGGAGCTGCAAGATCAGATGGCCCAACTGGCACCGCATCTGGATCTGACCGTCGATTACGGCTGGCTGTGGTTCATCTCCCAACCGCTGTTCAAACTGCTGAAGTTCATTCACAGTTTCATCGGCAACTGGGGCTTCTCGATCATCATCATCACCTTCATCGTGCGCGGCATCATGTACCCGCTGACCAAAGCGCAGTACACCTCGATGGCCAAAATGCGCATGCTGCAGCCAAAACTGCAGGCGATGCGTGAACGTATCGGTGATGACAAGCAGCGTATGAGCCAGGAAATGATGGCGCTGTACAAAGCTGAGAAGGTGAACCCGTTAGGGGGTTGCTTGCCACTGGTTATCCAGATGCCAATCTTCCTGGCCTTGTACTACATGCTGATGGGCTCGGTTGAGCTGCGTCATGCGCCATTCATCTGGTGGATCCATGACCTGTCGGCGCAAGACCCGTATTACATCCTGCCAGTGCTGATGGGTGTGACCATGTACTTCATCCAGAAGATGTCACCAACCACCGTGACTGACCCGATGCAGCAGAAAATCATGACCTTTATGCCGGTGATCTTCACAGTGTTCTTCCTGTGGTTCCCGTCTGGTCTGGTGCTGTACTATATCGTCAGTAACCTGGTGACCATCGTCCAGCAGCAGCTGATTTACCGCGGGCTGGAAAAACGTGGTCTGCACAGCCGCGACAAGAAGAAAGTCTAGTATTGAGTTAGGCAACACCCGTAGGGGCTTATGCCCCTACGACATCAGTCACGTTGCCAGTAGAGGCGGTCATTAGACCGCCTTTTTGCATATTGTCAGAGAGATAAACCGCTATGAACACCACCGATACCATCGCTGCTCTTGCTACTCCGCCCGGACGCGGCGGTGTCGGCATCCTGCGCATTTCAGGCCGCGGAGCCAAGGACGTTGCCCTGGCGGTACTCGGTAAACTGCCTAAGCCACGTTATGCCGATTATCTGCCATTCCGTGACACCGAAGGCAGCACGCTGGATCAGGGGATCGCACTGTGGTTCCCCGGCCCCAATTCCTTTACCGGTGAGGATGTGCTGGAACTGCAGGGCCACGGTGGGCCAGTGATCCTCGATCTGCTGCTCAAACGCGTGTTGGCGCTGCCAGACGTGCGGATTGCCCGCCCAGGGGAGTTCTCGGAGCGCGCTTTCCTCAATGACAAGCTGGATCTGGCCCAGGCCGAAGCCATTGCCGATCTGATCGATGCCAGTTCCGAACAGGCAGCCCGTTCAGCCATGAACTCGTTGCAAGGCGCTTTTTCCCTCCGTATCCATCAGCTTGTGGAAGCGCTCACTCACCTGCGCATCTATGTAGAAGCGGCGATCGACTTCCCGGATGAGGAGATCGACTTCCTTTCGGATGGCAAAATCGAAGCCCAACTGAACGGCGTGATGGCCGATCTGGACGGCGTGCGGGCCGAGGCGCGTCAAGGCAGCCTGCTGCGTGAAGGGATGAAGGTAGTGATCGCCGGGCGGCCCAACGCTGGGAAATCCAGCCTGCTCAATGAGCTGGCAGGGCGTGAAGCGGCCATCGTCACCGACATTGCAGGCACCACGCGCGATGTATTGCGCGAACATATTCATATCGATGGCATGCCACTGCACATCATCGATACCGCCGGGCTGCGGGAAGCCAGCGACGAAGTTGAGCGTATCGGCATCGAACGTGCCTGGAACGAGATCGAACAGGCGGATCGCGTGCTGTTTATGGTGGATGGCACCACCACCGCCGCCACCGAACCCGCCGAGATCTGGCCAGAGTTTATGGCACGCCTGCCAAGTACCTTGCCGATCACCGTCGTGCGCAACAAAGCCGACATTACCGGCGAGACATTGGGCCTGAGCGAAGTAAATGGTCACTCACTTATTCGCCTGTCGGCGCGTACCGGTGAGGGGATCGACCTGCTGCGCGAACATCTGAAGCAGAGCATGGGCTTCACCAGCAATATGGAAGGCGGCTTCCTGGCCCGCCGCCGCCACTTGCAAGCACTGGAGCAGGCGGCACAGCATCTGGTGCAGGGTAAAGAACAGTTAGTGAGCGCTTACGCAGGGGAACTGCTGGCCGAAGAACTGCGGTTGGCACAGCAGGCACTGAGCGAAATCACCGGGGATTTTACCTCCGATGACCTGCTCGGGCGCATCTTCTCCAGCTTCTGTATTGGTAAGTAATTGATTTTTATTCTTACTGGTTGCTTTATCTGATGTTGTTTCATGAGAATTTCCCCCCGAGTGTCCCCCGAAGTAAGCGCTCGGGGGACACTCATGAAGATCAGCATCAAAATCCTCGCCGTTTACGGCGGGGGGAGTCACTTAAAAATTACACGCTATGGCAGGTAGTAACAAAGATACACGCTATACCGTGTATCAAAAGTTTAACCCCCTATAGCGTGTAAACTCTAATTTACCTGCTATAGCGTGTAAAATTGATTTACCTGCTTAAGCGTGTAAAGTAGAGCCATCTGGTTAACAGGATATGTGACATGAAGATCACCAATGCCAAGCAGCTCAGCATCTACTTGCGAGATGTCCGCCTCGCAGAAAATCTTTCACAAGAAAAAGTAGCCAGTAGGGTTGGGATCCGTCAAGACACCGTGTCCAACTTTGAACTCCAGCCGGGAACGACCAAATTAGAGACTTTCTTCAAAATCCTGTCTGCGCTGAATCTGGAGCTGGAAGTAAAACCCAGAGGTAGCCAGAGCTGCGAAACCAAAAGTACCGATGGTTGGAAAGAGGAGTGGTAATGGCTGACCTAAATGCCTACATGAATGGTTATAAGGTAGGGATTTTCAGCCGTGAGGGCACTGGCGCCCATATGTTCCAATACGTGGACACTTGGCTTAACCAACCTGGAAGCCGTCCTATATCGCTCTCCATGCCCTTGAGGCGACGGCCTTACAAAGGGGCAGAAGTCTACAACTTCTTCGATAACCTGCTGCCGGACAACCCTGAGATCCGGGACAGGATCCTAACGCGCTACAGTGCTGACTCGACTCAACCCTTCGACCTTTTGGCACGTATCGGTGCTGACACCATTGGTGCCCTGCAACTCTTGCCACAAAATGCAGACCCGGGGGACATTCGCACCATAAACTATAAAGCGCTATCCAACCAAGAACTGGCAAGCATACTTACAGGCTACAAAGCTGGTGCCCCTCTGGGCATGATTGAGGATGTTGAAGATTTCCGAATTTCCCTGGCCGGGGCCCAAGAAAAGACGGCTCTCCTCTATCTCGAAAACCGTTGGTGTTTACCGATCGCAGCCACACCAACCACCCATATCATTAAGCTACCCATCGGAAAAATAGAAAGCCACTCATACAGTATCGACTTGTCAGACAGTGTCGAAAACGAGTATCTCTGCGCTCTACTGGCCAAGGAATTTGGATTATCAGTCCCCCATTGCTTCATTATGCAAGTGGGTGACATAAAAGCCTTAGCAGTGGAACGCTTTGACCGCCGGTATGCCTCAGACGGCAGTTGGATCATGCGACTGCCCCAAGAAGATTTCTGCCAGGTTTTAAATGTTCCCTCGGCACGTAAATACGAAAATCAGGGGGGACCAGGGATAAGCGAGATCATGGAATATCTGCTTGGCTCGGTGACAGCGGAAAAGGATCGCTATAATTTCATGAAGGCACAGGTATTGTTCTGGTTGCTAGCCGCAACCGATGGACATGCAAAGAACTTCTCGGTGTTCATTGAAGCTGATGGGCGTTTTCGTTTAACCCCCTTGTACGACATTCTATCTGTCTACCCGGTGTTTGGTGGCAGAGGCCTTCATCCGAAAGATGCCAAGCTCGCTATGGGCCTAAAAGGAAGCAAGGGAAAGAAGTACGCCATTGAGCAAATATTCCCACGTCACTTCTTCCAAACAGCCAAAACAGTAGGATTTGAGCGCGCCGCCATGGAGGGGATCCTGACGGAAATGGCTGGATCCGTTGATACCGTTATCGAGCGGGTAACACAGCAGTTGCCAGCAGGCTTTCCTCCCGCCATCAGTAACGCTATTTTAAAGGGCCTAAAAGCCCGTTCCGCAAGGCTGACAGTGGGCTGAGATTAGGCAACAGTGTTATTGCTGCTGCACGGTTGGCAGTGGACTATATGGGGATCTGGCACGATAAGAGAAGCGATGGTGATCAACCATCCAAAGTGCTAGTTTCGCTAGCTTTACCCAGCCCTGCCCCGCACCGTACTCCTGCCACTCCGCTGCTTTTTCATTCAACAGAAGAATAATTAAGAAAAAGATCATGCGAATTCTTAATGAAAAATCTTAACGTAATGCTTACTCTAACCCCCCAGTTTTTTTATGAGCCTCGGTCATGGAGTGAACAATGGCTTGTCATTTTATCCGATGGGATGCGGTTGCAGAGCGTTTAGATACTCATCGGCTCCCTGAAGACCTGATCGAAAGAACTGCCCGCTTCTCCGTCAAGCGCCGTCGGCGTTTTTTACAAGGCCGGATCCTGTTGGCCGAAATGATATTTTATTTGTATGGTATCCCGGTACTTCCCCCCATTGCTACGGCACCGACCGGGCGCCCGTGCTTTGCCGATCACCATCTACCTGACTTCAGCCTCGCCTATGCTGGCAATACCGTAGGCGTGCTACTGAGCCTGGAGGGCAAGGTCGGGTTGGATATTGAGGTGATGCGCGCACGGAGCCACAACCTGCTTCATCAATACTCCAGCACCACGGAGAACGCGTGGATTGCGGCGCAGAACGACCGCTTGGAAGCCGAAACCCAGCTGTGGAGCATCCGCCAATGCGTGCTGAAACTGGCCGGCTTAGGTAACAGCGGCCAGGGTTTGCTGAATTTGCACCCTTTTTCCGGCCAATTACGCTGCAATACCCTGCCCAACGTGAACGTCATGAGTGATGCAGGGGAGTATCTCAGCTGGGCCTGCGCCCATCAGCCTGGCTTGGATAGGCTGATCTGCTGGCAATATGACGAAAGCCAGGGCTTACAGAAATGCGACGAAATTTCATCACGTAACCCACCTCCCTCCACACACTTTTTGAAATTGACCAGCCTCGCTTCTGTTACACGTTGAAAGCACCGATTTAACGTCTGTCTTCGGGGGAATATACAAAACAAAACTTTTCTTAACGCATGATTTACTGCTTTGAATTGTAAAAACAGATAAAGACTTAGACTCTGCCTAGGATACATCACCTATTTGCCCTATTATCTGCTGGTTGTTCTAAGCTGAGTCTGTTCATCAGAAAAGGGAGAATCAAAATGTCAGAGCAAGCACTAAAGATCGTCACGCTACTGGGGAGCCTACGTAAAGGCTCTTATAACGCCATAGTTGCACGCGCTTTACCTCAGTTAGCTCCTCAGGGTGTCACTATCGAAGCCCTTCCCTCCATCCGCGATATCCCACTGTACGATGCAGACCACCAGCAAGAAGAGGGTTTCCCGGCCACGGTAGAAGCCATTGCCGAACAAATCCGCCAGGCTGACGGCGTGATCATCGTAACGCCAGAATATAACTACTCCGTGCCAGGTGGCCTGAAAAACGCCATCGATTGGCTGTCCCGTTTGCCTAACCAACCGCTGGCCGGCAAACCGGTGGCGATCCAGACCAGCTCAATGGGGCCGATTGGCGGCGCACGTTGCCAATATCACCTACGCCAGATCCTGGTGTTCCTGGATGCCATGGTGATCAACAAACCTGAGTTTATGGGGGGAGTGATACAGAATAAGGTTGATGAGCAGGCGGGTGAACTGGTAGACCAAGGCACGCGGGATTTCCTGACCGGCCAGTTGTCCGCATTCAGCGACTATATCCGCCGCGTAAAATAAGCGGCCAGGCGGCGCCCAGAGATAACACTGTCGAAGGCGCCGTTTTTCTTCGTTTTCTCATTAATATTATTGAAAAACAAAGTTATAAAATCATGCCTTTTTTTATTTTAGCCATCTTTTTGGCTTTTGCCACCAGTCCATTGTTTGCTGCACCCATGCTCTATCCTGAGGGAGAAGAGCCGCTAGAACTGCCTATCCATAGCCCGCTGAGTAAACCATTACCTCGTTCTTCCTACAATCAAGAGGATAAAAAAGCCGGCGCCACGTCGTTATACCTGACGCTGATGCGTGAAGATGGCCGTAATATCTGGGCCCCCTTTCAACTGGCTGCCTCCTCGGCCGAACAGGGCCAGACCGAGCTAGCCGAACGTTATCTGCAACTTAGCGCCAAGCGAGGGTTGTGGTATTACTACAATCTGCTGGAAGACGACTCGTTCAGCAGTATTCAGCAAAGTGACACCTACCGTTCAATTCTGGCAACCACCAAAGCGCGCTATCAGCAACACGCCGCAAAGTTTGAAGGTAAACCTCACTATGCCGTGCCGAGTGGCGAGCCCCCGGCAGGAGGCTGGCCAACCATCGTCTACCTTCATCCCTACGGGAAAGCCGCCACTATCATCCCAGAGGATCGGTTGCTGTTTGCCGAGGCCGGGGTGGCCTATATTGAGCTAAACGGCACGCAGATGCTGGAGGAAGGGAGCTTTCGCTGGTCTAACTACAGCTCTACCAGTACCCAGAACGCCATTCAACGCACCCTGGAAAACCTGGGCCCCAAGCTGAAGCTTAATCTCCAACAGGTTTACCTGACCGCCCGTGGGCAGGGTGCGCTACACGCGGCTAATCTGATGGCCAATTACCCGCAGTTTTATTCTGGAGCGCTGCTGATTGCCCCGAAGGGCCGCCTCCTCCCGGCGAAGCATTCACTGGCAGAAAACAAACGCATCATGATTGCCTATTACGATCGGCAGAATTTCAACGATCGGGCGCTGGCTCTTGATTTTGCTGACTTGTTCAGAGGCAAAAATGAGGTCGAGATCGCCAATTTTGCCGAGGGGGAAGATAATATCGGTGGCTGGCAGACGCGGTATAACCGGCCTTTACGCTGGGTAATGGGTAGAGAGCAGGATGCCTCACCGGGCGCATAACGTAGGGGTGCAGCATGCTGCGCCCGTTTAACCTTTATCATCGATCTGAAAGGGGCTGAACGCCCCTTTTAATTACCGAAGATGATTAATGCCCGTCAACGAACGCAATTTTCAGCACGAACAGCAGCGCCACTACGATCACGCAGGGGCTGATTTCACGCCAGCGGCCGGTGCCCAGCTTCATGATGCAGTAAGAGATAAAGCCCAGAGCAATCCCTTCGGTGATCGAGAAGCTGAAAGGCATCATGGCGGCGGTCACAAAGGCCGGAACCGCTTCGGTCATATCTTCCCACTTCACCCGCGCCAGGCTGGAGGTCATCAGCACCCCCACATAAATCAGCGCGCCCGCAGCAGCATAGGTTGGCACCATTCCCGCCAGCGGTGACAGGAAAATCACCAGCAGGAAGAGAATGCCTACCACCACGGCGGTCAGGCCAGTACGCCCACCAACGGCCACCCCAGAGGAGCTTTCAATATAGGCGGTGACCGAAGAGGTACCCGCAAAAGCACCGGCGACCGAGGTGATGCTGTCCACGTACAGCGCCTGCTTCATACGCGGGAACTTGCCGCTTTCATCCGTCAGGCCAGCCTTGTCGGTCACTCCGATCAGCGTCCCCGAGGAGTCAAACAGGTTAACCAGCATAAAGGAGAAGATCACACCTGCCAGGCCAATATTCAGCGCCCCGGCGATATCCACCTGGCCGACCACGGAGGTGACGTCCGGCGGTAGGGAAAATACGCCGCCATACTTCACGTCGCCCAACGCCCAGCCGATCAGCGTAGTCACCACAATGGAAACCAGTACCGCCGCATGGATATTACGCGAAGCCAGCACCGCGATAATAAAGAAGCCCAAGGCTCCCAGCAGTACGCTGTGGGAGGTCAGATTGCCTACCGCTACCAACGTATCCGGGTTGGCAACCACGATACCGGCGTTTTTCAGCCCCATCATGGCGATAAATAGGCCGATACCGCTGGTGATGCCCACCCGCAGGCTCAGCGGGATATTGGCAATCATCCAATAGCGGATACGGAAAATGGTCAGCAACAGGAAACCGATTGCGCCCCAGAAAATAGCGCCCATACCGACCTGCCATGAAATACCCATCGCGCCGACCACCACAAACGCGAAGAATGCGTTGAGGCCCATCGCCGGAGCCAGCGCCACCGGCAGGTTAGCCAGCAAGCCCATCAGGATACTGCCCAACGCGGCAACCAGGCAGGTAGTGACGAACACCGCCTGAGTGTCCATGCCCGCCGCGCCCAGGATCTGCGGGTTCACAAACACGATATACACCATGGTTAAAAAGGTGGTGATGCCGGCAATCGTTTCCGTACGTACCGTGGTGCCGTGCTGCTTGAGTTTAAACACGCGCTCAAGCAAGCCCTGATTGGCATCAAGGCTGAGGTCTTGTTTGCTCATTATAGAATTCCGAAGAGGGATTAGGACTGTCGCTGGCTATCCTATAACAAAAAGTCCGGGTTTTGACCTCGCTCACAGGTTTTTTTCGCCATCTTTACGGCTAAAACGGCCAACAAGTTGTATTTATTGAGATTGATTGCCAAAGAGGGACAACCCGCTGCGATCCGGTTAAAGTAACAGCAGTCATGACTTAACCGAGGGCGCTTACCCCAATGAATCAGGTTGAATGTGTTTTATTTGATTGCGATGGCACACTGGTAGACAGCGAAGTGCTGTGCAGCAAGGCCTATGTGCATATGTTTGCCCACTACGGCATCGAGCTGGCGCTGGAAGAGGTCTTTAAAAAGTATAAAGGGATCAAGCTCTACGAGATCATTGAATTGGTTAACGCCGAGCACGGGGTCAATTTACCCGCCAGCGATCTGGAGCCGATTTTTCGCCAGGAAGTGGCCCGTCTGTTTGATGCCGAGCTCCAGCCGATTGCCGGTGCACGGGAGTTGCTGGCACAAATGAATGCCCCGATGTGCACCGTTTCTAACGGCCCGGTGAGCAAAATGCAGCATTCGCTGGGGTTAACCGACATGCTGTCCTATTTTGATGACCGGTTGTTCAGCGGCTACGATATTCAACGCTGGAAACCCGATCCGGCCATCGTATTCCATGCCGCCCAACAGATGCAGGTGCCCGTAGAGCGCTGTATTCTGGTGGATGATTCCGTTGCCGGTGCCCAGGCTGGGATCGCGGCTGGCATCCCGGTGTTCTACTTCTGCGCCGATCCTCATAATCAACCTATCGATCACCCATTGGTGACAACGTTTGACGATCTGGCACAGCTGCCTGCGCTGTGGCAGCAACGGGGCTGGCAGCTTACCCGTTAAACCACCTTGATATTCAGCGGGGAGAATACCCCGCTGAACTTTAGCGATTAACGATAAGATCCCAGCGGGACTTCGGCGTCAGGCTCATGGGTAATTCTGTTACGTAAGTCTCGACGAACTATCTCAATCACCCAAAACCAAAATATATGCCCCAAAATTTCAGAAAGGTACTCATCAAATGGCAGCATTGAAAGTGGGGGAGTCAAACCAAGCAGAGGGAAACTAATGCCATGCACGGCAACGGTGGCAATGATACCCGCCAACACCCCCTGCCAAAGTTTGATCTTTGGAAAAACTTCGGCAACCAAGCAGTAACCGATAGCAAAGACCAGCGAAAATAGGACGTGCGTAACCATAACCGGATTAATAATATGCTCAGAAAAGGTATATACCGTACCGGTTGGATCTATCCCAAGATAATCTCTTAAAAAAAGATAAGGCGGGTTAAATTCAGCCCGACCATCACTCAGGGTTCTTGGCGGTAGCGGAACCTCTGCCCCCCACTTGACAAAAGCAGAGAGGATCCCGCCAATAATGCCAACAAACAAGGCAACGCCATACCGCCGCCGACTTGGTTCCGTTCTAATAAATAACGCACTAATTTTCATAATGATAACCATCCAATGGAAATATATAAATCACTCTTATTTATACTCTAAATCACTCGAGCTGCATGACAAAAACGCAATACATTGATCACAATCATAAATTTAACGTAAAGCGATAAGAAATCATTAGTAACCATAAGACATCAAGCCCCCACACCATGCTAATTAATTAGCCAGGGTATAGATAGGGGCAACCATTCCTACTGTAACCTGGTTAACTAGCCGGTAGCGGCGGGCGATTACGCCACCAGCGCCAGCTGCGGTTTAGCGCTTTGGTCTGCGGGCTAAGGCGTTTGTTCAGCCCGTTCGCCAGCACGTCCAGCGTGAGGCAGAAGATGAAATAAACCAGTGCCACAAACAGGAACACCTCCATCGGGTAAACCATACTGCGGTTATTGACCTGAGTAGCCAGGAAGGTCAGCTCACCCACGCCGACGATGTACGCCAGCGAAGTGTCTTTAATCAGCGAGATCCACTGGTTGATAAACGAAGGCACCATCATGCGCAGCGCCTGCGGCAAGACGATCATCAGCAGCACCTGCCAACGGTTTAAACCGAGCGATAGCCCCGCCTGCCACTGCCCTGCACCGATAGCCACGATGCCCGCTTTTACCGCATGGGCCAGATAGGCCGAGGCGATCAGCGCCAGCGCGCACACCACGGTGGTAATTTCCGGGATATCGACGCCAAACACGATTGGCAGCAGGAAGTAAGTCCAGAAAATCAACATGATCACCGGGATGGCGCGGAAAAAACCGAGCACCATCGCCAATAACCCAGCCAGCACCCCACGCGACATCGCCAGCGCGACACCCAGCAGCGTACCCAGAATTGCCGACGCCAGCCCGGCCATCAGGCTGATCGCCAACGTCAACGCAGCACCGCCCAAAGGCCCATCCGGGAAGGTGCCCCACAGCAGGTAACCCAGGTTTTCCTGGATAACGGTAAAGTCCATCTTAGTGCCCCCCCAGCGGTTTACGCTGTTGACGCCACATGCCCCAGCCTTCCAGCAGGGCAATGATGGCGATATACAACACCGTTGCCACACCAAACGCCTGGAAGGTCCGCAAGGTTTCGGTTTCCACCTGGCGCGAAGCGTAAGACAGCTCAGCCAGGCCGATCGCCATGGTCAGCGATGAGTTTTTAATCACGTTCATGTACTGCCCCAGCAGCGGTGGGAAAGCGATTTTCAGCGCCTGCGGCAACACCACATAACGCATCGATTGCCAGCCGGTCAGCCCTAGCGCGTAGGCTGCATACTTTTGCCCACTGGCGACGCCACGGATACCGGAGCGGATCTCTTCAGCAATAAACGCGGTGGAATAAAGCGTCAGGCCGAAGAAGCCCGCCAGGAATTCAAAAGAGGGCCAGTCGAGAAAGCCTAACTGATGGGGGGTATTCAGCCATTGCATGGCGAAGGAGGGCAGGATTTGCCCGGCGGCGAAATACCAGAAGAACAGTTGCACCAGCAAAGGAGTATTGCGAAACAGCGCGCTGTAGGCCACCGCCAGCCAGCTTAACGGGCGCAGGCTGCTGTCCCGCATCGCCGCCAGGCCAAAACCCAGCAGCGTTGCCGCCAGCCCGGCACAGGCCGACAGCCATAGGGTCATCAAGAAGCCATTCCATAGCCAGCTCAGATACTGCGGCGCCAACAGCCAGTCTGAGAGTTGTTGCAGATTCATGCGAGGTACTTCCCCTCACCCCAACCCTCTCCGTCACGGTTCAAAACCGGGAAGAGGGAGAAGGGAGATTAGGCTTTAGGTTGCTGATCCAACGGGCCGATCTTGAAATCGCCACGCGGTTGGGCGGTTTTGGTTTCCGGGCCGAACCAGCGATCGTAAATCTTCACCGCATCGCCGTCTTTTTCCAGTTTGATCAAGGTATCGTTAACGGTAGCCGTGAGGCGATCTTCGCCTTTCGGGATACCAACGCCCTGATATTCTTTGGTGATGCTGAACGGAGAGATTTCAAAGTCGGCTTTTTGCGCGGCGGGCAGGTTGCCCAGCAGGCCAACCAGCTTGGCATCATCCTGGGTGATGGCCTGAACGTTACCATTACGCAGGGCGACAAACGCCAATGGGGTATCGTCGTAAGAGATCACCTTGGCCGTTGGGTAGTGCTCACGCAGGGTAATTTCCTGCACCGTGCCTTTATCCGCGCCGATGCGCAGTTTTTTGATATCTTCCGGGGTTTTCAGCACGCCCTTATGGGCAATGAATTTCTGGCCGGTAGCAAAATACGGCACGCTGAAATTCACCTCTTTGGCACGCTCATCGGTGATGGTGAAGTTGGCCGCGATCAAATCAACCTTTTTGGACACCAGCAAAGGAATACGGTTAGCCGGGTTGGTGGCGCGCAGTTCAACCTTGACGCCCAGCGCCTTACCGATGGCTTCGGCCACGTCCACGTCATAACCCACCAGTTTTTTGCTCTGCGGATCGACATAACCAAACGGTGGGTTGCTATCGAATACCGCAATACGCACCACGCCAGCTTTTTGAATATCATCGAGTTTATCGGCATGTGCCACACCGGTGGCAAGGCTGGTCAGGCTGGCTAACAGAGATAAGGCTAAGACGCGCTGTTTCATGAAAGGCTCCCAAGTGATTGATGTCCCGCTGGCTGATAAGCTAGCAAGCCTCACTTAGGTCAGGAAATAATATTAAACGCTATAGTTATAACCTTTTTAACTTTACGGTTTTTAAATGGCATAAAGGCGCTGTATTCAGCGCCCTCTGGGATAAATCACTGGTTGAATTACGCTTTTTTCTCGTCTTTACCGTCTGACAACAGCTTGTCCAGCGCATCGCCACCGATATGGCGGAAATCCTGGCCTTTGACGAAGTAGAAGATAAATTCGCAAATATTCTGGCAGCGATCGCCGATACGCTCGATAGAGCGGGCACAGAACAGCGCCGTCAGCACGCTCGGAATGGTGCGCGTATCTTCCATCATATAGGTCATCAACTGACGCACGATGCCTTCATATTCCTGATCGACCTTCTTGTCTTCACGGTAAATCCGGATCGCTTCATCCAGATCCATACGCGCAAAGGCATCCAACACGTCGTGCAGCATCTGCACGGTGTGGCGGCCCAGTGACTCCAGGCTGACCAGCAATGGCTGATGCTGGTGCGAGAATTTCTCCAGAGCGGTGCGACAGATCTTGTCCGCTACGTCGCCGATGCGTTCCAGCTCGGAAATGGTCTTGATGATCGCCATCACCAGGCGCAGGTCGCTGGCGGTCGGCTGGCGTTTGGCAATGATGCGCACGCAGGCCTCGTCGATCGCCACTTCCATCATATTGACCTTGGCATCACCCTCGATCACCCGTTTGGCCAGTTCACCGTCCTGGTTATGCATCGCGGTAATGGCGTCGGTCAGCTGTTGCTCCACCAGCCCGCCCATGGTCAGCACCTGGGTGCGGATGTGCTCGAGTTCAGCGTTGAACTGGCCGGAAATGTGTTTGTTTAAATTCAGGTTATCCATGATGCATCCTAATCAACCATAGCGGCCAGTAATGTAGTCTTCGGTCTGCTTTTTCTGTGGCGCGGTAAACAGAGTGTCAGTATCGCTGAACTCGATCAACTCACCCAGATACATAAATGCGGTGGAGTCGGAACAACGCGCCGCCTGCTGCATATTGTGGGTCACGATCACCACGGTGTAGTCAGACTTCAGCTCGCTGATCAGCTCTTCAATCTTGCCGGTGGAAATCGGATCCAGCGCCGAGCAAGGCTCATCCAGCAACAGCACTTCCGGGCGAATGGCAATGCCGCGCGCAATGCACAAGCGTTGCTGCTGGCCACCGGACAGGCTGTAACCGCTTTGGTGCAGCTTGTCCTTGGTCTCGTTCCACAGTGCCGCCTTGGTCAGCGCCCATTGGACACGCTCGTCCATATCGGCACGGGACAATTTCTCGAACAGGCGCACGCCGAAGGCAATGTTGTCGTAAATCGACATCGGGAACGGCGTTGGCTTTTGGAACACCATGCCCACCTTGGCACGCAGCAGCGCGATGTCCTGGTTATCCGTCAGGATATTTTGCCCATCCAGCAGGATATCGCCTTCGGCACGCTGCTCGGGGTAGAGCTGGTACATCTTGTTGAAGGTCCGCAGCAGCGTCGATTTACCGCAGCCAGACGGGCCAATAAACGCGGTCACCTTGTTCTTGGCGATATCCAGCGTGATGTTTTTCAGCGCATGGAATTTGCCGTAGTAAAAGTTCAGATCGCGTACCTGAATTTTGCTGCTGGAAGTAGAGTCAACCATACTCATCAAGACTTCTCTCTTTTCACGGTATCGCCTGAGCGGCACCTAAATTTTTATGAATGCTTTTTCTTGGCGAAAATCACACGCGCCAGGATATTCAGTAACAGTACGCACAGGGTGATCAACAACACCCCGGCCCAGGCCAGCTGTTGCCATTCGGCAAACGGGCTCATGGCAAATTTGAAAATGGTGACCGGCAGGTTGGCGATCGGCTGCATCAGGTCGGTGCTCCAGAACTGATTCGACAGCGAGGTAAACAGCAACGGGGCGGTTTCCCCGGCGATACGCGCAATCGCCAGCAGCACGCCGGTGATAATGCCGGAGACCGACGCCTTCAGCGTAATGGCGGAAATCATGCGCCACTTCGGTGTCCCCAACGCATAGGCCGCTTCACGCAGCGTGTCCGGTACCAGCTTGAGCATGTTTTCGGTGGTGCGGATCACGATCGGGATCTGCAACAGGGCCAGTGCAATAATCCCGGCCCAACCGGAGAAGTGTTCCATCTTCGCTACCACCACGGTGTACACGAACAGGCCCACGACGATCGACGGTGCGGATAACAGAATATCGTTGATAAAGCGGATCACTTCCGCCAGCCAGGATTTACGGCCGTATTCCGCCAGATAGATCCCCGCCATGATCCCCAGTGGGGTGCCGAAGATGGTCGCCCACAGGATCAACAAGCCGCTACCGGCGATGGCGTTAGCCAGACCACCACCCGCGGTATTCGGCGGCGGCGTCATTTCGGTAAACAGTGCCAGCGACATGCCGTCGATGCCCTTGGTGATGGTCGAGAACAGTATCCACACCAGCCAGAACAGGCCAAAGACCATAGTCGCCATCGACAGGAACAGCGCCAGACGGTTTTTCTGCCGACGCCAGGCCTGCATTTTACGGCGGCTTTCCGCCAGTGCTACCGGGTTTTGCATATCCATCGTTGCCATGTTAGCGGCCCTCACGCTTGGCCAGGCGCATCACCATCAACTTCGACAGCGCCAGGACGATAAAGGTGATCACAAACAGGATCAGCCCAAGCTGCATCAACGCAGAGGTATGTAGCCCGGATTCCGCTTCGGCGAATTCGTTAGCCAGCGCCGAGGTGATGCTGTTGCCCGGCATAAACAGCGAGAAGCTGTCGAGCTGGTAGGTGTTACCGATAATAAAGGTCACCGCCATGGTTTCCCCCAGGGCGCGCCCCAGGCCAAGCATCACACCGCCGATCACGCCGTTTTTGGTGAACGGCAGCACGATGCGCCAGATCACTTCCCAGGTAGTGCAGCCGATACCATAGGCCGATTCTTTCATCATCACCGGGGTTTGTTCGAACACATCGCGCATTACCGCCGCAATGTAAGGAATAATCATGATGGCCAGGATCACCCCGGCAGCCAGGATACCGATACCAAATGCCGGGCCGGAGAACAGCTCGCCGACGATCGGGATCCCGGATAACACTTCCCCCACGGGGGTCTGGAAATATTGGGCGAACAACGGGGCAAATACGAACAGGCCCCACATGCCGTAAACGATGCTCGGGATCGCCGCTAACAGCTCTATCGCGATCCCCAATGGGCGCTTGAGCCAGTTAGGGGCCAACTCGGTCAGGAACAGGGCAATACCAAAACTGACCGGCACGGCGATAATCAATGCAATCACCGAGGTGACGACCGTGCCGTAGATCGGTACCAGCGCACCAAACTGTTCGGCTGGCGCATCCCACTCCTTGGTCCACAGGAAGGCAAAACCAAACTTCTGCATGCTCGGCCAGGAGGCGATAATCAGCGAAACGATGATGCCACCCAGCAACAATAGGGTAATCAGCGCCGCCAGTCTGACCAGCGCGCTGAAGATGATGTCACCGTTTTTACCCGGTGCTTTCATGGTCGGCTTGTACTCAGCCATAGATTACTCTTCTGTTTAAAGCTTGAAGGGCCCGGAGTGCCGGGCCCCGACAGTCAGGTTGAGGCGCGGTCTGCCGCACCCCCTGCGTTGTTAGAACAAGGCCTTACCGGAGCTGTCTTTGATGTTGGTCTTCCAGGCAGCACGGATTTGCTCAACCACTTCGGCAGGCAAGGCGGCATAATCCAGATCGCTGGCCTGTGCGGCACCGGTCTTGTAAGCCCAGTCAAAGAACTTCAGCACTTCTGCGCCCTGCTCAGGCTTCTTCTGCTCTTTGTGCACCAGGATGAAGGTGGTGGAGGTGATTGGCCAGACGTTGTCGCCTTTCTGGTTGGTCAGGTCCTGCGCGAAGGTTTTGCTCCAATCCACACCTTTGGCTGCGGCGCTGAAGCTCTCTTCGGTTGGGCTAACCGCTTTGCCATCGGCAGACACTAATTTAGTGTAGGCCAGGTTGTTCTGCTTGGCGTAAGCGTATTCAACATAGCCGATAGAGCCTGGCAGACGCTGAACGAACGCGGCGATGCCGTCATTGCCCTTGCCACCCAGGCCGGTTGGCCAGTTAACGGTTGAGCCTGCACCAATTTTCTCTTTCCACTGCGCGTTAGCCTTGGCCAGATAGCTGGTGAAGACGAAAGAAGTCCCGGAACCATCAGCACGACGTACCACGGCGATAGCCTGATCCGGCAGCTTGACGCCCGGGTTCAGTTTAACGATCGCCGGGTCATTCCATTTTTTGATGTTGCCCAGGTAGATATCACCCAGGGTTTGACCATCCAGAGTCAGCTCACCGGATTTGATGCCCGGAATATTCACCGCCAGTACCACGCCACCGATCACGGTAGGGAACTGGAACAGGCCGTCCGCAGCCAGTTTTTCATCGGACAGCGGGGCATCAGAAGCACCAAAGTCAACGGTGTTGGCGATGATTTGCTTCACACCACCAGAGGAACCGATCCCCTGATAGTTAACCTTGTTGCCGGTTTCTTTCTGATAAGAATCTGCCCACTTGGCATACACCGGAGCGGGGAATGTCGCACCTGCACCGGTCAGGCTAGCAGCAGCGAAGGCGGACACAGAGGCCAAAGAGAAAGTCGCTGCCACAATACTGGCGACGGTGGTACGCATCAGTTTCATAATCCCTCCTAATGGGATATTCAAAATCGACCTTGGGTCGTTTTCATCAGAGTAAGTATTGCTGCAGGAGGGAAAATAGGACAGTTTGGTGACAGTTAAATGTACGAAATATGACAGTTATATTACAGCGGAGAGTGATTGATATTTAGTTGATTAAAATCAGTGAGATGATGTCAGTTTTAGACAAAAAACAATCTACAAAAATCTGCCTGTTGCTGCACTATCTCTCTGAATATGAGCGGTTTTCGCTCTTTTTTACACGCTTGTCATATTGCCAATCGCTGGCGCACTATCCCCAAGTTGCAGGCCACTATCTTGGTAACGTTCATAACTGATAGCGCTTCAATAACGGCTGATAGACCTTGAGGGAAAGCCAGGAAATCAGCGCCCACACGCCACGCTGATAAACGTTCAGGTGCCGGACATAAACCATGCTGTATTCAATCACCGGTTGGCAACCGCGAACCCGCTTAAAATCTGGCGCGCCAGAACTCAAATTGAGGAACAGCTTATGTTCCATAGCGTAGCGTAACGCAAAGGCGATCAAACGACGATATAAGGCCAATGATGCGGGTAATTCCGTCCGATAGCCGACGATCGGCACCGTTACCGTCTGTTCCAACTGAACCATTCCCAACACCCCCACCATTTGCTGCTGGTGGAACAAGCCGTACAGTTGCAACACACCAAGCTGCGAGGCCTGAGATAAATAACCGGCGGTGAACTGCACATTCTGGCGACTGTATTTTTCCAGGTAGAGCTGGTTATAGAGGCGTTCGGCACACTGCATCTGCTCGGGATCATCGGCAGACAGCCGTTTGAACTCCCACCCCACCTGATGCAGCAGTTTGTCATCCCGACGCGCATTGATTTTACCCCACCAGCGAATAGGATCGTCCAGGCAATAAACCTGACGGCTGACGATAGGCAGCCAACCTTGCTGGGAGAGTTGCGCCAACAGCTCGGGGGTCTGCTGCCCATTGAGCGAACGGACCATCAAAGCATGCTGGGGATAGCGCTGTAATGCCTGTTGCCGCAATGCGTCGGTATCCAGGGTTTGCCAGTGGCTGCTGGTCATATTGGTGGAAAGACACTGATTATTAAGCACCTGGAGCCGATCGACACGTGCCTGCACTAAGGGCCATTTCAGCAACAGCGTCAGCCCGTTGCACAGCGCCCGCAACGCACCGTTATCGATTTTGATAATTTCATCCCGCGCGTAATCAACGATCAGCGCCAGCGGGGAAACCACATAGCAATTACCGGGCACGTAATCATTGACCGTCGCCGGTATCCAGAAGCCATCCTGTTGATACTCGGTCATCGACGTCTGGAGATTGGCGATCATGCCTGGCTGTTGCAACAGGGTCACTTGCAGGCGCTGCCACTGATTAACCTGCTCCATGCTAACCGTCCCACTCGATGTCGAAGGTGCTGGCATCGGTGAGGGGCCGCCGATAGCGCAAGCTGCGGTACCCCATTTCCAACAACGCGCACCACTGTGCTCCGGCACTTATCGGCCAACGGGGATCGTTGAGCAGATTAGGCGCTTGGCGAAAATCCTGCCATAGCGTCGCCAACTGCTTATCGCGCCAAGCCTGCCAGGCAAAAAATAACAGTACGATCACGCCCACATGTCCTGCCTTGGGCGGCGCTGGCAGATATTGCAATTGCCCATCGGCAGCGATGGACATCTGAGCCCCCAGCAAATGCAGGCCGCTGGTGGCCCTGGGATTACACTCAATTACAAAAATCACCCCGTCCTGTTCGATAAAATCGAACGCCACCTGGCCAACAAAGCCGGTTTTTTCCCCAAACTGACGGACAAAATCGTCCAGCCGCCGATCCTGATAGGGAACAAAGTAGCTGCCTGCAGCCTGATTGAAGCAGTATTTGGGTTGATAAGCCTGATGCACGATTAGCCTGCCGTGCTCAAAAACGGCATAGTTGCACAACGCCACGCCGTCTAATTTCTGCTGCTGCACCCAGGGGATATGCTCGTTGAGCTGTCGATCGTTCAATACACCAGGTTTCGGCGTGCGGATCACTTGGCGACCAAAGCGTGAATAAACCGGTTTCAAAATGGTCAGGGGATCGTCGGCAATTTGCGAGCAGGAGGTCAGTAATCGGGTCTCAGGAGTCCGCACCTCACCCAATCCCGTTAACAGGCTCAGGCTTTGGTACTTATGATGCAGTTCAAATAGCAACCGCCGTTCAGGTATCAGCCACTCGGTCGGCCCGATATACGCAGCAAACGCCTGGGAGAGGTAGAAGATCTCTTCACAGGTGGGGATAAGCAGCCCAATGTCATGTTGATCGAGATAACCTTGCAGTTGCTGTTGATAACCGGCAAGATCCTGGCGCGGGGAGGGAAGCCGTAGATAACCTTCAATCCCTTGTAAAAAGCGGCCCAGCGGCCACTTCAGGCTATCCGCCAACCAGACGCGGTGCCCGCTGCGTAACGCAATACGCGCCCACTCTATCGCCACCGGAGCCCGTGCCCCTGTAATCAAAATATTCATTATCTACGCATTCCCTTCCCTGTAGCATCACCCGCCAATCATAGCGTTAATGGTAAAACCGGGGCTAAAAAAATACCGTGTTGAGTAACCCAACACGGTATTCATAGCAGGAAGGTTAACGATTATTCCACGGTAACGGACTTCGCCAGGTTACGTGGCTGATCCACATCGGTGCCTTTGATCAGGGCAACGTAGTAAGACAGCAACTGCAACGGCACGGTGTAGAAGATCGGTGCGACGATATCCTCCACGTGCGGCAGTGGGATGATGGTCATCCCTTCGCTGCTGACGAAGCCGGCATCCTGATCGGCGAACACATACAGCTGACCACCACGGGCACGCACCTCTTCGATATTGGATTTAAGCTTCTCCAACAGCTCGTTGTTAGGCGCAACCACGATCACCGGCATGTCGGCATCGATCAACGCCAGCGGGCCGTGCTTAAGCTCACCGGCTGCGTACGCCTCTGCGTGGATATAGGAAATCTCTTTGAGCTTCAGCGCCCCTTCCATAGCGATCGGGTATTGATCGCCACGGCCAAGGAACAGTGCGTGATGCTTGTCAGAGAAACCTTCCGCCAGCGCTTCGATGCTCTTATCCAGTGACAGCATCTGCTCGATACGCGCAGGCAGGGCTTGCAGACCATGCACAATGTCATGCTCTACGCTTTCCGCCATCCCTTTCAGCCGGCCAAGACGCGCCACCAGCATCAACAGCACAGCAAGCTGTGTGGTAAAGGCTTTTGTGGAGGCAACGCCGATTTCGGTACCGGCCTTGGTCATCAGCGCCAGATCGGATTCACGCACCAGCGAAGAACCCGCCACGTTGCACACGGCCAGAGAACCTAAGTACCCTAGCTCTTTGGACAAGCGCAGTGCTGCCAGCGTATCGGCGGTCTCACCAGATTGAGACAGGGTGATGATCAGGCTGCCTGGACGTACCGCTGACTTGCGATAACGGAATTCGGAGGCAATCTCTACGTCACAAGGCACACCGGCCAGCGACTCGAACCAGTAACGAGCCACCATCCCCGAGTGGTAAGAAGTCCCACAGGCGATGATCTGCACGTGCTGCACTTTTGACAGCAGTTCGTCAGCGTGCGGGCCAAGCTCACTCAGGTCGATCTTGCCATGGCTGAAACGCCCCTCAAGGGTGTTTTTCAGCGCCATTGGCTGCTCAAAAATCTCTTTTTGCATGTAATGACGGTATGCGCCTTTGTCACCGGCGTCGTATTGCACCTGAGATTCGATCTCTGGGCGCTCAATCGCATTACCCTGCTTGTCAAAAATGCTGACGGTGCGGCGGGTCACTTCTACCACATCGCCTTCTTCCAGGAAGATAAAGCGGCGGGTTACCGGCAGCAGAGCCAGTTGGTCGGAAGCAATGAAGTTCTCGCCCACGCCACGGCCAATCACCAGCGGGCTACCTGAACGGGCAGCCACCAATACGCTCGGATCGCGGCTGTCCATCACCACGGTGCCATAAGCGCCACGCAGTTGCGGGATCACACGCTGAACCACTTCCAGCAGCGTACCGCCCTGTTTCTGTTCCCAATGCACCAGGTGAGCAATCACCTCGGTATCGGTTTCAGAACTGAAGTGATAACCACGCGCAATCAGCTGTTCGCGCAGCGGCTCGTAGTTTTCGATAATGCCGTTATGCACTACCGCGATGTAATCTGAAACATGAGGATGCGCGTTCGCCTCTGAAGGTTCACCGTGCGTCGCCCAACGGGTATGGGCAATCCCGGTACCACCATGCAGATCCTGTTGCTCTGCCGCTTCAGCCAGTTTTTGTACCTTGCCGACACGACGTAAACGGCTGACGTTACCTTCGTTATCCACCACGGCAAGACCCGCTGAGTCATAGCCCCGGTATTCCAGGCGACGTAAACCTTCCAGCAGGATCTCGGCGATATCACGTTGCGCTACTGCACCTACAATTCCACACATCTGTTGTATTCCTAATTAAACGCCTTGCGGGCGCTTTCGATGTCTCGACCTGATTTTTGCCGGTTTTACCGTGCTTCCCCGAGCCTGTAGAGAATGGGGATTATTATGTTTTGCTCTGTACTCTTTAGTGAAAGTACAGAGCAAAACACTAGTTAAAACGGGCGCAGCATGCAGCGCCCCTACGCAGGACCACAGATTAATTTCTGAACCCGCCCACAACACCGAAATAGCTCCCTCTCCCTGTGGGAGAGGGTTGGGGTGAGGGGACCTACTTCTTCTTGGTTGGACGCTGCCAGCCTTGAATGTGCACCTGCTTGACCCGGCTCAACACCAGCTCATTATCCGCAATATCACGGGTCACCGTGGTACCGGCAGCTATCGTCACCCCTTTGCCTACGGTGACCGGAGCTACCAGCTGAGTGTCCGAGCCGACAAACACGCCGTCGCCGATAATGGTTTTGTGCTTGTTGGCACCGTCGTAGTTGCAGGTGATGGTACCGGCACCGATATTCACATCGTCGCCAATCTCGGCGTCGCCCAGATAGCTCAGATGGCCAGCCTTGGAGCCTTTGCCCAGGCGGGCCTTCTTGATTTCCACGAAGTTGCCAACGTGGGCACCTTCCGCCAGTTCGGCACCAGGGCGCAGACGGGCAAATGGGCCAACGGTACAGGCCGCCTCCAGCTGCGCATCTTCCAGCACGCTGTATGGGCTGATCTCGCAGTCGTCGCCAATCACGCAATCTCTCAGTATGCAGCCAGCACCGATCTTCACGCGGTTACCCAGCTTGACCATGCCTTCGATAATCACGTTGGCATCGATGGAGATGTCACGGCCATGTTCCAGCACGCCACGCAGATCAAAACGTGCCGGATCCAGCAGCATCACGCCAGCCAGCAGCAGTTTCTCTGCCTGCTCGGCCTGATACACGCGTTCAAGCTGCGACAGTTGCAGGCGATTATTCACGCCTTCAACTTCGCTCAGGCGCGCCGGGTGAACCGCCTCAATCTTGTTACCCTCAGCATGCGCCAGGGCAATGATGTCGGTGATATAGAATTCACCTTGGGCATTATTATTGTTCAGCTTGCCCAGCCAGCGCTTCAGATCGCGGCCGTTGGCCACCAGAATGCCGGTGTTGATCTCATTAATCTGGCGCTGCTGATCGCTGGCATCTTTATGTTCGACAATGCCCACCACGGTGCCGTTTTCACGTACGATGCGGCCATAACCGCTCGGGTCTTGCAGCTTCACCGTCAGCAGACCAATACCACCCTGAGGCTTGGCTGCCAGCAGGCGGGTCAGCGTTTCAACGGCGATCAATGGCACATCGCCATACAGCATCAGCACGTCTTCATCATCGGCAAAATGCGGTGCTGCCTGCTGCATCGCATGGCCGGTTCCCAACTGCTCGGCCTGCAACACCCAGTTTAGTGCATCATTGTGCAGGGTGCTTTTCAGCAGCTCGCCGCCGTGGCCATAAACCAGATGGACGTTTTTGGCCCCCAGCTTCATGGCAGCATCAATGACGTGCTGCACCATTGGCTTACCCGCCAGCGGATGTAACACCTTGGGAAGGTCGGAATACATGCGTGTTCCCTTGCCCGCGGCGAGGATAACCACGCTCATTGCGCTGTTAGACATAAGCAACCTGATAACTCCATTTTGATGGACGAAAGTAAAACCGTTTGATGGCGGAATTACTACATATTTCTCTACACGAATCCGGCACAGGCCGCATGGCTCCTAGCCTGCAGCCAATGGCTGCAATCCAACCGTACAGTGAAAAAACTGTCGGCGATCGGCGACGCTTCACGGCGCCGTCAGCGCTAATACAGCACAATGCCTGGCCGGTTGAAACGCTTATTTTAAAACAAAAAAAAAGCGACCCACAGGGGCCGCTTTCTTATTTCCACACGCTGCAGGCAACGTGGGAATTTACATCGCTTTTCTGGTGAGCTCGATAACGCGCAGTTTCGCGATCGCTTTCGCCAGTTCAGCAGATGCCTGAGCATAGTCGACATCGCCATGAGAGCTACGGATGTGCTCTTCAGCTTTACGCTTAGCTTCCAGCGCTCTCGCTTCGTCGAGGTCCGTTCCACGGATGGCAGTGTCCGCCAGCACGGTTACCACGCTCGGCTGTACCTCAAGGATACCGCCGGACAGGTAGATGAACTCTTCTTCACCGTGCTGTTTAACAATACGCACCATGCCAGGCTTGATGGCAGTCAGCAGCGGCGCATGGCCAGGGAAGATCCCCAGTTCGCCTTCGCTGCCTGTCACCTGGATCTTCTGCACCAGGCCGGAAAACATCTGTTTTTCCGCGCTGACGACATCCAGATGGTAAGTCATAGCCATATCACCCTCCTCTCAAGGCGTTACAGTTTCTTGGCTTTTTCCACTGCTTCTTCAATGGTGCCAACCATGTAGAACGCCTGCTCCGGCAGGTGGTCATAGTCGCCGTCCATAATGCCTTTGAAACCACGGATGGTGTCTTTCAGCGATACGAACTTGCCCGGAGAACCGGTAAAGACTTCTGCCACGAAGAACGGCTGAGACAGGAAACGTTGGATTTTACGCGCACGGGATACAACCAGCTTGTCATCTTCTGACAGCTCGTCCATACCCAGGATGGCGATGATATCTTTCAGTTCCTGGTAGCGTTGCAGAATAGACTGCACGCCACGCGCTACGTCGTAGTGCTCCTGGCCAACTACCAGCGGATCCAGCTGACGGCTGGTGGAATCCAGCGGGTCAACGGCCGGGTAGATACCCAGAGAAGCGATGTTACGGCTCAGTACCACGGTTGCATCCAAGTGAGCAAAGGTGGTGGCTGGTGATGGGTCAGTCAAGTCATCCGCAGGAACGTAAACGGCCTGCACAGAGGTGATTGAACCGGTCTTGGTAGAGGTGATACGTTCTTGCAGAACACCCATCTCTTCCGCCAGCGTTGGCTGATAACCTACCGCCGATGGCATACGGCCCAGAAGTGCGGACACTTCGGTACCGGCCAGGGTATAACGGTAGATGTTATCGACGAACAGCAGTACGTCACGACCTTCGTCACGGAACTTCTCAGCCATGGTCAGGCCGGTCAGCGCAACGCGCAGACGGTTACCTGGTGGCTCGTTCATCTGGCCGTAAACCAGGGAAACTTTGTCCAGTACGTTGGAATCGGTCATTTCGTGGTAGAAGTCGTTACCCTCACGAGTACGTTCACCCACGCCCGCAAACACAGAATAACCGGAGTGCTCGATCGCGATGTTACGGATCAGCTCCATCATGTTTACGGTTTTACCTACACCAGCACCACCGAACAGACCAACTTTACCACCCTTGGCGAACGGGCAGATCAGGTCCATTACCTTGATACCGGTTTCCAGCAGATCCTGGGAGCTGGACAGCTCTTCGTAGCTTGGCGCCGGGCGGTGAATAGCCCAACGTTCTTCTTCGCCGATGTCGCCCTTCATGTCGATTGGTTCACCCAATACGTTCATGATACGGCCCAGGGTAGCTTTACCTACCGGTACTTCAATTGGGTGCTGCAGGTCGGTTACGGCCAGACCACGACGCAGACCGTCTGAGGTCCCCATTGCGATACAGCGAACCACGCCGCCACCCAGCTGTTGCTGAACTTCCAGCACCAATTTCTCGGTGCCGTTTGCAACCTCAAGAGCGTTGTACACTTTCGGTACGGCATCCTGAGGGAACTCGACGTCCACCACGGCGCCGATTACCTGGATAATCTTTCCAGTAGCCATCTTGAATCCTCTACGTAATTCGTAAACCTAGCTTAAACCGCGGAGGCTCCCGAAACGATCTCGGTGAGTTCCTGAGTGATGCTGGCCTG